>JACCDU011417809.1_pt1 | contig 274687 bp, 295 predicted proteins | sample 7446081 | NCBI WGS metagenome assembly JACCDU01 (sample SAMN15323447, study PRJNA562643) | freshwater metagenome | isolation source: river surface water | place: USA:Blue River Watershed | collected 2017-08-17
ATATAGAAGATGAAGATATAGAAGATGAAGATATAGATGAAGATATAGAAGATGAAGATATAGATGAAGATATAGAAGATGAAGATATAGATATAGAAGATGAAGATATAGATGAAGATATAGAAGATGAAGATATAGATGAAGATATAGAAGATGAAGATATAGATATAGAAGATGAAGATATAGAAGATGAAGATATAGATATAGAAGATGATGATGAATCAAAACCAGAACCTAAACAGGAAGAACCTAAAAAAGAAGAACCTGAAGAAAAGACTTTTGAGATATCAAGCGATGATATAGAAGAATTATCGGGGAATATTGAAATAGAAGATATTGATTTCACAGATACAACTGAGATAGAAGATCTCGTAAAAGATATTGGTGAAAAAACAAACAACCTAATATCAGACCCCACAGTAGATAATTTAAAAGAAATAGTTAATACATTACCCACAGATATAGCTAATGATATTAAAGAAGAAATAAAAAATCATGGTATAGATCAACAAACTATGGTTTCGGTAGCTACTATTGCTTCTGAATATCAAGAACAGCTAAGAATACTATCTTCAGGTTCAGACGAAGAAAAAAACCAATTAATTAAGTCTTTATTCATGAATAAAAAGAGGATGCAAAAGACATATGAGATGGCAAAGGAAGCAGGATTAGGAGAGGTATGGTTAAAAAATGCGATAGAAGAAAGAAACCATTATGAAAATCTAAAACCTGGTAATTGGATACCTTTTGTAGAAGACATCCAACTAAGTCGTTTATATGAGAAAAAACGAATAGAAGAAATAGAAAAGATAGCAAACGATACAAAAGAAAATAAAACAAATCATATTAAGTCTCTAGTAAGTCCGGGCATTTTTTCAAAAATATCCCCTACACCAGAAATACAAAAAGCAATAGAATCAATTTTAACGGATGAAGAAGCTAAACAAAAATTTTCTGAGATATTTTTAAAAAAATTAGAAGAATCTAGGACATTAAGACCTTTTCTAGATATCGAAAAACAAGCAGAAGATGGAATATTCCGTTGGCGGGATGACATAGATAATATTAAATTAGAAGCTATCGCTGAAGCCTTTAATTTAAAAATAGATAAGGAAGAACCCTATCCAGAAACGCAAGAAGAACCACAAGAACAACCTCCAACAGAAGAACCACCAACAGAAGAACAATCTCCACAAGGAGAACCACAACAAGAACAAGAACAACCCCCACAAGAAGAGCCACAACCACAAGAACCTAAAAAAACTCTCAAGTCTATGCTTTTTGGTGCTCTTAGAAATAGTCTAACAAGAATGTTTAATGGTAAACATTTAGATAATGAAGAGACAAAGAAATTCTTTCAAAGTCAAGGTTCTGATACCGAAGATATCTATTCTAGTGATCCTGTTAAAAGATCTAAAGCAGAAAAACTTTTAGAAAGATTCAAGAATGTCGAAAAAGTTAAAAAATCTTTAAAAGGGGTAGTAGATAAATTCTCACATGATCAAATAGAAGAATTAGCTAAAGTAGGGGAAAATTTAAATAAAGAAGATCTCAATTTCTTAATGACTAAAAGTTTAGTTGCTAATGAAACATTAGAACAAGTTTCTCAAGACAAAGATAGGTTTAAGCAATTCCAAGAGGATCTGGTTAAGAAAAAAGAAACTTTAAAACAATGTAAAGATTTAAATGTAGACCATAAAGAAATTTTTGAAGACCCTGCGAAATTAAAGAGATTACCTGAAATACCAAAATTATTAGAAGGTATGGATTTTGATAAAGATACTAAGAAACAATTTATTGATTTAGCTTTAAAAGGTGAATACGAAGAAAAAGATATAGAAACTTTAAAGTCAGTAAAAACAAAAGCAGGTCTCTCTAATAGAGAACAAGATGTTATTAAAGATGGTAAAAATGTAATAGAACAATACAAAGCTTTAAAAAGCCATCGTGATAAAAAAGAGCTACTTAAAGAATTTGGCTCTAAAAACAAATATAAAGATGAAACTACAATCAATGGTGAAGATATTACTTATGATGAGATAGTAGAGTTGTCTGAAAAAGGAGATGAACACGATAAAAAATGGGCATTAAAACAATTAGATAAAATTGAAAAAGAGTATGATAAAGATATAGGTAGTAAAGCTGAACTCAAAAAGAAAGAAAAAGAACAAATAGAAGCTTTATTTGTTTCTGAAGATGGAAGTCCTATAAGAATTAAAGACCCTAAAGGTAATAAGTTCACTATCAAAGAAGTCTTTGAGATGGCTTGGGGGGAAGATGCAGAAAAGAGAGCATGGGCTGCTAATGAAATAGATAAAGTTAAAAAACAAATGAAAGGTGAACTCGAAGTTTCTGATATAGAACTAGATGAACAAAGAGAAAAAGAAAAAGAAGAAGAAAGAGAAAAAAAGAATAAGAGTCTTTTAGAACAAAAAGAACTTGCTACTAAGTCTTTTGAAACTGAAACAGAAGATTTAGAAAAGAAGCATAATGAGAAATTAAAAGAGATTGAAACTCAATATGATCAAGAAAAAGAAAAGTTAACTAAAGATACCCAAGCAGATATCCAAAGAGAACAAGAAGAATTAGATAAATATATTAAGGAAAAAACCTTACAAGTTAATAATGAGGTAGATGCTCTTTTAGGGGATGATATTAAAAAGGTAAAAGAAACAAAAGCTAAAGAATTAGAACAAGCTAAAAAAGACATTGAAACAAAACACCAAGAAACAAAGGATAAAAAAGTACAAGAACGAGATGCAGAACTTAAAAAAAAGGAAGAAGATTTTAAACAAAAGACTCAACCTTTTGCAAGTGATATCTTAACTTTAAGTTTAGACCCTGCTAATAAAGATAAAGTAGATGAAATTCAAAAGAAAGTTAAAGAATTAGAAGATAACCATAACAAAGAAAAAGATGAGTATGTAAAGAAAATAGATGAAGAAATAAACAATATTGATAAAGAGAGAGATCAAGAATTAAAAGTTAAAGAAGAGAAGATAGAAAGAGAAATACAAGATGAAAGAGATAAATTAGCAAAAAAGAGTTCTAATAAAGACAAGATTAAAGATATTGTTTCTGAAAATAATAAGCATATTCGTGCAAAAAAAGGTAAGTTAAGTCAGACTAAAAATAGAAAAGAAAATGCATTAAAAAAATTAAACGAAGCTAAAGAAGCTGAAAAAGATGGAGCATTAGCTAAAGAAAAAGAGACTCATGAGAATACTAAAAAAGAAAAAGCAACAGAACACAAGAAGAAGATTGAAAAGATCGATGAAGACCTTTCAAAAAAGGATTATAAATTAAAAGATTTCAAAACAGACTATCTAAAAGAAGAAAAAGACCCTAAACTTTTAGATAACAAAGAAACATACAACAAAGAGTTTACTATAACATCTGAAAAAGGAAGTCGTTTATTAGGTGCAAAACATTTAGATGGTAGTGAAGATAGTGAAAAGTGGATTAATGAAGTTCTAACACCTGAAGTAGAAAATTTCATAGCTGAAGCTAAAAAACAAGGTAAAGAAATTGTATTTTTAGGTGAAGGTGGTTTAGGTACAGATGACGAAAATAAGAATTACTTACCAGGAACAGAACAAGAAAAGGTAGGTAATATGGTAAGTAAAGCAGGTGGAACTATAGATACTTGGGATGGTAAGGATATGGATATAGGTTCTTCTGATTCTATTATTTCTAAGGAATTGAAAAAGAGATTAGGAATCACAGAAGGACAAAGAATGGGTTATATGATAGCTTTAAATATAGGTCAGGGTAATGATATAAATGAAGAAATGTCTAGGTTTTATGAATTAGATGATAAGACAAGAAAAGAAGGTCGTAAGTTTTTAAGAGACAATGGATATAAAGGTAGTTTCCCACCTAAAACAGATAAAGATAGAAAAGAACTTTATGATTTAACTTTCCCAAGAGATACAAAGAAGCCTGCACAAAAAATATCTGAAATCTCAGATATGATGAATGAAATTAGGGGTCAAAACCTAATGAAAAAGATGAAAGAGTATGAAGCACAAGGAAAAATGGTACTTGTAACACCAGGTGCAAGTCATGTTACTGCTTTAGAAAGTAATTTCCCAAAGCAATTACCTAAAAAGATAGAAGAGACAGAAAAACAAATAGCAGATGTTTTAGATGATGAAGATGACTTGGAAGATTTAGAAGATGAGTTAGAAGACTATATAGAAGAAGAAGAAGAAGAAGAAGAGAAAAAGCCTAAAAAGAAAAAAGATAAAGCAAAAGATTTTGCTAAGAAAATGAAGAGTAATCCAGCTTTTGGTAATGTACCTCCTGAATTGATGATACAATATGCACAATACTTAATGGATTATCAAACAGGTGCTCTTTCTTCGGATGATGATGAAGATGAAGAAAGTACAGGTAAAGGTAAGGGTAAGAGTACAAGCAAAGGTAAGAGCACAAGTACAAGTAAAGAGAAGAAAAAGAAAGAAGAAGAGAAGAAAAAGAAAGAAGAAGAGAAGAAAAAGAAAGAAGAAGAAGAGAAGAAAAAGAAAGAAAAAGAAGAAGAACCAAAAACAGAACCTAAAAAAGAAAAGGCAAAAAGTGAAGATGAAACAATGACTGAGTATTTTGGTGCTCGTACTTTTGAGATAGAAGATGAAAACGAAGATGTAGATCCTGTAGATTTTAGTGAATTATTAGATATGTATAGAGCTAAGGATATGGATATATACGATGACACACAAGTAAAAAATATTATAGAGACTTATGAAGATGCTAAAGATGAGTATGAAAAATACCTAGCACAACAAAAAAAGCCTAAAAAGAAAGCATCTGAGAATAAGAAAACTAATGATGCTATTAAAAACAGAATAAAAAGATTAAGTGCTTTTGGAGAAAAAGACTTTGAAGAACTTAAACCATATTTTAATGACAATTTAGAATTTGACCAAGAAAGATATCTTGAAGATAAGAAAAAGCAAAGAGAAGAAAAATATAAATTTATTGAAGATATAAAGAACAAGAGTGAATTAAGAAAAACAAAAGTCGAATTAGAAAAATTAAAAGAAAAGATGGAAAAAATGCCGAGTCAAAAGAAAGCTTCGTTAAGAAAGCAATTAGTAAAGATAGCATTAGAATCTAAAAAAGAAATAAGAGACTTAATTTTACCTATGATATAGTTTGTTTATAAGACTCCAATATAAAAGGAGTTCCTATGAGAAAATTACTAGCTAAATTGAATTTCATAAAAAATGAGATAACAGAAATAAAAAATGAAATTTTAAAGATGCATCCCGAAGATCAAAATGAAATATGGGATATGTATCAAAAAACATATAGAGATATAGGGACACACTTAACAAGAGATGAGTTATTTGATAAGTATGATGGTTGGATTATGGTAGACCATGATGAAGACCCATATCCTGATGTTGCAAGAACATATACTGAAACACCATATGGTAAAAAATTTGGTATTTCATCTAATGATGGTAGTACTGAATCTAAAAGAATACAAAAAGAATTGGTAGGAAAATATTTAAATGCTCCGGGACATTATTCTGAATTATCCTATACTATGGAATATGTCGCTCAAAATAGAAATGTACCTTATATAGATAATCAGGAAATAGTTGAAAAGATATTAGGGAAACCGGTTATCTGGGAAGGTGACGGTTATTACACTAGAAATTTAACAGGATTAGGAAAAGTAACTAAAAGACTATATGGACATCCTATTAATGTAGACCAAAACCTTCTAAGAAAAAGTTTTAAATATAAAGGCGATATCAGACCACATTAAAGGAACACTACTATGTTACATTATGCAACTGAGCGATCAGATGAAGAAAAGAAAGAGATATATGATAAGTGGAAATCACTCATTAATATGTCTAAAAAAGAATTAGAAGATTGGGGGGAAGATCCAGATCATCTTGAAGCTTCTTTAAATAGAGAAGAAGCTAAAGATAATGGGAAGATACAATCAGGATATGATTCTTTTCATCGCATAAAAAGAAGAAAAGACAAACCATTTGAAGATTGGACAGCTCAAGATTTTGATAATGCTAGTCAAGAGAATGGTTTTAATGGTCGTATGTTAGGTGGTAAACCGGGTAAACCTGTAGGTTCGACAGGTATGAGTAAATGGGAAATCTCTTTAAGAAATTGGGGACATGACCCTAGTAAACCAAACAGTCCTTCAAATTCTAAATGGAAATCATGGAAAAAACAAAATGAAGAGGAGATTAAAATGTCTTTAGCTAAAAAGAAAAAAGCATCCCATAACATTATTTCTGATCTATATCAGATGAGTTTTAAAGTTAAAGGTGGTCAGAATTTAAGATTAGCTTGTATTTTATGTATGAAAAACATAAAAACAAGTTCTGTTACTATAACACCAGAACAAATAGAATCTTTACCGAAAGACGAACAAGAAAAACTTAAAATAGATGTAATTGGTTCTTTATTAGATGATTTTATACAAAATCTTCGTTCAACAATGTCATCTAAATTGTCTATTGTAGTAGCTTATATTAAAGAAAATATGCCTAAATTTGGTAGATTTCTTATGGGTCAGATTACAGGTGGTGAGAATTTTATTAGTAAGTCTTTAAGACAACCTCTTAATAAATTAGAAGTTATGGCTGCATCTAAATTAAAAAGTATGGCAAAACCAAATTCTATCATAGATTTTTTAGCAGACTTGATTGTAGCTGAAACACCTGAACAGATAGCACAGCTTACAGATTTAAAATTAGGTGAAGTTAAAGATATTTTAAGACAAGAAACTCTACATAGTGAAAACATAATCAATAAAGTAGATGCTATAGGAAATTTAGCTAAAAATATGTGGGTTATGGAAGAACTTAGATTCTTCTGTGCTAACTTAAGTTTAAAATTTCTTTATCTTAGTATTGGTGGGAGCTTATTCTTTGATATGACTTTGAAAGCTATAGGTCACCATATCCAAACTGCTTTAATAGGTATTTCTGTACTTATGCTTTTAACAGATGCTAAAAAAACTGCAAACATCCTTAAAAAAATAGGTATCTCAGTCCTTGTTCTTTCAAGTATAGGTCTTGCTAAGTTAATACCATATATTAAGAAACCATTACACTTAATATCTTCTGCTTTCCAAAGTATCAAAAACTTTTTTGGATTTAAGAATGCAAGAAGAAAAGTTTTATCTGAAGCTATAAAACTAGCTCGTGTAAACCCACAATTCTATTCTATGCTTAATCAAAGATTGGTTTATTAAATTCTTTATATCTCTCTATTTTTAAAACGAAATAAGAGTATATGAAATGATGAATAAAGAATCTTGCATTATAGCTTCAGGTGATTGGGGCGGAAACCATGTTTTATTTAAAAATAGGGATCGTAACTACCTAGCACCTATCAAAGTGTACCATGAAATTTTAAATGGTGTAGAAGTACTATACTATAAAGATGAATTAACAGGGTGGTTAGAAGGTATAAATGAATTTGGAATCGGTATTGTAAATGCAGCTTTATCTGTAACAGAAGATGAAAAAGAAGGTCATATAGCTATATTAAATAAAGACCCTTTAAAAATGTTAGAAGCTTTACAATGTGATAATATAGATGATGCTGTTAATATTATCTGTAATAAAAAAATCACTGGACATACTTTTATATCCGATGACATAGAAACTGTATCTATTGAATTAGATAAAGAGTTCGGATGTATTGTTAGAAAATTAAGAGCAAATAGTGTTCATGTAAGAACAAATCATGGGATTCATTTTGAGTCCGCAGGGTATCAAGAAGGTATTAGTAGGGATAGTTCTTTAACAAGAAGAAATAGAGCGATTAAAAAATTAAAAGAAATAGATGAAGTTGAAGATATAGCACCTTCTATATATGGTTATCGTGTAGGTAAAGACCCTTATGATCCACTTAATATGGTAAGAGATACTAAAGATAAAGTACAAATGCGTACCACTTCACAAGTAGTATATGATTTACCCCATAAAAAAATGTATTTATATCTTATCCCAAGAAAAGTAAAATTTTTAGGTTATCAAAAAGACCCTAACTTAAAATATCCAAGATGTTCAATATCTATTATTAAGTATACTGGTATAAAAGAAGATGGTTCTTTTGATATGGATGTACTAGACCTTGATAAATATGGTATTAAAGAATATACCCGACCTAATAATAAATTAGCTAGTATAAGAACAGCAATGTTAAAGAAAGACATTATTAAAGGTTTAAATTCTGATGTAAAAAAAAAGTCTAGTCCTCTTAAACCTGAAGGTACTTTAAATAAAAAAGGTAAGAGTCAATTTAAAATAGGAGATGAAACGGTAAATATAGAAATAGATACAGACGATAATATTTATCTTAATTGTACTTGTGGGTTTTGGACTTATCAAGGTTGTGAATATCATGCTAAAAAAGATGGTTATTTATTAGGAAATCCTAAAGGTACGGCAACAGAACCTAAAGAAAAAGACCCTGAAGGTAAAAACAGACTTTGTAAACATACTTATGCAGTATTAGACAAGATAGTAGGTAAATAAAATGTTTTATTTTGCATATGGTAAAAACACAAATTCAAATATTATGTTAACAAGAATACCAGAAGCTAAGTTTCATAGCTATTATACTTTAAAAGGTTGGGAATTAAAGTTTCATGGACATATACAAACTCAAAAAAGCTTTTTAGATGTTGTACCTAACCCAAATAGTGAAGTACATGGGATTCTTTGGCGGATTCCCAAAGAATCCAAAAAATTTTTAGACTTAGAAGAAGGTCTCTATTTCCATTTCACTTTCAAACTAGATAGTGGAGAAAGAGTATTTAGTTATACTATGGTAAAAAACAAAATAAAAAGAACAACCGAAATAGACTATTTAAGTAAAGTTATTTCAGGATATAAAGAATTTGGTTTACCTATTAAAGATATCGTCAAAGCATACCAAGAAACTCTTGTATAATCTGTTAAAAACAGGAGTCTATAAATGCCTACATATATATATCAATGCCCTAGTTGTGAGCTAGAATTTGAAGTCACTAAAAAAATATCTGAATCTTCCACACCTGAAAATTGCCTCGATTGTAAAGATATTGTCTGTAACAAAATCCCTGCAATGCCTCAAGTTATGTTTAAGGGTGATGAATGGGGAGATAAAAACAGTCGTATTAAAAAACAAATGGAAGCTAGAAGATCAAAAGCTACTGTTAAACAAGATGAAATGAAACGAGATGCCCCAGGTGTTACTCTCGTACCTAATGTTAATGGTGAGAGAGTAGATTCATGGACAGATGCACAAAAATTAGCTAAATCTCAAGGTAAGAATACAGAAAGCTATAATAATCTAGTACAGAAAGAACAATCTAATAAGTAATCAATTTATAACTCCACCGATTATATAGATATAGGAGTTATGAAAATATGAGAAGTCGTTTAGCAGCTAGTTTTAATTATAGATCAAAAGGTCTTGTTGATATGAGTATTCGTAATGAATTACTCAGAGGTTTTGATCAAATTCAAGTATCCGGTGCAAGTAATGTTAATACTGCCTTTAATGCACCTAAAGTTATGTTTGAATTAAAAGCAGGTGGTGTATTCCAATCACCATCCGTTGAAACTACTAGAACTATTACCGAAGAATCAAGAAGAAATAATACTAGATTCTTATTTGATCTTGGTGATTATGCCACTACTTATGTAGCAGGGCAAACTAGAATCCCTTCAGATGGTGAATCTTTATACATTAGAATCAGAGGTAGATATAAACATAATGGCACATATAGTGAATGGGGTCCTATCATTGCTGTTCCTCCTTATGACTTTTTCACTACTGCTCATCCTGTATTTACCTTTACAGGAAATGCCCCTATTCTACCTGAAGTACCAGACACTCTCGGTCAAGGGTGTATGAATGTCCACTTACCTTATTTCTCACACACAATTAACATTACTAATGTTGATCCAGATCAAGAATTATATGTTTCTTTTCATCCCGGTTTAAATCCTACAGTAGTAAGACCATATAGTGAAGTTAGTTTAACAGGTGGTGGGGCACCAGAAATCTTCGTTTGTTGTAGTCCAACAGCTGAAGGTGGTGGTGCAGTTGGGGAAGTTAGGTTCTCTGTAAGAATGGCTATGGTAAATCACTCTTAGTATTTTTTTTATATTTATTGATTATGTAAATCAATAACTAATAGGAGTTTAAAATGCCTTACATCGTAGTTCGTAGAAATGACATCCCTGCAGGTGCTGTCCAAATTACTGACCTATTTTTTAATAAATCTCAAGCTAGAAGCCATAGTGAACCAAAGCCACAAGGACCACTTTATTTGAGACCTATAGATATAAATGAATCTGGAAGACTTTCTCCTAGATTGAAAACTAATGGTGGTGATATTACAATTACAAACCAAACTACGGGTCTTGTTGCTTATGTTTTAACTCAAGTAGATAATGATACAGAAGCATTAACTTTAGCTCAAGCTATTGATGTTGCTAATTTTATTATAGCTAAAGCATATGCTGCTGAAGATTTAGATAATCTTGAAGCTGACATCCAAGCCGAATTTGGAGCAGATTACCATTACTCAGATGAAATTGAAAACTTACTTAAAATTTTATCTGGTGAGAAGTTTGTAGTTAGTGCTAACACACCTATCCAAGACGGGGGTGCTCACACACCATTACTTATTTCTGAATCTAATTTTCCGGTACCCGGAGATAGAAGACTTGTCACAGGTGATACTTCTTGGAAAACAAGTCTAGCTTCAGGTCAATTATATAAATTCACCAATACCATTAACTCATACTTTAGCGACTTGTCTATCAATTTAGGTGAAGTCAACCTAAATGGTGTTGTACCTGAAGCGAATGGTAATGGTAACCCATATGCTGTTGTTTATCTTAATGATGGAACAGTTATTACAAGTGCTGATCTTTAAAAGGAGTTTAAAATGTCTCAAGTATATATTACAGTTACAAGAACTGATATCCCTAATGGTGTCTTACAAATTCGTGATTTGTGGCCCAATCCTACTCAATACAATCCAGTACAAGACCCTACACCCGAAGGTCCTTTCTATTTAAGTCAACCTGAAAATAACACTGTTGCTACTCTTACTGCAACTGTTGATAAAAGAGCAATTACTAGAACAGTAAGTGGTTTGAGTGCTTATTTAGTTGCTACTGTTGCAGGTGCTACTGTTGGTGGTGATATTACTTGTATCACAGCTGTAAATGCTAATAATATTGCTACTGCTATTCTTAACCGTATGAGAAATAGTCTTGCTTTAGCTTTAGCTAATATTAATGTTCTTATTGCTGCTGAAGTTGCAGGTTCAGGTCTTGTCGGTACTAAAACATCTACAGGTCGTGTTGCAGATATTCTCGCTATTTTAACAGGTGCTGTTTTCACACTACCTGCAGGACATCAAGTACAAGATACTGATGGTGTTTTCTCACCTATCGCCACTAACAGTATTGATGATTACTTTATCGGTGAAAAGAATAATCGTTTATTGGATAGTGATGTTGCCGTTTCTGCTGCTAAAGGTGCTCTATCTGTAATGTTATCTGATAACTTTACTTATAAAGGTACTGCTAATAACTGTGTTGCTATTTATAATAGTGATGGTACTGTTTTTGACCCTAATGTTTAATTAGATGTTTAGATAAGGGTTCTCTCTTATCAAGGAATATTTTCAATGAAATTGAATCTTGCAGATAAAAAAGTTATACAAGCCTTTTTTAATAAAACCCAATCTGAATCAAGATGTTTTATCTCTGACGGTTTAAAATTATTAGCCACATGGGGCGAACAAGTTGCTGAATGGAAAGATGATCAAATCATCTATAACACAGAAAGCAAAAAAACTAAACAAATCTTAGATCAAGTTAAGAGCTTATTAAAATGAATGAAAAATATAAAACATCCGACTTATATTTTGCTTCTTTTTTAAAGACAGCAGGTGTACCTTTATTAGGTACTGAAGTCGAAGGTAAAAAAATATCTTTTATTTTTTCAGACTCGGGTACTATTAAAGAACTTAAAAAAGAATACTTTAACAGAACAGCTCTTGTTCCTGCTCTCACTTTTGTCGATGAAATTCGTTCTATGAAAGCATTAACACATATGAGTAAAGAAGGAGAATAATATGGCTATTTATGAAGGTGATGTCTATTCACATAATGTTTTCTTCACCACTGCTGAAGGTATCCCCATCCTCGTCCAAGATGCTGTTTATACACTATATAAATTTAATGACGATGGCACTATTAACAATCTTCTTGTTAATCAAGCTATGGAAGTCCTTGATGAAGATGAACCTTCTTCTTGGACGGCTTCTATTACTATCCCTGAAAACACAGCAGGTTATACTTTATATATAAGAGTAAGTGCTACTAATATGGCTGATGAAAGACTTGTAAGAGAATCTACAATTAACATAGATTCTGTTCGTGGAATGAAAATAAGTTTTGTATAATACTTTGAAACTCTCATTCAAAGGATATACACATGGAACTTAATCCTAAAATGCAACCCATATTTGATTACATTAGTGAAATGCTACCTTGCACTGAAGATGCTATTCCTGACTTAAAAGAAAAAGGCAAATTGAATTTCTTAAACCAAGTCTATGTTAAATACTACTTTAATAGCAAGGGTCAAACAGTATTTAAAATTAAAAGAATTTATACTGACGATGGTGTTATTTCTAAAAATAAACAACTATGTTTTAAGCCTGATGTAGTCACTGATGAAAATGTAAAAGCATTTAAAAAAGAACTTTCTAAGTTTCTTAAAAAACATGGCTTAGAAGATTAATATGTTTGTCCTCGCTATTAAAGAACTTATGGAAAACAAGACTATTGTTAAACAAGGTCTAAGTATAGATGAACTTCTACTATTATGGGATATTGCTTTTGCTTTAGGTTATACTACAGAAACAAAAGAAGAATTTCTAAAAAGTTTATAATCTATCTCAATATAAAGGAGATAGAAAATGGCTGTGATATTTAAACAAGGTGATACACCTAATAAATGGGATTTGAAAATTATCATTACTGATGATAAGAATAGACCTTTTGACCCTTATAGTATTACTTATAGTTTTTATGCTGATGATAAAAATAGAGGTAAATATCGTATAGGTATGGCTGAAAGAGTACCTATTAAAGATAGTGTAGGTTATTATTATGTAGGTGAGAAAATTAGTACAGGATTTATTATAGGAGATCATTTTGTAGAATGGGCAATTAGAAGAAGTGCTAACAGTCCTATTGAAGTATTCAGACAACAATTTGCTATTATTAAATAGTTTATATCTACTCCTATATACAAATAGGAGTTATTTATGAACAAACACTACTTTATAAAAAAAGCTATGCTTAAAAAGGCTAAATCTAAAGATGTTAAAGAAGCCATAGCTAAAGTCTATCAAATGAAACTTAGCATAATGCAAATTAGAAATACTTTAGGTTATAGTGGTCCAGGTAGTTTATTACAAACTGGAGTTGGTGGAATAAATACTTCCGAAGAAGACTCTAATCTTCATATTAAAACAGCTTTAAGAAATCTTGATAATGCTGCTCTACTTATAGATGAAGCATATAAACACTTATTGGAGAGTTAAAATGGCTAAGAAAAAAGCTACACTACCACCATCACCTTATACCTATTATGCTGATGTTTTAGAAGTATATGATGGCGATACACTTACTGTTATTATTGATCTAGGTTTTAGTTTAACAGTTAAGACTAAAGTTCGTCTTATGGGTATTGATACTGCTGAAATGAAATCAGAAGATCCTGAAGTTAAGAAATTAGCTGTGGCATCAAGAGATTTTATTCGTGAACAAGTACTTGAAAAGAAAGTTCTATTAAAGAGTCATAAACCTGATAAATATGGTCGTGCTTTAGCTGATATTTGGCCCTTAAATGATGATTGGACACCTGTACCTAAGACATTAAGTGAAATGATGATAGAAAAGGGATTTGCTAAATCATATGATGGTGGGACTAAAGATCAATTTACAACAGAAGATGCACAAGCTAAAGGCTTTTAACCCAAAGGAGAAACATTATGTTTAATCGTAATGCCACAGAGATTAGAGTTGCTAGTCTCGAAAAAAGACTTGCCCGACTCGAAAGAGAAGCTGGATTCTTTACCCCTATTACAGATGCTTTTACAAGTGGAGAAGACATTGTCAGAGAAGAAATCCTTCATATGATGCAAGGCATTAAAAAAGGCAAGCGCCCAGGATACTACTCTGTAACTCTTCCAAATAATAACAGAATGGCTACAGAACCTAACCATACTTGGCAGTTAATTTTAACTACTTTAGAAGACTCAAAAAGAGGAGAAATTAGTATCCAGATTTTAGTAAGTCCCCTAAAAGAAGAAGCTTCCAGCAATTTACTTCTGCAATTAAATAAAGATATCTTTTTATGGAAAAAAAGAATCGCAAATGATCGTTCGAGCATCAAAAAGTGTTTAAAAGATTTTGTTCATGACTTTTCGAGTGTGCACCCTAAGATGGTTACCTGGTCTTTAGACATGAGAGTTATCCGGGGTAAAGATTCAGCAGTATCACCATCAGATCAAGAATTAGCTAAACAGTACTTTAGCAACAGATAAGAATTAGAGTCGACAGTCTCAAAAAATATCATTAAAAGTTAAATCTAAACCTTTATCGCTGTAAAATAAGTACCTTCACTAGATCCACTACCATTTATTGTATGTCCTGTGGGATTAGCACTATATACTGTAAACTCTACATAATCTGTAGACCCATTTAAGTCTACTAATGATGTAACGAATAATGTTGCACCCACAGTTGTAGGCACAGGTGATTGTGCAATACCATACGAATTAGTATTCTTTCTAATCTGTGCATTGATTTGATTTGAAGATGAACTACCCGTATTAAACCAGACTCCTAAAGAGATATTGTAATATCCAGCTATTGTAGGTTGAAATCTATATGTACTATTATTCAACCATCCTTGAGGATCAATACTAAAAGACCTATTGTTTTGAAATTGTAGTACTGCATCAACATTGTTTGTCACTGTTTGGTCTCCAGATAATCTACCTTGACATATATATAAAGAACTTTGACTTATCTTAGACCAACCACTACTTGTAGCTACTACTTCTAAACTGTCATTCTTTTCATATATCTTATGTGTATTTTGACCATCTATTGTAGAACTGTTTGTAGAAGCATTAACAGTAATTGTAGATGATAAATCACTAGGTGCTTTTATAACATATCGATAACCTAAAACTGTACTAGGTGCAGGCAAATTGATAGTCTGTCCACTATATCCAGTATATACACAATCATCTTTTGTTAAGGTATATGTAGTAGAATTAGGTGCTGATTTTATAGCAACCTTATTATTCTGAAAATGTACTGTCATTTTTCACATCCCCTATTTAGATACAAACCCAAAATAGTTTACAGCCTACAGGATCACCAGATAAATTTGTTGCTTTAAGTCTAGCTTTGAAATTTACACCCGGGTTAATCTCATAAGTAACAGGTGGTGTATTAATATCTACTGATGATGGTGCAAACACATTCAGAATTATTAGATTTGTTCCCGTTATAAATGCACCTGCTACTGTAAAAGTGATTTCACCATTATTTAATGGGTTAGGGATAGTAAAGTCTTGTGACCCATAATAATGAACACCTACAGTACCATCACCATTAAACACACCTAAAAGACCATTAAAGATATAATTATCTAAAGTGACTTCTGCTCCTTTAATAATGACTTTACCATTACTCGCACCACCTGCACCTGTTGCTGGATCTAAAGTAATATTTCCACTTGTCCTGCCTGCCCCAATACCTGCTCCTGATGTGATATTTACATCACCACCATTTGAAGAACCTATAAAATTACCTACACCACCACCTGTGATATTAATATGACCACCAGTTGCCACAACATTATCAATTACAATACCTCCTGTTAAATTTACATTCCCACCTTCTTTATTTGCACTCCATACAGGACCACCAGTAATCTCTACATTACCACCATCATCAGTATCACTATCACCACCTACAATAGATACTTTACCTGCTGTGCCTGTACTTCCTCTATTACCATAAATATATACGCCACCACCATTTACTTCACCCTCACCACCTCGAATGTCTACAGCACCACCATTACCATTAAGAGATGCTCCTGCATTTAATTCCAAAGAACCACCTACTTGACCACCTCCGTTTGAAGTACCTGCTTTAATTAAAATATCAGTACCTGCAAAATCTAAAGCACCTTGAGGATCATAAGGACCAGAAATCTCATATAGACCTTCTTGGAAAGTGACATCTAAATGATTTGAGATACCATTTTCATCAGTTGATGTATAATTTAAATCACCATGCACAAAAAAGGTTTGTATTAAACCTTGATCTATAAAGCTTCTGATTGCACCTGATTCATAGCTATATTGTACTTGTTCTGTAAACAATATTGTTACTGCACCATTTGCAGGTATATATTGGTAAGGCTTACGATTATTTACACGACCATTCTGATCTTTCCCATCATGAATGTCATTTATATAAATTGATGATGTAGACCCCACATTGATTATTTGTAAAGATAAGCTGTTTGCCATTTAGTAGTCCTTTATGAATATTACATAAAGGACTATATTTATTAAGGATTTATAATAAAGTAATTGATATAAGCATTCAATGCACCACCTGTTGCATTAGACAATTCAAAATGAGCTTCTATTGTATTTGTTAATGAGTCCCTATTCTCTAAATGCAACGCATGATCTTTAGTCATACCAGGATCTAGTTCTAAGGTTGCAGTAAAAATACTTGTTGCAGTTATAGCACTATCTGTTATTGTCTCGGAAAAAGCCTGATTATTTCCTATAGGAATTACAACAGTTATCCTACCACGACTAAATTGTATAGGTGTGTCTATTAAACCTGTACCACCACTTGTAGTGAGAAGACCATTTGTAGTATAGTCATTTAATTGAACTTCTTTATGCAAGACTACTTTACCTGCATCAGCACCATTATTTGTCGCACCTGGATTAAGTGTTATATTTCCAGCTTTATTTCCTGCACCACTACCTAAACCTGTAGTGACATTAAAATCACCACCATTTCCCAACACAGAAGTCCCACCTGTATTTAACGATATATACCCTGCATTACCTGTTGAAGTACCACCTGCTTCAACAGTAAAACCACCTCCAACACCTACTTCACCTGAACCTGCATAGAAAGATATACCTCCCCCATCAAGATTTGTAGAAGAACCAGCATATATACTAACTGCACCACCTATAAAATTAGTAGATTGACCAGCATTAAGAGATATAGACCCACCTGTATTATCAGTAGAATTTCCTGCTGTGACAGTAATATCACCACCGTTGCCATTTGTACCTGTGCCTGTGGTTATACTTACATCTCCACCATTTTCTGCACCTGACCCTGTTATGATAATAATATCACCACCATCACCTGCAACATTTGAAGCACCTGTGGCTATATTTAAAGAGCCACCATTAGCTGTTTGGGCTACTCCTAAATTACCACTAGCATTTCCTGTGTTAATTGTTACATCTCCACCATTAGACCCATTAAGGTCTGAATTACTCTCCCCAGCTAAAATATTAATAGAACCACCAGCTCTACCACCAGGGATACCAACAGTTGCACCACTATCCCCTGCAGTGATATATACATCTCCTGCAATACCATCATTATCAGCATTTGGAGTTAATATATTAACACTACCTACAATAGCACCTCCTACAAGACCTCCTATTTCACCTGATGAAATATATACAGAACCACTTGTATTCCCTGCACCTCCTGCATATCCACCTTCAATAGTTATAGAACCACCATCAGAATTAGTACCTTCACCACCATGAATAATTACACTACCTCCACCTGTAGTCCCATTCCCTGCATTAAGACTAAATCCACCACCACCTCCATCTTGTGCAGTCCCCAAAACAATAGTCATATTACCACCACTACCACCATCATCACTATTTCCTGTAGAAATACTTATACTCCCACCATTACCATTAAGTGCATTACCTAAAACGACATCTACATTACCCCCATGACCTAAATCATTACTTTGACCTGTAGTGATACTTATACCACCTGCATTTCCGTTGATACCATCTCCTGTGACAATATCTAAATTACCACCATTCCCATTATCTACACTTTCTCCTGTCGATATGCTAATCCCACCACCATTTCCATTAAGACCTAATCCTGTTAAGATATTAAGATTACCCCCATTACCTCCATCATTACTATTACCCGTATTTATACTTACACCACCACCACTACCATTTGTGGCTAAACCTAAATTTAAAATGAAATCTCCACCATTACCTCCACCAGTGCTTTGTCCTGTAACAATTTCAATACCACCACCATTACCATTAGTTGCCCCCCCTGTCTGTAAAGTTAAAAGACCACCATTCCCATTTGCATTAGAATCTCCTGTAGTTAAAGTCACATACCCACCATTACTATTATTACCTGTATTCCCAGAAATAGTAACATAACCCCCAACATTTGTCCCTGTACCTGCTTGTATTTGAACAAAACCACCATCAGCACCACCATCACCTGCTATCATAGTCATATAACCACCATTACCTGTAGCTGAATCCCCACCTTCTAGTTCTACATAACCACCAACTTGGTTAGTATCAGCATAACCTCCTCGTAAACGAACATAACCACCATGACCATTTGACCCAGCAACAGCCTCTCCTCCGTATAATCTGACTTTACCACCATTAGAATCTGTGGAATTACCTGCCTCAATATAAACATCAGACCCTTCTGCTGTTTGTTCTCCTTTGATATATAACTTATTAGTGCTATCGTCAAAATAGAAAGCCATTCTTGAAGTCGCTGAATTACCTTGTATAATATAACCACGATCTCCATCTCCTATATTAGGAAAAGCACCACCTGTAGGATCTGCATCTTCAATCAAATCCCAACCTTCTACGAAACCACCACCTACACCATTAATAGTTGTTGGTTTCCATATAGAAAGTCCATTATTCCAAGCAAGAACTTGATTATTTAAAGGAACATCAGCACTTACATCAGCAAGGTCAGCGATATTTATATCTCCTGCTATTGTAGGTGCAATATCTTCAGACATATCAGCAGTCATAATAAATTCTGTAGTTATATAACCACCATTTTTAAGACCACGAATAGTGCCTTGACTATAACTGAAAGCTACTTGTTCAGAAAATACTAAATCTATGGAATCCCCAACTGGTACATATTGGGGTGATTTTTGATTTTGTACACGACCGTTAGCATCTTTGCCATCATGAATATCAGGTAGATAAAGAGAAGAATTGGTAGTTCCACTATGGGTAACTCTTAGAATAAGACCGAAAGCCATTTGAATAACTCCTATGTGTAAAGTTGAACTTTATACATAGGAGAGAGAAATAAATATATTAACTCATTATATAGTAATTAACAAACATAGCATGAGCATTCGCACCATCAGCATTAGTAGAATTAAAGTTAACAGTAAAAGATGTAGCATCTACTCTAGCTGAAATGTATGGCACAGATGTAATTGACAAATTAGCATTATCAGGTTCAAGTGTAATGACAATAGTATTTGTAGCACCTACACTATCATTATTGATTGTTAATGTAGTTAAAACATTATTGGCATTTGCAGCAATAGCAACAGCTTGTCTACCACGACCAAAAGTAATAGGTGTGTCTATTAAACCATCACCATTTGATGTTGAAAGAAGACCATTTGTATTATAGTCCCCAAGTCTTACTTCATTATATAGTAGAACGATACCTGCATCTGCACCTCCATTAGCACTTGCTGGGTCTAAAATAATATCCCCACCCTTATTACCTGCACCATTACCCTCTCCTGTAGTAAGAGTAATATCCCCACCATTTGCTCCATTAGAACCACCATTACCTGAGGTAATATTAATATATCCACCATTCCCACCATTTACTACACCTCCACCATTCCCACCAGCTCCTGATATTATTTCAATATCCCCACCACTACCACCAAAATCACCACCGTTACCTGTTTGAAGTAAGAAATCTCCACCTTCTGTACCTTGATCTTCTGCTTCAGTACTATCATAACCTTTACCTGTGTAGATGTCTATTTCACCACCACTTGTAAAACCCTCGCCATTATTGAAATTAGCACCTGCAGAACTGAGGATATAAATATCTGCATCATCACTTCCTGCAAGTCTAGCTGTAGGTTCGTGCATTACAATTCTTAGTGCTGAATTATCTTCATCAAAAAAGATGTCTGCAAAACCATTTGTAACACCTGACTTACCATTTAAACGAATACCTTGATCATTCACATCAGGATCATCATTCCCATTACCAGAAGGATCAAAATCCCATAATTGAGTTCCTGACACAATTTCAAGTGCACCACCAACAGAACCTAAGAAATCTGTTGTTACGAGTCCTTGTGTAAGTAAATTACGAATAGCACCACTTTCATAGCTGTATTGAACTTGTTCTGTAAAGAGCATATCAATAAAACCATTTACAGGTACATATTGTGGGGGTTTACGATTATTTACACGACCATTTTGGTCTTTGCCATCATGAATGTCATTTATGTAAATTGAAGAATTAGTAGTGCCACTATGTGTGACTCTTAAAGTTAATGAATAAGCCATTTGAGATAACTCCTATGTAAAGTTGAACTTTATACATAGGAGAGATAAATAAATTAAATACTAAATATTAACCTAAAGTACAACCATTATTGCTAAGAACATACCAAGCACCACTTACAAATTGAAGAACACAAGAATCGCCTTTATCATTAAAAGTGATAGTCCCATCCCCATCAGCTGCAACCCAACCTGCATGGTCAACTGTAACAGCCATATTACCACCACCATCAGTCTTCATTACAAGAATCTTAATTTGACCTGATACACCATCTTCGAGTGTAGAAGTTTCATTTCCTAAACCTGTAACATAATAGGTAGTAGAAGTAGTAATAGGAGTAGCAACAGCATTACCACCATCTTCAGCAACACTACTAAGTTTCAATACATTTGTTAATGTACCTACTGTTGTAATAGCATTAGAAACATCAGTGTTTACAATAAAGGATGTGGTGATATAACCTTCAGTAATCAAACCACGAATACCACCTTGTTGATAGCTAAATGCAATTTGATCTGTGAAAACCATATCTACATAACCACCTACTGGTACATATTGTGCAGACTTTTGATTTTGTACACGACCATTTGAATCCTTACCATCATGGGTATCAGGAATATAAATTGAAGAACTGTTGAGACCTGCATGGGTTACTCTTAATATAATGCCGTATGACATAGTATTTCTCCTAGAATGTTATTTATCTATATCTAATATATAAAGAGTAAATAGATAAACTATATATTGAAGACTATACTTTCTTTATGAAAATACACTTATAAGTTTCAAAAAAATAGAAAGTTTATAAAAAAATGAGTGTAGTTTTTAAAAGAGGTCAAACCCTAAGCAGAGGTGATTTAGATATATTCCTCACTAATAGCAGTGGGAATGTCGCTAATGCTGCCGAAATCACTTATGCTATCTATTTTGTCGACCAACAAGTTGATGTCCTTATCGGTGATCCTGCCCGTATTCCCGAAAACCCTGCTGTTGGTGAATATTATGCTTCTCTTAGAATACCTGCCACAGCCACCTTCGGTACTTATAGAATTAAATGGGCAATTAAAGAATTTGTTAATAGCCAAGTACAAAATATAGTCCAAGAATTTGCTGTCGTTAATAATGAATCAGTTCTAAGCTATGGTATGTCCCCCGAAATGAAATCTATGGTAGATAAACTTAGAATCTTACTTAGGGATCAGTGTATTGGTGGTGAAGAGAAAATCTTATTAGATGTTAATGGTGAAAAAGTAGTAATTACTTTAGAAGAACTTTATGGTCTGATAGGAGATTTAAAATGAATCCCATCTTAGAACAGTTATTAATACAGCACGACATAGCAATATCTGCTTTTCAAAAGAAAGGTAGAGTATCTAAAGAAATAGTTGAAAAAAGATCTTTGGTTATTACCTATCTACATGAAAAAGGATTTTCGTGGGAGGAAATGAGAAATATTACAGGTTTAGGTAATGCCACAATACAAAGACTTTCTAAAGGTAAAAAATGTGAAGCTGTAAAAAACAAATTAAAAAACATTGGGGGGAATGTAGGCAAATCTTGGAAAGGTAAAAAAAGAGAGGGTCAATTAGAAAGGCAATGGGAAAAAGGTGATTTTGATTGCCTAAGAGGACGAAAAAGAACAGATGAAGAAAAAGCAACATTAAAAAAAGCATGGTCTAAAAAAGAAAACAAAGAAAAAGCATCTTTTAATTCAAAACATTATGTGTGGGGTAACCCTGAAGTAGTTAAAAAAATTATGGATTTCCATCTCTCGCCTGAACAAAGAAGGATGTGTTCAGAAAAGCAAACTATGAGAATGAAAAATAATCCTAATCCTTTTTTAAGAGGTCGCAGTGAAATTGTCAATGCAAATAAAAATGATGTTAGACGAGTAAGAGTCAGATCATCATATGAAAAAAAAGCTATTGAGATATTAGATAATGATGAAAATGTTATTTCATATACCTATGAATCAAAGCATATAGATAATGACGGATTTATTTTACCAGACTTCGTAGTTAAATATAGAGATAAGACTGTCCTTATAGAAGTAAAATCTAAATGGGTGCTTAATTTGTCCGAAGAACACCGAGTTAAAAAAAGACTTAAGAGAAGTGAAATTCTAGCTAAGAACAATAACTGGTGTTTTACCATTTGGACAGAAAAGGAACTTGGATTATGTTAAGCGAAGATATTAAAAACAAAATTAAAGAATCTTTTAAAGAGGGTACTTTAAAAGTCCAATCTTTAGATAAAGATGGTATTTTATCATGGCAAAGAATTGAAAAAGCACACAAAAATGAAACATCATGGGAATCTATCTATTCTATTAAAACTGAATTAGGTAGTATGGTTCTCACAGGTGGTCATAGAGTATATACAGATATTGATTATGCTGTTGAAGTAGAAGATTTAAAAGAAGGTGGTTCTGTTTATTCTTTACAAGGCAAAATTAAAATATTATCTATCTCTCGAATAGATAATAGAGATCATATGTATGATCTCACAGTAGAGAATAACCACAATCTCTTTTTATTTGAAAGTAAAACACTGGTTCACAACTGCCCAGATAAATTTTACCATTTTAGACCACCTGAGGCTGAAGCTGTCGTGGGTCAATATAATAGAGTCTTCGGTCAAGTATGGGAAGATTATGAATTAATGGAGTATTTAGAACGAGCATTAGATTGGTGGAATATGATGCCCCCTGAAACTGAAAATTATAGAACCATCGAAACTCTTGTAAATACTAAACCTGCTTGGCGAACTCCTATTTTACAAGGTGCTATTGTATTTGCAGCTATGGCTTTACAAGCTAACTGGATTGTTGATGAATTTGATTATTCTATAGGTGGTATTTCACTTAATATTGATAAATCATCTAAATATGAAGGCTTAAAAAGCACTGCTGAAAGTCAATGGCAAACTGCTACTGAAATGAAAGCTAGAACCACTAAGATCATCAGAGGTCTTGTCCAACCTAAATATGGTATCGGTGTTAGATCAGCATTCGGTCCTAATGTTGGTCGTGGTGTTCTATCCCCTAGAAATTTTATATAGTTAAAGAAAGAATAAAAATGCACTTCTCCTCAGAACAAATAGAAAAAATTGTGTCATGGTTATATAAAGCCCTCTCTGCTACCGTCCTACCTTTATTATACTGGCTGAACAGCATCTCGATTGAGAATGCTCTTATCAAAAACAATATGGAAATTGTTAAAAACCAAGTTGTTAAAATGGATTACCAAATCTATGAAATCAAAAAAGAAATTTCTGAGGACAAAGTCATTGATGCCCAAACAAGACAGAACTTAAAAGATATTGAAAAGAACATAGACCATGTACAGAAAAATCTGTCCGAAATACAAACGATTTTGCTAAATAGAGAGAATCCCTGATAGGGAGGTGTATTATGATTATAAGCGATCTCGCTCTTAACACATCTATTTTTATTACATCTGTAGTTATTGTAGCTATAAGCTCTTTTACTTCAGATACTAAGAAAAACGAAACTTTAGATGTACCACTTAAATCTGAAGAGGTAAAGATTATATCCCCACCTCCTAAAGAGCAGATCGAATTATATAATCTTAAACTTAAATGTATAAAGCTAGAAGCCACTTCAGATGAAATCCTTAATACTATTAAGAAAGATTTAAAATGAATGACTTTTACTTAGGTATCTCTATTCTTATAGCTTCTATTCTTATGATTTTAGTCTCTAATCTAAACCAAGAAGAGTGTATTAAAAACACACCTATGAAATTAGATGAGATACAACTAGATTTTGATAAACCTATTTATCCTCTCTTAAAAGAGCCTTTATTTGATGATAACTTTAAAATAATACTACCTGAAGACCCACCTAAAATTGATAAGATGATAGAAAAATCAAATAAGATAAATAAGCAATCAGATTACATGAAAAACATTTTGAAAATTAAAAAAGCGAATCAGAATGCTTTGCACATAAACGAAAAAGAAAAAAGACTTTGACTTTTTAGGTATAGTGCTTATATGAAAATAAACCTTTTATATATGGAGTACATACTATGTCAGAACAACCTAATTTTTCTGTTGCAGGTAATCTATCTGAAAAGCAACTTGCCCAATTCAACGAATTAAAGCAAACTGCTGTTCAACTTGTTAATCAAATTGGTGCTTTAGAAGTGAAGAAAGCTCGATTACTTGCAGATGTTGATGCTAACGAAGAAAAAGCTCAAAACCTACTTAAACTTATTAAAATGCAATTTGATTTATCTGAAGATAGTCCATTTCAAATTCTTGAAGATGGTCGTATCGTTACACCTATTAAGGCTTAATATCTATTAAAAAATCTGAATTTTCTAAGTCTATATTTAACTTTACTCTTAATCCTTCATATTCTACTTTATTTAATCTCAAACCTAAAATCATAGGTATATAAATTTTCTGATATAAATCTTCTTGTAAATTAGAGAACAAATTTTGGTAAGATTTTAAGACATTACGGTTTTTAGACCATAAAGCATTTCTTAATTCTTCTAAAGTCTTACCTAGAGTTTCACCTAAAACTCCACTATTATCACTTAACTTAAATAAGTACTTATAAGTATCTATTACTAATGTTTCAGCACTATCTATCTTAAACTTTAAACTTGTGACTTTATCTTGGATAAGATTCAAATCATTCTCTAAAAGCATAGGTAAAGTTAGTTTCTCGATATTAGGTATAGAAAATCTTCTGTCGAGATAGAAATTACCTGATTTAAACTTGTTAGTTAATACATTTAAAGATTTAGAACCAAAATCTACTTTGTATGTAGGTAAAGGATTATCAGTTTCTGTTATACTTGGTGGTGAAAAATTCATACTAGGTGTAATATAGTATTTCTTTAAATCATCTAATTGACTCTCAGTGTAAGGACTTACAGGAGTATCTTTTAAAAGACCCCTAAGAAAATCATTAACAATCACTAAAGAAACTAGAAATTTAGGATGATATGCTTGGGGGTCCGCATACAATTCTTCTGATAAGATAGGGGTGTCTTCTACATTCACTTCAAACATGAAATGGTCTGTATGCGGACCCTCTTCAAAAAAATCGTAGTTTAAACCTGTTTTTAACTCAAATTCATCAAGATAACTATTATCTACTCGAATAAGAAGAGTCTTAATTCTACAACCCTGAATGTCATATAGGTTATAACTCTTATATGATTGTAAATTTAAAGATATACCACTAATCTCTTTAATGGTTTCATTAGTAGAGATGTTATACAATTCGATGTTCTCTTTAAGAGAGATGTTAAAATCGCCATTATTTGTAAATTCAGCATTTACAAAATCTGCCCATTCTTTTGTTATGCTTCTAGTAGCATAAGGACAAGGTACAAATTCACCTAAATCATTTAAGCTACCATATTTTTTAGTAGCTGTTTTTCTTTGGTAGATTTTTTGTAATTGGACAATATCTACTTTAGCTTTAGCTTTCTTCATTTCTGCAAATAAAGTAACTAAATCACAAGAAGGAATTTGACCTGGATTCTTAACAAAAGGAATTGTAGGTTTTCTCTTTAAAAGAAAGGCATCTAAATGATCTATAGCTACAATAACTTCTTTAGTTGTGGTAGCTTCTTTAAAACGAGTAATTAAAACTCTATCATGACTCCTTAATAAAAGGTCTCTAGCATCATATAGTTCTCCTAATGAATAAAGGACTCTTGAAAAAGCTAAAATCAAAGTTTGATTTGAATCTTCTTCTTCAGTAAGAGAATCATAAACAGTCTTATTGACTTTCTTAAAAGAGTACAATTTAGGATTTTCTGCTGAGAGATAATAAAAATCTTGGTTTGACCCTAAAACCAAATTATCAGATAAGCAGATTTTATATTCTTTTTCACCAACTAAGGCTAATTTAGAATCTGTAATAGGTTCTTCTTTAACTAAGAAGAAATGGTTATTGGTGGCTAATTTCATAGCTTAAGAATCCTTTCTATAAAAGATAATATATATTATAGGATTCTTTTATGTACCCAAACTAAAATAATATAATACTCCGGACCAGATATCTAAAGATAGTATATATACTAATGATAGTATTTAAAAAAATTAAATATGCAATGATATACTAAATATGCAATGATATATGTATTTTTACAAATTAAACATTTTTTGGAAAAAATTCCTATTGTCTTGTTTAGGTTCAGGTCTAGGTTTAGACTCAATAATAGGTTTAGGATTAAACAAAGCTTGAGTATGTTGAACTTGTGTACCTTTAATAGGTACATCTGTATATTTTGTACCTACAGGTAGAACTTTTCTTGTTTTCTTCCTTTCTAAATTCTCTAAACCTTTTACAAGATTTTTTTCTAGTTGTTTTTTATACTTAAGAACTTCTTCAGTAAATTTTTCTTTTTCAGATAATAATCTTTTTATAGGATAATACATACTATTTAGACTATCTTCAATATAAAGACTAGAATTGACTTTTAGACTATCTTCAGTATAAAGACCAGGATTGACTTTTATACTTTCCATATCATAAACAAATTCAAGATATTTACTTTTCATAACTCTATAGTTGTTAGCCAACTTTTCAATATGTTCTGTTAATCTTGAAATTTCATTTTCCATTTTTTGAACTTCAATCATAAAAGCATGATACTCTTGTTCAAGTTCTTCATTGAAAGATTCTAATTTTTTAAAATAGATATTAGCATCTACATTGTTTGCTTTTCTTCTATACATCATAACTCCATATGTTGATATATTTTATGTGGGATTAGTTCTACTTCACCGGTATCTATTATTTCTTTAAGAGTATCTGTGATATGTATGATTTTCTTTATTTTAGGCTGTTCATAAGAAACTAATTCAAAAGATTGTAAACCAGGTACTTGTTTAAAGCCTTTAGAATCTAATACATATAAATACATAGGGACACCTTTCCAAAATTTTTTAAAAGCTCCGTCCCATTTTTCACCTAAATAAAAATTATCCATATCTATATTACCAAAATCGGCATCTTCATTTTTCCAACTATGTGTACCCATAACAAGTGCTACACCTTTAGAAGATGTAGCAAATACTGCAGGTTTGGGTCCACTCAAATAATGAGGCTTTAATTTAAACTCAGTAAAATATGCGGGAGACCCATGATAAAGATTTGCCATGTTTATCCTTTTATAAAAAGTATATATGTATAAGACTCATATAAATAAACTAGGAGAATTATTATGACAGCAGGTTGGGAATTATCTAGGTCTCCTTATCCTTTACCACCTAAAAATACTTCTGCTCTTTCTCCTTTTATTCGTGGTGTCATTGATTTAAGATGGGAAAGTCCATCCACTATTCATGATAATGAAGGCTGGATTATTCGAGGGGTTAATATTTATAGATCAGGTACATCAGACAGAGGTACTTATAAAAGAATCAATGCTACCCCTATAGGTGGAGAATATTATAGAGATACAAGTTTAAGTGAAATGCAACATGATGAAGTTGTCACTCATTGGATTAGTAAAAATATAGAAAACGGTACTTATACCTTCCAAACTAAATACCCCATTGCTCGTATAGGTAGTGCTATTGAACCTTCTTATTCAGGTAGAGATGTAATTGTTAAAGTAGATGGTAGAATCACCCCTGTAAACTATATTGTAGGTCAAGTAGGGGAAGTTACTTTAAGTAGGGGTTTTAGATTAGATCCTGTGAATAATGATAAAGTTGTGGATTTGATTATAAATGACAATAGTGTAGTTACTATTACATATCTAGGTTATAGCTTAGAAGATCGTATAGCTCATATTGTAGATAAAAAAACTTACTATAGAATTACTACTGTTGCTGAAGACCCTACTACAGGTGCTTTACATGAAACACCTATAAATTATGCGATACCTTTTAGTGATATAGAAATAGAAAAAATGGATTGGATGTGGAGAGAAGGTGTAAGAAGAAACCAATGGGCATTAGAACAAGGTGGTGAAAGAGTAAGATTATTTTTAAAAAAGATCACAGGTGTTGTTTGTTTTTGTCGAGATTTCAATAAGAAAACTCTTATATATGGTAAACAACCTGACTCAAGATGTAGGATATGTTTTGGTACAGGTATAGAAGGTGGTTATGAGGGTCCTTATGATATAATTATAGCACCTGATGATGCAGAAAGACGAGTTAGTCAATCTGTACAAGGTCGTAGAAGAGAACACTCATATGAAACTTATATAGGTCCTAGTCCTATTGTCCAACAAAGAGATTTTCTAGTTAAACAAAATAATGACCGATATTCCATAGGTCCGGTAAGAAGACCTAATGCTAGAGGTAATGTTTTACAACAACATTTTAATTTAGGCTATCTTGATATAGGTGATATTAGATATGATGTACCTATGGACGGAGTTCCTATTACATGGCAAAAGACTAGATATACATATCAACCTATACGAGATACTTATAATCCTAGAGGTGATGCACCTTATCAAACAGAAACAGATTCAGCTATTCCTATGGAAACTAACAGACCTGATATTTCTAAAGATCACCAACTTAGAGGTAGAACAGCTGTATGGGAAAACCATAATAGTGGAGGTTAATTATGGCAATAGGAGGTATAAACTTACAACCTGATTTAACAGGAAGTAGTATCAATAATAAGAACAAGAAATTTGTTTTAAGGACTAAAGCGAGTAAGAGTAAAAGTATTACCGATTTAGAAGTTTTAACAAACCTTAAAATATTTGGGGAAGAAATTATAGATGGTATAGAATATCATGCAAGAGAAGCATCTCGTTTATATGATGCTGTACCAAGAGAAGAGAAATTTTTTAAGTCTTTCTTTTATGAAATAGTAGGTAATGATATATTAGTATTTAGTAAATGGGAATGGATAACTAAATATTTACAAGACAGTGACCCTAAAAAAATGGATTGGTTAACAAAACAATCTAATAGTACTTTATCTGTAATACCCTTAAAAGATGAAAAAGGGCAAATGATATTTAGAACAGTACCTATGTTAAAGACAGATGCTTGGGTACACCCTGCTATAAAAAAGTGGACATGGATAGAAAAAGGGGTTGCAAGAGGGAAAAATAAAGCTATAAATAGGATATTACACTTACTTTTAACAGAGGAGAATAAACCTTGAGTAGCACAGATAAATTTATAGATGACATCATCTCAGAAATTTTAAAATATAAAGAAGAAAAAGAAGAAGATCTTACTTTTTCTTATGTAGTAAAGATCCAAGATAAAGAAGGTAATGAGAAATCTTTAAATGGTTTATACTATATGGATATAGATAAAAACACTTTGATATTAAAAGAAAAGTAATATGTACCATAATCTGACTTTACAAGTAAGAAACTTGATAATAGAACAACTTAAACAACATTGGGCAGATCATCCAAGATACCCTGAAATGTCTCATTTCATACAAGCTAAATACAGCTTTGAGCAAAGACCCCAATTTGGTATGGTTGTCAAAACAAGTGGTGCTAGTAATATTCAGTTATCTGCTCAAAATTATATTGGTGAAGTACAAGGTTATTGTTTAGCAGCCCAAACTATAAATAGTAATAAAACTTCTTCTATCGAATGGGTTAAAGAACATCCTTTGCCAAGTCGTGTTGCAGATCATGGTATCTATATATTAGATATAAATGAAACAGAAACTAATTCTAGACTCTTTAATATTACTATGACTCAGTATAAAAAGAGAAAAGAAACAGACCCAGCATTTACAAATCCAACTACTATTGAACTATTAGGTACTCCAGTACAAAATTCTTTAAAAATTATAGAATATCCTTCTCGTATGAATTTCACAGATTATACAAGAAACGGTACTACTTTAACATTAGGAGAACCCTTACCTAAAGGAATTACTTTAGAAATATACTATACTGAACTTATAGATAATTTTGAACCATATCAGGTACAGCCTGATTATACATATAGTGAATTGATACCTGGAGTTTTAATACACTTTGGTCGTAATTTAAATGACGGAGATCAACAAGCTGTAATTGTATATGAAGATAGAAACCCTGTATATAAAGAGTATGGTGGTAGGTTTGATGTGTCTGTAGATATAGATATTATAGCTCGTGATCCTTTTTCACAAGCTGATATATCAGATCATATGGTAGTATGGACATGGGGGGTATTAAGAGAGAGGTTGGCTAATTGGGGTTTAAATATGAATGATATAAATTATGGTGGGGAATCAGAAGAAGCATATGATGAAAATGGAGATGATTATTTTTATAATGCTAGTATGAGTTTTACAATACAGACGGATTGGTTTATTCATGTACCTATGATAGAAAATTTCCAACTTATAAAGAATATAAATTTAATACCTGTGGAAGTTTTACCAAGTTCTGATCCTTTATTGATCATAGGGAATGATTATTTAAAGCAGAGAATAAGATAATTTATTTATTTAGCTTATATAAGTAAATAAGGAGTCTTTATGCCAATAGTTAAATTTCAATGTCATCATTGTGGTTTTCGTTTTTCTAAAAGAGTCAATCTTGGAATAAATGAAACATCATGTCAAAATTGTAATGATCCTGCTTTGTCTTTAGAAGCTAAAGCATCAGTTGGTTATGATGCCCAAACTGATGGGGTCGTTCGTCCTCAAGCTTCAGGTATAGAATCTTTAGATACTGATATTGAAAGAATCGTAGCTAAAGATTCAGCTGAAAAATGGGGTACTGTTTACCACAGAAGAAAAGACAAATGGGATATTGTAAATGAAACTGGTGAACAAGGTAAACACATACTCGTTACTCCTAAAGGTGAATACTTTATGAATAAACAAGACAGTGTTAATCTAAAGACCATTAAAAATGAAGCTCGTAAAGAAATGGGAATAAATTATCAACAAGAAACTTAAAGGAGTTTAAATCATGGCTATTAGAGGCGGTTATGCACCACCAGGTGTTTATACAGAAAGTATATTTCAAACTACTAACCCTACTACTGTTATTTCAGGTAGAGTACCTTTACTTATCGGTACAGGGAAAGAAACCATTACTACTAAAACAGCTACTGTTGTTCGTGGATCTAGTTCTACTATCGACCAACAAGCTGTTGATGAAAATCTATCCGGTCGTGGTGTTTTAAGCTATGACCCTAACGGTAATCCTATCATTGGTGAATTTAATGGAGATACTACTCAAGTACAAGTTCAACATTTTCCTATTGTTGATGGTACTGGTACAGGTTCTCTTGCTACTAATGGTAACAGTATTCTTGCTACTGTTAATGGTCAAGTTACTGTTGTTCTTGGTGTGAATGCTTCTAAAGGTGTTGTTACTTTAGCTCAAACCTTACAAGCTACAGACACTGTTCTTTTAAGCTACTACTTTAAAAGAACAGATACCTTAATTGAAGAAGAAGATGTTTCTAGTCAAGTAACCACAGATAGTGCAGAATTATTAGGTTCCGGAGCTAGTATTTCTTTTACTAACGCTACTACTACTTTTATTGTTTATGTAGATGGTACTAAATATACTATCAACACACCTACTGTTACTACTAATAGAGCTGATGATCTTGCTACTATTGTTGCTCTTATTAATGCAGCTAGTCCTGGTTCTTTAGTTGCTGATACATACACAGATAATAACAATGAAGACCAAATCATCCTTACTTCTGATCTTTCTCTTAAAATTGGGAATGGAAATGCTAATTCTGTTCTTGGTTTTGTTAATGATCAAACTACTAGCCGTAATGTAAATTTCTATACTAACTATTTCCCCATTGTAGATGGTTCTAATGGTGGGATTGTCACTACTGATGTTACTGATATTACTGTTACTGTTGATGGTGTTGAAGTTGTACCTGTTGCTCTAGATGGTACTAATGGCTTCTTTACTCTTTCAACACCACCAGCAGTCGGTGCTGAAGTTGTTGTTTCTTACTATTATAATAGCTTTAGGGACCAATTCGATTATTTACCCGGTACTAATATTATTAGTGTAGATAGTGTCTCTCTTGTTGCTGACGGTTCAGGTGGTTCTTCCGTTAACTTTATTCCAGGTGTAGATTTTGTCCTTAAAGATGATAAACTCTATTGGGGTACTGTTGCTGTTGTTTCCGAAGGTACTACAGCTGATGGTACTATCCCTTTAACAAGTAGCCAAGTCACAGCTAACCTTAAAGATGAAAAGATTTATCTTGCAGAATGTACTAGAGTTCTTGATACATCTGTAAACCCAGCTAGAGCTTTACCAAGTACCTTTAAATTACCACACCAACCTGTTGATGGTACTGGTACTGGTGCTCCTACATCTAGAACTGACCTAGTTCAAGTTAAAGTTGGTTATGGTATTGCAGATGCTCTTGAAAAAGCAAATGCAACTGTAGTTAGAGTCAACCCTAACGATTCTACCATTACTTTATCTAATGTAGTTCCAGAAGGTCAGCAAGTATTTGCTACTTTCTACTATAGCACCCTTACAGATAATACTACTGATGGTAGCAATCAATATGTTGTTACTAACACTCTTTCAGGTGGTAGCAATGTAGGTAAGTATACAGTTTCTGTTAAGGGAGCTAATAAATATGGTGTTAGTCTTGGCAATAAGGGTGGCGACTTAGATGGTATCGATCTTGTATTCCCATCAGGTAGTGAATTATACCCGGATGCTCATTTACATGGTGGTAAACCTGTAAATGAAACTGTTACTGTTACTTTTGCTGAAAGTGACTCTACAAGTGCAGTATTCTTTAGTCCTGGTGCTGAACCTTACTTCCCTATCGCTACTAAGAGTGATGAAATTGCATTAAAAGTAGATGACACTGCTCTTACCGGTAATGTTAGTTTATCTAATAGTACTACTGCAACTGGTGCAACAGGTGGTTTTGCTCATTTAGTTAGCCAACACCTTATCTATACTAATGATAGCAATAATACTACCCTAGATTTTACAAGTGGTAATAATAGCTTAAACCTTAAGATTGATAACCAAGACCTTAATGTTAATTTTGTTGTTGCTAATAATAAAGATGTAACTGACATTGTAGATGCTTTAAATACATGGGCAGTTGATACAAATACTTTAGCAGCTCCTAAATATATTGCTATGACTAAAATGAGTGGCGGTTTACAAATTGTAAATGGCTCTTATAATGTCCTATCATTCCAATATGTAGGTGATGTTAATGGGTCTACAGGTGAATTAACTATCAGTGTACCTGCAGGTGCTTATGCTACTGCTAGTGCATTAGCTACTGCTATTAAAACACAAATTGATAATGCAGTAGCTTTTCTTGTTGCTGGTGATGATGACTTTACAGGTCTCGAAATCGGTGTAACTGAAACATCAGGTCATCTAGTATTCACCTTATTATCTATGCCTGTAGGTGCTAATGATCCTGGTGTTGCTGATAACTATGGCTATCTCGAATTTATCAGCCAAGCTGATCCTGAAGATGATTTTGCTGTTATTGCAGGTATTGATACTGATACTATTGATGGGACTCAAACTAAATTTGGTTTCTTGCCTATCGTTTCTTATAGCAGAACTACACTAAGTTCAGGTGCTTTACAAGATCACTTAATCCTTAGAAATCGTTTATTGCCAGGTAATAGCTATCATTTACCCACAGGTGAAATCGGTGTTCGTGTTATTAGTGGTACAGCTATGACTAATCTCGGTTTAACACAAAGTTTTAGTCCTGCTTTATATCAAGGTGCTGTTATTGAAAGTCCTACACTTAAATTACTTTTAGGTTGGTCTGAAGGTCAAGAAGTTGGTGAATCTCAAGCTGCTGTTACTTTCTATGACGGTACAGATACTACTGTTTCTTCTGCTAACAATGTCTTAATTATTGATGCTAGTGGTACTACTGTTGTTACTACCTTTGGTGCTACAGGTGCTGGTACTTTAACATCAGTATCTACCGTAGCTAGTCAAATTGACTCTGCTTTTGTAGGTGCCGGTGTTGATGCTACTGTTTCTATTGAAGGTGCTGCTGTTAGAATTACTCTTAATAACCCAGTTGTAGGTAGCTACTTAAAGGTATTAAGTGGTAGTGCTAATGACACTGTAGGTACTGCTGCTAATGTCACTTCTACTGCTAAATCTGTTACTGCTAGTCAAATTGTTAGTGCTTTAATGAACCACTACTCAGGCACATTAACTGATTTATTGTTTAGTGCAGGGTCTAGTGCTAATTACTTTGCATCAGAAGCTGTTGCTTATGTACATACTGCTTCCACAGGTAAAAAGTATGTCGTATTTGAATCTCTTGGTGAAGGTGTAGCTTCAAGTCTTGCATTTACTGGCGGTAATGCTATTACTTCTAAGGGTAATGGTTTAAAGATTGTTGTTGGTGATGGTGCTGTTGGTGAAGATGGTATCAATGGTTTCTATGTTACATCTAATAATCCTAAAGGCTCAGGTTCTTCTAATACATCTAAATTCAATGATGGTATTGGTCAAGATGGTGTTGTAGGTCAAACCTATGTTGATGATGTAACAGGCTTAACCTTTACAGTATTAGCTCAAGATGGTGGTCTTACATATCCTGTTTCCGTAACATCATATTTTGAATGGAAAGTATCTACTACCTTTACTTGTAATTCTAATATTCCTGTTAATGTAATCAGTGGTGTTGAACTTCTTGTATCTAATACTACTAATGTAGGTGTTGGTAATTCTGCTTTTGTTGAAACCTTTGATAAAGCAGGTAAAGAACCTAATATTGGTCAAGTATATTATGTAACCTTTACTAGATCTAAAACTGATTTTGCTACTAAGGTATTTACATCTTTAAATGATGTAATCAATGAATATGGTGCGGTAAGTCCAGATAATTCATTATCTTTAGCTGCATATTTAGCTTTTATTAATGGTGCTTCTGTTATTGCTTGTAAACAAATTGCACTTGAAGCAGGTAAGGGCGACCCAACCACAGCTCAAATTTTAACAGCTCTTGGTCAAGTTGAAGGTCAAATCACTACAGGTTTAACTCCTTCTTTGATTCTACCTCTTGTACCTGCTAATGAAACTATTCTTTCCGAACTCTCTAAACATTGTGATTTACAAAGTTCTTTGAGATACAGATCAGAAAGAACAGCTATTATGGGTTATGCTTCTGGCACTACTCCAAAAGAAGCTGGTCGTTTAGCATCTTTAACTAACAGTACTCGTGTTCGTCTTGTTTATCCTGATATCACATCTATTACTTTAACTGATGCTTTAGGTGTTGCTACTACATTTATCGTTGATGGTCGTTACCTTGCTGTTGCTATGGCTTGTACTTCTGTTAATTCTGTTTCTGATGTTGCTACTCCTTGGGAATCTAGAACACTTGCAGGTTTTAATGGTATCTTGAGAACTCTTGATGCTGTTGAAGCTAACCAAACTGCACAAAGAGGTGTTACTGTTCTTGAAAACCAAATCGGTCGTATTAAAGTTAGACATGGTTTAACTACTAATATGTCTAGTATCCTTACTAGAACTCCTACTGTGATCCAAATCGCTGATGAAGTTCAATTAAGAATGAGAGATTTATTAGACCCATTTATCGGTCAAAAGAACTTACCTTCTATTGCTATCCAAATTCAAGGTCAAATTACTTTCGCTTTCAAGCAATTAGTTAACCAACAAATTATTAGCAATTTCACAGGTATTAAAGTTACCCCAGATCCAGTAGACCCAACTTCTATTCTTGTTGAAGCTTACTATAAACCTGTATTCCCATTACTCTATATTCAATTTACTTTCTATGTTCGCTCAAGCGACTAATATATAATCTCTTTATGATCAGACTTCTTTATATATAATTAAAGGAGTCTAAATGTTCTACAGTAGAAATTTTATTCGTATAGGAAGTACCACTTCTGTTATTAAATTAGCTTTCCCTAATACTTTCTCAAATTTACCTTCTAACAAACAATCTATTATCGCTGATATTCTTTCCTACGGAATTACAGATGCTATTCTCGGTGATGCACCTATCTATTCTTTTATGAATACAGATGTCTTAGAAAAAACTAAGGGTAAAATTAAACTCTCAGATGAAAGCTATTTTAGACCTTCAGATTCTATTGATGGTGTTATAGGTGGAAATATTCTCTTTACAGGTACTATTACTTATGATGATCTTGCTAGTCATTTAACTATGGCATTATCCAAATATGGTAATGAAAGAGATATTTACACAAACTTAATTCAAGACCTACATGAAGAAACAGGTAAAGAATCTTTAAGTAAAATTTTAGTTAAAGAAATGAATAGCTATAATCCTAAAAAAGCTCAAACTTTTATGGAAGAAGCTTTTGAGGAAGGTTTAAATTTATCTAAAGAAAATATGATTCGTATTACTAGCCAAGAAACTAAATCTGCTAAAATTGTAAAACAAGCCATTACTTTTGAATCTAACAGAATGAAATTAGCTATCCCTATTATGATTTCTTTTAAATTAGAAGGTATTCGTATGCTCGATGAAGAGGATTAATAATATAATATCTGTATGGTAATTACCCATACACAAAGGATATTATATGTTTGGTGAATTTTTTGAATCCCTTCAAAGACCCGATATTAAACAAAAACCCTGGATGGTTAAAGTCGATCTTATTTTAGGTACTAAGAATAATATTACTAAAGCTATCGATGAATGTCTCGCCTCATCACATTACGGTATAGACCTTGAAACCACAGGTCTCGATAATAGAGTTTTTAATGGCAGAACTAGAGATCAAATTGTCGGTATCTCTATCGCACCTAATGATACTAAAGCTTATTATTTCCCTATCAGACACTCTAAAGGTGTTGAACATAATGTTCCTTGGTCTATTATAGAAAAAGAATTTGGTAGATTACTTGATGAATCTGCTACTGCTATCCCTGTATTCCATAATGCAGCTTTCGACCAAGAATTTCTTGTCTATTCTAGTGATGCTCGTTTAGGTGAGAAACGATTTGATAAACCTAGATTATGGGAAGATAACTTTATTATGGTTGCCCTTATGAACCCTAGAGATAAGGGGGGTAGAGGTCTAAAACATCAATCGAAAACTCGTTTAAATTATGAAATGATTGAACTTGATGAACTTATTCCTGATAGTAAAGTTAAAGATTATTCTACTATTGACCCCAGCTGGGAACCATCTGTTTGGTATGCTGCATCTGATGCTCTATGTACTGTTAAACTATATCACGAAATCGCTAAAGAGTTTCCTAAAGAAATGCTTAACCTTTATGCGATTGAGAAAAAGTGTAATACTTCAGTTAGGTGGATGCACCGTAATAGAATCTTTGTAGATAAAGAAAAGACTATCTCTTTTATTAAGAGAGGTCAAAAGGAATGGATGGAATCTGTTGTTGAGGTTTATACTGGTGCAGAACCTATTCTCAATAGGGATATTATGCCATCTTATATCAAAATTATGATAGGTGAAATTAAAGGTGTTAATAAATTCGATCCCGAATCTAATACTCCTTATAAAGAAGTATTAGAAGAAGCTAGACTTGAAGCTGATCGTAATTATCCCGAAGATAGACCTAGAATTAAAAAAGCTGTACCTAAACTTGAAACTAGAGATAAAGACGGTAAAAAGGTATCTGGTGGTAGTGAAGAAATTGATTTCCCCTTTACTTACGATATTTTCTCTCCCCAACAATTAGGTTTATTATTTAGAGAATTACAAGTACCGAATCTTGAAACTACAGATTCTGGACAAGTAGCAACAGGTGCTGATGTATTAGATAATGTGATTGCTAATGCTGAAGAATCTTTCCCATTTATGAAAAAGATTAAACGATTTAGAGAACTTGCTAAAGCATTAGGTCAATACCTTATCCCTATGCTTGAAGATGTAGGTCCTGATGGTACTCTAAAAGCTAAATTTCAACAATTTGGTGCAGATACAGGTCGTTTCAGTTGTGGTACTACATCTGAACCTTGGAAAGTTAAAGATGGGGGTTGTCGTGTACCCTTTCAAGGTATCCCTTCAGGTTATGATCCTAAAAGACCTGAAATCTCTTATAGAACAAGAGAGTGTATTGCAGTAAGACATCCTGATAATTATCTAGTAGCTATTGACTATGCTGGGGTAGAATTAAGACTTATCACTAACCTATCTCAAGAACCTTTATGGATTGAAGAATTTTTTAGATGCTCATCTTGTAATCGTAAATATCCTAAAGAAAGAGATAAAGAAGGGTTTATTGTAAGTCCTCCCCCTATCTGTATCTGTGGGTCGGATAAAATCGGAGATTTACATACACTTACAGCCGTTGCTTTTTACGGTGAAGAATCTAAAAAGAGACCGGATTGGAAAGCATTAAGAGGTAATGCTAAAGGTGTGAACTTTGCTTTATGCTATGGTGGTACAGGTAGAGCAGTTGTTACTGCTATAGGTTGTTCCTTAGAAGAGGGTGATGATAAATATCAAACCTTTATTTCTACATATAAAGGTTTAAGTGGGTGGTGGAAAAAGAGTCAAGAGTTTGCAAGACAGAATGGGTTTATCTCAACAGCATTTGGTCGAAGAATGCCTATGCCAGATATTAACAATAAGAAAGAATATAAGTTAAGATCAAAAGATGAGAGAAAGTCTGTAAATTCACCTGTTCAAGGTACAAGTGCGGACATCACTAAAATCTCTATGAGTTTAATTTATGATGCAGTAAGAGAGAGAAAATGGGATGATAAGTTAATGATGATTCTTACTGTGCATGATGAAATTGTCTTTGAAATTCATAAAGACATTATAGGTGAAGCAATACCTTTATTGTGTAATCTTATGGTAAGAAACAAGGCGATTGCTAAAATGGGGTGGATCGTACCTTTAACAGTAGATGTTGAAATCGGTAAAGATTGGTCAGTGCCTTATGATCTTAAAGAATTGACTGAGGGTAAAGGAGAAGATGAGTTTCTAGTAAGTGTCTTTAAGAAAGAGCATATAGAGATTAAAGACCCTGGAATAGTTAAGGCAGTAGAAGATGTAAAAGCAGATGTAGAGTATACAGTAGAAGAACTTAGTGAAGAGAGTGCAACTAAGTTAGTTGAATGGTTAAAAGAACATCAAGATAAAAAGGTAAAGGTGGTATTTGAGAATAAGGATATAACATCATTGATTAAGCTATAATATATGTATATATTAGCTATATACTATAGGAGTATATAGCTATGAAAAGTAAGAAAAAAGATTTATTTTTAGAGTGTAACGACAAGAGAATGCCTGAAAAAGATTTTATGGGGCAATTTTGTAATTATTGTAAAAACACTTCATGTGAAAGAGCAGGTTGGGGATTTTCATCATGGGATGAGAGAATAGGTACTCAGATAGAGAGATTTTTTCATGCACCTGTGGTAAAGATAGAAGAAGCATCACAATATAAGTTTTTAACGGATTTTGATGTATATAGAGATAATGGGGTAATAGAAGTATGGGGTGGGGTAGATAAGCAAAAGGTAGAAGAACCTATTATAAACACTCCAACACCAAGTTTCTTTCAAAAAGTTGAGAATAAAAGTGAGATACCTATTGTCAAAGATGAGTTCAGTGCATATAATACAAACACAGTAGAATTTGTGGTAGATGAACCACAACCTATGGTAGAAAAGACGATAATAAAAGATCCATGGGCAGTTCCCCCTAAAACAGTAAAGGTGGGAGGCACATTTAAGATGTCATAGAAAGGACAGAAAAAAAATGGATTTATATAAGTATGCATTAGCAGGTGTAAAAATCATTATGCCTAGCAAAGAAAGAAATAATTTAAGAGCAGAAAATTATATCTTAGAACAAATTGTTTCTAGTCCAAAAGAGATCAAAGAAGAAGATAAGCCTTTATTCAGAGATCATAGGAAATATATTTTTATTGGTTGGACGGATAGTTATGAAAAAGAAAGAGAATTATGGAGAGATTTCTTTAATTCTCTTAGAGAGTTGGAATTGAGAACTACATTATCCGTAAAATGTGGATATAATTTGCATGATTATACATCTCGAAACATTATTGTAATTATGCCTGAAAAAGAAAAAAAGAAAGTCAGAGCCGAAAGATCAGTAATGGAAAAGATTATATCACATCCAAGTGAAATTAGGTTCTTTCCTGAATTAGATTTAAAGAGACAAGGTAATTATGTCTTTTTAGGATGGGGAGACAGTAATGAAGAAGAGAGAGAGGAATGGAGGAAATTCCATTCTTAATAAACAAGTACCACCTGAAGGTATAATCCCACCGGACTTACTAAAGAAGTTATATATGAAAGACAATTCATGTATAACTGAGTGTCAGGAATGGGTAGATAAATATGGTTTAACTATATTATTTGCTCGGGGTATAGCTAAAGGATGGGAAAATGTTTTTATGGATAATCAAGGTGTGATTTGGATATATGATGAGTCACAAACTAATTATCCGACAGTAAAAGAGTTAAGAAAAGAAGCATCTAAATATGGCTTAGAAGTATTACAAGAAGTAATATGTCTAGGTAAAAATAAAAAAAAGATACTAAATTTTCTTGAAAACTTGAAAAACAATGGTAATATTAATGTAAGTATCGATGATACAAACAAACCTATAAAAAATGGAGATAAAAATGACAATTAGTCAAAAGCTCGCAGAGATTCAAAATCTCTTAGCTTCAGCAGCACCTGAAGCAACCAAAGTAGATAACGGTGTTAAAGTTTCAGCAACTCGTGTTCGTAAAGCTCTTCTTGAAACCATTAAGATGGCTAAAGAACTTAGAGTAGAAGTTCTCTCTACTACTAAAGCAGGTACAGAAACTAAACAATAGTATTTGTTCTAGCTAACTCCTCCGGTTAAAGATTTTTCATAATGAAACCCTCTGAAAAGAGGGTTTTGTTATTTATAGCCTATATAGTATTAAGTCTAAACAAGAGAGTATAATATGCACCACCTATTTCAATTATTTATTTGCCTTTACTTATTAGGTTGGATTTATTGCTGTATTAAAGTTGATGAAATTTATTTCAAATACAATAAAGAGAGCATAAAACTAATCCGTATTAGCTTAATCCATTATGTTATTTTTCTTTTTACTTGGTATATCCAATTCGCCCAATCTATCTCAGATTATAATCTTTGGGAAAAGAAATGGGAAGAGCGAGCTCTTAAAATAACACCCTAAACTTTTGTACTCTTATTGACTCTTAAATATTAAGAGTACAGCGATTTTTTCAAAAATAAAATTTTTCAAAAAAAATATTTTTCGATATCAAAAAATAAAAAATTTTAAAAATTTTTTGAAAAATATAATATCTGTTTGGAACATGAAAAAAGGACACCTAATGAATAAAAAACTATATGTTAAAGAACTTATAGAAAATAATTCTCTAAATGAAACTGCTCTATCCCTTGAAATATTAAAACCACAATTACCACCTGAAACCCAAGATAGAAATTTTATCTTCTACAAAGATATGTATATCTCTATGGGGGAATTACATATCCTTGATACCCTTAAAGAATTTGAATCTTCTTATGATCTACCTTTTAAAGCTATCTTATACTTACATGACAATAAAGGATTATCCGAATACCTAATCAACTCAGGTCTTGTCTCTTTCTTTGATGAGAGTACTACTTTAAAAGGTAATCCTATTATTATCTTTAATGACCTATCTTCTTTTGCTAATTACTTAAACATACAAAAAGATCAACTTACTGTAGATAGCTTTGTTGAGGATATATACTGCTTTGATCTAGCTATGTATAGAAAATACTATTGGCATAACTACCCATCTAATACACCTAATGAGATACTAGAACTTTATAAAGAGAACCTACTTAATAAACATTTTGTATTCCCTAGATATACTAGACTTAGAAATGAAATTACTGAAATTGAAAGCACTAGATATGCTACCCATAAACTATATCAGTATCCTGCTTCCTTTATCCCACAAGTAATTAAATACTGTATTAAAGATTTACCTAAAGGAAGTTTAGTCCTAGACCCATTCGGAGGTGGTGGTACTGTTGCACTAGAATCTAATATCAATGGTTTAAATAGTGTCGTTATAGATATTAACCCTATTATAGCTAGACTCGTTAATCTTAAACGAACCTATAAAATAGATGAAGATGTCTTTAAAGCAGAATTAGAGACTATCTTTAATTTAGAGCAAGATAACCATTTCTATACCTTATGGAAAGATTTACCTAAATGGTATGATCCATCTATACTAGAGGTAATAAGTAAGATCGCTTATAACATCCACCAAACTAATGTATATAAAGACCTATTCTTATTTGCCTTTTTACCTATAAGCAGGAAATACTCCTTAGCTGATGAGAAGACTCATAAGTTATGCACCTCTCAAGACAAGAAAGCTAGAATGGCTGAGTTATTAAAGAGAGATTGGAAATCTGAATTAGAGTATGAGTTAAAAGAGAAGATTCTAAAGTATAAAGAAGCAATCTTAGAATTAGGTAAGATTGCAGGAGAGAATATAGAGAATACATATAGTCATGTATATGATAATAGTGATAGCTTTAGTTTAGACTTAGATTATAAGTATGATGCAATAGTAACATCCCCACCTTATTTACAAGCACAAGAATATACTCGTACTGTTAAGATGGATATCTATTGGATGGGGTATGACGAATCTGTAGTAAAGACAATGGCAAGTAGAGAAATACCTTATCGTAAAATAGATGATGGTGTTGAAATTCCTAATGAGTTATATAAAGAGATAAAGAGTAAGATACCTAATTTAGATAAAGATATAGATAAGATGTTTAGATCATATTTTTATTACATGATGGGGGTGTTAGATAAGCATGGGGATAATTTAAAGGTAGGAGGTAAGTTTTATATCTTTGTAGGTAGTCCTAAGACAAGAGGTATAGAGATACCTATATGGGAGATAATAATGGATTATTTTGTAAGAGAGAAGGGTGGGTATAGGATAGTAGAGATAATAGCTGATGAAATAGTGAGTAGGAAATTAGCTAAGAATAGGAAAGGAGAAAATCCTGAAGGTATGCAATATGAGTATTTGATAATACTAGAAAAAGTAATTTAATTATCTAGAGATGAGATTGAGCTCTAATTTGTGCAACAATATCTGGATTATCAAGAGCCCATTCTAAAATTGGACGAGCAATGAGTCTATCTTTTAATTTTTCAGACTCTGGTAATGATCGGTATTGCTTCTTTGCAAGAGATAATCTATCTAGATACTTCTTTTTACCTTTAGGTAATCCAGTTGCTTGGTCTAAAATTGTTACTTTGTAAGCTGGATCTTTAATAGTATAGAAAGCATGAGACCAACCTCTGTGAACTGCATCAGAAACATCTTCAAGGTCAGTTTGACCTAAAACAATAGCTTCTAAAGCATGAAGTGCAGATTGATGATTTGCACCCCACCCAAAAGACCCAGGTTGGGCAGGGTCTCCATAATTATAGACTTTATTTAAAGAAGCTTCTCCTTTTTTTGCTAACATTGTAAGCAATGCAGGAGGAACTTTGATACGAACACCAGCTCTTTTTGTAATAACAGTTTCTAGTCTGGAAATACGATCTTCTAAATATGCAATACGATTGTACATAGCAGTATCCTTTTTATTAAAAATTGATACTACTACACTAATAATAAAAAGAATATTAAACTAACATCTCTTTTACTCTCATCCCTATATGATATGCAAGTAATGGTGGGACGGCATTACCTATTTGTTTATACATATTAGATATAGAACCCGTAAATTTAAAATCCATAGGGAAAGATTGTAAAATAGCACATTCTCTTACAGAAAGCCTTCTTTCTTTATTTGGATGAATTTCAGGTCCACTAGCTGTGATTGTATCACTAGGTGTTTCCCAATTACTAATTCTCAACATTTGATCAAATTCAATTTTCTTCTCTTCAAAAGATAATATCTGTTCGTCATAGGTACTATCAAAATTTAAAAGAGTTTTTAATTCTATCCAATCTTGTGCAGAAGGAACACTTCCATATACATCTTTCCTAAACCAATGGGGTGCTGTATGTAAATATCCTAATTTCTCATCTATTTCTTTTACTGAAATACCTGCTTTTACTCTCCATTGTTTTAAATAGTCAGCAATCTCTTTTTGATCTATCTCATATTTTCTTTTCATAAAAACATCAGAGACATTCATTCTTGCTTCATGATTATGTATCTCTACCCCATTCAGATTAAAAGACATTGGACGGACTCTTACATCAGATAAAAAAGAGATTGCTTCTTTTACAGAAATTTTAGGTTTCCGATCAAAATCAAAAAGTGTTTGATATTTAGAATCTATATGTGTTGGTTCAGGAAAAAGATTTTCTTTACCTATACGATTTCCCATAATAATGACTCGTTCTCTATTTTGAGGTACTCCATAATCTGAAGCTGTAAGAACTCTATAATCTACGGTGTAACCTAATTTTTTAAAGTCATCTAAAATCATTTCTAAAACTAGACCATCTTCCATAGAGAGTAATCCCTTTACATTCTCAGCTACAAAAACTTTAGGTTTCTTATCTTCTATAACCCTTAGTAATTCTTTATATAAAAAATTTCTTTGATCTGACATAGTCCTTTTTGAATTAGCTATAGAGAAACCTTGACAAGGAAACCCACCTGTTAAAACATCAAAATCATTTGGTATTTGTGAACTTGGTACTTTAGTAATATCGCCTAAATGAATATGGTTACCTAAATTTAGTTTATATGTTTCTGTTGCATCATAGAAAAAATCATTTGCCCATAAAACATCAAAACCTGCTTGTTTAAAACCTAAATCCATACCACCACAACCCGTAAATAAGCTAACTAACGAATAACTCATATATAAATGAATCCTTTCTTATATTTATTGTATATTATACATACGGAGGAGTAGTAATATGAAGATACTAATTAAAGTAGAAGAGCCTGTAGTTTTTTTTGAAAATATAGGTTTACCAATACCTGAAGATATTATAGATGACTTTTATTTGATTGACATTACAGATATTAAATTAAGAGACAAAATCTATTCTCAATTAAAGAAAAAATTTATTGTTATGCCATATAGTAAAGAAAAGAAACATACAGAAATATTTTACTTTATTGACATGAATACGACTATAGATTTTTTAATGGATATAAGACATAAATACAGAAGCAACTTAGAAGTATTCACTTGGATAGAAAAAGGTGCTTTAAAAGTTATATTTACAGGCGAAGGTGAAGAAGAAGCCATAATCTTAGAATGGATATCTAAAAGATACCTTAAATTAAAAACAGATGAAGTACATGAATGTTAAATAAGACCCGCTTCTTCTGCTAAGTCTTTATCTGCGGTAGATTGTGTTTTACCACCACTTAAAAAGCTATATATTCTTGCTATTGCCCATTGTTGAGCAGTAGCACCTGGTCTATGTCCTGTTGTCCATGCTTTTAATCCTCTATCCCATACTTGTTCTAGAATACTCTTTTTAACACCAGACACTTTAGAAGCTGCTGCTAAATAATCTTTTTTGCTAGTTCCATTTAATTCTTCTCTGATCTTCTCAGCTACTTCAGTTTTAGAATATTTACTAGGTCTAGTTTTAGAGTCAGCATCGGACTTAAAGGGTTTATATAATTTCTTAGGGTCTGTTTCATTTTGTCGTTTTTTAATTTCTTTAGTTCTCTCAGTTCTATCTTTACCTTTAAATCCACTTAAATACTTTTTAGGTAGACCTTGATCTTTTTGTTTAGCAATATAAATTCTTGCTATTCTTTCTGACATAGTTTCCATATTGACACTCTTTGATATATAGAATATAGATATATATAAACACTTTTATAAAGGAAAAATACATGGACTCTTTAGAGCTATCTACTTTAAAATTAGAAATATTAAATCTTGCACAAGATTTAGTATTAAGTACATACAAAGATGAAAAACAAATATCAGAAGAAGATATTACTGTTGAGATATTAGATGTTGCAAATCGATATTTAGAATTTGTAGAACAAGATGATTTTAAATTCAACATTCTTATTATTGCACATACAAGGGGCATAGAAACAGATTTAAAGTTTTTGGATGAGAAAACACAAACTGTTTTAGATATTGCAAATAGTTATTTAAATTTCACGATCACAGAATAGTGATATATTTTTTGTAGCAACACCATATATCAGGGTGCTAGAAAGACTTGAGCAGGCAAGTAGCTACAAAAAGAAATATAAAATTTTTCTTGCTAGTAGTCAATTTTTTTGTATAATTATTTTGATGGTTCTTTATCTCACCATTAAAACACACACTTTTGAGATAATACACACACAGGAGACATCATGTCCGAAAAAGCAATTAATGGATACCAAATCCGTACCGATCTTTTACACCTTGCTAAAAAAATTGTAGAAGAACAAGCCTTTGCACAAGCTAGATTATTTGAAGCTAAAATTCATCTTGTTAAAACACCTGAAGAATTAGCTAACCTAACACCACCTAATTATACTATTGATGATGTTTTAAGTGCTGCTGATAAACTCTATCAATTCGTTCAAACTAAGTAATTAGTCTTTTTTACTTTTCACACCCCAAATTTTACTTCTATTTTCATCTATAGCATAATAATTTATATTATACTCTCTTTTAGCTTTAGGGTCTTTTGTTTTCCCATCATGAAAATAACCTTCCCCATATTCCCAACCCGCATGCTCATTTGCACCCACACCTAATAATTCTTCTGCTAATAATTCTGACTCTAAATCTGCTAATTTCTTTTTTAAATTAGCTATTCTCATTTGTAATGCAATACGATTCATTTAATTTCTCCTACATAGTTTTTTATACTCTATAGAACTTATATAGAAGAAATAAAAAAAGGGAAGATGCCATCTACACATCTTCCCTTTTTTTATAAAGGTCTTATATTCCCTACTATTCAACCCTATACAGTGTATATATAATCTAATCTAAAATTTCAAATATTTTTTTAAATTTATTTTCTTTACTCTTTTGAATATCTTTGCACTAGGAGTAAATAGATGAAAACTCTATTATTTTTGTTGCTAATACCCATTCCCGTATTAGCATCCCCTCTTACCATAACACCGATACCCTGGGTACAATCTAACCCTGATATACCCCATATCGCTGTTAATGGTCTCCCTACCCACCTACAAGCTGTTGCAGAAGGTGGCAACTGTATATCCTATACTTACAAATGGGATATTAATGCTGATGGTGATTTTAATGACCCTAACGAAACACCTATCACAGTAAACAAGAATGCTTACTTTGCCCCCCTACACCTCGAAACCACCCTACCTAATGCTCTCGGTAATACTTACATATTCCCCAAAGTAGAAGTCTCTTGTGGTTCTGAAATCGCTACAGCTACTTACCCCATAGAAATTATTGTAGACGGTATTTGCCCTAACTATTATAATGACTCTCAAAACCCTGATTGTGGTTATAATGGTAATTTGTCCTATACTCGTAAAGTATTCTCTAATAGAGCTGTTGATATTGCCCTATGGTATCTATTTAGACAAGCTACTCATAGAACTAATGACTCCCTCCTACATGACGAACACTTATGTCATGTACCTGGTAATCAAACCCTATACTCTACAGGTATGACTTTAAATGTTTTTTTAAGAAGAGGTCATGGTTATGGTCTTAATAAAGATAATGACCCTTATTATAGACATATGACTCAATGTGGTCTTCACTCTATATTAGCTACTATGCAACTAAGAAATATTAACTTTACGGATACTGATACTCTTGGTACAGCAGGTAAAGGTATGGAATTTGTAGCTAATAATAATCTCAGTGCTTGGTTTTGGTCTAGTTATGAATCTACTTCATGGGCAGAACCCTTAGCTAATTTTGGTAATCCTGAGTATATCTCACCTGTAGGTAGACAAGGTATTTATGGAAATTCACTTAAACATATAGGTCAAGATATTATAGATGGTCTTTTACAATGTACTACATCTGATGGTGCATGGTTTTATACTTGTAGTAATTTAGGTGGTGTAACAGATGATGCTTCAACTAATGGTTGGGCACCTGAAGCTATTCGTTTATTAAAAAGAAAATTTAATAATGTCGATTATGATGCTTTTAAGATAAAACAAAGAAACTGGTTATCTATATATTGTCCTAATGGGATTTGTTTCTATGATGGCAATGGTAACGGCAAACTCGCAGGCAATACCCTTGTTGGTTATGGCTGGACTGAAAATGAGGATTTAAACACAAATGCACAAGTTAATGCTTCTGTTAATGCTATCCAATCTTGGTATCTTACTGATAACAACCATTGGGGTCTTTACTACATCTACGCTTCTACAAAAGGTCTTAGATCTTTTTCGCCAGAAATAACTTACCTACCCAATGGTACTAATTGGTCTAATGAGTTTACAGACTTCTTTCTCACAGGTAAAAATGCTACTAAAAACTCAAATAACACAGCTAAACAATTATCTAACGGTACTTGGACTTGGGCAGGTAATTGGCTATGGGCAGGGTCTTTTTCTACTAATGAAAAAACATCTGTTATCACTCAAATTATTCAATCTTGGTTAGAGGTACAACCTTATGCAAAAGTTTCCCCACAGCTTATATCTCCTAATACATCTGTTCTGTTTGATCATAGTTGGTCTTATTCTCTTGACCCTCAAGTTTCTATTTCCCAATTCAGATGGAATGTTATTGACCATATTGATCATTCTTTGCCTGATTGTTCCATAAATCAGACTAATAACTGCAACGAAGACCTAAATAAGAACTTTATTGTTGACGAAAATGAAACAATCTGGGATTTCACTACATCTAATAGTAATGAAACCTTCTCCTATATCTACACTATTCCTGTAAATTGGGGTGAAACTAAAAAACAAAGAATCACCCTAAGAACAATAGATAACCTTAATCGTATTGTAGATGATAATGATTCTGTTGAAATCAAAATCTCTAAATTTAACCATGCCCCTATAGCTATCTCTAATACCTATACCGCATATAACAAAACATCTTTATCTCTCGATGCTTCAAACTCCTATGATACAGATATTGCTCAAGACCCCTTTCCAGGTGATGATATAAGACCTGCAGGCATTAAAGATTCTATAACTGAAATAGCTTATGACTTTAACCAAGACGGTGTATATGAAACAATTAGCAATCCTACTATATATCCTATAAACACCACCTTAGATAAACTCACAATCCCATTTAAAATATGTGATGACGGTCAATGGACTAACCTATGTAAAGATACTGTTGAAAATAAAGATTGCTCTTTATGTAGCTATTCCTCTATGGTGATTAATGTATTACCTAATACACTCCCACCTAATATTATTTTAAGTAGTGATGTTTCAATTATAGATGAGAATGCTCTTATAGACTTATCTTTCTCTAATGACCCTGAAAACTTAAATATCACTTTCCAAGTTGAAATAACTAATGGTAACGGAGCTATCACTAAAATTACCGATTCTGTATATACATATACACCTATAGGTGATGGATATAGAATAGATACAATTAAAGTGATAGCTACTGATGAGGGGGGTTTATCAAGTGAAAAGACAATATATATAGAAGTACCTAATATCGCACCTAATATATTTAATCCTAATATTGAATATCTTAACCTTAAACCTATTATAGAGAATACAAGAACTACAAATTTAGGCAATGGATGGTATAAATTCGATATACAAGCTAAACCTGAGAATAATGTACTCGTACAAGCTAGTGTAGAAATATCTGATTATGATCTTTTCTTAACTACTCATTTTATCTATCAAGGGAATGTATATACCTTTGAAACCCCTCCATATATAACTGAGTTTTTAAATTCAAATGGTAGTGGTATTTTTAGTGTAGATTCAAGCGATGGTGTAGATACTACTGTTATCGAAATACCTTTTGACAATTTACCTTTAGCTAGTAGTCTCACATACACAATAGATGTAAAAAATGATGGAGTCTTAGAAGTGTATAACGGCAGTTTAAATACATATACCTTTAAAGCAGATAGTGACATGACTACTATTTCGGTGGTGTCCGCAGACAATTTAGGTCTCAGTACTTCTTTAATTGAAAACATAGACACAACTAACGATATTCCTATTATTAGTGATGTAAGAGTCATTAAATCGGATTGGCAAGTTTTATTTATTGTTATAGCTAACGATAAAGACGATTTAACATATACTCTTGAAACAGGTGATGGCACTGTTTTAACTAACCAAGAGGGTATATTCACTCATACATATAGCACTTATGGTCTTTATAATCCTATTGTTAAAGTTTTAGATAGTAGAAATGGTGAAAGTTTAAAGACACTAGATCAAATTAGTTATATAGAAAATTTACCTCCCGTAATAAATAATATCACTGCACTTGTAGGTTATGGGGGATTGACTACTTTTCTAATTGAAGCTACTGATAATGACCCTTTTACTTCTTATGTATATAAAGATAACACATTATTAGGACAAGACAATCAATTAATTAAATTACCTTTTTCTATTTCACCTGAAGAATTTAGAATTAAAGTTATGGATATATACGGAAATAGCTCTGAAAAACCTATTATGGTATCTATTGCGGACACCCCCACTGAATTATTCATTTCTCAATATAAATTGCAAAATGATATGTTTTTATTCTTTTGTGATGCTACAGATAGAGATACAGAATATCTCTCTTATACATGGGAAATAGACGGTCAAGTTGTAAATGGTAATGAAGATACTTTAATTTATAATCTCGATACTACAATAGGACATATAATAAAAGTTAAAGTTACGGATACTTGGTCAGGTATTGAAACTGAGAGTTTACCTTTAGAAATTATAGGGGATACTAATCCTATTATCTCATCAGTACAAGAGATTATTGAAGCTGGTGGTAGAGCTTCTTTAGAAATAGAATCTAATGCTACGGACTTTATTGTTGATTGGGGGGATAATACTGTAAATAGAAATACCTTTACTCATATATATAACACAATAGGAACATATACTGTAAAAGTTAAAGGTAGCAAAAATGGTTTAGAGTCTTTAGAATATATTAAAGATGTTTTAATTATAGACCTTGCCCCTACACTAGATAACCTATATGTAAATCAAGTAGGTAATACTGCTTGGATAGAAGTCTTTGTTAATGAACATGACACAGAAGATTTAAGATATAGCTTTGACTTAAATGCTGATGGGTCATGGGAATTTGAAAATAGAAGATCAAATAGAACCACATATACCTTTAACCAAAGTGGTGATTTTACTATCGCTATCGCTATTTTAGATACATGGTCAGGTATTAGAACTGAATTTACAGAACAGTTTAATATCGAAGAATGGGATAATGGGGTAGATAATATACAAGTTTCAGAAGGAGATTGTGTATGGTTTAAAGCTGAAGGTGTAAATGCAGTTAAGGTAGACCCTATTAAATGTAAGAACTTTAATGACAACATGAATGGGAACTCACCTTATATATGGAGAGTAAATGGTGAAGATATATATGGTAGTGAAATAGGTTATGTATTTGAAGATGATGGGATATATGATGTATCTTTAAATAATGGTGGTGGGATAAGTAGAATAAGGGTTCATGTAGAAAATGTAGCACCTGAATTTGTAAGTGTACCTGATAGTGTTATAGTAGCAGGCAGTAAATACAAGTATGACATTAAGATAGTGGATAAAGGTAGTACAGATATAGTAGAGTTAATACTAGGTCAAGGCGCACCTACTACAATGGAATTAAAAGGTGCAGGTGAAGAAAACACTTGGACTTTAGAATGGAATGTGAATGATAATTTAGGTGGGGGAGAAGCTAGTATCATTTTAATTGCTGAGGATACACATAGAACAGAAGGTTATGTAACTAGAGATGGTGGTAGAACAGAACAAAGATTTAGAATCAGAATCTTAAATAAAGAGAGAGATATGAGTGTGGTAGGGAGAGATATGAGTATAGATGAAATAGGAATAAAAGATGTAGGTATGAATGAAATGGGAATAGTAAAAGACATGAAAATAGGAACAAAAGACATGAGAATAAATGAAATGGGAACAATAGAAGATTTTGAGATAAAAGATAAGGATGCTGATCTCAATCGGTTTAGGGGAAACCCTTCATCTGGATGTAATAGTAATAGTAATAGTAGTCTTCTTATGGTAATATTATTAATATCCTTTGTAATAAGAAGAGTTTTTCTAAATGTATATGATCGTACCTTGCACATTAAAAAAGATAACTGAAGAAGGTATATATAATGAATATATATACCAACCTTTAATTATTGAAGATGGTGTGGACTATAATTTAATAAAATTTCCTGAATGTAGTTTGGAAATATGGTTTGGCGAAGATAAATATTTCTTTGAAGATAAAGATTATGTATTTTCAAGTAATACAACAAGTGAGTACCTTGTTGTTCCTTTTGAGAAAATCTTATATCAATAGGTAAAGAACAGCAAAAAATAAAACTGCTACAAAAAACAAGTACGAAAACCAATCTATTCTTGGGTTATCTTCCACATATAAGATAAAAGACACATGAACAGATAAAGTTAAATTGATATGTCCGTCCATTACTTGTTTATCCACTACTAAAAAATAACCATCTTTTAAACCTACATAATCTGCTTCTCTCTCTTTAAAAAGAGATATCCAAGAAGATTCATGACCAAAAAAGAAATATGCTATGTCTTTATTTTCTAGTTTTAGAATAAATTGAACATCCTTAGCACTACAATTTTTTATATAGTAATTTCTTGTAATATCTATTTGAGTATATCCAGTAAGATTATATGAGATATGATATGGAGTATAAAGTATCTGTTCTTGTTTAGATTCTGCGAGTATTTTAATATTCATGACAAAACCCCCCCCTTATAAAAGATAAGTATTATTTGTAACAATTCTTATATGGTCTACAACTAGCTTTCTCACTAAATCCCATTTCATCACAAGATTTAGACATACAATGTTTTTTATCCCATTTTCTAGGCTTACTAAACTCTTTTTCTAATTTAGCTAATCTTATTTCTAATTCTGCTATCTTATCTAAATACATCATATCTCCTGTGAATATAGGTATAAACAGGATAATTATATAAATATAATATCGTTCCCAACGGGATTTGAACCCGTGTTACCGCCTTGAAAGGGCGGTGTCCTGACCGGACTAGACGATGGGAACTTATCTCTTAAACATAAGTGTGAGATTTGAACCCACATCTCCATTACTGACATTTTGACAAGTTAAACTAACTTATGCTTAAGAAACTCAAACCAACCCCTAACTGAACTTCCCTATGCTCGAAAAGGTAAAAACAAACATAGGTATAATAAGGAGTTGCTAAACTTATACTCTATACCTTTTCTTTTTTCAAGCATTATTCTCAATTATTTTTACTTCCCTTTTAACTTTTACTTCCGTACCTTTACTATATGCACTCGCTAATATTGTTAATACAATAAATCCTATCGCTGTATAGTTCGCTAATTTAGAAATCTGTGAGCTTGTCATTTTACTATGCCTTTCTTTAAAGGGGTTTATCTCATATTGACATAGTATTTTTAATTAGGCAAATTATATTTATGGGGGGGATTTTTATAATCTATTTATTTTAAGATTAGTAATAGCTTTGGTTTGTTCGCCAAAACAAACCAAAGCACATCCCATTTATGACCTTACAACACAAGGATCAACCATGAGTTCTCTCAACAATAATACCATTCCGCTTTTTTCTCAAGAAAAATTAGCAAAATCCCATTCTTTTTGTTTTTCTATTATCCCACCATCCCCTCCTACACCCTTTATAGGCTCTGATAACTTATATCACTTTACCTATATCACTATATGCTCCGTAAACTCTAAATTCTATATTGGTAAACATACCACAACTGACTTTAATGATAACTATCTAGGGTCAGGTACTCTCTTACTTACGGCTATTAAAAAATACGGCAAGCAGTCCTTTACTAGACATATAGTACAATTCTATCCAACAGAAAAGGATGCCTTTATAGGTGAGGCTAATATAGTCAATGAAGATGTTATTAAAGTCTATAACGATGAACTTGATATGACTTATAATCTAAGAGCTGGAGGTATAGGTGGAAATAGGGCTCTCAGTATAGAATCTAAAAATAAAATAAGTAATTCTCTTAAAGAAGCTTATAAAAACAGACCTGAGATTAAAGATAAAATTAAAGAGGCTTTAAAAGAAATTAGAGAGTCTACTGAGTATAAAGAAAAGATAGGAAAAGCATCTTTAGAGCGACAAGTAGAGAGACCTCTTTATTTACCCAACTCATCCAAAATTGTTAAAATCCACAAGGAACAAGTGTTGTCTAAACTTAAAGAAGGTTATAGGTATGCCGGACAAACTGCAATAATTTGTAACCACACAAAAGGTAAAAACAAGAACATCCGATTTTTTTCGGAAAAATGGGAAATTAGAGATTTTGAAAATCAAAACTTAAAACTAATATCCCACTTAGAATCCGGTTGGGAATTTGGATTTCATAAAATATAAATGGGTCGTCTGGGAATCGAACCCAGGACCAATGGATTAAAAGTCCAGTGCTCTGCCGACTGAGCTAACGACCCCTATGGAAAGAATAGGATTTGAACCTATGAAGGTATATTACCGACAGGTTTACAGCCTGCTTCCTTTAGCCACTTGGTTATCTTTCCTTAAATGAACCAGACAAGATTCGAACTTGTGACCCACAGCTTAGAAGGCTGTTGCTCTATCCAACTGAGCTACTGATCCACCACATTCTATATACCAATCCAATCTTCCATTTTCAAATTTATTTTATACTTTTTGATACCACTCCCCCTCATCTAACCATAACCCCTCTATACTAACCCCAGCATACGGTATCACTACTATCCCTTTATCATTAGGGTGTATGTCTAAGAAGAACTTATAAAAGGGTATATCCCCACTATAATATTTAAAGTTCACTCCAAATAGATGATTCACCCTATCTAATAACAAATTAGCTATATCCATCTTTAATATAGGCATAGGTGCTTCTATATAATCCACCTTGCCAAATATGTACCTTATATATTTCTCACTACCCCTATGATAAAATCTTATCTCATCACATATTGCAAAGGTTATTCGTTCTTCTTTTTCCATTTTATAGTCTCTTTATATCCCACCTTATAGTAAAAAACCCCCTAATGCTCGCCAAAGCAATAGAGGGCACATCCCATTTATGACCTTAAAGCACAAGGATCAACTATGAGTTCTCTCAACAATAATACCATTCCGCTTTTTTCTCAAGAAAAATTAGCAAAATCACATTCTTTTTGTTTTTCTATTATCCCACCATCCCCTCCTACACCCTTTATAGGCTCTGATAACTTATATCACTTTACATATATCACTATATGCTCCATAAACTCTAAATTCTACATCGGTAAACATACCACAACTGACTTTAAGGATAACTATCTAGGGTCAGGTACTCTCTTATTTACGGCTATTAAAAAATACGGTAAGCAGTCCTTTACTAGACATATAGTACAATTCTACCTAACAGAAGAAGATGCCTTTATAGGTGAGGCTAATATAGTCAATGAAGATGTTATTAAAGTCTATAAAGATGAACTTGATATGACTTATAATCTAAGAGTCGGTGGTAATGGTGGAATTAGGTCTCTCAGTATAGAAACTAAAAATAAAATGAGTGCTTCTCTTAAAGAAGCTTATAAAAACAGACCTGAGATTAAAGATAAAATTAAAGAAGCTTTAAAAGAATTTAGAGAGTCTACTGAGTTCAAAGAAAAGATAGGAAAAGCATCTTTAGAACGACTAGCTAAAAAACCCCTATACTTGCCTAACTCCACTGAAATTATTGAAATTCACAAAGATGATATTCTCTCTAAACTTAAAGAAGGTTACAGATATGCAGGCAAAACAGCAGGTATCTACAACCCTAACTCTAACGAATCTAAAAATATCCAATTCTTCTCTAAACACTGGAAAATTAAAGATCCAGAAGCTCAAAACCTTAACCTCATCCAACACCTAGAATCAGGTTGGGTATTCGGTTGGTATAATAGATAATTATAATGGGCCCGCTGGGGGTTGAACCCAGGTCCTTCGCTTTATGAGAGCGCTGCAAAAACCAATTATGCTACGAGCCCGTATTACGGACAAATATATACCACAGTGGTGTATAAAAGTAAAGGGTAATTTATAGGTTATTTATAGTAAAGGGGTAGATAAAAGGAGAAAATAGAGAGATGAGTGAGCAATTAAACATATCTGAGTTGGATAAGAATGAAGAAGAGTATAATTTTACTCGAATAAAGACAATGTTTTATCCTTTATTACAGAATACATTTAAGATATCTTTGAAGAACATACCTTCATGGGAAGAATTATTATCAACAACAGAAGAGATTAAGGGGGATCAGATAGTAATAAGTGAGTATGATAGAAACTCATACTTTCAGATACCTGAGAATATGAACTCAACAACAGGTTTAGCTTTCTTATGTTTTTTAATCTTAAAAAAAGGTAAGTCTCCTAATACAAGGAAAATGTATGTAAAATACTATAGACAAAGAAATGTCCGTAAAGAACATTTAGATAAAAGACTATTCTTATTAACAAAGATACAATCAGATATGTTTAACCACATATCTTTTTTAAAGTATAAAGAGATGGTTACATTTGCTAAAGGCATGGCAAGTTTCTTGTACTTTGAAAAACTACATCCCAACAAGAAAGACAAGAATTTAGCTGATTACCCATCATATGCTTTTTTCAATAATCTTTTGAACCCTGAAAAACCAAAATTAGGATTTGGGATACCAGAAACAATTAGAACAAAAAAAGGTGAAGAGATTAGCATAAATGACTTACCCGTATTAGGATTTCAAGGTAGTGATAATGTAAATGATTATTTTGATTTCAAAAAGCCAAAAGGGATTAATGAGGATGGTGATGTTGAATATGAACCCACAGAAAAAGTTAAAAATTCAAATGACTTAATGAAAAAAGTTTTAAACATGGGAAGAGGGATAGATGCTTTTTTTAAAACTAATGGGTACAATATAATTTCTTTATATCATAAAGTTGGGGAAGAAGATCAAAGAAGGCTCTTATCCGGTGAATTATTGTATGAAAACGGAAATTTAATAAAGGCGAAATATCCTAAATTAACAAAAGGTAAAAATATATTACTAATGTTTGGACCTATTAAAAGTTCAGTAAGATCTGTAGAAAAAGTGAATAGTGTTTTTAATAAAGATATTTCATACTTAAGTGATATAATCAGAGCTACTTTTGTTTGTGAAAGTAGCTCTCAATTAAAAGAATTTAATAAACTCTTTTACAAAGGTATGGCTAAAATGGGATGTGAATTATCTATAAGACCTAGAGATAGATTTACAAACCCCTTATCCGTAGGCTATGGGGATATTTTAACGGTATGGTTATTACCAAATGATTTTGCTTGTGAAATACAAATTTCTTTAATAGATATGATCATAGCAAAAAGTGAAGCACATACATATTATGAGATAGAGAGAAGTCTTAATGCTATAATGGATAGACCCTTAACACCAGAAGAAAGAGACACTTTAATAGAAGTACAAGAAAAGCAAAAATTGATATACACTAATGCAAGAATCAAGAGTGGGTTAAAGAGTGTAGTTGGGATAAAGAATAAACTAGCTAGTGTAGAAATTACATATTATGATTTTAATGGTATGCCTGGTTGGAAAATAGGTAAAGATTGCTATTTTATAGATTTTTCAAATAAAGAGAGAATAGTAGATGTCGATACTAAGTATAGTTTTGATCATGAAGCAATGCAAATAAGTAGAGTACAATTTAATAGTTTAATGAAGGAATTTAAAGAAGTGATTAGAATTAAAAGTTAGAACTTGGTATAATGGGGTACTTTTTAATCTTAAATAAGGATACAAATATGAAAGATGCTAGAGATAATTTTGAGAATCGTTGTCCGGTGAAATTTTCAGAAGATGGTACAGAGTGGTCTTGTACTAAACAAATATCAGGAAAATTACCAATAGAATGGAAAACTTGTAATTTTTCTAGGTGTCCAGGTAGAGAATTAACAGAAGAAGAAGATGAACAAAGATTATTAGAGCTTGAAAAGAAAGTAATGGAAGAAACAATAGAAAGAAAGAAGAAAGAAGGTAAAAACAAAAAAGACCCTATGGAGCTATTATTAAGTAAGATATCAAAAGTAGATAAAAAATGTGATTTCAGAATTTCTATGGATGGTTCTAAATGGAAATGTAAAAACAAAAAGTATTCTTTAGACATATCAGAACAATATTGTAAAGATGATGATTGTCCTGGAAGGAAACTCACTGTTGAAGAAGAAAAAGAAACTAAGAAATTAGAGGTACAAAAAACTAACAAATTAGAAGAGACTAGAAAGTTAAAAGAAGCTAAGAAATTAGAGGAAGCTAAGAAATTAGAGGAAGCTAAGAAATTAGAGGAAGCTAAAAAGTTAGAAGAAGCTAGAAAGTTAGATGAAGCTAAAAAGTTAGAAGAAGCTAAGAAATTAGAAGAAGCTAGAAAGTTAGGTGAAGCTAAAAAGTTAGAAGAAGCTAAGAAATTAGAAGAAGCTAAGAAATTAGAAGAAGCTCTTATTAAGAGAGAGAACAAACTAGCTAGAAAAAGAGAAATGGAAAAGATAAGAAGAGAAAAGATGAAATTGGAAAAACTAAAAGCAGAACAAATAGAAGAGGCTAAGAAAGTTGAAGTACCTAAGAAAATAGAAGTACCTAAAAAAATAGAAGTACCTAAGAAGATAGAAGTACCTAAGAAGATAGAAGATGAATTAGAAGAAATTAAAAGATTAGAATTGGAAGCATCTTTATTAGAAGAAAAAGCTAAAAAATTAAGAGATAAAGTATCTGAGTTGAAGAACAAACCAACATATCTCAAGTGTGAATGGCATTCTTGTACTAATGTATTTGTAGCAGAACCTACAAGAAAGAAAAGATTTTGTAGTGATGCTTGCAGGATGAATAAAAACTCTGTTACTTATAGAGAGAAACAAAGAGAAGCTAAAAAGAGAGAAGATAGGTTAGCTAAAAAAAGAGAAGCTGAGAGATTAAGAAGGCAAAGATTAAAAGAAACTAAAAAACAAGATTAATCTCTCTTTATGAATTTCTCCCTAAATTCAGGGTCTTCCCATTTTTTCTTTAATATCAGAGATTGTTCTTCTCTTTTAGAATCATCAGACCACCTTGTATTACGAACTAGAAAAGACATTTGAACTGCTATGTCTTCACCTTTTTGAATAAACATATTCTTACGAGAAACGGATAATTTTTCTTTATATGTAGATGAAGATCGAATTTGGTTTTGTTTATCTACATAAGTAGGATCATTCCATTTCTCTTTTAAAGATTTAGAGATTTTATCTTTATGTTCTTGGATAGAAGTAATGATTTGGCAATTTGAATATTGTTGGATGGTGGTTTTTAAGAGAGATTTTAATTCTTGGGCATTAGAACAGTATTGTACGATATTGACTTTGTAGTTTTGAGATTTAACGAGATCGGGTAAGTATTCAGGAGAAGAACTTTGTCCATAAAAAGGGTTAGGTAAAGAGTTTAAAGTGCAAGCACCGATATAGTATTCACTATTTGATTTTTGAATTGTATACACAAAACGAATTTTCATAAGTATCCTTGTATTGAATGGAAGATACCTATATTATAGAATAAAAATGTTAAAAGGTTAAATTAAATTAGGGCAACCACTAAGAATCCATTTATTCATCATTTCGATATTATCTTCTTTAGATGGTTGTGATTGTAGATATTCAGAACCTTTTCGTTTAAGAAGATTTTGAATTTTACCCCATCTGTTTTTAAGAGAGGGGAGAGAGATACCTTCTTCTTTAGACCATTCGGAGAAATTTTCATATGTTTCATTTAGTTTATGGTTATAAATATCAAACATAGGTTTCCATTGTTCGCCATATTCTGATTTAAAGAGTTTAAGGATTTTAGTATTCATATTAAGAGTAGTAGTATTGGAGATAGTATGTTCTTCAGGAGATTTTTCTACGGAAACAAAATCTCTTTCGGAATTACCTTCTTCATCTTTTTTAACAAGAACTTTAAAAGTAGATTCTGGAATGAACTCTTTAGTAGGCAAACCTTTTTTAAAGGACATTTGTTCTGCTTGTGTTCTAACACGATCAACTAATCGTCTTTGAACATCTTGGGCATTAGAATACTTTTCTCTAGTAATGAATTGAGAGAAGTGGAAATAGACAGCATTAAAGTTAAGTTTTTTAAATTCGTAGTCTTTGAGTTTATCTTTTTCTACGAGGAAACACATGAAGTCAGAAACAATATCTTCATAGTCATTTGGATTGACTTTAACTTTAGAGTCAAGGATTAAGGTTTTGAACAGAAAGGTCTTGAGTTTTTCATATAAAAACTCTTTAGAATTGAAAAGGATTCTTTCTGTGGCATTGGTTTCTTTAACAATTTGCTCTACTTCGGGTTCGTTTACAATAGTGGGAGCGAGTGTTGAAATCCAATCTAATAAGTCGGTAATAATTTGGTATGATGTTTTCATATTAGGATAACCTTTATGAACGAGAGAGGTAAAGGCAATAAAGGACAGGGGATACTATGATCAAGGTCAGATTGCCAAAGAATTTTTAGTTCGTATAGGTATAGTATAATCAATGAAAGGTATTTTGTCAATAGAAAGTTTATACTTTATATATTATAAGTTTTAGAGATGAACCACATCAATAAGGAAGAAAAATGTTAAACAAAAAATTAAGTATTGCACTTGGAAGACTTTTGGCGAAGAAAGCTAGATTAAAAAAGCAAGCTGTAGTTACTCGAAAAGTAAGACCAGTAAAAAATCTTTTAAGAGCAACACAACCTCAATTACCTGCGACCGAACTAGCTGTTTTACATATGTTAATTGGTGCTTTTGGTGGTACTTTAAAAGCAAAAGTAAAAACACAAGATGGGAAACTTGTAGAAAAAAATATCGACAATGTTTTACCTGAAAATATTATGGTAAAACAACATGGATCTGATGAAAAGAAAAAGGAAAGCACTGAACTTTTAAAGTCTATTGTCAAAGAAGCTAAAAAAAACAAAGACAAAGAATTAGAAAAGGCAGCAAAGAAAGCTTTAAGCACTATTGATGAAGATTATCTCAGCCTAGAAGAAATCAAAGACAATTTAGAAATTTATGAGAATTTTGTTGCTTTAGATGAATCTAGCATTTACTCAGAAGAGCAAGAAAAAGAAAAGAAAGAAGAAGTTCTTGTTTACTACGGTCCTTCCTTAGAAAAGTACATTGAAACTGTTTATAGTGAAATTAACCAAATTGTAACTCTGAATAGATCGACCTTTACAATCAAGAACGATATTCTAACAGCAGATGAAGAAACTAAAAAAGAATTAGAAAAGTCAATGTTTGCTATTAAAAAGCAAATAGAGAATAAATCTAGTAAGCTAACCTTGGATTACAACATCCATAGTTTTTTCTTAGGTACTTTGATTAACGATGATTCATATGCAACAGAAGTATTAGCGACCATCAATAGTACATCACTTGCTAACTTAGATGATATTGAAGCACCAAATCTTGTCACTTATCATGGTCAAACAAGAGAAAAACTTATGAAAGATGGTGTTTTCTATGATGTGAAATATTTGAAAGCATTACACACAGAAAAGTTTTCTAAATTAAAATCTTTCAGAGAAACACAATGGAAATCAAAACAACTTGTAGATTCTAAGCCACATCTCTTTACAATAGCGTCAAGTATCTCTGAGACTGCAATGAATGATCAGAACCAATTAATAAAAGATAAAGATGGTAGAAGAGTAGGTGTTTCAGAAAATGTTGAATCTGTAACAAGAATTAGAGAATTTGTAGGTACTTCTAATTATAAGAGTATTTCTACTAAAGCTCTCCAATATAAAGGAAGAACATTCCCTGATATTATAAAGAGTTTTCTTGATCAAACAGAAGCTATGACCGAGATTAAGAAATACATTTCTAAAGAAAAACCTTTAACACCGGAAGAACTTCAAAAAAGAGAAGTATATCAAAAAGAACAAGAAGAGATAAGAAAAAAACAATTACACCAAGTATTTGCAGTAGCTGTAAATGATAAAGATTTAAATCCTTTTGAAGTAATTAAACTTGAATTATCAAATTTTAAAAAATCTAAGAAAGAAGAGATTAAGGATAAAGTTCGTAATTTCAAATCAAAAGATGGTATTGAAATCGAATTGACATACCAACAAATTTCTAAAATAACATCTGATATTCAAGATGAAAAATTAGTAAGTTATGTAGATTATGTAACCGTCCCTTATGACTCTACTAAATTATCTGTATCCGATTTTGAGAAGAATGAAGAATTATTTAAGCAATGGTGTTTTGAAACAAAAAATGAATTTGAGTCTAATGATGAAATTAGAATTGAGAGTGCTAAGTTAGAAACAGACTTGAAAAATAAGTACTATATTCAATTTGGACTTACACCTCCAGTATCAAGTAATGATATTTATATCAATCTTGATAAAGCAGTTCGTACACCAAAAGTCGAAAAGTATCGTGAGTTATATAAGAGCAAAAAAGATACAAAAGAGATACTCTCTAAAAAAATAAAAAACATCTTAGAAAGCTATCCTGGTACTATAGAAGATTTTGATGAAATGGAGCAAATTGAGATCATTACTCAATATAAGAACATAGGTCTTAATTTACCCTTTGTAAGCTTAGAAGGTAAAATATCAAGATTAATCAAAGTACCTAGAGAAGCAATTAATGTAGATAATATCGAAGCTACAATACACTATGCAAGAGAAGCATTAGATCACTATGAAACTGAACTTCTCGCAATCAAAGAAGACCCCTATATCTCAGACCAACAGAAAAAACTCCAATTAGAAAAATTTAAGAACAATCCTAATTTTATCAGCGATAAAGAAAAAGCTTTATATAGTTTTTACTTTGAACCTGAAAAATACTTAAATAAAGTAATCACTGCATTATCTGCTTCTAATGCTAAAGAAAAAGATGTTTCTCTCTTTAACATCTATCCTGAATGTAGCAATATCAATTCAGCATACTTGAAATATTTGGATGAAATTAATGAAATGATTGCTTCTTTCAAATGGACACCACAATACAAGTTTGCTGCTCTTGATGTCACACAAAAAAATTATCGTGATTTAGAAAAAAGATTTGCTGTAGAACCAGGGGAAATTTCAGATTTTACTAAAAAATTAGCATCTAAATGGACTTACATCCAAAACGAAATTGATAAATTACCTGTTCAAGGTCAAACAGTATTACCTATTTTTGAAAAGAAAGTTTCTCAAATTAATAAATTGAGAAACCAAATTAATTTGATAGAAACATCAAATGCAAAAAAGAGAGAACAAGGTAAAAGACAACAGAATGAAAAAGAATTAGAACAATTCAAACTTAGTTTGAAAAATTTAGAAGCTGAGTATGCTGTTGATAAAAAATCACAACAATATGAACCTATAATGGATAGTCTTTTTAACCCTAAGACACAAACAGGTGCTAGAAGTTCTATTTCTTTATGGGGTGAAACAGGCAAGAGTATCCACAGTTATTTAATTACCGCAGACTCTACATATGATTTCTTGAGTACCTTATTGAATGGTTTCATGAATACTTTGAATACCATTTTTAAGAGAGCTAGACAATTAGATTACCATATGCAAACAAATTCAGAAGTAAAGAATGACCGTTTAGCATTACCTGAATTTATGAAAAATATTGTTGAAGTTAAAGGGTACAAGAATGATGAACTCCTTAACAAATTTAACAACCCCTCTGTTATCCAAGAAGGTTTTTCAAGGCTAACTAGAACAGTTGTAGGAGCTGACGGTAAACGAGAAACTGTAAGTGTATTTAAAAACTTGCCTGAAGGTGAAACTAGATTGAATGATTTGGTGTCAGCTTTAAAACTCTCTATGGACAGAAGAGATATGTCTACTTTTAGTTATAAAGCAGAAGAAATTCTAAATTCTAAAAAGGGAGGTGTTTCTTTTAAGGATCAATTAGGATTAAAGATACCATCAAAAGAAATTGTATCTGAACTTTTAAGTCAATTAGTAAAAGTTAAAGTAAATGGTGTTCGTTTAGTTTCTGATTTAGATGTTGCAGAACGAGTCACTACATACAATTCAACTATGACTTTTAATCCTTATAATTCTGATGAAGAAGGAAATGAAGTTGCATTAAGTATCGAAATGGGTCAAGCAGCTGAATATGAAGCTGGTGGCAAACAACGAAGATCAGAAAGAGTTGCTAATTTTATGAAAGTAGTCTCTATCTTAGCAACAGATAGTAAGCTTACAAGTAAGTTAATGACTCTTTTTGGTACAGATACTATTGTTAGAACTTCACCAAAACAAGAAGTTAGTGAAATACAAGAAGAAACTAAAAAACTACAAGAGAGAGAAATACTTAAAGAAAATATAACAAAAGCTTTATTTAATTTGATTTCTTTTAGAACAGCTACTCTTGGTAGTACATATCAAGAAAACACACAAAAGATTATTGATAATGAAGATATATCCTTGTTAGAAAAAGCAAAGATAGTTCTAAAATATGAAAGTAATTTTGACGGAACATCAGATCCAAAACAAAGTAAAGAAATTGAAAATGCTTTGAAAATTGCATTACAACAAGCAATGATCGAATATAATGAAGGATACTCTAGTAATTTCGGTCTTGATTTCACACTAGATTTAAAGAAATCATCACTTGAAGAAATGAATGCTTTCTTATTAATCACTCTTGCTTTAAGTACCGATGAAATTGATTTCAGTCCTACTTTATCTAGCAACGATTTACAAGATTGGTTCTTAGCTAAAGTTGAAGCTAAAACAAGTAGTATCTTAAATGAATACAAAAAAACACCTGATTTAAATATACTCTTAGAATCAGAAGCTATTAAATCAGCAAATGAGCGTTATGAACCTTTATTAAAGTTCTTCATTAAATATTTATGTAAAAACACAGCTAGTGTAAATGACTTAGAGATGCAAGAAAAAATTAAATTTAAAGCATCTTTAGAAGATTCTGCTTTCAGAGCTTATGAGTATTTTATAAACATAGCACAAAAGAAAGAAATACTTAAAGCAAGAGCAACCTTAACAAAAGAATCTTTAGAATTAGCAGGATTAGAAGATGCTATTGGTTTACAATCATATCTTGAATTAGAAAAGAATATCTATCAAAGAACAGATACTTTTAAAACTAAGAGTGTTGCACAAGTTAAAGCTCAAAAATTAGTACAAAAAGATATTCTAGAAGATCTCATAGCTTTCTTTACGGATGATTTCAATCAATTAGAATCAAATCTACTTAAGAATAAAAGTTTTGTTGAAAAACTCTTTAAACCAAAAGAAGGTTCTATTGATGGTATTGAATTAAACATAGAGAATGTATCTGCTGTAGTTAATACAATTATGTTAAAATTCTATGTGTTTGTAGTTTTAGAAGCTACTGGAAATCCAGTAGAATTATTTAAAATGAATCCTGAATGGTGGCAACTATTTTCTTTGAAGGGTACAAGCCAAAATAAGAAACTAAAAGGCTTACTTTATACTTTCAAGACAGAGCTTAAATCTTTAATCTCTAGAGTAGAATTAGCAATAGATGAAGAAGATCTTAAAACAGATATGCAATCATCTGGCTCTACTCCAAAGTTGTCACTAAAAGTTTTGAAAGATAATTCAAACTTGAGAAAACAAGAAGTCATCAATGTAAAAAATTCTTTTGGTGATGCTCTCGCTAAATACTTAGCTAAAAACGAGATAGAGATTTTTGATATCATAGAAAATGCAAATACAGGTCTTGAAGAAAAAGATAAAAGACCAAATGTAACATTTGGTGAAGTTTATGGTGTGATTGAAAGAGATCTCGCAGATGGTAATTTAGCTAGATTAATCGAATCTAAAGCTAAGTACACAGACACTATTGAAGATTTTAAAGACCAAGAAGTATCTTATAATAATCAAGTCACCCAAGCAGGTAAAAAACTTATTGACTATGCTTCAAGAAGTAATTTCTTAAATAAAAAAGTCTTTAAAGAAGTCAAAGCTGCTAGAAAATTGTATTATAAAGATAAATCTGTATTAGAAAAAGAAATTGAAGAAGTTTCACAAATTATTGATGAAGAATTGAAACAACACGAAATAGACCCTAATAGTCTATATGGTTACTATAAAGGCATCAAGAACACATTAGAAGTTGTTAAATCTAAATTATCCGACAAAATGGAAAAAAGCATTAATCACTTAAGTGCTGATTATGTACCTTCAGAAGAAGAAGTTGCAAATGATGTAAGAATGAAGCTTTTAGAAAAGAACTTAAAAAAGGATTATAATGCTTGGCATAATCCTGAGCAACTAGCAAACAAATCCGATTTAATTCTTTTAATGGAAAACACACTCAAACAGTACGCTTTTCAAACTTTTGCAAAATATACAGCAGCTGGCGAATATCAATCTTTTGATGAAACTAATAGTGTTTTTGATCGTGTACAAAAAGAATTACTTGCTGAGATGGAAGACTTAACAAACGACTTTGATATTTCAAAAAAAGAAAGACAAATAGCAGAACTCGCTAAACTTAGATATTCAGATCAAGATAAAAAGGAAATCTTGCTTGCTAAATCTAGAGTTGCTAAATTACTCTATTCTAAAGCATCTCAAGTTAAAAGATACATCAAGCAAAACGGAGATATTGTCAAGACTAATCTAGCTAAAGAAATGAAAGATAACTCCTTTACTCAAATCATATATGGGACATTCCAAATTGATGGGTATTCCGAAATTGTAACTTTATTAGAAGAAAAAATCTTTAAAGAGAAGAATGAAGAAACTAAAAAAGTATATCAATCTATTTTAGATCACCTAACATTCAAAATAGCAAGCATCAGAGAAAAAACAGCTCTCTCTAAAAAAGGGTATTATTTAGCTGATAATGCGAGTAATGAAGATGTTCTTGCCGAATTTAAGAACGGTGTTTTAGTTGTTATCGGTGAACTCAACACTCTTATTGACAATGAACTTAAAGAAGTTAATATCGGTTTGAAAGAAGAAGCCGATAAAATTATTGATGCGAAAGCTGCGGTTGATGGAGAAGGCAACCCAATCAATCTTGGTAAAATCAAAGAAAGTGCCGTAGCTAAACTTAAGAACCTAAAAAATTCTGTGAACGAAAAAGAATTAACAGCTTTACAAGAAATCCTAAAAAGAGGTGTGAATACACTCTACTTAGTAGCAGAAGAATTATTGTCCGAAATAGATAATATCAAAGATGGTATTCAAAAAGCTATTGTAAATCCTTTCTTAACAGAACTTAAAGAATCTAATTTCAATGCTTTAACTACTAAAGTTTAATCGCTTTACTGTATCTCTTATATAATTTAAGTACCCTCTCTGCATAAGAGTATCCTGATTTTATACAATTATCTTTCTTTATAGGGTCTTTCTCATTTATACATTGATTACCCTTATTGTACTTATATAACATATCTTTAAGATTCTTACTTTTATTTGAAAGTAAAGCTAAGATACCTGCAACTTCTAAATCACAAACTTTTAATTCACAAGAAAGTGTATCACAATATATCTGTTTACAATTCGTGTCAAAATAATAATTTGGTTTTAGTCTTTTTTTCCGACACTTATCAGGTTTAGGTTTTAACGGTATCCATAAAAACTGTGAAGGTGAATCCCAAATATCTACATCAGATTGTAGTTTACACCAATACTTAGGTATCACTTGCATTGTACCTATCGAACCATCTCCTATTATATCTTTATATAATTTAGATTCATGAAAACCAACTGAGATAGCTAGTATAGGATCAAGACTTTTATTAAGAGAGTCTTTACCTATTTTAATACAGCTATTAAGCATTGTATCTTTAGTTTCTTTTATTGAGAGAGTTTTTTGTATTTTAATATTACTCTCATCATACACCTGATACTTTACATCTGTTTGTAAAGTAAAGTCATTAACAATGAAATGACAAAGAAAAATGATTTCTTTAATACCTATCATTTCTACAACCCCCTCTTATTCAACGATAAGAGGAGATTATTTTTAAAGTTGATATACATCATTAAACTCCTTTATCGGACGATAAAGGAAATTTGTGTTAAACTTTATAGGATAGGTAATAATTGGCACAAACAAGTACAAGTAAATAATGTATAGGTTTGAGACCACTCATTACAATCTTAGGTTTACTACCATTCACTTTTAAATTTGAAATGAATATATAAATATCATTAGAAAGTTTATCGGAGTATGGAGTATTCCTGTTTTCACAAATTTTCTTTATAGTTCCTACATATTTTAGGAAGTCCACATCTTTTGAAGCCATTTCAAAAATACTCTTGGTTATTGCATCTCTATATATGAGTTCGCATACGCCAATATTAATATTGAGAAGACCATTAGATGTAACTGCCTGATCAAAAGCACAAGGTAAACTATCTGATTTACTATCTTGATTAAACATACTACCAACCCATACGGATTGAATTTCTTTCAAGATATAGTTAGTGTAAATTTTTCGTTCAGAAAGTGGTGTCCAAGATATTAAAGTAGTATCTGTATCTACAATAGGATATTTCTTATTTAACCAATCAATAAGAGAATCAAATTGTGGATTCAAATCTATCTTTAAATGAACTGAATTTAAATACTTGTTTAAGTAATTGAGTAAGACTTCTTTAAGTTCTTCACTTTTTTCAAAGTGTGTTCTAGTAGAATAGTTAAAACTATTGTTTGATCTCTCTTCTACAAATTTGAACTTATTTTTTAATTCTTTGGTAAGATGCGAACCCATCAAAATCCCATTCGCTAAAACAGGATGTAATCCTAAAGATAATAACATATCTTCAATATCTAAGTAATTATCTTTACGATAAGGATTTGTATAGGTATCAAAAGATTTTTCAATATCAAAATTAAGAGTAAATTTAGTCTTGATAAAATCAAAAAATGTACTCTTACTTAAATTAGGCTTGACAGGTTGAGTTTGTTCCGTACAACTATTATCCGAAGAAGGTACAGAATCTACAATAGGTTCTTGTTTAGATGAATTTTGCCATTCAATAAAGATGTCATTTAGGTCAGCGAGATTAAAACCTAAAAGACTAGCTTCAAGAAGTAAGTCCATTATTTGTTCTGCTTTGTCTTTACCATGTACGGCAATAATCCCATCTAAACAGTTGAGACCCAATGCTCTTACTTTTCTAGCTTTCTCTAAAATTTCAATGTTTCTCAATTTTTACACTCCGTTGAGGAACGAGAAGGATTTAAAATACATGAATGTATCTACATCATATTATCTTAAAACCGTACACGGTGGACATAAAGTCGTACTAGAAAATGACAAAGTTTTAATAGCTGAAAAGACTCTCTCTTTTAAAGACTTTAAAGCTGTATATGGAAAAAATCCCCTTAACTATTTTGAAGATAAAAAGAACGAATGTAAATTGAAAGGTTTAATCTCCATTTTTGATGTGATTAAAGCTCCTATCAATAAAGCTATTGATAATATACCAAGATTTATAAAGAAAAAATTAGGAATTGATGTCGAGGCTAAATACCAAGATATTAAATCTATCTTCTATCGCCATTTTGCACCTATTTGCTTTAAAAATAAAGTAGATGCAGAAGAAGTACTCCAAGAAGTTTATTATGGTTTAGAAATTCGTAATAGAGGTACTTGCCCTTTTGACCCTGCTAAATCTTCTATGTCTACTTATATTGTATTAGTGGCTAGAGGTGTTGTCTTTAACTACTTAAAGAAAACTAAAAAAAGTAGAGAAAACGAAAAAGTGTCTAAAACTGAAGATGACAGATTCAATTATATCCCCACCGAAGAAAAATGTATTGATGAAGATATTATCCACCAACAAATGAAAGATTTATTTAAAGGTGATATGGCTAATGTATTTGAAGATATGACTCAAGGTTATAGCATTAAAGAAATTTCTAAAAGACAAAATCTCGAACCACAAAAAGTAAACCAAATTAAAGACCGTATTAAAAAAATTATCGAACCAAGACTAAGAGGCGAAGTATGATTACTTTTATCTATTCTACTATTAATGCAGGTAAAACTGCCAATCTCATTTTATCTGCCCATGCTTGTACTGAAAGAGGTATTAATAATCTTATACTTGTACCTTCTGTTGCTTCAGGTCGTGATGGTTTTAATAAAGTATCTTCTCGTATTGGTATCCATCACGATGCTATTTCTATTTCCGAAAAAGAGAACCTTTATGAAATGATACACAGCAAGATTATGGATAAAGATACAAAACTCCCTATCCAAATTCTTTTTATAGATGAAGCTCAATTTCTTACTATTCCCCAAGTAGTACAACTTACTCAAATTTCTGACTCTTTAGATATTCAAATTCATGCTTACGGTCTCAGAACGGACTTTAAAGGTGAACCTTTTGAAGCTAGTAAATATTTACTTTCTTGGGCAGATAAAATAGAAGAAGTTAAGACTTGGGCAGAGAATAGTAATAAAGCTAAGAAAGCTATTATGAATATTAAAGTAGATGAAAATGGTAATCGTATTTCAAGTGGTGATTCTGTATCTGTCGGTTTTGGTTATAAAGCTGTTACTAGAAATGAATTTAATATCGCTAAAAATTGGAAAAGATAATCTTTCTATAAATTCTCTCTTTATATAAAAGGAGACTCTTAAAATGGTAAATATTGTAAATAAATCTAAAGGTCAAAATTTCTGGATTGATAGAGATGGCAGAAATAATCTTAAAGGTATCCCAGGAGATGAAACCAATCCTGCTATCTTACCTAACGATCTTATATGGCGATTCTTAAATGAAGATCCTGATGCTCGTAAAGGTTTTAGAGAGTTCTTACCTATCATGTTACCTGAAGAACAAGAAAGATTACAAGCGATTGTAGATAGCTGTCCTTCTATTATGGATGATGATAAACTCTATGATCAAGATTATGAAGATAAAGTACAAAAGAGATTAGGTGGTACTAGAGTGAATATACCTATAACACATCAAAATGTACCTAGACCCGTTATAGAGAGAAGTGGTTTAATAGTTAGAGGTGGTGGGAGAAGTTTATGAATAAAGAAAATGATGGTAAACTAGACCTAGAAGAAATTGTTGGACTCCCTTTACAATCTAAAAAGTTCTTAGCTTATTTAATAAGTGAAATAGGTTGGAAAGCTATTATCTTTTATGTACTCTATAAAGTAGATAATAAGATTGACCCTTCTGTTACAACTTTACTTATAACAATAGTCATAACAAGTGGTTTTATCCAAATAGGTTATATTTTAGGTCAGGTTGCTTTAGATAAATATATAGAAATTACTAAAAAATCAGATAAAGAAAAATAGTCCTTGACAGGCTTAAAAATTTAAGGGTAGCATATATATGCAATGATATACCAGATATGCAAAGATATATTTTATAAAAGCATATATGCAAAGATAGTATTTATATATGCAATAATAGTATTAATACCCATCTTTAAACCAACCTGAACCTTTTAAAGCAAAAGAAGAAGGTTTATATATTTTATCTAATTCCCCATCACAATTATTCTCTTTACATTTATTTGGTGGTACATCAGAATAATTAAGACGAACCTTAATTTCTTTATTACATTTTTTACATTGGTAGGTATATATAGGCATATTCATTCTCCTTTAATGAAAGATCATATTTTATGAAGATAGATAGTACAGAATTATTAGATGAAATCAAAGAAAGTTCGATAAAAAACTTAATAGAGACTTTTAATTCTTTAAAAATTGCTTGGGAAATGACTACTAAAAATTATCCTTTTCCTATGAAACTTCCTATACTCTTAATACCTATTGTTTTTAACAAGTATAGTCATGAAGAAGAATCATTCTCATTCTTTTTCTTAACACCACATATTTTAAATGAAGATGGTAAATATTCTTTAGATTTATATACAGATGTTGCTTATATAGTAAAAGGAATACCAGATATTTTATGTTATGGGATACTAGGTGAAGATGAAGGTTCTTATTTTATAGAGTTTGAAGATTTAAGAGAATGTGTAACAATTAAATGTAATATAGACGAAGAAGGCATATTAAAAGAAACAAGTAGAGAAATAGCATCAAGAATATCTATTCTAAGTTTCCCCGAGTCTTCCGTTCCAAATTAGTTTTTTCTTGTATAATTTTATCTATACTAGAAATGATTTGTTTTAAGTCGCTAATATCTTCATCTTCTCTTGAAAGTTTAGATTGTAAATCTCTTAACATACCTTTAGCATTATTAAGAGTAATTAGGGTATTACGATATAATCGCTTTTTCTTTAAAAAGTCTTGTTCCATGAGTTATCTCCATAATATAAAATGTATTACGATAATAACTCAAAAAAGGAAGAAAGTCATGTTAGAAATGAACTCAGCTGAAATTTTTGCAAGGGGAACTTTAGATTGGGTAACAACACATTCTAAAAATATTTTAAAAATTTGGAATACTACTGTAGGTTGGAGTAAAGAAGCTTCTTTACCTTGCCATATTATTACTTTCTCTATTAATGAAGAGGGTAATATTAATCCTGATTTACCTTATTTCTTAGGTTTTGAAAATGGTTCTCTTGAAGAAGATTCTAATCCCATAGATAAAGAATTATGGAGAGATATTATTAAATCTCTCTTAAGAACAAGAAACAATCCTTTAGGTTTTGTTCTTGTAGCTGAATCATCTTTAAAAGATGAAAATTTTTTACTTCTCAGTTATGAGGGTGTGGGTGATGTTAAAATTTTAAGTTCTATACCATTCAATTTACAGAATAACGAAATCATATTTCAAGAAGCTGTTTTAAATGCTAAAGATAATATTTTAGAAGAAAATTTAAAAAACATTTTTGGTGAAAAAGATACTCTCAATTAAATCTTTATAACATATTCTCTTTATATATAAAAAGGAGAATGTATGTTAATAGTGAGTTCTTTAGATAGACCAGCAGAATTTGCTGCTTGGGCGATATTAAGATGTACTAAAAATCCTTCAAACAGACCTTATGCAGAACAAGAGTTTGTTCAAAGATTAACAGAAGCAGGTGTACCTTATACCGATCCTGCAACAGTAGACCCTAGTATTCCTAAAACATCTTTAGGTAAAGAATTAGAAGTAGGGGAACTTGTTTTTGTGGATGGTAATAATTGTGCAAATGAAGCTAATAAAGTAAATTGTGCAGAATTAAACAAACAAGTACTTATTATATCTAAGATAGATAAGACACCTACAAGCTGTATTATTTCTGTTAGAAAAATGAGTCGTTTTGGTAATCCTTATGGTGCAAGATATGCTTTCTCAGGTGCTAGAGATAATAGTGCTAAAGCAGGTCGAGAAACAGGTTTATACAGATATGCTAAAACAAGAGAACAAGGTGTAGCTGTTAGACAAACAATCCAAACATCAGCACCTGTTGTTATTGAATTTGTATATTCATCTAAAAAAGGTAATGCACCACAACCACAATACCGTAAAGAAATGTCTGAAGCATTTGCACGAAAAGCATTGGCAGATTCTATAAAGAAATCTGGTGACTTGAGTATTGAAACAATAGTCGATAATGTTAGTGAATTTGCTTATAATTACAATAAAGGTATTTGTATAGGTTTCACTAAGAATAAAAAAGGTGAAGTATATGCTAAATTTAAATTAGCGACAAGAACCTTTACTCGTGGTGAACAAGGTGCATGGTATACTGTAAATGTTAATGTTGGTGATTTATACTATATTGGGGTTGAAGACCAAAGACCTAGTAATTGGAGAACAGAATTATTAAATATGATTTTGCCTTCAGGTATTACATCTCCTACTACACCTATACTACCTACTACTAGAGGTAGAAAACCCGCTGTTGTACCTACACCAGTAGTTCCTACCCCTAGAGGTAGAAAACCAGGTGTAGTACCTAGACAAAAGATACAAGAAACACCTTTTGTACCTAAATCCCAATCAAAGAAACCCAAACAACAAGACATTGAATATGTATTCACACCAGCAAAGGCTCTTATTAAGAAATATAATTTAGACCCTAATATTGAATATGTATTTACACCCGAAAGTCCTCGTAGAAAAGGAAGATAAAAATGAATAGAACTGCATTTTTAAGAAGAAAGATTGCTAATCTCCAAGCAGAATTAGCAGATGCCGAAGACACCTTATCCTCTTTAGATGATGGTGATCTTCAAGCACATACCATGCACGATATGTATGATTTAAACCAAGATGGTTTTATCGATGAATCTGAATGGGGTGGTTCACCAACAATATTTAATAGTTTAGATACTGATATGGATGGCTATCTTACACCAGAAGAAATTGAAATGGGTATCGGTTCTGGTTTTGGTATTTCTAAATTAGCTTCTCGTAGAGTTGCTAAACATCGTGGTCTTGCTCGTAGAAAATTAGCTGGTGCTGGTGTTACAGCACTTGTTAAAGAACTTGTAGGCGATGCTGTTGCTAAAGTTATTAGTGTAAATCGTCAAGCAGCTTATCCTATTAGAGAAGCTCTTTTTGGTTTAGGTTTACACCCAACAGATCAAAATATTATTGCTATGTTTGATCTTGTTGACACTTTAAACATTCCTGATGCACAAAAAAATAAAATGAAGGATGTGATTAAATATGCTTTCTTGAAAGTACAAGAATCAATCCAACATGAATACTTTGATAAATTTGAAGCTGGAGTATCACCATCAGTTCAAAGAGAACTTCAAAGTCTTGGTTTAGATTTTGAACCCGGTGAAGATTTCAAAAAAGAATTAAGAGAATTAGACCTCAAAGATTCACCAGATTTGCAAAAACAATTAAAAATGTTTGATCTTGATTTAAATCCTACTCTCGAATCTAAAAAACAAATGTCTATGTTCACTTTAGATAAGTTAGCTTCTCGTAGAAAGAGAGCTTCTTCCCGTAGAAGAGCACATGGTGTTTTTAACGAATATGATTTAAACCAAGATGGTTTTATCGATGCTCAAGAATGGGGTGGTTCACCAGATATTTTTAATCAATTAGATTTAGATGGTGATGTTATGTTAAGTCTTGATGAAGTAAATTCCGGTTTAGGTGAAAGTTTTGGTCTTTTGGCAGACGAACAAGAACCTACAGCATCTCATTACAGTATGGATTTTGAAGATGAGATGATGGATTTAGATGATCCTATGGTGGGTTTAATGGCTGAAGATGCTCCTATCGCCAAACAAGCTAAAAGAAAAATGGTTGCTAACTTAATTAGAAATAGAAGAAGATTCTAAGTTGGTATAATTATAGCTCCTTAAGGAGTTATGATGAAAGAAAACCTATTATATATTCGTATACAACAATGTAATTTATTAGCACAAGCTAGTCCTTGTAATCGTAGAAAAGTATCTGCCCTTATACTTGACCCTATCACTAATTCTATTATCTCTGATGGTTATAATGGAAACCCTAGAAAAGCATTAGGTACTTTATGTGGTGGTGATATATGTTTAAGGACAAGTAAAAATATCCCATCAGGTACTCAAAATGATGTAGGTTGCCATCATGCTGAAATGAATGCTATATTAAATGCTTGTCGAAATGGACAGGCAACACAAGGGAAAATACTTATTGTAAATTGTGACCCTTGTTTAATGTGTGCTAAAGCTATACACCATGCTGGAATAAACAAAGTTTATTGCCCTATGGATTTAAATGGGGTACATAACGAAGGTATTTCTTACTTAAAAGATAATAATGTAATATTAGAACAAATATAATTTTATAATGCTTTTATAAAGTCTCATATAGAAAAGACTTTAAAGGAGCTTTCTTTAAAATGAGAAAATTTTCATCTTCAAATGTATATCGACCTTTTCAAAATAGAAAAGCAGGTCAAGTAAAAAGTAAATTAATGGATATTGCAGATAAGTTAATTAATGATTTAGCAATGATTAATCCCACAGCTGAAAACATTACAGAACAAGTATGGGAATCCGTTATGACTAATGATACAGAAGAGATTCTTAAGTTAGTACATTCTCTAAATATTCCAAGAAATCAAATAAGTATGATGGAAGATGTTGTAGAACAATCTATGCAACATGAATATAATAAGTATGCTAGAAGTAATAGATATTCTTTTAACAATACATCTTCTTTCTATAAAACATTACCTGAAACGAATTATGATGTTTATGATCAAGATTTATATGCTGGTGATGAATATTTATATGATGATATGGGTGGGTTATCTGAAAGTGATTTTAGTTCCGATTTAATGGCAGACTTTGAAGATGATGACGATGATATGGCAGGTGAATTTTTTGCAGGTCGTAGATGGAGAGGTGAAAGAGGCAAGAAATATGATAAGCCACCAGCTTTAGATAATTCTAATTGTTATTCTAAGGGAGATTGGAAAGGTAAGGGTACACCTGGCGAAGGTACTTGTTATAGACTCCATAATGATTATGGTTCAGCCAATGCTGGTAAACCAGGTTCTAAAGAAAGAGCTGAATATAATCGTAAATGGAGAGAGAAATGGAATGACTCTAAATCTATCAAGAGAAAAACTAAGCCAGGTAATAATTGGAAGTAATCATATAAATCTTTTATACTAAAACCTTATTTAACATATACATTATTTTTAATAAGGTTGTTTCCTAAATGAGCTATGTTCCAAAGAAAATGAGAAAAACGGCAGGGGAAGTCCGTTTTATCAAAGATAATAATAATGATGGTAGCCAATGGGGTTGGAGTGGGATGCCCCCAAGCCAAAGAACTTTAATTGAAGAACATGACTTTAATTATAAATCTAGTAAAGACCTCGCTAAAGTACTTAGAGCTACTTTATCTTCTCTCGGTCATGCTATGTCAGCCTATTCTATTTTCACTAAATTAAAATCTCGTGATGTTTCACCTGATGGCAGTCTTGGGGGTAAAGGCTATATTCAAGAAATTAAACATATGAGAAAACAATATATGAATATAGTAGAAGCACTATCCGCTATGACTGATACCTTGTATGATGAAATTAAAGCTCCCCATTGGTCTCAGAAATCTCGTGACACCGAAACTATCGTAGAACAAGCTGAAGCTATTAAAGATGATCCTGAACAATGGGCAGATGAACAAAACGAACAACTTGATGATGTTGCTCAAATACAAAATCAAGTTGGAGACCCAGATGTTCAACCATTACCTCCTAAAATAGAATGGAAATGGAATGAATCTACTAATAGGGCAGTTCCTGTTGTTGCTCCCCCTATGAAAAGAACAGCTAGTTTAAAAAGAAGAAGAGGTTGGTACTAAAAATGTTAAAAAAATCTAAATTCGCACCTGAACATAAAAGTGTTAGTCGTGTACCTAATGGTGGTTATACCTTAACAAGTGGTTCTAACTATATGCTAGATGGCTTTCAATTCGATACCGAATATAATGGTGGTGTCCTTGAAAAAGCTAGATTACCCGAAGCTAAAGGCTTATCTTCACTACCATCAGGTATGATCCCTAATGATTCCCCTTTATTCTCTGAAATACCTAGCCATACAGATGACGAAGGTGGTATCCATTTAGGTGATTTTATTAAAGAAGCTAGTGATCAATATGTACCTATAGTAGATCATTCATGGTTAGCAAAAACACCTAAAGAAAACTTAGAAGGTGCTAGATCTAAAAAAGATATTTATGAAGAAATGGATGAAGGTTTCTATTCTGATTCTAATCTTAAAGAATTAGAATCTGCTTGGGGTACTAGCACAACAGGTTTAGATTTAGTACCTAATGAAAATAGAAAACACCCTAAGTATACTAATCCTGAAAGAGATATTGATAGTTTACCCGGTGATGACTATAGAGCTAGTATAGAAAAAGCTATGAGACGATCTGCTTATGGCGAACCTATAAGAACTATTGTAGCTGATCTTAAAAATGAAATGGGTCGTAGATATAATGAATCTATAGGTGAAAAAATAGCTAGTGAGCATGGTCTACATGGCAAAGTCTATATTAGAGAAGAAGCATTTCCTGGTCTTTTTAATGGTAGATGGGACAAAACTATTAAAAAGAGATGTGCATCTGCTATGTATATTATTCCTAATGCACAAGATTGTGCTTATGACTATCATCAAAGTCGTAAAGTAGTTAATACTATTAATTGGAAAAAAGCATTTGATACCTATGCACCTAAACTTAAAACTGTTGGTATCAAAATAGGTTCTGGTGATAATTATAAACAAAGATTAAAATCAGCTTTCTTATCAACAGCACCTGCTCCAGTACAACCACAAACATGGTTTGAAACACAAGAAGACTTAACTAAAAGATATACTACAGATCAAGCACAAGAACTTTTAGATGAATATACTCCAGAAGTTGATTATGTAGACAGTATAAATGAAAGAGAAGAGAGAGTAATTCAATCTAAATTTGCTACTCTTTTAGATAAGTTTTTAAAACTAGGTATGATCACAGAAGATCAATATGATGAAATAGCTAGTATTAAAGATGTTTCTAAAAAAACAGCTAAATTAAATAACTATGCCACTCTTCCTAAAGAAGCATCAGATTATATGGGTCTTGGTGTAGGTAAAAAAGGTATGTTCGGTAAAGTGATTCAAGAAATTGACCCACATTACACTACACCCCAACAAAGAGAACTACAAGCTCAAGAAAATAAGTTTAATCGTTTAGCTAGTGATTTATTAAGACTAGGTTTAGCTAGTGAAAATCAAATCAATAAAATAGCATCTATGGATACAGATCATTTCAATAAAACTAAAGAATTGACAAAGATCGCAGCTAAACCTGTTTTAACTAAAAAAGGTAGCTATATCGGTAGTGGTTTGAATATCTCCACTATGGAAGGTAAAAAGTACTCTAATGAATTTAGTAAAATAGATTCTGCTGAAGAAAGAGAACTTGCTATCAGAACAAGAGTAGCACAAGATAAAATTCAAAGACTTGTAAATGCTAATCTAATTTCTATGAAACAAGTAGAAAAGATTGCTTGTGGTTGTTCTTCACCTGAACAAGTAGTAGAAAAATCTATTAATTCTATTACCCAAGACCAAACAGATATATCTAGTCGTCCATATAGTGAAGCTATCTTTGAACAAATCAATTTATTAAAAGAAGCTAATAATGACTTTTTTGCTTTCCAAAAAGAATTATCTCAAAGAATGAGAAAAGACTACCAAGCAATGAAAGAAGCTTCTTCTAATATTAGTGATAAAGAGTATAACAAACAAGAATGGGTTGAATTAAATAAACTCAAACAAGCTAGAAATGAATTTGATGCTGTACAAAAAGAAATTACACTCAGATTGAAAAAAGCTAGTGCTATGCCTTTATTACAAAAAGAAAAAGAACTTCTTTTAATCAATGATAAAATTGAGAATAAGATATCATCTTTAGTAGAGAGCCAACTTGTTACTAGAGAACAAGTTGAAAATATTACCTATGGTGTATCTAATCCTCAAAAGAAATTAGCTAAAGTTCTCGATTTCTTAACTCGAAGTGAAAAGAAAAATTATACAGACACCCAATTTACTGCACACATTATCAAAAACAAGAAACCTAGAACTTTACTCGCTAGTGCTGAATCTGTTGAAAAATGGGTAAGACAAAAGATGGCTGAAGGTAATATGGGTAAAGACCTTGATGTACTCTTACAAACTAAATTTGCTAGTGAAGTATTAGACCACTATGGAGAAAAGATCGGCTCTTTAAGAAAAGCTCATGAAGGTTTATCAGGTCAAGTATATGTAGATGCTAAAGCATATGATACACCTAATGGTGTTACAGGCTGTGAACAAGGTGCTTTACAACATAGAGCAAATACTATTCCTGCAGTTTTACAAATGGATAAATGTGCTACTTGTGTATATAAGAATGCTGAAGATATTTGTCAGAAGTATAATAAACCTATAATCGCTAGTGTTGAATTATTAGGTATAGATAATCCTCGTAAGTATCAAAAAGAAGCTATTAAGTTAGCTAATAGTAGTGATAGTGAAAAGACAGCTAGTTTGTTTGCTAATAACTATGATGAAGATGAGTTCTCATTAACAACTAATGATGAATTAGAAATTGATGATGAACAAACACCACAAGCACTTGCCGATGTTTTATTCGGTGGATTTGAGGTTTAACCATGTTACCTAATTTACATAGAAAACCATCAGCTTCACAGCCTTTTAAATTACTTGTAGGTCATAAAGGTAGAGCTTCTGATCCTTCAAGAGGTTATAATGCACCTAGTCTTAGATATGGCTTTGACACACAAGTAATCTGTACTGCTAGAGGTACCGGTTATTTTGCTAAATTTGATGGATACCTTCCTACAGTTATCATTAAAGTCAATTCTAATAAATATGCTAATCATTTACTTGATGATGCTGGTGATCCTGTAGATGGTGGTGCTGGTGATCCTATTGATGCTCAATTAGAACCTGACCTTTTTCAAATCTATAGTGATAATATGGGTGAATTAGAAATACTAGGTTCTATTCAAGTAGGTGATTCATTTGGTAGGGGGCAAGGTAATGGATTTGGAGATTTAAATGATATAGCTAGTTCTTTAGCAGGTGCTTTAAATGATGCTAAAATGAATTTCACAGCTATGGTAGACCCTGAAGATGATACTCAAGTTAAAGTTACATCTTTAACTATTCTAGATGATATTATAATCCAAGTTTCTTCTTTCACATATGACTTATGGGGTGGAGATTCTCCTTTCATTATTAAAGATAGTGATGGTAATTTGTTATTTGACGGTACAGCTGAAAAGTTATTAGGTAAGAAAGTTGTCTTTAAAGATCATGGTACTTCAGCTATATCTGAAATAACAACTGCACCTTTAAATAATGATTTTGGAAACTTTTTAAGGGACTCTTTAAATTTCCCTATTACTAAAGCGAAATCTAGCTTGACTAATATACATAAGGCTTATATGTATAGTAATGATATAGTTATATCATATGACCCAAGTGCTAATACAGATGCTACTATAGATCATATTACAATAGAAAATGTAACTAATAATAATACAGACACTATGAGATTCACAGGTTCTAATAAATATGACAATAATGGAGCTTTGTTGTATACCTTTGGAACTTTAGTGGGTAATAAGTGGAATATTAAAACTTTTGTAAATACTTTTTTAGTAGCTGAAGGTTATGACCCTATCAATTAGGATATATAAATATGTTTGACTCAAGTGTATCAAGAGTACAAGTTGTTGATGAATTAGGTAAAACAGTATGGCGAAAGCCTTCTGAAGTTCGGGATACCGATACCATTAAAATTAACCCCCAAACAGGTGCACCTATTGTTATGTCAGGTTTACCCGGTAGACCAGGTTCTAATGAAATAACTTTAACTAACCCTTATTCAGGACCCCCAGCTCATTACCAAACAGGTGGACCTGTAGGTACTAATTCAGCCGTACAAGAATTACAAAAGAGAAGAAAAGAATCTATGGTTGAAGATAAAGTCTTAGACCAAACTTTAAAAAATTCAGATTCTGGTGGGGTTCTTGATGCTGTACTTGAAGGTCTAGCTGAAGAAGCTGCTTCTCTTAAATTTGAAAGAGCAGAAGCTGAACGAAAAGGTGAAAATACAAGTCAATTATCTATTCGTAGAATCTCTGCTCTTAAAGCAGTAGGTGATACATGGTTAAAGAAAAAAGAAGTCTTATCAGGTCAATCTGTTGATTTAGAATCTAAAGCATTTAAAATCATATTTGGTTTTATAGCTGAGACTTTTAGAAAGGCTTGTGATGAAGCTAAAGTAAGACCTGAAATGTCTGAAAGTATTTTTGCTAACTTTGGTAAAATGGTAGATGGTGAAGAATGGTTAAAAGAAGCTAAAGCTAGAATGGAAAAAGGAGAATAACACCATGCAAAAGTTAATTGCTAAACTACCTGAAAAGTATCAATGGTCTTTACATAACCTTATAGGTCATCCTTTAAGTGAAGTATTTCATATACTTGGATTAGACAATTTATCTAAAAAAGTACATGATAGTACATTACCTCCTAATTAAAGACTATTTACAAGCTGTGTGAAATGATATGCAATCTTCTTCTGATCCGGTGTAACTAAACCCATAGTAATTAAAGTACACATCTCAGAAAAAAACTCATAAGGGTCAGATGATCCATATTCACTTGGACACTCTAACATTTTTATAATCTCTTCTCTTGTAAACATTCTCTCATAAGCATCTGCATCCTCATATATATATAAACCACCATCATTTATTATTTTTTTTAAATAAAATTCTTTAGATGCTCTTTTTACAGACCACCACCACTTATCCCCCTTTATCAAATTTGATAAAGGAGAACCTAAACTAGGCATACGAACAAGCATACATTCTTTTTTACTCATAGTAGCTTTTTTAAATAGCTCTATAATCTCAGAATTGTTATATCCACCAGGTATATATTTATGGTGAAACCTATGTGCAAATTCATGTACTATTGAAGTGGAAAGGTCTTTACCTAAATACTTTAAAATCACAACATCATTAGGACCGGAGTACATACCGTTTAATGTAGGTGCTAATAAGGACTTTAGCTTTTCAGGTTTGCCTATAATAACACTCCCTTCAGATAAAGCTGATTCAAAATATTGTAGGGGTGATTTCTTTATTGCTTGTAAGCCTATCTTACAATTATGAGATATTTTAGTTTTCTCTTCCTTTGTAAATTCACCTAGAAATTTTATTTTAACACCTTCAACAATGATAGTATCAGAGTACATAGATTGTATTCTAATACTTGCATGACTAAGCATAGATTTATCTCTTTTGAGAACTTCCAATACTACATCATAATCATCTTTAAGTCTTTTACTAGCATAGGGAAAAGCTAGAACAGAGGAATTAACTGCTGTTAGGATAACTTCTTTATCATCCCTTAGTCTTTTACTAGCATATTGAATAGCATAATATCCTTTTTTACGAACTGATGCTAAAACTATATCTTTATCATCTCTTAGTCTTTTACTAGCATATTGAATAGAAACACTTTGTGATGTTTCATTCTTGATTGCTTCTAGCATAAATTCTTTGTTATCAAAATACTTAGGGTCTATGTAAGTGAATTGGCTTAAATCTTTTTCTTTAACTGCTTGCCATACTACTTCATCTATATCACCATATTGATAACCACCAGACCTATAAAAGGTTCTCATCATATCAGAATCTATCATTTTAATATTCCTCTTAAATGTAGTATATATATATGATGCATATATATGATTAAAAAAGGAGGTATCTTATATGTCATTTTCAACTATTGCGATAGCTGCTAGTGCCAAAGCAGGTATACAATCTAAAGAGGATGCTAATATCATTGAATTTGTAGAAGCACCCTGGGGATTAGGGATGACTTTATTTCCAGTACAGAAAGTTATTCTTAAAGCACATTATGGACTAGAACTAGATGATACTAAGAAATTTAAAATCTCAGATTGGAGGAGAGAGAATTGGAAAGAGCTTACTGAGAAAGAATATCTAAAACATATATATGATGATGGTAGGTGTAATATAGGTGAGGTTGTACCTGGTACTGAAAGACGAGAAATGGTTTTGTCAATCGGTCGTAGATCAGGGAAATGTGTTTTAGGAGATACTCTAGTTCTTACCGATAATGGCATCTTTAGAATAGATCAGTTAGGTAATACTAACGGTAGTGAATTTCAACCTTTAAAAGTCACTATTGCACAAGAAGGTAAAGAAGTTACATCTCAAAGTGAGTTCTTTTATAATGGTGGGGTAAAACCTGTCTTTAAGTTTAAAACTCATTGTGGGTATAGATTAGGTGGTACTGGAAACCATCGAATTAAAGTCTTATCTGATAATGGTGATATTGAGTGGAGATACTTATCTGATTTAAAATTAGGTGACATTGTTTGTATACATAGAGATACAAACTTGTGGGGTAAGAATAATAGTCTGAGTATAGAGGAAGCTATTGCTTTAGGTGATAAAGATTTTGTACCAAGTATAATTCTCTATTCAAGTTCAGAGATTGTCAGTGCATATATACAGGGTGTGTTTAAAGACAGTAAGGTAATATATTCTATAAATGAAGAGTATAAGCACCAGCTACAAATCTTATTATTGAATTTAGGTATTGTTTCTAAATGTGATTCAAACAGTTTAAGTATCTTAGATGTAGATAAAACAGATAGCTATTATTATGATCCTGTTACGGAAATAACAACAGATGTGCAACCTGTATATGATTTAAATGTACCTAATGGTTCTATGTTTGTAGCCAATGGTATGACTAACCATAACACAACAATATCTGCTTGTATAGCTGCATATGAAACATATAAGCTGATAAAGAAGACTGACCCACAAGCATATTATGGTCTACCTGCTAGTAATAATATTCAAATTATCTCTGTAGCTACAGATAAAGACCAAGCAGGGTTATTATATAATGAGGTTTCAGGTCACTTTCGCAACTGTTTTGCTTATGATACAGAAATCATAACTGATCAAGGAGTTAAAAAGATTGGTGATGTGGCAGGTACAGAACAAATCCTTTTAACTAGAGATGGTTCATGGGTCTCCGCCCCTATACGATCTTTTGGTAAGCAAAAGTTATATAAGTTAACTTTAATGAGACAAGGTGTAGATAAAGTTATTTATACAACAGAAAATCATAGGTGGTATGTATTAGGTAATAAAGAGACTGTTATTACAATAGGTCTTAAACCTAAAGACATATTAGAATCTAATAATGATATAGAGTGGGCAGTAAAAGATATAGAGGAAACAGATCGTTTTGAAGAAGTATATTGTGCAACAGTAGAGGGACATGGTAATTTCACTTTAGATGGAAATATTGTAACTGGAAATTGTGCTTTTTTTGGACCTTACACAGCAAATAACACACAATCCTATGCTCGCTTTCAAACACCTAAAGATGTAGAAAGATATGGTAGATATATAGAAGACCCAACAGCTAAAGCTACATTGAAAGTGACCTTTAGGTCTTGTGTTGCTAAAGGGCTTCGTGGTGCTGGTAATATTTGTGTGATCATGGATGAAATCGCCCACTTTACTGAAACAGGTCAAAGTGGTGCAGAAGAAGTCTATAATGCTGTTGTTCCTTCTACATCAGCTTACTCCCCTAAAGACCCCACTGATCGTAGAATCCCTGTCGGTCCCGTAGAAGGTCGTGTTATCTCTATTTCATCTCCTTTAGGTAAACAAGGTCTATTCTATAAATTATTTCAAATCGGTATGCAAGGCGGTAAAGCTTCTAGTAATATGCTTTGTGTACAAGCTCCTACATGGGAAGTAAACCCTACAGTCCCAGCTACCGAATTTGAAAAACACTATTTAAAGAACCCTACAGTATTCTTTACAGAATATGGTGGTGAATTTACAGATAGAACAAGAGGGTGGATAGAAGATAGTAAAGATTTACTTAAATGTGTAAATCCTAAGAGAACAGCAGTTGAAAGAGGACAAGCTAAAAAACCACACTTTATGGGTATAGACTTGGCTTTAGTAGGTGACGGTACTGCTATTGCTATTGGTCATGTCGAAGATGATAAGATCGTGTTAGATAAGATAGATATGATTAAAGCGGGAGTAGGCAAATTTGTTAATAAAGAGAGATTAGATTTTGATGATGTAGCTGATTGGGTATTAGACTACTCAAAGAAATTTTATATCACAGAAGGGATATTTGACCAATGGGCAGGTATACCATTTGAACAAGCCTTACAAAAGAGAGGTTTGGGTCAGATGAAGACAGTCAATATGACTAAACAAATAACAAGTCAGATGTTTCAAAATTTTAAAGATATGATGTGGGATGAGAGATTAGAGTTATATGATAAGCCTAATGCTGAGAGTACAAACCAACATGAAGCATATTTAAATGAATTGATGGAATTACAATCGACAGTACATAGTAAGAATCTAATCACCGTAGAAGCACCACAAGTAGACGGTAAGCATGACGATATGAGTGATGCTTTAGTAAGAATGGTATGGATAGCTAGTCAGAATGTAGGTAAACAAAAGACAATTTATACAGCTGGGGGTAGTGGACTTGGTGGAATGTATAGTCCTAAGAGAGGTGGGGATATATACTTTGGTAGATCACCTGGTCTAGGTAGCAGTACAGGTAGAGTAGCACCTAAATTACCAACATCTAGGGGTGGTAGTTTAAGAGATAGAATAATAGGTAGGAGATAGATTATTTATATTAGTATAGTAGATATAGACATCTTACATAGAGGTTAGTTAGAATGAAACCAAGAGAATTAAATACAGCATATGAGAGAGTAATTTCAAGAATTTTAGAAATAAGTTATGATGGTAAGAAAGACAACTTAAATCTTATACATAGCATAGAAAAGATGTATAATTTAAAAGGTGGATTATGGGTAAAGTTTTTTAGGGGGGATACTTTGCATACATCTTTATTGAAACAATGTACTAAGAAATTAGTTAAAGCTGAAGAGGAAATAAATGACAGAAGAAGAAAAGCCAAAAACCGTCAGTAAAATAAATACTAGGTCAAAGGCAAAAGTAAAGCCTGTAAGAAAACTAACAGCTTCTGAAATGAAGTCCAGAGTAAAAGTAGCTATGTCCACAGCACCTATGTTAGGTGGTGGTGGTAATTTTTATTCACCTGAGCTTTCAACAGACTTTCTTGAATTACCTCAGTCACTAGATGAACAAAGGAACTTTTATAGGTTCTTTTATAGAACTGACCCTTTTGTTGGTCAAGCGATTGATCTACATACAGAATTACCTTTATCTAAAATTAGATTAGGTATGCCTGTAGCTAAGAACAAAGAAATTGCTCGTAAAGCATTATCTTTTTGTGAGAAATGGGCAAAGAGAGTAGGACTCTTACATAGACTTATTGAAATTATCCATGAGTACAATTTATTAGGTGAAGTGTTTGTATTTTGTGAAGATAACAATCCTGATATGCCTAAAGAAGTAACACATTATAGAGTTACAAAGACTAAGAAAAAAGGTGCAGATGAAAAGAAGAAAACTGAAACACCTAAAGCAACACAAGAAATAAAAAAAGTAGATACATCAAAATTAAAAAAAGAAGAATCCAAAAAAGAAGAATCCAAAAAAGAAGAACCTAAAAAAGAAAAAGCTAAAAAAGAAGAACCTAAGAAAGAAGAACCTAAGAAAGAAAAAGCTAAAAAAGAAGAAGAACAAGAAGAACAAGAAATTTCTATGGTTTCAGATGAAGAATATGAAGACCATGAGGAAGAAGAATATGAAGAAGAATATGAAGAAGTAGAAGAATACTGGAAAGAAAAAGAAAATGCTCATGAAGAAGCATATGCTTGGTTAAGAAAAAATTATAAAGGTTGGACAGCTATTCGTATTCTCCCACCTGAACAAGTACATATGGAATCTTTCCCTTTTACAGATGAGAAGATTATAGAACTTATCCCTGACAGTAAAACAAGAGATATTGTAGAAAGAGCAACTTTAGAAGATCCGGATGCTTTGAGAATTGCTCAATCTATGCCACCGGATGTTGTAGAAGCTATTCGTGAAGGTCGTAATATTGCTTTAAATACTGATCCAGAATTAGGTAGTTTTGTATTCTTTATGGCAAGAAAGAAATCTCAATATGAACCTCGTGGGCATAGTGTATTAGAGAGATGTCTTAGAATTTTAATCTTTAGAGATAAATTAAGACAAGCACAAACAAGTATTGCATCAAGACATATGACACCTATTCGTTTAGTATATGCAGAAGATATGGATGCAGCAGATGTTGAGTCTTTAAGAGATCAAGTGGATTTAGCTTTATCTGATCCTGATTATTCTATTATCTCAAATTTCCAAGTAAATTGGGAAGAGATGGGTGCAGACAGTCGTCTATTAGACTTATCTTCTGAATATGATATGACAGATAGACAGATGTATGCAGGTTTAGGTGTAACTGAATCTCTTTTAAGTGGTGAGAGTGCATATAGTGGGGATCGTATACATCTTGAAGTTATTAACACTAGATATATGTTAATGAGAGAAGTACTACAAGAAATGGTAGAAGAAAATATCCTTAAACCTATGTGTAAGAGAATGGGATTTATAGAAGAAGATGATGATGGTGAAGAGAGAGTAGTACATCCTACATTAACATTCACTCGTTTAGGTTTAAGAGATAATCAAGATACTTTTGATGCTTTGTTTAACTTATATCAAAAGGGGTCTTTAGATATAGGTGTAATTTTAGAATTATTGAATATTGACCCTGAACTGACTAAGGCTAAACTTGCACAAGATGCCTTTACATTAAATGACAGTACCTTTAATGAAGTGTTGAGAGGTATCTATTCAGCTGCAGGCAACAGTTTAGCTGAGAATAGTGATGCTGTGGAAAAGATAGCTAAACATTTAGGTTTGAAATATACTAAACCTGCACAAGAAGGTGGTGGTAGATTCTAGTCCTCAAATGTTCTCATAAATCTACTAAACCCACTCTCTTTTAAAAGATGATTTATATTTACCCAAGTATATACTTTCATTCTTCTCTCAAACTCTTTTATAAATACATCAGAAACTTTTGTAACCATAGGATCATAGATATGTGGATTCATGAGATTCTGTTTATTTATAAAAGCATTAAATTTATTATTAAGTTCTCTTAAACTCCAATTACCATACCCTGTAGTATCAAAGTTTTTACGAAAATAAACATTCAACGAATATTTGTTTCCTTCTTTTGTACTTGTAATTACAACTATCGTATTATCTTTAAGATATGCTTTAAATAAACCTTTAGTATCAGAACTGTACCCTAATGTATTTCCTGTGATAATAAAACCTTCTTTTTCTAATATCGTACTCATTTTAGAAAGTAATACACAACAAGAGAAATAGGTTACTATTTCATCAAATTCTACTTTTCTTGAAAATAAACCAAAGAACTTAGTACCTATAGCTTTATTTATTTTTATAATTTGTTTCTCAAAAAATACTCTTAATGATTTCTCTTGAATGTTATCAGGATCTGCTAGATATAAACTAAATTGCTTTAAGGTTTGATCTATTACGGACGACATATATATCTCCTTTATATTTAAAATACTTGTATAATAAACAAACATAAAGGAGATATAAAAATGATGTTTCGTAGAGCTATGGTTAGAAGAATTGCAAGTGAATTTGCAGATAACTTCTATAATGAGATTAATAAATTAGTAAGTAGTAAAATGAACAAAATGGGGTTTGTAATGGTAGTGTTAAAGCATAAAGGTGAAGATGCAGCTTTAGATTTATTAGAGTACATTACTAAAAAAGATGCAGATAAAGAAACTCTTCTTACATATTCTAAAAAACCTGAAATGGTTAAGATCACTACTCTTATTGATACTAAATTAGAATATCTTGAATTTGTTCGATATGCAGGAGAACTTATTTTTGAACCTGATCTTTTAGGTGGGGTTACAGAAATTGCAACTATGGAATGATTATCTATAAAAATCTTTGTTTCCATCAATCCAAAAAGACTCTATAAAATTTAAAATCTTATCAAATTCTTGTTTATTAAATACCTTCTCTTCTTTAGCACCCCTTAAAGATAAACTAACACTTATAGATTCTTGTGGGATACTATTATCTAGGTATCCTCGATATTGTACTACTGCTCTCATTTGTTTTTCATAGATACAACTAAACAAAGTGTAGTTTAAAATGACTCCTCTTTCTGTTAAATGTGGGTCTTTTAAATTTTCAGATTCGATTACAAAACCTTTTTTTGTAAAAATCTCTTTTAATTTTAATCTCATAAGACTTCTTTCTCTTGGATTTTTAGTTTTTATCGTATATATATACAAACCTAATCTTCGTCTAGGATTTTAAAATGATAAATATTATTTTTAGTGTGCTTCTTTTCTTACTCTTAATTTATATCCACTATAAACTTTAACTTGTTTATATCTCATGTTTTAATAAATGCTAAAAGGATTCAAACATGAGAAGATATGCAGAATTAAAAAATACCTTTCTTGAAAAAGATATGGACTTGTTACCTATTATGAACCCTCTCTTTAATATGAGAGAAATTTGTAAGCAAATGGTCTTACTTGAAGACCATTTAAATAATATCCGTAAGAGATGTCATGATTGTATCAGAAAACACTTTTTAACTATTGAAGCTTTCTTTGAAGAAGCAATATCACTTGATAAAGATTTAAAGTACCTTGATATATTAGAAGGTCAAGCTCAGAATATACGAAACCTACAAGGGATATGGTTAAAAATTAAAGATGATCCTGAATTAGGTCGTAAGGCTTATTATAGGATATCTCAAAAATTAAGAGAAGTTAGAAAAGAACTTACACCATATTGTTTTGATGTAGTCGATATGGATAAATCACAATTCAATAAAAAGTTTGCTTGTTCTTTAGCTACCTGTCCGCATAGGGTAGCTAAATTATATATTGCTACTAAAACAATGGCACAAAAAGAAGATGAAGATGTATCTAAGATGGTTAAACCCCTTCCTAAAAAAAAACCACCTAGAAAAGATTTAGAAAAAACTAGAATGTCTGTTAATGATAATGATCTAGAAGATTTATCTGGCGATGGGGATAGAGATTTATCCTTACATAATACTAAAGTAGGGTACTTTTTTAGATAAAAGTATGCGGACCCCCCTTACATGATAGAGGTTATATATGTTAAGATTAGCTGATGAAATAAAAAACGAAATCAAAAAAGTTTTGAAAGATGTTAAGTACAAAGACTCTGACTCAGGGAGAGAGATTGCTTTTTCAACAGCTTATTCTAGAGGTAACCAAAAAGCCGTAAATGATTATCAAGAATTGTTTTCTCGTTTTAAAGAAAAAGAAAAAGAAAATCTTGAAAAGAAAAAAACCAAACAAAAAACACAGTTGACCAAAAAAGTAAAAGTACAAGACTTTCCAAAACTAAATGAAAAGACTATTAAAAACATCATGACTTTAGATTCTTGGATGGTTAAAAAAAGAAAAGAAAAAGAAAAAGAATTTAATGAATCAAAAGCTAAAATAGAAAAAAATTATATTGAGGATGAAACAAAAATAGTAGAAGACCCTAACTTATCAGATGAAGATAAAGAGAAAAAACTATCAGAATTAGAAAAAAATTATAAAAACCAATTAGCCGAAAATGAAAAGTACCTTAAAACAAAGAACAGAGAATTAAAAAAATACTCTTCTTTCAATAAAGAAGATGTTGAAGCTTTAAGTTCTATCTTTAATGAAATACCAAATGACATTGCAGAAGATGGCGACTTTCTTGAAAAATTTGTAAATGCCCAAAATACTTTTAATAAAGATTATAGAACAAAAGATACATCTGATGCTTTAGATGAAATAAATAAAGAAATAAAGGCACAGAGAAGCATAAAAGATATTTCAAAAGAAATTAATAAGATTAAAAGTAAAGAAAAACTCTCAGATAAAGAGACAGAACAATTAGAAAAACTAAAACAAGAACTTGGTGAAGTTACAGGTGCTCTCTTTATTAAAGAAAATGTTGTATTAAACCCTTCCACAGGTTTACCTAAATTTAAAAATAAGAAATTCATGACACCTAAAGTTATGACTAAACTTTTTGAAAGCCAACACCAAAGATACTCTAAATTACCACCTAAAGAGAAAAACATTTTAGTATCTAAATTAGAAACTAAAATAAAAAATGCTGACCCTCTCCAAAAAGAAATTTTTGAAAAAGCTTTAGATGGTGCATTAGGTGCATCTTTCACAGCAACAGAAGAAGAAAAAAAAGAAATTAAAATCCCTAAAACTAGAATCATTCCTGACCCTAAATTAATGAAATTAGCTGATAAATTTAATAGACTTGAAGAAGTTTGTGAATCTACTAGAATTTCTAATGAACCCAAAACAAATAGAGAAATGACTGCTAAATTATTACATAGTCTTTCAGATGAAGAGTTTATGGAAGCTATCGGAGATAGTGCTTTATATAAACCTATGTTACAAGTACTTGATCCTAACTATTGTCCTATGCACCCAGCAAATCAAAATTCAGGTCCCGATGTAAGCGATAAAGATTGTCCTGTTCGAGTTTCTGAAAAAGACAAAATCCGTATAAAGAATAATTTAATTGAATTGTACCAAGACTCTAGTTTCTTTGTCGCAGGTGGTCTTAGTTTTGAAACTTCTGGTTATGATGATATTGGCAGTTATTCTAAAAAAGTAGAAGACACTAAAAAAAATATAAGTGCAAATAAAACACCCAAAGAAATAAAAGATCGAATGGTAAGACTCACGCATGGTTTAACCAACAGTGTAAAAGAAGATGTCTTAACTCAAGCAGAAGCTGATAAACTATCTAAAGAAATAAGACAAGAGGTTACACAAGAACATATTAATAAATTTGGTGAAATCACTACTGCTTTGTTGAAAACTTTAGAAGATAGAAAAACTGAGGATGATGATAAAAAAATGAAATATATTTGTAGTGCTTTTAAAGATATGCCCGGTTTCCCTAAATTACCAGGCTGTTAGTAAAGATTTTATATAGAATATGTAATTATTTTTTAATACTCTCTTTATACATATAAGCATTTAATTTTAAGGGGTCTATATGTATAGAAAATCAACAACAGTACCTGACTATCAAGACATCGCTAGGTCTTTCAAACCTGGCATGAGAGTCTATCCTTTTTATGGTGGCTCTAAAGATAAATATGGTATCGTTTTAGCTGTTTTCCCTGCTATCGGAATGGTTGATGTCCAATTCCCTCATGGTAGCTCTAGATATCCTGTTGAAGATTTATTAGTAAACTCTGAAGCAGATATTAAACCATCACCCACAAATACTATACCTGGCGGTCTTTCTAGTGTACCCGTAAGTGCTGGTCAAAGTATGACTAAAAAAGCTATTTATTGGGCAGATAAAGACCGTAAGTATAAAATGTGTAAAAAAGAACCTAAACCTTCTTGTCCTAGATGTCCCGACTCCGTTTTCCTCAAAAAAGTTATTTATAAACGAAATGAGGGAAGATCGGAAAGACTACTCTGTTGTCCAGATTGTCTATTTCTCATTAAAACCTCTGACATCTTAGGTTTTAACCTCTAAGGAGATAATCATGGCTTTTCTAAGATATGCAAGATCTAATGTTGTAAAACCTAAAATCTATGCTAATGAATGGGATAAAATCAGAGTAGCTTCTTCTAATAAAAGAATGGACTATTCTCTTAAAGAACAAGCTGAAAGAGTTCTCGGTGAACCTTTTTCTCCAGATAAATATCTATTAACACATTCTACTATCGTATGCTCTGTAGATGCTGTTAATGGTTATGATACTAAACTCGGTGAAGTTACTTATGACGGAGAAAAGATCAATAGAAGATATACTGATTATAAAGTCACAACAGAAACAGATCAATTTATCAATAATAATATGGATTGTTGGTCTCGTGGTGTGATTGAAAAATCATACAAATCTTTTATTGGTTCTCATAATTTTGTTGAACACATCCAAGTTGAAGAACTCTCTAAAGGTAAAATCATTGATGCTGTACTTAGAGATGTTGGTGAAAGTCTTTATGTAGATATATTAGTAGCTACTAATAAAAAACACACCGAACTTGTAGAACAAATTTTATCAGGTCAAATGAATGCTATGTCTATGGGTTGCTTTATCGCAGGCTCTCAAGTCTCTTTATCTAACGGTAAGAGAATAGCTATAGAAGAAATTCAACCAGGTGAAAAAGTTATAACCCATCAAGGTAACACCAAAGAAGTTCTCAACAAGCAGATGAGAAAAGGTAAATGGAATATGAGAACTATAAAAGTTCAAGGTATTCCTTCACCTATAACAGCTACTGATAATCACCCATTCTTTGTTGTAGATTTAGATGGATCTTATAAAGAAGTTCGTGCTGATGATTTGTCACTATCTTCTACTCTCTTTTGCCCTTTAAGTGATGGTCAAATAGAAAAATTTAACATAGAATCTATTGCTAATTACGATTATGAAGGCTGGGTTTATGACCTAGAAGTTGAAGATGACCATTCATATATTGTTAATGGTGTTTCAGTTCATAATTGCTCAGTAGATTTTACTGTATGTACCAAATGTGGCAATGTAGCAGCTGATGAAACTGAAATGTGTAAACATATTAAGTATGAAAAAGGTAATGTCTTTTATGATGAAAAGGGTCAACCACATAGAGTAGCTGAACTCTGTGGGCATGAAACTGAAAATCCTAATGGTGGTGTTACCTTTATCGAAGCATCATGGGTTGCTACACCTGCATTTAAAGGTGCTGTTGCTCGTAATGTACTTGAAGTTCCAACACCATTCACCGATAAACTTGCTAAAGAAGAAGTAATTAGTAAAAAAGCTCACCAAGTATATGCTTTGACTAAAACTAATAATAAAATAGCAGGTCCTTTTGACGATATGGATTTCGGTGGTGGTGGAGGAGATGCCGGCGGTGGTGATGCTGGCGGTGGTGAAGGCGGTGCTGCTGCACCTGCTGCTCCTCCTCCCCCATCTCCTTTTGATGATCTACAAAAAGAATTACAAACTTATCTTGTAGATAAAATTAAGAATAAACTCATGGAAGAATTTGAGTTTAAACTTGATAAAAAGAAAAAAGATAGTGAATTAGACATGACAAAATCTTCTGTTCATGAAAATGACACTATTATTCGAGAAGCCAACACTAAAACAGCTAATCATAAAAAAGTTTCTAAAGTTGTTAAAGAATACAACAATGCTTTAAATATGGCTATTAAAGTTGCTAAATCTAATTCAGATGTGATTAAAAATATATCTTATGTAAATGATAAATACGGTATAAAAATATCTAGTCATTTATATAAGTTAGCTACTAAATTAGGTTCAGCTAACCAATATGGCTCACTTGATACCTTTTTAATAGTAGCAAATGAATATTCTGATCGACCTTTAAAACAAAATGAAAAGATGATTTTAGTAAGACTTGCTAAATTACTTTCAACTAAAAACAAATAAACACAGGAGAATAACGATGTCTTTTCGTAGAAGAATGAATCGTAAAGCTGACTCTGGTATTCCAGGTTATGACAATCTCGGTCGTCTTAACATGGGTCACCCAGCAGGTAAAGAATTACCTAGCATTGACCAATATGGTTTTGATGATGAATTTGGTGAAGGTGTCCGTAAGGGTCCTTACCTTTCAGGTCCACCACCAGCTTCTGTTGGTTGGATGCCTGATCACCCAGCTGCTAAAAAAACATTATTAGAAGATTATGAAATCGGTCAAGAACTTCATGATTCTAATATTAAGAAAGCTATGGAAAGAAAAGCAAATAAGTGTATTACTATTGCTCAACATCGTCTTGGTCGTACTGCTAGTTCTAGAGAAATTGAATCTTTAGCTCTCAGACTCATGGATCTTCCAAATAAAGCCATTAATTCTAAATTTGCATCTACCGATTTCTTAGCTAACGATCCTGAAGCTATGGGTTTTGATGAATTTGATGATTCTATGATTATGGGTGGTCATAGTCATGCATCTATGGCTCCTGAAGCTATGGGTTTTGACGAATTTGGTGAAGAAGAAGAAGGACCTATGGGTTTTGACGAATTTGGTGAAGAAGAAGAAGGACCTATGGGTTTTGATGAATTTGGCGAAGAAGAAGAAGGACCTATGGGTTTTGACGAATTTGGTGAAGCTGGTGATGAATTATCAGAACTTATGGCTGAACTCGAAGCTGGTGAAGAACCTACTGCTACTAAACAAGCATCTTTCCGTAGAAATCGTAGAGCTTCTTCAAGAAACCGTAGAGCTTCTTTAAGAAACCGTAGATATGCAAATCAAATGATGGGCATGGATACCGAAAGTGATGCTGAATTAGCTGAACTTTTAGCTGATCTCGAAGCAGGTGATGAATTACAATCTGCTACAGGTTATCATGGTTCTGACATTGGCCCAGGTAATCGTAATGCTGACTTTGATGGTGGCTTTATGGGTTATGATGAATTTGATGGCGGTATGGGATTTGAAGATGATTTTAGCAATGAAGGTCTTGATACTGTAGGTATTCTTGCAGATCAAATCAGTCATTTAAAGTCTGCTAATGCCAAATTAAAACATCGTTTGAGAAGAGCTGAAGATGCTGTTCAAAAGAGCACTGGTTATGAAGGCGAAGAAGAAAGTGTACAACCTTTCGGTCGCTATAAAGAACCAGGTGAAGGTTCTCCAACAGCCCGTTATGCTTCTAAAAACAGCTTAAAGAGACTTGCTAATGTTCTCGCTGATTATCTTGCTGAAGAAGAAGAAGGTCCTACAGCTCATGGTCATATGAGTTCTCATGGTCACATGAGTTCTTGGATGGCTGCAGATAAAGAAGAAAATGAAAAGAGTGTAATGGCTGAAATTCTTGCTGAAATTGAAGGTTCTTATGACCCATCAATTTCTCAAAATGACAGTTCTTTTGGTTATTCTGAAAATCTAATGGCTGATGATGAAGATGATTCTGAAGTAGCATCTATGCTTTCATCTATGTTAGCAGATGAAAAAAAGAAACTAGCCTCCAGAAGAAGAGCAAGTAAACCTGCTGAAAAATCTTCTGCTAAAGGCAAAGTTTCTCAAAAAGAAAAAGATGCTGAAGATGAAGAAGAAGGTAAAGAATCTGATGACCCTATGGGATTAGATGCTTCTGAAAAAGAAAATTCTGCTATGGACAAAAAATTAGCATCTTTGTTTGCTAAATTTGCTGAAGATGATGAAGATGCTGATGCAGATGAAGAAAAAGAAGAAACCCCTAAAAAGAAAGCTTCTGCTAAAGGCAAGACATCTGAAAAGAAATCCACCAATAAAGATAAATTAGCTGAAGATGATGAAGATGCTGATGCAGATAAAGAAAAAGCTTCATCCAGAAAATCTTCAAAAGGTGACAAGAAATCTTCACCTACACCTAAGAAAGCATTTTCTTGGAGATTAGCTGAAGATGTAGAAGAAGAAGATGCAGATGATGAAGAAGATGCAGATGATGAAGCAGATGAAGAAGAAACTCCTAAAAAGAAAGCTTCTTGGAGATTTGCTGAAGAAGAAGATGTAGAAGAAGAAGATGCAGATGATGAAGAAGATGCAGATGATGAAGCAGATGAAGAAGATGAAGAAGAAGAAGAAGAAAAACCTTCTAAGAAAGCTTCTTTCTCTCCAAGACCTTCTTTAAATTCTCGTAAAGCATCTGTAAAGACTCTTGGGAACATCTCTCGTACAGCATCAAAGTCTGATTCTAATGAACTTTCAAAGTTATGGGAATCTGCACCTGATGTAAGCAAGTATTTTAACTAATAGTTGCTCCACTCTTTATAAAGTTAAAAGAGTTTAAATAATTAACTTTAGAGTTTGAAGAGTTTATAATTTTTCAAACAAAAATAAAAATATAGTCGGTTATTTATAATAATCTATCTATATAAAAGAGTCATATATATGAGTATAACTCTAAAACTTTCTTTTTAACCCTTCCACTTCCCTTGAAAACAGGGAGTAGACCTACATAGGAGAATAACTATGGCTCTACTTGGACAAGCTAGTGGTGGTTTTACTGAAAGCAACAGTGCATTGCGAATCCTTCATGTTGGTGTTCGTAATACTGTAACTCAGCTCTCTGCTGATGCTTTCACACAAACCAACCCTCCTACACAAGCAACTCATGTTACAACCGCTTCTGGTTTCTCATCACAAATTTTTGGTGTGTTGAGTGGTTCTGTTGCTTTTACTAGACCTGATGCTGATACAGCAACTGCTAACGGTGTTATCGGTGGTCCTAAAGCAGGTGATGCTGAAGATCATCTGCAAAGACCAGTTGGTATTTTCATTAATACCGCTAACGGTCAAGCATTCACCAATCAACCTGGTATCGCTTCAAATCGTGGTCCTTATGTATCTGCTCAAGGTACTTATGCTAACAAGCTCTATGAAACCAAGATTCTCACCGCTGGTGGTGATGGTGTCGCAGGTACTACTATTACCTATGTTATCGGTAGTGAATTAGCAGCTTCTATTAATGGTTACTTAACCAGCCATGTTAATACTGGTGCTGATGACCTTCATGATATCGCTGCAGGCTCCGGACCAGCTGGTGCAGGTTACTGGACTCTCGGTATTTTAACAATCGCTCCAGACTCAGCTTCTGACGAACTCGTTTACGATCAAAGAATTTAATAGGAGATTGTTAAAATGACTACAAATAATGTTGATAATGCAGTAAAGCAAAAAATTATTTCCGACTACATCAAGACCCCACAAGGTCGTGCTAAGTTAGCCGCTTCTATGACTCAACCACTCCGTTTGAGAAGAGATTATACCTCCGTTGGTCGTAAGACTTTCTTGGTAGAACAACTTCCTGACGGTGCTTTGCCAATCTATGACAAAGATCCTGATGTCACAGCATTCGTAGTTGGTGAAGAAGGTGAAAACATTCTCGCTATCACCAAGCCAAGAAGAGTGATTTTCCCTCTCTTTGAAATCGCTTCAAATCCAGAAATTCCTTTAACTCAAATTAAGGAAAGACGCTTTGACTTGATCGAAAGAGCCCAAGATTTAGCTAGAGCTCAAATCCAAGCTGCTGAAGATGAAAGAGTATTCGCTATTCTTGATTCTGTTGCTACTCAAGGTTTTGATTCTCTTACCAATCAAAATGCAGATATTCCTGTTGTAGCTCCTTTAAATGGTGCTGTACTTGCTGATGCTTATTCTTTGATCGAAAGACATGATCTTCGTGTTGCTCGTGTATTCATGAATGCTCGTGATTATGCTGACATCAGAAAATTCGGTCGTGACATCTTGGATATCGAATCACAAGCTGCATTATTGAAGACAGGTCTTCAGGCTACACTTTGGGGTGCTCAACTTATCACCTCTCGTTTAGTTCCTGTCGGTACTGTTTATGTATGCTGTGAACCAGAAATGTTCGGTCGTATCCCAGTTCGTACTGAATTGACCGTTCTCTCTGCTGATGATCCTAAAGCTCGTACAATCGGTTTCTCAGTGTTTGAAAATCTCGGTATTGGTGCTTACAATCCTCGTGGTTTGGCTCGTTTGACCGTTACTCGTTAATAGTTAAACACTCGGTTTTATCGTGGGTAAAAAACCCCATGAGCCTTAAAAAGCTCATGGGGTTTTTTATTTTAATTTGAACCGTTCTCCTATAATCAGAAAAAAGAATTTGCAAAGATAGTATATATAATGTAATGTATACCTTAATAGGCTTTTGGTTGTTGGAGCTTATTGTTGAGGGGATATATAATGATATATTCTCTTAATAAATCTTGCATAGTAGAATATAATAATGTATATTAAGTATTAGATGGGTACTGCGTTGCTTTACTTATTTGTTTTGTTTGTTATAAGGGGAGATAGAAATGTCTCCCCTTATAATTTATTCTGAGCTATCTACTTTCTTGTCGTTTCTTCTGGTAGATAGCTTTGTGTTTAAGAGGGGTGTATGAATTATTTTCATACACCCCTTTTTTTATAATTAAAAAAGATAGTAAAGTAGTATAATGCTTATATGAGTATGTATATATAATACATAATGAATCTAAAAGGAGAATATCCAATGTCTGAGATTAATTTTTTCAAAGGGACTTTTATTAAAGTTCAAGCATCAACAACCATTCATTTAGGTAAGTTAGAAAGAAATCTATATCAAGGAGATATAGTCGAATTTGATGGTGTTACCTTAAAGATTGGAAATGAACAAGTAGTAATGCCTGAATTAAAATCAGGTGTAAAAAGAGGTTGGTTAAAGATTGTAGAAGAAACACCTGTTGTAGTACAAGAAGTAGCTGCACCAGTAGTACAAGAAGAAGCACCTAAAGTACCAACTGCAGGAAAACCTAAAAAAGAAATGAAAGTTCAAAACATTTATGACGAAGAAAAGTCTGTCAATAATGTAAAGAAAGAAACTACTGAACAACCTGCAAAGAAGTTCCCTTTAAAGGTAGAAAGTCAAGATGATGATATTCGACCAGTACACAAGGTAGATAGTAAGAGTGGAGCAACAGTAACAGGTGCAACAAGTGCAATGGATAATGTATCAGCACAACAAGGTGCTGAATCAGTAAAGATTCCATTAAAGACAGCATCTAAGCAAAAATTAGTTATTTCTGATGGTAGTCAAATTACTAGAGAAATGGCAAAGTTAGAGAATTTATCTCGTGATGCTGTTATTAAGAAACCTGTTGTTGTAGTAGATCAACAAGAAGCTGAAGTTGTAAGTAAAGTAGGACAAGCACCAGTATCTGTAGAAGAAGATAATTTTGAAGATATTGAGTTATCTGATTCTGATTCAGATTTAGAAGTATCTATTGAAGAATTATCTGAAATTATCAATAATGATTTACAAGAACTTGATAGTGAAGAAATTGTACCTGAATTAAGTCAATTTGAACAAGACTTACAAGCAGTACAAGCATTAGAACAAACATCACCAACAGGTGCAATTATTACAGGTACAGATACAAGTAAAGTAGTATCTGTAGATGGTATTGATTGGGATAAATCAAAGCATTGGCAACATCGTGTTAAGTTAGCGATTGAAAAGTATAAAGACAATCCTGATATGATGGATAAGATTAAAGCGATTGAAACAGATGGTGTAGTGAAAGCGATTGAAAAGGCTTTAGCTAATCAATAATAAGTTTATAGTCTCCTTTTATATATAAATTTCAATAAGGAGACCCCCCCTATGAATACCCAAACTTTAAATCGTATGATTAAAGCATCTTACTCTGCACCAAACGGTGCTCAGTTAAGAAAAGCCTGTTATGGCTTATTATCTGTAAAAAGCCGTAGAGCTTCTGAAAATCCAGCTGTTGCTCTAGAACAAATCGAAGAGTTACCTAAGCAAGAACAAGCTAAAGTAAAAGCAGATATTATTGCTAAAGCTTTAGTAGAAGAATCTGCTAAAGATCAAGCTAAGTTAGAACCTTACGGTTTAAAAGATGTTAAGAAATTTGTTGCTCAAAATCATTTGACACCGGAAGCTATTGAAAAAGAAGTAGAAAATGTTGATCCTATGGTTAAAAAAAGTGTTGAGGGTCAAATATCTTCTCCTAAAGAAGCAGTTTCATTAGCAAGTACCGTTATTAGGTCAAGAACTTTTGAAGAATTAGCTGACTATTTAGATATGCCTTTTGATTGGCTTCAATCAAAAATTGAAAACATCAACTATTTTAAAATTGTTGTTGTTTGTATTGCTATTAAATATGTAGTACTTACAGCAATAGGTGCAGCTGCAACCGGTGCTGGTGTAGGTACATTTATTTTAGTAGGGATTTATTTTGTTGCTAAGAAATTAGCTATTCCTCTAATAATTTATTATTTTTTCGGAAATGTTATTGACTGGATTCAAAAGAGATTCAATATGCTTTTGAGTTGGGTACTTCTTCTTGTACCTAGAGTCTTTATTACCATTTTTAAAGGTATGGGTTGGCTCATAGATAGTGTATTACATAGCCTTAAAGGTGCTTTTAGTAGATTTTTCAGTCGCCAAGCAAGTATCGCTATGCAATCCCCCCAATTTAGAAAAGCTTATTATAGCATTTAATACTTATTTTATAGTCTCCTTTCTTATATAAATTTCAATAAGGAGACTCCTATGAATACTCAAACTTTAAATCGTATGATTAAAGCATCTTACTCTGCACCAAATGGTGCTCAGTTAAGAAAAGCCTGTTATGGCTTATTATCTGTAAAAAGCCGTAGAGCTTCTTTAAAAAGTGCAGATGGTCAATTAATGGAACAAATGGAACAACTCCAACAATTACCACAAGAAGAACAAGCTCAAGTAAAAGCAGAAATTGTAAAAGAATCTTTAGTTGTTGCATCCAAAAAAGCACAACAAAAAGGTAATCAAATGGGTTTATTACATATTCGTAATTTCTTAGCCAAAGAAGGGATTTCTTTGGAAGAAATGGCAGATATGGTAAAAGAAGTAAAAAATCAAAAAGAATTGTTAAATGCTGCTAGAAAAGTAGCTAAAACAGATGTTGAGATTATTGTTCTTTCTGGTAAAATTGCTAAATCTTTTAGTTTTGAAGAGGTTGCTGATTATTTAGATATTCCTATTGATTGGATACAAAGACAATTTCAAGATACAAACTATCTCAAATTGGTTTGTCTTGCAGTATTGGTTTATACTCTCGTAGGAATTATTTTTGCAGGTGCAGGTGCTGCGCTACCTGTGATCGTAGGTGCTGGTGGTGTAGCTTTATTCGCTTTAAAAGGTATTGGTGTAGCCATGATTCCTTTACTCTTAGAATTTCTCTTAGGTAATGTTGGTAAGTGGTTACAAAAGAGATTTGGTATGTTATTAGGTTGGGTTGCTACTATTATACCACGAGCTTTTGCTTTGATTGTAAAAGGTGCCGGTTGGTTATTGGATAAATTCTTTAGTGGTGTTGGGAGTGCTTTTAGTAGTTTCTTCAGTCGCCAAGCTAAAATAGCTATGCAATCCCCCCAATTTAGAAAAGCTTATTATAGCATTTAATACTTCTCCTTAGATATAGGAGAAACAGAAAATGAGATATAAATTAAAGAAATCCAATCTACTGGCATCTGGTATGTTTTAGTGTCCGAATCATAAATAGTATTTAATTTATAATCTTCTCTATGTTTATATACACACAATATAGAGGACTATAATAAAATGAAAAGACAAGCATCAAGCCAAGCATCATGGTCTTTATTAGCTGAAGGTGTTACATCAGCAAGAGTTCAAGCACATAGAGTAAGAGCATCTGTTATTCAATTACAAAATGCTATTAAAGGTACTCCTTTAGAAGAAGAACTTCAAAGATTATGTGGCGATGTATTACTAGCTATTCCTAGAGCTGCAGAAGTTATTGAAAAAGAATTAGACAGAACTAATTATGCTTTAATTAAATTAGGTGAAGGTTTTTATCGTTCTCGTTTACCTATTGAAGATAGAGAAATTGTAGAAATTTCTTCTAAATTCAATCCTTATCCAAGTCCCAAAAAAGTTGCTCATAGATATCTTAATTCTAAGAGATAAATAAAATGACAGATAAGTATGGGTATAGGGTACCAGCACAAGAGTTAGCTGGTGTTAAGACATGGGTAGAAAAAGAAAAAGTAAAAAAACCTGCACCTGAAAAAGGTAGGGAACAATATGAGGATGGAAAACCTCAAAGGGATAGGGTATTACCTTTACCTAGTGGACATCCTAAAGGAAGAGATGTAGAGAAATATGCACCTGGTGCTATGAATACACCTAGTGATAGTCAAGACAGTCCTTTAAAACCATCAAAGCCTTATGCTAAATCTAATAAACCTATGGGTAAGCCTTTACACGAGTCCCCTAGAACAACAGGTGTTCCTGGTGAACAATATGGTCATCCTTATATAGATATGGGAACTATTGTAAATCAAAGAAGAACAATGACAGCTAGTGAGGAAGAAGATATTGTCTTGGGGGATATTAATTTTAGAACTCACCCCCAATATAAAGATAAACAAAGAAACCAACAAGGTGAAGCCAAGAGATATTATAAGCGATGGTATAGAGAAAATAAGAGGAATGTTAAGAGGAGAATGAAAAGATATAATAGGGAGAATAGGGTAGATATAAAGAGATATAACAAGAAAAGGAATGATGATCCTGAAAAACATACAAGAATAAAGCCATTTGGTGTTCGTTATATGAAAGAAAGAAATAAAGAGGCTATGATTATGAGAGTAGCTAGTATGTACTTAGAAGCTAGACCAAAATCAGGTCCTGGTAGTCATAGTGGTCCTGGTGTGAAAAGAAGAAGACCTTTAAGAGGTATGGCTAAACTTAAAGCTAAACAAAACTATATTAAAAACCGATTACAAAAACTAAAGTACCAAAAACAGTACTATAAGAAAAACAAAAGGAAAATTGAAATGTATTACAAGAAAGCAAGTGATAACAAGCTCATGTATTTACAAATGCTATTAAGTGGTTTAAGAGCTGCTCATTTTGCACATTGGACTACACATTGGCAAGTTAAAGGACAACCTTTTTATGGTGATCATTTACTTATGGAAAGACTTTATACAGGTATAGTAGACGATATAGATACCTTAGCGGAAAAGATTGTAGGTATGTATGGTTCAGAAGCTGTTGAACCTGTAAGTCAAATTGACCAAATGTCAATCTATATTAGGGGTCTTGTATCTTTAGAAAAAGACCCTTTACATAGAGCTTATTTAGTGGAACAAGGTTTACAACAATTATTTACTTTTATCTATAATAAGCTAGAAGGACAAATGTCCTTAGGTTTAGATGATTATATTATGTCTACGGCTAATGCACATGAAACTAATGTATATCTATTGAAACAAAGACACAGCTAATGAAATTCAATATAAGAACGGCAGAAGTAAATCTTTGTGAAACAAATGATAGTACTTGTAAAGATAATTTAAATTTATCAAGAATTGAAATGCCTGTAATAGAAGAAGATTTTTTAAATCTTTTAGAAGATGGTATGTTAGATATACAAGAAGTACCTAATAAAGCTAAGGGTCCGTATATAAATAGTGGTAAGGGATTAGAAAAGAATAAAGTACAAGTAGAATATACTAATATAGATGTTAATCTTTTAAAACCTATACAGAAAGAGATATGGTTAAGTAAAGCTATAAAAATAGCTTTCTCAGAAAAAGATATAAAAGAACCTATAATAGTATCTAAGGATTTATATATCATAGATGGACATCATAGGTGGGCGGCAATATTATTATTAAGCCACTTTAATGAAACAGATTTAGTCAAAATCTTAACTTTAGCTGTGAAAGATAAGATTGAAGATATACAAGATATTTTTTTAACCAAGAGAACTAAAAAAAAGAATATGCCTTGTATGAAAGTTGATTTAAACGGAAAAAAGCTCTTAAAGATAGCCAATGCGTACACTGATGCAAAAGGCATTAAAAGAAAAGAATAGTGTTTTTATATCTAATACTCTTATAAAAGGAGTCATAAATATGATAAATAAAGTAGCAAACCATTTAATAGCTAGTATTAAGAATAAACAATCTAAATCAAAAATCAATAAGTTAGCAAAAATTTTGTTTAGAATTGCTAGTGAGTCTTTATACAAAGAGAAAGTAATTGAAAATTTTATCGAAATGTACAGTTCATTGGATGAATCATTAATTTCTTATATTAGTGATGGAAGAAGAAATGTGTTTTATGTAGATGAAGATAATGTAAAACCTATAAAAAAGAGTAGGTTATCTTTAGAATTACTAGCTCAGATGTTGAGAAACCGTTCTGTTGAAGAAATAGAAGAATTTTCTAATTCTTTAGCTGAAAATAGAAATACAAACACAAAAGAATTACAAAGTGTTGTAAATCAAGTCACAGGAAATATTTATAACATAGATATTATAAATACAAATAAGAGAGATGCAGAGAATAAACCTTTAGAGTACAACTTTACTTTTCATAAAATATATCATTTTGGACATAGACAATATTTAAGAGAAGTTACAGAAAAAACATTATATAAAACTTTAGTTTTTCTATCTAGGGCATTAGTGCAAGGTTGGGATTGGTTTGTAACAAATATGCGAGGAGATAGGATGAGATATACTACACAAATAGAACATCCTTTAGGGGGTAAGGTAGTAATTGTTTTCAGTCTAAAAGATAAAGTTTTAACACCTAAGAAAAATATCTCTATTGATTTGATTTCAGTATTTCCTACTTATAGTCCACCACCAAGATACTTTGTAGACTCTAATATCAAGTTATTAAATCAGGTAGAATTATCTGATGAGAAATGTAAAGTGAAACCTCAAACACAACTTGAAACAGAAATAAGTTTTTTAAAATCCCCTAACTCATATTCTATAAGTGAATTTGTAGATCTTTATTCTCGCATTCAAAAAGAAAGACAAGAAAAAACACTTAAAGTTACATACAAGAATATAGAAAACCAAGCGGAAAGATTAGAAATTTCATTCCCCAAAGAATTAGAATTTGCTGTAGGTTCAGATAATCTTAAAAGACTTGCCCTAAGATTAGGTGTTATAATGAGTGATCCCGAGATCGCCTCAACACCTTCTTTGAAAATTAAAATTCAAATTCCTTGTTCCCAATGTAGATACCCTTCTACAGGTGCAACATCTACAAAAAATGTAGATATTAATTTAAACATTCAAAATATGCTACCTTCAAAAATTAAGATTGTTTCTTTTGAAATGAAAGAATCTAGAGATACACCTTCTCGTTCATGGTGGGAACTTAAAGTTGTTTAGGCCAGATATAATCTAATTCTTCACTAACACCTTGAAAATATAACCTATAATATTCAGGTTTCTTTTGTACTAATTTACTTTGATGACTTATATGTACTTTCTTATCTCCCCACCATTTAGGTTTATTAGTATCTCTTGCAAATAATAAACCTATTTCAAATCTCTCTTTTAAAGTATCTTTATATCCTAAAGATATCCACTTATTACATATAGATATACCATATTCACATAAAGCTCCTTCATGTCCATCCCACATTAAAACAGCAGGGTGATTAAACCATGCTCCTTTTTCTACTCCCCTCTTCTTTGCATATAAGACCTTTAATATCTGATATGCCTCGACTCTCTGTTTTCCTAATCTCTGTCTATCTAAGACATTAGCTATTTCTTCGTAGCTAGTATGGGGTATAAATGTTTGCATTTTATTTTGTCCTTTCTCATTCTATTTTATAGTTTTTTTGTATAGTATCTTGAATTTTTTAAACATCTTTCATAAGGACTAATAAAATGCCTTTACAACATCAACATATTGTCATTAAAGCATATGTCAAAAATACACCTATGTCTTGTGAAGCTATTGAACAATGGCTACTCGAACTCATTCCAGCTATCGATATGAAAATTCTTGCAGGTCCTTATTCTGTGTACTTAGATCGTGTAGGTAATCGTGGACTCACAGGTATCGCTATTATTGAAACTTCACATATCGTTGCTCATGTTTGGGATGAAGATAATCCAGGTCTTTTCCAACTCGATGTGTATTCTTGTAAAGAATTTAACAAGGAAACCGTATTTAAGCACCTAGATAAATTTGAAGTTGTATCTGCTGAATGGTTTATGCTTGATAGAACAGATAGTATTGTTATCACAGACCCCCCAACTAAGGGTATCTCCTACTAAGATTAGTATATATAATAATATAATATATATACAAACATAGGAGTATATACTATTATGATTATTATACATCATGGACCTGGAGTCCAAAACGGTATCGGTCAATATATTGACGAATTAGATTTTAAGCAAGTTAAAGATGCTTATGAAAAATTAAATGCTGAAGAGATAAGAAATCTCTGTGAAGACTTAAAACAAGCTTATCCTTATCAAAATCCTTGTTTAGTAGCAGGACCTTTAGATGAAGCTGATCCAAGTCAATTAGATACTTTATTGAAAATAATTGAAGAACCTTTACCTAATACCCCAACCCCTATTTTATGGGCAAATGATTTTGGAGCTATCCCACCTACTATCAGATCACGATGTGGTGAACGATATTGGTTTGATAACCAACATGAACACCCCTTATTAGATAAGGCACTAGAATTTGTAAATGCAATTTTATCTAAAGATCAATATAAAGCATTCACTATCCTTAAAGGTGTAGAGAAAAGTAAAGAAAGAGATTTTATAGATGCTTTACCTGAAGCTTTTATTACTAAAAATCAAATTAAGATGTGGGATACTATAAAAAAGCATACCCTCTTTAAAAGAGTTAGTCGTTTAGGTTTATATTCTATCCTTATAGATTTAGAAAGCATTAGTAAATGAAAATACACCTTAATGGAGATTTTGAAGACCTTAAATATTTTAAGTTAAGAAAACTCAAAGAAGAGAAAAACTTACTTGGATATGAAATTAGAGAAATTGAAAGCAAAGATGAAATAGGGGAAGCTATACAAGTAGGTTTATTTGATACTAGACCTGTTCTTGTTATTATCCATAATGCATCTAAGTTATCCAAAGATGACTTAGAAAGAATATTTATTGCTTCTGAGAGTTTTGATCTTATCTTAGTGGATAAGAATACAAATAAGTTAAAAGCTACACATCCCCTTCTTAAGACAGAAACAATAGAAGAACCTAAGAAATTAGAAGAATGGTGTATTCAGTTTTTACAAGATCATTTAAAGAATGATTATGGAGTTATAATAGAACCTAACTTAGCTAAAGCTATAATTAGTCGTGTAGGTACAGATTTAGGTCATATTGTATTTGAATGTTATAAGTACAGTTTTTTAGCTGAGAATGGTAAATTAGAACCTAAAGCAGTAGGTAGTGTTTTATCTCAATTAGGGGATGTTGAAGGTTCTAAGTTAATAGATGCTATAAAGAGACTCTCAGCTAAAGACTTTTTAAAAATAGCGAATGAGATGGAAAATGGAAAGAGAGACCCTGCTATGGGATTTATAGCAGGTTTATATACCTATAATGTGAGTCTATGGTTAGAGGTGGGGTTATTATTAGCTAAAGGAGTTACAGCTAAAGATATGGCAAATTATATAAAAATGAATCCCTGGTTTATAGAAAACATTTTAGTACCTGAAGTAAAAAATATAGGGTTAGAAAGAATAAAAAATTTTGTAAAAATTGGTAGTGAATCTGAGTATGGAGTGCTTACAGGTCAGAAAGATGTATGGAACTGTTTTAAAAGTAGAATTATAAGTCTAATGATTATTAAATAACATTCCGTATGTTTTTACACAAGGTATAGTTTGTGTAGAACATATAAATTTATGGAGTGTATAAATGTTAGAATTTTCAGATCATGCTATTAGTCTTTTAGAAAACTATTACATGATGGAAGGGGATACAACCCCTTTAGATGCTTTTAAACGAGCATCACAAGCCTTTAGTGCTAGAGATAAAGAACTTGCTGATCGTATTCTCTCTTATGTAGAGAATGGATGGTTTATGTTTAGTAGTCCTATCTTATCTAATGCTAGATTAGAAGGTCAAAAGAAATCGGGTCTTCCTATCTCTTGTTTCTTAACCTATGTAGATGACTCTCTTGAAGGGTTAATCTCTCATAGTGAAGAACTAAGATGGATGAGTGTTTTAGGTGGTGGTGTTGGTGGGCATTGGTCTAATGTTCGTTCTGTATCTGATAAAGCACCAGGACCTATTCCTTTTATTAAGACGATTGACTCTGATGTTGAAGCCTATCGTCAAGGTAAATGTTATCACCCAGATGTTGAAATCCTAACTGAAAATGGTTGGGTTCGATTTAGCGATTTAAAAGAAGGAGTTAAGGTAGCACAAGTAGGCGATGCTCTTGATATTTCTTTTGTCATCCCTACCGAGCTGATCAAAGAACACCATGAGGGTTCTTTGATCCGAGTATATGATGGGACAAATGTTGATGTTCTTGTGACACCAAATCACTCTATGGTCGTAGATATGGGTTATGGTCTTACTAAAGTGAGAGCTGACGAATTACTTTGTAATCAAGAAGTCCTTATGTTTAAAGAAGATGGGAATCATTTTACTACTCAAGCAATTAAAAAAGATGAAGTTCCTTATAATGGACTTGTTTACTGTGCTTTAGTACCTACAGGTAGACTTTTAGTTAGAAGTAATGGTCGTTCTCTTATTTGTGGAAACACTCGTAAGGGATCTTATGCAGCATATATGGATATCTCCCATCCTGATATTATTGAGTTCCTTAATATTAGAGTCCCTACAGGTGGTGATACTAATAGAAAATGCTTTAACCTTAATAATGCCGTAAATCTCTCAGATGATTTTATGAATGCTGTTGTTGAAGGTAAAGAATGGAATTTAATTGACCCACATACTAAACAAGTTAAAGAAACCCTACAAGCTAGAGACCTATGGCAAAGAATCCTTGAAGTAAGATTTAGAACAGGTGAACCTTATTTCTTCTTTAGTGATACTGCTAATAAACACTTACCTCAGTCCCTTAAAGACAAAGGTTTAAAAATTCATGGGTCAAACCTGTGTAATGAAATTTTCCTTTGCACAGATAAAGACAGATCAGCAGTTTGTTGCCTATCTTCTCTCAACCTAGAGTATTTTGACGAATGGAAAGACACTTCTATTGTTGAAGACTGTATCACTTTCTTAGATAATGTATTGCAGTATTTTATTGATAATGCACCACAACCTCAAATGAAAAGAGCTATCTATTCTGCTATTCAAGAACGGTCTTTAGGTTTAGGAGCTATGGGTTTCCATTCTTATCTACAAAGAAAGAATATCGCCTTTGAATCAGCTATCGCTAAAAGTGTTAATATGAGAATCTTTAGGACTATTAAAGAGAGAGCTGTTAAACAAACTGAAACACTAGCTAAAACAAGAGGTGAGTATTTAGATGGTGTAGGTACAGGTAGAAGAAATAGTCATTTATTAGCGATTGCCCCTAATGCAAATTCAGCTATTATCCTAGATACCTCACCTAGTATTGAACCATGGAAATCTAATGCTTTTACACATAGAACAAGAGCAGGCAGTTTCTTATCTAAGAATAAGTACTTAGATAAGATTTTAGTAGATAAGAATTTACCTAAAGAAGAATATGATGCTATATGGCAATCTATCATTTTGAATCAAGGTTCTGTACAACACCTAGATTGTTTAACTGATTACCAAAAAGATGTATTTAAGACAGCATTTGAATTAGATCAAATGTGGCTTATCGAACATGGTGCAGATAGACAAGTTCATATTTGTCAGGGTCAATCTTTAAATTTATTTTTCCCATCTGGTAGTGATAAAGCATATGTTAATGCAGTACATTTATCAGCATGGAAAAAAGGATTAAAAGGGTTGTATTATTTAAGAACAAGTACAGGTGTTGTAGCTGAAAAGGTTTCAACCAAAATAGAAAGAAAAGCACTCAAAGATTATGATGAGTGTGTAGCTTGCCAAGGATAAGAAAAATGAAGAAGATTATCTCAGCCTTATTACTCTACGATCTCAATAAAGATTTATTAGATACACATCAAACTGAAGATGTCTCTGATGTAGATTTGAATGAACCTGTTCTTATTGATAAGGCAGGCAAAATTAAAAGCAATATAGAACCTTTGATTAAAGTCTTACAATCAAAAGACCTTGTAAATGTCTATTATCGTATCGAAGAATAATATAAAACCTATTAAGAAACAATAATAGGAAAGGTTTAAATGTTAACTTATATCTCTTTATTCAGCTGTGCCGGTGTCGGTTGTTATGGATTTAAACAACAAGGTTTTGAATGTATAGCCACTAATGAACTTATCCAAAAAAGATTAGATATTCAAAAAGCCAATAACAAATGTAAATATGAATCGGGTTATATTCAAGGTTCAATTTCTGAACAATCCGTTAAGGATGCTATCCTACAAGAGATTGCCCTATGGAAAGAAAAAGAAGATTTAAAAGAAGTAGATGTCTTGGTAGCAACACCTCCTTGTCAAGGTATGTCTGTTGCTAATAGACAAAGAAAAGAAGAGACTCCTAGAAACAGCTTAGTTATTGAAGCCATAACAATGGTCAAACAGGTTAGACCTAAGTTTTTTTTATTTGAAAATGTTATAGCTTTCCCTAAGACACCTTGTGTAGATGTAGATGGAGAAACTAAATTAATCAGCGAAGCTATTCATTATAATTTAGATTCGGATTATGAGATTTTCATAGAAAACATTAACTTTTTAGAGTATGGTTCAAATTCTTCTCGACCTAGATGTTTAACGATAGGTTTAAGAAAAGATTTAACACAAGGAAGTTTGTTTTTTAGTTCATACCTTCAAGATTTTTTACCTAAGAGACAGAAACCCAAAACATTTAAAGAGTTGGTGGGACATTTACCATCACAAGAATCAGGTGTCTTTTGGGACAAAGATTTATATCATTATTCTTCTAAACTTAATGACAAATACTTATCCCTTATAAAGGGGGTACTTGAGGGTGAGTCTGCATATGAACATCCGGATTTAAAGATTAGAGAGTTATTGGGAGAAAAGAAATTTGGAGATAAGTACAGAAGAAGATCATGGAATAAACCTACTGTATGTATTCATACACATATGAATGACCCTACAAGTCAATGCACATTACATCCCACAGATGATAGATGTCTTACCTTAAGAGAATGTATGATTTTTCAAACCATACCAGAAGATTTTAAGTGGTTAAATGTAGAAAACCCAACAGAAGAACAAATCAAAAAAGCTACCTTACTTATCTATTATTGTATAGGTGAGTCTGTACCTACAAAAATATTTAATCAAATAGCTAAAAACATTAAGGAGTATCTTATATGTCAAAATTGATCGAACCTAGTTTAACTTACAAACCCTTCCATTACCCCTGGGCTATGGAATATGCTGAAAAGCATGAAAAAATCCATTGGGGTACATGGGAAGCTAAACTACAAGAAGATGTTAAACAATGGAAGAATGGTGGTTTAACAGACCAAGAGAGAAAGCATATTACATCTATTCTCAGAATCTTTACACAAAGTGATTGTGCAGTAGCAGGCAACTACTGTGATCAATTTATTCCTGTGTTTAAGAATAATGAAATCCGTAATATGCTTTTAAGTTTCGCTAACCGAGAGGGTACTCACCAACGAGCATATGCTTTATTGAATGACACTTTAGGTCTAGCTGAAGAAGAATATTCAAGTTTCCTTTCGTTTACAGAAATGAGAGAGAAGATTGAATTTATGCAAGAGACAGGTATTCATAATGATCACCCTACATTAAAAGCTATAGGTACATCACTAGCGCAAGCAGTATGTAATGAGGGTATGTCACTATTTAGTGCCTTTGTCATGCTTTTAAATTACCAAAGATTCGGTAAAATGAAAGGTATGTGTGAAATTGTTGAATGGAGTATCAAAGACGAGAGCCTTCACACAGAAGCAATGACAAAATTATTCCAGACTTTCTGTGAAGAGAACCCTAGAGTAGTGAATAATGAATTAAAGAAGCAAATCTACACTAACTTTACAAGAGCAGTTCAACTCGAAGATGCTCTTGTAGATTTGATTTATGAGAAGGATGAGAATGAGATTTGTACTTTAAAGGGTAAAGATATTAAAACCTATATTAGATACCTTGCAGATAGAAGATTATTACAATTAGGATTAAAGCCTATCTTTGAACAGAAAGAGAATCCGTTACCCTGGTTAGATTGGATTGTGAGTGGAGATAGCTTTAAAAATTTCTTTGAGGGTGTTGTAACAGATTATAATGCAAGTGGAATGACAGGTGAGTGGGGTTGGGATTAAGACCTAAGTATTACAATATAATCACAAGTTCTTTGAGTATTTAAAAAGACAGATATAAGATGATGTATAATAAAAAGAAAAAAGGAGAGTATAATGAAACTCAGATTTATAAAAAGATATGTAGATGAATCAGACCCTAACTTTTTAATAGTAGAAGCAGATGTGTTTAAATCTAAACATCAACCGGAACCAGATGATAGGGTTAAACTAAGAGTACCTATTGAAAATGCTTATATTAAGAAAGAGATTAGAGAACAAGCTAAAGTAAAAACAGAAGAACTTGAAGAAATAGATGTACCCATAGAAATGGATTTTGAAAATTTGGGTGTTTATAATGTGAGTGTGATATATGTTGTTTTGAATTACTTATATAGGTACATGGGTCTTTACATTTAAGAATATAGTAAATATTAAATATTAAAGTATAGATATAAAGATAAAACGGAGAGCATTATGTCAGAGAGATTACTAAACCCTTATAAAAGAGGTATCCTTTTAAAACTGAAATCTGCATATAAAGGTATATGGAAAGAACTCTACCCCATTTTTGAAATGTATCAATATTTAATCCAATTAGAAGATTACTTAATTTTAAAACTTAAAGATCCAGACGATATAAACACACTATCTTCATCGTTTGATACTTTCCTAAAAGAGTTTAAAAGGTATTACCAAATACCTGATGAACTAGACTATTCCGGCATCAAAAGATTCATTCACCTAATAGATGAAGCATTGTCTAAAATAGAGATAGAAGAAAAAGCATATTTTTTAAAAATAGGAAGCCACCCTAAATTTAAACAAGTTTTAAAAGATGTAGAAAGTTTTATATCTTTGGTTTTTAAACTAAACAAAATATACTACATAACGATACCTAAAAATACAAATAAGGGTTTTATCTATAATGAGTTTAAATCTGTAAACCAAAACTTAGAAATAGATTCAGATGAAATCATCAAGCAACAAATTGAGATGAATTTCAAAATAAAAGAATTTAGAGAATTAGAAGTTTTAAAATACATAAGAGATAACAATCTTACTTTAAACACGATTGTAGAAGATGGTCAAGAGTACAAAGTTTTAAATGATCTTGAAAACAAAGTGGACAGTGTCTATACATCGGACAACATAAAACACTCATCACTCCAAAGAGCGATTCGACACAATAATTTTAAGAAACAGGTAAATGAGAATTTCTCTAAAATTAAGTTAGTAGATGATAAACTCATGTACCAAAATAGAATTTTTGGTGTTGTAGATAGAGTACAAGATGTAGAAGATAGGATACTTTCTTTTCAAAAAGAAATAGAAGATCAAAATAAGAACTTGAAAAAATATGAAGAAAAAGAAGAGTATTCTTTAGAAGTAGTTTCTTTATCTGAAGGTGAACTTACTAGAGAATTGATAGTAGCTAAAATTAGAGATAATCAAGGTCGTGTTCGTCCTGTAATTGTTAAAGGTAAATTTAAAGGTGTCTTTCTTGATCAGATTGTTTCTAACTTAGGGCAAATGTTAGAAACTGAATACTATTATGTACAAAAAGATGCCACAGTAGAAAGTATATCCAACACAAATAATGTCTTATTAGAAGAACCATTTATTACTTTAAATGAGAACAGTCTTGTCTTACATTTACCTTTAAGAGCAACTAAAGAAATGGAGTTCGCATCTAAAATAGCTAAAAGAATAGATAAGCGATCTTTCGAGATATTACCTGATCAATATTTTTTATTAAGAGAAAATTTAGGATCGGTAATTTTGGATAAAAAAGCTAAGAACTACTTACTTAAATTTATTGAACTTGAAGATAAAGAAAAGTACCTTAAAGCATTAGACAGTTTTAGAGATTACAGTATAGATAAAATAGGTGGTTTTAAACCAAATACTTTAGACCTTAGTTTAAATGAAAAAACAGTTTTAAGTTGGATTGAAAAAAACCCAAGAGGCATTATAGGTATAAATAAACAAACACATAAACTTCTTTTAGGTTTAGCTTTAAAGAACCCCAAAGAAAATTATCTGCTTATCAGTAAAGAGAAAGGTAATTTATATAAAGAGGTCAATAACTCTTTAAGTATCTTGCCTACAAATATAGTGGAAATTGTACCTGAAGACTTGAAAAAAGCTAAACTCTCTAAATACTCAAAATTGTTTTTCAATGATGTTTATCCTGAGATAAATCATCCAAGTAAGTATTTTCTCACAAGTGTTTTTATCGCCCAAAGAATAGAAAAGCTTTATGAAGTAAACTCCCTTATCAATAATCAAGAATTTACAGAAGAAGAAAAAAATCAATGGTGTTCTATATATAGCCATACAGTATCTTCAAGTTATATTGGTCTCAAAAAAGAGAAAAAAGAAGAATTTTTAGAGTGGATGCGGACCCATACTTTAATTTGCGACCCTAAAGATTTAACTTTTGAAAATGTCTTAGGTATAGAAAAACCTAAAGAAAATTTAATAGAGATTACATCACTAGACCCTAGTATAGAAACTTTGTATACGACCATATCTAAGAAATTAAATTTTCTAATAAGTACAAATGATTTAAGACCTGAAGTTTTCAATGAAAAAATAGAGATGTTACATTTATTACTCAATAACCCAAAGAAAGCATTAGTTGCTATGGGGCATGGGGATATTAAAGTAACAAACAAGAAAGTAACCAAAGCACTAGAAATAGCTATCAATAAAATAGGTAATAATAAAAATGTTATCTTCTTTTCTGAAGACCCTGAAGTAGGTGAAGAGATGGCTAGAGAAATATCTAGTAAAACACCAGGGGTACATCTTTTCTTAAGTAAAGAGAACTATCAATTTTTCAAAAATGGGCAGAGTTTAATCAATAAACCCATTAAAGAATTAAGACACAAAGTAGATTTTAAATCTGTTAGTGGAAGTCATTATCAAATTAAAGACTTAGAAATTGGAGAATATGAATATGGTATTCACCTAGATCGTGGTTTTTATTCTGTCAAAGTATTAGAAGAGAGAGATAAATTAGTAAAAGATAATATTTATGTAGATGCTGTATCTTCAAATCCTACTTTAGATAAAGTATTTTCTATGTTATCTGCAAGTCAAGTAAAAGAAATTAAAAATGCTTTTGTAAAAGAAAGACCTAAATATGTCTTTATCAATTCTAACCAAGAAGCTTTATCTATTAATAAAGATTTGTTAGAAGCAACTGTATCTGCACACCCATCTATCTATTCCCATATACAAAACAAAATCTTATTAGGGAAAAAGAGTCCACTAGTTTATTTAGCTAATTTAGATTCTAGTCGATATACTAAACTAGAAGAAAACAATTCACATTTAATAGCTAAAGTTAAAACTATAAGTGAACCTTTAAATGTACCACATACAGATATAATAGATGTTACAGGTCTTAGTTTATTTTATAATCCTATAACTAAACCTGTCGCTAGTGACAGTTCTGTAATAACAGAAAAAAAAGGCAATATTACTGAAATCACTATTACTCAGAAGCACCCTATGTTGGGGTACTATAATAAACAGACTCTTAATGCTGTTATCCGAACAGTTAAAGTTAAGAGAGGTAAAATAATAAGTGTCGAAAATGATTTATTTACTACAGCTCCTTGTACTCCTAATGGTATTGCAACAAAAGCTATATTTAGCCAATATAAATTAGCTTTAAAACATAACATCCCTGCAATCACTACATTTGGTGCAGGTGGACCTGAAAGTTTTGACTCTAAAGGTAAATCTAAACCTGAAAGTCTTATAGGATATTATGTATGGGGTAAATTAGGTTATGATACAAATATCTTAACGAATAAAGGTCTAAGACAAGGTCAAAGAGAAAAGATACTTTTTTCCCTAGAGACACCTAAATGGAGTCCTGTTAAAGAGTGGTTGTTAAAACACACTAATTTTAGTGTTAGTAAAAACATCTTACAATTATCAGATGTATATGCTTGTGTTATAGGTGGTAAACTAATGGGGCAAGAATGGTGGAAAGTAAATGGTGCTCAACTATACTTAGAATTAAGTACTGACCCCAAATCCATTTCTTTTAGAGTTATCAATCGATACTTTAAAAAGAAATGCCAAGAAGAAGGTGTTTCAGAAGAAGATTATTTTGATGTGCCATCTCCACCTTTCAATGTTAATTCTTTAAGCTGTTGGAATGAAATCATGAAAACAGGAAAATTTGTAGGAGTTAGTATTAATAACATTAAAGAGACTCTTAAATTATATACAAATAACTTGATTAAGAGTCTTATCCGAGAAACAAGTGATTACCCATACTCTAATAACTTAAAAACATTCTTATTGTTGATTTTGAAATCAGAAGATACCCCCATAAAAAAAGAGATAGTACAAGTAATACCTGAAATCGTATTAAAAGGGATTTATCAAAAACTCTACAAAGAAGAAAAAAAGAACCCTAGTAGTGATCCTTTATTACATAGTATCTTCACAGATATTACGAAAGGTAAAATCAAAATCTCTAATGAGTTATCTTCCGATAATACAGATTTTCTTTCAGAACTAGCGAATGACCCTCTTTTAGAAGAAGAATGGAAAAGTATTGGTTTAGATATTGAGAGTAAAACTCTCAAAGAAGAAATTTTAGAAAATGACCCTATGTTAAAGAAGAAGGTAAAATAAATGAACTTACTAGAATGGACTAAATATGTTGTAAATATACCTAAAGAAGAATTACTTGAACAAGCTTCTTTTCTAGGCTCTCAGGCATTTATTAACAGCATGACAGATAAAAATATCTCTATGGAAGATATTGAGAAGATACATAAGTTAGTCGCCCAAAGATTTGAAAAAGACGGTCTTATGATCCCTAAAAATTTAAATGGATGTGTAGTAAATTACTATAATATATTGTATCCTATACCTTAATTATAATATAATATTAGTCATGTTTTCTCTTTATTGTGGGTAAAAAATATGACTTATTATGTAGCCGAAATCTACGGACAGATATTTGCTAACCCCCCTTATTATATATTGAGGGGTTTAATTGTTTCTGAAACAAACCAAGAAACTTTAGTGATTAAAGGTAAAATACCAGGACCTACAAGTAGAGGTACTATTATTACTTTTGAAGGTAAAAGAATTGACCCTAAAACCATTGAAGTAACCAAATCTCCAATTAACCCGAATCTCCTTAAAGGTGATGCTTATAACTTTTATCAACAAAAAACTCCTGCTGTTACTAAATCTATCGAAGTCTTATCCCATATCGCTGAAGCAGGTGTACCACAAAAACTCATCTCTGCTATTTGGGATTCAGTCCAAAGAGATCCAGATTTCTTTGCTGAAAATCCTTGGTCCCTCGTCCATAAAGGGTTACCCTTTAAAGTAGCAGATAAAATCGCTTTAGCTTTAAATCCTTCTTTTGATTCTAGATGTGATTCTCGTATAGAAGCATCTGTATATGAATCTACAGCTAATGCTTTTAATGATGGCAACTGTTATACAGACTCAACCACTCTCTTTAGAGATGTGTATCTATTAACCAATGAGAATAACCCTACTAAGATTGCCACTATTATTAAAGATATGATCAAAGAATCTAAAGTCATTGTAGAAAAGACTAATGATAATAATAATGCTATCTATCTCCCATTCAATAATAGAATGGAAAATGAATTTGTGGAACTCCTTTCCCATAAACAAAGAAGAATTTGTAGTCGTGTAGAAAAAGCGGTTATCTTAGCTAATGCTAAATACCCACTTACTAATGATCAAATTGAAGCTATCCAAATAGGTTTATCTGAACCTATTTCTATTATCTCAGGTCTTCCGGGTACAGGTAAAACTACAATCCTTGCTACTTTATGTAAAATCCTAAAGCAACAAGGGGAACAAGTTTTATTAGTCGCTCCTACAGGTATTGCAGCTAAAAGACTTTCATCTGTAGTTCAAATCCAAGAAGCTCAAACTATCCATAGAGCATTCGGTGCAGGTGTTCCTTCTGAATCAGATAAATCAGTATTTTCTAATTATGAAGGTGTTACTCGTATAGAAGAATTTGATGAAATGGCTTTAAATCAAGCATCTGATCCTTCAAGAGAACATTGGACTTATCATCCAAATAACCCTAGACCTGAGACTGTTATTATTATAGATGAATCTTCTATGGTAGATTTACATCTAGCATGGAGAATAGTTAGATCACTCACACTACAATGTCGTATTATCTTTGTAGGTGATATAGCACAACTCCCACCTATCGGTGCAGGTTTTACATTTAAAGACATGATTGAATGTGGTAAGATACCATCTACCCACCTTACTCAAATCTTTAGACAAGATAAGGGAAATGGTGTAGTAGAAGCTGCTCATGCTATCTTTAATAATAAAGTCCCTAATTTTAATGATGACTTTGTATTTATAGAGTCCAATAATAATATTAATATTATTAGTACCATTATGGATACTTGTATAGATTTACAAAATCAAGGTATCGATTACCAAGTTATTTCACCTAGTCATCATGGTGATTGTGGTGTAACTAATCTAAATAAAAACTTGAGAGCAAGATTAAACCCCACGACATCTTTACAGTCCTTTAAAATAGGAAATGATGAAATTCGTGTAGGGGATAAAGTTATGATCACACAGAATGATTATAAATTAGAAGTGTTTAATGGTGATTTAGGATATGTAAGAGCAATCAATAAAGATGATATTAGTATTATGCTTAAGACAAATAATTCTATTACGGATATACCTAAAGCTAAAGTATCGTCTTTAATTAGATTAGCATATGCTATTACAGTACATAAATCACAAGGGCAAGAATATCCTGTTGTGATTATGCCACTTGTTAGAGATTTTGGTTTAAGTCTTTTACAGAAGAATCTTGTATATACAGCTATTACTAGAGCAAAGGTAAAATGTATTCTTGTTGGGGATAAAACTTGTTTAGACCTTTCTATTCACAACACTACTAAATCTAAGAATAAACTTTCTAGAATTAAAGATAAACTCATATCCCTCCTTTAATATAATATGTAATTGATACTAACATACTAACTCTCAAAAGGATATGAGCAAAATGACAGAAGATCAGATTGCAGAATTGAAAACCAAGATTACCAAATTAAAAGGTAATATAAATGTAAATCAAATTACAATCTCTCGTATTGTAAAATCAAAGACTGGCGACCAAGTATTCGTTTCTTTATCAGCTAACTATGGAGATAGTGAAGATAGTGATAATAAACTCCCTATGGAAGATATTGCACTAGCTACACATTTGTTAGGTAGAGAAGTAAATATTCTCGCTTATGAACAAGCACTAGCAGGTGGTTTAATTAGCCAAATGCAATTTGAAGAAGCTCAAAAGTATATCAAAAGCAATTATTCAAAACTATTCACTAAAGGATAATCAATATGATTGAACAATCATGGATCGACAACATCTTTAAAGACCTTCAAAGTATGGACATTAACTTAGATACAGACCCACTCGCTTTTGGTCCTGACCGTCTTAACTCTAAGGTTGCTGAAGTCAGAAAACACCTTTCTCGTACCGAAAACCTTTTCCTCGAAATCTCACATAATTTACAAAAGTTTAAAAGAGATTTACTCCTCGCTAAAACTGATTTCTCTATTGAGAAAACTCGTCTTATGTCTGAAGACCCTTATGTAAGATCAGGTCGTTCTCAACCTGAAAGAGAAGTTCTTGCAGAACAAAGACTTGTAGATAAAACTAAAGCTATCAATTCTCTTGACATCACTATCCAAGACCTTGAAGCTATTGATAAGGTTGTTAAAGCAAAAAGAGCTGATTTGAAAGATATTCAAAATCGTTTAAAAGATCAGCTTAAACTTTGCCAAGAACAAATTGGTTTGGGTCAAAGATGGGGTAAGTCTGATATTAAAATTCTCCAAGAATTTAATGACAGATATGAAACACCACCTATGGTAGTTTCTAATGATTCTTTACCTGTACCAGAACCTAAACCTTTACCTGCATCTACAAACGATGTGAATGATATTGATAATTTCTTTAATGCACCTATTGAAGAAGCTATCAAGCAACCACATAAGGTACAAGACTTAGATTTAGACGATCTTTTCAAAGATATTTAATTTTTTTATATACTTTATAAAGTCTCCTTTTGTAAAGGAGACGAAAAGATGACCTCATATAATGTTTATATTAGTACTTTAAATAAGTACTCAAAACCTAATTTTTTAAGACAATTTGTAAAAGCTCTTTCTAAAAAAGGATTAGCACCCAATGAAATTGTTCTTGTTTTGAATGTGTTTGTTTATTATGACATTCTCATTACTTTACCTGAGATTAAAAAAGAATGGGATTCCGAAATTTGGACTATTGAAACATGGGATAAGACATTAGCTTTCTTAAAACTTTATAATTTTAATATTGAAACAGATGTTTTAACTAGCATTGACAGACTATTATCTTCTTTCTTGAAGATTGGTGTGGGTCAATTTAAACCTGTGTACTCTGGTTCTATAAAATTTACAGCTATTTCAAGGAGTCCTTTAAACAAAAAAGCGATTCTATTATTTAAAGAGATAATAGTAGCTATAGCTCAATCTTTAAATATAGGGATTGAAACTAAAAATTTAAAAAATGAGAATGGTATTCCGTATGCTTTCTTCTCATTAGCAGAAGAAAGTCATTTACATTCTTATATACAAAAGACAAAAGCATTAATGAATGCTAAGTTCTTGGAAGAAAGAAAAATAGGAAAAAAGACAGTAGTGAGAAAAGAACATCCTAACGGATACACTTATCTTGAATCTGGATCACAATTTTTCTTACTTAATAATTTAGGTGTTGCTTATGATTCTATTGCTGAAATGGAAACAGCAAAAGCAAAAATAGATAAAGCAGAAGAAGTATATGATAAATTATCATATAGTGAAGGTAAGTTATTTTTAGGTAATAAAGTGATGGGTGAAGTTGAATACTTAAATGATTTTGATTTATCAGAAGCTTTAGGTAAACTACAAAGTCAAATTAATGCACATAACAAAGATTTAAAAGCTTATGAAACACCTTTAAAGAATGAAGCTAAACAAGTACAAGTGGGTTCATATTCCGTTACTATACAGAATGTTATCTCTGCAGGTATTATAAGACCTATAATTATTGAAGGTCCTTTTAAAGGTTTGTTCTTAGATGAAATGGTTTCATCTACAGGTAAGGTTTTAGGGTCTAATGCTGAAGCATCTCCTATTTTGATGAGTACAAAAGATATTATTTCACAAGTAAAAGAAGTACAAACAAAAGAAGTTCTTTTAGAAACTGAATCTCCAGTATTGAATGTATTAAAAGATGCACCAGAGTCTAATCTAGCCTATTCACCATATACAATATATAGTAAAGAGTTAGCGAACATACAGAATGAAATTAAGAAAGAGTTACCTTCTGAACCTTTGACAAAATCACAAATCAATAATATTTTAGGTAGAGATATGGCTTATAAGGTTGCGGAAAATTCTGCAACCACAAGAGTTGAAAGTGTATTTAGAAAAGTAAAACCAGATGAACCTAATGAAATTAAATTTGAACACAATATAAAAACATTAACACCATTTGACCAAGCACCTATTCGTTCTCTTATGAGAAGTGTAATTTTTAAAAATGGGAAACCAGATCGTATCAAGAATGAACTCTTTATTACTTCTACAGGTATTAAAAGTGGTTTGGGTACTAGAGTCTTTTTACAACAAGTAAAAGGAGCATCACAGGCTAAATTTAAAACAATAGAAACATATGCAGGTAGAAATGAAGATATGGTTGGGTATTATGTCTGGCCCAAATTCGGTTATGATGGTAAAATCACAGAACAAGGCGAAGAACTATCCACCGATAATTATGATACAGACTTTATCAGTAAAATTAAAAATTTAAGAGACCGTAAATACTTAGATAAACTCCAACAAGTTAAAGAATGGTTTGACAAGACACTAGGTCAAAAAATTGAAGACCATAAGTACTCTATCAATATCCTTGACTTATATGCTTGTAAAGTAAACGGACATTTTGTAGGGCAAGAACTTTGGAAACAATTTGGATATTCTATTGAATTGAAGTTTAATCTTAAACAAAGTTCTTTATCTATGAGAATTTTAAACTCATATTTAGAAAAGAAATCCGCAGAAGAAGGTGTTCCTGAAGAAGAATTTTTACAAATTGACTACTCTAAATATAATAACATCTACAACACAGATGAAGGATTTTCTAAAGAATTATACTATTTACATAATTTAGAATATAAGGTACCTGGAGACCCAAATCCTTTCCGTAAAGCACCAGCTCGTTTAACACCGAATGCTATTTATGAAATTAGAGAACGACTCATAAAAGGTCTTAATCTTGCTATCGCTAATTTTAAACCACATACTGTAGTAGATGACTTAACTGAAAAAAGATACTTACTTAAAAGACCTAAGTTTTTAGATTACATCTTCAAGTACCCTGAAATTATGAATAAGTTTAAACAATTTAATATGCCACAATCTTTCTACCATACTCTTATTTCTTTTGCCAAACAACATAATGCAGGTACTCCAGCATTATATAGAGAATTACTAGCACCTCCTATTAAGAAAGCATCTCCTAAATCTGTAGAAGCGATTGCTAATGATATGGATATTAGTACATCTTTAATACTTGATGAAGTTTGGTCAGAAATTAATATCTTGTTTGAAAAAGGTCTTGTTAGATAATTTATATCTTAAGTCTTATTGAAAGGTAAGACTTATGAAAATCAATTATACTAAAAAACCAAATCCCTTATTTAAGAACTATATATTAAACAAAATAGCTATCTCTCTAGCTAAAAATAAATATCAACTTTTTGAGATAGAACAGTTATTGAATATCTTTGTTTATTATGAAATCCTCACTACTATCCCTAATCCCATTCCTGAGGATTTATTATCTGTTTGGGATAAAACACAATGGGGATATACTAAAAGACTTCTTACTAAATTAGATATAAAAGAAGCCATCCCATTAAATGTATACCTGCCTAAATTGATGAAACTTTCTTTAACATCACCACAAGTAGCTCGTAACCAAATTATTAAAAGAACTTTAGAACTTTTAAAGAACTCTATTACCCAAGTATTATCTAAATGTAATATTAATGCTAAAATGAAACAAATTTCTAATGATGTTGGAAATAGAGTATTTGTTTTCTATACAGAAATTTCCGAAGCTACTCAAGAAATTGTAAAATCTCTCAAAAATATAAAAAATAAGATACTCTCTACCTTCATTAAAGACCAAGAAAAGTTGGGGTACTCTACTAACATAAAAGAATATGCTAGTTATAGTTATGTAGAAGTTTATGACGAAGAAGATTCTTTAATTGGATACTATCTCGTTTCTGATCTGAACAAGATGTTTGATGACTTAGATGCTTTATATGACTATATAGATAAATTAAGTGTTATAGAAAATAAGTATGATAAACTCACATATCAAAATGGATATTTATATCAGGGTACAAAAAAAATAAAGAAAGTAGATTCTGTAGAACCACATCTCGTAGCTAACGAAATTGAAAATTTTAATCTTAAAATCCAAGAGTACAATTCTAAACTCCAATCTTATGAAACACCTTTAACAAACAAACCTAAAGAAATACAAATTGCTCAATATAATCTAGTCACACAAAACATCTTCTTTGAAAAGACAATAAGACCTGTTATTGTCGAAGGTCCTTTTAAAGGTTTGTTCTTAGATGAAATGGTTTCTTCTACAGGTAAGGTATTGGGGTCTACTGATATAGCACCCTATGAAATTGTAGACATAAGAGAACAGAAAACAAAATATGATACAGAAGAAGATATTCTTAGTACATCTCAAGAATTAGTATCTAATAGTTTGATAGATGTTAAAGCACCTCCTAGAGATAAACAAATTGAAAATATGGATCATCACATAGATATGTACTTAGGCAACACCAAACAGAAAGAAAAAGATGCTTTAAGAAAGATTTCGGGTTTTGATATAGCAAAGAATATAGATCGTAGTAAAGTTACTATGTATATAAATGGTGAAACAAAAGCCAACGATAAAGCGATAACAATTATTTCTGAGATAAACGGTATTATCTTAAATAGAGAGATTGATTATATCAACGGAAAACCAAATACAATTAGTAACCATCAATTTGTAGTTCCTGAGGGAAGACCTAAAGGTTTAGGCATAAGAGTCTTTGCTCAACAAGTAAAGAGTGCTAGTAACTTAGAATTTAAACAAATAAAAACATCAGCAGCTAAAGGTGATAAGTATGTAGGTTATTATATCTGGCCCAAAATGGGTTATAACGGTAAAATAGACCTCCCTTATAATACACCCAAAGCTATTACAGAATGGTTAAAAAAGAATAGTAAAACTTATGATGGAGAAAAAGTAGATATTCTTGATTTGTATGCTTGTAAAGTAGGTGATAGTTTTGCAGGTCAAGACTTTTGGTATATTTATGGTAATACAGTAAGTTTAAATTTTGATTTAACAACAGGTTCTTTATCTATGAGAATCTTAAATGAATACTTAAAGAAAAAAGCTGAAGAAGAAGGTATGTCAGAAGAGGAGTTCTTACAAATAGACTACGCAATCTTTGACAATCCTTTCCATAATAATAAATTAAATATCAATATAGAACGATTTTTAAGTAGTGGATCTTCGACTAAAAACCCAACTAAAAACAAACAACAACTTTCAAAGAGTATTTTAAAGATCATTAGTCTTAATGACCCTAATGGAGAAATTTATCAGATATTTTCCGATTCTTCAAATCTAGAAAGATTTGAAAAAGTATTGACCCTCGTTGGTGTTTTACCTGCTGTTCTTGATGTCATGTTTAATTTCTATAAAGAGAAATATTTAAAGCAATACCAAACTTTAAATATTCATTCCCAACGAAAAAAACTTTTCAATATTAACAAGATAGCTAAAGAAGAAAATCTTGTAGATGGTATCTTAAGAGATTTGGGAGAATCTGATATGAAAATACTAAATAGTATATGGTCAGATATAAACAAGCTATACGAATCACATAACATATAAGTTATTTATATAGTACTTCTCTTTATTAGATGGAGTGCAGACATGATTAAAAACAATCTTAAACAAAAAGTAAAATACAATCTCATACGAAAAAACATCTCTCGTACAGAAGTAACATCGTTATCTGATGTTTTCTATTATTATGAAAAAATCAATTTCCCTTCTGTTAAAGATACCTTACAAAATTTTGGTGCTTGGGACATACAAAGTTTTAAATACTCTTTATTGACTTATACTAAGTATCAATTAACATCAAAAACAAATTTAAATTTTCTAACAAAATTCTTTTCTAAAGTTTTGTCTGCATCTAAAGACGAACCTATCGATTTAGCTAAATTGTCTTTCTTCTCTAATACTACTATCTTTAAAAAGATTAATCAGATTCTTGAAGAAATGATTCTCAACATCTTTAGTTTAGCTAATGTAAAGTACCTTGTTAAAGGTACTACTAATGAATTAGGTCTTAAAATCAATACCTTTGCCCTACAATTAAGTTCTTCTGAATCGGACATACAAAATTTTAATTATAAAGTACAAAACATTGCTAATAAGATATTGTCTAACTACATACAACAAAAAAAAGAAGAAGGTTATGATGTTGAAGAAAATGAAGAGTATTTAGTACTTAAACAAAATGACCGTACTGTTGCTTTTGTACCTTTAAATGACTTAGAAAAAGAATTTAAGACTTATGAAGAACTAAAAAAGTTTGAAGAGAAAGATTACCTGATAGCTAATAATTATCCTAACCTAAAATATAATAATGGCAAGCTTATATCTAGAGACGGTCAAGTTATTAAACAAATAGACTATATAGAACCAAGTAAGTTAGAATATAAACTCTTTGAATATGAAAGAGAATTGAAAAAGTACAATAGAGAATTACATAGTTATGAAGAACCTTTAATCAATCCCATTAAGAAGATCACATTACTTGAACAAGAAATACAATTTAAGAATGTATTCTATAATGATATTGTAAGACCTGTAATTATTGAAGGTCCTTTTAAAGGTTTGTTCTTAGATGAGATGATTTCTTCTACAGGCAAAGTTTTAGGTTCTGATGCTGAAGTTTCTTACGAATTATATCAAACTAAAAAACTTATAGAAAGAAGTAAAGATTCTAATTTTAGAGATATGCTTTCCGATTCTAAAGAAATATTAGTAGAAATGGAATCACCTATAACTACTAAATTAAAAGATGTAGAAGAATATACAGATATGGCTCTATATCCATATCAGAGCAAGTATCCTATGATTAAAGACAGCTTTAGAAATTTAGTTGGATCTAATTTTGTAAATTGGATGTTTAATGAAAAAACAGAAATGAAAATCTTCCCCGCTAAAATAGAACCTGATGACGAAGGTAATGAAAGACTACGAATTGGTTCTAGCATAAAAAATGAAGTTGTGACCATAGAAAGAAATATTTATTACAGAGAAGGAAAACCTGATTATATAGATAACGAATTATTTTATATAGAAGATGGGGTTAAACCTGGATTAGGGTCTCGTGTATTTATCCAACAAGTAAAAACAGCTTCCCAAGAAGGTTTTTTAGCTATTAATACTTTAGCAGCTAGAACTGGAACTATGGTGGGTTATTATGTCTGGCCCAAATTAGGTTACTTGGATGTTATTGACTTTAATGTCTTATATAGTACTTTCTCTCAAGAAGATAAAATCAAAGGAGATCGTGTTAAAAGATGGCTTAATAATTACATCTCAGACTTAGACCTCGATTACTTATCTATACAAGATTTGTATGCTTGCAGAGTCAAAGATGGTGGTTTTATAGGTCAGGAACTTTGGAAAAAATATGGATACTCTTTGGGGGATGCTGTTTTCGACTTATCCTCAAACTCTTTATCCATGAGAATCTTAAATGAATATTTAAAGAAAAAAGCTGAAGAAGAAGGTATGTCAGAAGAAGAGTTCTTACAAATAGACTACTCTTCATATAATGATTTGTTCTATAATATTGAAGAATTAAAGAAACTTGATTTAGAAACCTTAACAAAAGTATTTGAAGAACCTACTTTAAAAAAGAATTTCTTTAAAGCTCTTATTAAAGCCATTCGATTGGACAGAAAAGACTTATTAAGTGTTGTTGTTTTACTTCTTACACAAAACTTATCCTTTACAAAAATGTTCCCTAGAGATTTGATTGAACAAATCATTTCTTACTCTAAACAATCTAATTTTACTTTCTTCACACCGAATTTTGCACAACAATTTAGAAATGCTAGTTCAGAAGATAAAGAAGATGCTGTCATAAAAGACATTACTTCTTCCGATTTAAAAATATTAGACTCCGTATGGGAAGGTATCAACAAACTCTACGAAAAAGGTTTTATTAATTAATTTATATATCACCATATCTTAATAAAACATAAAGGAAACCATAATGAAAACCTCTATCTTTAAACCTAGCTTACTTCTAAAAACTAAACAAAAATATAAAGGCAACAAGAAAACTATACCTATTCTTTTTGAAATTTATAGGGTGTTAGTAGAAACTGCATATAAGAGCAGTCTGATACATTTTTATCAGGATATTCCTTCTCATTTTGACACTATAGTTTTAGATTTAAGAAAACACCTAGACTTAGAACCCCAAGATATTACTAGAATTAAAACTAGAATAGAAGCTCTCATTGAAGAAATGAATGCGAATGAACCCGAATACGGAGTTATGGATAAAAAGGATGTGATAAACATCCATTTAAAACCCCAATACATTAAAGCGGTACAAGAACTTAAAGACCTCTTACAGAAACTCTTTGACTCCCTAGACATTAATACTAAAATTGTAAAGGTCTTATCCGACAGTACAGGTATCCTGGTTCCTACTTTTGTAACAGATTTAACACCTTCAGAACAATTTATAGAAGAACAAATCAGTCTAGCCTCTGCCATTAAAGATAAGATTTTCCAAAAATATGAAGAAACTTTAAAAAAACAAAAGGTGAAATTAAAAGAGTCAGAGGAAGATTCGGATTTATTTGCCTTAACTAAAGATAATAATGTTATAGGATATATCCATAAAAGTATTTCTGACCCTAATACTACTTTTAAATTGTTTTCTAATATTTCAGATATTGAAACTCAACTACAAAAAAAACAATTAATAGATAATGTTTATGATAAACTTACTCTAGGAAAAGAAGGTAAACTCTATACTCCTAACGGAGATTTAGTTACCACTATTGATTTTATTCCTGAATCAATGTTACCCGCACAAATTAAAAAATACAATACTCTTATCGAACAACATAAATCTAGCTTTTTCCCATCCCCTTATGAAATTACATTGAATAATGACCCTAAGACTATCCAATTAGGTGACCATAACCTCAAAGTCGTTAAAGCTATAGATAAAAATGTTATCCGTCCCGTAATTATAGAAGGACCCTATAAAGGTATCTTCCTAGATCAGTTAGTTTCAGCTTCAGGTAAAGTATTGGGTTCTAGTTCTGTAGCTAGTCCTTACTTTATGGAAAATAAACAGATACTTGAATCTACAGGGGTTGGAAAATTAAGAGTAAAAGATGTTTTTAAGATGGAGCAATCTGTAGTTAGTAGTCTATTAAAAGATTATGTACCTAAAAAAGATCCGTTAGAAACAAGTGTCCTTGTTTATCTTGAGGGTCTTGGTAATAGAACTTGGACAACAATGAAAAACCTAAAAAAAGCAATTATGGGTAGAAGCTATACTTCAAAAATTATCCCCCGTAACTTATGTAAAATGGTTGGTTTAAGTATTATTAAAGATCTTGGAGGTAATACGGAATTTGTAACTGTAAGTAATGTAACTTCTACAGAGAGGGGTCGAGAGGGTATAAAAACAAGTATCAGAAAAGCAAGAGCTCCTGGTGTGAGAGAAAACTTGATCGAATTAGATAGAACTCTTTTTTTTAAAGACGGTAAACCTCATGAGATATCTAATGATCTATTTATTGCACCTTCCTGTGCACCCGATGGTCTTGGTCTTAGAGTCTTTTCACAACAAGTTAAAGCAGCTGTTGAATCTAAATTCTCTATCATCACAACAGAAGCAGCTAGATCAGAAAATTTTTTTGTAGGTTATTATGTTTGGCCCAAATTAGGTTATAACGGTGTTATACCACACCTTGCTAGATTCTTTGGAGATACATATAAGAATAGAGATGGAAACACAAAATATTATAGGGATTATAATGATGCAGCTAGTGATTTTGAAGAAAATACTGAACCACAAGACCCAGATAGTTATGAAAATATTCACCGAAAAGCTGTACCCTTATTTAAATGGTTAGATGAACGAAACCTTTTAAAGAGAATAACTATAAAGGGACATACTTTCTATGAAGCAAATATCTTAGATATTTATGCTTGTAAAATAGGAGATAAGTTTTTAGGACAAGATTTATGGAAAGAATTTGGGGATGGTGTTGATTTAGAATTTGATTTATCTGAAGGTTCTTTATCTAGAAGAATATTAGATTCATATGTAACACTTAAAGCACAGAAAGATGGAATACCAGTAGAAGAATTTCTTAATGTGGATTACGAGAAGTATTCTAATATTAAAAGCTTTACTTGTCTTGTGGATAAGTATATGAAAGACCCATACGATTACAGTGCAGCTATTATTGGCAATAAGATACCGGAAGCTTTAAGGTTTGCTATTAAAAATAAAGAAAATGGCGAACTCTTAGATTTTTTAAATAAGACAGATATTATAGAGATCTTAGAGGAGTTATATAATAGAGATGTCTTAAAAGATAGCGACATCATGGAACTGAAAAGCATAATTAATGAATACAATATCAAATTACCATCAAACACATTAAAACTAGCATCTAATAAAAACGAGAAGACTAAACAAAATGATGCTGTTTTTAGAGGTTTGGATATGGGTATCTTAAACAAAATTTGGGATGAAATTAGTAAAATCTACGGTTAATTTATATTTAATAAAAGACTCCTCTATTAGTACAAGGAGTTTTATAATGAGTATTTTCAAAGCAAGTTTGATTTTAAAATCTAAACAAAAATACAAAGGAAAAAAGAAAACCATAGATATTCTTTTTAGTGTCTATAGTATTCTAGTGGAAACCTTACCTATGGGGGATATTGATCCATCATCTTATTTTGATCTTGTTATTCTTGACTTTAAAAATCACATAGAAATAGATGTCGCACTGATTAGAAAAATAAAGAACCAAATAAAAGAGATAGAAGAATATATGAAAGGAATATCAGATTTTGAGGATATTCTCAGTATTCTGAAATTACATAGAACAATAGTATATGTTTCTTTAGTAAAGAACCTTGTTGAATTTATGGGAATATTTTTTAATGAGATAGGAATCAAAACTAAAACTGTAAAAGTCAAATCTGATATTACAGGTATCCTAGTTCCTACTTTTATTACAGATTTAACACCTTCAGAACAATTTATAGAAGAACAAATAACATTAAACCAACTGTTAGCAGAAAGAGTTTTTAAAAGAATTAGAACTAACTTAGAAAATGAAGATATTGAACTCCTCCCTAAAAGTGATAAAACATTTGAACTAAGAAAGAATGGTAAGGTAGAAGGATATATAAATAAGCTACTGCCTGAAATGATTTTTAAAAGTCTTGATAATCTTAATGAAGCTTTAAATAGAAAAGAAGTGATTGATAATCATTATGATAAACTTGAATTAGGAGATGACGGTGAATTATTTACAGAAGATGGAGACTTGATTACAAAAATAGAAACAGTACCATATGATGATATAGAAGATGAAATCTCAAAGTATAATAGAAAGATTGAAGAGTACAATCAAAAATTACCTTCTTATCAAACTAAGCTATCTAATAAACCTAAGAACATTGTTCTAGGTGAACATACTCTTAAAGTTGTGAATGTTATTCATAAGAACATCATCCGATCTCTAATTATAGAAGGAAACTATGAAGGTGTTTTCTTAGATCAAATGGTTTCATCCACAGGTAAAATTTTAGGGTCAAGTTCAGTAGCTAGTCCTTACTTTATAGAGAACAGACAACAAATAGAAATGATTGGGGATACGAGTAAATTAAAAGTTAATGATATTTTTAAGATGAAACATTCTATTGTAAGTGAATATATAAAAGATTACATACCTACAAATAAAGTAGGAGAACTTGTTGGTAAATCTCAGATATTCGGAATAGATTATCACACTACTTTAGAAGAAACACTTGTAAATATAAGTGACCAAACAAGAACCTTAAAAAATGCTAAAATTGGGATTCGTAGACTAAGTCAATTATTTGGTCTTAACATAATAGGTGATTTTAAAGGACCCCAAGAAATAAAAATGAAAATCTTTAGTAATTCAAAAAGAAGTCCTATTACTAGAAAAGATATTTTTGAAGAAAACATAAAGATAGAAACAAGCAACATAAATCCAAACATCGAATTAAATAGAACTTTGATTTTTAGAGATGGCTCTCCATATGAAGTACATAATGATTTGTTTATTGCCAATTCTTGTATTCCTGATGGTTTAGGTGTTAGAGTCTTTACACAACAAGTTAAAACTGCTGTTGAATCAGATTTTCGTAAAATTACAACACTTGCAGCTAGGTCTGATTTATTTGTAGGTTATCATGTCTGGCCCAAATTAGGTTATGATGGTGAAATAGAAGACCTTACAAAATACTTTTCTGTACCATATAAATTAAGAGAAAGCGAGTCTTACTCACCAAAAGAAAAGAAAGAACCCCTACGAAAAAAATCAAAATATGATAACATACACCCAAAAGCAATACCTTTAATTACTTGGCTTGAAGAACGAAATCTTTTAAAAACTGTTGATGTAGAAGGAAAATTTTATTATGGAGCAAACCTATTAGATATTTATGCTTGTAAAATAGGAGATACTTTTCTAGGTCAAGATTTATGGAAAGAATTTGGTGAGAGTATTGATTTAACTTTCAATTTATCTGAAGGTTCTTTATCTCGAAGAATATTAGATTCATATATAACTTTAAAAGCACAAAAAGAAGGTTTAAGTATAAAAGACTTTCTTAACATAGACTATAAAAGATATGGGACTCAAAGAACTCTTTCTTGTCTAGTAGACAGGCATCTCAAAGATAAACCTATTGAGAACATGAGAGAAACTTTGTTAGTTGCCATTAAAAATGAAGAGAATGGTGAAATCCTAGAATTTTTATCACACCCCAAAATAGAAACTCTTTTACTAGATTTTGAGAACAATGGAATCTTAACAACAGAAATTAAACAAAGTTTAAAAGAAATAGCAGAAAAGAATCAGATTAAATTTTCTAATATAAAACTAGGTTCTAATAGACCTAAGCAAAATGACCCCATGTTTAGAGGACTAGATATGGGTATCTTAAACAAAATTTGGAATGAAATCAGTAAAATCTACGGTTAGTATAATTATTTTATAATCTGTCTTAAGTTAATACCAAACAAGGAAAAATAATATGATCTTTAAATCTAGCTTGCTTCTAAAAACTAAACAAAAATATAAAGGCAATAAGAAAATTATACCTATTCTTTTTGAAATTTATAGGGTGTTAGTAGAAACTGCATACAAGAGCAGTATGATACATTTGTATCAGAATATTCCTTCTCTTTTTGACACTATAGTTTTAGACTTAAAAAAACACTTAGACTTAGAACCCCAAGATATTACTAGAATTAAAAATAGAATAAAAGCTCTCATTGAAGAAATGAGTGAATATGGGAATATGAGTACAAAGGATGTGATAAACATCCATTTAAAACCCCAATACCTTAAAGCCGTACAAGAACTTAAAGACCTCTTCCAAAAACTCTTTGACTCCCTAGATATCAAAACTAAAATTGTAAAAGTCAAATCTGACAGTACAGGTATCTTAGTACCTACTTTTGTAACAGATTTAACACCTTCAGAACAATTTATAGAGGAACAAATAGGTTTAGCCATTGCCATTAAAGATAAAATTTTCCAAAAATATGAAGAAACTTTAAAAAAACAAAATGTGAAATTACAGAAATTAGATGAGGATTTATTTACCTTAACTAAAGAGAATAGTGTTGTTATAGGATATATCCATAAAAGTATTTCTGACCCTAATACTACTTTTAAATTGTTTTCTAATATTTCAGATATTGAAACCCACTTACAAAAAAAACAATTAATTGACGATGCTTATGATAAACTTACTCTAGGAAAAGAAGGTAAACTCTATACCCCTAACGGAGATTTAGTTACCACTATTGATTTTATCCTTGAATCAAAGTTGCCGGCACAAATTAAAAAATACAATACTCTTATCGAACAACATAAGTCTAGCTTTTCTTCATCCCCTTATGAAATTACATTGAATAATGACCCTAAGACTATCCAATTAGGGGACCATAACCTCAAAGTCGTTAAAGCTATAGATAAAAATGTTATCCGTCCTGTGATTATAGAAGGACCCTATAAAGGTATATTCTTAGATCAATTAGTTTCAGCTTCAGGTAAAGTATTGGGTTCTAGTTCAGTAGCTAGTCCTTATTTTATGGAAAATAAACAGGTACTTGAGTCTACAGGAGCTGGAAAATTAAGAGTAAAAGATGTCTTTAAGATGGAGCAATCTGTAGTTAGTGGTATTTTAAAAGATTATGTTTCTAGAAGAGACCCTTTATATACAAGTTTTTCAACTTATGTTGCAGATAAGGGTACTATAAGGGGTATGATTGGAAACATAAGAGAAGTGATTAAGGGTAAATCATATGCTTCAAAAATAGACCCTAAAAACTTATCCCGAATAATTGGTTTAAGTATTACTAGAGATATTGTAGGTGTAGAAAATGTATCTTTGGATTTAGGGACTTATCGTAATTGGGACCAACCTTGGGATACTGATGTACAAGATAGAATAACAACAAGGATCACGAAAAGCATCCCTTATCCTAATGAAAGTTTAGTAGAATTACAAAGAACTCTTAAATATAAAAATGGAAAACCTATAGAAATACATAACGATATATTTATTGCACCATTATGTGCACCAGAGGGTCTTGGTCTTAGGGTTTTTACACAACAAGTTAAAGCATCAGTAGAAGCTAAATTCCCTATCATCACAACACTCGCAGCTAGATCAGATAGTTTATATGTAGGTTATATGGTCTGGCCCAAATTAGGTTATAATGCTACAATCCCCCACCTTGCTAGATTCTTTGGAGATACCTATAAGAATAGGTATAATGAAACAGAATATTTTAATGATTATGAAGATGCAGCTAGTGATTTTGAAGAAAATACTGAACCACAAGACCCAGATAGTTATGAAAATATTGACCGAAAAGCTGTACCCTTATTTAAATGGTTAGATGAACGAAGTCTTTTAAAAAGAATAACTATAAAGGGACATACTTTCTATGAAGCAAATATCTTAGATATTTATGCCTGTAAAATAGGAGATAAGTTTTTAGGACAAGATTTATGGAAAGAATTTGGGGATAGTGTTGATTTAAAATTTGATTTATCTGAAGGTTCTTTATCTCGAAGAATATTGGATGCTTATGTGACTCTTAAAGCACAAAAAGATGGTATACCAGTCCAAGAATTTCTTAATGTAGATTACAAAAAATATGGCGAGCAAAAAAGCTTTACTTGTCTCATAGAGAAATATGTAAAAGAACTAGATTCCGATTCAATTAAAACAAAGATACCTGAAGCTTTATCCCTTGCTATTAAAAATAAAGAGAATGGTGAAATCCTAGAATTTTTAAATAGAAAAGATGTTTTAGATATATTAGAAGGACTCAAAGACATCTTAACTACTGAAGATATGCAAGAAATCAAAAAGGTAATGAATGAGTACAATATTAAATTACCCCCAAACAGTTTAAAATTAGCATCCAATAAAAATAAACCCAAACAGAATGATGCTATTTTTAGAGGATTAGATATGGGAATCTTAAACAAAATTTGGGATGAAATTAGTAAAATGTACGGTTAGGGTCCGCATTAGGTCTTAGGGATACCTTTATTTTCGTATGCGAACCCCCCATTAATAATATGTAATTTATAAACAAGACTCTTATTAAGATAAAGGAGTCTAAAATGAATAATCTTTTTAAGAAAAATTTAAAACAAAGAGCTAAAGCTAATTATATGGGGAATTGGATTGCAGTATCTTCTCTTTTCAATATCTATGATTTTATTGTAGATTTAAGAACACAAGAGATGGAAAGAGAGTTAAAATTAGAACCTCTTTTTTCTACTAAAGAAGAATTTTTTAATGTATGGATTAGTGTAAATAGAGAAATACAAAAACATTTTAATACACACCCCAATACTATAGAACTCACTAAAAAAATGAAAAATCTTTTTAATTTGATTGATTTAGTGTCTCTAAAAAGTATTCAGAATATAGCTATCGTATATAGATCAAATCTATATAAACAAATTGTAGAAGATTTGACTCTATACATTATCGATTTCTTTAAGAAACTTAACATTCCTGTAAAAGCAGTGAAAATCAAATCAGATATCACAGGAAATATTGTATATGCGATCATACCTGAAATGTCTGAAAATGATAACTTTATAGAACAACAACTTTCTTTCAATAATGCTATCAAAGAAAAACTCTTAAATAAAACTCTTGAAAAGATAAAGCAAAAAGGTTGGAGTGTTATTCAAGAAGGAGAATACTTGAAAATTCTAAAAGGTGGTAAAATTGTAGGTTATTTCACAGAAGATAATGTTAGTAAGATTTATCCTACACTAGAAGAATTATATGAAGGTAAAAAGAAAAAAGAACTTATAGATAAAAACTATGACAAGTTTACTTTAGGTAAGGATGGTGAGTTATATACACCTAAAGGTACTTTAATCTCTAAAATAGATTTTTTAAGTGAAATCCCTTTACAAGAAAGTATTAATGAATACGAAGCATATATTAATTCCTATAACCGAAAACTTAAATCTTATGAAACTAAAGCCAATAATGACCCTAAGACTATCCAATTAGGTGACCACACACTTAAAGTGATCAAGGTATTTAATAAAAACATAACTAGACCTATAATTATTGAGGGTCCTTATAAAGGTATATTCTTAGATCAGTTAGTTTCAGCTTCAGGTAAAGTCTTAGGGTCAAGTTCAGTAGCTAGTCCTTATTTTACAGAGAATAAACAGGTACTTGAATCTTTAGGGGATACTACAGAATTTAGTAAAAAAGAAAATCTCTTTACAGAACAAACAGTTTTAGAAAAAGTATTAAGAGACCATGTAAATCCGAACCCAACATATCTTACAAAGTCATATTTAGAAGATTTAAGTTATACAAGAGAAAAATTAGATACTTGGGTGGAAGATGTAAAAGCAAAATCTGATTTTATATATGAAAAAAAGATTAAGGATAGAAAGCAAGTGGCTAAGAAAATTTTAGCTAAAATGCCACTTATTTCGGGTCTAAGTATTATATCAGAAACAAACCCAAACGGTACAGCTTCGGTAGAGTGTAAAAACATTAATTATGGTGATGAAATTTTAATCACACATCAATATATAGAAAGAAATGAGCTTGGAAAAGGAGGTACAACAGTCCGAAGAAAAATAAAATTAAGAGAAGATAGATCAGGCAAAATTAATACATCTATCATAAATGATGTTTTTGTAACGGATGCTTGTACTCATGACGGTTTAGGTACTAAAGTTTTAGCACAACAAGTTAAATCAGCTGTAGAAATAGGCTGTGATTTTATGGAAACATTTGCAGCTAAAGGTAGTTCTATGGTTGGGTACTATGTCTGGCCCAAATTAGGGTATAATGTAGAATTTACAGATGATGATGATGGTTGGTTTTCGGAAAATATAACTACACTCATGTTAACCTTTGAATCTTGGGTAAAACAAAAGTATCCGAATAGTAATTTAATAGAAAAATTTAAAGATTGGCTTTTTAAAAATACCAAATACAAAAAGACAGGAACTTTTAGCATTCAAGATTTATATGGTTGTAAAGTAGATGGTAATTTTATAGGTCAAGAATTTTGGAAAGAAAAAGGAGACAGTATAGAACTTAAATTCGATTTAAAACCAGGTTCTTTATCTATGAGAATATTCAATAACTATTTGTTATTGAAAGCAAAGAAAGAAAATATACCTATAGCTGATTTTTTAAATAACGACATTAAAAAGTACCGTAGTAATTTTACTAACCTTGAATGCTTTTTCCGAGAAGATAAAGCTTTATTAAAAGACTATGGTGGTTTCATACTTGGCATTTCAAGTGCTTTTTTAAAATCTTTAAGATATGCAATAGCTAATCATGATAATGGCAATTTAGTTACAGTATTTACCTATGATCCTAAACGACCAAGTTCTTACCAAAAAAACCTAGACACTACTATGGCAGAAATCAAAAATAAAGAACCAGAACTGTATAACCAAGTAAAAAGACTTTTACAAATTCATAAAGTCAATTACAAAATGGCTTCCAACAATCAAGAAGACTCTTTACTTAGAGAATTAGATATGCAAGTCCTTGATCAAGTATGGAATGATATTAACAAGCTCTACGAAGCAGGTTCTTTTAAATAATCTATATTCTAAACTCCTTTATACACACAGGAGTTAATTATGTTTAGAGTATCTAATGATTGGGATGATAGAGATTATGTTTTATCGCAAGTAAAAAAAAATGGTCTACTTTTAAAAAAAGCTAGTCCTAGATTAAAAAAAGACCCTGAGATTATTGTTGAAGCATATAAGCAAAATTGGGAACTATTAGATAAAGAAAATGATATCTTAGACCCTTCTATTTTTAAAGATATTAATTTATATCGTTTCTTATTAACCCAATCTGAAAGTGAATCGCCACATATATTCAGCGACTTTTTAGGTCTTGCATCAGATGAAATCCGTAGTAATGAGAATCTAATGCTTTCTTTCAAACCTTTGATGCGTCGATTCACCCTTTATCTAGGTTCTAAATTAAAAAGAAACAAAGATTTTTGGAAAAAGCTCATTTCTGAAAAACCAAAGTATTTTCTCGAAAGTCCTTTCTTTGATGATAAAGAAATGGTTCTATTTTACTTACATAAAGCTTACGAAAATAATCAAGATAGCTCTAAACCAAAAATAACAAATTTGCAGATATACCACGGATTCTATGATGATCCAGATATTATGACAGCATATTCTAAAGTTTCACTCGAAGAAACTTTCCGAAATCTACACTCTAGCTTACAAGAAAATATTGAGTTTATTTATCACTTATGGAAACTACAAAATTATAGTAAAGACTTTTTTAAATTCATTAATTCTCGTATGAAACAAGAAATACTCAGAAAGAAAGACCCTAAAAGATATACTGTCACAGAGTTTCCAGATGAAGATGAAGATGAAGATGAAGAGTATGCAGATTATGAAGATTATTTAGATGTTGATGAAGATTATTATCGGCATCAACAGAAATCGAAAAATGTAACAAAAACTAAAAAAAACAATTTCTCTTCTCTCTTTAAAAACAATATCGACAAACTTGCCTTATCCCAATATAAAGGAAAGAAATCCTCCGTTCTCACTCTCTTTAGACTCTATTCTTATATTGTAGACATCCGAAGTAATGACATTGAATTTGTTGACTTTTTTAGAGGTAAATCTTTACCTTCATGGAAAGCTATCCTTAAAGAACAGATTAAACAATTTACCCCAGACCCTAAAGTTACAGATACTATCACTCAATCTCTACAGGTTATTGATGCCTATTTTAAAAACAATAAACAACCTTTAGATTCTCCTAGTTTACAACAAGAGAAAGTTACTTTATATAAAGCTTCAAGATATAAGACTCTTATCATGAATCTTGTTGAATATCTAGTGTCTTTCTTTAATCATATGGGGATTAAGGTTAAACCTTTACAGATTGTATCAGATGTGTCTAATATCAAGGTGATAGGGTTAATGGCAGATGCAGGTGGAGAATCACCTGCAGTAAGCCAAATGGCATCTCAAGTTACCGCTGTAAAAGATAAGCTTACTCAGATATTATTACATTCATTAGGGTTCACTTCCATAGAAGAACTAGAAAATAGAACATACCTTTATAAAACTAATGGCATCAAGTATTATAAAAATTTAGGAAATTTCATATCTTTAGATACTTTAAAATCTTATCCATCAGAAGAAGAACTTCTAGCTGATGTTAAAAAAGAAAAAACCATAGATAAAAACTATTCTAAATTCCAAGTATCAGAGGGTAAAGTCATCCTCAAGAATAAAGTCATTAAAAGTATCAATTATCTAAACCCCCAAGAACTAGAAACTAAGGTATCAGAATATCAAAGTAAAATAGATAATTATAATTCTAATCTTGAATCTTACGAAAAGAAATTATCTAATGACCCTAAAACGATCCAATTAGGCGACCATCAAGTAAATACTGTTAAAGTTCTGTATAAGAATATATCAAGACTTGTAGTAATAGACGGACCCTATCAAGGGCACTTTATAGATGAATTAGTATCAAGTACAGGTGAAGTGATAGGGTCAGTATCTAAGGCTAGTCTTGCTTTAACGGAAACATCTAAGACATTAAAGAGTATCAATAAATTTGAAATAGAGTCTGTGTTTACAGAACCGATAGAGTTTTCTAATTTACAGAAAGTATCTGATTATGTTCCCAAAACAAATATTGAAAGAGAATTAGATAGTGAATATCGTCAAGGGGTGTTGTCATCCGGCATCCCTAAAAATGCATTTCATAATATAGTAGGCAACAACATCTTATATAATATGGGTTATGAGTCTGAAAATTTATTGTCTACTTTGAAGCTCGCTAGGGGTAGAACAACCACTATGATAGATAACGGGACAATAAAAGGTAACGGAGAAATACAAATTTCAAGAAGTATCTTTCTTATAAACGGAAAACCAGGATATATTAGCAATAATCTGTTTAAAACATCTTCTTGTTTCCCTGATGGTCTAGGTACTAGAATCTTTACCCAACAAGCTAAATCTGCTTCTGAAGCTAAATTTGAGTATATAGAAACTACAGCAGCTAGAGGTGGGGATTATATGGGGTATTATATCTGGCCCAAAGTTGGATATAATGCTACTATCGATATATCTAGAGAGAATGCTCAATATTATGGTCTTGAACCTTTATATAATTATTTAAAAGCTTGGTTAAGAAAAAACTCTAAAAATAGTAAGATCAAAGATAGTGTTATCTCCGCTCCTTTATTAGACATTTATGCTTGTAAAGCTAAAGATAGATTCATAGGTCAAGAATTATGGAAAGAAGTAGGGGAGGGTACTCTAATGAAGTTTGATTTAACACCAGGTTCTTTATCTATGAGAATCCTTGAAGCTTATATTTCCCTTAAAGCTAAGAAAGAAGGACTTGACCCTAAAGATTATTTAAATGTTGATTATAGCAGATATGCTAATTATGATTTAGCTTGTTTATTAAAAAAATATATGTTTAGCCCAAATGTTTCTGACTCTTCCGAATTAGATAGACGGTTTAGGGATAGTATTAAAAATTATGAAAATGGCGAACTTTTTAAAATCTATCAAGACTCTAAAACTAAATACCTATTACTTGATTATCTCGGAATTAAATACAAGGACCCAAAAAATAAAGACATTGTAGTAGGTATAATACAAGTACTAAAAAACAAAAATATTAAGAACAAATCTTATGATGATCTCATAGGTAATGTTAATCAAATGTACAATCTTAAATTAGCTTCTGATGACCAAATGTCAGAAGACCCTATGATCAGAGAAATAGACGAATCTATTGTAAGCCAAGTATGGGACGGGATTAATAAGCTTTACGAATCAGGTTCTTTTAAATAGTTTATAATCTATACTCCTTTATAGATTATAAAAGGAGTACATTATGTTTAGATTATCCAAGGATAATTGGGATGATATAGAATTTGTTTTAAAACAAATCAAAAAAAACCCCCGTAATATTTTCAATGCCAGTCCAAGACTGAAAAAAAATTCTTGGGTTCTCTCTGAGACTTTTAAGGGGGATGAAAATCTCATTAAAACTAACCCGGAATTACTTGAACCTCATCTTAACAATATAAATTTTTATATGGAGATTCAACATTGGTTGAGAAACAATCCTCGACTTGTGGTTAAGCTTTTAAGTCTTGCATCAGATCAAATCCGTAACAATGAAGAACTAATGGTCGATAATGTAATCTATACAAACATAAGTTTTACCGATTTACAAAAAATTCTTGGCCCTAAATTAAAACATAACAGAGATTTCTGGGAAAAAGTTGTGGTAAGAACGATGGATAGGTGGGAAGATAATCCTTATTTCTCAGACCTTGAAATGACAAAATACTACCTAAAAAAACTAATCTTAGAGAATAGAGAGAGATGGTCTCAAATATTACCTGTTAGAGTAGACCCTAAATTCAAGAGAAACCAAGAGGTTGTTTTAGGATATTCACAGAACGACTTAGAAGGTGCTTTAAAATGGATGGACCCAAGTCTAAAAAAAGACCAAAACTTCATGTATGTTTTATGGGAAGCGAATAATTTTAATAGTGGTGTACTTGAAGCTGTAGACCCAAGTATAAAAGATGATTTATTGGCAACATATAAAGCAAATGAAGGTCGTAGTTATTCTTCATTATTAGAAGATAGTGAAAATTATGAAGATGAAGATAATGATGAAGATAACGATGATAATGAAGATAATGATAATTATGAAGATGAAGATGAAGATAATAATGGAAATGGAGAGATGGTTTATACTCACCGGTATGATCGCAGAATAACACCTACCACTAAAAAAACTGACTTCTCCTACATCTTTAAAAATAATATCACCAAACTTGCCTTATCCCAATATAAAGGGAAAAAATCTTCCGTTATATCCCTCTTTAAACTTTACTCTTATGTCGTAGATATTAGAAGTAATGATATTGAAGAAGCTAACTTATTTAGGGGTAAAACTTTACCTTTATGGAAAGCTATCCTTAAAGAACAGATTAAACAATTTACTCCTAACCCTAAAGTTACAGATACCATTACCCAATCTCTACAGGTTATTGATGCCTATTTTAAAAAGAATAAACAACCTTTAGATTCCCCTAGTTTACAACAAGAGAAAGTTACTCTTTATAAAGCTTCAAGGTACAAGACTCTTATCGTTAATCTTATTCAATATATGATTTCATTTTTTGGACATATGATGATTAAGGTTAAACCTTTACAGATTGTATCTGATGTTTCAAATATCAAGGTAATAGGGTTAATGGCAGATGCAGGTGGAGAATCACCTGCAGTAAGCCAACTTTTAGGGCAAGTTACTGCTATTAAAGATAAGCTTACTCAGAATTTAGCAGAGGAATTAGGGTACTCTTCCATAAACAACCTAAACAAAGAAACATGGAAGGGTGTGGAGTTTTATAAAGGGAATTTTAAAGGGATAGGTAGAAACTACCTTATATCTTTAGATACTTTCAAAACATATTCTTCTACGGAAGAACTTGTAGCTGATGTTAAAAAAGAAAAAATCATAGATAAAAACTATTCACAGTTCCAATTATCTAAGGGTAAAGTTATCCTTCCTTCTAAGAATAAGGTTGTTAAAACTATTACTTATTTGACCCCAGAAGAATTAAAAGCAGACATACAAGAATTTCAAATTTTGATAAACAAACACAATTCTACTTTAGAATCTTATGAAAAGAAATTATCTAATGACCCTAAAACTATCCAATTAGGTGACCATCAAGTAAATGTCGTTAAAGTTCTATATAAGAATATATCCAGATTAGTTGTAATAGACGGACCCTATCAGGGTCATTATGTAGATGAATTAGTGTCAAGTACAGGTGAAGTAATAGGGTCAGTATCTAAGGCTAGTCCAGCTTTAACCGAAACATCTAAGACTTTAAAGAGAATAGATAAAACATATAGTCCTTTTAATGAGCCAATGGAATTTTCTAATTTACAGAAAATATCTGATTATGTATCCCCAACAAGGTTGAATCTGGTATTAGATGATGACTATCTTGAGGGTGTTGAGAATTATGTAAGTCTAGATAAAAACTTATATCATAATATTGTAGGTAATAGTATTTTATTTAATTTGGGAAATGAAAAGAGCAAACTATCTTCTGAACTTAAAGTTGAGGGTAATATTATAACAAATTCTATCGAAACAGCTACAGCAGATCCTTCTGATGCCACAAATATTGAAATAGTTAGACAATTACACTTCAATTACGGAAACCAACCAGACTTCGTTTACAATAGTTTATTCACTGCATCTACTTGTTTCCCTGATGGTCTAGGTACTAGAATCTTTACCCAACAAGCTAAATCTGCTTCTGAAGCAGGTTTTGGATACATTAAAACTCTAGCTGCTAGAGGCGGGAGATTTATGGGGTATTATATCTGGCCCAAACTTGGATATAATACAGAAGATAATGCTTATATATATAAAGATGAGGCTTATGAAAAACCTCAGAATAAGGTTCGCTATGATTATTTAGAAAAATGGTTGCAAAAAAATGTCCCACAATATCAAACAAAGCAATCTATTATAGATGCACCAATATCTGCTATATACGCTTGTAAAGCTAAAGATAGATTTATCGGGCAAGAACTTTGGAAACAATTTGGTAAGGGACAATATATGATCTTTGATTTAACACCAGGTTCTTTATCTATGAGAATCCTTGAAGCTTATGTTAGTCTTAAAGCTAAGAAAGAAGGACTTGACCCTAAAGATTATTTAAATGTCGATTATAGCAGATATACTAATTATGATTTAGCTTGTTTATTAAAAAAATATAGTACAAGCTATAATAAGTTCAAAAGTATAGACCTAGAGAGAAGATTAGAAGATAGTGTAAAAAATTATGAAAATGGAGAACTTTTCAGAATCTATCAAGATCCTGTAAACAGAGCTTATTTACTAAATTACTTAAATACTATCAAAAGCAATAAACCTAAACTTATTGAAGATATTAAACTTATCCTAAGTCAAAAAGGATATGATAATGTAAAATTAGCTTCTGGTGACCAAATGTCAGAAGACCCTATGATCAGAGAAATAGATGAATCTATTATAAACCAAGTATGGGACGGGATCAATAAGCTTTACGAATCAGGTACTTTTAAATAATTTATAATCTATACTCCTTTATACACAGATATTGTAGGAGTACATTATGTTTAGATTATCCAATATTAATTGGGGTGATCGAGATACTGTCAAGAGATTGGTATTTCGAGATGGGTTGAAATTACAGCTTGCTAGTACAGAATTAAAAAAAGATTTTGATATTGTAATGTTGGCAGTCAAACAAAATGAAAATGCTATTTTGTTTGCTGATCCCAGCCTTCTTGATAATCCTGATTTTTTTAAATATGTCCTTATAAAAAGGGGAAGTCTTTTCAATTACTCTAGTAAGAATAAAATTTTATCAGCCGCTACGGATAAAGTTAAGAACAACAAAGGATTGATGTTGGCTCTCTTAAAAGAAGAGAGATATGCAACCCACTACTTAGGACCCAAATTAAAAACTAATTTGGATTTCTGGAAAGAAGTTCTTTCTTCAACTACACAAGCAGGCCCCATGTTCATGGAAAGTCCTTTATTCAACAATAAAGAATTAACAGAATATTATTTACAACTGTTTAATGGAAAAGACATGATACCAATGATGGGTTCGGTGAGTCCTAAGTTTAATGGGGACAAAGATATTGTCCTTCAATATTTCAATATTACTCCAGATTTTGCTCTTGCATATATGAGCGAAAAACTCAAGAATGATGCTGGTTTTATGTATTACTTATGGGAAATGGATGAATTTAAATCAAGAGTAATATATGACCGAAATCTTCCTTCGAGAGTAGAGAGAGAATTAAAAGATAGATATCTTATAGAATCAGGAGAACCATGGAGAAACCGAGATTCAGAGAATAATGAACCGGAAGAAGATAAAGAAGAAGATTCTGATGTCTCTTATGATGAAGATAATGATGAAGATAATGAGAATTATGATGATTATAATGAGAATTATGATGAAGATTATGATGAAGATTATGGTAGTAGTTACTCTTTAGAAGAGTCATATTATCATAACAAAAAAGAATATACAAAAGAAACTAAAAAAACTGACTTCTCCTACCTCTTTAAAAATAATATCACCAAACTAGCTATATCCCAATATAAAGGAAAAAAACCCACTGTTATAGCTCTCTTTAAACTTTACTCTTATATCGTAGATATTAGAAGTAATGATATTGAAGAAGCTAATAAATTTAGGGGAAAATCTTTACCTCTATGGAAAGCTATCCTTAAAGAACAGATTAAACAATTTACCCCAGACCCTAAAGTCATAGATACCTTTCCCCAATCTCTACGGGTTATCGATGCCTATTTAAAAAATAATAAGCAACCTTTAGATTCCCCTAGTTTACAACAAGAGAAGATTACTTTATATAAAGCTTCAAGGTACAAGACTCTTATCGTTAATCTTATTCAATATATGATTTCATTTTTTGGACATATAGGGATTAAGGTTAAACCTTTACAGATTGTATCTGATGTGTCTAATATTAAGGTGATAGGATTAATGGCAGATACAAGTGGAGAATCACCTGCAGTAAGCCAAATGGCATCTCAAGTTTCGGTTATAAAAGATAAGCTTACTCAAATATTATTAAATTCATTAGGGTACTCTTCTATAGAAGAACTAATCTCAAAATCACCTAAAAAAACTTATAAAGGTATAACCTATTACAGTTCATTTAATAAGTTTGTCTCTTTAGATACTTTAAGACTCTATGCATCTCTAGAAGAACTCTTAGCTGATGTTAAAAAAGAAAAAACCATAGATAAAAACTATTCTAAATTCCAAGTATCAGAAGGTAAAGTTATCCTCAAGAATAAAGTTATTAAAAGTATCAATTATCTAAACCCAGAAGAGTTACAAGCTAAGGTATTTGAATACGAGAACAAGATAAGACTTTATAATGTTAAACTTGAATCTTATGAAAAGAAATTATCTAATGAACCTAAGACTATCCAATTAGGTGACCATCAAGTAAATGTCGTTAAAGTTCTATATAAGAATATATCAAGATTAGTTGTGATAGACGGACCCTATCAAGGTCATTATGTAGATGAATTGGTATCAAGTACAGGTGAAGTGATAGGGTCAGTGTCTAAGGCTAGTGTAGGATTAGCAGAAACATCTAAAACTTTGAAAAATATAGATAGAATACCTATTTCTTTTATAGAACCAATAGAGTTTTCTAATTTACAGAAAATCTCTGATTATGTACCTGCAACAAATATAGACACTCTTTTAGACAAAAAATATTTGAGAGCTGTATCTGAAGTAATAGATATTGAAAAAGATAGTTTTTATAACATAATCGGGAGTAATATCTTATTTAATATAGGAAATGAAACACCTAAAATACAGAGCGATTTAGATATAACAAAAACAAGATATGGTGCTACTATAAAAAACAGTAGCAGTATGTATGATACATTTAACGGAACAAACTTAGAAATAGAAAGAACACTAGAATTTAAAGATGGAGAACCATATTCTATCCATAATGACTTATTTAAAGCAGCTACTTGTTTTCCAGAAGGTCTAGGTACAAGAATCTTTACCCAACAAGTTAAATCAGCTTCAGAAGTTGGTTTTAAAAAAATAGAGACTCTAGCTGCTAAAGGTGGGGAGTATATGGGGTATTATATCTGGCCCAAACTTGGTTACAATGCTGATGTGACTATTTATAGATATGCTGCTCAGGAATATGGTCTTGAACCTTTATATAATTATCTAGATAGTTGGTTAGCAAGCTATTCTAAAGATACTCATGCTTCGTTTAGAGAGATAAGTGCTCCAATATCTGATATCTATGCCTGTAAAGCTAAAGATAGATTCATAGGTCAAGAATTATGGAAAAAAGTAGGTAGCTCAACAGAAATGGTTTTCTCCTTATCCCCTAGTTCTTTATCTATGAGAACCCTAGAAGCTTATATTTCCCTTAAAGCTAAGAAAGAAGGAATGGACCCTAAAGATTATTTAAATGTCGATTATAGCAAATATGCCAATTATAATTTAGAGTGTCTTCTTATGAAAATGAGTTCAAAATGGGGTAGAAATTACCCAGAATTAGAGAGAAGATTAGAAGATAGTGTAAGAAATTATGAAAATGGGGAGCTTTTTAGAATCTATCAAAACCCTAAAACTAGACCTTATTTACTAGAAGCTCTTGAGAAAATAAACAACCCTAAACTTAATAAAGATATTAAACTTATCCTAAGTCAAAAAGGATATGATAATGTAAAATTAGCTTCTGATGATCAAATTTCTGAAGATCCTATGGTTAAAGAAATAGATGAGTCTATTATGAAACAAGTATGGGATGGTATTAATAAACTTTATGTGGCAGGTACTTTTAGATAATTTATAACCGATACTCCTTTATACACACAGGAGTACCGATTAAGATGAACCTCTTTAAACAAAATTTAATTCAAAGAGCCAAATTAGAATATAAAGGTAATTGGGCAATTAGCTCTCAGATATTTGATCTTTATAGTTTTATAGTAGACCTAAATAATGTAAGTGAATCTTTGTCTTTAAGTAGTACTTGGAAAGAGATTATCTTAGAGCATAGAAAACATATTATTTTAAATGAGGAATTAGTTTTAGATATTAGTAAAACAATAAACATAATTGCAACATACATTTCAAAAAATACAAATAACTTATCTAACCTTATGTCTTTATACAGATTAGGTAAATATAAAGAACTTATCCGAAATCTTATTTCTTATATGACCAATTTCTTTTCACAATTAGGTATTAAAGTAAAACCAATTAAACTTAAGTCCGATTATACAGATTTAAATATCATTGGTTTTACACTAGACCTAACATCTAGTGAATCTTATATTGCAGACCAAATGAGTGCTAATATAGTTATCCACAATAGATTGTTTAAAACAACAATAAACAATCTAAAAGAAAAAGGACTTGTACCTATTAAGAAAGATTCTTCGGGTGTTTACACTATATATAATAAGAACAAGGTTCTAGGTTTTATTACATATGAAAATTTTGATGAAATATACCCCACATTAGAAGAACTGAAAAAAGAAACAGAAAAGAATAGTATTATTGAAAATATTTATGACAAATTAACTTTAGGTGAAGAAGGTGTACTATACACCCCACAAGGAGAACAAGTATCTAAACTTGATTTTTTAAACCCTGAAATTTTAGAAATTAGAACTAAAGAATATAATAGCAGACTAGATACCTATAACATACAATTAAAACCTTATGAAACTAAATTGACTAATGAACCTAAGACGATCCAATTAGGTGACCATACTCTTAAAGTGGTTAAAGTCTTAGATAACAACATAACTAGACCTGTGATTATAGAGGGTCCTTATAAAGGTATCTTCTTAGACCAAATTGTTTCATCTACAGGTAAAGTTTTAGGATCAAGTTCAGTGGCTAGTCCTTACTTTACACAGAATAAGAAGATAATAGAAGCAATAGGTACTAAAGTAAAACCACAAGAAATAATGATTGAACAATCTGCGATAAGAAGTAAAATAAATGATGTTGAGATAATCAGTTTGCCTGAAAATTATATCGATATAACGGAAAGAGATTGGGATCTCGGAAGAAAAATCAAAGAAAGAATGATTACTAAAATCCCACATTTAATTGGTTTAAGTATAACACAAGAGGCAGAACCCGAACTTAAAGTGGGACTTGCGGTAGTAACGGAAGATGAAGAAGTGGGATTATTTTTTGCGGTTGAGGGTACATACATAAGTATGGAAAGAGGTATATATTTTAAAAACAATAAACCGGACTATATAGAAAATTATCATTTAATTTTAGAACCTTGTTTACCTGATGGGTTGGGTACAAGAATTTTGGGACAACAAATAAAAACAGCTTCTGAAGAAAATTTCAAACACCTAAAAACTCTTGCAGCAGGAAATATTAATGACAAAGAATATGTAGGTTATTATGTTTGGCCCAAATTCGGTTATAATACATTACTCTCAAAAATGGATTTTCGTTTAATGAAAATAAAAAATGGTAACCCTAAAGATTGGAGTTTAGTTGAAAATTGGCTTATAGAACATACAGATTATTCTTCTTCTTCTTTTGTATCTATACAAGACATATATGCTTGTAAAGTCAAGGGTAAATTTATTGGGCAAGAACTTTGGAAAGAATATGGTAAAGATATTAATGTTACTTTTGATTTAACACCAGGTTCTTTATCTATGAGAATTTTTGATTCTTATATCCAAGCTAAAGCGAAAAAAGAAAACATTCCTTTAGAGAATTATCTAAATATAGACTATTCAAAGTATTCTAATAAAAGCGCTAATTTGGAATGTCTTACTAACGAGATAATAAAAAAAGTTAGTCCTATAAAACCTATTATTGAAGACCTAGATTTTATTAAAGCTCTTATTATAAATATTAAAAACCATGAGAATGGTGTTATCTTAAAACTCTTAAATAATAAGAACTTTATATTCTTACTAAACAATTTAGACCCTAAATATGAACATCTTGTTAAAGCTATTCGATCTATCGCAAGAACAAATAAATCTCCCCAGTATAATAAATTTGCTTCTAAAAAACCAAACAATGAGTCCTTCTTTACAGAATTAGATATGGAACTATTAAATCAGGTATGGGACGGGATTAATAAACTTTACGAAACAGGTACTTTTAGATAATCTATATTCTGTACTCCTTTATACACATATATAAGGAGTAGATGATGTCTATAATATCAGATGAAGACCCTCGTTGGAATGAGAAAGATTTTCTTTTAGAACAATTAAGAAAAGCTAAAAATATTCATAACATCCCTTTTCATTTTCTTTGGTCTGGTTTCAAAGATGACATAGATATTGTTAAAGCTATAGCTGATTTAGACCCAAATAAAGCTAGTTATTGGGCAAGTCCTAAGCTTTTAAGAAACATAGATGTGGCTCGTTATTTATGGGAAAAGTCTAATTTTGACAAGTATCTTCTTTTAGATTTAGATGTGGATATACAAAGAGAACTTTTAAATGGACCTAAAAAATCTAAGAAACTCCAAGACACACAAGAAGAAGGAGAAGAAGAAGAAGATTCTAAAAACAAAAACAATTTCTCTTCTCTCTTTAAAAACAATATCGACAAACTTGCCCTATCCCAATATAAAGGAAAGAAATCCTCCGTTATTTCCCTCTTTAAACTTTACTTTTACATCATAGATATTAGAAGTAATGACATTGAAGAAGCTAATAAATTTAGGGGAAAATCTTTACCTTTATGGAAAGCTATCCTCAAAGAACAAGCTAAACAATTTACTCCCAACCCTAAAGTCATAGATACCATTACCCAATCCCTACAGGTCATCGATGCCTATTTTAAAAAGAATAAGCAACCTTTAGACCACCCTAGTTTAAAACAAGAGAAGATTACTTTATATAAAGCTTCAAGATATAAGACCCTCATTGTTAATCTTATTCAATATATGATTTCATTTTTTGGTCATATGGGGATTAGGGTTAAACCTTTACAGATAATATCTGATGTTTCAAACATTAAAGTAATAGGATTAATGGCAGATACAAGTGGAGAATCACCTGCAGTAAGTCAGCTATTATCACAAGTTACCGTAGTTAAAGATAAAATTACTCAAAACTTTTTATCTAGCATGAATATGAATTTAAATAGATTTCCGCAAAAAGAATCTAGTGGGATAAAATACTCTCAACATCCTTCATTTGGGTTTATATCTTTAGATACTTTGAAAACATATGACTCCCTTGAAGAACTCTTAGCTGATGTTAAAAAAGAAAAAACCATAGATAAAAACTATTCTAAATTCCAAGTATCAGAAGGTAAAGTTATTCTCAAGAATAAAGTTGTTACGACTATTAGTTATCTAAATCCTAATGCCCTCCAAGCTAAGATATCGGAATATCAAGATAAAATAAATGAATATAATTCTAAACTTGAATCTTACGAAAAGAAATTATCTAATGAACCTAAAGTAGTACAATTAGGTGACCACCAAGTAAATGCCGTTAAAGTTCTGTATAAGAATATATCCAGATTAATAGTGGTAGACGGACCCTATCAAGGGCACTATGTAGATGAATTAGTATCAAGTACAGGTGAAGTGATAGGGTCTGCATCTAAAGCGAGTCCAGCTTTAACGGAAACATCTAAGACATTAAAGAGTATTAGTAAGAGTGAAATAGAGTCTGTGTTTACAGAACCGATAGAGTTTTCTAATTTACAAAAAATCACTGAGTATGCGCCGGGTAATCTCAAAAGAATATTAGAAAACAGTCCTAATGTGTATGTGAAAAATTATATTAGAGATTTAGAGGGTATTTTAGGAATGGGAATAATTCCTAAAACTCTTTGGGATATTACAGGGTCAACAATCTTATTTAATTTGGGAGAATATGGAGATAAAACAGAACCAGTTATAGAAGAATTGGGTTCTGAAAGAGATATGGATGAAGAGATATATAGACATGAAATATCGAATCAATATTCAGGTATAGGATTAACCCGAGATATTGTCTTTTATAAAAACAAGCCATATTATATCCACAATGATTTATTTACTTCGGACCCTTGTTTACCTGAAGGTATAGGTACAAGAATCTTTACTCAACAAGTCAAATCAGCTTCTGAAGCTAAATTTGAGTATATAGAGACTCTAGCAGCTAAAAGTCGCTTTATGGTTGGATATTATGTCTGGCCCAAATTAGGTTATAATACAGAAATCAATATAAGAAAGTTGAAAGTAGATGCCGAACAATCTACTAGAGATCAAATAGAATTATTGGAAAATAGATATTCTAGAGAACTAAACCAAATAAACAAAGAAAACATAACAAATAAAATATTAAATTTAAAAAAGAAAACAAAGCTTTTTAAAATAAAGTATGACTATCTTGTGAAATGGTTAGAAAAGAACTCATCTAAATACATCCCCAATAAAAATGAAAATGCCGACATCTTAGAAGTATATGCTTGTAAAGCAGGTGACAGATTCATAGGTCAAGAATTGTGGAAAGACTTTGGAGAAACAATAAATATGGAATTTGATTTAACACCTAATTCTTTATCTATGAGAATCCTTGAAGCTTATATTTCTCTTAAAGCTAAGAAAGAAGGAATGGACCCTAAAGACTATTTGAATATAGATTACTCTAGAATAAAAAATCAAAACTTAATCTGTTTTATGCAAAAAGATTTCGACAGATATAAAGATTCAGAAGAGTCTTGGACACCAGAACAAAAAGCAGAACTTCTTTCAGATAAGGTTGATATCGATAAGTACTTAAACTTATTTAAAAAGAATATCTCCAACTATGAAAATGGAGAATTTAGAAAAATCTATAATAATGTTGAACTTAAACCAATGTTGATGATGTTACTCAAAAAAATGGAAAGTAAAGAACCCCAAGTCGTTCAAGATGTTTTACAGATTTTAAATGTAAAATTAGCTTCTGAAAATAAAATGTCAGAAGACCCTATGATTAGGGAACTAGATATGAAACTATTAGATCAAGTATGGAATGGTATTAACAAGCTCTACGAAGCAGGTTCTTTTAAATAATCTATACTCTGTACTCCTTTATACACACATATTAGGAGTATATTATGTTTAGAGTATCTAATGATTGGGATGATAAAGAATTTGTACTATCACAAGTAAAAAAAGATGGTATGAGTTTAAAAAAAGCTAGTTCTAGATTAAAAGAAGATTTTGAGGTTGTTTTAACTGCTGCTCTACAGAATAGGGGAGCTATACCTTTTGCAAATAAAAGTCTTTTAAAGAATCCTGAATTTTTTTTGTATATTATTGAGAATAGTACCAAAGAAGACCCTAATTTAGATGGGAAATTAGAGATATTCTATTTAGCTAAAGATGAAGTAACAAAGAAAAAAACGGTTATATCTAGTTTAGCTAAATTAGATATAACTACTGCTATCAAAGTTATGCACTATACTCTTAGATATAACTTATCGTATATGTACTCTCTTTGGGAATCTTTTGGGTTTGGAGATACCTTCTTAGACTCACTAAAAGACCACGATCTAGAATCGGCTTATCAATTAGAAATGCAATATGAAAAGGTAAAAGGAGAGCCTTGGAGTAGACATACCAAAAAAGAACTTAAACGAACAGAAGATATTGACACTAAAAAAACTGACTTCTCTTACCTTTTTAAAAACAATATCACCAAACTCGCTATATCCCAATATAAAGGGAAAAAATCTTCCGTTATTTCCCTCTTTAAACTTTACTCTTATGTCGTAGATATTAGAAGTAATGATATTGAAGAAGCTAACTTATTCAGAGGTAAAACCTTACCTCTATGGAAAGCTATACTCAAAGAACAGGGTACTCAATTTACCCCTAACCCTAAAGTTATAGATACGATTACTCAATCTCTACAGGTTATTGATGCTTATTTTAAAAACAATAAACAACCTTTAGATTCTCCTAGTTTACAACAAGAGAAAGTTACTCTTTATAAAGCTTCAAGATATAAGACTCTTATTGTTAATCTTGTTGAATATCTAGTGTCTTTCTTTAGTCATATGGGGATTAAGGTTAAACCTTTACAGATTGTATCTGATGTTTCAAATATCAAGGTGATAGGGTTAATGGCAGATGCAGGTGGAGAGTCACTTGCAGTAAGCCAAATGAGTTCTCAAGTTACTGCTGTAAAAGATAAACTTACTCAAAATTTCCTATCGGGAATACAATTTTCTGAATTTTCAAAAAGCACATCTAAAGGTATAGAATATTATTTTGATAACAATAATAATTATATTTCCTTAGATACCTTAAAGAAATATAATTCTCTGGAAGAACTTCTAGCTGACACCACCAAAGAAAAAATCATAGATAAAAACTATTCTAAATTCCAAGTATCAGAAGGTAAAGTTATCCTTAAAAATAAAGTTGTTAAAACTATCAACTATCTAAACCCTAATGCTCTCCAAGCTAAGATATCAGAATATCAAAGTAAAATAGATAATTATAATTCTAAACTAGAATCTTATGAAAAGAAATTATCTAATGACCCCAAAGTAGTACAATTAGGTGACCATCAAGTAAATACTGTTAAAGTTCTATATAAGAATATATCAAGATTAATAGTGATAGACGGACCATATCAAGGGCACTATGTAGATGAATTAGTATCAAGTACAGGTGAAGTGATAGGGTCAGTATCTAAAGCTAGTGTAGGATTAGCAGAAACATCTAAGGTTTTTAAAAGTATCAATAAGTTTGAAATAGAGTCTGTGTTTACAGAACCGATAGAGTTTTCTAATTTACAGAAAATATCAGATTATGTATCTCCTAAAAATTTAGACACTATTTTTGATACAAAATATTTGACGAATATTTCTAAAATGGGTTTGAGAAAAGACACCTTCCATAATATCGTGGGGAATACTATTTTTTATAACATAAGAAATGATAGAAGGTATACATCATCTGTCTTAAAAAAACATTCTGAAACGGTGTTCTCCAATAGAACAGAATATATGGATCCTGTAGAGAATGTAGGAACACAAATTGAATTGATTAGACAATTCCATTTTAATACAAATGGAAGTCCTGACTATATAGCAAATATCTTATTTGATACTTCTCCTTGTTTTCCTGAAGGTTTAGGTTCTCGTGTATTTACTCAACAAGTAAAATCAGCTTCTGAAGCTGGATTTAAATATATAGAGACAGTAGCAGGTATGGGTGGGAAATATGTAGGCTATTATGTCTGGCCCAAATTCGGTTATAATGTTAAAGTTTATTTAACCGAAGATATGGAAAACCCTAGATATGTGGTTTTATACAATTACTTAAAAAGATGGTTACAAAAAAACTCTAATTCTTATGCAACAGAAGAAAAAGGATTTTCTGCTAACTTGTTAGATATCTATGCTTGTAAAGCAGGTGACAGATTCATAGGTCAAGAATTATGGAAAGAAGTAGGGGAAACTAGAACTATGATCTTTGATTTAACACCTAATTCTTTATCTATGAGAATCCTTGAAGCTTATATTTCTCTTAAAGCTAAGAAAGAAGGAATGGACCCTAAAGACTACTTAAATGTCGATTATAGCAGATATACTAATTACAATTTAGCTTGTTTATTAGATAAGTATTTCAGATATGGAGATCAAGAAATAGAGTCCAAAGAACTAGAGAGAAGATTAGAAGATAGTATAAGAAATTATGAAAATGGGGAGCTTTTTAGAATCTATCAAGACCCTAAAACTAGACCTAAATTAGTAGCCTTCTTAAATATTGTCAAAGATTTCAAACCTAAAGTTGTTGAAGATGTCTTACTCATTTTGAACCAAAAAGGTTATCAGAATATTAAACTAGCTTCTGATGACCAAATGTCAGAAGACCCTATGCTCAGGGAAATAGATGAATCTATTATGAAACAAGTATGGAATGGTATTAATAAGCTTTACGAAGCAGGTACTTTTAAATAATCTATAACCGAGACTCCTTTATACACATAGGAGTACATAATATGAATAGTCTTTTCAGACAAAATTTAATACTTAAAGCTAAATCAGCTTATAAGGGTAATTGGAAAACGGCATCTAAAATATTTAATCTTTATGATCTTTTAGTAGATGTAAGAGGATATAACGGATCTTATGAAGATTATGATGTTTATAATCAAAGAAGAGAAATATATAACATATGGAAAGAAGTTCTTCTAGAACATCGTAAACATATAAGTCCTAATGAAGAACTTGTAGATAAAATCACTTTCACTATAAGACAAATAGACACTTTCTTTGCCAAAAACTTAAGCGATACTATGAAACTTTTAGGTATGGCTAGACTTGGTAAATATAAAGAATTTATGGTTGCTCTTATTGCTTATACTCAAGATTTCTTAAAACAATTAGGCTTTAACACTAAAGTCCTTAAAGTTAAATCTGAATATACAGGTCTTATGACTTATGCTATAGCTCCAGATATGTCAGAAACAGAATCTTTTGTTTCTGACCAAATTGATATGAATAATGCTTTTAAACAAAAGCTATTCCATAAATTTAAACAAGACCTAGAAAAGAAAGATATGAGAATTGAGGTTGACGGAGATCACTTTGTTATTAAACAGTATGGCGACATAATGGGATATGTGTCCGATAATAAGTTTGATAAGATATACCCTACACTTGAAGAACTCGATCATGAATTAAAAAAGAATCAAATTATAGATGATAACTATGATAAGTTAGTATTAGGTGAATCAGGTCAATTATTAACACCTTCAGGTACAGTAGCTACTACCTTAAAATATTTACCACCTAAAACACTCGCTTCCGAAATTAAAAAGTATAATGAAAGTATCTCTCTTTATAACTCTAAACTTAAACCTTATGAACCTAAACTCTCTAACGACCCTAAAACTATACAATTAGGTGACCATACTCTTAAAGTTGTTAAAGTGTTTTATAAGAATATAAATAGACCTATAATCATAGAAGGACCCTATGCAGGTATCTTCTTAGATGAAATGGTTTCACCGACAGGTAAAATTTTAGGGTCTAATGCTATTGCTAGTCCTTACTTTATGTCTAATAAACAAGTATATGAAGCTATAAGTGATAGTGTTAAGAAAAAAGACACTTTAGATATTGAACTGAATATAGTGAGTAAAAAGGTTCAAGATTATCAAAGGGAAAGGGATTCTTATCCTTATCAGTATGAAAGAATGTTAAAGTCTGAAATATCAGATAAAAAGATTAGAACAGCCATACCCGATTTAACAGGTGGTAGTATCTTAAATGATATTAGTAGTAATATGGATGCTTATGTAGAATCTAATTCTTATGATAAGTTTACAAATATAGACCATAATATTAAGATCGATGACCCTAATACTAAAATCAGAAACTTAGAAATTACAAGATCTGTCCATCTTATTGATGGGATACCCAATTATATTAAGAATGAATACTTTGAAATACATCCCTGTATGCCTGAAGGTTTAGGTACTAAAATCTTCACCCAACAAGTTAAATCAGCTTCTGAATTAGGTTTCAAATATATTAAAACTGATGCAGGTGGTGGCAGTATAGGTATGGTAGGTTATTATGTCTGGCCCAAACTTGGTTATAATGGGGATTTGTCTCATGAGATTAAAGGAATTAGTAGGTATAGATTACTTATTGATCCTGAAAAAAACAAAAAATCTATAGATAGACTTTCTGAGATAGACAACTGGTTTCAAAACACACTAGGTCATAGTGTTTATGATGAATGTATGGCTCTTGATTTATATGCTTGTAAAGTCAATGGTAAATTTATCGGTCAAGAATTTTGGAAAGAATACGGTAATACTGTTACACTTCAATTTGATTTAACAGAAGGTTCTTTATCTATGAGAATCTTAGGTGAATACATCAATAAAAAATCTAAAGAAATGGGTGTCGCTGTTGCTGATTTTATCAATACCGACATCTCTAAATATAGAGGTAAAAATAATAACCTAGAATGCTTATTGGGAAAATACTATGACAATATAGGTCGTATGGACTATGCTCTCTTAAATGCTCTTAAAATTGCTATTAAGAACCAAGAGAATGGTGAAATAGTAAGAATACTTAATTCTAATGATTATGATATAAGACAACCTTTGATAGATTTTGTTATATTCTTAAATAATAGCAAATCTCGTGGAGAAAGAGAAGTTGCTAAAGAAGTACAGACGATTGCTAGAATTAATAAATCCACTTATTATTCTGACTTGAAATTTGCTTCTAATAAAAAACTTATGGATGATCCTATGATTAGAGAAGTTGACTTTGCTATCCTCGATCAAGTATGGGAAGGTATCAATAAACTCTACGAATCTGGTAAAGTTTAAATATTATGTACTCTTATATAAAAGATATAGGAGTGCATAATATGGATTTTCTTTTTAAACAAAATTTAATACTTAAAGCTAAATCTGCTTATAAAGGTAATTGGTTCATAGGTAGCCAAATTTTTGACCTGTTTGATCTTATCGTTGATATTAAAGACCCCCAAATTAGAGAACAATTTAATTTACCTTTAAACACCATAGATACTAACCAATTAGATTCTACATGGAGAATTATTGTTAACGAACATAAAAAACATATTCGTTTAAATGAATATCTCATTGATAACATCACTTCTCTTATTAAATTGATCAAAATACCTTTCCATCAAAGAAGTACCGAAATAGATAAGTTAATCCCTTTATATAAATTAGGTAAATACAAAGAACTCATTTCTTCTCTCTTAGCTTATGTTCAGGATTTCTTTACCCAAATTGGTCTTAAAGTTAAACCTATTAAACTTAAATCCCCTTACACAGAACTTACTGTTTATGGATTTACACCTGACTTATCTGAAAGCGAATCTTTCATCTCTGAACAAGTAAATAAGAACTCTGCTATTAAAGATAAATTGTTCCAAAACTTTCAAAATGAACTCAAAAAAAAGGGATACTTTCTTTCTTTTGATTATGACTACATTACTATTAACTCTCCCACAGGTACAATAGGTTATGTTACCGAAGATAAATTTGATAAAATTTACACATCACTCGATGAACTTAAAAGAGATATTAACAAAAAGAAAATCATTGATGATAATTATGATAAACTCATACTAGGAAATAATGGTCAATTATTAACTGAAATTAAAGGTCAAGTACTAGAACCTCAAAGTAGTTTAAGAGGTAAAGGACTTAATATCCAAACCCCACAAAGTAGTTTAAGGGGACAATTACTTAATAAAACAGTACCTCAAAGTAATTTAAGAGGTAAAGGACTTAATATCCAAACTCCACAAACCCCTTCCCTTTCTGTTGCTACTACATTAGATTACTTACCCCCACTAGCTCTAAAAACTAAACTCGATGACTATAACTTTAAAATTCAAGAGTACAATTCTAAACTTAAACCTTATGAACCTAAACTCTCTAACGACCCTAAAACTATACAATTAGGTGAATATACCCTTAAAGTTGTTAAGGTCTTTTATAAAAATATAACTAGACCTATAATCATAGAAGGACCCTATACTGGTATCTTCTTAGATCAAATGGTTTCATCAACAGGTAAAATTTTAGGGTCTAATGCTACTGCTAGTCCTTATTTTACACAAAACAGAAGGATACTAGAATCTTTAGGGGATACAAGTGAAATAAGTGAAATTAAAGTTAAAGATTATGTTAATAAGAAACCTATCCCATCTAGCACCTTAGTAGAAATAGAAAGTTTAAAAGCTTCTCAAGAGATTAAAGATAGTATTCCTAAACTAACAGGTATTTCTATTATTACGGATTATATGAAACCAGATACTAGTATGAGAGTATCTCATCATGGTAGTTATAATCGAATTGTATCTAATATATTTAATCCTGAAGGTCTAAGCATAGTAAGACGATTATACTTAAAAGACGGTGAACCGGAATCTATCTATAATGACCTTTTTGTATCTAACCCTTGTATGCCTGATGGTCTAGGTACTAAAATCTTCACCCAACAAGTTAAATCAGCTTCTGAATTAGGTTTTAAATTTATAGAAACTGAAGCAGTTGGTGATTTAGGTAGTAGTTATGCAGGTTATTATGTCTGGCCCAAATTAGGTTATAATATAGATTTTTATATCGGAAATATCTTTAAAAGCATACAAAGAAGTGTAGAAGAAAAGAATGCAAAGAAGTACAGTAGAATGTACTACAATATGGTACAAATCAAAGATTGGTTTAAAAAAACTCTTAACCAAGATTTAGATAAAGATGGTACAATCAGTATCCTTGATTTATATGCCTGTAAAGTTAATGGTAAATTTATTGGTCAAGAACTTTGGAAAAATTTAGGTTCAGATATCCAAGTTACTTTTGATTTAACTCCAGGTTCGCTATCTATGAGAATCCTCGATAGATATATTGAACTTAAAGCTAAATCTCAAGGTGTTTCTGTACAAGAATTTTTAAATAAAGGTACACCCACTAGCAGTAATAACTTAGAATGTTTTATGGGAGATGTAAAAGTTAGAAACCAATCAGAAGTTATTTATGCTTTAAAGATAGCTATTAAAAACCATGAAAATGGTGTTATCGTTAAACTACTTGACCCTAAACATCAATACCACACAAACTTTATGGATTTTATAAAAAACATTAAAGATACTAATATCACTAATGCTATTAGAACTATTGCTAAAATCTATAAATCACCTATGAATAATAAATTTGCATCTTCTAGTACACCCCAAGAAGACCCTATCCTTAAAGAATTAGATATGGGGGTACTTGATCAAGTTTGGGATGAAATTAATACTATGTATGAATCAGGTAATTTTTAGTCTAGGGTTCGCATACTAAATTTCTAGCATTTTGAGACCCCATGCGGACCCTAAATTTCTTTTATGACCTTTTTTAAATGATCCACATCTTTTAACTTATCTAATTCTTTTATGAAATTATTTTGTGTTTCTTTCACAAATTTTTCCATCATTTTATCAACATCACCATTTTCTTCTTTTTTCTTAGCTTGCTTTTTTTTTGTAGGGATTTTATCTACACCACTTTGAATTGCTTGTTGAAGACCGAATTTTTGACCTAAAGCACCAAAAAATGCCATAGATGCGGTACTAGCTATACCAGTCCACAGAGTACTACCAATACTACCAATAGCAGACCCCACAGAAAAACTAGATGCCGCTGATGCTATAGATGCTTTTGCAGCAGTTAAAACACCCGCAGACCCCACAAAACCACCACCACCTATTACCACAGCAGATGCAGCTAATGTCTTAAATAAACCCCCTACCATACCAGGTACTGCTTTCTTCATCCCTTCTTTATCTTTATTCTTAAATGCTTTCCCAAAATCACTATATGAATCAGCATTCGTTATTGATTTTAATGCTTTCTTAAAAAAACCATCACTCTTTACTTCTTCTTTTACTTCTTCTACTTGTTCTTCTCTTTGTTCTTCATTCTTTAAAAACTCTTGACCCGCTTTATCTTCTTTAAATTGTTTTTCTTTTATCTCAGGAGTTAAAGGGGATTTAGGTTGTTCTTTCTTAGCTGAATTTTGTTCTTTTTTTTCTTTCTTTATTTGTAAATATTGAGCTCTAATTTTTTTCTGTTGCTCTAAGGGAAGACTCGTATATTTTACTTTATTTCCTGTTTCGGAATGTGTAAATACCCATTCAGTTTTTAATTTATGCCACTGTTCATCTTTCTTTGCAGCTAATTTTGTTATAATACTATTTATATTGTTTTCTATATATACTTGATCTGTATACCCTAGCTCATTAAAAGCTAATCTCAATATTGATGCCATCTTTAGTGTTCTCATACAAAATATCCTTTATTTAATACTACACTAAAGTGTTTTATAAAAAAGATATTAAATAAATTTGATATCGAAATCTGTATCTCTATTACGACTTGCCTTTTTATTTGTCTTTTTTGGTTTCTCTGATTTAATTGTCAATTTCTTTTTTTCACCTAAATTAGATACTTGCTTAGATAATTTCTCTTGTAACTTTTCTGCTAGTAACTCTAAATTCATCTCATTCTTTTTAGAAAACTTATTCATAGATGCTCGCTTAAGTGCTTTGTCTTGTACTTTCTTATTATATTCTGTTTCAACATCATTAAAAGACTTCATTTCTTCTACAGATGTACCCTTATTGTTTAATTCAAACAGACTATCTTCAAAACTATCCAGCTCTTTCATTTGTTTTCTCAAATTTTCTTGATTTTTAACTATTTCTTTTTGTTCGCTATCATAGTTTTTTATCTTCTCTTGAGACCTTTCAATATCACCATCAAGCGATCCAACATCTACCTCTAAACTTTTAATTTGTTCTTTCACTACATTTAAATCATCTTCCGCAAAATCAATTCTTTTAGAAAAAGATTCTCCGGATGATGAGTAGGATTCTTCATACATTTTAAGACCAATTTGCTTTCTATCAGCAGATACTTCTTTTAAGTATTTCTTATCTTCTTTTAACTTTTCTCCTAGTTTTTCATTTTCAGATTCTAATTTTTCTTGTTCTTCTTGCAGATTCTCCAATTCCCCCTCGAATCTTCTAATAAACCTACCTTCCATATTTTCCATATCTGACATCTTTTTTTCTAATTCCGCACTTCTCTGTTCTATCTCTTTTAACCTAGTTTCATTAGTACTTAATGTATCTTTTGTAGTATCTAATCGATTTCTAGCTTCTACCATATCTTTATTAACTTTTTCATATTCACTCAAGGAATCTCTCAATTTATTTAATTTCTCACTCTTGTCTTTTCTTTCCTCTTCCATTTCTTTCTGTTTTGTTTCCAACTCTTCTTTATCCATTCCCGCAAAATCTACTAAATCCTTTTGATGTTCTATTTCTTTACTTAAATTCTCATGAGTTTCCTTCATTTCATAAAACTCTGCCTGTATCTTGTTCTCTTCTTCTCCTATTATTCTGTGTAATTCATCTCTCATTTGCAGTTCCGGATCCAGTTCATAAAAACCCATTGATTTATCTAAATACTCTTCATATAACTCATCTGTTGTCTTTCTTTGATCTTCCGACATAGCATCATATGCTTTTTGTTCCGCATTCTTTACTATCTCAATCATTTTATTTACACGAGCTTCTTGGTCTTTGGCTATCTCTTCCCCCCCATTTTCCCATAAAAGTTTCTTTACTTCTTGTACTTCAATATCTTTTTCTCTCAGATGTTCAAAAAAACCTACTCTTTTTTTCTCCATTTCGGCTAATTCTGCTTCAGACACAAAAGTTCCTAGTTGACTATCTTTCATAAGATTACCATCTTCATCATATTGATCATATATGGCAAAAATATCCGGTTTGTTTTTCAAAACCTCCTTTGCTATTTGCTCCTCTACATTATCATATAAATGCCTATGTTTCCGATATCCCTCGTCTGACATACGATCCGAATCTGGATTGCTATAATCAAAATCTATCTTAAACCCATCGTCTCGCATCTGCATAAGTATTTCACTTCTCGCATTTTTTTCTAAACTGTCATAATACTCTTTCACTTCATCTTCCCCCTCAAACTCCTCTTCTAAATAATCCTCTAACTCTTCTTCATACTTATCTGCATACTCTTGATTAAGATCATCTATTGCATCTTGTTTCAAATCATCTGCTGTATCTAGCACTGCATTTGCTATCATACCTCCACTTAACCCTACTACCACTGCCACACCCAACCCTATCAATAACCCTTTCGCCAACCCTTTCATTATCCCAGGTAATGACTCTTTAAATGACTTAGCATCTTTGTTCTTTAAACTCTCCCCTAACTTGTTTAAATCTTCTTCTTTCACATGAGCTTTCATCCCCTCCACTATCTTCTTTTTTGTCTCAGGACTCTTTATATCCTTTACTACTTTATCTCTTAATTTCTTGTCCTTCTTTAAAGAATCTTTCATCTTTTTAGCCATCTGTTTTGGGTCTTTCACTGGACTCTCTTTCTTCCCCTTCCCATCTCCTTTTTCCTCACTCTCTTCTACCTTCTTTTCAAACTGACCTCTTATCTTCTTCTGTTCTTCCCCAGGTAAACTACTAAAATTTACCTTATTCTTCGTCTTAGGATTTACGAATTTCTTCCCTTTTATCGCTTCTTCAAATGTTATCTCATTCGCTAACTTTACTAATATAGATTCAATCTTCTGATCAATGTTACCCGTATAATCTATCTGTAAAAATGCTTTTTTTAACAATCTCTTGATTGCCATTTTATCCTGAATATAACCCATTTTATAACTCCGTATCTCTAAGTGATTTGATATATACAGAGTTATAAAAAAAATATTACTTTACTTTAAATACCCTATGTTCATCTTTAAATTGTCTAATACCATCTCAGATAACATCTTCATATTCATCTCATCCTCCTTTGAATATTTCTTCATACTCCCTTTCTTTAATATCTTTTTACTCTCATCATAAAACTTATCTTTTACATCTTGATAAGTACCTACTTCTTTCCTCATCGTCTTTATCTCATCTTTCATCTCTTTCAATTCTTCCGCAGATGACCCTAACTCTCTAGACTCTATAGATTCTAGAGATCTCTTATGATCCTTATAAGACTGTTCTAACTTCTCTGCTTTTTGCTTTACTTCTTCCGGTAAAGCATCATAGTCATCAGGATTATTCTCTCTCAAATCATTAAATTTATTTAACTGAGCCTCATATTTATCTAATATGTTTTTCATTGTCTCTTTTTTCACTTTGTTATTTATCTCTTCATCATAAATCTCTTCTAAATCATCTTTCATCTGTTCCATTGGATCATACTTACTCAATTTCTCCATCTTCTGATCATACTCATCAAACCTTTTCTTCAATTCTTCACTTTCCCCATACTCATCTAGATGTACTTCTTTAGCACTAGATATTATCTGCTGTGAAACTTCCACCCTCTCATTTATATGTTCCATTAATGCTACCTGTAACTCTTTCTTTATCTCCCCATCTTTCTCTAACTCAGGCAATACTTCTTCTCTGTAAAATGTCTTGAAATCCTTTTCCGTCTCATACATCTTCACTTTTAACTCATCAGGCACTATCCCTATCGTATCTTCATAATCTTTCGCTTTACCCTCTAACTCACTCTCCGGTATCACTTCCACCACTACTCTTAAATACTTTGCAGGTCTATTTAAATCCCCTTCCTCTATCTTATCCATCGTTGAAAATTTTACAATCTTTTCAGCACCAAATTTATCCTTAAACTCCTCCATATCTTCATCTTTAAACTCCATATCATCTAACACTTCTTCTATCGCACCCTCCATCTCTTCAAAATGCTCCCATGCTAATTCCTCTCTTCTTCTCGCTTCTATTTCTTCCATACTATCTTCTACACTCCCCATTACCATATCTTTCGCCACTGCCCCCATACCTCCCAATACTAACATACCCCCCACTACACCCAATACACCCTTTAATGTACCTTTCGCTACACCAGGTAATGACTTCTTCATCCCCTCCACATCTAACTCTTTTAACGAATCCCCAAACTTCTTAAAATCCTCTGCATTTACAAATCTCTTTATCCCCTCCACTAACTCATTCTTTACTTCTGGACTCTCTATCCTCTCTACTACTTCCCCTACCACTTCTGCCCTATGCTCAGGGTCCTTCTCAAATTTCTCTTCTTGCTTCTTTATTTCTGCCTCTACCTTTTTCGCCTCTTCTTTTACATCAGGTAATTCTTTTATTTCCGGTACCACAGTCTTCTTCTTATTCTCTTTTATCTCTTTTATTTTCTTATTAAATGCTTCCCTTAAATGCTCTTGATAATCTTTAGGTAAACTACCAAAATTCACCTTATTCTTCGTCTTAGGATTTACAAATTTCTTCCCTTTTATATATTTCTCAAATGTTATCTCCCCAGCTACCTTATATAACACATCCCTAACTTTTTCTTCCAACCCCCTTTTATACCCCAACTCTATAAATGCTTTCTTTAATATATTTTCTAACTTTTTTCTGTCTCTCATTTTTTTTCTCCTTAGTCATAATAAATTACACACTATTTAACCTTTATTACATCTTCATACTTAAACCTTATCTCCCCCTCCCCTACTTTCCCTATCTCCACCCTCACTTCTTTTACCCCTATTACCTCTAACTCCCTCTTTATCCTTAACCCTTTCTCTATCCCCCCTACTCCCCATACTTGTACCACCACTAACCTCCCCCCACTCTTATCATATACTTTCTTTAATACCGGATACGATAACCCCATTATTATCTCATCCCCTCCTTTCACAAAATATAACTCTTCTATCTTTACTCCCACTTCTATCTCATCTATACACCCATCACTGTCTTTGTACCCATTCATATTCTCTACCTCCCCCACACACATATCATATATGTCCATCACACCATCACCATCATTATCCATATCTGGACACCCATCCTCGTCCTTATACCCATCCTTATCCTCACTCTCATTTATACACCCATCTACACTGTCTTTTACTCCATCCTTATCCCTATCACTATTTACAACCCCCTCTACACTCACTATAAACCTCCCACTTACACTCCCTATACCACTCGTTATCCCCTGTCCAAACCCTAATAATATCATCTCATTATACCTCACTCCTACCACCCCCTCTATAACTCCCACCCCACGACCACTTATCGCACCCATCCCCTGAAACCCTTTCCAATTCCCTACACTATATACCCCCACTCCCCATATTACCCCATCCCCTAAATATCTCTTTAACCCTATCTCTTCCCCCTTTACCGTCTTTACTCCATCCCCCACCCTATATCCTATATTTATACTATATCCCACCTTATCTTTTATATCTCCACTTATTATCCCCTTATATGTATTTACTCCCACTCCACTCCCCATCGGTATACTACTCACCATCATTAACGATATATCTAACTTTAATATCCCCCCTCTTACTATATGACTCACTAACCTTAACTTTGGTGCAAACTTTATATTATCCACACCACTCTTATATAACCCCCTATACTCACCCTCTCCACTTATATAATTGTACCCTACCCCTACCCCTATACTTAACCTATCCTCTATTAATCCATATGTACCATTTACACCTACCTGACTCATATACTTCACTATACTACTCTTATTATAACTGTCCACTAACGCATCCTGACTATAATTCACCCCTACATTATAATCTAACTCTTTTGACCCTATTATCTTCCCACCATCTACATTATACACCCTATACTTATCCATCCCCATATTTAAACTCTGTACATCTTGTCCATATACTACACCACTTAATAACAATATTATTAATAATACTCTCATCTGTCTTCTCTCTTTATGAAATTTCATATTTCATAAAGACCCATCCTATAAACTAATAAACTAATTTTAGATATATCTCTAACCCCTTGATACCCCCCACTATATTCTTTAAGACCCTTAACTTACTCTCCGTACCACTATGTGTCACTACATTATACCCCCCTACCCTTACTATACTCCCTTCCGATAAATACTCTTTCTTTACCTCATCCCCCCCTATTAATCTCCCTGAATACTTTATATACTCAGACTCTAACCCATAACTGTGCAAGACTTCTATTACTCTCACTAATACCTCAGACCACTTTTTTATCCCCTCTACTCTCTCATCTCTTTCTTTATATATCACTCTTATCCCACTACATGATACCTTCCCTAATACTACACCCTTTACATTCTCCCACTCTTCTTTATCCACTACTCCTAAAAACTCCTTATAACATGACTCCACTAATACCCGATCTTTGACTCCACTCTCTCTCATTATTACATCTACCCAATCTATCTTCTTTAACACACCCTCTACTTTACTCTTCCCCACTATCTTCTCCATATTATCTATCTCCCCTATCCCTAAACACTTTAATTTCTCTACCCCACTCTCTTTTATATCCACATATAACACTTCCCTATCTAATATATCCTTACTCAAATCCATCGTGTCATATAACTTCCACTCTATTCCATTTGTTAATATACACCACCTCACATTTGATGTTAAACAATAAGTCACTGCTTGTGTTACATTCTTCCCTTCTAATTTCTCCCCTATCCTCTTACACTCCAATAACATCACTGGATTCTCTTCCCCTCTCTTAAATAAAGCAAAATCCACCGGATTCTCTTTCTCATTCCCACTCACTTTCCTCCATTGACTCTTTACGATCTCAGGGTCTTCTCTATCCCACCCTAACTCTTCTCTCATTATAGGTGATATAATATAGTCTATCGTCTCTGACTCTTTGATCTTACTATATCTATCTTCTTTCCAAAACTTCTCGTATTTCATCTTTTAGCTTCCTTTCTTTTTAAAAGCACTTTCCTATTATATTATACCCTTTCATTTTTACCCCAAAAATTTCCAGAAAAAACTATTTTTCACTTTCACTTTTCACACTTCTTAAAAAACAAGCCCCCCCCTTTTTTACACCCCCCCTGTGAGAGATATATACCTTAACACGATACCTAATCCCACACGATACCTAATCACACACGAAGATGTGTATTTATCTAGGGTATAACTATGGTTTCATTTTCAGAATGTCATTTTCATTACGGACTCAATATGGCTTTTTTACCCATAGTACCTTTAAGGTTCTACTTTTTAATGCAGTTCTATGGAACTTGACGAAACACTAGTAAAATCTCATTAGTGTATATAGTCTATGGCATATTCACCTATTTAGTTCTATGGCATATCTACCTATTTAGTTCTATGGTATATTATATACAGTCATATGTCATATTGAGCATATAGGACATATGACAAAGTTAAACAACAGAAAGGACTTAAATGAACTCTCATTTTGAAATATCGGATAAGTTTGATGAACAACAGGAAATTGTTATTGCAACTAATGATACTTTGCTAGAAATTAAAACCTTGCCTAGTGATACCTTCAAACTCATTTTGACATCGCCTCCGTATAATATTGGCAAGTCGTATGAAACTCAAACATCTCTTGAAGATTATCTATCATGGCAAGAATCTGTTCTTGTTGAACTAATTCGTGTTATGACACCTAATGGGAGCTTAGTCTTACAGATTGGGAATTTTATAGATAACGGTGAAGTTTTTCCTTTAGATTTTTATTTTTACCCCATCTGTAAAAAACTCGGGCTCCAACTCAGAAATAGAATTGTTTGGCATTTCGATCATGGCTTGCATTGTAAGAAAAGACTTTCGGGTCGGTATGAAGTTATCCTGTGGTTTACAAAGAATAGTGATTACACATTTAATCTCGATCCCATTAGAATACCATCTAAGTATCCAGGTAAAAGACATTTTAAAGGTGCTAAGAAAGGACAGCTTAGTGGAAACCCTCTAGGTAAGAACCCATCAGACTTTTGGCAATTTATATCAAATGAATTTGATAAAGGTATCTTTGATGTGCCTAATGTTAAACACAACCATCCAGAGAAAACAGAACACCCCTGTCAATATCCCATTGAAATTGCAGAAAGGTGTGTTTTAGCATTTACAGATGAGAATGATTGGATACTTGATCCTTTTGGTGGTGTTGGTTCTACTTTAATATCTGCTATCAAGAACAATCGTAGAGCCATGAGCATAGATAGAGATAAAAACTATTCTGACATAGCTACTCAAAGAATAAGTGATTTTTTCAATGATACTCTCAAAATGAGAGAAATAGGAACACCTATATATAAACCATAAAGGTTGGGTGTTTGTTTTATCTATAAGGATGGTTGTCTATATGGGATTTGTCTATATGGGTGTTTGACTATATGGGATTTGACCACATGGGATTTGACCATAAGGGGTTTGTCTATATGGAATTTATCTACAAGGGTGTTTAACCACATGAGATTTGACCCATATATGGAGTTTATCCATATATGGGTTTGACTATATGAGATTTATCTATATGGGTGTTTGACCTTATGGGGCATTGCTGTTTAACTTGGTGTTTGTCTGTATGAGATTTGCCGGTATGGGATTTGTCTATATGGGATTTGTCTGTATAGGATTTGTCTATATGGGATTTGTCTATATGGTGTTTGTCTATATGGTGTTTGACCATATAGAATTTGACCACAAGGGATTTGTCTGTATGGTGTTTGTCTGTATGAGATTTGCCGGTATGGGATTTGTCTATATGGGATTCGTCTATATGGGATTCGTCTATATGGGATTTGACCATATGGGATTTATCTATATGGGATTTATCTATATGGGATTTATCTATATGGGATTTATCTATATGGTGTTTGTCTATATGAGATTGACCACATGAGATTTGACCCATATATGGGTTTTGTCTATAAGGGGTTTGCCTATATGAGATTTATCTATATGGTGTTTGACCTTATGGGAATTTGGCATAAGAGTATTTATCTATAAGGGGGTTTGGTTATATGGTGTTTATCCATAAAGGGTTTGACCATATGGGATTTGACTACAAGGGGTTTGTCTATATAGGTAATTTTCATAACAATATTACCTATATAGAAAGAACATGAGTAAAATGTAACTGAAATTTGACCATATTGTGTCTAAGGGTTTGTAGGTTTGTTGATATGGGTTACTCGTTTATTATCTATGTGAGATTTGAGATGGGTGTTCTTTTTTCTTACCTGTAATTTGAGTTGTTGAAATTCTTAATAAAAACACAGCATCGAGATTATTTTAAATAGATCGGAAAGATCAAATCACAGTAAGGTTAATATCTGAGTTGCAAGAGAGTTCAGTTCCAGAAAGAGATCGGTTCCAGAGAGTGATCAGTTCCAGAAAGAGATCGGAGAGAACAACTGGAACTGATCAAAGCCGAGTGAGTCGAGCTTCGTGAGTGAAGAGCTCTTGAGAGTGACCAAAAAAGGACTCACAAGCACCCACAAGCAAAAGTGAATGACCTTTAAGCAAAAGTGAGCATCCAACAAGCAAAATGAGGGAACTATTAAGCAAAATGAGGTGACTATTAAGCAAAAAGGGGTGACCCATAAGCAAAAAGGGGAAAATCCTAAGCAAAAAGGGAGAACTATTAAGCAAAAAGGGGGGACTATTAAGCAAAAAGAGGAGACCCATAAGCAAAAAAGGGTGACCCATAAGCAAAAAGGGGGGACTATTAAGCAAAAACAAGCACTTTTTTTGACTTAAAAATCGAACAATTTCAAGGTTTCAGGGAAATGTTGTGATGTAAGAGTATGGACAGCTTGTGCATATTGTTGAATTTCAAGTTGGGCACCAGTGTCCATTCTGAGTTTCAAGAAATGTAAAACAGCTTGAAGGCTTGTAGTCCAGATACATTCACTATAACTTGCAATAGGTAAAAGCACCCTTGCTTGTTCTCTACACACACCAAGAGTTAAAAGATCATCATATGCTTTTTCACAAACAGAATAAACATTGTTTAAAATTTCAAAAGCTTTTTCAGATTCAAGAATTTCGCCAGCACTTGATTGTTTATTCTTTGTGTCCTGCATCCTCCAAGTGTTAGGTTTAAAAAAACCATGTCTTAGTTCTGTGTATCTAGCACTTTGTTCATTCCAAGAACAACCGATTTGATGCTTCATCCACTGCCTTAAAACAAAGATTGGAGTTCTTAATCTGAAAGTAAGATAACAATGTCTAAAAGGACTTGTGTGTTCATGTTGCCATAAATAGTTTAAGAGTTTGGCATCCTTGTCTGTAAACTCACTTGATTCTTTCCCATATGATACTCTTGCTGTATTTACAACTTTAAGATCATTTCCCATAACCTCAATAAGTTCAACAAAGCCGTCATTAAAAACATCAATCTTTTCCATATAAAATCCTTTTCGGTTTAGTCTGTTTAACTATACCGATATGGTTGGATATGTATATAAAAGATATATGTGAAGTAGATTGATTATCTTTATGAACCTTTAAAAAGACAATAGAATATCTAACTACTCTTTTAAGTAGTTTTTATGGTGTCAATAGACAACATGATATTTCTATCTATGATGATCTATTTTGTATCTTAAAGGTTGAATTTTAAGATACATCTATGATCTTTTGACCATAGATAAACAGATGATAGAGATTGAATTTAATCTTGATGTTATTGCTATTATTATTAGAAGTAAAAGTAATAATAATATTAGTAGTATCTATAAAAGATAAATCTTTTCTATATACATATATCTATATAAATATATCTATATAAGCACCGAGTAAGAACATTAAATTCTTAAACAAGATGAATAGAATTTATCTTGAGTGGTTTATGGTAGTAGTGTTGGTAAATGATACATATCTAAAAGTGATTTATTTCAGTCACTACCTTTAAAAGAGAAAAGAGAAGTTTTAAAGGGATATGTAAGTCTTTATATCTAAATGGATACTAGACCATATATGATTTTATCAAAAGAGATAGGTAATCACATTCATGCACAAGAAAAAGTAAAATTCAGGAAACACTTGCTATGTTTAAAGATTTTCATCTTAATGGTAAATTGTCTATCTTTAAGGACTTCACATTTTTAAAGACAGAACAAAAGAAACTGATCTTATGTATCTAAACAAAAGGGTTTCTAAAATTCCCATTCAACTCTCTTACGAGTAGCTTTCACTTTATGGGTTTGGTTTATACTTGAAAATTTTAAACATAGCAATAAAAAACAAACACATCTTTATAGAGAATTTTAAGGGGGTTTTAAGAGTGTTTAAGAGTAAAGGGGTGTAACGACTAAGGGAAACTAATAAAATTGAAAATAGAGTGGAAAAAGAGTGTATAGTAAAAAGAAAGGAAAAAAGAATGAAAGAAAAATTTATGGAAAAAACAAAAGAGCTTGGTGAACTTTTAACAGAAAAGAATCAGGCTTATGGAAATGCTTTTGAGAAAACGACAAAGATTTTAGAATTGTTATATCCAAATGGCATATCAGTATCGCAGTATAAAGATGTTCATGTGATAGTAAGAATGTTAGACAAGTTAAGCAGGATAGCAAGAGATAACGATCCTATGGGTGAAAGTCCATATCAAGACATCGCAGGATATTCAATATTAGCAATGGTAAATTCTGAGAAAAAATAATTTTCTTTTTATAAGTATCTCTAAAGCAAGACAAAGGATTAGAGAAAATGAAAAAGAATTATGAGAAATTAGTAAAGATCGCATACTTGAACCCCCAATATAGAAATGCTTTTTTTATGTTGCTAGGCACACAAATAAGAGTAGGTTCAAATGTAGAAACGATTAAAGAAAATGCATCTCAAGGCATATTCGATAATTACACTTTAGGTGTGTTATCTACTTATTTTTCTAGTAAAGGCATGAAATTCAAGAACCCCAATCCAGAAGGGGGTAAAGATCAGATTGCGATGAGCACTTTGGTTAATTACTATAATGAAAGAAATACCAATCCCGAATATGGTAAATTTGCAAGAGATACGATCAGTGAAATCCAAAAAGGATTTAATATGTTCTATGCAGATTATGAAAGAAAACAGAAAGTAAAAGAGCCTTCCGAAAAAGACCAAACGAAAGAAGATGATTTAGAAACCAATGTAGATGATTTAGAAATAGTGGATGAAGAAGATCAATCTTTAACACCTGCCCAAAGACTAAACAAGAGAATAAAAAAGGATAGAGAAACTAGAAAGAACAAAGAAGTAGTAGAAAACAAAATTTTAAAAACTTTAGATGAAGTTGGATTTAAAGATGAAGCAGAATTAGAAACTTTTTATGACAAAGTGGAAGAACAATACTTTTATAAAAAAGATGATGGGAAATTATATTTAAAGAACAAAATTGAAGATACACCTAAAACAAGAGAATTGGTAAAAAAGGTGTTAAGGAATAAACTAAATGAGAAAGAGATAGAAGAAATATTCAATGAAACAAAAGAAACAAGAAGGTCATGGATAAATCAAAAGACAAACAATATTACTTATTCATTGGCAAAAGTCTATGCTAAATCTACTTTAGAAAACTATGAGAACACAGCTTTTTTAATTGCAAAAGGTTTAAATTTTGTGAAAGATGCTTTAGATGATAAGTATGGTGAAGTGCAAGAAGATGGAACAAAAAAGATAAATTGGAAAGAATTGCCATCTGAAAAATTGAATAATATTACAAAATCTTACTTTGAGTTACTAGATGAGAAATACAACAGTGAATTAAATGCAGGTGTTCGTTTGAGTATGCGAAAAAATTCTAAATTTATTATGGATACACTCAAAGCTGGATTGAAAGATTCAAAGGTTCAAGAGATTGCATCATCCTTATCCAATCAAGTAGTTCAAAAAGTCACAGAAACAGAAATATATGGTAAAGCATCAGAAACAGCGAAAAAATATTTAGGCGATTCCGTTGAAGAGATTAAAAAAGTAGCAAACACATATATCAACGAACCTTTAAATAATTACTTAGTTGGTCATATGAAAGAGATTAGTAAACATATACTTTCAAATCAGAAATTCACATCAGAATTGAAAGAAAATCTTAAAGAAAACATTATAAAGAGTATATCTCCAGATATAAACCCAACAGAGCTAGAAAATTTGCTCGATAAAACACTTACAGAAATTAATGAAAAAGAATTATCACATGGAATGCTAGATAAGATAGCCGGAGATGCTCAAAACATTCTGTACTCAAATGACATCGCAGGTGTTGTTTCAAACACACAAGAGCTAATCGGTGATGCTTATAATCAAGCCTTAGATGGTGCTAAAGATGTTGGGGCTCTAGCTGTTAAAACAGTAACTACAAAAGTTCTTGGTGTAGTATCTAAATTTTTAGAAAAAAAAGGTGGTTTGTCAGAAGAAGGTAAAAAATTACTAGAAACAGGTTTTGAAGAAGAACTAGGTGTAGATTTGCCTAAATTCGGTGTTGATGTAGAAAGTGAATTACATAAAAGTATTGATAGTTTTAAAGAAAATATTCCTCGTATTCCAACAAGTGTTGAAGTTGAACTTAAAGAAAAAATATCAACAACAATTACAAGCCATGTAGAGCAAAGTAGTGCTGTGGATAATTTCCAAGACAGTGTGTTTAATACCATTGTAGAAACAGCTGTGGTCACCCCTGTTGTCGGTTTGTTAAAAAGTTTTGTGATCGATAAAGCAATTAACAAAACATACTTTGACAGACTAGAAAAAGAAACAGATAAAAAAACAAGATTTGAACAAGAATTTTTAACTTTCAGTCTTACCCCTGAAGCAAAAGAAGATGAGTACAGACAAAAGACAAAAGAAATTTTAGAAGGGGATTTACCTTTAGAAGAACAAATTAACCAAATCTCAGCTCTTGTTAAAGATTTTGATACTAATGTAAGACCTGCCATTGCTAAAGCATTATATGGTCTAGGTAAGCGAGATGCTAGTGGTGCTGCTATCGAAGGTAATCTTAATCAATTAGGCACTTATGTTTTTAAACGAGCTTCCGATGAATTTGATTTTAATAAAATGTTCATCACAGCTTCCGAAGATGATCAAATCACAAACCGACTTAAAGAACTTTTTGCAAGTAAAAAAGATTCATCAGAACCACCACCTTATCTTAACATGAGATACAGTTTAGATAAACTCAATATGGTAAAAGCTATGCAAGACCATGTGAAAAATAAATTAGAAAATCCAGACGAAGATCGTGTATTAGATGTTATCACAGGAAAAAGACCTTTCGGTGAAAAGACCTTTGAGAAATTAAAAAAAAGAAAAATTCAAAAGATGAGAAAGAAAAACATATAATATGCTATTGACATTTCTATCTCTTAAAAAGAAAGGACTTCCATTATGAATAAATGGAAAGCTGATGAAAAAGAAGATCTTGAACTTCTTACCCATGCTATCGCTAATTGGCATCCCAATCTCATTGACATCCAACATGAAATCGCTATCGTCTTTAAAGACAAAGGTGGTAAAATCGGTGGTAAACCTAATCTAGGTAAATGCTTAAAAGCACCTGGTATTCTTGCCGTTCTCGGTGATAAAGAATATCAATTCATTCTCGAAATCGGTTATGACCTTTGGGTTGCTCTCGAAGATTCTGATCGTCTTGCTTTGATTGATCATTTACTTTGCCATATCACTGCTGAAGAAAATCAACAAAATGGCGAAATGAATTATGCTATGAGAACACCTGATGTTTCATATTTCTCTGAAGAAATTGAACGACATGGTAATTGGAAGAAAGAAATTTATGATGCTCTTGGGGAAAAAGAAATCCAAGAAGAACAACAAAAGAAAGAAAAGCAAGCTAAAAAAGGTAAACAACAATCTTTGTTGGATGAAGAAACCGAATTATGAATTTTATCGATAGCTTATCTTTTATCTTATCCAGATACCCACATACTATAGAAGAAATAGAAGATAGCTATCTCATTTATTTAAATACAAACCTACCTATATCTATACACACAACTTTTCAAAGTATCATCGATGACGATATGGTCGAAGAGGCTCTCACTGATCCTGATTTTTTGTTTGTAGAAAATTGCAATTACTATATAGATATTACTTGCTATAATAAATCCTACTCAAATGCTTTTTACACCATCGGTGATTTAGAAAATTTTATACATTCTACCATAGCTAAAATCATATAAGATATGCCATAGCAATTATGCTATCCCATAGATATAGGTATCTATTATGGCAAAAAGAACTAAAAGAAAGATTAGTCCAAGACAACATCTCATCGAACGAATTATCACTCGTTTAACAGGTGGTAGAGCTTGTGTAAAGGCAAGACCTAGATTAAATGAATCAAATGCTTGGTTTGATGATTCAGCATATGGTTTAACTCGTAGAAGATTTTCCGATCCCATAGGTCCCACATGGAATAAAACATCTGATGATGCTGTTGATAAATCAGAACTTGCACTACTCACATCAGAACAACAACAACTCATTTCAGAATATTACAAACTGAGTGATGAGTTTTACAGATTAGCTAGAAAGATCGAACTAGCTAGAGATAACATCGTTGATGCACTCAAAGATCAAATCATTTTAGATGAAGTTCAAAAGCCATATGATGTTGTTCCTATTGCTGATAAAATTGTAGCTTTCATTGAGAGTAAATTATCTGATCTCTTACATAGCACCACTACATTTGGTGATGGTTCTGCCCTTACTAAACCTAAATCATTTACACCCAATCAAGATTACGATGCTCCTATTTATCTCATCACTGAGAAGGATGGTCTATTTATGATTGAGTATCATTTATGGAAAAAAGAAGATCTCGTTCAAGATGAAGATTATGATCTTGGAAAAGCAATTATAGATCAAGTACAGACTTTTAAATATTCTGACTTGCAAGAGATTAAGAATTTTATCATAGCTACATCAAAAGGGGTAGTATGAGAAAACCTAAAATAATTGAATTGGACACTAAGCAGGAACTTGATGCTTGGACTACTTATTCATATATCACAGAGCCATCACTCGAAATTAAACCAATTAAGAATTTAGAAGATGCTGTGTTTTTTCAAGGTAGTGGTGCAAGTAGAAGAAGGGTTGCTCCTTATCAAATACCACCACTTAAAAATACTGATCCTGAAGTGTTATCTCTTGTCGATGAGTATCATGTTAGTGTAGCTACACTAGAAAAAGCATTTAAAGAATGGGAAAGCAAACGGATTGATTTGTTGGTTAAGTTGAAAGATTTATCTAGTATCAATCCTAGACCATACGAAGATATTATTGCGATTTTAGCTAAGGGTTAAAATCGGTTTACCTAATAAATTACTTTAATAAAACCTATTTTTTAAGAATTTAATAAAATCAAACACTTAGATTGTATCGCCCCATGTAATGTATCCACACTTAAAAATCAGATTAGCAGTTAAATCAGTTTAAGAATTGTTAGATAGCTCTACTTGCTTTAATAAGAGATGCTACTGTAGGTTGTACATAACCAACGAAGTTCACTCCAGAACCTGGTTGCGCGTTTAGAGCGTGTATAGCATCATCATATACACCATAGTCATTAGAGTAGTTATTGGCAATTAATTTAACACGACCTTCTTGATTGTAGTTACCAAACTCTGCAGCAGCAAATAAAACTTTGCCCTTTACAATGAAATTCTTAAAACCGATTACAGTGTCGTTAAAATCCATGTACTCTGGTTTGTTCTTCAAGACAGAAGAATCTTCAGTCGCTAGGGTAAGAAAAAAATTTCTCAATGTTGAATCTTCAATTCTATTGATAAAACTAGATTTATCAAAGGGATCGAAACCAAAATAACCATCATCAAAACCATCACCAATACCACGAGGGGTAAATTTAGCAGCTGTCCTGATCAATCTAGATTCTAATCTAGCAATACGAGCTTCGAGTGAAGCAATTTTTGAGTTAAACATAATCGATTTATATAACTATATAAATAAAAAATTGACTTTTAGACATTTGTGATTGTAAGTATCAAATCAACCAACAACCTTTAGGATCATAAATCCTTGACCTGTTGCTACGGAAACTTGACTTACTATACCTGTTGTTAATTGATTTAAAGCATCAATAGTTTCTTCATCTTCTGCATTATTGATATAGAAAGAAGAAAGTGTATCTTCAGCTTCTACTCTTTTAGTACGAGCATCAATCATTTGAATAATTGTCTCACCATTAATTTTATTTCGACCTAAAAGGGGAAAAGGGTTTTTTCGTGTAATAGCAGCAGATTTAGAAATTCTTAATTCTAATCTAGCAATACGAGCTTCGAGTGATGCAATTTTTGAGTTAAACATAATCGTTTATCCTTTGTGTTAGTTTATTTATATAACTATATAAATAAAAAATTAATCATCGGTTTCAACTTTAGGCATATACTGTTCTATCTTATCATGTAAATGAACTTGAGATTCTTTCTTTGTCTTAATCACATTCTCATTCTGAAAGATACTAAGTTTCTCAATTAAAGCAGTCTGTATCTCAAACAACTGATCAGATTTAAGTTGTAAATGGATTTGAGCATCCCTTAAACGAGCAATTAAAGAAGCACGATCAGCATTAGCTTGTTCAAGTTTAGCTTTAAGTTCTTCAATTTCTTCAGGACTTCGACCACTAGCTATTGTAAGCATAGATGAAATTGAACCTGTTAAAACACCAATTACACCGATGAGAATATCTCTGTTCTCATCTACAATTTTAAAGAAGGATAAGAATAGAATTAAGCCTACGACTAAGATCATAAAAAAAACACTGAACCACCACCCTTTAGTTTTATCGCTGTTCATATCATGGTTCATATGATTACTCCTGATAGATAATGCCAAATAAGATTAAGAATTGTTCTCTCATTTTAGGGTCAAAGAATAGATAAAAAAGAAACATGAAAATGAAAGTTAAAGTCAGAATAAACACCCAACCTACAAAATGGATGATGTAATTATAGAAAGCAACATCTTTCTCATTCATAGATAAAACATTCAAACCACCCATTCTTTCTGCTTTATCTGTGTTGTCTGGAATTCTTAAACTTTCTTTATCTAAACCCATAGCATAAATACCGATATATTGTTTCAATCCTTTAAATTTATATGCACCTATAAAACTATATCTAGTACCTTTAGGTGTGTTGCTATTAACTCCCAAATTCTTAAATTCATCCATAGCTTCTTTAGTGAGTAAGACTTGACCCTTACCACATAAAGACATAGTTCTAGCTGCTATGTTTTTACCAACACCTTCAAGCTCTAACCGTTTAGCACCACCTTGTATATATTTAGCATCTTGATGAACGACAACAATACTAGACCAATGAACACCGACACGACAACTTAGTTTAGTTCTTTCAGGTACATTGATTTGATAGTATAAACCAAAATTGACTGCATCTTGGATAGTTTCAAAATAAATGAGAAAGCCATCTGACCGATCAATTTCTTGACCGTTAAATCTTGTTATGAGATCACGAACACTCCGATCATGAACTTGAAACACCATAGCAGCTTTAGCATCGCCTGCTCTTTGAACAAAGGCTGTGCTACCTATAATATCGAGTAAAACAATAGCTAGTGTTCTTTCTTCAATTTTCATTTTTTATCTAGCTTTCTTAAAATATTAAGAATTTCATCAATCTTTGTTTCATTCGTAGATACAGTAGTTTTCTTTTTAAATTCGATAAATGTTTCTATGATATATTGAGATAGAAAGCTACTTATTCCTGCTAGAACCCATTGACTTTCATTTAATGAAATAGGATCAGCTATGACCCAAACACCAAAAAGACCACCAAGAGTAGAACATAAACAGACTTGAATTTTGTTTAGAGATAAATTCATTTTATTAAGAATTGTATCTGCAATGATGTACCCAACACTAGCACAGATAGAAATAATTTCATATTGACTGAGCTGTTGCATGATGGTGTACTCTTTTAAATTCTTAATCTATAAAAACTCATTTATAGATACATTAAAAATCGAGAGGGTCCGCATACCTTTTTTCAAATAAAAAGATACTCAATGCGGACCCTTTTGTATAATATAGAGTGTCTTTCAAATTCTTAAAAAGGAAAAAACATGAATTTCAATGATTACCAAGAACAAACAAGTTTAACTGCAAAATACCCAAAAGAACAAGCGGTCAATTATTGTACTTTAGGTTTAGTAGGTGAAGCAGGCGAAATTGCTAACAAAATTAAAAAAGTCATTCGTGATAACAAGCCTATCGATGAAGCTTTCAAAGAAGATATGAAAGCTGAATTGGGTGATGTGTTATGGTATGTTGCTCGTTTATCTGATGAGTTTGGGATCAAACTTGATGATGTTGCTTCATACAATATGTCAAAGCTACTTGATCGTTTAAAAAGAAATGTGATTCAAGGTAGTGGGGATAACAGATAATCATGGAACTTTTTCATGTTGATGTTTTAATGTATGCTGTGTACTTGATCATAGTAGCACCTAAGAATTTAAAAAAAAATTCTGAGATATTAGAATTGGAAGGTCTTATCATATCAACAGCTTTTATGTTTTTCATTTTTATGATGATCCTGTTTTTATGTAAGCAATTTCCTTTGATTATGTTTTTCTATTTAGCATTTAATCTCTATCAATCTAAAAATTCTTAAAATTTATTTATTATTTATATATATGCTTTATGTTAGATACATATATGAAAAAATTCTTAAAGGAGTTTAAAATGTCTTTATTAGCTAAAAAGATTGCAAGCAGATATATTGCCAAAACTGCTGCTAAAGAAGAAACATCATGGAAAGATTTAGCTGTTGATACACTATGTCATCAGATTGGTTGCACTACCGATCTTCTGATGAAAGATAGTCAAGGCAGATGTTACAAAGATGGCAAGTATCCAAATTCTATTGTTGTTACTTTATCACAAGGTGCTGCTACTAATGGTGAATCTCAATGGTTAGTTTTTGAAACATTTGGGGATGCTGAAGTTTCAGCTCTTTCTTACATTCAATCTAAAATTGAAGAAAACCCATCAGCTTTTGATATGAATTGGTTAAGTCAATATTTCAGTATCAGCAGTAGTGATGTGAAAAGAATATCACAAGAAGATGCTTTAGAAATTGTAAAAGAACTTTCTCCTGATGAAATGATCGCTGAATTGTCAGCAACTTATTCTGATGAAGATAGCGACATTCAAGAATTTATCGAAGATTTTCTTGAAACACAAAATGAACTTAAGACTTTAACAATTTCAACAGATGATGAAATTTCAATCAAAGAACTTGAATTGGCATTTGCTCAATTAAAGAAAGAAGCTCGTGAATTACTGATCGGTAATATCGCTAGTAAGATCGCTCAAGAATTGACTGAAAATCCAGCAGGCTATTGGGAAAACTTAACAGGTAGCTTAGAAGATTTACCAAGTTGGATTCAAATTGATAGTAAGGGTGCTGCCCAAAATGCTATCTTGTCTGATGGTGTTGGTGAGTTCTTAGATTCTCATGATGGCGAAGAAATTTACTTAAGAGGAACAACATCTGTTGCTTTCGGTCAAGCACAAGAAATTTAATTTCTTTATAACATCTCTTTTTATATAAAATTCTTAAACTTTAAGAGGTGTTATTATGTGGTGGGTTTACTCTATCCAATCTATCAAAAAAAGAATTTGTCCAAGAACAGGAAAACCTTTACCTGGCATTATCTATGTTGGTTGTACTAAAGACTTGTATCGTAGATTAAGACAACACAATGGTGAGATAGTAGGTGGTGCAAGATTTACTACTGATTACAGACCTTGGATACCTCGTTCTGCATATGGACCCTATAATGATAGATCAACTGCACAACAAGCTGAAGAAATTCTTAAAAAAAGAAAAGGCGAAGAAAGAGTTTATTGGTGCAAAGAAGATTCTCCTTTATGTAAGGGTGATGGAATTAAACATGAATGGGTTAAATTAGGTGGTAGAAAAATACAATAGTTTTTTAATTATACTTACATTATTAAAAATATAAACAGAAGGAGTTTTTCTATGAGTGATACTCAAGATGATTTTCTAAAGTCTAAAATTCTTAATCCATATAAAGGTGCTTTCTACCGTTATTATGGCTTTAAATTTAGCAAAATTAAAAGAGCATACGGTATCTTAAGAGTTTATCAATCTTTGATTGCTCTTGATGATTTTTTAATGGATCGTGTCGAAAAAGTTTTGAAAGGTGAGAAAATCATTTTCAATCTTACCCCAGACTATCTTGCATCCGTAAAATTTATCATCGATGCTTTTGAACAGAATGAGTGGAAACTTAAAGCTAATGAACTTGCCGAACTTCATACTTCTATCTTGCCTTATCTTAAAGCTATCGATTCTGATATTAAATTAAAACTAGGTGCTTTCTTAAAAAAGAACCGTTCCGAAGATGGTTCTGAAGTTCGTTCTCTTTCTGAAATCCACAATATTTGGAAAGAAGCTACTAGAGAAAGCACATATAAAAAAGTTGTTGAAATTATGGGTTCTATGATTGAAGTCATTTGTGATACTATCAATCTACCTATCCATACAGAAAAGAAATTCAACAAAGATTTGAACATCTATTATTCCTTGTTCTCTATTGTTACTAAGCCTGAAATGAGCTTAGAAATGGCAAGTGAAGATGTTGCAGCTCAAATTGAATTTAACAAGAAATTAGTTGAAGTCAAAGAAGCTAAAATCAAAAAGAGTATGGTTGAAGAAGGTCTAAAGGTCGGTCGATTAAGATTTGGCCCTTATATGCTTATGGTTGGTAGTGATCCTAAAGAAATGGAAACTATCACTACTCCTGATGGTAATGTTAAATCTCAAAATAAGATCAAAAGAATTTATTGTGATCAATTCCATGATTTCAATGGTGGCTATTTTGAAACCATGCAAGAACTCCAAGAATATGCTAAAGATTACAATGCTAAATATAATGCTCTACGATCTCTTGTCCATAATCCTACTATTGTCACTACTCCCCTTGAAGGTAGTAAGATTTATCAACAAGAACTTGAACCTGATGCAGAAGGTAGAGTTTTAGGCACTTTCTTGAATAGCCAAATCACATATACATATATCTATGCTAAAGAAGATGGCACTAGAGGTCAAGGTGTTAAGGGTACTAAACCACAAGATGTTTTCCATACTGTAAACAGATTAAGTGAAGAAGCTCTTGCTAAAGCAACAGGTCCTGTCACTACTCGTGAACTTACAGATGTTGATCGTGATGATAAATTCACTAGATATTCTTTAAAGAGAAATGTCGAAACTCGTATGCTCGTTGATAGTGTTGGTCGTGAAAGAATTGTTATCACTTCAGGTAAATATCGTGGGTTCTTCCTCGATGATATTGTTAATATCGAAGGTCGTATGGTCGAAGGTACATCATACACCTTTAATCTCAAAGGTAGAGTTAACAAGTATGAAGTCATTGAAAAAGGTCAGTTGAAACTAGAAAATTTACAAGAACCATATATCACTCTATGTCAATCTAGTGCTTGTAAATCTGATGATGAAGCTGAAAAAATTCTTACTTGCCGTTTCTATCTCGGTATCCCATATGATTCTTCAGCCTCAAATAAATTCAAAGCTGAACGAGATGCTATGGAAGCTTTAAGTAAAAAGATTTCCGATATTGAAAAAATCCCAAACACTTTCCGTCAATTTTGGACTTTCTCAGCAGCATCATACGAAGCTATCAGAACAGCTTTAGGTTCTTGTGCTTTATCTCATAGTGCTAGTGGCTTACTTGATCTTTATTACAAAGACCTTTTGAAAAAAGAATATGCTCTTAAAGAAAACAATGTTAAATTGTATTCTGCTGATCGTATCGAAGGCTTTGTTTCTAATGTCGATGGTAAACCATTTAAACTTAACAATAAACAAATGGAAGCTCTTGCTTGGCTTGATGCTAACAGCTTTGCAGGTGTTATGGCTTTAGATACAGGTGTTGGTAAAACCTTGCTCGCTACAGCAGCTATCTTGTTATCTAAACAAAGAGAAAAACAAGAAAATTCTAAACCTCGTAGATTCTTGTTTGTTCAACCTAAAGCTCTTGTTGGTAATCTTGCTGATCAATCTGTTGCTAAGTTCTGTTCTAATCCTAAAGAAATTAAAGAACGATTTGATGAAATTTCATATGATACTTTCATGAGTAATTGGGACCCAAGCAATGCCAACAAATTGAATAGTGCATATAACCAACAAAAATACTATGCTATTTTCTTTGATGAAATTAACTATGCTTCCAAAGGCAATAAAGCTAAAGCCATTTCTTCTTTGAAACACCCAAGAAAAATCTTGCTTACAGGTTCTGCTATTGAAAAGGACCCAACAGACCTTTTCAAGTTTGTTGCTTTAACCAAAGGCATTGATATTAGTTCTCCTGCTGAACAAAATAAGTTCATTCGTAGATATGCTAATCTCGTTGGTGGTCGTTTCGTTGGTGTTAAGCCTTCAATGAAACAAGAATTTGATAAATGGGTTCGTGTTAATGCTTACTTTGCTGATAAGCAAGATGTTAATTATGTTGATATTGGACAACCTGTTCTTCATAAGCCTGTACCCCAAACTAAGAATATCGTTCTTCCCAAAGTTCTTGAAAATCTTTACAAGAAAAAATCACAAGAAGTTGCTAAGAATTTGAAAGATATGCTCAAGGTTTATTCTAAATCTTCTGAAGAAAGAGCAAAGATTAACGATGAATCAAAATCATATCTTAAAGATTTTGCTACTGGTTCTTTAGCTAAACAAATCAAATTACTCCATGATTTAAGTTCTAATCCTAAGAAAGCTATCTCAAGAATTCCAGAATCAGAATTGAGAGCTTTTGGGATTACTAAGAACATGATTAAATCCATGAAGAATCCTAAAGTTGAATCTGCTATCGAAGTAGCTAAAGAAAAAATCAAAGCAGGTAAAAAGGTTCTCTATTTCACAGATGACAATTTACTCGCTATTGAAAATGCTATGTCTTTATCTCAACAGATGCCTAGCTCTGCTCATATTGTTTGTTTATTGAGCAAGATCATGGTTTTTGTGAATGGCGATCTTAAAAAGACTTTCACTAGCTCCACTCCTATTGGAGAGAGTGTTGAAGATATGCTATTTAAAAAAGCAAATGATGAAAGTAAAATGGATGATGAAGAATTAGAAAAGAAAACTAAATGGGCACAAGTTGTTCTCAAAGAAGTTGTTCTTGCTAATTTGAAATATTTTGCCACCATGACTTGTACTAAACCTTATGCTCGTGGTTTCAATTTCCAACCTTTCACTTCTGTTGTTCATTTAGACCGTAATGGTTGGTCATCTGAAGAAATGAAACAAAGAACTGCTCGTGCTTATCGTACAGGTCAAACTGAAGTTGTTGATGAAATTTTCTTAGATGTTGTCTTTGAAAATAACAAAGATACTGATCTTAAGAGTGTTACTCAAAAGATTATGGACGGCAATGAAAAACTTCTCAATGATGATTGGCAAGAAATTATTAAAGATAAAACAGGCGAATTAAAACCTGCAATTCTTAAATATCGTTCTGAAGGAAATTACAATAATCTTTACAATTATCTTCAAGGTATCTACTTGCAAAGCAAAAGCGAAAAAGGCACTACCATAGATGAATTGAAAGGTCTTGTTCAAGGTAAAGATCAAGAATTTTTCAATAGCATTATCAAAGATGCTATGAACTTGAAACTCCTTGAATCCTATGAAGCTGTCCAAAGAGATACTTCTAAGAGTATCGGTACATCTGCTCGTTTATTGATGAGAGCTGTTAATCCTACTGCTGAAGAAGTTGCTAACTTGCAATCACTCCAAAATAAAGCTTCTTCTGATCCACTCTATTATGACACTCCTTTAGATGATCGTAGATTTAACAAAGCTAATCTTAAATCTTTACAAGGTGCTTTACAAGGTTCTCCTTTAACTCCTGCTGATGCTATGGATATTTCTGGTATGGGTGAGGTTTTCAATCTTTCTTTAAACCATAACAGCAATCCTTCTGTTTCTTTACCACAAGTAAAAACAACAGCTGATAGTGTTATTATCTCTCAACCAGATAAACCTGATTCTCTTGTTAAGAATTTACAAGTTGTCATTAAACATGATGGTGCTAAACCAAGTTCTGTTCATGTCAATAGCTTAGATATTAAAGACTGTGCCCCTGTCGGTGTATTCCCATCTGTACTCTTATCTATGATTAAGAATGCTTTCAGTAGTGGTGCTGCTACTATCTCTGTTACTGCTAGTGCTGAAGATGTTTCTGCTTATGTTAAGCTAGGTTTTGATGCTGATATTCCATATTCTTTAATTGAATATCTCAGTAAGAACCCAGATGAAATTGTTCTTAATATTTTTAGTGATTTAACCAATGATGCTCTCGGTAATAAAGCTGATGTACCTAAACTTGGTCTTTTCACTATGTTTAAAAAATCACACAATGGTGTCACAGGTTCTGATCTTTGGAAACGAAATCCTGTTCCTTTGACTCTTACTCTTGAATTGGGTAATTCAAATAATCTTTCTCCAATGAGAGATTATTTTCAAGGTAAAGCTAGAGAACTCGGTATCGATGCTTCTCATTTCTTTACTAAGAAAGAACTTGCTCCTTTCAATACTGTTGATGCTAAGTGTTGGCTTTCTTTCTTGAATGGTGGTATGAATGACTACTGTGACTTACCTAAAGAATTTGTCACTAAGAAGTATTTCCAAGATTTGAAGAAAGCTATCATTTCAAATTCTGCTTTATCAACATCACTCGTAAGTGCAGCATCTAAAGCTGTGCCTTCTTTGAAAAAGCAACTTGAATCTATGATCTCTCGTTTGAACACAGATGCTGATTTACAATCTAAAGTTCAATTTGTAGATATGAATAAGAAAGCTAAGTTGAGAAAGAAAGCATCTGCTATTTCAAGCATTGAAAATGATCCTATTTTACAAAATGTTTGGAGTGCTCTTATTGAATTAGAAAAAGCAAATGATCTTGCTCTCGAACTCAATTTCACTATGAATGATTTTCTCAAAAAATAAACTCGGAGTTTAACTTAAATGAATCCTACTACTATTCCAGAATGGGTTGAATATATTACCCTTATTCCAGAAGATGAATTGATCAACCAAGCTGCTGCTATGGGAAATCAAAAGTTCATCGATACACTTATGGACGAAGGATATTCTGCTTCAGATATTTCTAAAATCCATACTGCTGTTGCTTTACGATTTCAAAAAACAGGTCGTAGAATCCCACTAGAATTTGAAGATTGTGTAGTAAATTATTTTGCTCTCGCAAACCCCATTTTCTAAATTCTTAAACCTTTAATGGCTCACCATTATCATCAAATAATCTCTCAATATCATATTTACCATCTTCCCCCAATTTAACACTCCATAAATCTTTACTGGATCTATGCACTAATTCACCCTCAAGATTTGTGCCTGCTACTACATAAAAGCCTTCTAAGCTACTTACTTTTTTACTAGCTAGACGAACATTTGTTAAAGGTGCTTGTGTGATCTTATTGCTGTTATCCCACTTAACAAACACTTGACCGTCCATAGCTGTCTTACGACCACTCATTGTATTTACTGCTACAACTGTTCCTTTAGTTCCTTGTGAAGGTAAATTGCCAGGTATAAGCATACCATTGTTATGATAAGCATATACTCTTGCACCATCAACCAAAGATGATGTTTTGGCTTTTTTTACATGAACTAAATCTCTAATGCTAGATTCTTCCAAAACAGAATCAATGCTTGCAGTTTTACTTGTATTGATAAAACTAATCATCTCTATACTCCTTAGTGTGAAATTCTTAAAATACCTTTGAGTATAGATAAAATAAAAAACCCTCCATGTTAAAACTAACACAGAGGGTTCTTTTCTCAACAAAACAACCACACACTCATACAAGTGCTTGGATTAAATATCGCCTAACACATCATTCAACACATCTTCTGCATTAAAAGAACTTGCTGTGTTAGCCATACCTGCAACTGGACTTACACCACCATTCTTACCAGCTAGCTTTTCACGAATTTGATCAAGGGTTAAATCTTGTGCAATATCATCTTGTAAGCGAGCATACAAATCTCTTGCGATAGAGATAATATCATTGAAAAGAGCTGGATTCTTATCTTTTACACTTGCGAGTAAATTTTCACGAGCAGGTGAGAAAGACATCTTGTGATAGGTTGGATCAGTAACATCAGCAAGAACATCATGCTTAGTAAGTGGAAACTCACTGTTGGCTGTTTCAAGTTGCTTATACTTTTCGAGTGAAAGTGTCCAAGTCTTTACTTGATAACCATTTGCAAGGCTGTTTGCATCAACTTTACCAGTTGATAAATCTGTTGGCCAGAGAATGATCACTGTTGCGATAGCTACCTTTGAAGGTTCGGTGGCAAACTTTTGAAATTCGGGACCGTTATCTAAGAAATAACCGACATCCTTGTTATACAATCTACGACCACCCTTGAACAAAGGTGCTTGAGCATTGAAATCGGGTGTGCCATTTTCGATACCTGGAAGTGCTACGAAACTGATACGATACTTGCCTTTTTGTGGCTTCCAACGAGATTTACCTGAGGACAAGATTGGGGCAGAGCCACCGAGTGTAAATGTAGAAATACTCATCTGAGTTTCTCCTATGTGTTTGTTAAAACTATGTCTTATGCTTTAAGGCTTTCAGAATTTCTCATTCAAGGCACATTGCACTATCGACATTTATATATTATATGTTTTATTCAGAGTCAAAACCTATAAATTCTTAATTTTTTAATTTTTTTTTATCCTACAAAATTGATCGCTCTAATTGCATTATGTATTACAGGGTACACCATATCTTCAAACACTACTAAAGTGCCGAGAATATCGTGTTCTGTTGGAATTAAAAGATTGTTCATTCTCTTTACATTCTCTATCCCAACTTCTTTCATATTTATTTTTGCCTCATTTTCATCACTATATTCTAAACCCCATTCTTCTGTTTGACCCTTACTTTTTATAGCATCTATACATAATTGAGATACTTGATCAATAGGTAGCTTTAAACCCCATGTCATTACACGACCTTGTGAATTAGGTTTATCAATCCATTTGAGCTGATTTGTTTTTGAATGACCAACTAAAATTGGAGTGCAATGTGGTGGAACAGGCACTTCTATAAATAAAGGTGCTTTCTTGTTTTCTATCTTAATCACTTCAAATGGTATGTTACTCATTTTCTTCATCTTTCTTTTCTGTCATTTCATCTATTTCATCTACTCCACCCAACACCCATAATAAAGCTGATATGTCAGGATATTGACTTGCTATTGCCCCCATATCACCACTTGCTAATAAATCATCTATCTCTGTTTCTATTTCTTCTTTTGTTTTTTGTGGTTTAAAGAATGGACAATTTGGAGGTACAGATTGATCACATATCATCCCATCCCACTCTTTTGGTTTATCTGCATCAAGTAAACACACATAAAATAGATCATCGCCATTGCTACCTTTAACCAAACCTGAATGGCTACAATTACATGGTTTTCTTGACAAGTTGTTTCGTATAGCCTTTTGAACTATACGGTATTTCACTTGTTTCAATTTATGTCGGATTGAACCTTCTGATTTCATTTATCAACACCCATGTTTAGATTGCTTTCTCATTATACAAAGTTTTTTTTATTTCTTTATCATTATATATATGTATATCACACAAACAAAGGAATTGCCATGTATTATCGTAGAGCATCTCAATCACAAGTAAGAACCACAATGCCTAATGTCTTTCTTACACAAGTAGCAAAAGTCAATGCTAAAGTCCAACAAGCACAAGCTCTTTTAGAAGAAGCACAAGAATTAGCTGGCGAAATGTTTGTTTTTTCTCAATTCAGAGAAAGTGTAAAATCAGGTATCATTATGACTATCGGTAAAAATATCGAATCGGTTCATGATACTGTAAACATGATCAACAAAATCGAAGATAATGTTGATCGTTTAAAATAAATACTTCTTTTATATACCTATATATATAGGTTAACAAACACAAAGGATAAACGATTATGTTTAACTCAAAGATTGCTTCACTCGAAGCTCGTATTTCTCGTCTTGAAGGTCATTTAACAAGAAGAGCATCTAATAGATATTCTGCATTTAGTCTTACACCTATGGGACCTCTTGTACAATATTTGAATATCAGATGGGAAGAAGCTGGCGGCAAGTTTCAAGAAGTTGCTGATACTATGGTTCTAGGTGAAGTAGATGCTGTTGATGCACAAGTAACTCTCAAACAAAGAGGACCTAATATTAAGATGATTGTTAAAGCTGATGGTCAAAAATATGAGGATGAAGTTCCTTTTCTTTCTAACGAACAAGTCAATAAAGCATTAGAAAAACTTATTGGTGAAGTTTATTAAAGAGTTGAAGATTCTCTGTAGCTATTTATATAAAACAAAGGTCTATGCAAATTGTTAAAAGCTACTCATGGAATAATTAAACCATCAACAATATCTGATTTCATTTCAGGTGCTAGTATGATTACATATTGGGACCTTCAAAATACATCATCATATAGTGGCAGTGGTACAACTATCACTGATCTTGATGGCACAAATAATGGTTTGCTTGTAGGCACAAATCCATATACAAGTGGAACACCTAATTACATATCCCTTGATAGTAGCACTAGCAATTATATCAGAACAACGGTAAACCTAAACCCTCATTTATCGCCTGCTAATACAAGTATTGTAATCGCTCATTTTGTATGGGTTTATCCTACATCTAATGGTGTGATAACATCAGAACAAGGAACTACATCACCCAATACAAATTGGTATGATTCACAGATAGAGTGGATAAGTGGAACTCCTTGTTTTGCAGTCTGGCCCTATGTGATAAGTGGTGGTGCTAAAATCACATCTTCGGTTTCTGCTCCTCTCAATAATTGGCACTATGTAGGTTTAACCTATGACGGTTCTACTTTAAGGGGTTATGTAAATGGACAGTTAGCAGGATCATCTACATATGCAAGACAAACACCATATCTTACAGGCAGTGGGGCGGGTTTATATTATGCTTTAGGTTACCCTTCAACAACAAATATGGGTAGTGGTGTAGGCAGTAATTTTAGATTAGGTGCTTTTCATGTATGGAATACAGCGATAAGTTTGAGTACAATTCTTAATAATTATAATGCTACTAAATCTGCTTATGGTTTGTAATGTTCATAATTCACACTTTTTGAACACTTCTCTTTTTTACTGTTCAAAAATCCCATTTTCTGAACAGTTACATTTTTTCAAAAACAGCTCCATTTACTGTCGGCTTTATCCTATATGATATATCAGCATTTTCTGTTAATGTTGTGTTATGGCTTACACATAATATATCCATATCTAATCTATCACATAACACCTTTAAAAACTCAACTAACAACTTAATCCTGTTTTCATCTATCGGTGCAAATGTTTCATCTAAAATTAACAATGGTCTTAATTCTCTTTTAAGAATTAATGCTACTCTTAACAAAAGAGATTGTATTGTTGCTACTGCTCCACCAAAGGCATCCATACTTTCTGATTCAATCTCTAAACCATCACTACCTTTAAAAGTAGTCTTTAACCGAACAGATACTTTCCCTCTAATCTTATCTACCTCAGCTTTTAACCCCACTTCTTGTTCTGGAAATATTGCTTTCATTCCTTCATCTAGTAAAGCTATATAGGTATCTATCCCTTTATTCACTTCATCTTCTGATAATCGGTCTAACAATAAACTAGCTTCCTGCTTTAAGATCAATTCTTGGTCTAGTTCTATAATCTGTTCTTCTAATTTAGAGATCGTTTTCTCAGTATTTTCTTTTAATGTCTTTAATGCTAAAAAACGATCATTCAAATTCATTTTAAATTCTTAACTTACCCATGCTACAATAGAAACCATATCTACATCTTTATCACAAATCTTATTTCTAAACAACATATACCCCTTGTTGTTTTCTTTATTACAACCAAACACAACTTCTGAACCTGTTGAAGATAACACATTTTCAAGATACTTGTAGTTAAACTTGAAATGACCTGTATCTGCACCTTGTTTCTCTTGTTGCTGATTGTTGATAACCATCTTTAATGGAAACTCAGTAGCATCTGCAGGATTGACTACCAATAAGGGTACTTCTTCTACCAATGAATCTCTCTCAGTGAGTGAATCCATTGTCAAAGTAGGATTGGTTAAGCTATCTTCTGGATGATCAAAAGTCACAAAAAAATCATTCTTATCTGCACCGGATGAAATTAACTTAATGCCACTTAACAAAGCTTCTTTGTCAAATGCCCATACTCGTCTTGGTGTCCAATCAAATGAATTGAGAAAGTGTGATGGCAAATTTGGGAAATTATGTTGTGATCTCATAAACCCAATGATTGTACCATCTTGTGATTTAAGAATATGAGATTTATCATTTACATAAATCTCAACATCTTGGTTCTCATGTGCTTTTAAGAATTTCAATACATTTGAAAAATCTTTCAACTGAATTTTGAAATCAATTCCACTTAAACTGTCACTCTTTAAGACTGCTAAAGAGAAAGCATCTGTTGCCATCATCTTACCTTCTTTAATGATAGCTTGGCATAATTCAGGTCGTTTTGTATCTTCTGTTGATACATATGGCTTGATAGCATTTAAACAATCTGTAAGTAATTTTGATGATACTACTTTAGATAGTGTTGCTTTTGATACTTCATTTTCCCAATCTGGAAAAGTATCAGGATCAAGTCCAGGATAATTCATCTTCCCTTTACTCTTTCCTTCTCTTGAAAGAGTAACATTTCCTTTATCATCACTATCAAGAATGATTGTGCTACCATCACCAATCGCATTTACTGCTTGAACCAATCTTTTACCTTCTACAGTAAATTTACCAACACCTGTTGATTTACAAGGTGATAAAGGTACACATGAATACAATCTCTTTGATTCAGATGACATGACATTTACTTGATTGTTTTCTTTTACATCAAAAAGAAAATGAGAAGAAATATCTGCACTACTACCGAGTGTGTTTTGGGCAATATCTAAAACTGCCTTTAAATCTTTTTGAGCGACAACAACTTGCATCGTTAAATCTCCTTTAATCTTTGTTCTATTCTGTTGATCGATTCTTCTGCTTGATTCACTTCTTCTTCAAATCGTGATAGCATTTCATCTCTCTCTTGTTTTAACTTTGTAATCTCTTCATCTAAGTTGTTTGGATTAAATCCTAAACTTGTCAATCGAGTGTCTATTTCTTGTAAAGAATTTTTTGCTGATTCTAATTTACCAAGCAATCTTTCTTTTTTTCGTTCTAGTTCTGTTTTTCTTTCAACTAGAACTTTCAAATCTTGCATAAGCAAACTCCTTTGTTCTTGTTCGCTTACATATTATATTATTTCCCCATTGTGAAGATATTAATTCCTTGCATATTTTCTAACGGATCATTTTGTTTCTTTAATTCTTTCGTTGCATTTCTCTTTGCTGAATTGATCGCTTTCTGTGCTTGTCTTTCTTCACATACACTCTCATATGGACAATTCGTGCAATGCTTCGGTACAGGATTTGCTACAAAATTTTTCTGCTTGATCACTTTCTGTGTTTCTACTGCCTCATCAAATAACCTTTTCATATCTGATTGCTCAACACTCACTTCTATAATCCCATTCCATTCTTTAGGGTCCTGCTTCCAATCCTTTGGTGGTTCATTCGGTGGGTATCTAAAAAAGAAAAATCCCAATCTACTTGGGATTACTCCATATGCCATTTTAAAACATAAAGCATACCACCTTAATTGATCTTCATCTTCCCATTTACCAGGCTGTCCTGCATTCTTACCGTCCATAATATGGATTTTATCATTCGTATCTCGGAAGATTAAATCTGCTATACCACAAATCTTTAAATCTTTAAGCTGTGGGGATACCCATGTTTCCATTTTTACTTCTGATCTAGCATAGGGACCTAACAACTTATTTTCTTTCATGATCTTAAGAAAATTAACACCACCAGATACACATAAGTCTATCGCTTCTGATCTCATCATTTGTGACCAATCAAGATACTTACCTACTTCTTGTAAGCTAAACTCTTTTCTAGCTAAGTTCTCTACTCTATCCCTTAACAATAAAGGTTCTTTCCATAAATTCTCATTATAGATAGTTTCAACCACAGTAGATAAAACACTACCCATAAGGGTGTAATGCTCACTTGCTCTTTCTTCTTCTGCTGGTAAAGGTTTAGGTTTACCTAGTCCTGCACCTAGATCAATTTCAGGATTACCCCTTGACCATAGAAATTTCTGAGGACATTCTCTCATCGATTTAATGTGTGACCAATATAGAACATTCATATAATATACTCCTTGTTTTTACAATCTAGTATATTATATGATCTAATGTCTTTAAATTAAATAATTCTTTTCTTTTTTCCATCTTTTGGTTTGATTGCACCAATAAAAACAGCCACATCAGGTATAGAAAATAAATCTAAGGATTGAAGTTCAAACTGTAACTCTCTTGCTAATTTTCCAGCTTCTTCATCACTATCACCAAGCATAGGTGTTAAAGAAAATGCTAGATCAATATCAGAATCTGCATTGAATTTGTTTGGGTTCAAAACAGAACCAATTAAAGCAACTTCAAGAACTTCTCTACCTAGTTGCTTTGTTGCCCATTCTTTTAACCATGTTTCTTGAACAAAACTAGCTATCGCTTGCTTACGGTATTGTTCAACACCTATAACTTCTTCTTCCTTAGCTGTCTTTTCCAGCCTGTTCAATCTCATTTCTAATTCATATAACTTGTTCATTTTATGTTCTCCTTTGTTTACATATAGAAAAACATAAACAAATAAAAATCAAACCTTTTCTAAATAAGATATAGCTATCTCTTTTACTTTCTGATCTACCCCAACTATCGCATTTACTCTATCTATCAAACTTAACCCTTTATCTTCCGTTGCCACTCTCTTCATTTTCTCTACTATTTCTTCCATTCTCTTTTTATTGTTCTTTTCTATAATTGCTTCTTCCACTTTAAATGCATCTTCTCTACATGGCACATCTACCTTTAAAAATTCTATTCCTTCTTTATCTATACTTACTACTACCATATATGGTTTTCTATCTAAATCATCTAAATGCAACGAACCCCTTGTCAATGAACCTACATTCACAACTGTTGTATCAACCCATTGCACTATGCCTTGATCTTTATGCCAATGACCAAAGAACCAACCATCTACACCACGACCTGTTAATTCATCATAAGGCACTATATCTTCCCCTTCAAACATAGCACCTACACCACCTTTTTCACTTGCTAGTAAATGACAAGCTACTAGTAAATAATCTTCATCACCTTTTTTTATAGATCGAATTAAATCCCAATCATATGATGTGCCATGATAAGGGATACCTACAAGTCGTACTCTTAAACCATCTTTCTCAAAGAGAACTTCTTTACTACCACCAAATTGTTCAAATACTCCTGCATTAAACAACACTGCTAAAGGTTGTTCTTCTAGGTAATCTATATTACCATATTTTACATCATGATTGCCTACAAGTGTATATACAGGACAAGCATATTCTTTATGGATTTTAGCTGTTCTTGATACTAGACCATGTGAATTTCTACTCGGTGTTTTAACATCAAAAAAATCACCACCATCTATGACGGCATCAATTTTATGTTCTTGTGTATATGCACCTATCCATTCTAGTTTTTTAGCTACATCATCAGTCCAATTACCATTCCTTCTTTTAGGTGTATGATCTGAGAAATGCACATCTGTTCGCCATATCAATTTAATCATTTTTTACTCCTTTAGGTTTAAGATATATATCTGCATCATTTATCCAAGTTTTCTTTATAACAAATCTATCTCTTGCGATATATAAAGCCATACCTAATCTGAAATTTTCTTTGTCTAAATACATACCTGAATGACGACTTGAGATCGTACTCATTAGAAAAACATAATCTATATTGCACATCACATTGTTACTGTGATTTTCAAACCAACATATCATTTCTAATGTCCTATCCCTTGATTACATAATGGGCATACATCACCTATATGTAATTCTTTTAATTCTTGATCTATCTTTTTAAGTTCTGTATCGATAATACCCACTGCTTGATTTAATCTTTCTCTATTTCCCTTTAAATTTTCTATCTCATCTAACTCTTTTCTTTCTCTCATTTCTTTTACGATAGGCATTGTTTTTAACCCACCTTCTAAAATAAACACTGCCAATTTTAATCTTGTCCTACTCTTTTTCAATCTTACAATTTCATCTAAGAGTACAATCCTATCTGTATCTATTTCAAAATTCACATTGCCTATGTCTTTTAAAGATTGAAATAAATCATATGCTTTCTGTTGTCTTTCTTTTAAATCCACAATCTCATTTAAATTCGTTGTTCTTGTTGTGATCTGAGTATGCTCATAATCAATTTGCTGTACTCTTGTAATATCTTGTAATGTAAGATATGCTTTAAACAATCTTTCTTTTTTCAAGCATAAATCACTTGCTTCTTTTAACATACGATCTTTCTTTTCTATCACATCTTGATTAGAAAAGTTAATATGTAAAACACCACTCAAATTCTCTATGGTTGATAAAAATGCTGTTCTTCTGATATGGTTCGCATATACATCATTATATCTATTTTCTAAGGATAAAACACTTTCAGGATTTGTATCTATCTGTATCTGTTCTAGTGTTTCAAGTTCTGAGATAATTGCTTGTAATTGTTTTCTAAGAGTACAATCTTGTTCGATACTAGAAAGCATATCATTTTTCATTTTAATTTGGCTCTCTAAATTCTTAATATGTTTTAAGGTATGTTCAACTTGATCGATACCATTAAATTTTTTTAAGTGGTCTTTACTCGCTATCAAATCATTATTCTTAGATTTAAGTTGTGTTGAAATATCTTTAATATCAGATCTAGCTAAAGAACTAGCTTTCTCTAATTGTTGTATCAATTCAACATTTGATAAAGCACTAGCTAATGTGGACGGTGGCAAATCAATCAGAAAAACTTGTTGAAATTGTTTAGCTATCTGTGGATGCACTTCTTTACCATCAATTTCAACGGACTTAACTAAACTTGCTTGATATACTTCATCAGGTACATCAGTGCCTACTTTTTGAATGAGTTTGCCATTGACTTCATATTGGTTGATATTTTTACCTTTAGACCATTTAACTGTATTGCCATCTTCAAAATCAATTTCAACGGATGTAGATGGACTACCTATACGAACAAAACTGTTTCCTCTTGGGTTTGTAAAAACACTAGATACTGCTCTTGCTAATGCTGATTTACCTGTATTGTTTTGACCTGTAATAATAGTCAAACCTTTAATTTCAACTTGAGCTTTACTGATAGATTGGAAATTTTCTACTGTGATTTTCATTCTTAATCCTAACTTTATGGTTCAATTCTATATTATAGAATTAGGATTAAGAATTTACCCTTTTATTTAAATATCATCACCGAAATCTTCATCGACTTCTTCTACATCTGAGAATAAATCATCTAAACTTTCTTCTGTGCCTTTACTTACGATAGGTTTAGCAACTGCACCTGTTTCTTTACTCTTGCTAAAACTGTCTTTGACTTGGTTAAACAAGAACTGTAATCCACCTTCTGTTGCTGTTAATTGATCTCTAAAGGTTTGTAAGCCTTGACCCCTAATTTCACCTTTAGGACCCATCCATGAGAACCATGCACCTTTCTTAGCAATCACACCATTAGCAATAGCTAATTCGATAACTGTTCTTTCATTATCTACACCTTTACCACTCATCAAATAAAAATCAGCTTCGTGGTGAACACTATCTGATACTTTACATTTATCTAAGTGAGCCCTTACAACTGCACCTGTGGTTGTTTCAATGGTCTTGTTTTGTAAAGCATCCCATTCTTTACCTTTTTCTTTTTGCACAACAGATAACTTGATCTGTAAAGAAGAATAGTATTGCCATGCTTTACCACCTTGTGCAAGAGATTTGGGTCCTGAGAATGATGGCATACCACCGATAGCATCTCTCAACTGAGAAATACCGATAACGGCTGTATTGTGTTTAGCAATTAAACCTTTGAGTTTAGGTAAATAAACTGACCAAGTTCTAGCATTTAAACCAACAGCAGGAGCTTCCCCTTCTTGCTTTTCAAACATAGCTTGAGGCACACCAGCACCGACTGAGTCAATCACAATAAGATCAACACCATCTTTAGCTGCCATAGCCATGAACTTTAACCCATTTTCAAGGGTATCTGGTTGAACCAACATGAATTTAGAAGGTTCAGAAATAGGCACACCGAGTTCAGCTGCATACTTAGGTTCAACTTCATTTTCCCAATCGATGTAAAGAACAGTTCCACCATTTTGACAAGTTTGTGCTGCTGTTTGTAAAGCGATTGTTGTTTTACCTGCACCAGGATTACCATAGATGTTTGTAATACGACCACGAGGAATACCTGGACATGGCTTGATACCATTTGAATTTTCTTTACCACCAATAAGATAATCTAAAGCAAGAGAGCCTGTAGAGATATGTGGTGTTGTTTTAGAGATAGAGTTAGTGTCGAGTTTAACGACAAAATCTTCTTTAAGAGTTTTTTTGAGTTCCTCTTGGATTTTTAAAAGATTGGCTTTAGCCATTGGGTTTCTCCTATGTTTAGTTGAGTTCCATCACCATATTATATTATTGCACCACATTCAAATTCTTAATTCTTTTATTATTTAGTACTCCACCTAAACCACCTATCATCTTCTTTATGTGAAATGCCTTGTCTTTTAACACGACCTTCTTTAGCTCCTTTTACATATAAATCCACATCTGTAAAATGTTTCTTTTCTAAATCACTTAAAGCATCTATCTGTACTCTGCCATCCATAGCATCCCAAAACTTACTAGCTATTCTACCTACCCAATATGCATCTGATTGGTGGTGGTTGATATTCTTAACATGGGGGTTAGCTTTTTTACAGGCTTCTACCATATCTGCTTTTTGCATTTTCCAACCTTTAGGTCTGCCTAAAAATTCATGAGCATGAGCTTTAACTTGATTGGGTGTTAAAAACACTACATCCATTTTTTCTAGTTTAAGAGCTTCGTTGCTATATAGAAATAAACCATACATACCTTCACTGTAAAGGTCATTAAAGATAGGGGATTCAATACCTACTTGTAAACGGTCTGTTTTCTCTTTACATGATTGTAGTAAAATTCTTAATTGTTCTCTTAGATAAATATATCTATCTACAAAGATAATATCTGCTTCGGTTGAGAACATACCTTTATCTACAATAGATAAATTGTCATCTATAAGAGTCCAACCAAATGCTCTTAATGAAGGATCAAGACCTAAGATCATATAAACCAAATCTTTCTTTAAAGGGTTTAGAATAGGTGTACTTATAAATTCTTAAAATAAATTTGACTGCATACCTATAAGGTTTTACTATAAGGGTACGGACATCTAGTCTATAACTATCTATATCTACCTATCTATATCTACCTATCTATATCTACCTATCTATATCTACTTATCTATATCTACTTATCTATATCTATCTATATCTATCTATATCTACTTATCATTGCATATCTAAATATATAAAAAACAAATATGCATATCTAGTCTATCATTGCATATCTAGTTTTTTAAATTCTATCTTTGCATATATATCTATGATTGCATATCTATTAATATATACTAAACGGAATTTTATTCTTGTCAAGTAGAATCGAACAGTCTTGAGTAAAAAGATGAATAAAAAGAATATTTAAAAGAGATTGAGGTTTTATGAAAATTTCTTCAACGATTTGAGATTTAAAAGAGCTTACAAGATTAGCATATTTTCTACTACTTCCATAACATTTATTTCCACTATTGTAGTGGCAAAGACAAGCATCCTTATCTTTAAGAGTACAAGTATCCTTTATCTGTTTAACAATTCTAGTTGCAACCATAGCTGATGTAATGAGATCAAAATATTCAATACAGGAATATTCTGTGTATCTAGGCATAATTTGAAATATGCCACAAGCTCCTCTTTTACTGATAACTAAACCTTCTTCAGTCACACCATATCTAGATTCAACAAAACCTAAAGCAACCAAAGTTAAAGCCATATTGTAATCATATCTATCAACATAGATAGCATTGTAATGGATAGCTTCAGCAACTTTTTTAAGTTTACACATATTGTCTTTTTCATACAACTGCTCTAAAGGTATCTCTTTAGAGAGTAAAAAGATCATAGCTAACATTAACTTGTAGATCATTTCCATGTATATAATCCTTTCTTTATTTATACTCAGGTGTATAGTATAGTATATTATATTTACACAGCATGGAGTAGTCATGTTCTTTACTCGTAAAACATCTATGGTTCAGATAGAACAAAAACCACAAATTAAACAATCTTCTGTTTTATCTAAAAAACCAGAAGAACCACAACCACAAAATTATTTTGATATGATGGAAGAAACACTGCTACAAACTATCCGTAGTAGTTCAATGGCTCTTTTAGATTTATATCAAAGAAGAAAACAACAACAACCTTCAATGCTTCCACCTACACAAGCACCTTTAATGTTACCACCCCCAACATCTACACAAGCACCTAGACCTATGGCTATGCCTAAATCTATGGCTATGCCTAAAGCACCACCCCCACCACCTGTAAAATCCTATACTGCACCTGTACCTAAGACTAGATTAGATGAAAAACAAATTGAAAGATTAGCTTCTAAAATTCTTAATGAAATAGATGATTTGCTTGATAGTGGTGATTCTCTTGCAAATATCATTCAACAATCTTTAACTTGGAACAGTCTTATCTCTAAAGTAGAAAATCAAAGCATGAAAGCTTTATTCTCTATGGTTAAAGAGATGTGTGAAGAAGAACCTATCGATATTATTGGTTTAGTTGTAAATGAGATTATGGGATTAACTAAGACACAAGTTCAAAATCCAAATATGTTTATCTCTATTTTAGATAAGAGTCCTACATGGACAAATTTAGATGCTACTCAAAAGAAAGCTAATCTCAAAACAATTTTTACAACTTTCAATTCTCGTAAAGCTGATTTTATGAGGGATGTTTATCCCGTAGCTAAACCATCAGGTTCTATGTCTACAGGCTCACCTACAAATAAAAATGATGGTAGTGATAAAGGTCGTGGGGTACAAGAATTAGGTGAGCCTAGTCAATACTCACCTGTTCATGGATATGGTGTTTCTAATTTAGATAAATCTGATGCCTATGGTCGTACCCCAGCGAACAATATGAATAACATTAGAGAAGTCCAAAATGCACCTGGCAGTTCAAGAGTAATTCCACAAAATAGTGGATTTGTAAACAATGCTAGTGACAAATCTAAAAAAGTATCGGATTTGAGAAATGCCATTATGAATTTGAGTAATGAAGAAGAAGATTATGAAGATGAAGATTATGAAGATGAAGAAAATGGTGATAGTGGGGATGAAAATTAAGGGTACGCATTGAGTATCAAACAAGGGTAATGCAGATTTCTAGTACCCTTAAATTTTTTAAATTAAATTTTCTTTAAAACTAACTCTTTTCCAACACTCTCTAATATCAGAAAATATTTCATCCCATAAATCAGGCAATAGTTTAAACTCTCTATTGAGAATTTTCAAGTTTTCAATTTTACTGTAGTTAAAAGTTTTCTGTGTCAATGATTTCAAGTCTATGAAAAAAGAACTCATTTGAGTTTCTCCCATATTTGTGAGATATGAAATTTTTATTTCAAAAACATTCTCTCTAGGTTGAGCAAATACTATTTCAACATACTTAATTTGCCCCTTTTCATATAGCCGAAACACATTTTTATTTTCTTCTAAGAAACCAATTTCTTTGGTAATATCTCTCATCAAAACTTCAAGGTTTGTGATTGTAATTTCTTTACTTACTCGTCTAACATTTGAATCGATATATGTATAGTTGCTCATTTGTATGCTTTCTCTTTGTATTTTATGATAGTGGTATTAGATAAATTATTCTCTCTTGCTATTTCTCTTGTTGTCTTATGTTTGTTATTCTCAAAAAATTCTTTTGTAAGAATACAAGTCTTACTCATTTGTTCTAATCTTCTACGAAGGTTCAATTTAAGTATCCTACGAGAAACTGTAATCTCATGTACTCCACATTGTTCTGCTATCTCTTTATGGGTTAATCCCTGCTTATATAATTCAATCAACTTTGTATCGGATACTTTCTCTTTTACACCTTTTCTCAAAATAGCTTTACAATTTCTTAATAGTTGCCTTGCTGTGTGATCTTTAACATTTAATTGTTCTGCCAATTTTGAAACTGATTTAAATTCTTCGTAAATACCTAAAACATATTCTTTAGAAAAATTAAGCTCTTTCTTTCTCTTACTTGCACCACCTCTTTTTACTGATTCAATACCATAATATTCTAGCCAATTAAAAATACATTGATATGAAACACCAAATCTTCCTGCTACTACCCTTGCTGATTCTTTTGGGTAATACTTAGATAATTCTTCTTTGCTTATTCTCATTGATTGATCATATCTTAAATTGTACTTTTTGAGTAATTTATAGGTTTTATTTATGTTTATATTTAAGGTTTTTGCAAGCGCTATTCCATTCTCATGTTTTTTGAATTGCTCTCTAATTTCTTTTTCTGAAGGTTCATTCTTTTTGTTTCCTCTTAATTCTAAACCATATTTTTTTAAGAGAAAATATGCTGATGACATACTTACATTTAAAGATGTGGCTAAATCTTTGGGATTACCATTGTAATTTTCTTGAACTAACTCTTTTGGGATTTGTGCTAATTTCATTGTCTTACCTCGAATAAGGATGTTAAACTGTCTATCAATTCTTCACTTGCTCCAAATGTTTTGTTCTCAATACATAAGCAACAAGCATCATCTAATTTGTACTCATTCTTTTTAGTGAATGATACATAGTGATCTAAAATCACTTTGCTTTGATCATCTAGTGATACTCCATAAAAATTACCTTCCTTAAATGATTGCTCATCTTTTGAGATGAAGAAAAACATCTCAAAATCTTTAGGTAAATCTAAAACATCAATATCTAAATCGTCTGTACTCTTACCAATGAATTTAATATTCTCAGGCAAGGGCATTGTTAAAAACAATTTATCTGAGCATAAGATTTTTACTAAAAATCCAAATCGCATCATAACTAAAATCTTGTCTTTGCTGTCTTTAAAATTTTGGATAATCATAGAATTGTCCTTTACATATACGAATGCCTATGCACTCATGGGTCATCGGTGATTGAAATTTGTTGTTTTTGTTTATTTTGCATTCAGAAGGTGTACTCATATATGAACCACCTACAATAAATCTTTGTCTTGAATGTCTTGATGCTCTATCATAGCACCATTCCCATACATTCCCATTCATGTCATACAAACCAAACTGATTAGGTTTTTTCAACCTCACAATTTGTGTTTGTGTTTCTTTGTACCCATACCAAGCATACTCATCTAATTTTGATTTATCACTCGTTCCTGCATAAACCGTTGCCCCTCCTTTACCCATGCTATATTCCCATTCTTTTTTTGTCAACAATCTAAATCCTTCCCCATTATCTACATCATGAAAATACCCAAACTCATTTACTGTACCTTTATCTAAAAATTCCCCTCTATCAGAATAGATAGGTTTTAATCCTTTTAACTCACTTAACTTATTACAAAATCGTATTGCATCAAACCACGATACATTTTCTACAGGCATAAATAAACTACCTTCATATCTAGATGGGTTTTTACCTATAACCTTCAAATAAAAGGCTTGTGTGATCGGTGTTTCACTTACCCAAAAATTATCTTTTACTCTTATCATATTGCCATATATTGTCATTTTTAACTTGCCTTGTTTTGTCTTTGCTTCAAAAACTGATATGCCATATTAACTAATCTGCTCATCTCATTTGCTTTATCTTGCTCTTCTTTTGTCTTAGATGAATACAAATCAGGATGCCATATCTTTAAAGCATTTTTCCATGCTGTTCTAATTTCTTCTTCTGTTGCTGTTGCTTTAACTCCAAGTATTTTTCTTGAACTTGTTAAATTGATCTTAACTTGTTTAGCTTGCTCTTGTCTAGCTTGCTCTTGTCTAGCTTGCTCTTGTCTAGCTTGTTCTTCTCTAGCTTGTTTTATTTTATCTGCTTTCTGTTTAGCTTTCTCAGCTTCTTCTTTAGCTTTCTGTTTAGCTTTCTCTATTTTCCATTCTTCATACAATTCAAAAATAAAATGTAATGTTTCTATTAAACTTTCTTGATTAGCTTTCTTTTTCATTTTGTTTCCTTTCGTTTAGGGTTCGCATACCACATCAGTATCTAATTTAACATATGGGTTAAATGCTTTAGGTTTCTCTTTTTTAGCATAGATAAAAGGGGATTTTATTTGCTCCCATACTTTATTCTCACTTAGCTTTTTTAGTGTTTCATCTTTCCTAAGATCATCGCTTATGTATTTGCTATACACATTGCCTAAAATATCATTTGCAATAGCAACCTTTACCATTTCTATGTCATTGAAAAAATGGGGTACATACTTTAAACAATTCCCATCGTTCTCTAATGCTTTCTTAACTATTTTTCTATCTTGCTTTAATCTTTCACTAGCATACCATAAAGCACAACCATCTCTTTCTACTGCTTTCATTATCACATCTTCATCATCCCTTAATTTTTCATCTACATAGCTTACAATCCAACCATAACTTTCTTTCAGTAAAGATAAAATAAATTTCTTATCCTGCTTTAACTTAGGACTTGCTAATGTTAATGTCCATTCATTTTGTAAAACTGCTTCCTTGACGATCTCTTTATCTTCTTTAAACTTATCACTAAGCTCTCTCAATTTTTCGCCATTCTTTTTTACTGCTAAGAGAGCATTCTCTTTTTTACTCAAATCTGTTTTCTGTACTTTAATTTCATCTACTTTAATTTCATCTACTTTAATTTCATCTGCCTTAATTTCATCTGCCTTAATCTCATCTACTTTAATCTCATCTACTTTAATCTCAAGTTGTTTTTTAGATTTTCTCATGTTCTTTTTGTACCTTTCTTTTGCATTTCTATGATTCTAATATCCCCCATAAAATCGCATACTGCCCATTTACCATTACGATAAATCCAAGATATTTCAGGGTGATAACCATTAAATGTTTTATCTTTGAAAACCACTAAACCATCGCTTTCACCTAAAGCAATTACAAAATCGGTATGTGTAGTTGTAGTTTTTCCTTCTTTAAATTTTTCTATCTCTTTATTAGAGATTGTGGCATTTGTTGTTTCTACTACAAGAGAGTTTCTTTTGTAATTGTTGTTTACTTGCACAAGAAATTTGTTATTGAGCAAGTAACTAATTTCAATATCTGCAATATACATTTCGGTATCGGATACAAAATCCGATGCGATAATCTTTCTGTTTGATTCACTTAGCATTTCATTAAAATCATCAAAAAACATAATTTACTCCTTTGTTTCTAAACCGTCTAAAGAATTTAACTTGTAAGTTTTTAACTTGTCTGTTTCTAAGTTAAAGTTTTTCTTAATGGTGTTTTTCAGTTGAACGATAATCCCACTATTCACTGCTTTATATGGCTGTGGATTTGGGTCTTTGGCTACAATTTCTTCACTGATAATCACACCTGTGATATAATTTTCTTGTGTGCTATTTAAAACTTTCACATAAAGAACACTTGGATGATCTGAGTATTTTGTACTTGTAGTATCTGGATTATTTCCTTCAAGGGATTGTTCCATACCTACTACTAAACCTTTTCGTCCATAGACTGTTCCATACATAGCATCTTGTAAATCTTGGTCAGTAAAAACTAAACCTTTACTCAAGCATAAGTTTTTCATATCTCCAAATGATACTGACTTTAAAAGTGCTATATCATTAGCTAGCATATTCTTATAATCAAAGTCAACATGAATTTTTACTTTCACAATGTCTTTTTTATTGCCTTGTTTTTGTGTTGTAAATTCTACGATCTTCATATTTTTATCCTTATCTATGATTTTGCATTTGTTCTGTGAACCAATCGAGATAGAGTGTTTCACTTGATCTTAAACCTTTAGCTAAAGAAATTTCAGCTTCAGATACATTTGAATAACCAAAATGTTTTGTAAATTTATCTCTCAGTTTTTCCCATAGTGAGCAATCACCATTTGTAAACAAAACTGAGAGGCAATGTTTACAAGGTACTTTTCTTTCTAAGCATTTTGTCTTTGAATATATGCAAGTGCAATTAAAGTAGTTTTGCCCATTGTCATCTATAAAGACTTTCACATCATAGTTTTTAACTCTTTTAGTGAATAGTAGTTTTTGCATAATTACACCTCTTCGTTTTCTTCTTCAGTTTCAATAAACTGAGATACTGTAAAACCACTTCTTCCATCATGATGACCTACTGTTATAAAAAAATCCCCATTTTCTTCATCATATAACTCAGCACAAAAATCGCCATAACCTGATAGAAATTCATGAACAAATTCTCTACCTATCACTAAGGTATCATCACCCCAAGCTCTAAATGTTGCTGTACCACTTGCACCTTGCCAATTTAAATTGCTACCTTCAATAAACACTTTTTTATCTTTGGCTAAAATTCTTTGTCCTAGACAATCACAAAAATCCTCAAACAAATATTCACTTTCACTTTCAAGATACGATTCCCAAGACCTCTCAGGGTTATTTTCATCAATATCCCATCCATGATCATCTTGATGAGCCATAAATTCTTCAAAAGAATACAAATCGGATAAATCAAAAGAACATACTAAACTACTCATAGGTAATCTCCTTTTTAGGTTGTGTTAGAAAAATATTTTTTCTGTACCATCCTATGTTTTCACCTACCTTTTTTTGCCTAAAAAAATTTGTGTAAGCATTTCAAATACTTACACTTTTCAGGGAAACCCCATAATATGTAGAAATCTAGATGTATTTTTGACTCTTGATAATATGTAGAAATCTTAAAAGTATTATATGTAGAAATCTAGTTCTGTACCCCCTAAAAATAGGGGTCCGCATTGACCATATCCAAACCCCCCATTTTTAAGGCTGTACCCCCCTATGCGGACCCCTATACTATATACATAGATACCTATATAGATTTCTACATTTTATCGTACCTAGATTTCTACATATTATAGAGTTTCCCTGAAATTTGTAAGTTATTGAAATACCTGCATTTTTTGTTTTGTTGGAAAAAGCTAGGTGAAAACACAGAATGGTGTAAGAAAAGTTTCTTGCACCAATCCCATTACCGAAAAAGGAAAATCATATGGATAACACAGTAGTTAAAAACATCATTGCTAATGAAATTTATTGCATTGCTCCAACAGAACTTGTGGAAGCACTACATGAAAATTATGAGTTTATTGAGATGCATTGCCTACCAATCATTGATGAAAATGGTCAAGCTCTTGAAGATGAATATCAAGAGGTCTTTGAATATTATTTAGTCAGTGATTATTTAGGTGAAAAACTCAGATCAATCCATGAACCTATTATGGATTTAAGCACTTGCTCTTTATGGGGCAGAACTTGTACTGGTCAGTCCATCGAATTAGATGGCACTATTCAAAAAGCATTCTCAAAATAAGAAAGGAAAAACCATTATGGCAAAGCAAACAAAAAAAGGACAAACTACTATGACTAACAAAAAAACTTTAAGTCTAGTTAAAGACACAATGGAAAAAGCATTAACTCAACTTGATGATGATCTCTTAGCAATCTACCTACCTAGAATTGAAAACTTAAAAGATCAAGTTCACAATATCATTTTAAACTCATCATTAGATGAAAATGAAGTTGAAGAATTGCTCGTAAAATTCCATACCATCACTATGCAATATGCCGTTCCCGATATGCAAGTAGCTATTGATAACTTATACATCATTTCTGATGACGACAACTAAGAAAGGAAAACTCTATGAAAGATTATTTAAACTACCTAGTAGAACCCACTGCTCAAGATGTTCAAGATGCTTTATCTGCTCAAATGCAAGATGAACAAGATGTTTTTAATCAAGAACAAGCCACTCTCTTTTTAAGAGATCAACACAAAGATGATCAAACAGTTATGTATGCAGACCCTAGAGATCGTTATGATATTGTAAGACAATACCAAGACCCTAATAAAAGATCAAGAGTGATTTTAAGGGGATTGACACTACAAGAAGCACAAGCACATTGCAGTAATCCTGAAACTAGCTCAAGAACTTGCTCAAGCTCAAAATCTAAAGCCATTACTAGACGAAATGGTCAATGGTTTGATGCCTATCAACTCTCAAAATAAAGAAAGGATTTTATATATGATTTTAGTTTCTGTTTTAGCAATCATTTTCATCGGCTTTATCATTTAAGGAGTTTTTATGATATTCGGATTTATCGTTCTCTTTTTCATTCTCTTTATCATTTAATCAAGAAAGGATTAAACTATTATGAATTATAATTATGAAAACGCAACATCTCACTTAAAAGAAATTTTTTCAAATCGTTTTGAAAATTTTGAAGTAGCATATCATTCATCAATTTGGGGATTTGGCTTAGACTCAATATCTGGGGATCCTGATATTTCATTATCATTTTCTTTTACAGAAAATGGTTGTTTTGAAGTAGATTCTGATAATGCAAAATTTACACAAATTGTCAGTGATGATGATTTAGTCAATTTTGTAAAATCAAGAATTGATGAAACAGAAAAGATAAAAGCTATTGTCAATCAGCTAAAAGCAGATTGGTATTTAGAAGGTGCAGACAATCTTTCTATTTTATCAATTTATTTTGATGAGTATGGTCATTCTTTACACCATGATAATATGGAACAAAACAAAAATTGTTTCATTATAATATATGATGAAGATACTGAGAATAAATGTCATATTTACATCACAAACAATTTTCAAAATTATGAGATTCGATCATGTGAAGAAGAGAGATTTGGCAAAGGTAAAATTCAAGATTTATCTACAAATCTTCCCAAGTTTTTCATCTACCAACAATTTATCGGCATTTAAAGGATTAAACATTATGTCAGTTTCAAGTAAAACACATACTATTTGCACTGCCTTGATTAACCAAATCAAAACTCAATATCCAAGTCTAAATATTTACCTTGCTGAAAAATCACATGGTGCTTTCTATGGTACAATGGGCAAGGTTTTTATTTATATTGCATTTGATATGTTCAATGAAATTGAATTAGAAGTATGGGAAGATCAAGATAAGATTTATCTCATAGGTGGTAATTTACCAAGACCTTCTTTCATACATACCAATGAACATTTTAAAAATGCTTATGTAAGCATTCTAAACCTCATTCACTCAAAAACTAAATAAGGAAAACAAAATGACTACTCAAAGAAAAACTACAACAGAAAATAAAATGACTACTACAACAGCGACTAAAGCAAAAACCACAACAAAGGAAAACAAAATGACTACAACTGCTACTAAAGTAAAAACTGCAACTAAAACAACTGCTACTAAGGAAAACAAAATGACTAAAGTAGAATGGAAGCTAGTAAATGCTCCACAAAAAGTACCTAATGAGAGTTTGACTGAACTTGAATATGTATGTAAATACAGAGGTGAAACTTTTATGCTTATCAACAAGCACTATCATTATGACCGTTGCAAATGGGTAGAATTGTACATAGTAAAAAACTATGTAAAGACACACATAACTACTATTTTTAGCTTTATCTATGATAATAGTTCTTATGTAAATAAGACTGTGGATTTTGATGGCATCAAGATCAAATTCAATCAACATGGCAATGTTTTTTCTGAACCTTTACCCTGGGTTGAAATTCAAGAGAAAGCAATCAAATATATTGATGAAATTTCTAACGATTAAAAACAACAAAACAAATAAGGAGAAACTTATGGGTTTAGATAACTTTTGGCTAGTCCCCAAAACGACTGAAGAAAATCTCAATAAATTTAACAGTGAATATGAACAAACCAACTATGATGGTGAAGAACCTGATGGTGTTGAATTTGAAACTGCCGAATATCAAGGTGAACATCATATTAACCTTGTAAGTGGTATCTTATCTAGTAATGGAAATGGCTCTTTTAGAGGTAAATATTACTCAGCTATGTGTGATGCTCTTACAAACGAAAGTGGTTGGCTATATGGCTTTCACTATCCAGGTGAAATCGAAGATGCCTTTTATAGTATGAAAAAACACTTAGATAAATTTCTAAGTCCTGAGGGTCAACAACATTGGGAAGAATTTGTTTCTAAGAGTAGAAACACTGTTGTAGATCATTATGGCTGTTTTAATGATTATACTATAGATGAAGCTATTCAGTTTATCCGTATGTTTGAATATTACTCAACTGTTGAAAACATCTGTATCAGTGCATGGTACTAAAACAAAGGAAAAAATATTATGTCTTACTTAACACAAACACAAATCGTAGCATTCAATCAGTTACTCATTTCAGAAGAAGCTAATGCTCTGTATCAATATAATGATGATAATAAAGATTACTTTGAAGGTTTAATTGAAAATTCAAAATCCATTGCTGAATTTAAAACAAAATTCATGGCAGTTTTAGAAGATGTTGAATATCGCTACAATGAAGATCATGCAAAATTTAAAGTAAAAGCTAGAAATTTTCAAAGGGCGATGCAGCATTTAGAGAATGCTCAAGATTATGCTCGTAGCATTAGTAGTTCAATGGCATTTGATATAGAAACATTGTCTGATGAATTTCATAGTGATGAAGATTTTTATGATTATGTGAGTTTCGATGAAGATGCAGAAGATGATTTTGAAAAGTTCAAAAATCTAGCTGTTGCTTTCTTAGAAAGTTTACCAACAGAAAATCCTATACCTGAAAATTTACCCCTAGATGAAATTCTCGATCTCGTGAGAAAGATTTTGACTGATACTGAATTAGCAACATACTTAGCTTTTGAAGCTAGAAAATTTGAAAGAAAATAAAATGAAATATACTAGCATTAACACAAACCACTATGGAATTATCTCACCTTTTGAACATCCTTACAAAACTGAAATTAATGAAAATTTTAAACCTGATCTATTTATGAAAAAAGCTAAAGACTTATTTGAAAATTCAAAAGACCAATGCTAAGGCTAAAGCTAAGGCTGAAGCTAAAGCTCAACAACCTATTGTAAGTCAAAAACTTAATGATGCCGTTTCAAAGTACGGCAAACAAGAAATTGATCTAAGCTGTGATATTAAATGTCCTATTAGCTCAGACAATCTCAAATCAGGCACTAAAGGTTACTTTGTGCATGGTATCGGTATCGTTTCACCTAGATGTTTTGCTTAACCTAAACAAAAGAAAGTCATATACATATGAATTACATCGAACAACTTAAAGCGACCCTTGAAGAGAAAAAACAAGAAGCTGACAAAATTAGTAATGAAGTGAATAACATTTACCACCTCCGAGATAACTTATCTGACATTAGAAACTATTTAGGTTATTGTAAAACCTATATCACTAGATTAAATCAATTTAACTCTAATGCTCAGTATGTTCTTCCCGAACCACTCATCGAAGTTCTTGATGCTCTCAATAACATTAATCTTGATCAAGCATACCTTGATGATATGCGAACTCAAATGGATTCTTTACGAAAGAAACAACCTAATCTCGGTCTTATTGAAAACACTATTCAACATTCCGAAGCCTTAGGTTTAGTAAATGACACTTTTGAATTTACTGAACGAATTAGAATTGAAATGGATAAAACTCGTCTCACCACTAGCTACATTAAACCTAGCAATTTCAAAAATAATTTAATTCCCCAAGATGAAAAATCTAAATTAGATTTTTTCTGGCCCCACTTTTCTGAGTTTTATAAACTTGAAGAAGGTGCGACTAGAAAAATTGAAAAGGTGATTGTCTATAACCTATCTAAATCTCTTAAAGCATTTGTTTGCTATCTCTTAGATTTACGAACTAATATGAGAACTAGATATATCTTAAAAGATACTGATGATGAAGCCTCTGTTGAATTACATATGTGGATTAAAAACACTGACCTTTATCAACCTGTCACCAAAATGCCCAATATCAAAAGAGAAGAACTTATTCAAGCTATCTCTAATAGCTATTTGAACTAAGGGAATATTATGCAATCCTATTACAATTTATCTCAACACCTTAAACCTATTGCTTACATGGACTACCTTAAAGAACAAATCCCTCTTGCTGAGTTTTATTGTGGAATTGATCCAATTATAGAATCTAATTGGTGCAGTGAAACTTTTCAATATCACTCTTGTATCTATGAACCCCAATCTCAATTATTAGAAATTTCTGTCAAATTTGATCAAAAATCTTTTAATGAGTTTCTCTCTAATTATAGTGGCTTCTTTGAACCTTGCACTCTCAAAACAACCACTGACCATTTCTCTCTTAATATAACCGTCATTCAAAATAACGGACTCTTTGAATATATTGATAAACCTAGCTATCACTATGTTCTTGATGTCCACTCTAAAAATATTCATGACCATATTAAACCTATTGCTATAAAATTCTATAATGAACTTTGTTCTTTTGAAGGTTTTCTAAACCTCTGTGAGCAACACAATATCACCTTTAATGCTGAAACAGGTAAACTATGCTAACTAAACTTATTAACAATAAACGATCTTTCTCTCCCACTATTGACTACTCCAATATTCCTTTACTCTCTCTTATTAAAGACTCCCTTACTGAAAAGAGGTTAGCTTTTTGTTTAGCTTATGAATATGGTATTGATGGTGTATTGACACAGAACCAAATATATAAATTTGAAAAGACTTACAAAAAGTTTAAGAGAGAGTTAGCTAACTCTCAAACAACTTTTTTTTGTACCTAAAACAAGAAATCTAGAAGGGTAGCGATATGGAAGAACTCAGATTAGAATTATTGAAAACTTTATACTCGATAAAGAAACCTATTCAAGTCAGGTCAAACGATCCATTTTATGGGTACACTTATGAAGAAGCGATAAATTTTATAGGTAAGAAGAGAGCGAAGAAGATATTTGATGAATACACAGAAAAGTTAGATCAGGCATATAGAAAAAAAGTAGATTTGAAAAAACCTGGACTATATACAGTAGCATCTAAAATGCTATTCAAGAAATTATTTATGTATGTGGGTACAGAAGGATATATTGTATTCAATAGCTATTTACAGATGATGGATTGTCCATTAACAGATATACATCCGAGAAGACCTATGGCAGGGGAATTTGATTTGTTATGGGAGAATTTGATAGCGAATGAAAGTAAGTTAGATTTTTTTGTAGGTGAGTACCCTATGCGGACATCTTTTATTACTACGGGAGATGTTCGTGTTGAATGTTTATTATATGAACTTGTTGAGATTATGGGTATTATACCTTATGGTAAAGTTAAGTATGAAAATAATTTTTATCTTTTACCTTTATTTTTACTTGACAAAGTGTCATAGGGTGATTATAATTGATACAAACATACTAACATAGGAGAAAAGAATCCCATGAGCAACCTTAGAAGTGAAATCAGACAAGCCTTAACGGAAATCATAAACACCTTAAATGAAAATCAAACAATCGAAAAGAAAGTAGCTAAGAAACAAATCTTAGAAAAATTAGGTGCAAGTGATGATAAACAATGGGGGGTAAGTTCAGGTGGTATCAGTGTCTTTCAATCTAATCTTTCAAATATCGTAGATGATATGAGAAAGAAAGGTATTTTAAGCACACCATCATCAGATACCTATGGACACCCAAGTATGTCATCTATTGTATCTCAAAGAAATAAAGTAGAACCTAAAGCATTTAACCCATATGTGAAAATAAAAGAAGAACCTAAAGCATTTAATCCATATGTGAAATTGCCTGAAGAACCTACTAAAGAAGAAGAACCTAAACCTAAAGAAGAAGAACCTAAATTTGTAGAGAAACCAATATCATTTGATAACGATGATAAAATTGTGTTGATCGAAGAACCTAGAAAACCTTTTCAAAAAAGTAAAGTTCCAAATGAAGATTTGTTTGAAGATTTAGATGAACCTAAATCCGATGCAGAAAAATTGTTTAGGTCTTATGTAAAAGAAAGAGGTATCAGTTTACTAAACATGGCAATCAATGATTTTGTAGGTAAGAAAAATCAAGGTGGTTGTTATGGAGATTACACAGAAGGAGATGAAGCTTGTGATGGTATCCCAAGCTGTCCATTAAGAGGGTTCTGTAAAAAAGAAAGAGATTTGAATATAAATAAATAGTTTATTCTTAGTTCCCTATTTATATAGATAAACTCAAGGGAACTAAAATGACAAAGTATGAAGAATTTTATAAAGACGAACAGATAGGTTTAGATGTCACAAAACAATTTGTGACTAAACTTTACAATTCATGGAAACCTACACTACAACAAATTTTGTTGAGTACAAACACATTAGAAGAAAAACTTGTAATGTTGTTAAACACCAAACAAGCTCAACTTTTAATTCAAAACAATTATATGACAGAAAGTTCTTTAAAAGGTGTATTGAAAAAATATATAGAAACACCTAATGATGAATGGTTAAAAAACCGTATATTGAGTTTAAGTGAAAGTAGTGCCATTCAGTCAGATTTGTCTGAAATGCGAACACCTTTAAGTTCTGTCATTCCTGAAAAAGTTTTAGAATATCTACCAAGTAAAATGGTTGTTGATCTTGATCCTGAAGGTAAAATTGTTGATATATATAGTAGATATTCAAACAAGGATAAAAATTTACAATTAAAGATACAAAAACAAAAAGAGTTCATTGCCATTAATGATCGTTTTGTATCTCTTTTAGATAAAGGCATTCGTTCTACTAACAAAGAAACTAGAATGATGTCTTTAATTATTTATATCATGTATGAAACAGGAATAAGACCTGGAGATGATGATACGGGTTTATCTAAGATATATGTTAAATCAGACGGTTCTAGTTTAGAACCGTCTAAAAAAGAAGATAAAGTTCAAATAAGTGTAGATACTTTTGGGGCGATCAATTTAAAACCAGAACATTTTAAAGTTTTAGATACCTTTGGTACATCTTTAGAATTTTATGGTAAATCTGGCATTGTAAATAAAGCAACCATAACAAATCCTTTATTGAATAAAGTAATTGCTAATGTAATCAAGAGATATAAAGAAGGAAAAGCATTGTTTGGGATAGATGGTAAACCATACACTTCAGCACAATTACATAGATTCTATCTAAGTTTGTTAAAGTTAGCAGGTTTGAAAAATACAGATGAACATAGTATGACAGATTTGAGAAAGTTAAAATCAGCAACAGTTTTACATAAAGCTTTAGTTTTAGCTGAACAACAATTACATGAAGGTCTATTAAAGATAGAAAATGTATTTTCAGAAAAAGCATCTAAAAAGATAGTCGAAGCGATTAGTCTACATTTAAAGACAGCTATTGAAAATGCAAAAGTTGCTTTGAACCATACAACCATATCTATGACAATAAACAATTATATCAATCCACAAGTCATTTTAAATTTCTTAAGTAATTCAGGTGTGATAGAAAGTGACTTTAGTGAATTGTTAGAACAAGATGCAAAAGTTCAATTTAATATAAAGAGTTTTCTAGCTAATGCTATTTCAAATCCAGGATATAGCTATACAGATGAGCCTCTTTATCCTGAGAGAGATGAATTTGCAAGAGAACAAAGTTTGTTAAAGTTTGCAAGAGTAACGAATAAAAAAGTTTTGGTAGTAGATCGTATCGAAGGAAACAAAGCAGTGTTTAAAGCAGGTAGGGGTACATTTATTATGCCCTTAATGGCATTGCCTAAAGGTGTTAAAGAAGGAATGAGAATAGAAATAACACTAGGTGGAATACCGTCATTAAAAAAGTTAGATAAAAAAATTAAAGGTTTATCAAGTAGTGATACAGGTGGCGATTTTAGTATATAATTAGTTTATATCTGTTTCTCTTATAAGAAATCTATATAAGAGAGGTTATATGTTTAGAACAAAGTTTAGGTTTGCTTCCGATCTTTCAATTAGTCTTTACAATGATTTAAAAGACATATTAGAAGAAAGCTATATAGGTCCTACTGCTAAAGCATTTAATAGAAACAGTTTTCAAAAAATATTGAATGTGCAAAGACCTCGTAGTTGGGAACAATTAAGTCCTGAAGATAAAGAAAAGAATTTTGATGTAGTCTATAATTATATCTACAATGTTGTATATCCAAAAACAAAAGGTCTTTACCAAAAAGAATATGTAAAAGAAAAATATGAAAGTGGACAAGTAGCTACTTTTGAAAAAGAAGAAAAAGAATTACAAGAGAAAGTAGAATCTAGTTTCACAGAATACATGAAAATTGTAGATTCAGACAAAGAAAGACTTAGGGGTTTCATTAACACATTAGACAGTTCAGGCGAAGGTAAAAAAGCTAGTGCTGAAGATATGTATGAAAAACTATTTGAGGACTTTTTAGAATCTCTCGATTCTTTTACCTTTAATGCTGATGATCAAATTATTTATGATAAACATGAAGAGTTCTTTGATGAAAACAAAAATAAATATGATGTTACTAGCTCTGATCTCTACAGAAATAGAATGAAAGATTTGTATATCAGTGAATATAAATCTTTAAAGGGTGAAGAAGAAAAACAAACTAAAGAAGAAATTAAAGAACTAGATGAAAAGATTGATCGTGAAGAAACTAAAGAGATTTTAAAAGAACAACAAATCCCTGAAGAACAAAGAATTGTTTTAGATACTTTAGTTAATGTTGAAACTAAAACAGAAAAACTCACAGAAAAAGTAAAAGAAGAACAAGAAGCTAAGTCTGTACTTAAAAATGAAGTTCCTCCCCAAGTCATTAAAACTTTAGTCAACCAACCTAAAGAAGAAATACCTGTAGAAGAAGTTGAAAATTCAGGTGGTGTCTTTAATCCTAATAAGAGAGTTATTCTTGAAGCACCTACTAACAATACTGAAAAACTTTCTAAATGGTTAGCTAAAAAAGAAGAAGGTATTGTAGGTTTAAAACCTATTTCTGAATTAGATGAAGATCAAATTATTGAGAGGCTTAAAGATACTTCCGTTCTCAGTAAAAAAATTATCAATATTGTTAAAGAGTATGAAAAGAGAGTACACCATATTAAGAATGAAGATGGTCAAAAAATTGGTGCTTACAATTTCAGAAAATTGATGGATATGGCTTATGTAGAAGGTAATCAATTTGCTAAAAATAAAATTGAATTAGACCTTGTTGATTTATCTACGGCTCATGCTTGGACTTGGTATGAAAAAGAATACTACCGTATTATTTACAAACAAGTCTTTTCAGATAAATTTAGTTTAAATGAATATGAAAAGACTTTGAATATTCTCTTTAAAACAATTATCCAACAATACATCACATTACCTAAACAAGAAAAAGCTCAAAAAGAATTAGAAAGAGATTCTGCTGAAAACCAAGCTCTTATCCAAAGAAAAGATTATCTCAAAAAAGAAGTTACAGGTCATCTAACAGAATCTACTTTACCTGATGTTCAAAAAGATATTGAAACAGCTTTAGATAAAAAAGAAAAGAATGAAACTCTCAATATTCTCGATCTCTATATCATCGACAGAATTGAAAAAGAAAAAATAGCTGATGCTAAATATAAGATCAAATACTTTATCGGCAGAGTGAAATTTAAACTCTCAGAAGGTAAAGAACTTACTGAAGAAGAAAAGAATAAAGTTTTAGCTAATATTGCTTTATTACCTATAGAACAACAAGAAACTTTAGTTAATAAAATCGACTACAAAGTACCTTTAACATCTGAGGAATTTAATCTCATTTTCTCTGTTCAATCTCCATATCTTAATGATGAAGAAAAAGAAATTGTAAAAACTTTCTTAGAAAACAAACTCGATAAAGATAAAATTGTACTCTTAAAGAAAGAACCTGAAAAAGAATTACCTAAATATACAAAAGAACTTGCTGTTGCTCGTTCTAAAAAACGATACGAAAAAGAACTTACTGAACTAGAATCTGAATTACTTATCCAAGCTGAATTACTTAAAGCTAAACAAAAAGTTCATGAACCTTCCCCTAAACTTTTAGCATTTATGAATGGCTTTAAAGCTGATCCTGTACTCAGTAAAGTTCTCGCTAAAATTTTAGGTAAAGGCTATCTTAAAGATTACAACTCTTTTGAAAAGAAAGTCTTACATGAAACCTATTCTTATATCGTAAATGAAGATCAAGAAGATGTTACTACTAGAAATAAAAACCGTATCCGTTTCTTGTTCAAAGAAGCTATTAAAGAAACTGAATTAAGAAAGAACAGAGAAGTCTTACATGAAACTTTAGAACAATATTCACAACAAGAAGGACCCACTCTTATTGACTATTTACCTAAAAATTTAGTCATCGAAGTTGATGATACAGGTGCTATCTCTAAATTGTTCTCTATGTATGATAACAAACTATCTAATGTTAATGATAAAATTGACATCCAAGAAGATCTCATCAGTAAATTTGAATTGATTGAAAAGAAAATCTATGCTGATCTTAAAGCTGAATATCAAGATAATCCTGCTGAAGATAGTCAATCTTATATTATCTTTAAAAAGAAACTAATGGGTTTAATTGCAGCTATCGCTCTCGAAACAGGTTTAAGACCTTCTCCTGCTAAAGAAGAAGCAAACGAATTTGGTGGTCAATCTCAAAAGAAAAAACTTAAAAAAGATGATCAAGGTGAACCTGAACTTAAAGATAACAAAAAACAATATGTTAAAGAATTAGTAGATACTTATGGTATCGCTACCCTTAAAGCAGAACATATTAAATTCTTTCAAACTAAATTAGTTGCTGATCTTAAATTCCTCGGTAAAAGAGGTGTTGAAAATGCTACTAAATTAGACCAAGCTGATATTGTTAAACAACTTAAACTTCTAGTCGAAAGTGCTAGCGGTGACCCTAATGCTGTTAATAAATGTATCTTTGTACTCCCTAATGGTAAAAAGATTAGCAATACAGATATTGTTGTTTACTTTGAAAGTCTTGCTCGTGCAGCAGGTCTTAAAAAACTCAGAATTACTGACTTCAGAAAATTAAAAGCTGTTCGTGTTATCCATGCTTCTCTCTTATCTCAAAGAGAAACTCTATATCGTAATATCGCTAAAGCTCAATCTCTTAAAACTGAAGAAGCTAAAATTAAAGTTACCAAACTCGTTTTAGATGCTGTTTCTGTTGCTTATAAAAAAGCTCAGAAATCTTTATCCCACTCTACTGTCAATGAAACCATTAACAGTTATGTTAACCCTAATCTTCTTCTTAACTTCTTATCCACAGGTAAAGTTGAAGATACGATAGATAAAGCTCTTCTTAACAAATCTAAATTACAATTTGATCCCGAAGTCTTTATTACCGAAGCTTTAGCTTTCAGTAAAAAGAAATTACCTGCCCCAGGTAGTACTAAACCTTCTCGTATCCAACAAGAAGAAACACCTATTGAAGAACAACCAAAAGACACATCTGTTCTTCAATCCCTTGAATCTAATATCTTACAACAATGGCAAAAAATAGTTAAGGGTTTGGGTTTCTAAAATGCAACCTACTTTATCAGAATACATAGATTCAGCTAAATCAGATATTAAAACTCTTATCCCTGTATTTAAATCTCTTATTAGAAAAGTAGATACTCCAAGAGCTTTTACTGCTTTACTTAAAATCCAACCTAAGTTTAAAGATTTTGTTAAAAAATATGCAGGTAAAGAGAATATAGATTCTCGCACTAACTCTTTCTCTTATCTCTTTAGAGATGCCCTTTATGAAAGAACCTTTGACTTAGAACAAAAACTTATTGATCTCGAATCTTTTCTCAGAAAATCCTATCGTGAATTTTATCCTGAGGATTTAGCAGCTAAACAAAAACTTAAACAACAAAAAGCTAAAGCATTTGAAAAAGATGTTAAGGGGGCAGATACTGCTCAAAAACAAGCTAAAAAAGATTATCTTAATATCTTCACTACTATGAAAACCACTTTGACTACTGATGCTTCTCTTTCAGATAGTCCTAGAACTTTTACTCTTAAACTTAAAAATTACAGTACTAATAAAGATAACCTTATCGGTCAATTTGTTGCTAAATATTTTGAAGGTTCTGAAAATCAACAAAGTCGTGTAAACACTTTCCTTTATACTATTCGTGATATTTTCTTTGTACCACCTAAAGACCCTACTAAAATAATACCTACTACTCCTTCAGGTTGGTATGACCTTAAATTAGCAGGTATTATTAAATCTTCACATAAGAGTAAAATTCTTAATGAAGAACGAGATGCTTTACAATCTATTATCCCCCAAACATTTTTAAAATTCTTACCTAAGACTCTTATTGTTGATATTGATAAGAATAATAAAATTAAAGCTATCAAATCTAAATTTGCTGAAAAGATAGATGATATTGGTGCTAAAATAGAACGACAAAAAATACTACTTACCAACTTAACTAAACTCGAAGATAAACTAAAAAAAGATTTAAAATCTCCTGACCATGATACTAGAATGAAAGCTCTTATTGTTTATATTATGCTTGATACAGGTATCCGTCCAGGTCAAGAAGATAACAAAATTAAAATTAAAGACCTTGATGTTGAAAAAGATGAAGATGGTGAAGAAATTGACCAATACCTAGAAACATATGGTGCTATTACTCTTAATAAACACCATATCCAATTTATCCGTTCTAACTTTGTCAGATTAGAATTTGTAGGTAAAAAAGGTATTATCAATCTTGCTGATGTGAGCGATTCTATTATCGTTAAAGCTATCACTGATCTTGTTAATAAAACTAAAGCTAACAAAAAAAGCAATTACCTTTTCTTAGATTTTCAAGGCAATGTCTTTGACCAATCTAAAGTCACTGCTTATTTAAGAGCTATTGTACCTGGACTTAATTTAACCGATTTCAGAAAACTTAAATCCACTAGAGTTTTAATCGATGCCCTTAAACAAAAACAAAATATGATTCTAGGTATGGTCTATGATATTACTCAGGAACAAGTTGAAGATGTTAAAGGTGAAATCATTGAAGTCATTCGTGATGTAGTCGATCAAGCATATCGTGAATCTGTTCATGCTTTAAGTCATCAAAGTATGAATACTACTATTAAGTCTTATATCAATCCACAAGTCTTACTTAACTTTTTAGCCACAGGTAAAGTTGCCGATAAACTTGAAGATATTGTCTTTAAAGAACAAAAACTAGTCTTTGACCCACAAGTCTTTATTACTCAAGCTCTTGCTTATGGTAAAGCGATTGACCAATTACATGACCCTGAAGAAGATTTAGATTATGGCGATGATGACCAATAAATCTATCTAGGTTATCTTATCCCTATATGTCATTTTATAGCGAAGAAGAAAAGTGTCAGCGATATATAGGGGTACGAATCCTTTGACCTTGTAAATTTTAACTTTTTCTTTACAAGTGAGGTGGCGATAACCTAGATGATTCTATCTTACAATTTTTATTGCCTATTCCTATCATACATAAAATTGACCCCCCCACAGATTTCTTACCCCTATGCCCATATTAAAGAAATCTACCCCCCTTACCAAAAAACCAACAATACAGACAATTTTTAATATTGTCTGTATTGTCTTAATTGACGATACGCATCATATCCATCAAAATATGGACACTTGCTATCGCTAGTGCCATAAGTGAGTAAATCTTCAACCATATGGTCTGGAACATTGAAAGCTACAACACGATCATCTTCATGTAATGAAAATCTAAAAGCATCTTCATTCTCATGAAAACTTGCTACATAGTTTTCGCCAAAAGACTCGCCTACAAGGTGTGCATACAAAATAGTCATACTTATTTTCCTTTCTTACATATACTTGTTTGTGTCAATGATAGCTAGATCGGGGCAAATCGCAATGTCTAGTTGAAAACGATCTACAAGTCTTGACTCGCCATCTTCAAAGACAAAGTCATTGACTTTGAGAGTAGTTAAACGCCAAGCACAAGTCGCATTAAATCTTGCAGGAATTTCTACTCTCACAGAATCACCTTTCTTGATTGGATTATCTTTGAGATAACTTACTAACCAAGTCTTAAAACCTACCATCTTATCATCATGTTCAAATGTTTGGTATTGCATATCGCATATCCTTTTCTAAGGTGTCGTAAAGTCCATTAAACTAATCATCTTTACACTATTCTATGTTTTGACTCTTATATTTTAGACTTTCCTAAAACACTAGGTTTTACCGAGATATTTCAGGGTATGGGTTAAGGCTATATTATGTAGAAATCTATATATGTGTACCCATGTATAGTCTGATAGTATATAGAAATCTGTACCCTACCTTATAGGGGGGTCCGCATACTTTTTTTAAAAGTACATGAAAACACAGATTTCTACATTTTATCAGCCATAAAAGTACCATAGATTTCTACATACTATCATTCTTGGGTGTGTATGTACCCATATACACATATATATAGATTTCTACATTTTATGACTTTGACCCATACCCTGAAAAAAACCCGATATCACCGACTGTTTCTGTATTTGCTAGAATGACTTAGTTAAAACATAAATAGATGTAGTGAAGAAATGGATAAAACACTACCGAGAAAAAAATAAAATAAAATCCACAACCTTAAAAAAGGATATGCTATATGGCAACTTTTAATATTGATCATAGTTTCTCTTTGTCTTTTTCTTCTGATTCTTCCGAAGCAGTACAACAAGCGATCATCATGTATTTCAAAAATATCAGAAATATCCATGATCCTATCGTATCGGAAAAAATCATGATTGAAGTTAATTGTGATTACACTAGATTGTTTTGCTTTGATCTTATCAACAATCAAAGTAAAATTTCTTATCGTTTCGATGGTGCTTACTTTCCAGCAGTCAATAGAATTGGCTGTCATAGAAATGTGTTTGGCGATGAAGTAGTAAGTGCTTAATCGTCTGCGAACCCCCCATACAAAGGAGACTCTATGAGTTGTTTATGGACTGTGTGCGAACAGTTTGTCGCACAAAAACCCGCGTCTAACTACCATAACTTAAAAAGTGATGGTAGGTCTTTGGTTTCACATCGCTCAAAAACCACTTGGGCGAAATATGAGCGACAAATCGCTCAATGGGAAGGCAACACCCTAAAGGTTGCGAAGTCCGTTAAAGGTGCGACTTGTAAAAACCACCTTTATATCCTACAAACGATTTGTAGGGAAAACAACATTGCTTATCAAGTTGCAAGACTTGATTAAGCGTGTTGTGAGCTTATGCTCTTTTTTTTATACCAAAACAAAGAAATCTAGACCCCATCAAGCCGTATTATGTAGAAATCTATATTAAGGAGATACTATGATCTATCACATTGAAGACTTTAAACAATTTGTTTACCTACTATTAAGTGGTTATGCTGGCAATGGTAAAAATGTTATGTTGTATAGAAATAAAAAAATACTCATAAACCCATCAGCTAAAACTACCCTGCTCGCTTGGTATACGAACCCCTATGTAAGAGGTTTCTTATATGAAATTTGTGGTGAAGGTGATGGCTGTAAAACTGCTATCTTTATCCTATATGCTATCTTAAAACAATTCCATAAACAAAATGAAAGCTACCCTATCTCTTTTAACCTACCTGATAAAGACATACAAGTTTCTCAACCTACTAGACAAGACTTAGAAAAAATTGCACCTAACCTACCTGAAATTCTATATAATGCTTTATTAACCAATGGGACTGATATACATATCTCAGTAGAAGTAGGTGAAAGTGTAGATATAGAAATTATACATAGTGAAGGTTTTATAGGTAAATGCCCAACTCCTAATTGGGAAAAAGAAATTTCTTTAAAGGGTCCTATGATAGCTATGATCTCAAGACCCATAAATAAAATAGAACATATTACTCCTATATTAGAAAACCTAATAGAAGGTAGACCTCTTGTTATTCTAGCTCCTTATTACTCTAAACAAGTTTTAGATACAATTACTCTAAATAGAAATAAAGGTGTTATAGAAGCATATGCTATTGAAACACCTAAAGTTACCTGGTCTCATGAATGGTTAAAAGATTTAGAATCTTTTGTAGGTGGCGAAGTCCAACTAGAACACCAAGAACAATTTAATTTAGATTGGTATGGATCAGCTTATGAAGTTAAGATTAAACTTAATGAAGTACTCTTTGAACAATATGAAGATAAAGTTGAACTTACATCTAAACGAATAGATAAATTAAACTATGAAGCAGACCATTTAACTAATGACTTGTACTTTATGAAAGAACAATTAAAACAAAGAATAGGTGCTTTAAGTGGTAGTTTAATCAGGGTCAAAGTAGGTGGTGCTACTGAAGTAGAAGCTAGAAATAGAAGAACCATTATAGAAAAAATGATACAGACCTTAGTTAGTTCTGTAAAAGGTGGTGTCATTAAAGAAGGTTTTGTTTCTTGTATTTATAACCTTTCATCTAAATATGATGATCCTGTACTTGTTAAAGCTCTACAAACACCTTTTAACATTATTAAAGAATCTAATATGGATTTAATAGAGATACCTTTTCCTTATCTCAGGTTTAAAGAACTTTTAACTAAAGTAGAATCTATTGCTAATATATGGTCAAGTATAGGTTTAGATGTATCTAAAAAGAAGAATTAATTTTATCTGTAATTTTATCTATTGCTGTTTCTTTATTCTCTGTACTTGTTTTAAGTACATAAAACACACCACCTATTTCTATAGGTGACCTTATATCTATGGGTACTAAATATGTAGTTTCTATATAAGTACCTTTATCTTCTATAAATATAGGTTTTCCTTCTGACCAACTAACAACACAGGAAGAAGGTTCTCTTAAAGAGATTAAATAAGAATCTACAAGTTCTTCAAAGCTCATATTTAAAAAACTCCTATTGGGTATATATACTATATATACTATATATAGGTATATATGCTATCATTGTATATATATATTTTTATATACTATCTATGCAATATTAGATCTATCTTTGCATATCTGGTGGGCCCCTATTATTATATTAAACATATCTGTTATAGGTAAATATATACAAAGAGACTAAGATAAAGATTATGGGGAAACTATATAACATCCAAAGTACAATCATAAACATAGATAAAACTGAAACTAAAAATATAGGTCTTTCATAAGTTCTTATAAATCTTCTTAACATATTCTGTACTCTCTTATGGTATAAAGTTAAGGCAACCTATATCAAAAACTAAATAAAACAGGTAGTGTTTTTAATGATAGACAGATACTTAACTGATGAAATGAACCGTATATGGTCAGATACTAATAAATTTAAAAAATGGCTACACATAGAATCTCTTGCTGTTAAAGCATTAGAGAATATAAACCAAGCACCTAAAGATTTACACCTAGCTTTTAATTCTGTTGTTATCATTAAGGAAGAAATCTTAAAAATAGAAGAAACTACTAAACATGACTTTATAGCCTTTATAGAACATATTACTAACCAACAACCTGATTTAGCTTCTTTTATCCATAAAGGGATGACTAGCTCAGATGTATTAGATACAGCCACAGCTCTTATTTTAAGAGAAGCTGGCAACCAAATTATAGACCGTATAGATAAACTCTTATATGCCCTTAAAGAGAAAGCTATAGAACATAAATACACGAAGATGTTAGGTCGTAGTCATGGTATGTATGGTGAACCTATAACCTTTGGTTTAGTTTTAACTACCTTTTATAGTGAATGGGTCAGAAATAGAGAAAGACTTGTTAGAGCTATAGAGAATATCTCATATGGTAAAATATCAGGACCTATGGGGAACTATACAAATATATCTCCGTATGTAGAAGAGTACATCTTAGGTGAGTTAGGGTTAAATATAGAACCTATATCTACACAGATAATACCTAGAGATCGTCATGCTGAGTTCTTTATGATTTTAGGGCTTCTGGGCTCAAGTTTAGAACGGTTAGGGGTAGAGATAAGGAACTTGCAACAATCGTCTGTAAATGAGCTCTCAGAGGGGTTTAGCAAGGGGCAGAAGGGTAGTAGTGCTATGCCCCATAAAAAGAATCCTATAGGTAGTGAAAATATATGTGGAATAGCAAGGTTATTAAGAGGATATGTAATGCCTGTATTAGAGAATGTACCTTTATGGTATGAAAGAGATATGAGTCATTCATCAGTAGAGAGAGTAGTGTTTATAGACAGTACAGGATTATGTGATTATGCTATAAAGAGAATGACAAGTATAGTGAGTAATTTAGAAGTACACAAAGATGTAATGGAACAACATATAAAAGACAGTAAGGGTGTATATAATTCACAGAGTATGTTAGTGGGTTTAATGGGTGCTATGATGAGTAGAGATAAGGCATATGAGTTAATACAGAGGAAGGTATTTGGGGGAGAAGTTTTACCTGATCAGAAGGATTATACTGAATATGTAGAGCATATATATACTAGGGTATATAGTTAATTTATAGATATGATATAGTGAAACATTTACGGATTACGGATTACAAAGTATGGAGGAACTAATATGTACCGAAGAGCATTAGTAGACCCTTTAGTTCTAGAGTCAGATTTTGAATCTCATGAAGATATAAATTCTGTAGAACAAATAGCAAAAGACTTATCCCATATTGAAACAATGAGAGACTTTTGGAAATATAACGACCAAACAACATCAGAAACAGATGATGGTGTGGTTTTAAATAAATTAAAAGTTTTATGGACATATACAAAAAACAAGTGGGGTGCAAATCTTAGAGATAGAGAAAAACTATATCCTATCTTTAAAGAACTAAATCGTTTAGTCGGGGGTAAAGATTATCCTATTGCTTATCGTAGAGTTGTTGTTCCTGAAGTTTATGGTAAAAAGTTTCTCTCTCTTAACTTTGTTCCTGAAATGCCTTTAAATCCTAAAGTAGAACAAGTTCTTGAAAATTTAGCTTACGGTTTAAGATCATGGTCTTCTATACCTTTTAGACCTCAATCATTATTTAGAGAGAAACAAGAATTTGTTATTTTTGTATATAAAAATCCTGATGTTGTTCTTGATGGAGATACTTTTATTCAAAGAACTCAATATTATGGTTCTATTGTTCAATATGAATTAGTCTTATTTGTCAAGAACCCTAAAATTTTAAATGTTCAACAATTTAAAAATGTTTTCTTAGTTACCATTACAGACTAATTAATTCTCAGACGATCTTTCTTAAGAGTCTCATGCTCTTCCCATAACTCTCTTAAATCACATAAAATAATACTTAATAATTCATATACTCCTATGTTATTTGTAAGATGTCTATATTTAATTTTCTCTCCCCTAGTTAGTGCTTCTCTCCACTCACCTTCAAAGATATGATCCCTACTCTTAGAGAGATAAGTACATTCTATAAAATTAGCTCCTACCTCTACTTTAAAAAATCTCTTCTTCTTCCATATACAATGAAATTCATCTTCTAAGTAAAACCCCATTTCTTCTAAAAAATGAGATATGAGAGTGTCAATCTTTCCCGTATATGTATCTATGTACTCTTTATTTACCACTCTTTTACCATCTACTATCTGTGTAATCATTTATATCCCTCTATAAATTTAATCGCTTCTTCTTTAGCTGTGAATTTATCTTTCCAGATAAATCTTAGAATTTCAAAAATTATATTAAATATTCGACCACCATCTAAAGAAAAATTTTTCTTTACAGGGTCTACTGCTATTGTTGTTCTTAAATTCTCTTCTACTATTATTCGGATATTTTCAGTAAAACCTATCACTGTTTGAGAATAACTGAAAGAAACAAAGACAGTACAGCCATCTTTTTTAAACAAACCGTCTGAGTAAGAAGATTCAAATTTAAGTTCATTTTTAAATATCTCTACAAAAAGGGTGTTAAATTGAGCTACTGTGAGTATAGGCATTCCTGTATATTGTCGTTTATTATCTATGATTTGTGTATACATATGAGTATATATCCTTAGAAAGTGGTTAAAGATGAAAGTAGTGATAAGTATTATAGAATCGTTAGCTTTAAAATATGGTTTTAACTGTTCTATATCTCATACAGATATAGATTTAGGTATCTTTCATTTACAAAGAGATTATATATATATCGCAGTAGATATAGAATTTAAAGAACAAATTAGAGTAAATATGGTAAGTCGTCCATATAAGGTTTTACCTATATGGGAATGTTCTATACACACTCTTGAACAAACCCTGATAGATAAATTAAATTTGTTTTAATCGATCTGAATAATACCCAACAGAATTTACAAACAATTCTTCCGAAGCATCTACTTTATAACATTTCCACATGACTCTTATTATATCAAATAAGACATTATAACAGATATGTTTTTCCATATGGATTTTAGCATTACATTCCTTTATCTCTATAAAGGGTGCTTTTAAAATGAAAGATATTCCATTTGTCTTATATGGTAAAAATAAAGAACCATCATCATATAGAATAACAGCTAAATTTTCTTTCTCATATAAAAAGAAATCTTCTACTGTTCTTTCAAATTTCATTTCTAGTAATAGAGAATCTAATGTCTTTTTAAATTCGTCCACTGATTTAGGGTTTTCCCCTTTATATTCTTTTGTACCTTTATGGTTTGTGATTAACATCTTCTACCTCATCTAAGAAACCATTTTCTTCATCATATGAGATGATCTTACCATTAGGCATATAAACATATCTAGTATTCTCTCTTACTGTACTGACCCATACAAAATCTTTATATGTAAATTTAGAGTTATCTTTTAAAATCACTTCTAACCTTGTTACATATTCTTCATCCATCATTTCTTCTGCAATCGATGAATCAAATTCACAATTCTCTAAACTGTATCCTGTGATACTTTCATTTGTACTACCTATAAAGGTTAAATACAAGCTATGATAATCTTCTGTTATACGAAGATCTGTATAACAAAAGAGAGTGTCCGTTAAATGACATAGATTAGAATTTAACAAACCTGTTGAGATGATATACATATTTACCTTTCGATATTATATTTTTTAAAAAGAGCTGAAACATATGTTTGGGCAATACCAAATTGTTTAGCTATCTCTTTCTGTGTAAGATGTTTTAAACTCTCTAATTCTTCTTTAGATGGTTTTAAATATGGTCTTGGTATATTGTATGAAATAAACCATTTACGAATAGAACTAACAGATACACCATACATATCTGCTACTTCTTTCACAGGTTTATCTTTATGTAGTTCTAATTCTTCTTTAGGTGGTATAGGCAACTTTCTATTTAAACCTGCTGTCTTTTTAAATTGTAACCCATATTCTCTCGCCCATAAAGAAACTGCCTGCTTTGTTATACCATATAAATCACTTACTTCTTTTTGACTCATATGTAATAAAGACTCCACTTCTTCTTTACTCGGTTTTGTCTTTGTATGGGGTTTATCCAAATACCATCTCCGTACGGTTGCTGTACATACTCCATATCTAGTTGCTATTTCTGCATATGATAACTTACTTAAGGGTTCTAATTCTTCTCTACTAGGTACAACCTTCTTAGTCTTTTTTCCTGTGTAACTTACTTTCTCTAAGTTATTTTCTCTAAACCATTTACTTACTGTTGGTAAAGATACTCCATATCTTATGGCTATATCTTTTAATTGCCAATCCAACATTGTACTTAATTCTTCTTTACTTGGTGCGAGTTTCATTCTTTATCCTTCTTAATAAGACAGAAACATGATTTTGTGTAATACCTAATTGCTTAGATATTTCTTCTTTACTTAAATGTTGTAACTTTCTCACAAGTGTTTTAAAAGATGTTTTCTTTTTTAATAACCCAAACTGTATCATCTTCTTATATACATAAGATTTAGATACTCCTAAAGTCTTGGCTATTTCTTCCTGTGATAAATGTTGTAGATTTTTAAAATCTTCTTCGCTTATCTGCTTCTTTAAGATTCTCTTTTCTATATCATATTCTTTCATTAATAATGATATGTACTCTTGAGAAACACCTAATTGTTTAGAGATTACTCTTTGTGGTAAATGTTTTAATCTCTCTAAAGTTTCTTTACTTGGTTTAAGTTTCTTTCTCTCAATAGAATAAAACTCTAACCACCTTAAAATACTGTTGATAGATGTATTGAACTTACTAGCTAACTCTTTTAAAGTTAAATCTTTTGCTTGTAATAATTCTTCTTTACTTGGTAAATTTTTCCATGGTCTTTTCTGACAAAAGACAAGACCATATTCTAATCCCCATAAAGAAATTGCTTGTTTTGTTCTATGAAAAATTTGAGCTACTTCTTTTTGGGTTAAATGTGTATATTTTGACAGTTCTTCTTTACTTGGTTTTGTAAGTTTTTCAATGTCATAAAATCTATACCATCTCGCTACTGTTTGGGTTGATACTTTATATTGTATCGATAACTCTCTTAAGCTCAGGTGCTTCTGATTTTCGAGCTCTTCTTTTTGAGGTATTGTTTTCATTTTAAAAACCTTTGTTTGATTCTTAAAATCATATTATATTAACACTAAAAACATTGCAGTAAAGATTAAAATAAAAAGTAAAAATTTTGTAAAGTCTAAAAGTAAACCTGAGAGTCCCTCTTCTAGGTATAAATCATGACCTATAACAAGAAAGATAATTAAGACCAAAACAAGCATAACAAAGAAAAAAACAGTTTTCATGAACGGTTCGCAATCTATACCTTTTTCCAAGATAAACGGATTATACCCATAATATGATCTATAACAGAATTATCATACCTACCTACAATTTCTGTGGTAAATCCATCATTAGAAACCCAAACATATTTTTCATTTTTATAATACGATAAATCAAGAGTGTTATTTCTTACTTCTATTCCACATACCGTACCCTTATTATCTTTATGTATTTCAATAAGTGTTTCTGTTTCTTCATTGTTCCAAATATCCTGAGAATACTCTTTAAATTTGTATTCTTTTAAAATATTTTCAAAATCATCTTTAAGTTTAATTTTAGATTTTAAAACTCTTTTCCCATCTTTAATTTCTGTATACATTTTAGGCACTCCATAATGCTCTTACTTTATCCATTATGCTTTCTATTAACTCTTTGTCTGATGTATAGATATTACTTAAATGATCTTTCCATTCAGAATCTTCTTTTTTATATAGAAATAAATCCTCCGATTTTCCATTCTGAAAAGGATAGGCTACTTTAAAAATCAATTGCCCTGATGACAGATATTTTATAGATACGAAGATATTTTTACTATTCTCTAAGAACCATAAATCTTCTGTATACTTTCTAAATTTATATTCAGATAAAACTTGATTTATGTTTTGACTTAGATTGATCTCTTTTGTGAGAACTCTTTTTGAATTTACTATTTCTGTAAACATCTTGCTTACCTTTCTTTTCTTTTGTTTTGTATTATATAAACCAACCCCAAAACTCTCTTATCTTTTCCATTATCTCTCTTAGTACATTTACTCCTTCTCCTATTGTTCCTTCTCCTGATTGATCTTGCACTACCCATAACTGATTCTTGCATTTAAAGAATGCAAATTCTTTTACTGTACCTATCATCTTTAAAGTTATTTCTTCTATTGTATCTGTCTCATCTCTTATTACTAAAATCTCTATTCTTGTTTCTTTAGTATTAGGCAGATAAAAGAAATCTGGCTCTTTCTCTTTAAAATTAAACTCCCCTAAAACACCCCCTATATCCTTATCTAGTTTTATCTCTACAATTATCTCTCTCTTTCCATTTACTATTTCTGTATACATTATTTCTTTCCCCAATTACTTCTCACTGTTTCCATCATATGTTCTATCATATCAGAATCTCTACCTATCTCTTTACTCTCATTTAAAAACCATATACTTTTATATCTTGTGTAATTAAAAATCTCACCCTTTATACCTAAAGAAATATTTTCTACTGATCTAGGGTGATGAGCAACAAGAAGTTTAATATCATGAGTAAGTTGCCATTCAGACATTTCGGGATTCTTAAATGCAGGAAGATTTTTGGTCCATGTAAAGTTATATTCTTTAAGGACATTGAAAATACACTCATCTATACTAAAATCTTCTGTATCATCTATATTTAAAACTCTTTTACCGTTTTCTATTTTTGTAAAGACATTCATTTTGTTTCACTCCATTTGTTTCTTATCTTGTCCATAATATTTTCTATCATATCAGAAGCACTGCCTATCTCTTTACTGGGATGTTTGAGACACCATATCCCATTCTTTCTTGTGTAAAAATACATCTCATCATTTACGATTAAATGAATATTTGATATGATATTATTGTCTTGATATACATGAACTTGAAAATTCTCATTAAGTTGCCATACAGATAATCTTTCATCATTTTTGACCCATGTAAATTTATATTCTTTAAGGACATCGAAAAAACATCCATCCATACTAAAATTTACTACGGAATCCAAAACACTTTTTCCATTGGCATCCAAAACTCTTTTACCATTTTCTATTTTTGTTAAGACATTCATTTGTTTCTCCAGTTATTTCTTACGGTATCTAGGATATGGTCTACTAAATCTGAATCTGTATCTATCTGATTAGAATTTGAGAACCACACTTTATTGTGTTTTTTGTATCTATAAATATCTTCTCGTATAGATAAAGTGATACTTGTTATGGTAGGCACAGGTGAGATTAAAAAAGAGACATAGATTTTACATTCATCTGTAAGTTGATATATAGTTGTTCTAATTTTCCCTTGATTAGCAATAACACTATCTTGTGTCGTATGAAATTTGAAATTACATTCTTGAAGGACATTTAAGATGGAACGATCTGCATCAAAGAGAATGCCTTCTGCTAAGTTTAAAACTCTTTTACCATTTTCTATTTTAGTTAAAACATTCATTTTGTTTCACTCCATTTTTTACGGATGGTGGACATCATATCATTAAGGACTTCATGATCTTTATTGAATTGTTCATTCAGGTTATGATTGTCAGTACTAGCATACCACCACATTCTATGTGAGAAACTGTAGTATCTTTTAAGTAAATCATTTTTAAAGTACAAATAGATATTTAAATTTTTATCCTCACCTTGAAATTGTAGGTATATGACAAACTCTTCTAATCTCCATTTGTGTTCAGATACCTGATTAAAGTGAAATTCTTTAAGTACAGTATCTAAATCAGTTTCTATACGAAGGTGTTGTATGACTGTTCTTATATTGTTTTTGATTTCGGTGAACATTATCTTCTTTCAAAGAGGTTTGTATCTAGTCTTTTAATCAAGTTAAGTTCTATTAAGTTGTTTACTAGGTGGTAAGAGTAAAATCCAAATCGATGACAAATTTCATTAAGATCATCTATTGTAAAATTACTTTCAGGCAACATATCTTTTATTTCATGTTGCCATGATCTTACACGATCTAGTTCTGAGTTTTTAGGTTGTTGGTACATGGTAATCCTATATTGAGTTTCTTACTTTATAGATAACATTCAGAAATTGTTCGACCATAGATTCATCGAATGAATCTTCTTTACGGGATTCTAGCCAGTTCTTAAGTGGTTGGGAAGCACCGATCTTAAAGTCAAACATATCTTGTGTTATATTATCGAAGAAGCTACTCTTGTTAAAATAGAGTTTATTGTTAGAGAAAGTTACTTTTTCAATCTTATTATTGGTTGTGGCATTGTATGTAGATTTACTATCTTCAGTAGTATCATCTAGGTGGATGACTCTTAACTTACTACCTGCATCTTTATATTGGATGAAAGTAGCAATAGAATCTGGGTAAGGTACTCTTGGATAATTTGATTTAAGGAATTGGTTATATTTAGTAGTGTATGCTTTATCATTAAGTACACCGTAGATATAATCCATAGCATCGAGAGAAGAGAAAGTAGTATCATCGGTGGGGTTATCATTAAAGAGTTTACCGATTTTGAGGGAGATTTGGTCTAGGAAGTCTTGAGTGAAGTTAGAGGTTTGGTAGGGTTCTGTATGGGTTACATCAGCTTCGTGATAGAGGTATAAAGGATAAGTATATTGACTACATTTACCTCCAAAGAAATTAATGTCATTTACAATAGGTGATATAGAAGTATGATTAAAATCATTATTATCTCTAACTCTTGCTGAGATTAAAAAGATTTGATTCTTTGCTTGTTCTTGTTTAATTAAATCTAGTCTTCTTCCATCTGAAAAACTACTTTCAAAGTAGTTTTGAGTATCAAAAGGTCGGTAATAAATTTTTCTTACTTTTCCATGAGAAATTTTTGTTATAGAACTACCTCTATTTCTAATAGTTTTTGAAACTTTATTAGGTAATACCTTATTAGTGATATAATTATTGACTTTATTGTCTAAGGAATTTGGATTGTGGTCTACTACTAATTTGTCGCAATTAGTCTTAATACCAGATGTTTTAAATTTGAATATTTCTTCTAATCCAAAACTCTTGTCCCTATAACTTAGAATCAATTCTTGATTTTGAGGATATAAGTAATATTCAGGCTTAATTAAAGAAATTTCTTGAAAAGAAGAGCTATTAAAGGTGTTTTTATTACAAAATGCTAGTCTGTCTATTTTTGAGCCATTCAATCTATTATAGAAGACTTTACCTAAGTTCTTACTACTAGAAGTTTTTACGAAGAAAGTAATACAGACAGATGTCTTAATATTGAAGATATTATCTGATGGAGACCCTTCAAAGTCTAGTATATAAATTTCATCAAAACTTTTCAATAAAGACTTTCGCATATTAGTCATAGCAACAGAAGATAAGAAACTATTATTAGAGATATAAGCAATCACACCACTACCATTTTGGTCAACTAAATTCTGTGCATACCGAATGAATTTAATGTAGTCATCATTTAAAGCACCATTGCTACCCTTCATAGCATATTCATTCATTAAATCAGTTATGTATGTACCATTATTCTTACTGTCTCCATTATAAGGGGGGTTGCCAAGAACTACCATCACAGGCTGTTCTTGTCTTACCCTATTTGCCCCTATCGCCTCTTCATTTAATTGATACACTAAATCACTATGACTCACCAATAAACTATCTTCTACATCCACTGCTCCATTTAAGGTATTTGTTAAGTAAATATTAAACCTTTCCGTATCTTCACTTAAACTGTCTTTTAATATCTCATACATCTTCATATGTGCCATTACATACGATGGCATCATCAACTCAAAACCATTCAATCTTGGTATCAAATCTTTATTTACATAATCATTCCATAATGACGGATACTTGTGATTACTCTTGATATACGATACTACTGAATTTAAAAAATTCCCCGTCCCTGTAGCAGGGTCTAATATCTGTACTTTATGCACATTCTCTCTCACTACCTTCTCCGTCTTATATTGATTCTCCCCAACCTTGATCTTTTTCTTATATGTATAATTATGCTTCTCTGAGGATGAAATACCGTCCTTAATTGAAAACTTAGTCTTTAATATCTCATCTACTCCCTTAACAATATAATCAACTACTTCTACAGGTGTATACCATACCCCCATCTGCTTTCTTAACTCAGGATCATATTGCTCCAAAAAATTCTCATAAAAGTGAATGACAATGTCATTGTTAGTCAACTTCAAATTTGAAATGATTTTACTCATATCTGTGTTAGCTAAAATTGTTGTTATCGAATCTATCAAATTATTGATGTTTTGTGATAAGTCATTCTTCCCATTACTCGTTACTTCAAAGAACTGTTTTAATAAAGGATTTGTACTAGGTATATAGTTAGATGCATCTGATCTAGTAAAAATTGAGGTCTGATTCTTCTGGTACGCATAGTATCGAGAAGCAAACAAACCATAGGTTAAAGTCTGTGCATAGAGATCGGCAAACTGATTATTATCTATATCTTCAATTAACATCTTTTTAAATTCATTACGATAAGATACTAACTTGTATTTTTTCTTAGTCTTTACTTTCTGTTCTATCTCTATATCATCTGCATTTAAAGTCTCTAAAATATCTGCTTTAAGCAACTTAGTTTTATCAGCTAACTTTTTAGCTAATGTTAAAGGATTATTAAACTGTATTGTACTTGCCATAAAGTTATCTAGTAAGTTATTAAACTTACTAAAACAAGTAGAATCAGTTTCATCTAATTTACAACTACCTATCAAAACCCCATCTTTATAAAATTCAAAATCTATAAAGTTCGTTATCAATAACTTACTGTAAGTTGCTTTGTACCTATTAAATTGATCTTGGTGTTTCTTATGTGATAAATCTTCTTTAGGGTCTTTAGTTTCTATATAGAAAGCAACCAATGACTCTTTTGTATATACTTCCATATCAATTTTATTTTTACCTTTACCTGTCGGCTCATCAGTAAATATAAGTCCTTTAAGGATAGTTTTAAGTGCTGTTCTGTAAGAGTATTCAGAACCATTACGAGATTTAATATCTTTAAGTTCATTTAAGTAGGTACTTAACATATGATTATTTCTTTCTTTGTTGTAAGAGGACTTGTAAATTATCTTGAAGCATAGCTTGAAGCATTTCTGGAGTTACACCTAATTTAGCAAACATCTCAGCCATGTTTTGAATATTGTTCTCAGGGGAGTTACTCTTTTTAATTTCTTTATGTAAATCAGCAAGGAAAGCATCTATTTGCATAAAGAGTTTTTCAATAAGGTTGCAATAAAACAAAGGGTCAACTTCGGTACTCTCATCTTCAATTAAGAGAGTAGAACGGACAGTTTTTAATTGATCTAAAGCAACCCAATAAGTAGGGTCTGATGTTTTTCGTGCTTGAGAGTCAATGTCTTTACATAGTTCAGTAATGACAGTTGCCATTCTATTCTTGAATAGAATATCTAAAGCTTTTTGTTCTTGTTCTTTTTTAGTATAAAGAAGATGGTCATCTAAAGCTTTAAGTAGTTTATTTTTTTCATTCACCATAATTGCTTTTAAAGATTCAAATTCTTTTTCTAATTCAACACCTTTCTTATTATAGAAATTGTTGTTAATGTGTTCGACAATATCTTCATCAGTAAGATACTTGTCTTTTTCAAATCTTTCTTTCCAAAAGGATGAATCAGATGCAAAGATGGAAATAAGACTTGAAATATCAAGTTCAACAGTTAAGTTATTTAAATAGGTTTCAAAGTTTGACATGGTTTTATCTTTCTTTATTTTACTAATGTTTCAAGGAAGTCATATGCTTTTGTAAGTATAGCAGGCATTTCTTTGCTTAATTGATCTAGTGATTTAATTTTTTTATAAATTTCACAAGTTAAATCACTTAACTTTCTATCAATCCAATCAGGATTAAACTTCTCATTAATTTCCTGAGCGAAAAGCTCATCTGATTCTTCCAAATAACAACTTGTTAAAGGACTATTAAAGATAATACTTTCCCATTCATCTAAAGTCCTATATGCTTCTTTACCATCACTATGGTTTACAAGTAAACAACGGATACCGTTCCCATAATTCAACTTAATATCTTTTGACTTTAAGTATTCAGTTGTCTCATTATCACTTTCTTCATCACCTAAAAGATAAGGAAGATATAAATGGTATAAAGTATGGTCTGATTTAGATTCAATATAGATTTGACCATAGGTGAAAAAATCATCATAGGATTCAGCATAATCATGATTAATATAAGTACCTTTTTTGAGTTTTCTCATATTCACAGAATGCTCATCTGCCACCTCTTGTGAGGATTTAATCGCTTTTACATAAGCAATATCAAAGAGATCATAAAATTGACCATAAGAATATTTTTGCTCTACCATACTATTTTCCTTCTTTGGTTCGTTGTACCAAGCATATTTTTTTAAGGGACTCTCTTGTTCATAAAGTTCAATAACTTTATCTTGAAAGGTTTTGTCAGTGGTGATTTTAGAAATAATATCTAGTAATTTCTTTTCTGTACTCATGTTTTTATCTCTTTCCTAAAAAGCTAGCTAAGGCATCATCTACTACTTTTTGTAGTTCGTCTTTATCTTTGTTTTTCTCTTTTTCTTTTAAGATAGATTCGATCTTAGTATCGATCGAAGCTTTTAAATTCTCTCCCCAAAATTTAATATCATCATTAGGACAATCTTTCATATTGTCTAAAGATATGACAAGTTGTTGGATGAGTTGAAAACTTGGGAATGCTTTGATTTTACTTGAGTCTTTCATACGGTTTCTCCTTCAGGGTACGCATTGAATATCTTTTGTTGTTGATAAACGATTCTAATGGTATTAAGTATTTTTTCGGATAATCCTACTAAATCAAAATTACCACTTTCTATTTTATGTATGGCTACATCATTTTCACCATAAGGTTCTTCTTTTCGATAATAACGGACAATCACCTCAGCAGGTTTATATAAAGTCTTGTTAAATAAAATTTCTGCTAGATAGTCTTTATAACTTATCCCAATACCTGAGCAATGACTTAACTCACAAAACACAATATAAATTTGTAAATCTAAATCTGCTTTATGATAATAGTGATTATAAGTTTCTTGTAAGTAATTACTTAAGGGATTTGAATGAAAATTTAAAAGAATAGGAAAATTAAAGTTTGATTCTTCAAATCCTAATTCAGTAATGAAAGAAGGAAGAATTTTATAAGTTAGGTATTCTAAAGCTAACAAGTCATTCTGTTCTATTTCAATTTTTTGTAATGCTATTTTCTTATCTTCCCATTCTTGAATATTAATCGTTCGTTTTTCGTGGTATGTAGTTAAGCTCATTTTCTCACCAACCCATCAATAATTTTTACCATTTTGATACCTAATTCTTTAGGGTCATTCACAATCACTACATTATTGGGTATTCGTTTACTATATTCTCTAGCCATATGTTCATCTCTAGTATAAACGATACCGATCAAGTGAATCCCTTGTGCTTTAGCTAGATCGACTAAACTTTGTAAATAAGGATAAACTCCGGGATCAGCACCATCAGTTAAAAAGAAAGCTATTCGTTTAGAAGCATTTATTCGTTTTGCCATATCGATAGCTACTTGAATATATTGTGATACATAGGTACCTGTGCAAGGTTGATAACTCCATAATTCAGTAAATAAATCATCATTCCATTTTTCTTTAAGTTCTTTGAGAACAATAGCTTCAGCTACATATCTTTCTGTAGCACCATAAGCTGAAGAAGATTGACTATCCGATACACCTACAATCGCACAATTAGATTCTACTCCCATATTTTGAGTTAAGCGACCAACACAAAAAGCTGTACTTAATACCTTTTCCCAAGTAGTAGGATTTGGACCACTATCCATACTACCACTAAAATCTATACTAAAACTAAAACCACATCGTATTGTAGGTATTCTCCAATATGTTTCATAACGGTCTCTATTGTCTATGTTTCTTTTGATTGATGTATATGTATCAGTTATTGCACTTGAATTTAAACTAGCACCGTCAATAGATGTTGTACGATTATAATTTTCAGACATTAAGAGTCTTCTCAATTTTATAATTTGTGGTCTCAAACCTAAATCTATTTTTTCAACTAAGTCTTTTTGTCTTCCTGATAATTTTGCCATAGTGTTTCTCCTTTATGCTAAGTCAATAGGACACACATCTGATGTGTCTGTTGGTGTTTGGTCTGTTGTAGTTACTTTTAATAATGGGTCTAATGCACCGATTAATTGTTCTGCATTTCGTGGGTCTTTAAATGAACCATCTACTACTAAAGTCGTAGCTAATTTCACTGCTTCATTAAATCCACCTTTTACAATGTTACGATCTAAAAATCCCAATGTAGATTTGGCAATTACATTTGCATCTCTTAAAGAGACCTCTAAAGGTAAACCTAAAGTCTTTACTGTATTTCTCAATACATCCAAAATATCAACAATCAACTTAGCTTGTGGTTTATCAAGTCTAGGATGATCCCCCATAATAATTTTAATCTCTTGATCCTTAGTAGGCAAGATTGCTCTAACACGAGCAAAACGATTAATAATACTTGCATCAATAGGATTAGCAATCATTGTACCATTAGGATCACCATCTACACCTGTGTTGCCAGTAGCTACAAATACTGTACCTTCTAATACGGGAATTGCACCACCACGAACATTATCCATTAAGTATGCACTATTACCTAATTGTAAAGCATTTCTCAAAATTTCTAAATCTTGTGGTCTTGCTCTATCCATATCAGATAACAAAATTACATAAGGGTGTAACTTACCATCTTTACCCATAAAACCTTTAACTGCTTTAGTGAGTTCACCATCAGTTACATAAGATTCTGTACCACCACTTGCGGTTGATCTTAATTCAGTACGACATACCCAATTATTAGCATTGATGCCATCTTTGAAAGCAAACGATTTAAATGGTATACCGAACTCACTACAGATTTGCTCAACAATGGTATCTTTACCACTACCTGCAACACCTTGTACATAAGTATGTTGCTTTGTTACGAGCATACAGAAAGCAACCATTTGCTTCCAATTACCTTCTTTTTTATCTTCAACAAAATTAGGGATACTAATTGCTTTAGCATTTTGTGCGAGTAATTCTGCATCTGTTAAGTTTGATACTTTTTCAGAAATGCCACAGAATGTTTTAGAGAATGTTGAAAATGGATTAAATGCTTGTCTTGCCATGATAGACTACCTTTGTCTTTTTGTTTGTTTGAGAGAAAACTTTTTTCTTTCACCATTCTGTGTTTTCACCTAGCTTTTTTTGGAAAAATGAAAAATGCAGGTATTTCAAATACTTACAAATTTCAGGGAAACCCTATAATATGTAGAAATCTAGATATGAAAATATGTAGAAATCTATATATCTATATAGGGGGGTCCGCATAAGGGGGTACAAGTGTAAAAATAGGGGGTTTGAAGATGGTGAATGCGGACCCCTATTTTTAGGGTTTTTTTAACTAGATTTCTACATATAATACTTTTAAGATTTCTACATATTATGGGGTTTCCCTGAAAATTGTAAGTTATTGATTTTACTACACAAATATTTTAGGCAAAAAAAGGTAGGTGAAAACATAGGATTATGAGAAAAAAATCTCACATGAAAAACTCTCAACGAAGGAGTCCGTTATGGAAATAACGAATGATATTTTAGATGCTTGTTTACTACAGATTTTATCTGATATACCACAAACAGCAATGGAAGTAAAAAGGATAGTGGAATCTACTTTAAGTACCAAAGGATACAACACTAATATGGTCACTTCGACAGGTCAAGATAATCTTTATATCAAGATAAAAGCTAGACTAAGAAGATGGGCAGAAAAAGGTGTGTATTGCATGAATGTTGGTGATGCTAAATACATTAACATAGAAAATAAAGATAGCTTCCAAGCACCAACACCTACAACAAGAGTCCGTAAGAGCAAAGGAGAAACAGTGAAAGAAACTTTAGAAGATCAAGAGATAGAAGCTATTGAAATTGAAGCTCAACCTATTGAAGCTCAACCTCAACCTAAACCTATTGAAACTCAATCTCAACCTACCGTAGTAGTTCAACCTCAACCTAAACAAACTAAAACACAAACCTTAAAGGATGCAAGCGAAATTATGAATGACTTAATTAAGAACAAAGATTTTTGGATTGCTAGAGCAAATAATTCTTCAACAAAATTAGAATTACAAGAAGAACCTTTAGATTTAACTTGTCCAAGACTTAGAGCAATGGCAATTCAAAGTACAAAATGTTTTGGTAAAGAATACAGTGCTAAGAATGAAGAATGTCAAGTATGTCCTTTAAACACATGGTGCAAAGATAATATCAAGGGATCAAATAGAGATTCAACAGTACAAGCATTTTTGAATTTCAGAACAGTATCTTCATTTGAAGAACCTATCGCTCAAGCAATAGAAGAACCACAAACAGTTAAAGAAAGAAAACCAAGAGAAAAGAAAACAAATCCACAAATACAAAAGCTTTTAGAAAAGGTACAAAAAGAAGGCAAGATGGATATTACTTTAGAAACAGATATTACTTGTTCAATTTCAGGTGATAAATTGAAAAAAGGTGATACTGCCTATTATGTAAATGGATTTGGTGTCGTATCCCCTAAGTGTTTTGAATAACACAAACTCAACCCTAACTAACCTAACAAATATAAAATATAGCCTATTAAAAATATAACAATATATAATAATTAGAGTCCTATAGAACGAGAGAATTAATATGATGAATGTATATTTTAGCAAAGATTATGTAACTAACACTTCTTCAATGGAAACAGTAAATAAAGCACTATGGATGTCGGATAGAATGGGAAGTGAAGGATTTAACTTAATTAAACCAAGTCCTTTAACAAGAGAAGAATTGTACGAAACACATAAAAAAAGTTATATCGATAGTTTATTTGATTTGAATTATCCTTTTGAAGCAGAAGTAGGTGGTCGTTGGTCTCAAGTACTATTAGATAGTATTAGATACTCAAATGGGGGGATTAGAGATGCAGTAATTTCAGCTCACATGAATAGAGTAGCAGGTAGTTTAAGTTCAGGATTACACCATGCAGGTTTAGATTATGGTGCTGGATTTTGTCAAGTAAATGGACTCGTAATGGGAGCTTTAATGGCTAAGGAATTAGGATACAAAGTAGGTATCTTAGATGTAGATGCTCATTGTGGTGGAGGGACTCATAGTATTTTGTCGTCTAAAAAGACGGGCATTGCGATTGCTGATATTTCAACAAACACTTTTGATGATTATGTAGTGAAAGATAGTAACTATAATTTAAGAGTAGTTTCTCAAAAAGAACATCCAATCTATTTAAGAGAAGTACAAAAGCAACTAGATTTTCTAAAAAGTAAAGGTTGCAACTTTATTATGGTAAATGCTGGAATGGACCCAACACTAGATAACTTGTCTTTTTCTGCTTTAAAAGAAAGAGAAGAATTGATCGCTAAATATATTCATGATCATGACATGAAAGCAGTTTGGGTATTAGCAGGTGGTTATCTCAGTACAAGAGTAAATGTAACTAAAGAATCTTTAACAGATTTACACATGGCAACTTTTTATTCATTCAACAACCTCTTTAACAAGGACAAAAAATGACAACAGAAAGAACAAATTGGTTTTTCAGATACATGATTGACTCACAACAAAAAACTCATCGTGTTAAACTTGAAGACATCCCTTCAAGATTAGATGATGGTTGGGTACTCAGAGATCGTGAAATATCTATGTATAAAGACTCAATCCAAGTTAAAGTAAAATCTTCGGATGTTAAACAAATCCAAGACTTTCTTAAGACAGGATATGCTTTTGGCTTAACAGCTGAAAACAGAGAAAAGAAGAGAGAAGAAATAAAACCATACACAAGTAGTGGCTATTATAAAGATCGTAAATATGAACCTATAACAACAGAAGGATTTAAAATGGAAAAGAAAGTTATTGGAAGACCAAGAAAGCAACCTGCACCACAACAATTAGAATTGCCTTTTTTAGAGCAACCACAAATTGTAGAAACTAAACCTATTGTAGAAACTAAATCCCAAAATCAAATTGCCTTAGGCTTATTTAACACTCTCTTATCCAAAGGGGTCATTAAGACCTTTGAAATTTCTTTAAACAAAAACGGAAACATTTCTTTTATCGGTGAATGTGAAACAAAATAAAAACAAAGGAAAACAAAATGAATAAAGACATCTACTTAACCCTGCTATCCACAAACCCCGCTTATGACTACACAGTACTAAGCTCAGAAACCACTGCTGACAATAACATCAAGGTGTACCTCGATGTCTCAAAAGAGCTTGTAAAAGGTGAAAAGAGTTTTGAAAGTGGCAAACTCAGTGAACACCTTGATGACTACTTATGTAGTCCTATTAGTATGGCTTTATATGCTAGCATGAAAGAGAAAAGTTTAGTACCTGATTTTGATGTGTATCCTAAAGCACCTTTTAGTAATTATTCGTCACAAGGATGGTCAACCCTTGTGGTAGAGTTTTACCACAAGTAAATACTCTATCGTTATCAGATCACTAAATGGCAAACCCCAACAATACCAAACAAACTTAACAAAGGAAAACAAAATGGCAAACTTAACAAAGGAAAACAAAATGACAAACTATATCGATTTCGCTAGATCAAACTGCAATCTTGAATTTTACAAAATGTATGATAGACTTGAAAATATTGCTCAACAATATAATGTTGAACTAGATATTGAAATGTCAGATGACCATTTCAATTTATGTCATCACGAACACTATTTACTTAATGATCCTAAAACATTTTTATCTGAGATTGATTCAGAGTACAATCAGTTAAGATCAAATATCGATAAAATCAAATTCTTCAGAAAGAATTTAGAAGAAGCATCACAACATTGTGAGAAGGCTATTCAATCTTTGATTGATGCAATCCAACTGATCGAAGGTCATACTGACCATTCAATGCTAGCTAAGAATATCTATGATAATCTTAACCAATTTATTGAATGGGAAGGAAACCCTTATGGTGGTAGATGCAATGTAGATGAAGAACCTTTTCGTGTTAATGATTGGGTTGCTCGATTAAATGGTAATGGTGGATTTTCAGATTATTATCCATTAGAAGAAATTGAACAGTTTGAAAAAGAACTTGAAGAACAGTTTAAACCAATCAATGAACTTATTAAACTTGTAAAGGAAGCACTATGTTAACAGAAATAGAAAATGGTAAAAGAGTAGTAATTCAATCCCCACGAATTGAATTTAAATCTCCTGAGGCTCTTTTAGAGATACTTACCCAAATCTTCCAAGAATTTAAAATCGCTTCTCAACATTGCATCTCAAATGCAAGAGAAGCGAGGTACTTTTCTCTGATGGCTAAATCAGGGAAAAATAGAATTAGTGTTGACACACATATGGTGAATACATATCCGGACTTCGTGTTAGCTATAAATAATTATAACATATTTAGGTGGAATTATAAATATGTTGTTACAAAGTTTCCACAGTTTGAGAGAGCAGAGTTTTGCTGGGTAAGACAAGACAATACAGGCACTAATTTATCTTTGAATGAAGTGTTAAATGAAATAATGGATTCAGTCAGAAAAGAATGGAGTAAGAACTAAATGAACTTAACAGAAATACAAAAGGGTAAAAGAGTCGTAATCCAATCCCCTCTCTTTGATGGGAGTATAGATAAAATTACTCAAGTTTTTAAAGAATGTAAAATAATGGAAGAATCATCTCAAGGATGGGCGGTTGACTTAAAAAGATATAAGTATTTTTCGATAATGGCTAAATCAGGAATAAATAAAATATCTATTCTCCTAGATAAGGAACATGAATACCCCCATTTTGTGTTAGGTATAAATAACAACCACAAATTTAGGTGGGATTATGCACATGAAATTTCATCAACATTGTTATGGGTAAGGAAACACAATCTTACAAACCCTTATTTAAGTTTAAATGAAGTGTTGAACGAAATAATAGATTCAGTCAGAAAAGAATGGAGTAATAACTAAATGATAAACTTAACAGAAATACAAAATGGTAAAAGAGTCGTCATTGAAGATAATCTCTTTGATGGGAGTTTAGATACCATATCCCAAATCTTCCAAGAATGTAAAATGACTGCTTATGATATAGGTCGTTTTGCTATACCTGCTAAGTCAGGAAAAAATAATATTACTCTTCTCATAGATATGGAACATCAACATCCCCACTTTCATTTGTGTTTGAATGATGAGATGAAATTAAAATGGGAATATATACCAGACTTTTCATTCAATGAAAAGAAATGGCTATTCATTGATCCTTCTTATTATCAGAACCCATCAGTAAATAGTAATGGATACTTACTTAATGAAAGCGAAATATTGAATAATATCTTAGAGAAGATAAGATATTATTGGAATAATAATTAATAAAGAATCATACACATAAGAAATCTGGAAGACTTATGAAACGACCACCTAGAAAAGAACTAGAAAAATTAAAACATCTTAGTGCTTCTGAAATCGCTTCTACTTATAACTGTACTCCTGAAATGGTTTATCGATGGTTTAAATCTTATAACATCCCTAAAAGAATTAAACGAATTTCTAAAGACCAACTCGAATCTTTAAATCATTTAAGTTATCCCCAAATCGCTAAGAAACTAGGCTGTTATCCAGGTACTGTTTACTCTTGGTTTAGGTTCTATGGGATTAAAAAAATAAACAATAAAATCCCTGTTAAAAAACCTACTAAAACAGAACTAGAAAAGAAGAAAAAATTTAATGTAGAACATCTTGCTTCATTATATGAATGTAGTACCACTACTATTAAAAATTGGTTCACAGAATATAACATTGAACGACCTACTAGAAAGACTCTAATCATTCCTGATAAAAATGAATTAGAAGCCTTAAATCATATGAGCTGCGAACAGATCGCTAAAATCTATAATTGTGTCCCAAGTACTGTTTTCTTATGGTTTAAGAAACATAATATCCAAAAAATTAATAACAGAAAAATACATATTAAAAAACCCACTAAAGAAGAACTTTATGAACTAAGACATTTGCCTTATAAAAAAATAGCTCAATTACTTAATTATAATATCTCTTCTATCTTCTATCTGTTTCTCGAATATGATTTAAAAAGAGATTAACTATCTTCTTTATCTCTATTATCCCTAAATCTCCCCCCACTATATGATCTTCTATTTTTATCTCCCCATTTATATATATAGAACTTACTTTGTTTTCACTATAACAAACCTGTAAAACAAATCCCTTCTCAAAATTAAAAGTATATCTATATATAGAGAAATTTAAACTGTACTTATAACTTAAGAGTCTCAATCCTTTATTTTCAAATTCTAACTTAAAAAAATCTAAATGGTTCTGTGCTTTTAATATATCATTCGACTTCATCTGTTTTTTTCTCCAATCTATTATAATATACAAATTAAAGGAGTATAGATATATGAAAGGTATGTATATCAAAAAATTAAATCTTGTAGTAGGTGTTTACCTTATTACAAATAAAGAATGGTATGAACATCTTAATGGTGGTCTTGAAGGTATCTTAGATAATAAACCTAAAGTAGATGTTCTCCCATTGTCTATTAAAATGTTCTGTAATACTCTCAGTTATAAGAAAAACCTTAAACATTGTTATATACAACCTGACCATACAGATTTATATAATGGTGGCTATAGACTACTCACTAAAGAAGAATGGGAATATTGTGCTTCTGCAGGTGGAGATACAGAATTATATAGTGGTACTGATGATATATGGGAATTGACCCAATATGCTAGTAATGACTACTCTGAGGTAGGTCTACTTAAACCTAATAAATTCGGTTTATATGATATGTCAGGTAATGTTGATGAATGGATTGAAGGTAACCAAATTAAAGATAAAGAAGAACATATAAAACAAACCTTTACTAAAAACCCACACTCTTACACTAACCTTTCTAGATTAGGTTTCCGTATTTGTAGATATATCCCTATTGAAAGTTCATGAAAAATGATAACTAATCTTGTTAATGGTAAAAGAGTTTTATTACCTATATCCATAGGCATCCAACTAGAAAACATTCTCTCTTTTTTCTCAGAAATAAATTTTACCGAAGAATACTTATACTCATCTTCTGATACCGAATTTTATAGATTCCGTCTACAAAACATTTTAATCATTGATCTCTCTTTCTTTAAAAGAGGTTTTAAACTAAAAATTCTCAATAATAAAGAGGACACCATATTTGTTCATGAATACTCTAATAGAATTTGGTCTAAAACAACTATTGCTTATGACCCTAAGTCTAATAATATTATCCATGCCCACTATGTAGAATCAGATATATCCCCTATCTTAAATTCTGTTTTAGATGATATTAGACATATATGGCAGAACTATAAATGATTAGTACTCTTCTACTGCCTTTAATTCTTTTACAGGCTTCTCTGAAATTAAAGCTTCTGTTGTCAATAATAGTGAAGATACACTAGCAGAATTAATTAAAGCATGACGAACTACCTTAGTTGGGTCAATTACACCAGCTACAAATAAATCTTCAAATACATCAGTAGCAGCATTATATCCAAATGAACCATCTAGTTCTCTTACCTTCTGTACAATAATACTTCCTTCTACACCTGCATTATGAGAAATCTGTCTTAAAGGTTCTTCAATAGCTCTACGGATAATATCAACACCCATCTTTTGTTCACCTGTAAGGTTTAACTTATCAAGTGCTTTACTTGCTCTAATAAGGGCAACACCACCACCTGGGACAATACCCTCTTGCACAGCAGCTCTTGTAGCATGAAGGGCATCTTCTACTCTTGCTTTCTTTTCTTTCATTTCAGCTTCAGTAGCAGCACCTACACGAATAACAGCTACACCACCAGCTAACTTAGCTAATCTCTCTTGTAGCTTCTCTTTATCATAATCACTTGTAGTCTGATCTAATTGAGCTCTAATTTGGTTAATACGAATATCAATCTCTTCAGGATTACCTAAACCGTCAATAAGAGTAGTACTGTCTTTATCTACTACTACTCTCTTAGCACGACCTAAATCTTCAAGTGTTACATTCTCTAGCTTTAAACCTACTTCATCAGATACAAGAGTAGCACCTGTTAAGATTGCAATATCTTGTAACATTGCTTTTCTTCTATCACCAAATCCTGGTGCTTTAACAGCTACAACCTTTAAACTTGCTCTAATTCTATTTACTACTAAAGAGGCTAAAGCTTCACCATCTACATCTTCAGCAATAATTAAAAGACTTAGACCTTGTCTAGCTACTTGTTCTAGTACAGGAATAACTTCTTTCATGCTAGATACTTTCTTATCGACTACAAGTACCATAACATTTTCATATTCAGCAATCATCTTTTCACTATCAGTAGCGAAATATGGAGATAAGTACCCACGATCAAATTGCATACCTTCAACAGTTTCTAAGCTGGTTTCAAAACCTTTAGCTTCTTCTACTGTGATAACACCATCTTGACCGACCTTGTCCATAGCTTCAGCAATAATCTTGCCAATAGTAGAATCACTATTGGCAGATATAGTACCTACTTGTTCTACATCTTTAGATGATTGTGTTCTCTTAGAGAAGGACTTAAGTTCTTCACACATAACTTCAACAGCTTGGTCGATACCTCGTTTAATATCCATTGGGTTATTACCTGCTGATACAAGTTTAACACCTTCACGGTAAATAGCTTGGGCGAGAACGGTAGCAGTGGTTGTACCATCACCTGCAACATCAGCAGTTTTAGATGCAACTTCTTTAACCATTTGAGCACCCATATTTTCTAATGGGTTTTCTAATTCAATTTCTTTAGCAACGGTCACACCATCTTTAGTAACAAGTGGTGCACCGAATGCTTTATTGATAAGTACATTACGACCCTTAGGACCTAAAGTAACTTTAACAGCATCAGCAAGTGCATTTACACCTCTGAGAATATGAGCTCTAGCTTCTTCTGAGAATACAATATGTTTAGCACCCATTTTTTATAATACTCCTATAACTTGTGATGGATCAATTTGAAAATATTCTGTACCTTCAAACTTAAACTTATAACCATTAGCTCCTGCTCCCCATTTAATAAGGAGTGTAGTACCTACGGTAAAAGGTAAAGGTTGATATTCAGTCTTATCCATTAAAGGACGACCAGGTCCCACAGCAACAACAGTAGCTGTTTTTGTTGTGTCATGATTAGATGTAATAAATAAGCCTGAAGCAGTCTTATTTGATTCTTCTGCTAGTTGAACAATAATATTGTCATAGAGAGGTTGTAAGTTCATTTATATAATCTCCTGTTTTAAGAAACGGCTTATATATAATACCAATCTCTATTCTGTCAAGAGCCTTCTTTTTAAACATCTCTTAACTTCTGCTTTAGATACTTTAAATTTCTCAGATATTTCTGTTACCACCCATTCCGTTTTATACTTTACACTTAACTCTTTATATAAAGAGTACACTCTCTCTTTTTCTACATCTGTCTCTAAATACTTCTCAAATGTTTTCTTTCTAGAACTTATCACATTAAACCTTCTTAATATTCTATATACAGAAAATTCACACACTCCTAATATCTTAGATAACTCTTTCAGGTCTGTCGTCTGTTTATATAAACCTTCAATCTGTTCTTTAGTGTATTTGTTTGTCCTTATCCTAGAACTTAACTTACATTCATATTTATGTATAATCTCTTTAATCTTATCTTCAGACACATTATAATGTTTAGCTAATTTAGGTGTTGTCGTTGTCTTATATAAGTTAATAAATTCTTCTTTAGGTGGATTAAAGGTTCTTTCTATTTTAAATCTCTTTACCCATCTCCATGCTGTTGTTTCACTTACTCCTAATATCTCCCCTATCTCTTTATATCCTTTTCTTTCTATATTGTATAATTTCTCTAAGGTGTCTTTATCTACATTCTCATAAGAACCTTTAATGATATTAGAGATACTGTTATATGTAGCATTAAGGTCTTTAGCAATAATAGGTATTGAATACCCAGCTTTATATAAGACTTGAACAAAGTTAGTATCTATAGCTTGACCTTTAATATCTCTTACAGGTTTAGGTATCTCGTATTTCTTTAAAAGTTCATGTATCTTCTTTACATGAACTTTTCTTTCTTCAGCTATTTGTTTAGCTGTCTTAGTTTTATATGCTCTTTCTAAAGCTGTTTTAGTCATTACCATATCATTATCCTTAAAAAATGACATCTGCCCATAAGGGAAAACACTTTTATCTTATATGACATTTGCCCATAAGATAAAACACTTTTTAATATAATATGAAAATGGGAATTACCCATAAGGAGATATACAAATGATTTACCATAAACTGATTAACCATCAGACCAATCCTAATAAATATGGATACCTTCATAGTCCTAAAGAAGAAGTTTGTCATATTCATGCTAAACCTAAAAGAAAATCAAAACTACATGATCTTATCGCTAAAGGTGAACCTATCATAGATAAAGATATTTATGATCACTGCCAAGAAAAATTTAAAGCTACTCAGGGAAATTATATTATCTTGCATCAAAGATTAAGTTGTGTCAGTAATGTGATTACTCATATTGTAAAGGTAAATGAGAATAGCTTAACTCTTAAAGCAAATAGATCAAATACTGATCCCTTTGTGTTTTCTGTAAGTGGTCAAGTGATCGCTTACCTAGCTCCTGATCTAATTCAGGCATCTCCTACTCAAATCCCTACTGAATACAAACTACCTAAATTTATCTTTGATAAAAAGACTTTAGGTGCTCTCGTTCCTAGTTTTAAAAATGGTTCTGTTCAGGACGGTAGGGTAAGAGTTTTAAAAACTCATTTAGATATTGTGGATTTAATGAAAGAATTGCCTAAGACCACATACAGAGTAGACCTCTAGATTTCTACTTATTACGGAGCCTGTCCGATCGGAGACCAAAAAAAAAGACAAAAAAAATCCCCTAACCAACCTTTCGGTCAGTTAGGGGATTTTTTTTAGGGGGTTCGCAAATTTTATGCAAGTGATCTTGTGATACCACAAGCATTTCTTTCTCCTCCAACATATCCATTGAGATAGCTACAATCAAAGTGATATGCCACTCCACTCTTATGATCGATTAATTCGATCACAAAAAGTCTTGTGTTTCTCATGATGATAGACATATCACAATGAGCTTCGATTTGAAACCTTTCATTGAAAATTTCATTTCCCTTAGTGCTTGCTACACTCTTGAAATAGTCAACGATTGCTCTTTGAATAGAGCCAGAAGAACCTCTTTTGAAATTGATTGAAACTGAATCAGTGATATTAAAATTTGTTGCTTCCATAGAGCATTTCCTTTTTTTAGGTGTTGTTGTTTTTGTTAAGGGTAGGGTTCGCAGAAAAATTAGCCATTTTTCTTTTCTTTTTGCCATTGCTGTACAGAATTTTGCCATCGCCAATTTTTTGGTGTTAACTTAATCTTCAAAATGTAGTCGCCATCAACACCATAAACCACTCTTTCGACTTCCTCTTGTCTTTCTAATTCCCCCAATGCATCTAGCATTTCCCCATCATAATTTTCTTCTTTTTGATAATAAGCTTTGAGTTTAGCTAATTTTACTTTTCTTGTGGTATCATAATTGAGATCAATCATTGTAACGATCATATCGTATATCCTTTTTTAAGGTTGTGGATTTTATTTTATTTTTTGTCAATCGGTAGTGTTTTATCCATTTCTTCACTACATCTATTTATGTTTTAACTAAGCTATTCTAAGAAATACAGAAACACTAGGTTTCACCGAGATATTTCAGGGTATGGGTCAAGCCTATAATATGTAGAAATCTATATATATGTGTACGAGTACATGGGTACACATATACATGATAATATGTAGAAATCTAGATTCATAATGTACCCTTAAAAAAGTATGCGAACCTCCTATAAGGTAGGGTACAGATTTCTACACTTTATCACTGTATGTGCGCCCGTATACGCATATATAGATTTCTACATTTTATGGCTTTGACCCACACCCTGAAAAAACCCGATATTACCGACTGTTTGAAGATTTGCTGTAATAACCTAGTGAAAACATAGAATAGTGTAAAGATGATCGTTTTGATGGACTTTACAAACCTTTTAAAAAGGATATGCCTTATGAATAGCATTTATACTTTAATTTTTAATCATTTTCAACCTCTCGCTCAACAAGTAAGCCGTACCCCATATGCAGACTCTCTTATCAGTGATAAATTTCATATTGAGATGAGTCCTCAATTCATTAGTATTTGGACTCCCAATGAAAATGTTTGGACGATTTCATCTCAAGAAGGCAATTTGTTGCAAAGCAATGTAGTGGATAGAAAAGGTGCTTTGAGAATTGTGGATTTAACTGATGTGAACAAGAGATTTAGTGGAAAAGACCCCCACAAAGAAGCATTCAACTTTGTGAAAAGTTTGTTTGCTTAACAAACTGTTTGCGAACCCCCCACGAACTGACCGAAAGGTTGGTTCGTGGGGGGTTTTTTTTTGTCTTTTTTTTGTCAAGGTGTCAGCGAGCCACTTAATAAGTAGAAATCTAGGTAGGTGGGGCGATATGTAAATTACTAGCTTGGTGCCAGTTAGCTTTTCTCCTGGGGTCAATCAAGAGTCTAGCATTAAAGAAAGCAACAGCCCTTCTAAAGTTTTCAGGATAAACAGCTTTAGAAGTGGTTTGGTATGGAGAAGATAAGAGAAAAATGAAATCAGAATTTCTTCGGACTTCATTAGAAGACATTTCAAAATGAAACAACATAACCTTAAACCTTAGAGAATTTATTTAATTTCTTCTTGTAAGACATAAACAATACCTGTTTCTCTAAGATAGAGTTTAGTATATTCTTTAGCAAGTTCTATATGGATAAGACCTAATTCTTTTTCTTCAGGGTCATTTTGGTCAAGACCTATATTTTCTTGTAAGTGGTATTCCATAAGTTTAACATAATGTTCTCTAAGTTTTTGGTGTTTTTCGAGATTAGTGGTTTCTTTATGTTTAAAAGACATAAAGAATAAGGGGGTGAGAATAGCAGTAATCAAGACAGAGTAAATGAGTTTCATAGGTTAATCCTTTATTGTGGGTTTAATATAAGGGTCAGAAGTGATTGTCCAATTCTTTTTATTTCTGGAATCGATAATACCACCTGATCTTACGGTATAGAAAGCGATAGCTCTTCTAAAGTTATTTTCATATATAGGTTTGCTAGTATTATTAAAAGGACTAGATAACACTACTACAAAATCTGTATTTCTTCTTACATCATTAGATGACATTTCAAAATGGAATATCATTTCGTATAACTCTCTTTATTAGGTTTGAAATTAGCACGATGCCAATTTTAGAATCCATAAGACCACCTTCCCTAAATGCTAGTGCATCTCTAAAGTTATTTTCAGATATAGAGATAAAAGAACTGTATGAAATTAAAACGAATTTAACTTCATTAGCAGACATTTCAAAGCTGTATATCATTTTATCTTTCTTTAATAATAGCTTTATATATTATAGTATAATAACTATCCCCACCTAAGAGAAAAATAAAATGATTCGTAATCCTAGACATAGAAGTCGTTTTGCTACCTATAGAGTAGCATCCCAACAACAATTAAAAAAAGAAGTAGCTCGTATTAGATCATCTACAGAAGTTTTTATTGACCTTGAAACTAGTAGATTAAAAAAGGAAGTTGATGATTTCTATAGAGATGTCATTGACGATGATCTACATAGTTTTAATGATTTAGAAGAAGCTTATTATGATGCAACAGGCAGATCATTAGATAATGGTCATATCCGTCAAGTATATGCAGATATGGCTAAGGCACTAGAGAATTATGGTGAGAAAATTTTATCACTGCTCAAAGACATTGAAAACGGAAGATATAAACACCCTTCTGAGTATTAATATCTGTTCATAATTTTTCTAATCTTTCCCTATATAGACATCATTGCTGTTTATCCATTGTGATTTTATAAGTGTCTTTACTGTAAATAAACACACTGTCTGTCTTATATTTTCTTTCTCTACATAATAACCTGCTTGCCCCATTAAACCTATACCACATCTAGGATAAGACCTTGTACTTAATAAATAACAATCCTGCATACCATGTTGTATGTCATTTCCATTACTATTAAAATAACAAATCATTCCTTCAAGAACCCATACTCATAGACACCGGGTCTTAACTTATCACCTAATGCTTTATGTAATTCTTTTAATCTCTTAAAGTCATCCTTATACTCATTCTCCCAAAAACCCTTTAACTGATACCAACCACAATCCCAACATAACATCTGTAAATCAGGATTCGCTTTAGCATAGGCTTCTCTCTTATCTAAAGAATTAAGCCATAACTCAGTAGCACTCATTAATAAATCCTTAGCTTCTACACTTAATGTTAAATCAGCTATAAGAGTAGCTACATATGATTCCTCATAATACTTTTCAAAATCAGCATAGATAAGAGGACATTTCTCTTTTAAGAGACCTTTAATGCCATATCTCTCTAACCAAAAGAAATGGTTCTTAATTTGCCAAATCTCACCACCCCAAGAGACATCTCTCATAGAAGTACAATTATTCTTTGTTTCAAAGATACTGTAAATATGACAATCATCTACCCATTGTTCATAACCTTCTTTATGTTCGCTTGTATGGATATAAGCACCACTCTCATCTAACCATCTTTGTGTAAATGAGATAATAGGGTGATCTATATAAAGTATTTCTTTTTCAGGAGCTTTTTTAATAGGACCGGTCTTTTCTCTTTCCTTAATTTTAAGACCACTTGTCATAATAGGATATTCATAGGTTTCCATATCTTTAATAGGTTCTCTGACCCATTCACTAGCTGGCATATGGTTATCACAGTTATAAATTTGTTTCCAACCAAAATGAGAAGCATCAAGGTTTTTTATTTCTAGGATAGGGTCTTCAGTGGTTTCACCTTCAGACCATATAGTAAAACCAACACCCCATTCAGATGAAACACCTGAGAAAGCACTAGCATTAAAGAAGAAACCTTTTTGAAATTTAAAATCTCGGTAATACCATTTACGGAATTTTTGAGCTGTTTCTTGGATCATAAATTTGATAGGTGAGAAAAAGCAAAGACTTACTTTCTTATAACCAAATTTTCTAGCTTGTCTTACACATTCAAAAATAAATTGAAAGTAAAGATTAGATCTACAAGCACCTAAAGAAAACATCATGTCTTTTACTTTAGTATCAGATACTCCTTCTTTATTTTCTTCATCTTCAGCAAGTGTACCAGCTGCTGCATATGGTGGGTTTATAAAGAACACAAGTCTTTTATCTGTGTTCTTTGAAAGTAATTCTTGTACTTCATTTGGGATAGCATTACTACTAAAGAATAATTCATTATCATCAGGATTAAGGAAATCATATTTAAAGGCTTGTGTATAACCTTGTTTTTGTAAGATGTCTACTTCAGGTTGTTCGAGTGTAGAGATAATAAGATTATTAAAATCATATTCTCTTGTCAAGTTTCCAGATCCAGCACAGCAATCCCATACAATACATTCATCTTTCCAGTTATCTCCTAAAACAGTAGTAGTTAAAGTATGAGCTTCATCTACCCATAGTTTAGGAGTAAAGAAAGCACCCTGTCTAGTTCTGATTTCATTTAGAATAGTTTGGTCATAGTTTTCAATTTTCATAATTTCTCCTTTATGATTTATGTATATTATATTACCCAACTTAAATTAACTTAGGAGTAATAACTATGAACACAGAAGATTTACCTACTAGCCTTGATATAGGCAATCCTTTTTTTTATGATTTGAATGAAGACAGTTTCATTCAAGTTTCTCGTGACTACTTTGATGATGTTAGACTTTACTTGGTCAAAGGTGAAATAGTAAGAAGGGTACTCATTAAGTACTCAGAATTTAAATCAGATACAATTAAAGATTTTATCAGCACTCTAGATTTCTAATCTTGTGAACAAAAAAAAAGTTATTGGATAAAACCTTTTGCACCCTTTATATTACCATGTTCATCACGAATGGTATCGGGAGCAAAAAGGTCTTTTCTACCTAATTTTTTACCTGCTTCAAGTACAAGCAGGCTAACGATATAATAGACACCTTCAGTTTCGTCAGGTAAGCCTTCAAGTTCACCTAATGATGTTTTCTTGATAGGTATAGATAAACCATTACAATATAATGGTTCAACATTTTGAGAAGATTGATTTACACGAGGGATAATACCACTTTTTTCAAGGATATAATATCCAGTGTCTAAAATTAAGTGGATTTCATGGGGGGTAGCATTTATGAGAGTCATAATAGTTTGTCCTTATGGTTCTAAAACGATGATTTGAACATCAGTTAAAGTTGAGAGTTTGTTTTCAATATGTGATTTTACGGTAGTCCAGTTTAAGCCACCTAAACCACAACCGATTGGGGGGATTGCAATAGAGTCAATACTCAAGCGATGGATTGTTTTTACTAAGTCATCTAAACCTGAAATAATATCTTCCATTCTACTAGAATCTCGCCAATGTTGTTTAGTAGGGAAGTTTACAATATATTGAGAGCTAGTATCATCAGATACTTCACATACTAGCATTTTGCCACTAACTACTTCTTTTTTCGCACAAGCATCTTTATAAATTTCAAAATTGTCTGGAAATTTATTTTTAAATTGTAATGCAAGTCCCTTACCCATCACCCCAACACAATTAACGGGGTTCACAATCGCTTTCACTTTTTGCTCAAATATGTCACTGTGTTTTTTATATACGATCATTTTTTGCTCTCTTATCTTGCTAGGGATTTTAACATTGTTATTTTTTGTTTAATATATTCAATTTCTTCTTTAAGTTCTAGCCTCTCTTCATCACTCATAGGTTGAGTGATTGCATACTCTAATTGAGAAAGCTCTGCATACCTTCGGCTCATAGCAAGATAAGCGAAAGTTTTTTGATGGTGTTTACTCATAGTGTTTTCTCCTTATAGGTATTTTATGTTGTTAATTATTGGTCTTGGAAAATCCATACTTACAAGCAATCCCGATGATCCCCTTTTCTTTACTACTCTTTTAGTGATTTTTCCTCTTGTTTTTATTTTGTCATTAGTAGGGATTGGTTCTTTTTCAAACTCGACTCTTTTGAGAATAATCCAAGAAGCACCTTTGCATATATTGAGATACTCCTCGTCAGGCACTATCTTGTACTTAAATCTCGCATGAGCAATTAAAGTATAATTACCTTTCATATCATATGCAAAATCAGAAACAAGCATATACCCTTCGCATTTAATATTCTTTTTACAAATTAGGATTTGTTTAAGATTCAAATCCCTCTCTTGCATGAGAGAGTTAAAGTAATTTGTTAAAGATTCTTTTCCAAGATCACTATTTACTACTCGTATACGATGAGTATTCCAATTTTTTTGGTATTGAATATCATCTGTTTGACTAATCATATTTTTTCTCATATAGCACTCCTTTGTGAATGTGTTGTAAAGTTAGAATTGAATGTTATTTACAGGGCGAGGGAATTTTCTATCAGTGATAGAATACATTTTGCCACTTTTAACACTTACAGTTTTTTCCATTAGACCTTTGGTAGGGATCGCATCAGCCTTAGCTTTAGGTGTAGTTGCTTTAGCTTTAGGGGTACTAGCTTTAGCCTTAGGTGTAGTTGCCTTAGGGGTAGTTGCTTTAGGGGTACTAGCCTTAGCTTTAGGTGTAGTTGCTTTAGGGGTACTAGCCTTAGCTTTAGGGGTCGCATCAGCCTTAGCTTTAGGTGTGGTTGCCTTAGCTTTAGGTGTGGTTGCTTTAGCTTTAGGTGTAGTTGCCTTAGGTGTGGTTGCCTTAGCTTTAGGGGTCGCATCAGCTTTAGGGGTCGCATATGTTTTTCTCAAGGGGCTTACTCCTCCGGGGGTAGGTGATTCCCCGGGTGTCTTTGTTTTAGGTTCATCTGCCATTTCATCTTCAAAGGGGACTCTAGTCATAGTTAGCCAAGAGCCAATTTGACGGTTTTCCGTATCGAGAACCATCTTGTACTTGAATCTTGCATTTGCAAGTAAAGTGTGACCTTTAGCTTTGCTCCAAGCATAGTCAGTTACGAGACAATAACCTTCACCTTCAAATCGCTTAGGATAATAGATTCTCTCACGAGTTAAGTCCGCACCTTCGATAAAGCGATTAAAGAATTTTGTCTGGGTCGCAGTAGGGAATCTGCTATTGACGACTCTGAAACGGGAAGTACTCATATCTGCTTTGAGTTTAATGTCATTGGTTGGTTCAGAAATAATCTTGCTCATATATCACCTCTTGTGATTGAGTGCCGTAAAGTCCATCAAAACGATCATCTTTACACTACTCTATGTTTTGACTCTTATATTTTAGGCTCTTCTGAAACAGTCGGTAATATCGGGTTTTTTTAGGATATGGGTCAAGCCTATAATATGTAGAAATCTAGGTACAAAAAACTCTGATGTATTGTAGAAATCTAAGTCTCGTCAAAGGGGGGTCCGCATACTTTGACTCGCCCCCTTAAAGATTTCTACATATTATCAGCTAATACGAGACTCAGATTTCTACATATTATCAAAGGGTCTAATACAGATTTCTACATTTTATGGTTTATGTGTGTACCCATGTACCTATACACATATATATAGATTTCTACATTTTATAGCCTTAACCCATACCCTGAAAACCCCCGATATTACCGACTGTTTATGTATTTGTTAGAATGGCTTAGTTAAAACATAAATAGATGTAGTGAAAAACAGAAAACGAAAACACTACCGACTGAAAAAAAATAAAATGATCTGTTATGAAACACCTAAAAAAAAGGATAAACCATTATGGCTACTTTTAATCAAGCTCAATTTCTTTCTCAATTTGCAACCTTTACCCCTTCAACAGATTGGGAATATCGCTTTGCTACAAGCTTACATAAGCAAGTAACTTTTTTCAAAAAAGAATTAACCGAAAAACAAGTAAATGCTTGGGAAAAGTTAATTGCTCCTAAAGTGGAAATTGCACCAACAGAAATTAAAGAAGAAGCTAAGACCTTTATGCAAGAAGCTGAATCTTTACTTGCGAACACTGATGAATGGGGACATAATTTCATCACAAGTTTGATCAGTCAAGTAAAAGAAGGTAAAGAATTAACATCTCGTCAACTCTTCATCTATGGAAGAGTTAAAGCTAAGGCAACACCTAAAGCAGAAATTGTTGAAACACCTAAAGCTAAGGCAACACCTAAAGCTAAAGCAACAGTTAAGGCAACACCTAAAGCAACAGTTAAGGCAACACCTAAGACAACAGCTAAGGCAACACCTAAGACAACAGCTAAAACCACAACAAAGAAAGTTTAGTTTGTATGTATAACATTATTGACTTAACCACAAAAAAAGTGATTGAAAAAAATCTCACAATTCATCAAGCGATTGCCACTTGTATGAACAAAAACTTAACCTACATAAAAAAGGGGAAAACAAAATGGAAAATTTAGAAAAAATTATTAGCGACTTTCCTTCAATGAAATTTACACATGAAGAGAAAAACTTGATTGCTAGTGAAAACTTTGGAAACTTAGTTTTCTTTGTATCTACATTCAGGAAGTATGCGAAGATCAGTCTTTTCTCTCTCTCATTAAAAGAGAATGGCATTTATGAAAGTGTTATGGTAGAGAAACAAAATTATGATGAGATTAAAAACAGTTTAAATGAATTGATTGAGAAAGCAAAAAGAATTAGTCCAAAATCCTTTAAGTAGGATTTTGAGCTAATCAAAAATTTTTTTTGTTCCGAGATGTAGAAATCTAGGTGGTAAAATATACATAAAAGGATTTTATGTATGGAAGATTTAGAACTAGAAGAAAATGAAATCATAATGATACTAGATAGGGACGGTGATTTAGTTATCATCCCCCCTGAGATAGATGATATAACACAAGAACAGAACGACATACTAGAACAGATAGTAGTTTCAGTTAAACCTTCATTTTTTCTATACATCGTTTTAAGAATAGAAATAGCTTTCGTTCGTTTATGGGCAACCTTATTTGAAAGGTAGAATATGGATTCTTTAGAATATCTATTATCTAAAACAAATGAACCTGAACCACAAGTAAAAAAAGGATTTCCTTTAATAAAGAAAACAATCTTAACTTTTCTTCTTTGTCTTATAGGGGATTTAATGAGTAGCTTTGACCAATATGCTATGACACATGATTGGATCATAACACAGTTTTTTACAGGATTAGTATCTCAAGGTATATGGTTTCTAGCAGGGTTCTTTTTTTATGATGCAAAAACAAGAAAAGAAAGAGTTTGTATTTTTATAGGTACAGCTTTAGGTTGTGGTGTAGGAAGCACTTTAATGTTGAGATGGTTTAAACCTTTATTCAATAGCTTTTTTTAAAATTTTAACTAAACTTGTGTCTTCTAATTTACCTACACAATATAAACTAAACACTTCACAAAAAAATTCTTCTGAATCTGTACTAGCATATAAAGAAGGAAACCTAAGATTATCTAAAAAGGTATTAGGTATCGTGATATGTACTTTACCCATATCTAATTTAAGTATGCCTCCCCCTATATCTTCCACAGATAAAATTATATCTTCCCCAGGTAATAAACCATCACCATTTCTAAAGAATAAAGGTTCTTTAAATATATCATAATAGGATTTGCCTATAAGGTAAGAGATGGGTTTGTTTTTACTTCTCTTAATCTGATTGTAATATTTCTTAACAAGTCTTTTATTTTTTAAGACTAGATTATAATAGCGATGACCAAATTCATGTATTAAGGTTCTTATATAATGAGGTTCTATCTTATGTGTGTTTCTATAATAGATTTTATCATCTCTATAAATAGCTTGGGACTCAGTCCCTATATGGTCAGCTATAATAACATCACCATATAGGATAGAATTGATATTAGGGATATCACTAGATTTCATAAGGGCAATAGCTTTTTTAAAGACAGTAGTGACTAAAGCAATATCTTCTTTAGAACTGATGTAATGGAATTTAAGGTTATCGAGTTTAAAGAAATTAGGAGTCTCAGTTTTTTTATTTTTAGATTTATACCAAAGGTGTTTAAGGCAGGCTATCAGTTTAGCTATATGTGAGTCTAAGAGTAAGTCTATATTAGGTTTATAAGAACCATGATCTTTTTCAATTTGGATAGCTTCAGGAATAATGGTAAGTTGTAAGAAATTTTTAAGAGAAGCGATGTGTTTAAAATTGACTCTTTTGTATTCATTAATATCTGAGATGGCTTGGTTTATTTTAGATATGATATAGCTATCTAGGTAATCATTCTCTAATAAGAGAATAGTTTCATGTATGTTTTTTTGTGGGTCTTGCATAATGTAATCCTATAATATATATCTACGAAGGAGAATATATATAAATGAAAGACAGATTTATTCTTACAATAGATGGTAATGGTAAATTAGCTACCAAGATACCAGATGAGACCACACCTAAGCAATTTGAAAAGATAGCAAGAGTGTCAGTAGCTTTAGAACCAAGTTGGGTATTAAGTTTTTTTATTCGTATAGAAGTTTTCTTTTTTAGATTAACTTGTGTATGGGAGAAAGTAAAAGATGAAATAAGAGAGAGAGATAAATGATATGTTGGTTGGAATTATCCTCTAATGATGTAATGCACTCATCACAATATAAATATCTAATCAGTTCTATTAGTGCCAAAGCTAGTAGAACTGATTGTGGTAAGCAGGGTTTCTTTTTAGAGCCATATTATTTTAGAGATAGTATAGCATTAAGTACATCTAAAGCTTTAACAAAACATACATGGATAAACGACCAAGATAGGTATTTAGCACCTAATAATAAGAGAGGATATAAATAAATGAGTAATCACTATGGCTTCTTTTCATCATATGGTAATAATGTACAGTTTTCTGTTCAACTTGTTTATCTAACATCATCTACTTCAGCAGCTACTATCCGAGATATTAAAGGAATGGGAACATATATACACCAAAGCAACATAAGGCATTGCATTGCATTATATGGTGCAAGGGTGTTATCAAAACATACATGGATAAACGACCAAGATAGGTATTTAGGCAAGGATATAAATAAATGAGTACTCATTATGGTTTCTTTAGCAATGACAGTAATGATGTCCTGCACTCACCCCAAGGTGTTTATTTGACATCATCCACATCACCAACAAAACAATATGCTCTAAAGGGTATAGGGCATTACCTATACATAGATAACTTTAGACTAACAATCGCTTTATTTGGTGCAAGGTCGTTATCTAAAAATACATGGATAAATAATTCTGATAGATATATAGGGAGATGTAAGATAAAATGATCTGTTGGTTTGAAAATATGAATAATACAATACAAACGATTCAGTCTTCAGTTTACTTTATGTCATCTAAGTCATCACAAGCACATGGGTATTATCTAGATGAGAATAGCTTTAGGAGGAATATGGCTGTATATATAGCTAGAGGTAGAGAAATAGTAAATACCACATGGGTAAATCAGTCGGATGTTTATTTAGCACCAAATAAGGATAATGTAAAATGATATGTTGGTTTGAAAAAAGTAGTAATGAGGTTTCTAGAAATGAACATAGTGTGTTTATCTTATCTAGTACATCTTCAAGTAAATCAGGAACAGAAATCTTACAACCTAACTTTAGAAAGTTTTTAGCTTTATCTGTGTCAAAGAACAGAGAAGTGGTAGGTCGTGGGAATTGGATTATAAATCATAATTTGTATTTAGCACCAAAGGATAAAGCAACATGATCTGTTGGTTTGAAAATAATAATAATAATAGAAGTAAAAATATACAAGGAGTCTACTTGTGTAGTAGTCAATCTTCTGTAAATCATGGTCTAGTATTAGAAAAAGAAAACCTAAGACACAGTATTACTTTATTCGTAAGTAGAAGACTAATATCATCTTCTTATATAGATGGAGAAGATGTTTATTTTAAACCACCTTGTTCTATATATAAATAAATAAGTTCACTTATACTTATACTTGGAAATCCTGCTGTATTATTCTTTACTTTTTTAAAATCTATTCTTCTAAATGTATCTAAAACAAAATCTTTATGTGCTTTAAAGAAATAAAAATTTACTGGACTATAATGTTCAAAACCACTTGTTAAAATTTTACCTGCACTATTTCCTACTCTCTGTATAGAAAAATCAGCTTGGTTAGGTTCTACTCTCTCAAAGTAATTTTTCACATCAGATAACTTATAGATAACTTTCTTCTCTCTTTTAGTATCTCTTTTCTCCCATACCTGAAAACAACAAGGTACATCATACACTTCACCTTTAAAGATAAAACTGTCTTTAGGTACATCTACATCAGAAACTAAATGAAAATAAGGATTGAGAGTATTTATAGTACTGTCTTTACGGAAAGTTCTAGGTAAGATAAAAGCAATAGTATCACTAAAAGAAGAAGCATGGTTAAAAAATTTAATAGCTAGACTAGAATTTTTACCAAATGGGGGATTACCTAAAGTACAGATACGAGAAAATAAAGGTGGGTTGTATTTAAGGAAATCCATAGTAATGACATTATCTATTTTAGGGTCTATATCTATACCTAATCTTTTATTAGGTTCTAGTAAATTATAAAAGCTTCCTGTACCTACACTAGGTTCTAAGATATAATCATAAGACTCTAAATTAAGATTACTTAATATTTCTTTTGCATATATAGGATTTGTATAGAATTGATCTAAGTCTCTGTCTTTATCCATATTAACCTCTTGGTATAATATAGATACCTAAATATCAAAAGGATATAGAATGTTTTTAGAAGAAAATTCAGATACTTTTAGAATAGTATCATTAGACGGATTTAAGATTAGAGAAGTAAGAAACCCTAGTAGAGAGTTAGCTTTAATTGCTGTTAATAGTAATGGACTTGCTTTACAATATCTTAAACAAGAATTTAAAGATGACCAAGACATAGCAGTCTCAGCTATACAAAATAACCCTATGGCTTACATTTATATTTCAGATAGACTTAAGAGTCTGTCTTTATTGTTATTTGAAAAGAAGCATAGTTTCGTAATAACAGTTGGGAAATATAATGAGTTTATGTATTTCGTAAATGATTTGAGTGAAGATCAAAAAGAACTATTTGAGAATATACATTTAATACAAGAACCTAGTTGGTTCTTAAAGATAGCATTGAAAATAGAAAAATTCTTTTTAAACTTTATATAAAGACTCTTATGTTATAAGACATAAGGAGTTCTAATGTTTCGTAAAGCTAAATTAATAAAATTACCACAGCCGTTAATTGATTTTTGTAAGAAAGAATTTCTTGCACATTTTGGTCATATACTAAAACACAATTTGCCTGATACAAATAACTTAGATGCACAAGATTTAGATTATCTAGCTAAAAATGAAAAAGTCTTTCGTGAGTTTTATAATGTATTTCCTAGTACTCCTAATAAAAGAGAAATTTGGGAAAATTATGTAGATGCTGCCGATAGTATTAAAAACTATGAACCTGATATACTTTCTTTTAAGGATTATGAGTTCTATACTTCACAAGGTAATAAATATTTTATGTTCCTTAAAAAGCATACTATGGAAATTCTAGATCAACAAAAGAAAATGATCTCTAATTTTAGGATTCTCTATCAGTATCCAGATATTGAAGATGCTATATCATTACCTAAACCATTTGTAGCTTCTTCTAAAAAATGTGAATCAAAACCTTTTATATTAACACCCCAACATTTAAAAGGTATGCCTTATATTACTGCATTACCTAAACAATATACTTTTATAGTAGAGACTGTCTTGTACTCCAATTCAGATTCTGATGGTTCTTGTACATTTTACCCTAATCAAAACAAGTTTGTCGTGACATATAAAATTACAAAAGATATGCTAGAAAAGCAACCTATATATTATATTGCTAATTTAGATGAAGTTACAGAACATGAATTGACACACTTCGTCCAATACTTAATGAAAGATATCACATCTGTATCTTCTTGGGGAGATGTTGGTCAAACAAGAGGACCCAATACAGCTTGGCAAGATTTACCTATAGAATATAAAGCTATCTTTAGAGATCAATTTGTTCGTTTAACTAAAATGAAACAACACTTAGATTTATCTTCTTATCGGTCTTTTATAAAAAGTATAGAAGATCATATACAGTATTTGCCTAAGATAGAAGATATTAAAAAAGACAGTCCTGAAAAATTCACACCATTTATGACCCAACTTTTTGTTTTACTTCGTAAATAAATAAGGGTACGCATTTACCACCCTTTATATATTTTTCTTATTTCTATAATCACTACATCTAATATCTCACCTAAATCACTTTCTCCTGAAACAACAGGTAAACCATAGTGAAAAATCTGCCAAGTCTTTTTACCTAAAACGGTATCCATTAAATCTTCTTGAAATACGAAATGTATATGTATCACAGAACTTAAATTCATTTTGGTATTTTGTATTGTTAAAAGGTATAAGGTAAAACCATTATGTAAATGAGTATTAGAACTTATTTCTATATCTTCTAACTTATTAGAAATAAAATTCAATTCTCCAAGAAATCTGCTTTCTATTTCATTTAAAGTACATTTTAATAAACGATACACATCTGTAGTAATATACTTATCTCCCATTTCGATAATAAGATATTCGAGATTCTTATAAAAGTATTCTTTATCTATAATTCGTTTGCCATTTTCTATTTTAGTGAAGTTTAACATTTGTTTCTCCTTATCTAATCTTATTATCTTAATTATTCTTCCATTCTTCTCTAATCTTATCTAGTAAATCAAATAACACTTCAGTTTCCTTAAAAAGATTACTTTTACATATCCAGATACTCGGATTATTACTTGAAAATTTCCATTGTAGTTTAATTACATTATTTACAGCTATATAAAAATGGGGGTATTCATGTTCCATCTCTATGAGTACATTAATTTTATTTATTCCTGATTTAGCTACTAATGAAAAATATCTATATTTATTTAAGTCAACTTCCCATCCTTGTACTGATTCTTCCATTTTACATTCTTTAAAAAACTGAGAAATTTTATCTAAATCTAAAAATAGAGACATATCTCCACAAACGATGACTCTTTTACCATTTTCTATTTCTGTTAACATTTGTTTCTCCATTCTTCTCTTATCTTGAGAAATAACTGAGTTGCCATTTCTTTATCTGTATATGTATGCCCTTGCATATTCCATGTTGTACTCTTCTCTTTTGAGAGAAGGGCAGATAACACTACTTTATCTTTGTTATGTAAATATAGAAAAATCAAATCCGAGTTAAACATATTGCCTTCTACACGAAGATGTTCTAATTCTCCTACTATTCTCCCACCACCCCAAACAACATCAAAATGACACTCATTCAATATTGTGTTTAAGTTTAACCATAAATCAAAATTCTCATCTAACTCAGGTAAAACCACTCTTGTACCATTTTCTATTTTTGTAAAAATCATTTCTTACTCCATTCTTCTCTTATTGTTTCCAATAATAAGTTTGCTAGTTGCCGATCTGTGTAAAAACCTTGTTCTACTTCATTTAACCTTACTATCCATAATGAACTTGTCGATTTTGCTCTTAGCACTTCTTTATCATTGTTATTTAAAAAGATAGATAAGGTACGATTTGCAGGACTAGACATTCCAGATACATATATATGATCTAACTGACATAACACTAACAAAGGTAGTCTTTCTTTTATTGTAAAGTGACACTCTTCTAGTAATTCAGATAATTCTTCCCATAAATCTATTTCTAGATTTTCTTTCAGCACTCTTTTTTTGTCTATTATTTCTGTATACATTTTATTACCTCGGACTTAAAGCATATAGTTGTCTGATGATATCAAATATCGATTTAAAGCTTGAATCTAATTTACACTTAAAGAACCATGTACCTACAGCACCATCAGAATTAAACTCAATTCCTTCTCTTGTATCTGAGAACAAATCGTCTGTAGTATTTAAAAACTTAAGAGTAAAGGTTTGTTTGAGTTTGGTTTTTTTACTTCTCAATCGTACTGAGAAAACATGGTTCTCCTGAGATAATTCTTCTATCTTAAAATAATTATTCTCTTCGTATAATGTTAAACCCAACTCTCTGAAAAAATAATCTGTAATCCTTGCTATTATTCTAGCTTTTAATTCGTCATAGTCATCATGTACATATTTATCTAGTACATCATTTACAATAGCATCTAGATAATCAAATCTCTCTTCACTAAGTACTCTTTTACCATTTTCTATTTTTGTTAAGTTCATTTCTGTTTCTCTTTCTAGGGTACGCATTACCCAATGTTGTTTGTTCTAAAAACTCTAAAACCTACAGAATGATCCCTGTGCCCTTCTGTAAAATGTTGATTAGAATCACATCTCACTTTTTCTATAGGACTTTTCCAACTACCACCTTTCACAATCCTTCTCACTTCATTTCTTAAATGCCAGGGCATTTCTTTTTTATCCCAACACCATTCCCATACATTCCCACTCATATCATATAAACCCCAAGCATTTGGACTTAACTCTTTTACTGCATGAGTCCTACTTGAATTTTCTGCATACCATGCAACTGAATCTATATCATTCCCCCCACTATATATATAACTTGTATTTGCTTTACAAGCATATTCCCATTCTTCTTCTTTAGGTAACCGATACCCAAGTTTATCAAAATCACAAACCCATACATTTTCTTCTTTTCTATAACATTTCTCTAATTTATGTAAGTCACTTAACTTGTTACAAAATTCTATGACATCATCAAAAAGTACATTTTCAACAGGTGCTTTTTGATGTAAGACATTTAAACTTGGATTTTTACCCATTACTGTTTCATATACTTCTTGAGTTATAGGAGTCTCCCCTACTATAACTTTCGCTAAATGAACCATATTTATTAACTTACTCTCTTGAGAACTAGACCATAAATCTCTCAATACCCATAATATTTTCTCTAATGCTTCTTTACTATTTTTGAATACTATTTTTCCTGCATCTTCTTTAAACATTGCTTTTCGTAAAGACCATATACCCTTATCTATCCTAAACTCATAAGAATGATTACAGTTAGATGAAAAAACAAAAATTTCCATATCTGAATCATAACCATATTCTATGAGTCCACCATCAAAATATAAGCGACCACCTTCAAAACCCATTTCGCTTAATATGTCATCTATTGAATCTCTTAAATCAAAATTTAAGTTCAGTTCAGGGTTTACTATTCTTTTCCCATTTTCTATTTTTGTAAAGTTCATTTTGTACTCCTTTAGTTTATTTTTGTTCCCACAAGCATCTTACTTGTGTTAAGATTTTTTCTAATACTGCTTTCAAACCCATTTGGTCATGTTCTGTTGTTAATTGGTTTTTATTTAACATCCATACAGTAACTAAACGACCTAAACATAACTTTTGTATGTCTGCTGTACTAAAACTAATACTACATATCTCTTTAAACACACCTCCTTTCTTAAAATGAATCCTTAAGACAGAGTCCGACCATTCTAATTCTATAGACATTCCACTAGATTCTTCCCAAACTTGTTTATTCGGTAAAGAGTTTTGTGCTTTCTTAAAAATTTTCAATTCTAAAATTACAGCTTCAATTAAGTTATATAACCTAGAAATAAATGGTACTTCTTTTGTAGTATCTAATTGATACTGAGAATACATTTCATCTGTAAAGTTTAAGATAGCATCATTGTTAATAACTCTTTTGCCATTTTCTATTTTTGTAAAGTTCATTTTGTACTCCTTTAGTTTATGTTGCCTTCTTCATCAAAATCCCATTCATTTACTTCTATCAGCTCTATTAAACTTGCTTTTGAATATCTCTCATCTCTCATTCTTTTAATTAAATTTAATAGTGCCTGACAAAAATCTCTCATCATTTCCCCAATGAGTTTAACTACAGATTCTGCTAATCTTACTTCAACACCATTTTCAAAATCTGTTTCTCTATATTGATATTGGTCTCTTCTTTCAACACCACATTTACAATCTGAGTATGTAAGACCACAATCTTCACAATTATAAAATTCTGCCACATCTACATAATGTAAATATCCAGAGTCAAAATCAGACCCCTCATGCTCAACTAAAAAACTTCGAGTATTTGGTATCTGATAAAACCTTCTATGGTAGTACATTATGTATTGCTCTTTTGTTGCTCTTGATACAAATGCTTTCTCAAACTTGTCGGATATTAATATCTCTCCCTTTAGGTATGGCACATTTGAATATATTGTACCTAAATGATACTCCATCGTATTTATCTCTTCTTCGGTAAATTTGAAACCATACTTTTCTTCTAGCATTGGCATAGTCACATGATAGTTTATATCATGTGATAATAGCAGGGAATCACAAATCTCATCCGATCTCATCATAGATAACACTCTCTCTTTAGCTTTTTCGCTTAACTCTTGGTACTTCATTTTTTTTCTCCTATGTGTATGGGATAAGTCTATGTTTTTACATAGCTATTTTTTTCTTTATTTTTCTTGCAAGAATTTCAATACTTTACGGTTATTACATTTGCCCTATAATATGTAGAAATCTAGACCCCTTTTTTGACTCTCGATTAAATGTAGAAATCTTAAAAGTATTATATGTAGAAATCTACTAAGCTAAACCCTAAAAATAGGGGTCCGCATTGGGTATCTCTAAACCCCCCATTTTGACACCTTTACCCCCCTATGCGGACCCCCTATTATATATATATAGATTTCTACATATTTTCATACCTAGATTTCTACATATTATAGGGCTTCCCTGAAAATTGTAAATGCTTGATTTTACTACATTTTTCATTTTTCCAAAAAAAGCTAGGTGAAAACACAGAATGGTGAAAGAAAAAAGTTTTCTCTCAATCCAACGAAAAAGGAGTACCTATGAGTACATTACAACAAGATAAAGATTTAAGATCAGTGCTACTACAAAAAGCAATGCAACAAGACCCTATGAGAATGGGGGAAGGTGCATTTGTAGGTTTATGTGAAAGCAATAATGTGAAAATTGTAAGAGGTGGTGTAGGTTTTGCAGTTAAAGCATATACAGTAAACTCTCTTTTGTTTAGTTTCTTAAACAACAAACCTTTTAATCACATTTTGAATGAATACCAATATGGAAATTTAGAAAGAAATTTCTATGACTATTGCAATGCAAATTTAAATAATACAGCAAATGAACCTATCGTATTATATTTGCCAGATGCTTTATCAGCTCATTTATCTATGGGTGCAAATAAGTCAGTAGGTTTAGGTGGTGCAGAACATGAACTAGGACATATTATTTGTGATAAAGCTAATAAAATGCCACCTTTGGATTATTTTAAGAAAGTGATGCCCTCTGTTATTGATTTTATCAAGTCTTTCAATGGTGCTAATGGTTACATCAATCAATATATCCAATCAGCAAGTAAATTCTGTAATGTATTTGCTGATGTAAGATTAGAAAGAATGATGCCTGTAATGTATCCACCTACAAAGCAAAGATTTGTAGATGTGCAAAAATGTATCTTTGAAATGGAAAATGATTCTATTGACCAAATGAGTCCACTTGATGCTTTGATCTTTATGATTAGAGATATTGGTAAAAATCATGCTTGCCAAGAATTAACTGATCGTCTTGCTTATTATGAAAGAAATTTCCCACAAGAATGGGAAATGGTTCAAAAAGAATTTATGGATTTAATTAAGATGAACCAATGTGATACTACTGACATTGATGGCACATTGCATTTTCCTATGGTAGCAACTTGGAAATTCTTTTTGAAAGTTAAAGAACTAGAAGAAAAAGAAACTAAAAACCCACCACCAAAACCACAAAAAGGTGATGGTAATCCAGAAGACCCTTGTAATGGTGGTGGTGGTGGAAAGCAAGAAGATAAAGATAAAGATAAGGGGGAAAATAAGGATAAGGGAGATAAGGATAAGGGAGATAAAGATAAGACTAAGGGGGATGGTGGAGATGATGGTGAAGATGAAGAAGATAATGATGATGAGGGTAGTGAAAAGAAAGATAATAGTGAAAAGAACAATGATGATGATGATATTGAAGAGAGTCGTTCTGATGAGCAAAAGAAAAAAGAACCTAAAGAAAGATCATCAACAAAAACCACATCAAAGGACTTGATTGAATCAATTAAAAAGAAAATTGATAGTGGTGATTTTAATGCAGATACTTTAGATGCTTTAGCAAAGAAAGCAGAAGAAGAAATTCAAAAACTAAACCAACAAAGCAATAATGAAACTTACATTTGCAATGGTCATTCTGTAGTTTATGTGCCTAGAAGCAGAGTAAAACAGAGTGGTCGTGTATTCTAAGAAAGAAAGGTTGTTATATGACATACCAAATACCTACCGAAATCCAAACATTGATTGATTCTGATCGTGAAGAATTTCATGATGAAAATAGACAACTTGCTTGTGAAGAATTAGTAAAAAGACTTAAGGAAACAAATTGTTGTTTACCTGAGTACAATATTACAGCAGATCAATTTGTCTATGATGGTGAAATGATTATCCATTGTGGAGAACAAAAACAATGGGAAATTTATTTATGGTGTGATGGAGTAGTCGAAGCAACTACTTTCTTTTGTGGGATTTTTGATGGTAGTGGCATATCTTTAAAAGATGCTCTCTTAAATCCAAAACTTGTTATGGAAAATTTGAAAGATTTAATTGAGTCTTTCTGTTCTGAAAGAAATAAAACTTTTGAAGAACTTGAATATGATCCCAATGGCGATTGGGGATGTGGTGCTTGGGTATTAAGCGATGATGAAGAAGGTTATTAAAACACAACACAAACAAAAAGGTTTTACCATGAAAAACAACAACACAAACAAAGGTCTCAACATGAGCAACAATAACAACACAAACAAAGGTCTC
>JACCDU011279766.1_pt1 | contig 248418 bp, 168 predicted proteins | sample 7446081 | NCBI WGS metagenome assembly JACCDU01 (sample SAMN15323447, study PRJNA562643) | freshwater metagenome | isolation source: river surface water | place: USA:Blue River Watershed | collected 2017-08-17
CCCGCCCCCTCCGCCCCCCAGCCCAACGCCCCGACCGCGGCGGGCTCAGGACGGACCTACACGGTCGTCGCCGGCGACAATCCCACGCGCATCTCGATGAAGATGTACGGCAACGGTTCCCGCGCCAATGACATCATCAAGGCCAACCGCGACAAGGTGCCCAATCCTCAGGCGCTGAAGCCTGGCATGGTGCTGGTCATCCCGGAGTGAGCCATGCGGATCACCCGCATCCGCGCGGCTGACTTCCGCAACGTCACGTTCGCGGACGTGGACACGGACGCGCCGCGGGTCTTCCTGCTGGGGGAGAACGGACAGGGGAAGACGAACCTGCTCGAGGCCGCCGGCCTGGTCTCGGCGTTCCGGTCGTTCCGCACGACGGAGATCGCGCCGCTCGTGCGCAACGGGGCCAAGGAGGCGCGCCTGCGCATCGACGTCCGGGACGACGTCGGCACGACGTCGGCGGTCGAAGTGCGCCTGGCCAAGGGCTCGCGCACGGGACAGGTCGACGGCACGACCGTCACCTCGGTCGCCTCCCATCTCGGGAGGTTTCCCACGGTCGCTTTCTGCTCCGACGACCTCCGCCTCATACGCGGTTCGCCCTCCAACCGAAGACGGTGGCTGGACGCTGCGATCGGAGGCACGGACCCCGCGTACCTGGAGGCCGTGCGCACCTACCAGAGGGGCCTGGAAGGCCGCAACGCCCTGCTTAAAAATCCGGAACCGTCGGAGGAGGAACTGCGGGCGTTCGAATCCGCGATGCTGCCCGCGGCACGCCTCATCATCGAATCGCGCGCGCGGCAGCTGCCCGAGATCTGCGAGACGCTCCGTGACGTGGCCGGTCGCGCCGGCTTCGCCGCCCCGGCGACCGTGCGGCACCGCCCTGACACCGCGGCCGACGAGCTTGAGGGCTGCTGGAAGCGGATGCGGCCGGCTGAACTCGCCGCGGGCTCCACGCTCAAAGGACCTCACCGCGATGATTTCGAAGTCCTCTTCGACGGCCATGACGCCGCGGACTACGCGAGCGAGGGACAGCAGAGGCTCATCGTCCTCGGGCTCACGCTGGCACGGGTCAGACGTGACGCCGCACGGGCGCCCACCTCCCCGGTCATCCTCGCCGATGACGTGCTGGGCGAACTGGATGACGTCCGACGGACGGCCTTCTGGAAAGAGATCGGCGAAGGGCATCAGGTCATCGCCACGGGCACGCGGCCGCCGCCCGGAAACGGCTGGTTGACCTACGAAGTGGCCTCCGGGGCCTATCGGAAGGGCTGATTTTGGCGTTGTTTAAGGCTCCCCTGCCCTCTTGGATGGGGGGATGAAGGACTTCCTGCTCTACGCCTCAGTGGTGGCCCTCTTCGTGGTCTGCATCCTGGTGGTGCTCATCATCCTCATGCAGCGCCCGAGCGCCAACGCCGGCATGGGCGCGGCCCTGGGCGGCGGAGCGGCCGAAAGCGTCTTCGGGGGCGAATCCGCCAATGTGCTTTCCAAGATGACCTCCACGCTGACGGTCATCCTTTTCATCCTGAGTTTCGGCCTCTACCTCGGCTTCGTGGCCCGCGAAAAGAAGGCCCCCTCCGCCCTCGATGCGGCGTCCACCGCCGCCCCGGCGGCCGCTCCTGCCGCTCCGGCTGCGACCACCCCCGCCGCTCCGGCGTCCGCCGCACCGGCGACTCCGGCCGCTCCGGCCGCCCCGGCCGCACCCGCGGCCCCGGCTCCCGCCAAGAAGTGACCCGTGGGCGGAATGAGGCCGTTCAGCATCGCGCTGCGCTGGGCCCTCTGCCTCTCGCTCACGCCGCTCTTCGGTCAAGGGCGTGACGATCTGCGCCTGCCGCAGCTCTCGGCAAGCGAGGCCGCCAAGGCCCTGGACGACATCCGCAACTCCAGGCTGGCCTCCGACGTCTGCTTCGGGTTCGAAGCCGTCCATCGTCCGCGGCGCGGCGATGCTTCCGCACCGGTCAAAGGCACGCTCTGGGCTTCCTCCCGCGGCGACGCCCACCTGCTGCGCATCGAGATGCAGGACGGCGCGAACACCCGCATCCTCGCCCGGAAGTCGAAGTCCGGAAGCGAAGTCCTCGTCCACGCCGACGGCCGTCTCACACGGCCGAAGGCAGGCTCCTTCACCCCGCTTTCCGCCGGCCTTCTCGTGAGCGCCTTCGACCTGCAGCTTCCCTTCACGCACTGGAACGGGACGAAATACGTGTCCACCGAACGCGGCCGCCGTCCGATGCACGTCTTCAGCGCCCGACAGGAGGGGTTCGAGGGCGAGGTGACGTTCGGAGTCGACCGCGCCTACGGAGCGATCCTCGAGGCCAAGGTCATGTCATCCGACGGCAGGCCGCTGCGCTCACTCGCGGTCGAGGATTTCGCCAAGGCGGGGGACCAATGGGTGCTGGGCACCTGCAGCGTGCGGGATGAGGCGAGCCGCGACACCGACCTGCTCAAGTTCACCGAGGCCGCGATCGGACTGCGACTCGGCGACGACGTCTTCACCGAAGCCTCGCTTGCCGGTCCTGCGGAAAAGCCGGCGGGCTTCAGACCGCTCTGACCATGCCGGCTTCCCTCGGAGACATCACCCGGTTCTGCGACGCCCTCACCAATCGGCGTGAGATTCCCGACTTCCCCGACGCCCACAACGGATTGCAGCACCGGGGCAAGGAACGCGTCCGCAAGGTGGGCGCGGCGGTGGACGCCGGCACGGGAGTGTTCAAGGCCGCCGCCCGACGTGGAATCGACTTCCTCATCGTGCACCATGGCATGCGCTGGAAGCCCGTCTCGCCCGCCCGGGAGGTCGCCAAGTCGCGCCAGGCGGCGCTGCGCAAGCATGGGCTTTCCCTGTACTCCAGCCACCTCCCGCTCGACGCCCATCCGGTCATCGGCAATAACGCGCTCATCGCCGCCGATCTGGGACTGCGGGTGATCGACTGGTTCGTGGATTACGAGGGCCTGCCCATCGCCTGCGTCTGCCGGGGCGTCCTCCGCACGACGTTACGACGCCGGCTCAAGTCAACCTACCCGGACACCTTCAAGGCCATCGAATTCGGTTCCGCCAGACCCGCCCGCATCGCGATCCTCAGCGGCAGCGGACGCAGCGCCCTGCCCCTCCTCCGGGCCGCCGGCTGCGACACGCTCATCACCGGAGAGCTCAGGGAAGAGCATTTCAACGAGGCCCAGGAACAGGGCTGGAATCTCTACCCCTGCGGTCACTACGCCACCGAAACGTGGGGCGTGAAGGCTCTCGCGGCCGCGGTCTCAGCCGAGTTCGGCGTGCCCTGGGAATTCATCGGCACGGGCAACCCGCTCTGAGCGCATGACGGCCTACCGCGGACGTCTCGCGCCGACCCCCACGGGACTGATGCACGTGGGCCATGCGCGCACCTTCGCCCTCGCGGCCCGTCGGGCGGAAGCGGCGGGAGGCTCGCTCATCATGCGCATCGAGGACCTGGACGGCTCACGCTGCCGGCCGGAGTTCTCCGAAGCGGCGCTCGAGGACCTCCGTTGGCTGGGTCTCGCATGGCAGGAAGGCCCCGACGTGGGCGGGGCACGGGCGCCTTACCTGCAATCCCAGCGCATGCCATGGTTCGCCGAGGTCTGGCGCAGACTGCACGCGACCGGCGCCATCTATCCGTGCGACAAGTCCCGCAAGGACGTCGAACGCGCCCTGTCCGCGCCGCATGCCGAAGATGACGCCGAACCGATCTTCCCCGCCTCACTGCGCCCGGCCTCGGACGCCGGCCGCGACGCCTTCGATCCAGGCTCGACGAACTGGAGATTCAGGGTGCCGGACGGAAAGATCATCGGGTTCATGGATGCCATCCGGGGAAGGCAACGCTTCACCGCAGGAACCGACTTCGGCGACTTCCTCGTCTGGCGCAAGGACGGCATGCCGGCCTACGAACTTTCCGTGGTCGCGGACGATCACGCCATGGGCGTGACCGAGGTCGTCCGGGGCGCGGACCTCCTTCTTTCGACCGCACGCCAGCTGCTGCTCTTCGAGGCCCTCGGCTGGCCGCCGCCGGCATGGGCCCATGCGCCGCTCATCATGGACGTTTGCGGCAGGCGCCTTGCAAAGCGCACGGACGGGCTGTCGATCAGGGGGCTGAGAAGCAGGGGCTTCAGTCCTGACGCGGTGCTGAACGAAGATCTGGTCCGCCTGACCGAGGGCTCAGGAGCCTGACTTGCGATCGGTCGGCTTCGGCTTCGCGCCCGTTGACGTGGCAGGCCCCTTCTGGATGCGCTCACGTATCGACTTGAAGGCGGTGACAAGCCTCTCGTCGCCGTCCGCCTCCTTGATCGCCTGATCGGCCCACTTGAGCGCACGCTCCTTGTTGGCGGGGTCGATGCCCTGCGACGCGAGCGCCTTGTTGATCGAGGCGATGGCCTTGCGGCCGCTGTGCAGCTCGTCGTAAAGCCGGCACACCTCGTCGAAGTCCTTCTCCCGGATGGCCTTGTTGATCTTGGCGGTGGTCTCGGTCCGCTTCTGCCTGTCCGCCGCCGCGGCCTTGGCTTCGACGGACGCCTTCGCGCGGCCCTCAGGGGTGTTGGCGAAGGCGGAGAACTTGGCCAGGTAGGCCTTGGGACCCGAGCCTGGCGAGTAGCCGCTGACCCGCCCGAAGGCGTCTCCCGACTCGGCGTCCATCAGCAGGACGGTGGGGAATCCGCTCACGCCGAACTTGGCCTGAATCTCACGGTTCCTGGCCTTCACCTCGGGCAGCTGAGGCTTCTTGTTGGGATAGTCCAGTTCGACGAGCACGTAGTTCTTGGCGAATTCCTTGAACTCCTTGGTCGTGAAGACCTCGTCACGGAGCTTGATGCAGAAACCGCACCAGTCGCTTCCCGTGAAATCCACCAGGATGGCCTTCTTCTCCTTGAGGGCGACCTTCCTGGCCTCGTCGAGGTCGGTGAGCCACCCTTCGGCGGCGTTGAGCGAAACGGCGCAAAAAATCAGCGCCGCGATGATGCGGATTGATTGGGGCATGGACATATTTTGGACGTCCGCCCGACTGAGGCAACCCCCTTAAGTCAGGCCCCCTTGTCGGCCTTGGCCTTGGGCTCGGGCTTCGCCTTTTCCAGTTTTCTGTCCGGGGAAATCCTTCGGGCCATCTCCAGCACGGCCTTGGAAAGGTCAGCTTCACCCTCGGCCTCCAGCAAGGCCTGCTGCAGAAGCTTCCAGGTGCGGTCCATGGCCTTGGGGTCGATGCGATGCGAAAGGATGGCCTTGTTGAGGGTGCCCAGGGCCGATTGAGGAGGCTTCACGCCCTTGTAGATGACGTCGATGACGGCGACGGCGGCAGGGAAATCACGCGCCTTGATGGCCGCCTGGATCATCCGTTCGTTGGTGCGGATCCCCTCCAGCTCGGCAGCCTGCTCGCGTTCCTCCTCCTTCCGATGGGCACGGTCCTCGGGGGTGTTACGGAAGGCGGAAAGCTCAGCCACATAGGCCTGCGCATCCTTGCCCCCGTAGCCGGTGACGCGTCCGAATTCCTCGGAAGTCTTGCCGTCGACCATCACGACGGTCGGATACGAGGTCACGGCGAAGGCCGCCGCTGCCGCCTTGTTGCGGAGGATCGCCTCCTCGGACAGCTTGGCCTTCCTCGGGAAGTCGATCTTCACGAGCACGAAGCGTCTCGCGAAACGCGAGAAAGCTTCCGTGTCCAGGACCTGCTTGCGCAGGGAGACGCAGGCCGGACTCCAGTCACTGCCGGTGAACTCGATGAGGATGTCCTTGCGGTCCTTGGCGGCCTCCTTCCGCGCGGTCTCCAGATCGGCGTGCCACGTGTCCGCGGCAGGAGCCGAGGCATGCAGGCTGAGGAATGCCAGCAGTATGGAGACCGGCCGTATCACTTGCCTTCCGTTTTGCGTCCGGCGGCCTGCTCGATCCGTTCGCGCATGGCCTTGAGGCGGGGAAGAAGGGGGGAATCGCCCGCTTCGGCGATGATCTCGTCCGTGGCCTTGAGAAGCGCAGCGAAGTCTCCGGGTTTGCATCGGGCGATGACGCCGATCCGGTATTGGGCCAGGATGCTCACGCGAAGTTCCCCCTTGGCCCCGGAATCCTTGAGGACCTTCTCGATGGCGGCCTCGGCGGCGGCCAGGTCCTTCTTCTCAACTGGGCCGGCGATGGCCTCCTCCACCTTTTCGCCCAGCTCCTCGGCGCGGCTCTCGGCCTCCAGTTCGTCGCGGAACGCCTTCACGCCCTCGGGATTGTTGCGCTTGAGCGCCTCCTTGAGCGATTCGACGTACTTGACGGGACCTCCCGGCTCATAGCCCGTCTTGGCGAAAGGCTGTCCATCCTTGTTCATGAGCAGGATGGTCGGAAAGCCACGGATGGCGAACTGCTTGGCCAGCGCCTCGTTCTTCTCCTTCTGCGCCGCGGGCAGCTTCTTGGTGCGAGGGAAATCGAGCTCGACCAGCACGTAATGCTTGGACGCCTCCTTGAACTCCGGCTTGTCGAAGACCTCCTCACGGAGGCGGATGCACCAACCGCACCAGTCGCTGCCGGTGAAGTCGACCAGGATGGCCTTGTTCTCCTTGGCGGCGACGTTCTTGGCCTCATCGAGGTCCGTCAGCCAACCCTCGGCAGCGGTGAGAGGGGCGGCGGTCAGGACGAACGCCAGCAGGGTACGGAACAGCAGGGTCATGAGTCACAGGATGCCCCGCCCGACCCCGGCAGGCAATCCGCAAAGGGACATGTCGGTTGCAATGGACCTGCGTCCCCGCAAGAAGAAGGCATGGCCAAAAGACGCGTCCTGCTGGTCGACAACGGCTCCTTGGAGCCGGCGGCCACGCTCGCGCTCCGCGACCTGGCGGAGCTGATCAACGCGGGCCGCAAGGAGAAGGTCCTGCCCGTCTCCGTCATGCACTCTGACAAGGTCGATCCCGCCCTGCTCGGCGGAGTCCCCGCGGTGATCTTTGAGCAGGCCGTCCGACAGGCCGATGCCGACGGGGTGGAGGAACTGGTGGTGCTGCCGCTCTTCATCGGCCCCAGCCGTGCGATCACGGAATTCATCCCGAAGGTATTCCGGGAAAACGCCGGGGGCGGGATGCGGCTCAAGGTCCTCCCGACGCTTTTCGACGAGGACGGCTCGGACCTCGCGCACATCCTCGAGGAGAACCTGCGGGCGACGGGATGGAAGAAGGGATCCGGCACGGTGCTGCTCTGCGACCATGGTTCACCGGTGAAAGCGGTGACGGAATGCCGCGACCGTCTCGCCGCGGCGCTGCGCAAGGAACTCAAGCTGAAGCCGGATCAGCTCATCGCCTGCTCGATGGAACGACGCGAAGGCCCCGAGCATGACTTCAACGAACCCTTGCTCGAACGGGCGATCCAGCACGCGGAGGGCGACGCCGTGATCCTGATGATGTTCCTGCTGCCGGGGCGTCACGCCGGACCCGACGGAGACGTGGCCGCCATCGCCAAGGAGTGCGCGCCCGCCGGCGTGCGTTGGAAACTCAGCCCGCTCATCGGCTCCCATGACATGCTGGCGGCCGTGCTCGCGATGAAGCTGGACTACGTGCCGCCTTCCAAGAACACGATCAAGGTCGCCAGCATCCTGTTCTTGGCGGCAGGCTTCCTTGTCCCCGCCGCGTTGCCCTACGTGCTGCCCGACTGGCTGCAGGACAAGCTCTGGCGGTCGCTCATCTCCCTGGCCGTCGTCCTCATCCTCCTGACGACCATCATTTACTGGGTCGGAAGGACGCGGAAGCCGTGACCTTCAGGCCCGGGACGCGACCCTGGCCAGCAGCCCGACGCCACGAAGAGGAGCGACCACCGCGCCGATGACCGCGATGAGCGGGGTCGGAAGGGAGGACGTGTCCGTCGAGCCGTCGGCCAATTCCCCCAGCGTCGTCAGCACGTCGGAGGATCCGGGCTGTGAGACCTTGGAGAGCAGACGCACGGGCAGCGAGGCTTCGGCTCCGGCCTCCAGGATGCGACCCGCCGCACGGGGCAACGACTTCGCGCCCATATAGAGGCAGAGGGTGGCGCCCGTCCCCACATGCGCCTTCCAATCGGGTTCAGATCCGTCGGCGCAATGTCCCGTGAGGAAGGTCACTGCCTGCGCGACGCCCCGGTGCGTGAGCGGGAAGCAGGCGTCGGCGGCCGCGGCGGTGGCCGCCGTCACGCCGGGAACGACCTCAAATGGAATGCCGAGCGCGGCGAGGTGGTCCATCTCCTCGCCGAGTCGACCGAAGACGCCGGGATCGCCGCCCTTGAGACGGACGATGAGACCGCCTGCGAGCGCTTCCTTGGCCAGCAGGGCGTTGATCTCATCCTGCGTCATGGAGTGCTGACCGCAGCGCTTGCCCACCGCGACGAGACGAGCGACCGGACTCACCTCGGCCAGCAGGGCGTCGCCCGGCAACGAATCATGGATGACCGTGTCGGCCGCCCGCAGGAGCTTCAGCCCACGGACGGTGATAAGGTCGGCAGCCCCAGGCCCCGCCCCCACGAAGACCACCCGACTGAAGTTGGCATTTACCATTTCTTTAAACTTGACCTTATCTTGTAATCATTGGTAAGGTTATCAAGTATTAAATCACCATGGATAAACCCGCTGAGAAGCCCCTGACCAAGAACGAACTCCTCAAGGCGGACAAACCGGACCTTTCCGGCACGATCCGGGAGACTTTGGCCAACCCTGCCGCCGACCGTTTCAGCGGCGACGACGAGCAGTTCATCAAGTTCCACGGCATCTACCAGCAGGATGACCGCGACAAGCGCAAGACAGGCAAGGTCTTCTCGGTGATGGTGCGCACGCGGCAGACGGGCGGCATCGTGCCCGCGGCCCAATACCTGGTGTACGACGACCTCTCATCGCGTTTCGCCAACGGCACGCTGCGCATCACGTCCCGCCAGACTTTCCAGTTCCACGGCGTGGTGCAGCAGGGAATCGGCCCGCTCATCAAGTCGATCAACGACGCCCTCTCCTCCACCCTGGCGACCTGCGGCGACGTCAACCGCAACGTGACCGCCCCTTCGAATCCTCCGGTCGACGGGGTCACACAGGCGGTCGAGGACGACGCGTTCACGCTCACCAAGGCGCTGCTGCCCCGCACCACGGCCTACCACTCGATCTGGGTGGACGGCGTGCAGGTCGACCTCGGCCTCGGCGACAAGATCGCCAAGGCTCGTGCCGCGGCCGACCAGGCCAACCCCTACCTGCCGCCGCCCGCCGACCTCGATGACAGCGGCGCCCCGGTGGACGCGCTTTACGGAAAGACCTACCTGCCCCGCAAATTCAAGACCGGATTCGCCATCCCGCCGAACAACGACGTGGACATCTTCACCAACGACATGGGCTTCGTCGCCATCGTCGAGGGAGGCAAGCTGGTCGGCTACGACCTGCTCGTCGGCGGCGGGCTCGGCACCTCGCACGGCAACAAGGCCACCTACCCGCGCCTGGCCGACGTGATCGGCTTCCTGACCCGCGACCAGGTGGTCAAGGTCGGCGAGGCCGTCATCAAGATCCACCGCGACTGGGGCGACCGCACGGACCGCAAGCACGCACGCATCAAGTACGTGCTGCAGGAGAAGGGGGTCGAATGGTTCAGGGCCGAGCTCGCCAAGCACCTCGGTGCGCCGCTTCCCGCCGCCAAACCGTTCTTCTTCAAGGGACAGGGCGACGCGTTCGGCTGGACCAAGCAGGCCGACGGAAAGTGGTTCCTTGGTCTCTTCGTCGAGACGGGCCGCGTCAAGGACGCCGGCGACTACCGCCTCAAGACGGCCCTCCGCGTGATCGCCGAAAAGTTCGCGCCCACGTTCCGGCTCACGGCCACGCAGAACCTGATCCTCTCCGACGTGAAGGACTCCGACAAGGCCGCGCTGGAACAGACCCTCCGCGACCATGGCTGCGCCCTGGTCTTCAACCCCGGACTCGTCAAGGGACGCGGCATGGCCTGCCCCGCCCTGCCCACCTGCGGACTCTCCCTCGCGGAGTCGGAACGCGTCTTCCCGGCCCTGCTCGACCGCATCGAACAGGCCCAGTCCGTCGCCGGCTTCGGCGGCGAGGAGCTCGTCGTGCGCATGACGGGCTGCCCCAACGGATGCGCCCGCCCCTACAACGCCGAAATCGGCTTCGTGGGCAAGGCGCCCGGCAAATACAACCTGATGCTCGGCGGCAACCGCGAGGGCACCCGTCTCGCGCGCCTCTACCGCGAATCGGTGGCCTACGACGAGATTCCGAACGTCATCTCGGGACTGTTCCAGCAGTACGCCAAGGAACGCCGTGCCGGCCAGGCGTTCGGCGACTGGGCTGACGGAGCGCCGATCTGGCCCGCCGCGGCGCCCCAGGCCTGATTCACCCAGGATGGCCCTGCCCGACCCATCGCAGCTCACGGAGATCGACGGACGCCTCAGCGGGCTGTCCGCTGAGGACCGTCTGCGCTGGGCGCACGACACCTTCGGTGACCGCGCCGGCATCGGCACGAGCTTCCAACCCGCGGGGGTGGTCATCCTCCACCTGGCCAGGACGGCGGGCCTGCCCATCCGGGCCTTCACGCTCAACACCGGACTGCTTTTCCCCGAGACGATCGCGTTCAAGACGGAGATCGAACGGATCCTCGGCATCAAGGTCGACGACGTGGAGCCCGAGCAGACCGTGGAGCAGCAGGCCGCGGATCACGGTCCCGAGCTTTGGAAGCGCGACCCCGAGAAGTGCTGCGAGCTGCGCAAGGTGCAGCCGCTCGGACGCCGTCTCTTCGGCCTCGACCTCTGGATCTCCGGACTGCGCCGCGACCAGAGCGCCGAGCGCGCCTCCACGCCCTTGCTCAGCCTCGCCGGACGTCCCGACGGCTCCGACGTCTGGAAGCTCAATCCGCTCGTCGACTGGAGCAAGGAACGCGTGCGCGAATACCTCGCCACCCACGGCCTGCCCCACAACCCGCTCATCGACCGCGGCTACCGTTCCATCGGATGCGCCCCTTGCACCGTGCCCTCCTCGGGCGGCGACGAACGCGGCGGCCGCTGGCCCGGCTTCGACAAGCGCGAGTGCGGCCTCCACACCCGCACCAAGAAGTGAACGCCTCTTCCACCTGTCCCTGTCCCTAGCCCTGTCACTGTCCCTGTCCCTGTCCCTTTTCACCCAATGTCACGCACCGCACAGAACGACCATCTGACCCGCCTCGAGCAGACCTCGATGCACATCTTCCGCGAAGCCTTCGCCAATTTCCGCTCGGTGTGCATGCCGTGGTCGATGGGCAAGGACTCCAACGTCCTCATCTGGCTCGCCCGCAAGGCCTTCTGCGGCAAGATCCCCTTCCCTCTCCTGCACATCGACACGACCTACGAGTTCCCGGAAATGTATGAGTTCCGGGAGAAGGCCAAGGCGATCCACGGCATCGACCTCATCGTGCGCATCAATGAGGACGCCATCCGACGGGGCGTCGGCTACGCCACCCACGACCCGGTCACGGTCACGCACGAGCTCAAGACCGTCGCGCTCAAGCAGGCCCTGGCCGAATACAAGTGGGACGCGCTGGTGACCGGGATCCGCCGCGACGAGGACCCGACCCGCGCCAAGGAGCGCTGGTTCTCCCCCCGCACGGCCGACAGCACCTGGGATTACAAGGACCAGCCGCCGGAGTTCTGGGGACAGTTCGCGAGCGTCGCCCCCGAGGGCGGCCACATCCGCGTGCAGCCCCTGCTTGAGTGGACGGAACTGGACATCTGGGAGTACATCCGCCGCGAGAACATCCCGAATCCCACCCTCTACTTCTCCCGCAACGGCAAGCGCTTCCGCTCCCTCGGCTGCCACCCGATCACGCATCCCGTGGACAGTCCGGCCAGCAACATCGACGAGGTCATCGAGGAGCTGCGCCGCACCAAGGTGAGCGAACGCGCGGGCCGCGCCCAGGACCACGTCGGACGCAACTCCATGCAGGAGCTGCGCGCCAAGGGCTTCATGTGATTTCCGGAACCATGTCCACCTCCCCTTCCACCCTTCCCGCCGCCCCCTTGACGGAGCAGACCGAGGACCATCGCAAGATGCACGTGGTCGTCGTCGGCCACGTCGACCACGGCAAGTCCACCTTCGTCGGGCGGCTCCTGCACGACACCGACTCGCTGCCCAACGGCAAGATGGACCAGGTCCGTCGCAACTGCGCCGCCGAAGGCATGGAGTTCGAATACGCCTTCCTGCTCGACGCCCTCATCGAGGAGCAGGAGCAGAACATCACCATCGACACCACGCGCATCTTCTTCCGCACCAAGAAGCGCGCCTACGCGATCATCGACGCCCCGGGCCACAAGGAGTTCCTCAAGAACATGGTCACCGGCGCCGCCTCGGCCTCGGCCGCCCTGCTGCTCATCGACGCCCATGAGGGCGTGATGGACCAGTCACGGCGTCACGCGTTCCTGCTCTCCCTGCTCGGGGTGCGCCAGCTGGTCGTGCTGGTGAACAAGATGGACCTGGTGGATCACTCGGAGGAGACCTACCGTCGCATCGTCGCCGAATATTCCGCCTTCCTGAAGTCGCTCGGCCTGCAGGCCGCCCATTTCATCCCGATCGCCGCCAAGCACGGAGAGAACGTGGTCGAACGCTCGGCCAAGATGGCCTGGTGGCGCGGCCCGACGGTCACGGAGGCGCTGGACACCTTCGCGCACGAGGACGACCTCACGGGCCTCCCGCTCCGTCTGCCGGTCTCCGACATCTACCGATTCGACCACCGGCGCATCGTCGCCGGCCGCGTCGAGGCCGGAGCCATCCGCCCCGGCGAGGAGCTGGTCTTCCAGCCGGGAGGCCGTCGCAGCGTGGCCAAGACTTTCGAGGACTGGCCCGGCCCTTCCCGGGACGTCGTCGGCACGGGCGGCTCCGCCAGCGTGACGCTGACCGAGCAGATCTTCGTCGAACGAGGCCAGATCGCCTCGCACGCCACGTCCCAGCCCCGCGTCGGACGTGAGTTCCGCGCCCGCGTCTTCTGGCTGGGCAAGGAGCCTCTGGTGCCCTCCAAGACCTACCGTCTGCGACTGCTGACCCAGAACGTGGAGGCGGTCGTGGCGAAGATCGAGAAGGTCACCGACGCCTCGACGCTCGAATCCGTGCCGTCCGATTCGGTGCCGCGTGACTCCATCTGCGAGATCATCGTCCGCGCCACGCGCCCCATCGCCTTCGACCTGCATCACGAGTGCCCGGTGACGGGCCGCTTCGCCCTGGAGGAAGGCGGACGCATCCACGGAGGCGGCATCATCCTCGAAGCCCGCTCCGAAGGCGGCAAGGGCTCCGGCAAGGTCACCGCGGCCGAACGGACCGCACGAGCCGGACACCCGCCCGCGGTGGTCTGGTTCACGGGCCTGTCGGGCTCGGGCAAGTCGACCGTCGCCGAACTGGTCGAACGTCGCCTCTTCGACGCGGGACGCAACGTCATCCGGGTCGACGGTGACGACCTGCGCGCCGGGCTGAACCGCGACCTGGGCTTCTCCGCCGCCGACCGTGCCGAAAGCGTGCGTCGCGCCGCCGCCGTGGCGGGACTGCACGCCAACGCCGGCCAGATCGCGCTGGTCACGCTCATCGCACCGCTGGCCGCCGACCGCGCCAAGGCGCGGGCCGCGCTTGCCAACCATCCGTTCATCGAGGTCTTCGTCGACGCTCCGCTGGAAGTCTGTGAAAAGCGTGACGTGAAGGGACTCTACGCGAAGGCCCGCAAGGGCGAGATCGCCGAATTCACCGGCATCTCCTCGCCCTACGAGGCTCCGGAATCGCCTGAAGTCCACGTCCGTACCGACCGCACCACGACCGAACAGGCCGCGGACCAGGTCCTGCAGGCCATCGACCGCATCCTCGCCGGCAAGGGCGAAGACTGGGAAGTCTGAAGGTGGCGTCGGAGGGAAGTCGCTGTGACGGGTCCGGCAGGCTCCGTCTCGGCGACCTCAGGCGTACTTAAGTCCGACCTTCCTGCCGGTGCGGAGGGACTCGTAGATGCCCTCGACGATCACCATGTCGCGCCGGCCGACCTCGCCGGTGCAGGTGACCTCGGTGCCGTTGCGGAACGCCGCCGCGACCCCGTCCATGTGACGCTGCTGCTGACGGAACACGCCGAAGTCCAGCTTGCCCTTGGCCGAAGTGGAGATGTTCAGGTTGCGGTAGCTGAAGACGGGCCTCTCCCCCTTGAACCAGCCCTTGGCCGCCTCGGCGTGGAAGAGCGCACGGTTGTCATTGTAGCCCGTCCAGACGTCCGCCACGGCGCCGTTGGCGAACTCCAGCCTGAACTCCATGGCCTCCTCGACCTCGGTGTAGAGCTCGGGCATCGTCTTGGGCAGCTCCTTGGCGATGACCGAGACGGGATTGGCGTCAGCCGCCATGCAGCACGCCTGGATGGAATATACCCCCATGTCGAGGAGCGCCCCGCCGCCGGCCAGCTTCTTCTCGATCCGCCAGACCTTGCGACGGAGGGTGAAGCCGTTGGCGGTCGTCATCTTCATGAAAGGCCCGAACTCCTGCGACTTGGCCAGGCGGACGAGTTCCTGGTGATAGGGGTCGAAGTGCAGACGGTAACCGATGGCCAGCCGCTTGCCGGCCTTCTTTCCGGCGGCGATCATCGCGTCGCAGTCGGCCACCGAGGTGGCCATGGGCTTCTCGCAGATGACGTGCTTGCCGGCGCCGAAGGCGTCGAGGACGTTACGGGCGTGCACGCCCGGAGGCGTGACCACATAGACGATGTCGATGGCCTTGTTGGCGGCGACCTTGTCCCACTGGTCATAGGAATAGACGTTCGCCTCGTCGAATCCGTGCAGCTTGGCGAGCTTCACGCCCTTCTCACGGGTGCCGGTGATGGCGGCCACCAGCTTCACATTCTTGGTCTCCAGCAGCGCCGGGGAAAGCTCGCCGTTCGAGTAGTTGCCCAGCCCGCAGAGGGCCAGGCCGAGGGGCTTGTCGCCCGATTCAGCCGCACGGAGGGCCGGAGCGAGGGCGTAGCCGGCGGCCATGCCGCCTAGGGATCCGAGAAAGGTGCGACGCGTGGGGCTCATGGACCCGCATCTCTAGGTCGGTCATGCCTTCCATGCAACCGCGTAAAGCACCCTGTCGACGCACAGGACGGAAGGCCGACCCGGCGCATCTTCAACTTATTCGACCCGTCGTGGTTTAATAGGCGAGGCTCTCAGACAATACTTATTGAAGCCCCCATGGCCTCTGACGAATCCCACATCGCTTTCACGAAGCTCTTCGTCGCCGCCCAGCCGTCCCTCTACGGCTACCTGATGTCGCTGGTGCACGACCGGCAGGCGGCGGATGAACTCATCCAGGAGCTGGCCGAACGGCTCTGGCTCAAGTTCGGGACATACGACAAGGACCGGCCCTTCGTCGCATGGGGAATCGGATTCGCGCGGCTGCTGGCGATGGAATGGCGCCGTCGTCAACGCAGGCTCCCCCTGCCGCTCGACGAGGCGACCCTGGAAGGCCTGGCTGACGAGGCCGAAGCGGCAGTCACGGCTTACGCCGATCGCCTCGACGCTTTGCGCGACTGCCTGGGCGGCCTGACGGACCGCCAGAGAGAGATGCTCCGACAGCGCTACGAGGAATCCACGCCGGTCGCGAGAATCGCCGAATCGTGGCGCAGGACCCCCATGGCGGTCTACAAGGCGATCAAGCAGGCTCATCTGGCGCTGTCCGCCTGCGTCGAAAGAAAGCTGGGAAGCCCATGAACGACTCCGACGGCATGAAGGAGCTGGATGACCTTGCGCTGGAGATGCTGCACGGAATGACGGACGATTCCGGCCGCGCCGCCCTGGCCGAGCTTCTGAGGCGGAGTCCGCGGCACCGACGCCGCATGGCCGATCATGCAGTCCTGCATGCCATGCTATGCCAGGAGGGACTCGCGGGCGCCCTCGGCAGGGATCCCGACGCGTTCTTCAGACGCATCGGTGAACACCGTGCCGCCTCCCCCTGGAGGCGGGGCGCCTGGCTCGCGGCCGCCGCCGTGGCGGCCGCCGTGATGACGGCCACCTTCCTGCTTCGTCCGTCCGATGCGATGGCCTCGCTCGAACAGCTCGCCCTCGCGGCTGAGAAGCCATTGACCCGGACCTACGCGGTCCGGGTTCTTGAGCCAGGCAGACCAGAGGAGTCATCCGAAGGGCGCGGCGCCTACCCTCCCAACAACCATCTGGATGGAGCGACCCTTTGGATCAGGGGCCGGGGCGATTTCCTGCTCCGTCAGAGCCTGCCCAATGGCGAAATTCGCATGTTCGGCGGCGATCGGACCGGGAGCTGGATGATGCGCGGCACCGGACCGGTCAGAGTCAGCGCGAATCCGGCCCGCTTCGGACGTGCCCTCTTCGCGCCGACGGGCGACGTGGCCTTCCTCGAGGTGAGAGACCATCTTGACAGCATCAGAAGTCGATACCGAGTGGAGTGGGTCGACCGGGATTCGCCGGATGTCCGCAAGCTGCGCGCGCTGCGCGACGATTCCGAACTCGGCGGCCCCAAGGAGGTCGAGATCTGGTACGACCCCGCGGACGGCTCCATCGAACGACTCATCCTGCGGCAGATGCCCAGGGGCCAAGGCGGCCCCCGAAGCATCGAACTGCTTCTTCAGCCAGGGGAGACCTTGTCCGACGATTTCTTCCGCCATGAGACCCATCATGAGGCGGACCGCCCCGTCATTTCAGAACCATGAGAACGCTAGCCATCATCGTCACCCTGCTGTCATGCGGCATCGTCCCGGCCCTGGCCGCCGATCCGCGTCCGAACATCATCCTGCTGCTGTCGGACGACCAGGACTGGAACGGACTCTCCGTCCGCATGCATCCGGACATCCCCGAATCGCGTAGCGACTTCTTCGAGACGCCCAACCTGGAGAAGTTCGCGGCCCAGGGCATGCGCTTCAGCAACGGCTACGCGCCGGCGCCCGTCTGCTCCCCGACCCGCATCAGCCTGCAGACCGGGATGACGCCGGCCCGGCTGGGCTGGACCAAGGCCGCCCCGGCCGAGACCGGCCACAAACTGACCGAAGGCGACAACCGCAAGGCGATCCGTGACGAGGAGGTGACCTTCGCCGAGCTGCTGCGCAGGAGCGGCTACGCGACGGCCCACTTCGGCAAATGGCACCTGGGCGGCAGCGGCCCCGAGAAACACGGCTATGACGTGAGCGACGGCGACACCGGCAACCGCGACGCCGACGCGCACAAGGATCCTAACCCCGTCGACATCTTCGGGATGACCGACCGCGCCAAGACGTTCATGGAGAAGAACGTCAAGGCGGGTAAGCCTTTCTACCTGCAGATGTCCTATCACGCCCTGCACGTGCCCGAGAACGCCAACCGCTCCAGTCTGGCCAAGTTCGAGGCCAAGACCCCCGGGAAACTGCACCATGACCCCGCTCGGGCCGCCATCGCCTACGACCTCGATACGGGCGTCGGCAAGCTGCTGGCGACCATCGCGACGCTGGGCCTTGAGAAGAACACCTACGTGATCTACATGGGCGACAACGGCGGCGGGGGCGGGGGCGGCAAAGGAGGCAAAGGGACGTCCCAAGGCCTGCGCGGCGGCAAGGGCGGACTCTGGGAAGGCGGCATCCGCGTGCCTTTCATCGTCCGCGGACCGGGCGTCGCTCCCGGCTCATGGTGCCATCAGCCCGTCGTCGGCTACGATTTCTTCCCGACTTTCTGCCGCTGGGCCGGCGTGAAAGAAAAGCTGCCCGCCCTCCTGGACGGCGGCGACCTGTCCCCCCTGCTCACCGGCGGCATCCAACCCGTGGTCCGACGGGACAGCGCCCTGCTCTTCCACTTCCCCCATTACCAGGGTGACAGCCCGGTCTCCAGTCTCCGCGACGGGGACCTTAAGTTCGTTTTCTATTACGAGAACGGAACCCGCATGCTCTTCGACCTGGCCAAGGATCCGTCCGAACGGAACAACCTCGTCGACTCCCGCAAGGAGGATGCCGCCAGGCTGGAAGCCAAGTTGCGCGCCCGACTGCAAGAGGCCGGCGCCAAGCTGCCCGTGGCCTCGACGTCCTACAAGCCGGGCGAGGAGCCGCCCACCCGCAAAGGCGGGGGCAAGGGCGGCAAGGGCGGCAAGAAGGGCGCCTGATCACCCTCCGACTACCCGTCATGCGTCACCGCCTCCTGCTTTCCCTGCTGGCCTTCGTCATCGAAGCCTCGGCCGCCCAGCCCAACATCGTCTTCATCCTCGCGGATGACATGGGTTGGAACGACCCGGCCTTCGCCGGCAACCGCTTCGTGGACACGCCCAACCTCGACCGGCTCGCCCGCGAAGGCGTGACCTTCACCGAAGCCTGCGCAAGCGCCCCCAACTGCGCCCCGACACGGGCGTGCCTGCTGACCGGACAGTATACGCCGCGACACGGGGTCTACACCGTGGTCGACGATCGTCATGCGCCCGGCTCGCCGCATCACAAGCTGCTCGCCGCCGAGAGCCGTGAGGCCATGCCGACCGAAAGCCTCACGCTGGCCGAAGCCCTCAAACCCCACGGGTATGCGACCTCACTCTTCGGAATGTGGAACCTCGGCCGTGGCCGTACGGGTCCGGCCACCCCGACGGGACAAGGTTTCGACGTGTTTGTCGAACCCAAGCAGCTGGGTTTCGAAAAAGACGCCTACCGTGACGAGAAAGGCCGCTACTCCCCGGACGTCCTCACCGACGCCGCCTTGAAGTGGGTCGAGTCGGTCAAAGCCAAGCCGTTCTTCCTCTACCTGGCCTACCATGACGTGCATGCGCCGTTCGACCCCAAGCCGGAGCTGCTGAAGAAATATCAGGCCCGCAAAGGCGTAGCCGACGCGGCGCTCGCCGCCACCGTCGAGGCGATGGACGCGAACGTCGGCCGCGTCCTCGCCGCCCTGGACAAACTCGGCCTCAAGGAGAACACCGTCGTGGTGTTCACCTCGGACAACGGTGGCACCCGCCAATATGTGGCGCCGCTCAAGGGCGGGAAAGGCACCTTGTATCAAGGCGGTCTCCGCGTGCCCGCCGTCATCCGCGCCCCCGGGATCAAGCCCGGCACCTCCCGCGTGACGACGCTGAGCATGGATTGGTTCCCGACGCTGATGCAGCTGGCCGGCAGGCCGAACCCCGCCAACCTTGACGGCCGCAGCCTCGTGCCGGTCCTCCAAGACCCGCAGGCCAAGCTGGTGCGCGATGTGTTCTGGCACTTCCCGTGCTACATCGGCGGCGGCAGCCCCGGCAGCGCCATCCGCTCCGGCGACTGGAAGCTGATCGAGTTCTTCGAAGGGCAGAAAATCGAGCTCTACGACCTCTCGGCCGATCCCGGGGAATCCCGGGACCTGGCCGCCTCCGATCCGAAGCGCGCCGCTGAGCTGCTCGGCAAACTGCGGGCGTGGCAGACCGCCACCGACGCGCCGCGCGTCGTCAAACCCAACCCGGCCTATGACCCCAGGACGATTCCGGACCGTGGACGTGAAGGGCGCAAGGGCGGCAAAGGCGGCAAGAATTCCAAATAACGCGATGCGCCCCTCCCTTATCCTGCTCTGCCTCAGCCTACCGGCCGCCTGGCTGCGTGCCCACGATTCTTCCGAACACGCTCAGGCGCGCGCCCCGATCGCGTCCTTCGCAGGCATCCCGCCCCTGATCGCCCAGGCCAAACCGTCCGTGGGCGTTGTCAGCGGCCCGCCGCAGGCCAAGCCCTTCGCGCTGTTCAGCCCGAAAGTCCGCGTCCGGCATGATGAGCAGTTCCTCTACGTCGAAGGCGACGGCCTGCCGGCGCACGGGATGATGACCGGGATCACGGCGTGGCAACAGCAGGTGCCGCTGCCGCAGAACTACGTCGGCACGAACGCCTGGCGCATCCCGCTCAAGCCCGTCCCGTCGAAGACGCCCGCCAGCATCAAGAATCGGTTCCTCCGCGGCGCCATCGCCGTCGCGGCGAACGGCATCCCTATCTTCAATCCGCAGAACAATCGCGGTGAGATCTCGGCCGACATCGGCGAGCTCGACCGCTGGGGCGGTCATTGCGGCCGCGCCGACGACTACCACTACCATGCCGCGCCGCTGCACCTGCAGGAGACCTTGGGCAAGACGCTGCCGATCGCTTATGCGCTCGATGGTTACGCCATCTACGGACTTGCCGAACCTGATGGCTCCGCTCCGAAGGGCCTCGACGCCTTCAACGGACACACCACGCCGGCCCTCGGTTACCATTACCACGCCTCCACGCGCTACCCGTTCATCAACGGGGGCTTCCACGGGGAAGTCGTCGAAGCGGAGGGTCAGGTCGACCCGCAACCCCGGGCCCAGTCCGTCCGCCCAGCCCTGCAGGCGCTACGCGGAGCTGAGATCACGGGCTTCACCGCCGGAGCGAACGGCCAAGGCGGCCACCTGACCTATGCGGTGGGCGGCAAGAACGGCTCGGTTGACTTCACGCCCGCCCAAGGCGGTGGTTGGAAATTCACGTTCGCGGAACCAGACGGCTCCAAGCGCGAAGAGACCTACCGTGGCGACGACCGCGAAGGCAGGCGCCCAGGCGGCGAAGGCAAGGGAGGCGAAAAAGGCGGCAAAGGGGGCAAAGGCAAGGGCAAGGGGCCGGATGAAGGCAAACGCCCCGAAGGAGGCAAGAAACCCGAACCGACGGAAGCGCCTTCGGCCTTCGGCATGGATGCCCTCAAGAAGCCTCTGCCCGGCTTCGTGCTGCGGAGCGCCGACATTCCCGATCCGACCCACTACCCGGTCGAGTTCACGGGCGACGGCGCCGGCATCACGCCCTCGTTGCAGTGGAAAGGCGCGCCAGCAGGGACGCGGGGCTTCGCCCTCGTGATGGATCACCTGACACCCGACGAGAGCATCAAGACCTGCTGGCTGCTCTGGGACATGCCGGCGTCCCTCAACACGTTGAGCAAGGCGGCCAAGCCTCCGGGCAAGGCGGGCGTGAGCTCCCGCGGCGCCGTCGGCTACGAGCCCCCGCACTCCCAAGGTCCGGGTGACAAACATTACGTCATCACCGTCTACGCGCTTTCCGCTCCGCTCGTCATCCCCGGCGCCGAGACGAAAGTCACCCGAGACATGGTCCTCGCTGCCATGAAGGGCAAGGTCCTCGGTTCAGCCTCGCTGACCGTCACCTACGCCCGCAGCGCCACCCCCACGGAGGCGGCCTTGCCGACGGAAGCGAAGGCCAAACCGGAGAACGGCAAGCGGCGCAAGCCGGCGGGACAGGATGCCGGCCTCGTCAAGCCGACGATCGCTGACACCATGAAGCTGAACGTCTACGCCGACAACTGGTTCATGCTCTACGTCAACGGGCGCCTGGTCGCCGTCGACCCGATCCCCTTCACCCCGCATAACGTCGTCAGCGTCGACTTCCTGCCGGAGTACCCGATGACGGTCGCAGTGCTCGCCAAGGACAACGCCGATCCCAAGACGGGAATGGAATACGGTTCCAGCATCGGCGACGGCGGCTTCTGCCTCAAGTTCGCCGACGGCACGGTCACCGACGGACGCTGGAAAGCCCGCAGCTTCTTCCATGGTCCGCTGAAAGGCGACACCAAGGCTCCGACCGTACGTCATGACCCCCTCCCCGCCAACTGGTGGGCCGTGGACTTCGACGACAGCCAATGGTCCTTCGCCAAGGAATTCACCGTCGAGCAGGTCGACCCCAAGCAGCCCTACTTTGAACACGACTTCAAGGGCGCCAAGTTCATCTGGAGCGACGACCTCGCCCTGGACAACACCGTCATCTTCCGCACCAAGGTCGACAAGCCGGGCTGGAAGCCGCGCTGGAACACCAGGCCCGACCTGGACGTCAGAGGCGTCGACGCAGGCGCCAGTTCCGGACAATCTCGGTGAAGGGACTTCGGCCTCAAGCCTCGGCCTGGCTTACTTCTCTCCCTTGAGGTAGGCCAGAAGGTCCGCCAGCTGCTGCTTGCTCAGGCCGGCTTCGAGGCCGGTGGGCATGAGGGAACTGGGCAGGGACTCGAGTTTGGCCAGATCCGAGCGGAGAAGGGTCGATTCTACGCCCAAGGGACCGCGCAAGGTGATCGACGTCGGGGTGTCACCCACGAGGACGCCGCTCAGGACACGCCCGTCCTTGGCCTCCGCCAGATAGGCGGTGAAGGCCGGCGCGATCTCGGCGTCAGGATTCACGATGTGGAAGAGGATGTTCTCCTTGGTCTGGCGACGGATGTCGAAGAGGTCCGGACCGACGGCGTGCCCTTCGCGCTCAAGCCGGTGGCAGGATGAGCAGAGGGCCTGGAAGGAGGCACGGCCGGCCGCAGGGTCGGGCTTTAGGTCCAAGGACCGCTTGGCCTCGGCCAAGGCCTCAGGACGGACGGATGCGGTCAGCAGACGCTCCGCCTGAGCCTTGATGGCGGGGTCCTTGGAAGCGAGGATCTGACGGCGCCGCACGCCCGCGAGGGCGCTGGCGGGCAGTCGCTTGGTCTCCACGGCGGAAAGGACGCCCTTCACGTGGAACGGGACGCCGAGCAGGGACCCGAGCAGGGCGTCACGTCGCGCCGGGGCGAAGCGGGACCACCCTGCCAGCAAAGCGTCGGTGACTTCGGTCTTCGGGTGGGCGACGACGGCCTTGAGTGCGGCCACGGAGAGTTCAGGCACGGACTCATCCTGCGCCAAGGCGAGCAGCGCCTGACCGCTTCGCTCCCAGGGAAGGCGTGAAAGAAGCTTCACCGCGACGACGCGCTCTTCGACGGACTTGGCAGGGTCCGCGGCCACACGGGAGGAATCATCGAGCAGGGACTGGAAGGACGGAGGCAGTCCTGCGACCTTGCGGCCCTTGGCGTCAAGATAGCCCGAGAGGATGGCCAGTCGTGCCGACTCGGGAGCCTTCTCGGCGAGGGACAGGTCGGAAGGCGCGGGCAGGGAACGGGCCAGGAAGGCGAGCGTCTCGGCCAGACCTGAGCCGATCTTCCCGCCTTCGGGAAGATGGATGAGCATCGTCTCCAGCACGACGCGCTCACGGCCTTGCACGCCGCTGAGCACCGCGGCGCGCATCCACTTGTCCTCCGAGTCGCGCAGCGCGGCCTGGGCGAGCAGGTGTGCGGCGTCGGGCGTGGCCTCGTCGCCGAGCCGGATGACGCCCTCGAAGAGCTGTCGCGGGGTCTTCGCACCGAGGTGGGTCTCCAGCGGGCCCGGGGCGAGCTTGGCGGCCGGACGGGATTCGGCCCTGACCCTCCAGATGCGCCCGAGACTCTTGCCGGTCTCGAAGTCGGTGTGCTTGCGCACCTCCTCCGAAAGGTAATCCGGGTGCTCGATGACCTTGCGATACATGTCCGCGACGTAAAGGGCTCCCTCCGGACCTCGGGCGATGAACACCGGGCGGAACCAGTCGTCACGGGAGGCCAGGAACTCGCGCCCCGCGTAAAGCGGAGAGGCGGAGAAAGTCCCGCCCCTGGGGGAAAGACGGTCGGCATGGATCAGGTTGCCCGTCGGATCGCAGGAGAACACTGCGTCCTCGCACTCAGGGGTGAGCGCCCCCCTGCCCTGCCAGACGGTGACGCCGCAGGCCGCGCTGAAGGACCCTGCGTGACCGTCGGCCGTGGTGATGTTGGAACTGATCGGAAAAAGCCTGACGCCGTCATGACCGCCGTTGATGCCGTTGAAGGCGTTGCGCTCGTTGCAGTCCTGCACGGTCTCGCTGAAGGCAAGGCCCGGATTGCGCCTGAGCCACTTGGAATCAAAGACCACGTGCTGCACGGGGACGCGGTTCATGCAGATGAAACGGTTGCCGGCGGCGTCGAAGCTGATGCCGAACTGGGAACGGCCGTCGACCGCCTGGACTTCGAGCGTCTCGGGATGGAAACGGACGTCGGAAGTCATCTTGAGGGCGGGACGCTCAGGATGGGACGGACACGTGACCAGGCCGCCGCTGAGACCGGCCGCGAGGTAGATCCAGCCGTCAGGCCCCGGGGTCGGATCGTTCACCCGCAGCTGGGTGCTTCCGGTCGTCGCGAAGCCGGTCAGCAGCACCTTGCGCTCGTCGGCCACGCCGTCTCCGTCGGTGTCCTTCAGGAACAGGACGTCCGGGGCGCAGGTGACGATGAGTCCTCCGTTCCAGGGCAGGACGCCGTTGGGGAAGGTCAGCCCGTCGGCGAAGACGGTCCGCTTGTCCATGCGTCCGTCGCCATCGGCGTCCTCCAGCAACGCGATCACTCCGGCGGGCTTCTCGCCCTCCTTCGGTCCGATCGGGTAGCCGCGGTTCTCCGCGACGAACAGCCGACGCTCGCCGTCGAAGGCGACGGCACAGGGCGAAGCCGTGAGCGGCTCGGCGGCCACGAGCTCGACCTTCAGTCCGGGCGCGGCCTCGAACGCCTTGAGCGCCTCCCCCGGTGACAGGGGGCTCTGGACCGGCGCGGCCGCGAAGAGGATGGAGGCGAAAAGGATCACTTCAGCTGGGGGGGCTGGTTGCCATAGAGCCAGGGCCTGCCGACCGGCGCCTTGGGCGGGACGGGAAGCGGCATCGGCCTGAAGCCCTTGGCGAGGGCGACGCCCGCTTCCATCATCTGCGTGCCGGCGGTGACCTCCAGGTTGCTGTAGCTGGTCAGGCGCGTCTCGTAGCCGCCGCCGTTGGGCCCGAAGGCCTCCTCATCGGGCACGTAGCCCACGATGCCGTTGCAGAGCTCCACGGGGAAGGTCAGCGGAAAGCCGCTACGCTTCTTGAGCTGAAGGCCGTAGGAGACGAAATATTCGGCGGGATTGGAGATGCACACCACCGGACCGACCTGGATGGCCTGGACCTCGACCTCGACCTTGGGATGCTTGGCGATCAGGGCGTCGAGCATCAGCGTCTCCTTCGCCCAGACCCAGTCGGGGTTCTTGGGAGTGTCCTTGAGGATGAGCTCACGGGCCGCGGTGACGCGTTCGGGAGCGGGCACGCGCCTGGGGATGTCCCAGACCTTGCTGGCGGCCGCGACGGGCGCGTCCTTGACTCGGACGCGGGACATGCCGAGCAGGACCTTGAGCGCTTCGGCCCCGACCCGTCCTCCGACGAACTGGCTCCAGTCGTCGGCCGCGGGACTGACGGTCGGGTCGAGGTTGTCCACCTGGGTGATGTCGCCGCAGGCGCCCTGCAGGAAGACGACCTTGGCGTCGGCTCCGTAGTAGCCCTGGATGACCTTCTCGGTGTAACGGATCCAGCTGGCTCCGATGCCGCCCGAGGAGGTCGTGGCATGGCAGGCGAAGTTGACTACGCAGCCCTTGAAGGCGCCCTTCAGGTCCCAGACGCCGATGACGCCCACTTCGGGATCCACGGGATTGGCGTATTCGACGTTGTCAGGGTTGTTCTTGCCGGGATGGGAGAACGAGAGGCCGTTCTTCATGCGCACACGCCGGTTGAAGCCTACGGTGGCCTCGTGTCCGGAACCGAAGCCCGTCTGGGCGGGCTCCTTCGCGGCGTCGGCCGCCACGACCGCGGCGACCATCGCCTCGAGGACGCGGGCGAGGTACTTGGCGTCGGCGGCGGAGGACTTGTTGTAGGCAAGGTCCTTCACCAGGTCGTCGGCGTGGTCGTATTCGCCGGGCTGCACCATGCCGACAGGTCCGGCTGAATGCGTGTGCGAGGCGCCGATCATCACGTCGGCGACGCCGCAACGGGCCACGATCTGCCGACGGGCGGCGAGGACCAGGTCCCGCGGCACGATGAGCGCGTCGAGTCCGACCAGCGCCACCCGACGCTTGCCGTCATCGAAGACCGAGGCGCGCACCTTGCAGGGATCGGTGATGACCTTGGAGAACGACTTGCCGTAGCCGCCGGGGACTTCCAGACCGACCTCGGGCGTGATGTCACGCTCGGCGAAACCGACCTTGAGTTCGGCTCGTGCGCAGACTGCGGCAAGGGCCAGGAAGAGGCAGGAGGCGAGACGGGGTGAGCTCATGGCCGGAACATGAAGCCCATTTGCGAATGTGGCAAACCCGCGGGAGCGTCCTTTTCAGCCGAATGGATGCGTAAATGCGTGCCGACGGGGGCCGTTCACTCGTGGAACCTGATCCGGGGCTTGGGGGCCTTGGCCGGGGCAGGTTGCCGGGGTCGGCGAGCGAGGCGCCGGACTGGAGTTAGGACTCAAACGCCATCCGGCCGATACTACACTCCGTTATTCGAGTATAATGTCAGGAATCTTCTGGGTCATCCTCGATATCCAGAAGCTCGTCAAAAAAACGGAATTTTCCGACCAATTTATCATGATCAAGCCACCAAGTCGTGGTATGTCCAACTCCAGCCCATCGATCTTTGCCGTCACACAGTTCCGCATGCCAAAGGCAGCCCACTTTAGATGGGTCATGAGGATAGTCGTCCGATGTCGCAGACGTCGTGTGGTTAATCTGCCAATTTGGCCAATGCTTGTCGTTAGTGGCGGGTTGGCCATAATTCCTGCCGTCTAAGCTTTTCCAAAACGCATTCAGAGTCGCCTCACTTATCGCAACCTCCCTGGACTGCCAACGATTTGCGACTTTCACTCTTCGGCGTGCGAAATCCACCGAGAGCATCCTACCGTCGGTATCGCGATAGCTAATGACCTGGGGCAGCGACCGTGATTCCAGCAAATCAAACGCCCGGCGAGTCAGTTCGACCAACCGTGGATCAGAGTGACAGAAGTAATAATGGCTTTCAGGCGGAAGAAACCAATAGGAGTTTGCGATGAAGTGTTCATATTCCCCCCAAGCGCTAAGACCCAGCAGATCGACCGGCTTGGGTGAATTCTTGAGATGCTGAAAGACCCCTGGATCTTTGCATTCAAAGTCGTTTCCGTCCTGGAATTTGAACCCCTTGAAAGCATCGAATGACGGCAAAGGCGCGCCGCGAATTCCCATGCGCCACTCGACGCTACGACCATCCATCTCAAGAGAAAAACTCCAGGCATGCCACGCTTGTGCCTTTGACTTAACATCAGCGCACAGGTCCCAGTAAAACACGCCTGATTGCTTCAACCAATCTACGAACGAAGTCAGTCGAGGGTCTGCTGAGGACAGTTTTAACACCTTTCGCCTCTGGCACACCAAGTTATCGATTTCACTGGGCTTTACGTGATCATTGTCCCAGCGGTCCACATATCCGCGTTCAAATGTAAGTCCGGTCTCCTCATCGTAAGAAACCCTCAAAACCCATGAAACATAATAACATGCCTCGGAGACTCCATATAGATGAGTGTCATGCCACTCCATGAACCCGGAGGTCTGCAATTTGAATCTCAGGCTCATCAGAAAATTCGATGAATGGAATTAAGCGTAGTCTAAACTGTACGAAAGGCGAACCAACAAAGTATTGCCCTCTTGCATTTAAAAAATAATAAGAATCCATGACGACTTCCGACAGACGCATGGCCTTCCTCTGTATCGAAGATGAAACTGGACGGACGACGTCCAAGGTCGCCGACTTTGGAGCAATGTCCTTATCCATAAGGACTTCAGGTGGATATGATAACGCAGCCGAGCATACACACGAGATCACACCCGCCGCGGCGGCTGCCTTTTGGTCGACCTACGCAGAAATCCTCCCTTTGCGAGGAGGAGACCGCGACCAAGTCGGTGGCGCGACATGGGATGCCAAGTTTTTCGACGGTGAGATCATACGCGTCGAAAGAGGTGTCATCCACTGCCGCGACTGGGTCGGAAAGGAACCTGATTCTGGATCTTATCACGACATCCTTAGGCTTTTCAATTTGCTCCCTTGAAGGCTTCAGGCACCTCACTCTGACCCTTCAGGAGAGTGTCGCCGAGTTCAGCACGCGGTGCAGCCCCCTACCTCAATGGCTCACTCGTGGAACCTGATCCGGGGCTTGGGGGCCTTGGCCGGGGCCGACGGGGTCTCCCCTTCGGCCTCCTTGGCGGCCTCGGAACGCATCTCGGACCTGGCCTTCCATTTGCGCTCGAAGCCCGTGCTGGCGAGCCGCACCGCGTCCCGTCCCAGTCTGGCGTTGAGGGCGTCCACCGCCTTCATCAGGCGTTCACGTCCGGGGTCGGCTCCGGGGGTCAGCCCGGGCAGGGTCAGCTGCGCGGAAGCGGAAGGCAGCAGGCCGAGCAGCAGCACGCCCGCCTTCTTGTATTGCACGCCGTCACGTCGGCTCCGGGCCAGCGCACGGGAAGCCGCGGCACAGACGGCACGGGCGTCATCGGTCGGGGGCTCCAGAGGTTCGGATTCATCGACGCGGTGCTGGGGTGCCTCGGGACGGTGCTTGTCCGTGCGCAGCAGGACGACGACGGCGGAGGCCATGAGGCCCTCCTGCCGGAGCTTCTCGGCCGCCCGCGCGGCATGCGCGGCGACGGCCTCCTCAAGTTCGGAGGGATCGGAGACCGGCCGACCGAAGGAGCGGGTCACCATCACGCTCTTGCGCTGGGACGCCTCCTCCACGATCTCGTGGCAGGCGACGCCCCGGAGCTCCAAGGCGAGTCGCTCGCCCACCACGCCGGCGAAACGCCGCACGAGGGAGGCGTCGGCCGTCGCGAGGTCGGCGGCCGTGAGGATGCCGTGCGCACGCATGCGTGCGGCAAGGCCCGGCCCCACGCCCCAGACGGAACCCACCGGGAGGCCGCGGAGGAATGCCTCGCGGCCTGCGGCGTCGGACGGAACCACGATGACGCCACCGCTGGCCTTGTCGGACTTCGCACGCTCGTTCGCCAGCTTGCACAGCACTTTGGTCGCGCCCATGCCCATCGAGACAGGAATGCCCGTGCGACGCAGGACATCCTCCCGGATGCGGATGCCGAGCGCCCGCGCGTCGGCGTCGGGCATGTCCGGAAAGCCGAGGAAGGCCTCGTCGATGGAGTAGGCCTCGATGTCGCGGGCATGTTCGGTGAGGACCGACATCACGCGTTCCGAGAACTCGCCGTAGACCCGGAAGTCGGAGGAGAACACCCGGATGCCGTGGGCCTCGCAGAGACGTCTTACCTGGAAGTAAGGCGCACCCATCGGGATGCCGAGGGCCTTCGACTCCGCGGAACGCGCGACGACGCAGCCGTCGTTGTTCGAAAGCACCACGATCGGGACGCCGACCAGCGAAGGGTCCAGCGCACGCTCGCAGGAGGCGTAGAAGTTGTTGCAGTCGGCGAGAGCGCGGAGCATCGCGACCTCCTCAGATGGCGGCGCCGGGAGCGCCTCTGTTCGTGCGTGTGAACACCCGTTCACCATCCAGACGTCCCGCGCCCGGATGTCAAACGACGGATGCGGCCGATGACGGCCTCACTTGGCCCGGTCGAGCTCGGGCTGGGTCCACGGCTTGGGGCGGGAGGCGGCACGGATGCGTGCCACGTCGTCCGCCGAGACCGCGGGCAGGCCCTTCCCTCCCCAGGTTCCACGGACATAATTGAGCACTTCGGCGGTCTGCTGGTCGTCCAGTCCCATCGGAGGCATGGGCACGACACCGTAGGTCTTTCCGGCGACCTTGGTCGGACCTTCGAGCCCGTGGAGGACGATCCTGATCAGGCGGTCCTTGTCACCCCTGACCCATTCGCTGCCGGCCAGCGGAGGATAGACGCCCTCCAGCCCCTGCCCGGCCGCCTGATGGCAGTTGAGGCAGAGCGCTTCGTAGATTTCCTGACCGACCGGAACGGCGGGAGGTCCGCTGCCGGCAATCTTCTTCAGATAGAGCGCCTGAGCGGGCGGAAGCTGCTCTGCGAGGCCGCCGGCCGAAGGCAGCAGATGCCGCACGGTCTGACGAAGGCCATAATCCAGGAACTTGTCCCTCGGATGATCCACCGCCCCCAGGGCTGAGCGCAGAGAGTCGCGGCCGCCGACGTGACTGAGCGCCACCACGGCCTCGAGACGCACCCGCGGGTGCGGATCGACGGCCGCCTTGTTCAGGCGCGCCTGGGCGTCGGGAAGCGCGGATGACCATTCGCCTGCGACGCGGGCCGCGTAGGCACGGATCCGGAAGTCAGGCGATGAACCCAGCCGTTCGAGCAAGGCCGGGCGGACCAATCCATGCGACTGCATGACGCCGAGGGCCTCCATCCATTGCCGCTCGGGCAAGTCCTGAGCGATGAACGCGTCGGCGGCCGCTGCGACCTTCTCGGTCGGACGATGGAAGAGCAGACGACGGGCCTGATAGCGGGTCCAGCGCTCAGGGGAGCGGAGCTGCGTGAACAGTTCGGACTCCGTCATGGACACGAGGTCAGGCTGCCTCACCGTAGGCAGCCCCTTGGCGGTGATGCGCCAGATGCGGCCGTGCGAACGGTCGCGACGCGGATCGGCATAACTTGCCTGATAGTGGCCGATGACCGCATTGAACCAGTCGCACGCGTAGAGCGCTCCGTCCGGTCCGACCGAGACGTCGACCGGCCGGAAGGCCTTGCTGGTCGAGACGACGGGGCTGACGATCCGCTCGGTCCTGAAGCCGGCGCCGTCATCGACGAACCGATGAAGGTCCAATGTGTTGCCGTAGTAGCCTCCGATGAGGGCGGCGCCCTGGAGTTCGGGCGGCATGGCCGCCGTGCCGACGATGTCGACGGAATTGGACTTCAGCGGAGAATCGAAGAGCGAATGCGTGCCCGCATATTCTTCCGGCGACTGCGTCGCGCCCAGTCCGGGCAGGCTGTAATAGCCGGCCACGCGGTCGCCTGACTTATGGAAGGGCTGGAAGAAGTCGTCGAACGCCACGCCCCAGCAGTTGTGACCGGCCTTGCCGTATTGGAAGAAGGGCTGGAGCCGCTGGCGCTTGTAGTCGTAGCGCATGAGGCCGGACTTGGGCAGGCTGACGATGCCATGCGGGGTCTCGACCCGGGTGATCGCGTGCAGGCCCTGGCTCAACCAGAGCGTGCCGTCCGGACCGTGGCTGACCGAATTGACCAGCTGGTGCGTGTCGCCGACGCCGAAGCCCGACATGAGCACCGTGGTCTCATCGGCCTTGCCGTCCCCGTCCTTGTCCGTGAGCAGCAGCAACCGGTCGAAATCGCACACCACCAGCGACACGCCGTCCTTGTCCTCATTCAAGGGCTCGACGCCCTGGACCATGGTCAGGCCCTCCGCGAAGCGCACCGACCGGTCGGCCTTGCCGTCACCGTCGGTGTCCTCGAGCCGCAGGATGTAGTCGCGTGGCTTCACGCCGGGCACCGACTGCGGGTAAGTGGGGGAGCAGCAGACGTAGAGGCGGCCCCGGGCGTCCCAGGCGAACTGGGTCGGCTTGGCGACGCCGAGGGATTCGTCGGCGAAGAGGTTGACGACGAAGCCGTCGGCGACCTTGAACGTGGCCAGCTCCTCCGGAGAGGTCATGACCTTCTCTGTGCTCACGGCAGGGCCGGCCTGCGGCGCGGGCTCGGCCGACTTCTCACCACGGGCCAAAGCCTGGATGTGCCGGTCCCAGGAAGCGACGAGCGGACGGTAGGCCTCGAAGTTCTGCTTCAGCGAGGGCGCGGGTCCGAAGCCCTTGCCGTAGTTCTGAGAGATCCGGTCGCCGTAGACGAACGACCAGTTGGCCGGACGCCAGCAATCGGCCCAGAGACGGTTCTTCTCGACGATCGCCGGACGCAGTCTGGCCGAGAGCTCCTGATTGTCGGGCAGACCGAGCGCGAAGGCCACTTCCTGACCGACGCGCTCCAGCCCCTTGGCCGAAAGGTGAAGACCGTCGACCGACGGGACATCGCGCGTGACTTCGGTCAGCTTCACGTAGGGCAGCCCACGCAGCCTGGCGATCTCGCCGACCGCGGCGGCATAGGCCTCCAAATCCTTCAGCCTGTCCGCGGAACGGAGGTCCGGAGGCCGGACCGACGCCATGAAACCTGCCGGGGAAAGCAGCACGATGCGCGGGGTGTGGCGGCTGAGGTCGTCGAGCAGCTTGTGGTAATCGGCCTTGAACCTGGCCAGACCGCCCTGCCCTTGCAGCGCCTCCGCCTGGCCGAACTGAACGATCAACGTCGTCGCGCGTGCGGTCTCGAGCTGCCCTTTCCATGGGCCGAAGTTCAGGTCACGCCACTGCTCATGGACCGTGTCGGCCTCCCAAGCCATCGAGCGGAAGGCGGGGCTCTTGGAGGCGAAGGCCGCGGCGATCTTCGACTCGATCTCACCCGACTTGGCCTCCCTGACCAGGTTCTCCTGCCCGATGAAGACCACGACCTCATCCTGACCGAGCTCGAACTTGCCTTCCTTGAACGGCGCAGGGGGCGTCCATGGCTTTCCGGGCTCTCCGAAACGGTTCAGGACTTCCTCACGCGTGGTGACCGGCACGTCCGTGAGCGGATCGACGGTGATGTTGCGGAAACGGATCTCCGCCTTGCAGTTGCCATGGATCTGCAGTCCGATGTGGCCGTAGGCGTCATCGATGGACGGATCGGATTCGGTGTAATCGACGGTGTTCTGTCCGTTAAGGTAGATCATGATGCGCGGCCCGACCGCCACCACCTCATAGGTGTTCCATTCTCCGGACTTCTCCACCTGCTTCAGTTCAGCCTCGGACTTCACGCCCTTGGAACCGACGCCCGTCCCGACCTTCGCCAGCACGCGCCTGCGACGCGACTCGTCGTACAGTGAGCCGGTGAAGCCCGCGCCGATGTCCGCCTGATATCCGATCATCTCATTGGGCGGATTCGTCATGCGCAGGCTGCGCAGCTGCACGCCGCCGTTCACGAAGCCCTCCGTGCCGGTGAGCCTGTATTCGAGCCGGAGCCGGAAGTTGAAATACTTCCCCTTGGTCGTGAGGAACTCGTTACGCGGGTTGCCCGCCATCGTGCCGCCGACGATGACGCCTTCCTCGACGCGCCAGACCTTGGGGTCGCCATCCCAGCCGGCGAGGGACTTGCCGTCGAAGAGCGGGGCCGGGGCGGCGCCCAGGCCGAGGAGGCCGATGAACAGGCCGAAGACGGGAGCAAAGCGCTTCATGGGGTTGCCGGTTAGGCAATCCGGACGAGCGATTGTTCCAATCCGAAATGGCCGACGGACGGAAAAGGACACCAAAAAGACCGAAGGTTTTGCGACCTCCGGTCCGCAGGGCCCAAGGCCCTCGAGCTTATTCCAGCCCCAGATGCTTCAAGGCCTCCGGCGTGGGCCCCGGGAACTCGACCATGGGCACGTTGCCGACGTAGCCGATGTCCTTCCAGCCCTGCGGCGTGGTGTAATAGCCGCTGGCGGCGAGATAACGGAAACGGTCGAAGAAGCGCTGGGCCTGCTTGAACTCACTCCTGACGGGGGTCTTGCCGCAGATGTCGTCGGCGATCGCGCACTGCTGCGCCTCCGTGAGGTCGGCGAAGACCTTGCCGCCGAATCGCCGTCCGGACTCGGCGTCGATCCACGCGAGACCTTCAAGGATGACCGGGCGGTCCTTGGTCGTCTCATCGTAAGGGGAGCTGATCCACTCGTCGATGAAGTCGGGGACACCGAGCTCGGAGGGCTTCTTGTCGCCGGACTCGGGAGGCAGGATGAGGTCGCAGAGCGCGGCCGCCGCGCGACGGCGCGGAGCGTCGAGGGTCAAGGGCCACAGGTCGCCGGGACTGTAGTTCTTGTTCAGGACGGGATCCCAGCCGATGCGGGGTCCGCCCGACTTGAAGGGCGCAGTATCACGGCCGATGCGGGCGGAGGTCTGGGCCTCTCCGATGGGGAGCCGGCTGGCGGCCGCGGCCGCGGCGGCGGCGCCGCCGATCCAGCGGAGGACTTCGCGACGGTCCAGGCGACGGAGGGAGTCAGGGTGTTCGTTGTCCATGTCAGGGGGTCAGAGGTTGCCCTTGCGCATCTCCTCGATGAGGTGCTCCGAAGAGCGCCAGGCGAGGGCCATGATGGTGAGGGTGGGGTTCTTGTCGGCGTTGCTGCAGAACGCCGAGCCGTCGTTGAGCACTACGTTGGGCACGTCCCAGAGCTGGTGCCAGCGGTTGGTGACGGACTTCCTGGGGTCGTCCCCCATGATCGCGCCGCCGACCTCGTGGATGATCGATCCGCCCGGCTCGATGGCCTTGGCGCCGTCGGTGGCCGGCTTGCGCACCTTGCCCCCGATGGACTCGATCATCATCGCGAAGGTCTGTTCCATGTGGAGGGCTTGCTTGAGCTCGTGCTCGGACCACTTCCAATGGAAACGGAGGACGGGGATGCCCCACTTGTCCTTCACGGCGGGATCGAGCTCGCAGAAGGAGTTCTCGTTGGGGATCATCTCGCCACGGCCTGCGAACCCGATGCCGGCGCCATAGCGGAGACGGACCTCCTCCTTGTAAGCCTTGCCGTAGCCGGGGCCGGCGCCGCCGGCGCCTAGGCCGGGCATGCGGCGTCCCGTTGCGAACTCGATGTGGTAACCGCGGGCGAAGCCGAGCTTGCCGGCGAGCTGCTCCTTGTAGAGCCACCAGGGGATGTACACGTGGGTGCCCGCGCCCTCCTCGTTGTGGACGGGGAGGTTCTCGAAGGCGGGGACGCTGCCGCCGAGCTTGGCGCCGACGGTGTCCATGATGTACTTGCCGACCAGACCGGAGGAGTTGCCCATGCCGGCGGGATGGCGGTTGGACTTGGAATTGAGCAGGATGCGGGCGGTCTCGCCCGAGCTGGCCGCGAGGACCACCGCCCTGCCCTTCACGCCGCGTTCCTTACCGGTCTTCTTGTCGACGTAGGTCACGCCGTCGGCCTTGCCGTCCTTGCCGAGGGTCACGGTGTGCACGTGCGCGTCACAGAGGATGTCGAGGTTGCCGGTGGCCAGGGCGGGAGGCAGATGGACGGTGGTGGACTGGTAGTTCGCGCGGATGGAACAGCCGCGGCCGCAGTCGGTCGCCCAGAAGCAGGCGGCGCGGGCCTTCATGGACTCGGCCAGGATGCGCTGTGCGCGGGCGTTGCCCGGGTGAAGCTTGGAAGGCAGCTTCTCGAAATCCTGCCGGACGCTGAGGATCGCGCGGTGGATGGGAATCACGGGGATGCCGAACTTCGCGACGTGCTTCTTGACGTAGAGTTCGCCGGCCCGAGCCTTCGGGGGCGGCAGCAGGCAGCCCTCCGGGGAGTCGGGCGTGTTCTCGAGGCCTTCGTTGGAGCCATAGACGCCCACCAGCATCTCGGCCTTGTCATACCAGGGAGCCACTTCCTCATAGGTCATCGGCCAGTCGAAACCGAGGCCATCACGCGAACGGGGCTTGAAATCGTAAGGGCCGTTGCGGAGCGAGATGCGTCCCCAGTGGTTCGTGCGACCTCCCAGCATTCGGGCCCGCCACCAGTCGAATCGTTGCGCCGGATCATCGGAGGCCTGCGTGTAAGGCTCCCCCGGGACCTCCCACCCTCCGTCGACGGTGGCGTCGTGGAAGCCGAAAGGCTTCTCACGCGTGGACATGCCGCGCAGAGGCGCCTGGGCGCGGGACTGGAACATCGGGGTCTCGGTGAGCGGGTCGTAGTAACGTCCGGCCTCAAGCATGAGCACCTTCACGCCGTTCATGGTGAGCGTGTAGGCGGTCTGACCGCCGCCGGCGCCGGATCCGACGACGATCACGTCATAGACGGGCTGCAGTTCCTTCTCGGAGATGACAGGCATGGGGATGGGGCTGATCGGAGGATGAAATGGGGCGGTCGGGGCACAACCGCAAAGGTTGTGACCGCGGCGACATCCCTCGGTTCCCGGGCGACCCTCAGCGCTTGCGCCAGCCCCAGGCGTCGTCGAAGAAACCGGCGTCGACCACCTTGCCGGGGGACATCGAGTCGGGCGGGGTGCGGAGGTCGATGACGGCCCAGTCGGGCAGCTTGGGCACCTGGCGGGCGTTGTTCAGGTAGTCATATTCCCGATAGGTGAAGCCGCTGTTGATGACGACGTAGCGGGAAGGGTTGAGAGGATTCGGATAGACCAGGACGGGGGCGTGCTCGCCGGCGGCGTAAGTGCGTCCGTCCACCGTCAGTCCTTCGGCGGTCCACTTGATGGGGAGCCGGTCGGCGATCCTTGCCAGGACGGTGTTGCTCGAGGGGTCGCCCCAGAGGATGAGGTTGCGCGAGGCGATGTCGGCGTCGGTCACCTGCGTGTCGGCCTTCATCGGGGCGTCGCCGCGGAACTGACGCCGCCATTCGAAGACCGCGCGTTCGCGCTCCGACTTGGTCCACGCGCCCACCTTCTCGTTGAGGGCCTTGCCCGAAGGCGACACGAAGAGGAATGCGTCCATGAAGGCGTCGTCGATGGGGCCGGACACTCCGTGGCGCTTGGACAGGACGCCGTCATCGGGAGTTCCGACCGCCCAACGCCCGTCCTTGCGGACCAGCGAGACCCTGAAGGAGCGGTCGCTGCCGGCGGTCACCGTCTGGACGTCCTGTCCGTCGACCTTGACCACGGTCGTGATGAAGCGGGACTGCGGCGACATGCCGGAGGGCATGTCGAGGGTGAAAGCGGTGACGTTGCGGGTCATCACGTTGATGATGGCGGCGTGGACGGCGTCGGCCTGGATGCGCGCCTTGGTCCAATGCGACTCCATGCGGTCGATCTGCACCCAGTGCATGCGGTTGTAGCGGAGGAAGAACGTCTCGAAGGCGACCTGACGGGGCATGCGGTCGCGGCCGGCGGAGGCCATCTGGGCCAGCCGACGCTCGATCTCGGCCATGGAATCAGGATGGATCTTGTGGGCCGTCTGGGGTCCGATGATGTGCGTCATGGTGACGCCGACCTTGGAAAGCTCCCGGGCCATCACGTCGGCGGCCTGCTTCTGCTTGTCCAGCTCGCCGCTGTAGGCGACCAGCGGCGCGTTGGTGAAGTTCACCGGCACGTCGCTCGCGTTGTACCAGCCCCAGAGCGTCTTCTGCCAGGAGGGGATCTTGGAGACGTCCTCGTTCTGGAAGACGTTGAGGAACTCGGGGGTCTCGGAGAAACCGGCGCCGGGACTGATGCCGCACCACCGGTCCGCGTAGTGGGCCCCGAACTGCCAGACGGCGGCGCCGCCCATGGAGAAGCCACGGATGAACAGCCGGTCGTCGTCGATGGCGTAGGACCGTCGCGCATGCTCGTAGGCCTCCCAGAGGTCGACTTCGCCCGCGAACTTGTTCGCGCAGCAATAGCGTCCGTAGAGATGCAGGACCAGCCGGCCGTCGGCGGGAACCTGCCCGACGTTGCGGCGACGCTCGGTCATGAAGGCCAGCTCGGTCAGGGTCTCTCCGCGGCCGTGGCACCAGAAGTCGAGGCGCATCGGCGCGCCGTTAGCCCATCCGACGGGAATGACCATGCCGTAGGGCTGCACCGAACCGTCGATGCGCGAACGGTAGCCGCGGACCACCAGGCCCGTCTGCGTCGTCCAGGGCGTCTCACCCTTGGCGAAGGCGGCCGCACGCGCCCTGCCCTCGGCGATCAGTTCGAGGGCGGACTTGATCTCCTCCTTCTTGAACACCTCGTTGTGGCGGAGCGCCCAGTCCACCGCCTTGTGGTAAATCTCCAGGTCGGGCAGGAATTCCTGCAGCCGCGGGTGCTTGGACTGCGCCTTGGCGGCGGCGTCGATGTCCTTGCGGAGTTCAGCCAGGGATGCGTTGAGCGCGGCGCGGTCTGATTCAGGGACGACGACGGCCTTGTCGGTCGGAGGGATCGGCCGTACCGCCGCGGGGATGTTGTCCTTGGGACCGTCGGCGACGGCCGAAGCGGAGAAGGCAATGAGGGCAAGGGCGGCGGCTATACGCATTGGGATTCGGGGTGCGGCCAGATAAGCCGACGGGAGAGCCGAGGGACAGACAAAATCCGCGGTCCATTTTCCTCGCCAGCCGAGGCGCCGAGCCTCACTTGTCCGGGCGAATGGCCCTGCTCAGCCTCCTAGACGTCTACGTCGGTTTCGGCGGCCCCCCCGTGCTGGACAGGCTCAATCTCCAGATCGAGGCCGGCGAACGCGTCTGTCTGCTGGGACGCAACGGTGCGGGCAAGACGACGCTGATGCGGGTGGCCGCCGGCGAGAGCCAGCCCGACAGTGGCACGGTGTCGGTGCCCGACGGCGTACGTCTGGCGAGACTCACCCAGGAGATTCCCGACTCGCTGCCCGGCACCGTGCGCGAAATCGTGGCGGGAGGACTGAGCGACGCCGACCCGGCCGAAGACTGGGAGAAGGACATCCGGGTCGACGACCTCGTGGCCCGACTCGGCCTGCCCGAAGACCGCGCCTTCGACGATCTTTCCGGCGGACTCAAGCGTCGGTGCCTGCTGGCCCGCGCGCTCGCCTCAGACCCCGGACTGCTCCTGCTGGATGAGCCGACGAACCACATGGACCTCGATTCCATCCTCTGGATGGAGGAGTTCCTGCTCGAACGCCGCACGCCCCTGCTCTTCGTCACCCACGACCGCGCCTTCCTCCGCCGGATGGCCAACCGCATCCTGGAACTCGACCGCGGCAAGCTGACCAGCTGGTCCTGCGACTACGACACCTATCTCGTCCGCAAGGAGGAGCTCTTCGAGGCCGAGGAACGTCAGCGGGCGGCCTTCGAGAAGAAGCTGAGCCAGGAGGAGGCGTGGTCACGCCGCAGCCCGGGGGCCCGACGCACCAAGTCCAACGCCCGCATGGAAGCCCTCAAGCGCCTGCGCGAGCAGCGCGCCGGGATGCGGTCCGCCACCGGTTCGGCCAAGATGGAGATCAGCGAGGCCGAACGCTCGGGCGTGCGCGTGGTCGAGGCCGAGAAGATCGCCTTCGCCTATCCCGGAGGAAACCCCGTCATCCGGGACTTCAGCCTCAACCTAAGCCGAGGCGACAAGGTCGGCCTCATAGGACCCAACGGTGCCGGCAAGACGACCCTCGTGCGCATGCTGCTCGGACAGCTCGCCCCGACGTCCGGCTCAATCAAGTTCGGCACCAAGCTGGAGGTCGTCTATTTCGACCAGATGCGGGGTCAGATTGACGACTCCAAGACCGTCGCTGAAAACATCGCCGGCGACTCCGACACGGTCGAAGTGCAGGGGCGTTCCCGCCACGTCATCAGCTACCTGCAGGATTTCCTCTTCGAACCCTCGCGCGCCCGTTCCAAGGCCAAGGTGCTCTCCGGGGGAGAGCGCAACCGGCTCCTCCTGGCCCGCCTGTTCACGAAACCGGCCAACGTCCTCGTGCTCGACGAGCCGACCAACGACCTCGACGCCGAGACGCTCGACGTGCTGGAGGACATCCTGGTCGACTATTCCGGCACACTCATCGTCGTCTCCCACGACCGCGACTTCCTCGACAATGTCGTGACCAGCACGCTGGTCTTCGAAGGTGACGGCATCGTGACCGAGCACGTGGGAGGATACAGCGACTGGCGCGCGGAAGTCGCCAGACTGGCCGCCGCACGCCGCTCCACGCAGGCCAAGTCCGCCGAGACGGCGCCCAAGGGACCCTCCCCCGCCAAGCTCTCCAACAAGGAGCGCAAGGAACTGGAGACCCTGCCGGCCCGGATCGAGCAGCTCGAGGCCGAGCAGGCCGACCTCACCGCCCAGCTGGGCGACCCCGACCTCTACAAGGACGGGGGAGCCAAGGCAGCCGGACTGCAGAGGCGCCTTCAAGAGGCCGAAGCCGAGCACGCCGCGGCCCTCGCCCGCTGGATGGAACTGGACGCCCGCGGTTGACAGGCCTCGGACCTGTTTCAAGGGGATTGCCAAGTCGCGGACCGATTGGCATCAAACTTCAGGACAAAGCCGTGAAACCGAGACAGACCAGAAAAAAATCGGACGGCATCTCATTCTGCGTCTTACACGTGGAATCTGATGCCGAATGGGCCGGATGGATCTCCGAGGAACTGGGTGATTACGAGATTCCAAGCCCGCTGGTCGGAAGACTTGGAGCCAGAGGCGACAAGATACCGGAAAAACTTCAGGAGGGAGTCACGCTCGAGCTTGCGGAAAGCAGCCTCGCACTTTCCGACGAAGAGCAATCCCAACTCATGCGGTTCGACTTTCTCATCGTCGTCTGCTCTCCAAAATCAGCCAAGTCAGTGACCGTAGGAGAGCGCATCAAACTTTACAAATCCCAGGGCAGATCAGACCGGATCCTCACCGCCATCATCGATGGAATACCAGGGGCCACGGAAAGCGGACGCCAAGAACTCGAATGCTTCCATCCCATGCTTCTCTGGGAAATCGCCCCAGACGGAACCCAAACGGAAAAAAGGGCCGAGCCTCTCGCCGCCGACTTCAGACTGAACGGCCGTCACAGGGCCTGGATCGATTTGGAAAAGTTGAAATCAACCCTCGAGAGAGGAGGGATGAATGGCGAACAGGCTGGAGGCGCCTGCAAGGCGCAGTCGGACAGGCTCAAGTTGATGAAGCTCAAGCTTCTGGCGGGCATGCTTGGCATAGACCTCGGAGAGTTGACGCAGAGAGAGACTGCTTACGTCGAAAAGCATGCATCAGGCAGACGCAGGATGATAGGCATCGGCGCGGCGGCGGCCCTGACTCTGGCCGCGACGGTCCATTTCGGAATAGGAAAACTTCAGGTTGCTCGGCAGGACGCCGAGAGCGCCGAAAGGACCGCGCATGAATCCATGCAGATGCTGCAGGCCAACGGACAGCGGCTCGAAAGTTCCAAAAAGGCCTCCCAATCCCGCGCAGAGGCCGCACGTGCCGCCGAGGAACGACTGAAAGGACTTTCGCTGCTTCAATCCCTGTCGGGCTTGGCGGACGACGAGAGCATGCAGTCGGCAAGGATGAAGGCTGCCAGGCATCTTTCCGAGGCGGCAACGCTTGGCGATTCAATTGCGACCCTGAATCTGGGAAGATTGCTGGTTACAGATCCGAAGGACAAGACAGAGATCGCTTCAGGCCTCGAGTGGCTGCTCAAGGCTGCTTCCATGAAAGGGTCGAAGGGGGAGGCAAGCGAAGCGAAATACTTGCTGGCACGCATCTTTGACGAAGGCAAACTGACCACCAGAGACACGAAAAAGGCCGTGACCATGTCGGAAGAAGCGGCATCCGAAGGCCATCCGCTCGCCATGGAGCAGCTTGCCTACATGCTTGAACGCGGACTGGGAGGAAAGGAACGGATTCCGGAATGCCTCCCATGGTACCGACGAGCTGCCGAGGCGGGCAACCCCGAGGGGCATTTCGCGCTCTACCTGATGCACCTCCAAGGCAGGCCGTTCGGAGACCTCAAACCAGACAGGGATAAAGCGAACGCATACTTGCAGAACGCAGTGACCGCCGGTAGCCCGAGAGCCCTACATCACGTCGGCAGGCAGGTGTCCGGCTCATCGGCCCCCGGAAGCCATGACGCCAATTTTCGAAATTTGGAGCGGGCGGCGGCGGCAGGGCTGATTGACGCAAGGCTCACCCTGGCTGACCTTCACATGACGGCACGAGACCGCCCGCCAAATCTTGAGGCGTGCCGTCGTCAGCTGGACCTGTGTCTCGACGAATCAGTCCGCATGAACAATTTGAAGCTGGCGGAATCAGCACTCTCGACAGCCTACAGGCACGGAGTCATCTGGAGCCTGGGCAACGAGGCGGCCGTCCTCAGATGGGCCACGAGAGGCTCCTCGCTGGCCAATGAGGCGATGGGCGACATGCTGCAAGGGGCGCCCAACACGATCAAGGACAGTGAATCATTCATCAGATACATGCGGGCGGCGGGAAGGACTGGAAATGTCAGCGCGCTTCACAAACTGGGGTCCGCCGCGCTCGTGGGGAATCTCAAGCAGGTCTCCAAGGAGGAGGGATTGGAGCTGCTGATCAAGGCCGCAGAAAAGAACCACCCGCCATCGCTATATGCGCTTTCCATCGCCTACAGAGAAGGAAAAGTCGTGAAGCGCGACTGGGAGAAGTCAGCCCAATACGCTAATGCAGTCATGAAATTTGAGAAAGTTCCGCACACCAGCTGGGGCGCCAACGGGCCGAAAATCAATTGGCAGCTCTACCCGATTCGCTTCCGTCCGGGCTATAGTCGCAAGGAAAGGCGCTGGGAAAAGACCTGGACGGGGGCCGCCCTAGGTGAAGACGACCAAAGAACGTTTGACGCATTCCTTTCCAAGTTCAGGCCCGACGCATTCCTGGTTTCAACGATCATGGAGAGGCTTGGGGCCTTGAAAGACGCACCTGCGGAGACCCTGCTGGCAGTCGGAAAGAAGATGCTTTCAACGGGCCATTTCGACGCCGCCGAAAAAACGCTTGCACGTTGCGTCGCCGAGGCGTCCTGGGATGAAAGATTCGACGCAGACGAGAGGGAGATGGACGGGCAGAATCACCGCTACCAGGCCGCTTCCGCACTGGCCGCACATTTCAGGAACAGGGACACGGCCAAACACGCTCACTGGACCCTGATCAGCGCCGCCACTTCGCGGACTGACCGCGACGCAGTCCAGCTCTCCCCCATCAATCCCTACCTGGGAGGGACTAACGGAATCCGGCTCATGCGGAACGACCTGAAGCTGGGCTCCCGCATCAACCAGGATGTCCTGAGGCGGGCGGCGTTGGAACTGGAGACATCTGCGCTTGCCAAGGCCGCGATCCGTTCCGGTTTCGCGGCGCCGGGCATGATGACCCCGGTCAGCGACGAAGAAGCCGACAATCTCATGGAATCGGCCCGGAAACTCATGTCCGAATCTGAATTTCCCGAGGAGACTGAAGAGGCCTTGGAATTGCTCTCGCGCGCCGCAAACAACGCCGCCAACCAGGCCGCCGCCTCCAGGCTCGCCTCTGAATGCGCCAGAAAGCTGGGTTACGAGAGCGCGGTCTTCTACTGGAACCTGCGCGGCGGACTTGCGAAATCTCCGCGTGATTTCTCCTGCCATCAGGAAGCCTCACAACTGTGCCTTTCCTACGCGACGGGCGAAGGCGTGGAACCTGATCCCGTGGAGGCTGAGAAGTGGCGAGCGATCGCAGATCATGAGATCCAATTCCTGCTGAGCGGCAAGAATGGCGTCAGGAGGACGGATGAAGACCTGAAACTGTCTCATTCCAGACTCAAGGAGGCGGCCAACACGCTTGCCACCCTCAACGTCAGGCGGACACAGACGGACGATGTCGTCAGTCTTCGTTGCATGCTTCATCGCGCTCTATGCAACCCTGACGGAAGGAGGAAGCTTTGAGCGCGGGAAAAATTGGCGCCGAGGCCCGTCAAGGCGCGTCAAAGGCCTTCTGGTGCTTCATCAGCTACAAGCATGACGACAATTCATGCCCGGGGAGACAATGGGCATCCTGGCTGCACCAGCAGATCGAGACCTTCGAGGTCCCCGCGGACCTGGCGGGAAGCACTAACTGCAGAGGCGAGATCATTCCGCCCCGCATCTACCCTGTATTTAGAGACGAGGAGGAGCTGCCTGCCTACGGCGACCTTTCCGTCGTCATCGTTGACGCCATCAGGAGAAGTCTGAACCAGATTGTGATCTGTTCAGCCTCAGTAAGGCGATCGAAGTTCGTCGACCGGGAGGTAGCCCTCTTCAAGAGCCTAGGAAAATCAGCCCGTACCTATGGATTCATCGTATCCGGAAGCTTGCGCAAGGCCGACGACGACTACTGCCTGCCTTCGCCACTGGTCCAGGAAGTCGATGCGGACGGAGTGCTGACGGAACGTCCAGCATCGCCATTGCTGATAGACGCCCGAACGGACGAAGGGCAGGAGGAATGGATAGATTCCGAAATCCGGCGGGAAGAACTGGTCAAATCGGGGCTCGACGAAGCAGCGGCACTTCGGGCCAGCGACAGAAGGACTGCAAGCCTCGAGGACGCCAAGATGGCCGCGATCGCCGCGATATTGGGGGTCGAGAAGGAAAGGCTCATTAAATCGACCCGGAAGACGCAGAGCAGAAAGGCGCTCAGGAGGGCCGTCGCCATCTCCTTCTCTGGCCTGGCAGCCCTGGCGGCGGCCGCTTACGGGAGCCTTCTGATCATCAGGGCGAACCGGGCGGAAAGGTCAGCCATCACGTCCATCAAGGCCTCCGGCGCCTACCTCTCCCAAGCCAAGGAAGTGCAAGAAGACCTGGAGAAGCAGCAGAAACTCGCCTCGGAGCTGCAAGCCGAGAGAGACCTCAACGACGCCCTGACGTTCCTTTCGACCGGAAAACATCGCGAAGCCGAAGCTTTGCTACGCAAGAACGCCGACCTGGGTCATCCTTCATCCTGCTACCATCTTGCGACCATGGGACTGAAGGGCCTTGCCTCGGCGGTGGACAAAGCCAAGTCCTTGGAACTCCTTGCGAAGGCGGCGGAGGCAGGGCACCCCGGGGCGATGTCCGAACTCGGAGCGACTTTGTGCGGAGCCGGGGAAGCGGAAAGCGTGACGCGCGGCCTGCAACTGCTGAGGAAAGCGGTGGCCGCGGGGGATTCTTCCGCCCAGCTCCCCCTGGCCATGGCGCTGAGGAAGGTCGCACATGAAGAATCATTGGAAATGCTCAGGAGGCTTTCTGAAAAGGACCTCCGGGCCAAGCAGGCGCTGGCCCATGAACTTCGGAATAAGGAAGTCTCCTCGCCCGACAGGACGAATCCGTCCGAATGGCTGAAGATCATGATGGAGGTCGCACTGGCCTCTCCTGATGCGAACGAAAGGAACGCCGTCGACGAAGCCTTCAAGACCGTTTGCGACGAAGTTTTCCTCAAGGATGGACGACTTCTCAGGGAGCTGGATGCCGAAAAAATCCAATCGATTGTCAGCAGGGCGATTGACGCATTCAAGCGCGATTTGAACGCCCGCCAGAACCTGGTGCACATCGTCACAAGCCCTCAGCTCAGGCATTACCATGCCGAACTTCATTTCGAGGCGTGCAGGAAGGCTGCGACTTCCGGACTTCCCGAGGCCATGTTGCTCGCAGCGGAGGAACTCATCGTAAGGACGAAGAACGATTACAGCGGCACGTCGAGGGAGGCGTTCAAATGGCTTGCACTTTCGGCAAAGAGCCATCCGGTCGAATCCGCAAGGCTTTCCGGAAAACTGCATGCGCTGCTGGCCAGGACCTGCCCGCCTGAGCACCAGCATGAGAAGCAGGCGCTCCAGTCCTTCAAGCGCGCCGCCAAAAGTCCGGAGGGCGACAAAAGCTTCTATCCTCAGATGGCGGCACTGGCCAAGAAACTCGGAGACGAGGACGACCTTTCTGCGATCTTCAGACGCGACGCGGCCGAAGGACACATCCCCTCGAAGCGACTGCTCGCCGAGAACCTCATCTCGGCGGGAGAAAATCCCGAGGAAGCCAAGCGTCTGCTCAAAGAGGCAATCGCCTCAAAGGACTCACAGTCGGCCTTCGTGCTCGGTGAATGGATGATGAGGCATGCAAGGACTGAGTCACAGAAGAAGGAAAGCCTCGAAATGCACCTGACTGGAGCCGAACTGGGCAACCCAGCCTGCGCCCACCGCGCAGCCCTTGCCATGCTTGCTTCCGCTCCGAATGAATCCCAGGTCGCCAAGGCCGAAAAACTGCTCCTCATGGCCAGTGAGAAAGGACTGACGGAGGCCATGATTGACCTTTCGGCACGACTCGAGCGACGGCCCAAGAGTGACAGCGCCTCACAGGGGGAGGCCTTGGCCTGGCTTAAGCTCGCGCAATCCAGAGGCGCGAATTGCGAAAAGAAAATCGCAGCGCTGGAAAGAAGTCTCAGGCCTGACGCGCTCATGAAATGCTCGGAACAGCTGAATCAACTGAGAATTCGTATCCTTCAGGCGGACGGCCCCCTCCCTCCCTCGGACGCAAAATAAACTCGCTCCGGGATGGAATCGGCAGATGTCTGAAATGATGCCGCTCAAGTGGTTGACCATCCTTCTGGCGCTTCACGCATGTACGCCTGCATTCGGACAACGAACCAAGGATGCCACCGAGGCCGAGAAGCTCGGCGCAGTCTACCGACACCTCCGCCTCTCACCCATCACGATCGATGGCATCATGCTCGAACCTGGCAATAAGCTGAGCGCAAGCGCCACGCTGATCTCCGGCAGCAGGACGGAACTCGAGGTGCCGGAATCGGCAACGGCCGACCAGGGCGGACACGTCATAGGACAGGTCGCATGGTTCGTCAAATGCACCGGCGGGCCGATGCAGAACGCGCACAGCTCCAGCCGTCATGGCGTGGCTGCCGGTCAGCCGCTAGTCCTGAGGAAGACCCGACTGTCTCCGGGCCCGAACGAAAAATTCACTGCAGACGGCTCAGGACAGGATGTCCAGACGATCGGCATTACCCTCGACCTCAATGAGCTTAAACTGGAGAGCGGCACCTACCGTCTCACCCTTCTGTTCAGCGGAGTCACCAAATTCACCCTCAGCGGCTCCGTCACCTTCCATGTGAACAACCCGGGATTCAAGACCCTTGAATCCAAGCAGAAATCAGCACCGGGGGACAATCTGACAAAGGAAGCCGTCCGGAGCCCATCCGCCGCGACCGATCTTGAATTCACAAGGTCTTTCATCTGCGGAAAAATCGAAACCGCTAACGAAAAATTGAAGCCCGACAGGCCGTTTTCAGCGAATTGCACCGTGACCTACGGGCAGAGCACCCCGACTCCCTTGCCGGCCGCATTCAAATCAAGACGGATAGGCAACGACCACGTGCTGGCGCAAGGGTTCTGGTACCTGAAAAAGAGAGGAGCCCCGAATCGCATCAGAGTGGGAACCTCGAACCTGACTTCGAAGGACAAGGACGTCATCTCTCCCATGGAAAGTTTCACCTGCTCCACCGAGGTTCAGGCTGAAAAACTGAAGCTCACCACCGGGACGTATGAACTGACATTGGAGGTCGTTTTTTTTGTAGATGACTCACGTAAGACGACCCTGACGGAAACCAAGACCATCGTGCTCCAAAGGTAGGCACGCCGTCCGGCGAAGAACCTCCATGGGTTCGCCCGCGTCTCAAACCCGTGAGAACTGCGACTCCCTGGTCCGCCACTCAAGCTGTTCCGTGAGAAGCAGCTCCTCGGCCTCCTTCACGGCGGCCGAAACCGCCGCCTTGGTGCGCAGATGCACGATGTTCCTGAGCCTGGACCTGAGCTCATCGGAGAGCTCCGCGTAGCGGACCCTTCGACGCTCGGCATCGCTGGCTTGCCTGATGGTGCCGAGGTATCCGGCGAGCAGGGAAAGGGCGATGGGAAGGAAAATCAGCAACTCAGGAAGGAAGAGTCGGTCAAGGCCCGAAGCCGTGAAGTGCCCGAAATGCAGCGCCGTCTTGTAGGCAAGACCGACCAGGACGACGATGGGTGCCGACCGAGTCGCGAATGCCGCCATGATGCGTATCCTAGCGCACTCCTCTTCGGCGCCCCGTCTACGTTCGTCAAAATAAGCCACCTGCCTCTCAAGCCGGTCGGCGACGTAGAGCGCCCTTCTCTCAATCCAGGTGTCATCGCACCGTGAGAAACCCTCGCTCAAGGACAGTGAGATCGTCCTGGCAAACCGAGTCCACTCAGGCCGGAACTTCTGAACGCCGGGATACAGAGGATCCGAAAGATGCCTTGTCGCCAGCACGCTTCTGACGAGTTCTGCAGCGAAACGAAGTTCGAGCCAACGTGCCTGCCGCTTTATCCTTCCGTCCTTACGCTGGATCCACCAGGCCGAAGCGCCGAAGCAGCCACCGATGACGGAGGTGAGGGCCGCCGCATCCCTCAGCAACTGCGACGTGATAAGGCATGCGGAAAGGGCGGCCAGCAAAGTGGCATAGAAGTGATACCGAATGGCGCGAGCGAGCCTCATCCTGAAGGAACTTCCCAGCAGCTCAGCCTCCCTGTCCAACCGCACGAAAAGGCTCTGAGGGTCGTGCATTGAAAGGGAAAACAGGGATAGTGAAAGAGCGAGCCCGTCCGTCCTAAGCGAAACTGCGACCGTATCGTCGACTCCGGAGGACGTGACATCGGGTGCCACGATCTGCACGGGCAGACCCATGATCCTGGCATGGTCAACGATCTCCGCGCTGCCGCCAAGGCCTCTTGCCATCTGACCGTCCCAGACGGCAAGAAGCCCGTCGGCGGCTGAAAGCATCAGGACTGCGGCGTCATAATAGCAATCGGGAGCTGGGGACAAAGGAAGAATCTCCCTCAAGGTGCCGGGATGACTCCCTGATTTTACCGCTTGGATAACGGCCTCAGCCCTCGCCCAGTCCGACGCACGGAACCCGTCGCCTTCAAATTCGGCGAAATCTTCGGCCAGCCCCGACAACCGAACGTCCTTTGTGACAGACAGGTAAGGCTTGGGCAGGACGAGATGCAGCGGAATACCCAGCGACATCGCGCACTCCACGGCGATGAGGTCGGCCCCGAGCGCGATGGAACAGTGGACGTGGAGCTCACCCTTGAGACGCGCCGCCTCGCGCTGATAAGCCTGCAGGTGAAGGGTGATTTGCCTGCGCAGGACTGAGTCATCATCCGGAATCCTCCTGTGCCCCGTGAAGGCTAAGATGAAAACGGGAGCGAGCATCGGACCCGAAAAGTTCTTTCAAAGAAAGGCGCTGCGTGCAAGGCGTGTTTGATCTAATTCGTCAAATATCCGTCCTAAAGACGACTTCTCTCGAATCCCATCGGGCGGGTTCTGGGCAGGTCAGTGGATGAAACCAGAAAGGCGAGATACGCATCGAGTAGCAGGGCCTTGCGCCCCACGGCCTCATTCCTCCCGGAAACTGTAAGGACGCCTCGGCTCTCACTAACAAGCTCAAGAATAGGAAAAAGCGACAACTGACGGACGCGCGGAAACTGTCCTTCAGCCTGTACCCGGCCGCCCCCTACGAACTGAGTCGGCGGACTCCCGCCGACCGCATGTGGCCCGAGGGCCGCCTTCATCACCTGACCAAGGTCGGCAACGTGAGCTCAGAGGCCATAATGCCGTTTTTTCAACCCCCGGAACAGCGTAAGTTCGTTGCCCGGTTACGGCGGCGCCTCATCTTGGTGTTGTGAAGCCGTCCGACCTGCGGAAGCCGCGCAATGTCCTGCTGGCCCTGGGCTGGTATGACCACCGCCTGCTCAAGGGGATCGTGAACTACGCCACGGAGAAACGCTGGCATCTGGCGGCCCACAGCATCATCCACGAAAAGGAGATCCCGCAGGGCTGGGACGGCGACGGGGTGCTTGCCTGGCTGGCGGCCGGGGACGACCTGGCGGCCTTCGTTCGGAAGCTCGGCAAGCCCACGGTGGACTTCTCCCTGCGACGCCCGGACACGCCCTTCGCGCACGTCGTCCAGGACCACGCCAAGGCCGGCCGGCTGGTCGCAGAACACTTCGCCTCCCGGGGGCTACGTCATTTCGCCTTCTACGGCGACTCCGACAACTGGTCCCAGGTGGGCCGGTGCGACTCCTTCGTCAACGAGGTCACCTCGATGGGACTCAAGTGCGAGCGTCTGCGCTGGAAGGGGGATCGCACTCCTGCCGACTGGCTGAAGCGCCGTCGCTGGCTGGCCGAAAGGATGAAGTCGGCCCCCAAGCCGCTCGGAGTCTTCGCCGCCAACGGCACGCTGGCCGTGGAGGTCTGCGAACTCTGCGAGGAGATCGGCCTCAAGGTGCCCGGCGACGTCGCCGTCGTGGGCGTGGACGACCACCTGCTCGCCGTGGGCGGGACTAACCGCTCCATCTCCGCGGTCGACACGAACCTCGAAGAGCAAGGGTACCGCGGCGCGGCCCTGCTTGATCGCCTGATGGACGGCGAGAAGAAGCCCGCCGCGCCCGTCCTCATCGCTCCCGCCGGCATCCACACCCGGTTCAGCAGCGACATGATGTCCGTTGGCCATCGGGGCATCGCCAAGGCCCTGCGTTGCATCGAAGCCGGCTTCGGCAACAACATCGGCGTCAAGGAAGTCGCCCGCGCCGCCGCCATGTCGGAGCGAGGCCTGCGTCAGGCCTTCCTGAAGCACCTGGGCGCGACCCCGGGCGAACTCATCATCAAGGCTAGGATGGAAGGAGCCAAGAAGATGCTCGCCGCAGGAGACGACAAGGTGGAGACGGTGGCGGCGGGCTGCGGCTACCCCAACATCAACAGTTTCTTCACGGCCTTCCGACGCGAGGTCGGCATGACGCCGACCGAATACCGACGCACCCACAGCCAACTGAAGTGACTCCCCTCTCATGATCAAATCCGCCTTCACGTTCACAGTCATCGCCTCCGCATGCCTCGCAGCCCGAGACCTGCCCCGGCCCACCAACCCCAACCCGGGGCTGAAGTACTACTATCCCGTCCCGAAGTCCGCAGAACCGAGGACGCATGAGTTCGACGTCGTGATCTACGGCGCCAGCCCGGCCGCGGTGTCCGCCGCGGTGCAGGCCAGGAAGATGGGCAGGACGGCCGGCGTCTTCGTCTTCCGCCGACACGTGGGAGGAATGTCCTCGTCCGGCCTGAGCGACGTCGATTACGGCAAGAAGGAGACGATCGGCGGCATGGCGCGCGGCATCTTCCTCGATTTCTTCAAAAAGCAGGTCCAGAGCCCGGCTGAGGTCGAAAAACTGTTCCTGACCATGCTCACTGATGCGGGAGTACCCGTCTTCTTCGAGCATCGCCTGCATTCGGTGGACCGGCAGGGCGACCGCATCACCCGCATCGTCTTCGAAAACGGGGACTCGGCCCGCGGCAAAGTGTTCCTCGACACGACCTATGAGGGCGACCTCATGGCGAAGGCGGGCGTGGAACACGTGGCCGGACGGGAGCCGAACGAGGCCTTCGGGGAGAAGCTCAACGGCATCCAGATCGGCGCCGGCCACTCCCCTCACAATTTCCAGTGGCGGGTCGATCCCTACCGCGAACCGGGCAATCCTGCCAGCGGAGTCATCGAAGGCGTGGATCCTGATGCATGGTCGCCGGGTGACCACGGAAAGGCGGACAAGCGTTACCAGCCTTTCTGCTTCCGGGTCTTCGCCACCAGGAAGGACCCGAAGCCATGGCCCAAGCCCGATGGATACCGTGCCGAGCGGTACGAACTGCTCCGACGCTACGTCAACGCCGCCCCGAACTCGGAATGGTGGAACCTCGCCTACTCCCGGGGCCCGTTGAAGCTGAACGAAGGCGACTGCAACGCGGCCGGCCCCGTCTCCCTTGACTACGTGGGCGGCAGCATCCGTTGGGTCGAGGCAGGCTACGAGGAGCGGGAGCGAATCTTCCAGGACCACGTCAACTACCAGCAGGGCTACCTTCACTTCCTGGCCAACGACCCCGGCATCCCCGCCGAACTCAGGCGCAGGGTCAGCCAGTTCGGCCTGCCGCGTAATGAATTCCCCGAGACGGACGGCTGGCCCCACGAGCTCTACGTGCGTGAAGGACGCCGCCTCAGGGGTGACTACGTGGTGACCGAACATGACTGCCTCGGAAAGACGCAGGTCGAGGACTCGGTCGGACTCGGCAGCTTCATCATGGATTCGCACGTGGTGCGTCGCATCATCTACAAGAGCGCCAAGGAGGCCCGCATCACGCACACCCGCACCTCCAAGCCCGAGGAGATCACCGACGCCCAACGCGAATGGAAGGGCGACGTGGTGGGCGTGGAGGGCCAGTTCGACCATGCGGTGCCCAAGGGCTACCGCATCAGCTACCGGGCCATACGCCCCAAGCGCGCCGACTGCATCAATCTGCTCGTGCCCACCGTCATATCCTCGACGCATCCCGCGTTCGGATCATCGCGCATGGAGCCCGTCTTCATGATTCTCGGCCAGAGCGCCGGCGCCGCCGCCGCCATGGCCATCGACGCGGGCATCCCGGTGCAAGACGTGGACTACAAGCGCCTCCGGGAGATCCTGCTCAAGGAAGGCCAGCTGCTGGACTGAAGGGAGACAACGCCCTCACTCCTTGAGGGCGTGGATGGTGCCGATGATCTGGCCGCGGAGCTCCTTGCCGTCGGCGGTCCTGAGGTCGTACTTGAGCTGGGTCTGCATGGCAGGCCTCAGGTCGGGAATGTCGAGGATGACCGTGCGGCCGTCCTCGACCTTGACCGAACGCACGGCGACGGGGTCGTGCTTCCGCTCGGACATCTGCTCCTTGCTGAACTGCATCTTGCCGTCATTGCCCAGCACGGTGGCCGTGGCGGCCGTGCCGAGGGTGGAGATGTCCGGAGAGCCGTAGGCCGAGGACCAGACGTAATTCCAGACCTCCAGGTTCCAGGCCGCCGGGTCAGAAGCCAGCTTGACGTCCACCGGTTCGGTGAAGGTGACGCGCAAGCCGCCTTTGACGGCCGTCATGGCGATGGGCATGCGCGCGGGCGCGCCGGTGTAGCGCACGCGCTGCAGGGCTCCGTTGCGGGTGGCCGTGGTCTGCCAGCCGCGCAGGCCGGTCACGTAGAGCTGTCCGTCCTTCGGACTGAACCGCGCGCGCATGGCACCGCTGTCGAAGGTGAAGTCGAAGCGCGCGACGCCGCCCTGGATGGGAGCCAGCGGGACGCCATCCAGCGGCTGCGGCAGCACGCCGAAGAGGGAGCAGGTGCCATAGCTGAGATGGAGCAGCCGGCCGCTCCAAGGTCCCCACTTGTCGGAGGTCACCCAGACCTGACCGCCGCTTGAGTTGTCGACGTCCTTGGGGAACCAGCAGAGAGGGCGGTCATAGTCGGTCGGAGGGGTCTGACGATGCGCGAGGTCGACCACGCCGTAGAAGCCGTCCTGCTTGATCCAGTTAAGACGGCAGACGGGCGTCCAGGTGCCCTCATTGTCTCCGGAGGTCAGCCGTCCGTCCGGGCCGATGCCGATGCCGTTGGGAGCACGGAAGCCCGTGGCGACGACCTCGAGCCTCGATCCGTCGGGCGGCAATCGCAGCAGCGCGCCATGGTGAGCGCAGATGTCGTCGAATCCGCGGCCTCCGTTCCTGACCGGCCCGGCCTTGATGAAGTAAAGGTTGCCCGAAGCGTCCTCCTGCAGGTCGAAGACGAACTCATGGAAGTTCTTCGTGACCATTAGGTCGAGGTTGAACGCCTCGTAGACGTCCGCCTCTCCGTCACCATCGCGGTCGACGAGCCGCCAGACTCCGTCGCGGCAGGTCACCAGCACCTGTCCCTTCACGACCTTGAGTCCCAGGGGATGGTAGAGGCCGGCCGCATGTCGGCGCCAGGTGACTTTCTGCAGGGCTTCATCGATGCCCGAAGCGATCCAGACGTCGCCATGGAAGGTGCTCACCGCCGCGGAACCGTCGGGCAGGAAGTCCAGGGCCGAGGTGAACATCGGCGCCTTCCACGGATTCTCCTCCGGCAGCCTGATGCGGTCCAGGACGTAGGCCGCGTCCTTCGACGACGAAAGCTCGCCGACGGTCGTCACGTCGGCGTTCCACTCACGGCCCTTGCGGACCTTGGATTCGGGAGAGGGCCATCCTTCCGGCTTGGAGGCGAGGGGCGGAGCGTAGGCGATCTCGACTTCAGCCTGACCGGCGGGCACGCGCCACACCGCGTGGCCGTCGATGGTATCGGCCCTGCCCGGTCCACGGACGCCGACCCTTGCGGCGTCCGACGCACGGCAGAGCGTGATGGTCACGCCCTTGGCCGTGGATGCGGAGACATGACGTACGATCAGCCGGGCCTCGTTGTGCTCGAGGGTCGACGGACGCTCCGTGACCTTGTCACCGGAAGCCGTGGCAAAGACGAGGGCACCGTCACCGTCCTTGGGCTCGAAGGAACGGATCTTGAACGCCGAGGGCGGCAGCGCGGCGTAACCCGGAGCGACGGGAAGCGAAGAGGCGTCCTCTCCGACCGCATAACCCGCGACTTCTCCTGTGATGAAGTAATGGGGACCCATGGCCGTCGGATACTCGCCACGGGACATCAGGTTCATCTCCGTGGTGAACTGGCCGGACCATCCGCCAAGCACACGCCCGAGACGCAGGTCGTACGCGATGGAGGCGGGACCGCCTTCACCCAGCCGGATGGCGACGCCCTTGTAGGCCGTGGCCTCGATCGCACCATCGGCGCCCCGCCCCACCCCGATCGTACCCATGATCCAGCGCCCAGGCGCCTCGACCAGCGGCTTCGATGTCGCCTTGCGCGCCGGCTTCTTGGCCTGGGCGCAAAGGAGACCCGCAGAAAGGAAGAAGAGTAGAGCGTGCAGTCGCATGGGGGTATCGGGACAAATAGGAGCGGAAGCAGGGCTGGAACAGAAAAAAGGCTAGGACGTGTAAGGCGCCGAAAAAGCAGAGGGCCGGAGTCCGCAGACCCCGACCCTTTCAATTCCGCATCAACCAGCCTGCCCTGACGCTCAGAGACTGCGCAGGTAAGCGGCGATGTCGGCCACGCTCTGCTCGGTCAGGCCCATCTGGGCGGGCGAGAACATGAGCGACCGGTCGAGCCGCTTCTCCTCCTTGATGCGGGCTCGGGGCACGGACTGCACCAACCCGCCCATCGACTTGATGATGAGGGGGTCGCCGGGCGAGAGCACCATGCCGGTGATCACCATGCCGTCATCCAGCACCACGCGGGTCCCTTCGAAGCCGTGCGAGATGTTGTTGGAGGGCTGGGCGATGTTCAGGATGAGCGACTCCGGAGACTGCTGCTTGGCGTAGGTCGTCAGGTCGGGGCCGTAGTCCACGCCCTTGCCCTCGAACTTGTGGCAGGCCACGCAGACCGCGGCGGCCGCCCTGCCCCGCTCGACGTCACCCTTGAGCGCGGCGATGGCCTCGACCGAGGCGAGCGGCTTGGCGCCTGCGGGCTCGGGAGGCATTTCGGCCGCGACGAGCTTGGCGGAGGAGGCGTCCCCGCCGTGCGCCTTCACCACGCCGTCGACGTCCAGGTCCTTCCAGATGCCGGCCTTGCGATTGCCGAGCCACCACTTGGCAAGGTCACGCTGGGGGAAGTCCTTGCTGAGGGAGAGTTCGGCCATGGTGCCCACGGCCTCGGCGCTGCGGGTGAAGGCGACCGTGGTGAGGTCGCGCTTGAGCGTGATCTCGTCGAACTTGCCGGACACCAGGCGTGTGCGGACGTCACGGACCGCCGAGGCCGGGTGCAGGCGCCAAGTCAGCCAGGCGTAGGCTTCGGACCATTCCATGGCCGGACCGGACATCTCCTTGGCGATGGCGGCGTGCACTTCAGCCTCACGGTCGGTGGCGGCGAGTCCGATCGCCTCCAGGTAGGAACGGTCCTTGCCGTCGAAACGGCGGGCGATCTTCACGAGCAGCCGCACCGATTCGGGCGTGCGGAAGTCACGGAGCGCGAGGGCGACTTCGCGACGCACGGCCGGTGACGCGTCGTCCGACATCTTCTCGCAGAGCGCGAAGACGTCACGGCCGGCGGCGCGGAGGGCGCGGAAGGCGACCAGACGGCGCGTGTCGTCGGAGGAGCCGAGCTCCTGACGGACCCGGGCGACGCCGCGTTCGCCGAGCTGGGCGAGCAGCCAGACGGCACGGGAGGCCAGGTAGGGATTGGCGTCGGCGAGCAGCGCTGCGACCGCGTCATACGCCTTGTCGCCCTGAGCCTTCAGACGGTTGAAACCGCCGGCGCGCACGTTGGGCGAGGGGCTGCGGAGCGCGGCAATCTGTCCTTCGGTCGTGGCGAGGTCGATCTTCGGCACCACCGACTTGAACCCCTTGGGGGCGATGCGGTAGATCGTGCCGGCCAGAGCGTTGTCGCGCGTGGCATGTCCGCCCACGCCGGGGTCGAACCAGTCGGCGACGTAGATGGCGCCGTCGGGCCCCACGCAGACGTCGGAGGGACGAAACCGCGTCTTGAGCACCCCGGTAGCCTTGCCGCCGAGGAAGTCGGAACCGGCCCACTCCTTGTCCTTGTTCGAAGTGAAGAAATCAAAGCGCTCGAGCTTCATGCCGGCCCCGTCGGGCTTGGGCAGGTAACCGAAGACCACGTTCTTGCCGGCCTCGCAGGCGAGAAGGAGGCCGTTCCAGCGGTCGCCGAGGGCTCCGTTCTCGTAGAAGGCCACGCCGGTCGGCGAGCCGCCGCCGTAGACATCGCCGGCCGGCATGGTGCCGGGGTCGTCCTGACGCCATTCGGCGACGGGCGTCTCCTGGCCGGGACGCTTGTCCGCGCCCCAGGAGCGCTTGCCGTCGGCGGAGGCGAAGCCGGCGTTGCCGCCCTCCATGACCAGCGAGACGCGGCAGGCGGGCGGGTCGTCGTTGTCACTCTGGTACATGTCGCCGAAGGAATTGACCGCCTGCTCATAGGAGTTGCGGTAGTTGTGGCCCATGATGCGGGCCTCCGTGCCGTCGCTGTTCATGCGCACAGAGAAGCCGCCCACCCAGACGTTGCCATCGTCGCTGCGGAGACCGGCCACCGCCTGGGCGTCGACCGCCTGCTTGGTCCACTCGCCGTGGTTGTAGGGACTGCCGATGCGAAAGGTCTTGCCGGAACGGTCCGTGAACTGCGCGCAGGTGTTGCCCTGGTTGAAGTTCCAGCGTCCGTCCGGTCCGAAGGTCACGCTGTGCAGCGAGTGGTCATGATTGCGACCATTGAAGCCCGTGAGGAGAACCTCACGGCGGTCACCCTTGGCCAGGTCGATCTTACCGTCGCCGTCGACGTCGGTGTAGACGAGCAGGTCCGGCGGCTGCGAGACGACGACCTTGCCGTCGATGTGGGCCACGCCGAGCGGCGAGACCAGGGCGGCCTCCTGCGTGAAGACGGACACCTTGTCGGCCTTCCCCGCGCCGGTCGTGTCCTCGAGGATCACGATTCGGTCGCCTTCCGGGCGACGGCCGGCCTTGCTGCGGTAGTTGACGCCTTCCGCGACGTACATGCGGCCGCGTTCGTCGAAATCGATGTTCGTCGGGTTGAAGATCATCGGCGAAGTCGCCCAGACCGTGACCTCGAGTCCGTCCGGCAGTGTGAAGAGCTCGGCTGGCACGGCGAGCGGACCGGAATCGAAATCGATGGGCTTGTATTTGGAGGGGCGCTGGGTGAAGACCGCGAACTTCACGTCGGCCGAGCTCGGCTTGCCTCCGCGGATGGCGCCCCCGTCGTCGATGGCCACCTTGGAGACGAAGACGTCGCCGGGACCGGGCAGTTCGAAGGCGATGAAGGAGTTGGCGTGGGTGCCGATGCCCACGGGGTAGGCCTTGCCGGCGACCACCAGCGGCTTGCCGTCGTAATTGCGGCCCACGCGCGTCTGTCCGAGCGAGTCGACCTCCTTCCACTTGAGCTTGGTCAGGTCGACCTTAGTGCCGTCCTTGAGAGCCACCACGGGCTCGATCCAGTTCGCCCAGTCACAGGCATTGGCGCCGAGGTCGGAGACCAGCAGGTAGAGTTCCTTGGACCCGTTGAGCAGGCCCCTAAGCTCGAGGACGCGCTCCTTGTCCTTGGCCTGCATGACCGGGGATTCCGTCACGGGGCGGGGTTCGGCGGCGGCCAAGCCGGCGGCGGATAGGACCAAAGCGGTGAGATTCCTGAGCAAGGATGACGTCTTCATCGGGGTTCGTTCATAACAATCGCCCCTGTCAGGGTTTTCACGCCCAAAATGCGCCCCTCGCGAACCCTCCCGAGTGCTTTACATCCCGCACGGCACCAGCAACTTCTTGGGGGAACCCTCGTCCTGCCGGGGTGTCCACTTTTACGAATGTCTCTCCGTCCCCTCATCCTGCTGCCATTAGCCCTGGCCCTTGATGCCGCGGACGCCCCCTCGGCCGCGCAGATCGAGTTTTTTGAGAAGCAGGTCCGTCCGGTGCTTTCCGAGAACTGCATCGAGTGCCACGGGCCCAAGAAGCAGAAGTCCGGACTGCGTCTGGATTCACGCGCCTTCATCCTCAAGGGAGGTGAAATCGGTCCGGTCGTCGTTCCTGGCAAGCCCGAGCAGAGCCGGCTCATCATCGCGGTCCGTCACGCCGGCGGCAAAGAAGTCGCCGCCATGCCGAGCGACGACAAGAAGATCTCCGACCAGGCGATCGCCGCCCTCACGGAATGGGTCAGGCAGGGCCTGCCCTGGCCGGAGGAGACCGCTCCCGTGGTGGCCGACCCTCGTGCGCACTGGGCCTTCCAGCCCGTGGGGCGTCCGGCCGTGCCGCAGCCCAAGGATGCTTCACGGGCCCGCAACGAAATCGACCGGTTCCTGCTCGCCAACCTCGAGGCGGCGGAGCTTTCCTTCGCCGCCGAGGCGTCCAAGGAGACGCTCGTGCGACGCGCCCACTACGTGCTGCACGGCCTGAATCCCACGCCGGAGGAAGTCACGGCCTTCCTGCAGGACCAGGATCCGCAGGCCTACGAGAAGCTGGTCGACCGGCTCATGGCCGCTCCGGCCTTCGGCGAGCGCTGGGGCCGCCACTGGCTGGACGTCGCGCGCTACGCCGACACCAAGGGCTACGTCTTCCAGGAGGAACGCCGCTACCCCTACGCCTACACCTACCGCGACTGGGTCGTGAACGCCTTCAACCGCGACCTGCCCTACGACCAGTTCCTCCGCCTGCAGCTGGCCGCCGACCACCTCGTGAAGGGCGCCGACAACCGTGACCTCGCCGCGCTCGGATTCATCACCCTGGGCAGGCGTTTCCTGAACAGCACCCACGACATCATCGACGACCGGATCGACGTGGTCATGCGCGGCACGCAGGGACTGACCGTGGCCTGCGCCCGCTGCCACGACCACAAGTCGGACCCCATCCCCACGGCCGACTACTACTCCCTCCACGCGGTCTTCAACTCCAGCGAGGAGCCCAAGGAGAAGCCGCTCCTGCAGCCCTTCACCCCCACCGAAGGAACCAAGGCCTTCGAGGCGGAACTCGGCAAGCGCCAGGCCAAGCTCGACGACTTCATCCGCACCCGTCGCGAGATCTCCTTCAACGCCGAGAAGACGGCAGGCTACCTGGCGCTGGTCATCAAGGCCCACCGCGACGCCAAGTTTGACGCCGCCCAGGAGGCCAAGCGGGCCAACCTCTACGTCTCCATCCTCCAAGGGTGGCGGAAGGCCCTGAAGCCACGCCTGTCGGAATCCGACCCCGTCTGGGGCGCATGGGTGTCGCTCGCCGGCGCTTCCGAAGCCGAATTCGCAGCCAAGTTCAAGGCCGCCTTCGCCGATCCGGGCAAGTTCGCCGACCCATTCCTGCGTGCGGAGCTGACCCGCAAGCCCCCGTCCAAGTTCTCAGAACTCACGGCGGCCTATGCGGCGACCATCGCCGAATCACGCAAGCCGGAGAACGCCGAGAAGAAGGAGCGCGCCGGCTGGGTCGCGCTGCTGCGCACGCCCGAAGGCCCGGAGTCCCCGACCGCGCCGTCGCTGATCCCGACCTACAACATCGCCGACCGCAACGCTCGGAACAAGCTCGAGGTCGACATCGAGTCCTTCAAGGCCACCAGCCCCGACGCGCCCCCTCGCGCGATGGTGATCCAGGACAAGTCCAAGCCCGTGCAGGGCGTGATCCTCCTGCGCGGCAGCCCTTCACGCCAAGGACGCAAGGTGCCACGGCAGTTCCTCGAGATCCTGACCCAGGGACCGCGCAAGGAGTTCGGCGAAGGCAGCGGACGCCGCGAGCTGGCCGACGCCATCGCCTCCCCATCGAACCCGCTGACCGCGCGCGTCATGGTCAACCGCATCTGGACCCAGGTCTTCGGCCAGGGCTTCGTCGACAGCCCCAGCGACTTCGGAGTCCGCACGCCCCGGCCCGTCCAGCACGCCCTCTTCGAGCACCTCAGCCGCACCTTCGCCGAAGACGGCTGGTCCATGAAGCGGCTCATCCGCACGATGGTGACCTCCTCGGCCTTCCGCCAGTCCTCCTCCCACGACGCACGCGCCTACGCCAAGGACCCCGAGAACCGCCTGATGTGGCGCATGAACCGACGCCGGCTCGATTTCGAGGCGATGCGCGACTCCGTCCTGCGCGCCGCAGGGCGGCTCGATGCGCGCGTCGGCGGACAGCCCTTCGACCTGATCAAGGACTTCTCCAACCCGCGGCGCACGCTCTACAGTCACATCGACCGCCAGAACCTGCCCGCGATCTTCCGGACGTTCGACTTCGCCAACCCGGACTATCATGTGGCCCGGCGCAACCAGACCACCACGCCCCAGCAGGCGCTCTGGATGATGAACCATCCCTTCGGCCGCGCCCAGGCGGACGCGCTCGCCGCACGGACCGCGTCCGCGACCTCGCCGGCCGACCGCGTCGCATCGCTGTTCCGCCTGGCCCTCGGACGTTCCGCCTCCGAGTCGGAGACCGCCGCGGCGCTCGAATTCGTCTCCACGGTGGATCGCGAGCCGCCGCCCGCCGTCTGGCAGAACGGATACGGCAACTGGAATGCGGCCACGAAGAAGATGTCCTTCACGCCCATGGCCCACCGCGGCAAGGACCGCGAGTCACCTCAGCTCAAGTATCCCAGCCCGACCCACGGCTATGTCGCCCTGAGCGCCAAGGGCGGCCACCCCGGACAGGACGTGATGCTCGGCGCCGTGCGCCGTTGGTCCTCCGGGGGCGGCGGCGACTTCCGCATCGAAGGCGAGGTCCACGTCGCTTCCAAGCACAGCGGCGGCGTGCGCGCGCGCGTGGCGACCGACCGCCGTGGCGTGATCGGCGAATGGGACGTGCCGGCCGACGTCCGGACGCCCGTCACGCTGCCGAAGGTGACCCTCGCCTCCGGCGAGGAGCTCTACTTCATCCTCGATTCGAAGGGCGACGCCAACAGCGACGGCTTCAGCTGGTCTCCGCTCATCAAGGACGCGAAGTCCGGCGCCTCGGTGTCCTCGGCCGCGGCCGAGTTCGGCCGCGTCGTGAACCGCCAGGACGCCTGGTCCGCCCTCGCGCAGACGCTCCTGCAGAGCAACGAATTCAACTTCATCGACTGACATGATCCTTCCACCCCTCAGCGACGTCAGCCGACGCGAGTTCCTCCGCCGATGCGGGATGGGCTTCGGGGGGCTCGCGCTGACGTCCTTCCTCCGTCAGGAGGCCATGGCCGCGCAGGTCAGGGTGGATCCCCTTCGCCCGCTGGCTCCGCGTCCTCCGCCCCTGCCCGCCAAGGCCAAGCGCGTCATCCACATCTTCGCCAACGGCGGGCCTTCGCACGTCGACACCTTCGACCGCAAGACCTCCCTCGACAAGTACCACGGCAAGACGCTGCCGGGCGACTACATCGCCACCGAGCGACGCACCGGCGCGGCCTTCCGCTCGCCCTTCACCTGGAGGAAGTACGGACGCAGCGGACTCGAGGTCAGCGAGCTCTTCGAACGGACCGCCCAGCATGCGGACGACCTCTGCGTCATCCGGTCCATGAAGGCGGACGTCCCCAATCACGAGCCGTCCCTGCTGCTGATGAACTGCGGCGAGGCCCGGCAGATCCGCCCGTCCATGGGCTCCTGGCTGACCTACGGACTCGGCACCGAGAACGAGAACCTGCCCGGCTTCATCACGCTCTGCCCGAACGGATTCCCCATCCAGGAGACGCAGAACTGGCAGTGCGGCTTCCTGCCGGGCGTCTACCAGGGCAGCTACGTCAACACGGGCCGCAAGTCGGTCGAGGAGCTCGTCGAGGACATCCGCAACGGCGGACTCTCGCGGCCGGCCCAGCGCCGCCAGCTCGACCTGCTCGCCAAGCTCAACGCCGCCCACCGCGAGGCCCGTGGCGCTGACGCGGCCCTCGAGGCCCGCGCCCATTCGTTCGAGATGGCGTACCGCATGCAGCTCGAGGCGACGGACGCCTTCGACATAAGCCGCGAGGACGAGAAGACGCGCGAGATGTACGGCGACACGGTGCTCGGACGGCAGTTCCTCATCGCCCGACGTCTCTCCGAACGCGGCGTGCGCTTCATCCAGCTCTGGCACGGAGACGGCCAGCCCTGGGACAGCCACGACGACCTGGAGGTCCAGCACCGCCGCCTGGCCCGCGAGGCCGACCAGCCCATCGCCGCGCTGCTCACCGACCTCAAGCGCCGCGGACTGTTGGACGAGACGCTCGTCATCTGGGGCGGCGAGTTCGGCCGCACGCCCACGGTCGAACTGCCAACGCCCGGCTCCAACGCGGGCAAGATCAACGGGCGCGACCACAACAACCACGGCTTCACCATGTGGATGGCCGGAGGCGGCGTGAAGGCCGGCCACGTCCACGGCGCCACGGACGAGTTCGGCTTCAAGGCCGCGACCGACGTCGTCCATGTGCACGACCTGCACGCGACCATCCTGCGCCTCCTCGGCTTCAACCACGAGGAGTTCACCTTCCATCACGCGGGCCGCGACTACCGGCTCACGGACGTGCACGGCAAGATCGTGCAGTCGATCATCGCCTGACATGCGCTTCGCCGCCCTGCTCCTCTCGGCCGTCCTGCCCCTCGCGTCGGCCGCCGAACTCCGCGTCCTGAAGGACGTGTCCTACCGGGATCCGGTGGTGACGCCCGAGGCCTACGCGAGGGAGCGCTGCAAGCTCGACCTCACGCTGCCGGAGGACGCGACGTCGAAGGGCTTCGCGACGCTTGTCTGGTTCCACGGAGGCGGGCTCAAGGCCGGCTCCAAGGACAGCCCCGCCGAGCACTGCGCCGCGATCGGCGCCAGCTTCGCCCGGGCGGGCATCGCCTTCGTCGCCGCCGACTACCGCCTGTCACCCAAGGGTCGCTACCCCGATTACGTCGACGATGCCGCGGCTGCCTTCACCTGGGCCGTGCGCAACATCGCGACTCACGGCGGAGACCCGCGCAAGGTCTACGTCGGCGGCCATTCCGCCGGCGGCTACCTCGCCCTGCTCGTCGGCTTCGACCCCTCCCGCCTCCGTCCGCACGGCCTGAGCCTCGGCGACGTGGCCGGCATCGCGCAGGTGAGCGGTCAGGTCTTCACCCACTACACCGTCCGGGAGGAGCGCGGGATCTCCAAGTACAAGGTCATCGCCGACGAAGCGGCGCCCTGCTTCCACATCCAGCGGGCCCTGCCGCCCGTCTTCACGGTCTACGCCCAGAAGGACATGCTCGGACGCGCCGAGGAGAACCAGTTCATGGTGGCGATGCTGAAATCAGCCGGACACGCTGAGAACTACTCCCTGCGGGTCGACGACCGTGACCATGGCAGCGTCGGGCACAATCTGCGCAACGACGACGACCCCGCACGGCTCGCCTTCGTGAACTTCATCCGCAAGACCTCCGCCAACCGCTGATTCCATGCGCCTCCGCCTCCTGGCCCTGCTCCCGGCCGCCGCCCTCTCCGCAGCGCCTTCCGACCCGATGTCGGAGAGCGCCGACCTCATCGTCTACGGCGGAACCTCCGCCGGCGTCATCGCCGCCGTGCAGGCGAAGAAGATGGGCCGGTCGGTCATCCTCGTCGGACCCGACGTCCACCTCGGCGGGCTGTCCAGCGGCGGACTCGGCTACACCGACACGGGCAACAAGGGCGTCATCGGCGGACTCGCCCGCGACTTCTATCACCGCATCTGGACGGAATACCAGAAGCCCGGGACCTGGAAGTGGCAGAAGCCGTCAGAATACGGCGGCAAGGGACAGGGAACGCCGGCCGTGGACGGCGAGAACCGCACGATGTGGATCTTCGAGCCCTCGGTGGCCGAGCGCGTGTTCGAAGGCTATGTGCAGGAGTTCGGCCTGACGGTGCGCCGCGACGAGTGGCTCGACCGGGCCAAGGGCGTGGTGCGCAAGGACGGACGGATCGTGTCCATCACGACGCTGTCCGGTCGCACCTACTCCGGAAAGATGTTCATCGACGCGACCTATGAAGGCGACCTCATGGCCGCCGCCGGCGTATCCTACCACGTCGGACGCGAAGCGAACTCGGTCTAAGGCGAGGAATGGAACGGCAACCAGGTCGGCATCCTCCACCACCGACATCACTTCGGAGCCGTGAAGCGGCCCATCAGCGCCTACAAGGTGCCCGGCGACCCCTCCTCCGGACTGCTTCCCCGCATCTCAGCCGATCCGCCCGGCGTCAGGGGGGAAGGCGACCGGCGCGTACAGGCCTACTGCTTCCGCTGGTGCGCGACGGACCACCCCGACAACCGCGTGCCGTTCCCGAAGCCCGAAGGCTACGACGCATCCCAATACGAACTGCTGGCCCGGGTCTTCGAAGCCGGCTGGCGCGAGACCTTCCACAAGTTCGACGACGTGCCCAACCGGAAGACGGACACGAACAACCACGGCCCCTTCAGCTTCGACAACATCGGGATGAACTACGACTACCCCGAGGCCTCCTACGAACGCCGCAAGGAGATCATCGCCGAGCACCGGACCTACCAGCAGGGGCTCCTGTGGTTCATCACCAACGATCCCAGGGTCCCGGAAGAGGTGAGAACGGAGGCGAACCGCTGGGGTCTGCCGAAGGACGAGTTCAAGGACAACGGTCACTGGCCGCACCAGATCTACGTGCGTGAGGCCCGCCGCATGACCGGCGCCTTCGTGATGACCGAGAACGAGCTCACGAAACGCAAGCCCACCCCTGACTCGGTCGGCATGGGCAGCTACACCATCGATTCGCACAACGTCCGGCGCTACGTCACGCCCGAGGGCAACGTACAGAACGAAGGCGACATCGGGGTCGGCATCACCCCCTACGCGATCGCCTACGGCGCCCTGGTGCCCAAGGCGTCGGAGTGCGCCAACCTGCTCGTGCCCGTCGCCTGCAGCGCCAGCCACATCGCCTACGGATCCATCCGCATGGAGCCCGTCTTCATGATTCTCGGACAGTCCGCGGCGACCGCGGCCGCCATGGCCATCGAGGCCGGCTCCGACGTGCAGTCCGTCCCCTACCCCGCCCTGCGTCAGAAGCTGCTGAAGGACGGACAGGTGCTGGAATACGACGGTCCCGTGAAGCTGCCTAAGTCAGCCCGGTCCTTGAAGGCCGTCCCGGGAGTGACCGTCGACGATGAGGAGGCCGTGCTCACCGGCGAATGGCACGCCAGCTCGGCCAACTCCGGTTTCATCGGCATGGGCTACCGCCACGACGGCAAGGGATCCGCCCCGATGTCCGCCAAATTCATCGGCAAGCTGCCCGAGGGCGGCCGTCACGAGGTGCGTCTCTCCGTGGTGCCCAACGCGAACCGCAGCAAGGACGCCCTGGTCAGGATCCGTCATGCGGGAGGCGTCGCCGAACGAAGGGTCGACCTGACGGGGACGGGGGCCAAGGACGGATTCGTCTCGGCCGGCACCTACGAATTTGCGGCCGGTCCGGCCGAGGTCGTGATCTCGAACGAAGGCTCCTCGGGCTACGTGCTCATCGACGCGGTCAACTGGCGCCGCGACTGAGGCCATCCACCCACGCCGCAATCGTCGTGCGGCCTTGAAATCCCGCGGCAAAACCATGTCCTTCCGGTCATGGGCCGTACCCCGCTCCTTGCCGCCGCGCTCACCTTCTCCGTCCTTTGCCCCGCGGACGAGACAGTACGCTTCAACCGGGACATCCGACCCATCATGTCGGACACCTGCTTCCACTGCCATGGATTCGACCCGAAGTCACGCAAGGGCGGCCTCCGACTGGACATCCGCGAGGAGGCCCTCAAGGCGGGAGAAAGCGGGGAGACGGCCATCGTGCCGGGCAAGCCGGAGAAGAGTGAGATCATCAAACGCATCTTTTCCGAAGATCCGGACGACGTCATGCCCTCCAAGGAGGCGCACAAGACCCTGACGGCGGCCCAGAAGGAACTGTTCCGCCGTTGGGTGGCGCAAGGCGCCCACTATGAGCCGCATTGGGCCTACATGCCGCTGACGGAGCCCAAGGTCCCTCCCATGCCCGAGGGCGGACGCAATCCCATCGACGCCTTCATCGGAGAGAAACTCGCCGCCAAGGGCGTGCGTCCCTCTCCGGAGGCCCGCCCGGAGACCCTGCTCCGTCGACTCTCCCTGGACCTGACCGGACTGCCCCCGACCCCGGAGGAGACCGCCGCCTTCCTCGCCGACAAGTCCGCCGACGCCTATGAGAGGCAGGTGGACCGCCTGCTGGCCTCTCCGCGCTTCGGCGAGCGCATGGCGGTGTGGTGGCTGGACGTGGCCCGCTACGCCGACACGGTCGGCTATCACGGCGACCAGAATCAGCGGATCTTCCCTTACCGCGACTACGTCATCCAGGCCTTCAACGCCAACAAGCCCTTCGACGTCTTCACCCGCGAGCAGATCGCGGGCGACCTGCTGCCGGAGCGGACGGAAGAGCAGCTCATCGCCAGCGGCTACAACCGTCTGAACATGATGACCCGCGAGGGCGGCGCGCAGGTGAAGGAGTATCTCTCCAAGTATGGCGCGGAGCGCGTCCGTTCCGTCTCCGCCGCCTGGCTGGGCAGCACGTTCGGCTGCGCCGAGTGCCACGACCACAAGTTCGACCCGATCTCCCAGCGTGACTTCTATTCGCTGCAGGCCTTCTTCGCCGACGTGAAGCAATGGGGCGTCTACGCCGACTACGCCTACACCCCCGAACCGGAACTCAAGGGCGTGGGCAACGACCATCCGTTCTTTCCTGAGGCCGAAGTGAGCAACGCATTCCTGAGCCGTCGGGACCGCGAGGCCCGCGCGGCCATCAAGTCCTGGGAGGACGGATGGCTGAAGGACGCGCTCAGGGAGGAGCCTCTTCGCAAGGCCTTCGAAACCTGGAAGGCCTCTTCGACCTCGTTCCTCACGGCTCACTCCGGAGGCTGGGTCCGCCCCGCGGGCGATCATGCGCTCACCCGCACGCCCGTCCCCGGCAAGGCCGCGGCCAAGAAGGAGGCCAAGTCAAAGGCCGCGGACGCCCCGACGCCCACGGCCTTCGCAGCCGGCGCACCCGTGGTGATCCCCAAGGCGCTCGGCCGCGATGAACAGTTCCACGCCACCTTCCGTCCGGCTCCCGGCCTCTACGGCTCATTCCGCATCGACGTGCCCAAGGAAGGCAACGACTCGGACCGCAGCGTCACGCTCACCCCCGCCCTGCTCCTGCGCGACGTCAAAGGCCGGATGACACCGGTTCCCCTCTCCCACGGACATGCGGATCACCGCGAAGCCCGCTTCAACGGCGGCACCGAGCTCACTGACGTGACGTCAGGCTGGAAGTTCCGGCCAGGCCGCGACCTTCACGCCGTCTGGACCCTGGACCGCCCCGTGACCCTCAAGGAGGGCGAGTCGCTCGTGCTTCGTCTGGGCTGCGATTCCAAGCTCACCCTTCGCGCAGGATTCTCGCCCTTCTCGGCCGCGGACGCCCGCGTGCTGGCATCCGTCAACGCGACGTCCCTCGATTCCGCCGACGCGCCCCTGCTCTGGCTGCATTCCGTCCAGGCGGACCGCGCCGCGGCCGAGTCTCACCGCCGCATGGCCGCGGAACTGCGGTCCTACAACGGCGGCAAGGCCTGGACCATGGTGACGCAGTCCGTGAAGCCCCTGACGGTGCGCGTGCTGCCCCGGGGCAACTTCCTGGATGAATCCGGCCCGGTCGTGCTGCCCGCCACGCCGTCCTTCCTGCCCGGCCGCCGTGAAAGCTCCGCCGACCGGCCGCTCGACCGACGCGACCTCGCCGCATGGATCGTCTCCAAGGACAATCCGATCACGGCCCGCACGGTGATGAATCGCATGTGGCAGCTCTTCCATGGCGCGGGGCTGACGGTCATGCTCGATGACCTCGGTTCCCAGGGTGAGCCGCCCTCCCATCCGGAGATGCTCGACTGGCTGGCCCTCGAGTTCCGCGACAAGGGCTGGGACGTGAAGCGCATGGTTCGCCTGCTCGTGACCAGCCGCACCTACCGCCAGTCAGCCAGCCTGCGTCCGGAACTGAAGGACCTCGACCCGTCCAACCGCCTGCTGGCCTCGCAGAATCCGCGTCGTCTCGACGCCGAGTTCGTGCGCGACAACGCCCTTTTCATCGCCGGACTGCTCGACACTTCCGAGATCGGCGGCCCGAGCGTGAAACCCTACCAGCCCGCCGGACATTACGAGCCGCTGCAGTTCCCCAACCGGACCTACGTCCCGAGCGAGGGACGCGAGCAGTGGCGACGCGGCCTCTACGTGCACTGGCAGCGCATGTTCCTCCATCCGATGCTGGTGAACTTCGACGCGCCCGTGCGCGACGAATGCTCCGCCCTGCGCAACTACAGCAACACGCCGCAGCAGGCCCTGACCCTGCTCAACGACCCCACCTTCATCGAAGCGGCGCGCGCCATGGCTTCGCGCCTGCTCGCGACCCCCGAGGGCACGGACCGTCTCGACCTCGCCTTCCGCCTGGCGGTGGGCCGGCCCATCCGTCCAGGCGACCGCGGCCCGCTGGAGAAGCTGATCGCCGACCAGACCGCGCACTACCGGTCCAGCCCCGAGGACGCGGCCAAACTGCTCAAGGTCGGACTCTCGCCCGTTCCGCCCGGCGACCAGGCAGTCCTCGCCGCTTGGACGAACGCGTGCCGTGCCGTGCTCAACTCCCACGAGGCCATCACCCGCTACTGAACCATGCGCCCCTTCGATCCCGTCGCCCACGCCCTCTCCGTCAACCGGAGGAGCTTCCTGACGCGCAGCGCCTACGGCCTCGGTTCGGCCGCCTTCGCCATGCTGGCCGCCAAAGCCGCCGCGGCAGACTCCAGCCGCTTCTCCAAGGGCGCCCTGACCAAGCCCCACCTGCCGGTCCGAGCCAAGCGCATCATCTTCATGTGCATGGCCGGCGGCCCGCCCCACCTGGAGCTCTTCGACAACAAGCCCGAGCTCAAGCGCCTGCACGGGCAGGCCTTCCCCGAGTCCTTCACCAAGGGCAAGCAGATCGCCCAGCTGCAGAACACGGTCCTCAAGGCCCGCGGAGGCTCCTTCGAATTCAAGAAGTGGGGCAAGTCGGGCATCGAGATCACCGACATCTTCCCGCACATCGGCTCCGTCGCCGACGACCTCTGCGTCATCCGCTCGCTCCGCACCGAGCAGATCAACCACGACACCGCCCATGCGTTCATGAACACCGGCTCCATCATCAAGGGCCGGCCGTCTATGGGCTCGTGGCTGCTTTACGGCCTGGGTTCGGAGAGCGACGACCTGCCCGGCTACATCGTGCTCACCTCCGCGGGGCGCACCGGCCAGCAGCCGATCTCCTCCCGACAGTGGTCGAGCGGCGTGCTGCCCAGCAAGTTCCAGGGCATCCAGTTCCAGTCCAAGGGCGAGGCGGTGCACTACATCGGCAACCCCGAGGGCGTGTGCCAGAGCACCCAGCGTCAGGTCATCCAAGAGGTCCGCCGGCTCAACGGCGAGCTCGCCGAGGAGACCGTCGACCCCGAGATCGCCACGCGTGTCGCTCAATATGAGATGGCTTTCCGCATGCAGACCAGCGTGCCGGAGCTGCTCGACTTCTCCAAGGAATCCAAGTCCACCCTCGAGGAATACGGCATCAAGGAGGTCGGCGACGGCTCCTTCGCCTCGAACTGCCTCATGGCCCGGCGACTGGCCGAACGGGGCGTACGCATGATTCAGCTTTACCACCGCGCATGGGACCTGCACGGCGGGCTCGACGAAGGCATGAAGATGGGCGCCCAGGACGTCGACAAGGCCACCGCCGCCCTCATCAACGACCTCCGGCGTCGCGGCATGCTCGAGGACACCCTCATCCTCTGGGGCGGGGAGTTCGGACGCACCCCGATGGGCCAGGGCACCGGACGCGACCATCACATCGCGGGCTATTCCGTCTTCCTCGCCGGCGGGGGCGTCAAGGCAGGCACGACCTACGGCGCCACCGATGAGCTCGGCTACAACGCCGTCGACAGGATCGTCGACATGCCGGACCTGCACGCGACCATGCTCGCGCTGATGGGCATCGATCACCATCGGCTCACCGTGAAGTTCCAAGGACTCGACGTCCGTCTCACCGGCGTGGCCGGCAAGGTCGTGAAGGGCGTGATGGCCTGAGCGGGAAATGAACTTAAAACGCCGATTAAATCCGGCGTTTTGGCTTCTACGTGGAAGGCGTCGCCGCTACCTTGCGGCATGACCCCGCTGCGCACCCTGCTGCTCTCCCTGCTGGCGTTCTCCTCGTCCTACGCCGCCGAGGCCGCCAAGCCCTCTGCCAAGTCCGAGCTCTTCAACGGCAAGGACCTCTCCGGCTGGGTCTCCCACCTTCGCGACAACGCTCCGGCCGAAGGCACCTGGTCCGTGAAGGACGGCCTGCTCGTGTGCACGGGCAAGCCCAACGGCTTCCTCCGTACCGAGAAGAGCTACCGCCAGTACCGCTTCACCGTCGAATGGCGCTTCACCAAGCCCGGCAACACCGGCGTGGTGGTGCACATGACCCCGCCCGACGCCGTCTGGCCCAAGAGCGTCGAATGCCAGGGCATGCACAAGAACCAGGGCGACTTCTACCTCTGGTCCGGAGCCAAGGCCAAGGAAGGCACTGAACTCAAGGACAAGAAGACCGGAGCCGTCCGCGGCTACCGCATCGGACGCGCCAAGGACGGACTTGAGAAGCCCGCCGGCGAATGGAACACCTTCACCACCGTCTGCGACGGCGACACGGTCGTCATCCTCGTCAACGGGCAGGAAGCCAACCGGCTCTCCGGTCTCAACCTCTCCGAAGGCTTCATCGGCCTGCAGTCCGAAGGCGGCGCCTTCGAAGTGCGCCGTTGCACCCTCGAACCCCTCTGATCCACCCCTCCCATGACCCTGCGCATCCTCACCCCCGCCCTCGCGCTCTTCGCGGCCGCCCTGCCGGCCGCCACGCCCGAAGGCTTCACCCCGCTGTTCAACGGAAAGGACCTTTCCGGTTGGCACGGCTACAACCCTCATTCGGTGGCCAAGCTGACCGGCGAGAAGCGCGACGCGGCGCTCGCCAAGATGCGCGAGGAGTTCTCCCAGCACTGGTCCGTCAAGGACGGCGAGATCCTCAACCCAGGCACCGGCCCCTACGCCACGACGGACAAGGAATACGGCGACTTCGAGCTCGTCCTGGAATACAACATGGCCCCCAAGGGCGACTCGGGCGTCTACCTGCGCGGCGCGCCCCAGGTCCAGATCTGGGACCCCACGGATGAGAAGGCCCACAAGCACGGCGCCCAGCTGGGCTCGGGCGCGCTCTGGAACAACACCAAGGGCAACCCCGGCAAGGACCCGCTCGTGCTGGCCGACAAGCCCGCCGGCGAATGGAACACCCTGCGGGTCGTCATGACCGGCGCCCGCGTGAGCGTGTGGCTCAACGGCAAGCAGACCGTGGACCACGCGGTCATGGAGAACTACTACGACCGTAAGACGGCCCTGGCCGCACGCGGCCCGATCTGCCTGCAGACCCACGGCGCGCCCATCCGCTGGCGCAACGTCGCCATCCGTGAGATCGGCGGCGACGAAGCCAACCGCATCCTGGCCTCGAACGGCCAGGCCGGCTTCTCCAGCGTCTTCAACGGCAAGGATTTCACCGGCTGGGCCGGCCCTGTCGGGAACTACGACATCATCGACGGCGCCATCGTCTGCAAAAAGGGCAAGGGCGGCCACCCCTACTACGACCGCAAGCTGCGCGATTTCGCCGTGCGCCTGGAATTCAAGGTGCCCTCCGCCGGCAACAACGGCCTCGCCATCCGTTTCACGGGCAAGGGCGACCCGGCCTACGACGCGATGTGCGAACTGCAGGTCCTCGCCGAAGATTACGACAAGGTGAAGGGCAAGCTCGACCCCCGGCAGGTCCACGGATCCGCCTACGGGATGGTCGCCGCCCAACGCGGCTACCAGCGCCCGAACGGCGAATGGAACTTCCAGGAGGTCACCGTGAAAGGCTCTACCATCCGCGTGGAACTCAACGGCTCCGTCATCCTGGACGCCGACCTCTCCAAGGTCGACCTCGCCACGGTCATGGGCAAGAAGAAGCACCCCGGACTCGGCCTTACCGAAGGCTACTTCGGCTTCGCCGGCCACAATGACCCGGTCGCCTTCCGTAACATCGCCATCAAGGACCTGCCCTGAACGCAGCTCTCAGGCCTCCTTCAAAACCCCTCGAAAGAGGGGTTTTCTTTTGGCCTCCTCTTGCAAGGGGCCGAAGTGACGCTAATCAAGGAAGGAACCCCTTCTCACCTTGCGTGACTTCATTTCAATGCGTCCGGTCCTTCCTTTGCTGCTGAGCTCCCTGGCCGGCGTTCTGAACGCCGCCGAAGGCCGTCTGGAATTCAACCGCGACGTCCGTCCGATCCTTTCCGACGCGTGCTTCGCCTGCCATGGTCCGGACACCAACAAGATCAAAGGCGGGCTCCGGCTGGACTCCCAGGAGGCCGCGCTGAAAGGCGGCAAGTCCGGCGACCCCGCGATCGTGCCGGGCCAGCCCGAGAAGAGCGCCGTCATCGCGCGCATCACGACCAAGGACCCTGATGACGTGATGCCTCCGCCTGAATCGCACAAGACGCTCAGCGCCGCCCAGGTGGCCGTGCTGCGACGCTGGATCGCCGAGGGCGCCGAATACCAGGGTCACTGGGCCTTCATTCCGCCGAAGCGTCCCGCCGTGCCCTCCGTTCCAGCCGGAGGCAATGAGATCGACGCCTTCCTCGCCGCCAATCTCAAGGCGAAGGACCTCACGCCCAACGGTGAAGCCGACCGTCTGACGCTCCTCCGCCGCGCGGCGCTCGACCTGACCGGACTCCCTCCGACCGACGCCGACCGCGAGGCGTTCGTCAACGACCGCTCCCCCCAGGCATGGTCCAGGGCGATCGACCGCCTGATGGCCTCGCCCCACTACGGCGAGACGATGGCCATGCAGTGGCTCGACTTCGCCCGCTACGCCGACAGCAACGGCTTCCAGAGCGACACCCAACGGACCATGTGGCCGTGGCGCGACTGGGTCATCAAGGCCTTCAATGACAACAAGCCCTTCGACCGCTTCACGGTCGAACAGCTGGCCGGCGACCTGCTGCCGGGCGCCACGCCCGACCAGATCGTGGCCACGGGCTTCCATCGCAACCACCGCCTGAACGGCGAGGGAGGCCGCATCGTCGAGGAGTGGTTCGCCGAAAACGTCATCGACCGCGTCGAGACCACGGGCCTCACCTGGCTCGCGCTCACGATGAACTGCTGCCGCTGCCACGACCACAAGTACGACCCCATCTCCCAGAAAGACTTCTACTCGTTCTTCGCCTACTTCAACTCGATCGACGAGACCGGCGTGCTCGGTGAATTCGGCGGCTCAGGAGGCACCCGACGGGGCGGCAACACCCTGCCGATCCTCCGCCTGCCCACCGCCGAGGAGCAGCGCAAGATCGACGAGGTCAACGCGATGCTCCAGGCCGCGGAGTCCGAGCTGAAGGCGATCCCGGCCATGCAGCCCGAGGTGTTCAAAGCCTGGCTCGAACGGCAGCGTCAGGCTTTCGCCAAGGACGGCCTCAACTGGAGACAGCTCGAAGGTGAGAAAGTGTCGGCCAAGGAGAACGCAGAGTTCAGCCGCCTCGATGACGGCACCTGGCTGGCCTCCGGCGGCACGGCGAACAAGGAGACCTACACGGTCGAGTGGAAGCAGGACGCAGGACTCCTCACCGCCGTCCAGCTGGAGGTCTTCCCGCATGACTCCCTGCCCAACAAGAGCCTCGGGCGCGCCTTCAACGGCAACTTCGTGCTTAGCGGATTCGAGGTCAGGGTCATCGGACCTGACGGCAAGGCGAAGCAGATCCCGCTCCTGGCGGCCGAGGCCGACTACGACCAGCCCGGCTGGAGCATCGCCAAGCTCGCTCCCGCGACCATGGCCAAAGGCAAGGCCAAGCGGACCGGCAAGGAGAGCACTGGATGGGCGATCGGAGGCAACGCGCCCGAGAACCGCGTGCCCCGCAAGGCCATCTTCACCGTCGCCCCCACGAAGATTCCCGCAGGATCTCGCGTCATGGCCGTGATGCGGCACGACGCGGTCGGTCAGCACAGCATCGGCCGCTTCCGCCTCAGCACGTCGTCCCAGGACCCGAAGCTGCTTTCCCTGAAGTCGGATGCCGCGGCCGAGGCCGCCAAGCGCATCCTCTCCAAGTCGGCCGACAAGGTGACCCCGGCCGACCAGAAGGCCCTTGAAAAGCTTTTCTCAGAAAGCCCCGAGAACCCCCGGCGCCAGGCGGCCGCCAAGGTCGAGGCCCTCCGCAAGGCGCAGGACGACGCGCTGTCGGCGCCCATCAGCGTCATGGTGATGAAGGAGAAGGAGGAGCCGCGGGATGCGTTCGTCCTCCTCCGCGGCGAATACGACAAGATCGGCGACAAGGTGCCGCGCGCGCTGCCCAAGGTCCTGCCTCCCCTGCCCCCAGGCGCGCCGAACAACCGCCTGGGCTTCGCGCAATGGCTCGTGAGCGGCGAACACCCGCTCACCGCCCGCGTCTGGGTCAATCGCGCCTGGGAACGATTCTTCGGCATCGGCATCGTCAAGACCTCGGAGAACTTCGGTTCCCAGGCCGAGTGGCCGTCCCATCCTGAGCTGCTCGACTGGCTCGCCACGGAATTCGTGCGGCTCAAGTGGGACATGAAGGCCATGCAGAAGACTCTGATGATGAGCGCGGCCTACCGTCGCTCCGCCGCCGTCACGCCCGAGATGCTGGAGAAGGACCCCGACAACCGTCTGCTGGCCCGCGGACCGCGGTTCCGCCTGCCCGCCGAGACCATCCGTGACCAGGCCCTGGCCGTCAGCGGCCTTCTGGTGCCCAAGGTCGGCGGTCCGAGCGTGAAACCCTACATGCCGGAGGCGGTCTGGGACGAGACCAGCGTCTACGGCGACATGCGCAACTACAAGGCCGACAACGGCGAAGGACTCTATCGACGGTCCGTCTACACCATCTGGAAGCGCACGGCCGCCCCGCCCTCGATGCTCATGTTCGACAGCTCGAGCCGCGAGGTCTGCACGGTGAAGCGCTCCCGCTCCAACACCCCGACCCAGGCGCTGTCGCTCCTCAACGAGGTCACTTACGTCGAGGCCGCACGCAAGCTGGGTGAAAACGCCCTCAGACAGTCCGGCGACACCGACGCACGCCTTGGCTGGGCGTTCCGACGGGTGACCGGCCGCGAAGCCAAGGCTTCCGAGCTCAGGGTCCTCCGCGACGGTTTTGACCGCCGTCTCAGCCGCTACGCCGCCGAACCCGAAGCGGCCCGCAAGCTGCTCGCCAACGGCGCCAGCCCCGCCCCGCAGGACCTGCCGGCCCCCGAGCTGGCCGCCTGGACGGTGACCGCCAACGTGCTTCTCAACCTCGACGAAACCGTCACCCGCGAATGAACTGCAACGACCGCGACTATCACGGACTGGGCCCCGCGGAGCGCATGGCGCTCTCCCGGCGCACGTTCCTCAAGGGCTCTGCCGGCGGACTCGGCCTCACGGCCCTCGGCACGCTTTGCGCGCCGGCCTTCGCCGCCAACCCCGGCCTGGGCTTCCCGAACTTCAAGCCCAAGGCGAAGCGGATCATCTACCTGTTCCAGTCCGGCGCGCCCTCGCAGATGGACCTCTTCGACCCCAAGCCGCAATTGGAGAAGATGCGCGGCAAGGACCTCCCGGACTCGATCCGCAAGGGCCAGCGGCTGACCACCATGACCTCGGGTCAGAAGAATTTCCCGGTGGCGCCGTCGATGTTCAAGTTCAAGCGTTACGGACAGTCGGGCGCCTGGTTCAGCGAACTGATGCCGCACATGTCGGCCAAGGCCGACGAATGGTGCGTCGTCCGCGCGATGTTCACGGAAGCCATCAACCACGACCCTGCCATCACGTTCATGCAGACGGGCTCGCAGCTCGCGGGCCGTCCCAGCATCGGTTCGTGGGCGGCCTACGGCCTCGGCAGCGAGAATGCCGACCTCCCGGCCTACGTGGTGATGACCTCCTTCGGCAGCGGCCGCCCCGACGACCAGCCGCTCTACGACCGTCTCTGGGGCGCCGGGTTCCTGCCCTCCCGTCACCAGGGCGTGAAGCTCCGCAACAAGGGCGAACGGGTGCTCTACCTCAAGGACCCCGAGGGCATCTCGCGGGAGGTGCGGCGCGAGACGCTGGATGAGATCGCGGCCCTCAACCGCGAACGTTTCGGAGCGCTCGGCGACCCTGAGATTCAGGCGCGCGTGGCCCAGTACGAGATGGCCTTCCGCATGCAGACGAGCGTGCCGGACCTGATGGACCTTTCCAAGGAGCCCAAGCACGTGCTCGACCTCTACGGACCGGACGTCACCCGCCCCGGCTCTTACGCATCGAACTGCCTGCTCGCCCGCCGTCTCGCGGAACGGGACGTGCGCTTCGTCCAGCTCTTCCACATGGGCTGGGACCACCACGGAGGTCTGCCGAAGGCCATCAAGGGCCAGTGCAATGACACCGACCAGGCCACGGCCGGCCTGCTCACCGACCTCAAGCAGCGCGGACTGCTTGACGACACGCTCATCATCTGGGGCGGAGAATTCGGTCGCACCACCTACTCACAAGGGGCCCTGACGGAGACCAACTACGGCCGGGACCACCACCCGCGCTGCTTCACGGTCCTGATGGCCGGCGCCGGGGTCCGCAAGGGACACACCCACGGCGAAACCGACGACTTCAGCTACAACATCGTCAAGGACGGCGTGCATGTGCACGACCTCAACGCCACCATCATGCACCTGATGGGCGTCGAGCACACGCGCCTGACCTACCGCTACCAGGGCCGCGACTTCCGGCTCACCGACATCCACGGCGAGATCGTGAAACCCCTGCTGGGCTGAAGGTCACTTGCCGACCTGCTGACGGAAGAGCACCTTGAAGGGGTTCTCGGCCGGGCCGGTGACGTCCTCGTTCACCATGAGCGGACGGCACTCCTTCCACCAGGCGTCATGGCGGGCGATCAGGTCCTTGACGACTTCGGGATGCTGGGCGGCGACGTCCGTGGTCTCACCATAGTCCTTCGTGACGTCGAAGAGCATCCAGACGAACGCGGGCTGGGGCTGGGCGGCCTTGGCCTTCGCCTTGGCATTGCCCTTCTGGGCGCCCTTGGCGGCCGGAAGGCCGGCGTTGGGCAATGAAGAGACCAGATGCCAGCGGTCGGTTCGCACGCTGGTCTGCTGCAGCTTGCCGGACTCAGGATCGACGCCCTTCTGCATGTTGCCCCAGCGGCCGACATGCGTGAACAGGGTTCGGTCAGGCCATTCCTTGGCGGTACCGCTGAGCAACGGCAGGAGGCTGCGTCCTTCGACCTGCGGAAGGACATCCGCCGGGATTTCGGCGCCGGCGAGCTCGGTCATGGTGCGGAACACGTCCACGTGGGCGGTCAGCTGCCTGACCTCAGCGGGTTGGAAACGTCCCTTCAGGCGCCAGAGTGAGATCGCCCTGGTGCCGCCCAGGAAAGGCGACCCCTTCTGCGCCCTCATGCCTGCGTTGAAGACCTTGGTGCCGGCGGTGCCGCCGTTGTCGTTCATGAAGACGACGAGGGTGTTCTCCGCGATGCCCAGCTCATCGAGACGGGCCAGCAGGCGCCCGACGTTCTGGTCGATGTTATGGATCATGCCGAAGAAGTTCTCCGTATCCTTGCCGAGCCCCTTCCCTTCGTAGAGGGCGGCGTCCTCGGGACGGGCGTTGTAGGGACCGTGCGGGGCGTTGGTGGCGATCCAGGCCAGGAAGGGCCGCTTGGCCGCCGCCTCCCCTTCGATCCAGCGTGAGGCCTGGCTGAAGAAGGCGTCCGTGCAGTAGGCCCCGGTCTTCTCGAACTTGCCGTTGTGCAGGATCCAGGGCCCGTAATAGGAATTGCCCGGCGCGTCGCCGCAGCTGCCCGGGTAGGACTGGCCGATGCCGCCCGCGCCGTGGATGTAGACCTCGTTGAAGCCGCGTCGGTCCGGCTGATATTCGGCCTCATCCCCGAGATGCCACTTGCCGAAGATGCCGGTGCGGTAGCCGGCCTTCTGCAGGAGCTGCGGGAAGGTGGTGGCCTTGAGGGTCAGGCGCTCGCGCTCGAGGATGGTATGGGTCACCCCGTTCTTGAACTCGTGCCGACCGGTCAGCAGCGCGCTGCGGGTCGGGGCGCAGGTGGGCGAGACGTGGAAGTCCTCGAATCGCACGCTTTCCGAACGGAGGCGGTCAAGGTTGGGCGTCTTCAGCACCGGGTTGCCATGGGCGGAGAGGTCGCCATAGCCCTGGTCATCGGTCAGGATGAAGATGATGTTCGGACCGGCCGCCGCCTGCAGCGCGCTGAAGACGGAGGCCATGAGGGCGAGGAACAGATTGCGGGGCATTGAGAAAGACTGGCGCTGAAGCACCCTCAGGCAAGCCCTCACCAGCCTTGGAACTTTACAATCCACGCGGCCGGGCGTGTTATCGGGCATGCGCTATCTGGTCACGGGTTGCGCGGGGTTCATCGCCTCGCGGGTATGCGAACTCCTGCTGGCGAAGCCCGGCAACACGGTGGTGGGGGTGGATTGCGTGAACGACGCCTATGATGTGCGCCTCAAGCACCTCCGGCTGGCCGGACTGCTCGGACGCGGCCTCAGCCCCTCCCGCGACTGGCGTCTGCGCCTGCGGGCCGGACGCCCTGAACGGTCGCGCGACGGACGCTTCACGTTCATCCAGGCGGACACCGCGGACCGCCCTGCTTTGGACAAGGTGTTCCGCCTCGCGTCACGCAAGGGCGCCCCGCCCTTCGACCACGTGCTCAATCTCGCCGCCCGGGCGGGAGTGGCGGCCTCACGGCTGCGTCCGGTCGATTACCTGCGTGCCAACGCCGAAGGAGTCATCAACGTGCTCGAAGCGATGAAGGCGACGGGGTGCCTTTCTCATGTGCTCGCCTCGACCTCCTCCGCCTACGGCTGGGGCTGCGAGCCGCCTTTCCGCGAAGACCAGCCGGCGTCGAAGCCGATCTCCCCCTACTCGGCCTCCAAGATCGCGGCCGAGCTGCTCTGTCACAGCTACTGGGCCAATGAAGGCATCCGCTCCACCGTCGTGCGCTACTTCACGGTCTACGGACCGGCCGGCCGGCCCGACATGAGCGTTTTCAGGTTCATCGAGGGCATCCGTCGCGGCACGGCCATCACGGTGACGGGCGACGGCAGGCAGAACCGCGACTTCACCTTCGTCGACGACATCGCCCGGGGGACGATCCTCGCCGCCCATCGCTGGAAGGACCGCAAGGAGGGGCATCGGATCATCAATCTGGGCGGCGGCAAGCGGCCCACCACGATCAACGCGCTCATCTCGGAAATCGAACGTCAGGTCGGCTCCGGAGATTATGATCGGCTGGGCGACCCCCGCGACCGCTCCGACATGCAGTCCACCCAGGCCGACCGTCGCAAGGCGGAGCGGGAACTGGGATGGAAGCCGAGGGTGGACCTGCCCGAAGGGCTGCGCCGGACGGTCCTCTGGCACCGGGCCAACGCGGCGCTCTGCTCGGCCGTCGACATCGGCAAGGCCGCGGCGGCGCCCTCCCCGCGCCGAGGTTCGGCATTGCCACGCAAGCCCCGCCGTCAATCTTGACCCCATGAAGTTCCGTCGTTCCGTGGCCAAAAGGCTCAACTGGCTCGCCTCCGTCTTCGGGCTCGAGGTGCGCGAGAAGATGCCCGACTTCTACCTGCACAAGTACGCCTCTTACGAGGAGTACCGCGCCACCCAGATCTTCCATAACAAGCGGAAGATCGACAAGGTGTGGGCCGACGAAAGCACGCTCTCCCTGGTGGCCGAACGGGTGCGCAAGGAGTTCCCGGGCCGGACCGACCTCTTCGCGCTCTGCCACGGCACCCGCAACGGATTCGAGCAGAACTTCCTGGCCGGTAAGCTGACGGTCGACATCACCGGCACGGACATCTCGGAGACGGCCAAGGATTACCCCCGCTCGGTCCAGTGGGACTTCCACGACCGCAATGAGGCCTGGGCAGGACGTTGCGATTTCATCTACACGAACTCGCTCGACCAGAGCTGGAAGCCCGACCAGGCGGTCGGAACCTGGCTGGACCAGCTGAAGCAGGGCGGACTGCTCTTCATCGAGCACACGATGGACCACAGCCCCCAGGGCGCCGGCGAGATGGACCCCTTCGGCGCCAATCCCCATTACATGCCCTACCTGCTGTCGGAATGGTTCGGCCATCGCATCTCGATCGAGGTCATCACCTCGCACAAGTCCAACACCGGCAAGCAGGTCTGGCTCTTCGTGCTCAGGAAGAACTGAAGGCCTCAGACACGGGTCAGGACGAAGGACCGGTAGTCGAGCTCTCCCGCCCGGAGCGCCCGGTGAGGCAAGGATCCGCGGACGCCCGCGAAATCGAGGCCGAGCCGCTTCAGGGGCCAAGGCAGGCATGCTCGCACGAGGGCCTCATGGCGCGGAGAGACGGCCTCCATGCCCCGGATGACTTCCGGCGTGATGAGACGCATCGCGTCGAGCCGCAGACCGGGACGGGAGACGAGCGCGCCGACCCACTCGCTGACGCCGCCCGCATGACGGAGGTCGGCATGCAGGAATCGGCCGCCGGGTCGCAGCACCCTGGCCACCTCGCCGACGAAGGCCGGGAAATCAGGATAGCAGTGCGAGGCCTCGACGTTCAGCACGACGTCGAAGGACGCGTCCGGAAAAGGCAAAGCCTGCGCGTCGCCGCGGACGAAACCGAGCCCCGTCAGGCGGTGTCGCGCCACGCAGTGCCCGATGGCCTCCCGATTGAGGTCGAGCCCGACGTACTCGGAGGGCCGGAATGTCCGCATGATCCAGGATGCGCCGCCACCATGGCCGCAGCTGACCTCCAGCACCCTCCGGCCGCGCAGGTCGGCGCCGCCGACCACGTGCGCGTAAAGCTGGACATTATGCCTCATGGGCTCGTCCTGCGGTTCCAATGCAGGACGGCTTCCGTCCAGCGGATCGAAGGCGTAATTAAGGAAGTCGACCCCCTTGCCGGCGATGCGCCTGGAGAAGAAAGGATACCAGGCGCGCCACAGGGCGCGTCGCACCCCGGGACGGGACAACGCCTCGGCGAGCAGGCCCATCAGGACCAGACCCCCTGGGACTTGAGCGCCGTGTCCGCCGCCTGCGACCAGCCGCGGTTGGCGGCAGGATTGGCGGGACTCGGATGAGGCACCCGGGCGAACTTCACGTCCAATCCGTGGAGGGCCTCCTTGGCTCGCTCCTCGGCATACCCGCCCACGCCCACCACCGTGCGGACGGAAAGCGCCTCGACCAGCACACGCAGGAGACGGTCGCAGGCGGCATTGACCTCCCGCATGCTTTCCGTCGGAAGCTCCTCCGGGACGACGTTCCTCCCCAGCTTGGTCCCTTCGAGAAAAAGAAGCGGGCAGTAATTGTGGACCAAATGATGCGCGAAGAAGGCCTGAGGCGTGGCGAATTTTTCGCGGAAGAAACCCCAGAGACGACGGCCGCTGACCTCGGACCGCGAGCAGGCGAACCCCTCCACGGGCTTGCCGGGATGCTCCCGCTCCGGACGCCCCACCGCCCCCTCCAGACCCAGCCAATCGCGCACCACGGCCACCTCGCCGAAGGGAACGCCGGTCTGCGCCATCCCGAACGGCCCGGGATTCATGCCTAGGAACAGGATCCGCCTCGGACCGGCGGCGGCATGGCGTCGCAGGTAGGCCTCGTGGCGGTCCCAGGCGTAATCAAGGGGCCGATAGACATAATCGGCCGGTGACGGAAAGACGGACGCGGCCAGCTGCGCCCGAAGCTCAAGCGTGGCGCCCACGACTGCGTCGGCCGGACCCATGGGACGAGACAATCGGCCTTCGGCGGACGGTCGAGCCGGAACGCGGTTTCCCCTTGCACGGCGGGGGGCGGACGCAAAAGTCCCGTCTCTTACCGACGTGAGCAAAGCCCAGCCCTGGACCATCAAGGACGCCGAGGATTACTACGGCTTCAAACGCTGGGGCGGCGACCACTTCTCCGTCGACCCCCAGGGTCACCTGTGCGTCCACCCCAAGGGCGACCATCGCAAGATCCGCATCACCGACATCGTGCGCGAAGCCGAGGCCTCCGGCCTCAAGCCGCCGCTCACCATCCGCGTCCAGGACCTGCTGCGTCACCGCGTCGCCCGTCTCAACGAGGCCTTCCGCTCCGCCATCGCCGGCGAGGACTACCGCGGCCGCTACCGGGGCGTCTTCCCGATCAAGGTCAACCAGCTCCGCGAGGTGGTCGAGGAGATCCTCGACGCGGGAGAGGAATATGACTTCGGCCTCGAGGCCGGCTCCAAGCCCGAGCTCATCATCGCCCTGGCCCTGCTGGAGAACCGCAAGGCGCTCCTCATCTGCAACGGTTACAAGGACGAGGAATTCATCGAACTCGCCCTCATGGGCAGGCGCCTCGGAAAGCAGACGATCATCGTCGTCGAACAGCTGTCCGAAATCGACGCCATCATCCGCATCGCGAAGCGCATGGGGGTCATGCCCCACATCGGCATCCGGGTGAAGCTGACCACCTCGGGGGAAGGCAAGTGGGCCGACAGCACGGGCGAGAACGCCAAGTTCGGCCTGACGGCCGCCGAGATCGTCGAAGTGGCGGAGAAGCTGAAGAAGGCGAAGATGAAGGAGGCCCTTCGCCTCGTCCACTTCCACATCGGCTCCCAGGTCCCCAACATCGCCACCATCAAGAAGGCGGTCGTCGAGGCCGCCCGCTTCTACTGCGAACTCAGCCGCATGGGCTTCCCGATGGGACTGCTCGACGTCGGCGGCGGCCTGGGCGTGGACTACGACGGCAGCCGCTCGGCCTTCGAGTCCTCCATGAATTACAGCATGGAGGTCTACGCGCGGGACGTGGTCGCCAACGTCATGCAGGTGTGCCGCGAAAGCCACGTGGAGGCCCCCGACATCGTCTCGGAATCCGGCCGCGCGCTCGTGGCGCCCCACTCCATCCTGATCTTCGAGGCGGTCGACCGCATCGCCCGCGACCTGGGACCCGTCGGCGCGCTCAAGGGCCGCCCCCACCAGGTGGTCCGCGAGCTGGACGCGATCCGACGCAACCGACGCAAGTTCGACCCGCTGGAGCGCTACCATGACGCCAAGGCCAAGCGCGAGGAGGCCCACGCCCGCTTCAGCCTGGGCAGCATGCGCCTCGAGGAGCGCGCCCTCGCCGACCGCCTGTTCTGGGACGTCTGCCGTCAGCTGCGGGCCGACCTCGCCAGCTCGGCCGACGTGCCCGATGAGCTGGCCCGCCTCGACGCGATGCTGGCCGAGCAGTACGTCTGCAACTTCTCGGTCTTCCAGTCGCTGCTCGACCACTGGGCCCTGGACCAGCTCTTCCCCATCGCCCCCATCCATCGTCTCAACGAGCGTCCCACGGTCCAGGCGACGCTGGTGGACATCACCTGTGACTCGGACGGCAAGGTCGACGACTTCATCGACTTCGAGGACGTGCGCCGGACGCTCGCCGTCCATCCCCTCAAGGAAGGCCGGCCCTACTACATCGGAGCCTTCATGGTGGGCGCCTACCAGGACATCATGGGCGACCTGCACAATCTCTTCGGCCGCGTGAACGAAGTCCACGCGTTCCTCGAGGACGACGAGGACGACGGCTTCTACATCGAGGAGGCGCTGCCGGGCTACTCGGTCGAACGCATCCTCGGGATGATCCAGTACAACTCCGAGGACCTCTGCCGCATGCTCAAGCGCCAGGTGGACCGCGCCACCAAGGCCGATTCGGTCCGCCCGCGCGAGGGCGTGGCCATGGTCGACCTCTACGAACGCCTGATCCGAGGACGCACCTACCTCATCCCGCACCGGGACGAGAAGGCTAGCCTGCGGAAGGCTGACCGAAGCTGAACCTCAGGCGAGGATCAGCTTCAGCCGCTTGAGCTCCTCAATGGTGAGGGCCGGGGCTTCGCGGAGGTTCTCGTAGGAATCGACGTGCGCGAGCCACGCCCAGTGGTCGCCGCCGTCGAGACGTTCCATGAAGCGAAGGCGCAAGGTCGCGATGGCTCCCTTGAGCCGGTAAAGCCCGTCGCCGACGTGCTCGATCTGGTCGCCGAGCTGGGCGACCTTGTCCACGGAATGTCCGGACTTCTTGCCGAGCAGCTTTACGTGGTTGGCCTGGTCCATGGCCATGTAGTTGAGCAACCCGACGGGGTTGGCCTCCAGGTTGGCCAAGGTCTTGGTGTCCTTGTAGACGCCGATGATGAAGCGCTTGGGCTTCATCGAGATGGCCGTGACATAACTGCAGATGTTCAGATTGCCCTTCCCATGGGCCGTCGTAGAAAGGCTGTAGACGGGGTTGTCCACACGGTTCCAAGGCTTCACACGAATGCCAGGCATGAAGAGATAGGAAATGGAAACGAAGAGAAACGCAACTTTGTTGCATTTACTTTTTTACACTTAATTTTCTTTTTAAGTACCTGTCTTTCAATGTTTTATGATTTTAGCGATTTCGGAGTGGTGCGCGTTATTGCAAGCACGGCCTCCAAGGGTCGAATCGCTTCATGAGGAAGTTGGTCGCGCTACACGGGTTCACGGGGTGCGGGAGTGATTTCCGCCTCCTGAACGCATTGCTGGAGAGCGACCGGAAACTGATCGCTCCCGACTGGCCGGGACACGGAACGAAATCAGGGCTTCGAAACGAATCAGAGTACTCGCTGGAGTCGCACATGCGGGTCATCGACGAGGCCACGGCGGGCGAATCCGTCGAGCTGCTGGGCTACTCGATGGGCGGACGTCTGGCCCTTCACTACGCACTGTCCCGCCCGGAACGGGTCGGGCGCCTGATCCTGATCGGATCTTCTCCAGGACTGAGAACGGAAGCGGAAAGGCTTGAACGACGTGCGGGCGACGCTGCGCTGGCCGATTTCATCCGATCCCAGGGCGTCGCCGCCTTCATGCGCTATTGGCACGGTCAGACGATGTTCCAGACGCTGCAGTCGCTTCCCGATGAACGGCTTCGTGAAATCATGGCGTCCAGAGGTCGCAACGACCCGGAGGGCCTGTCCCTCAGCCTGCTCCATGTCGGCACGGGCGCCCTGCCCTCGGTCTGGGAACGTCTGCATGAGCTGAAGATGCCGGTGGACCTCGTCACGGGGACGAAGGACCTCAAGTTCACGGCCATCGGACGCGAGATGGTCACGCTGATCCCCCGGGCCAGGCTGGGCGAAGTCGATGACGCCGGCCACGCCGTGCACCTGGAGCGCCCGGACGACCTTGCCGCCGCAGTCCTGCGTCGCTGAGGCGTATCAGGCGAAGACGGCGGCGACGGGCGCGGCCTTGTTGCCGATCATCATCGGACGTCCGGAGGGAGTCATGATCTCCGCGCCCACGGGCAGGCCGGCGGCGTGAGCCACGGTCGCATGGAAGGCGCCGGCGGTCACGGGATCCTTGGCGACGTCATAGCCCTTGGCGTCACTGGCGCCATGGACGTAGCCACGCTTGACGCCTCCGCCGACAAGCACGGTGGAGAAGGCCAGCGGGTGATGGCCGCGGCCGCCGCCCTCGAAGTTGGGCTTGCGCCCGAACTCGGTGGAAACGGCGACCAAGGTGGTATCGAGCAGACCTTTGGACTCGAGGTCCTCGACGAGGGCGGCGAAGGCGGCGTCGAACTCCGCGCCGACGTCCTCCATCCTGTCCTCGAGGGTGGCGTGCATGTCCCAGCCTCCGCTGCGGACCTCGACGAAACGGACGCCATGCTCCACCAGACGCCGGGCCAGCAGGCATCCCTGGGCGAACTTGTCGGCGCCGTACTTGGCTCGGACGGCCTTGGGCTCCGAGGCGATGTCGAAGGCCTTCAGGTCACGGCTGCGCATCAGCTCAAAGGTCGAAGCGTAGAAATCGTTGTAAGCCTTGACGTTGCTGTCGGCCACGGCACCTCCGAACCCTCGGTCGAGTTCGGAAAGGAGAGCGGCGCGCTTCTGCTGGGCGGAAGCGTCACCGACCCCGGAGGTGTTGGGCAGGCCGGTCGCCGGATCGAGGATCGGCAACGGCGCATGGGACGCGGGGAACCATCCGTTGCCCTGGTTGGAAGGCCGGTTGACGCAGACGTTGGCCGGCAGGGTCTGGCTGCTGCGACCGAGGAAGTGCTGCGCCCAGGCGCCGAAGTTGGGATGCTGGATGACGCCGCGCTGCTCAAAGCCCGTGCGCATGAGATACTGGGCCGAGGCATGCACGCCCACCTTGGCGGTCATGGACCGGATGACGCAGATCTTGTCCGAGATCTTGGCCGTGTTCGGCAGGAAGGACGTGATCTGGAAGCCGGCCTTGGTCGACACGGCGTCGCCAGGCCCCTTCGAGGCGCCCGTCTTGGGGTCGAAGGTGTCGATGTGCGACATGCCTCCCTGAAGCTCGAGGAAGATGACGTTCTTGGCCTTGCCGAATCCGGGCAGCGACGCGTTGGGCGCCTTGGGGGCGGCGCTTTCAGCCGCGCCCGCGAAGGCGGGCAGCACGGTGAGTCCGAAGGCCATCGTGGCGGCCTTCTCCAGGAAGGCGCGGCGGTCCTCGGGCGTGCGTAGTCGGTCAGCGAAGGTATGGAGGCTCATCAGCGTACGAAGAGGTATTCACGGGTGTTGGCCAGGGCCCAGGCGACGTCGGGCAGTCCGAGGCCTCCCTCGAGCGCCTTCTGCGCGGAGGCGGCTTCGGCGGGGGTGGGGTTGCGTGAGAGGAAGGCCAGGTAGAGCGAGCGGACCTGGGCGGCCGGCGTCGTCTCCTTGGCGGCCGTCTGGACGGCATGGCACTTGGCATCGGTGAGCAGCCGTGCGACGGGGCCGTTCATCAGCTGAAGGACCTGCGGCACGCTGCCGTCGACGGTCGAAGAGTTCGAAAGGAGACGGTCGCCCTGGCCGAAGACGCGCAGGAAGTGGGTTTCCGGAGCGGGCTGAGGAAGCTCGCTCGCCCGGGCCAGAAGAAGGCCCTGGCGGCTCTGGGGCTTTTCGCCGTCGTAGCCGTTCTTGAGACCGGCTTCCGTGCCGGCTGAATTCTTGGCCGACTTCTTGGTCGAGCGCATGCCCTGCATCTTGGTGGCCGCGTCCTTGACCAGCGCTACGGTGATCTTGCCCTCCGGCAGGGCCAACGGCTTCAGGTCGTCACCGCGACGGAGCAGGATGTTGTCCGCGGAGGGTCCGACGGCGGCGACGACGAGACTGTCCCAGACCTGCTCGGCGGTGAGGCGGCGCACGATGGGCCCGTTGAACAGGTAGGGGCCCTTGGAAAGGTCGGGAGCGTCCGAGGCCGCGCTCTGGTAGGTGCGGGAGTTGAAGATCACGCGCTGGAACTCCCGCAGGTCGAAACGCGCGGCGCGCATGACCTGGGTGAGATGGGCGAGGAGCTGCGGGTTGCTCGCCGCGGTGACGTCATCGATGTCGTCGACGGGCTCCTTCACCGCCATGCCGAAGGCCTTCTTCCAGACGCGGTTCGCGATGTTGGTCGCGAAGCGGGGGTTGTCGGGGCTGGTCAGCCAACGGGCGAACTCGTCGCGCAGCTGGGCGGGGGATTTCGTCGCGACGGAGTAGGAAGGACGCTTGGCGTCTCCGGCGTCCCACTCGATCAGCGCCGGCTTCACGGGGTCGCCCGGCTTGGCGTCGTCGTACTTGTAGTCCTTGGGGAAGGTCAGCCTGTTCTGGCCCGAATCGGCGATCCGGAGCGCGTTGATCTCACCGATGAGCCGCACGAAGTTCTTGTTCAGTCCGGAATCGGCGCGGGAGAGCTTCCTCACCTCGGCGAGCATCGACTCGTTCTTCATGTCGGCGGCGCCCAGGAAGGACGCCATCTCGTAGAACTGTCGCTGGGACCAGTCGGCCAGAGGGTGGTCGTGGCACTGGGCGCACGACATGTTGGAGCCGAGGAAGGTGGTGATGAGGTTCGACACGCCGTCGAGGGGCATGTCGGCGTCGAAGAGGAGGAAACCCGCCGCGCCGTTGTCCAGGATGCGTCCGTCGGCGGAGATCATCTCGCGCACCATGACGTCCCAGGTGGCGTTGGCGGCGATGCGGGCCTTGAGCCAGTCCTCGAAGGTGAAGGCGGGGATGCGCTTGCCGATGACGTCCTTGGCCCGCAGGAGGTCGGCGAGCCAGTTGTACATCTGCAGGGAATAGCCCGGGGACTGCAGCAGCCGGTCGATCAGCCGCTCACGCCGGTCAGTCCCGGCGTCGGCAAGGAAGGCGGCCGCCTCCTCGGCGGTCGGGGAACGCCCGATGACGTCGACGTAGATGCGGCGCAGGAACTCCTCGTCGGTCGCGGGCCGGTTGGGCTTCTGTCCTTCCGCGGTGAGCCGCGCCTCGACGACGCGGTCGATGTCCGCGGCCGCCGCGGCGACCACGGAGCGGGAGAAACCTCCGGCCTGCTTGCCGGCGCAGGCCTTGGCGAAATCGCGGTCCTCGGCGGTGAGGATCGACATGCTGAAGCGGTAGTTGCGGCCGTCCTTGGTCTGGAGGGAGATGATGTCGCCGGACAGTCCGCAGAACATGGCCTCGACCTTGCGGCCCTCGACGTCGGTCCAGAGATGCCAGATCTGCGGACGGTCCTCGACGGGACGGACGGGCGCCGTGGCGACGGCGGGTACGGAGACCGCGGCGGACGCCTTGGCGGGAGCCTTGGCCGCCTTCTTCTTGGGGGCCGCCGCCAGACAGGCGGCCGCCAGGGCAAGGGTCAGGATGCCTAGGTGGGATGCCTTCAGGGTCATGCCTTTAAAACACCAGCAACCAGGGGTCGTTGCACCTAGATAATGTCCCCTGCTTGCCTACCGCCCCCCACCCTGTCAGAACGGGCCTCCGCCCCATGAACCCGCTCGCCAACCTGCGTCCGCCCGGAGTGGCGCCCAAGGCCGGCCTCAAGGCCTTCCGGGCGCTCGGAATCGACCTCGGGACGACGAATTCGACGCTGGCCCAGGTTCGCTGGTCCCCCTTGCGCCCGGATGAGGTCGATTTCGCCGAATGCGTCGAAATCGTCCAGCCCACCCTGTCCGGGGACCACACTTCGGTCCTGGTGCCGTCAGTGGTCGCTCACCTGCAGGATCGTGAACTGATCGGGGAAGGCGCCCGACGGACGCTGACGCGCTCGGTGGAGCTCGGACTGCGGCCCAACGCGACCTATCTGGCGGAAGTGAAGAACGAGATCGGCACGGGCCGCATCTACCCTCAGGCGCGCCAAGGCAGCCGATCCCCGGCCGAAGTCTCGGGACAGGTGCTGAAGTACCTCCGCTCCCAGGCCAAGGGAGCCGTGGCGAGGACGGTGGTGTCGGTGCCCGCCTCTTTCCAGATCGGACAACGCAATGACACGCTGCTCGCCGCCGAGCTGGGCGGGCTCCGTCTGGGTCCGGGCGACCTGATCGACGAGCCGGTGGCGGCCTTCATCGACTTCCTGGCCCGGCAGGGTCCGGCCGTGCTCGACGGGGTGGAAGACGAGACCGAGGCGCTCATCGTCGACTTCGGCGGCGGCACCTGCGACGTGGCCGTCTTCACCATCGGGCGGCTGAAGGACGGCGGGCTCAAGGTCAGTCCGCGCGCGGTCTCCCGCTACCACCGTCTGGGCGGAGCCGACATCGACCGCGCCATCGTCCACGAGGTGCTCATCCCGCAGCTCGCGGCCCAGAACGGACGCGAAGGCGACGACTGGGACTACGAGGTCCGAAAGGAACAGCTTGAACCGCAGCTGCTGGCCACCGCGGAGCAGCTCAAGGTAGGCATGTGCGACCATCTCAACCACCGGCTTTCGCTGGGCGAGACGATGGCCGAAGCGGTCGAGGAGGCGGTGCGCGCCTACCCCGGGATCCAGACGCTCCATCTGGAGGACGGCACGAGGCTCAGGTTCTCGGAGCCGACGATGACGGGCGATGAGTTCGTGGAAGTGATGGCGCCCTTCGTGGACCAGGAGCACTGCCAGGTGAAGGAAGACGAATACACGCTCTCCTGCTCGGTCTTCGCACCGGTCGAAGACGCGCTTGACCGGGCAGGCCTCAAGGCCTCGCAGATCGGCTTCCTGCTGGCGGTGGGCGGCAGCTCGCTCAACCCGCTGGTCATCGAGGCGCTGAAGTCACGTTTCGGCGAATTCCTGGTCCACCGCTTCGAAAGCGCGCTGGACATGCAGGTGGCGGTGGCCCGCGGAGCGGCCTACCACGCGCTGCTGCTCGAACTCTACGGACGGGGGCTGTTCACGCCGGTGGCGAGCGACCGTCTCTCGATCCAGACGGACCGCGGACAGCACACGCTCATCGAGAAGGGGAAGCCTCTGCCCGCCAAGGGTCGCTACGTCTCAGGCAGGGGGCATCGGCTGGTCTCCCAAGGCGGTCCGGTGCGCATCAGCTTCTGGGCCGGCCAGGGCCTATGCGAGCGGCCGGTGTTCACGGGCCTCACGGAAGACGTGGAGGCCGGGACGCCGCTGGCGCTGGAATACGAGCTGGACGCCAACCAGGGCTTCACGTTCCGGGTCACGCCGGGCGACGGCGAGCCTTTCGAGGGACGGGTGGAATCCCCGCTCCACAACGTGGTCAACCCGGGCAAGGACCGCGAGGCCATCCTGGAGATCGAGCGCCAGGTGCGCGCCGGACTGGTCCCGCGCGAACACCTGCCCAACACGCTCATCGAGCTCGCGGTGCTCCATGGCAAGGTCGGCATGCACGACAAGGCCGCCCACCTGCTGCGCAGGGTCGTGCGGCAATGCCCGGAGATCCGCGCGACCGCGCTCTGCCACCTGGCGGCGGCCTACGGCCGCAAGGGCGACGCGGAACGTCAGGAACGGACGTTCCTCGAGGCGATGCTCGCGGGCAGCCCGGTGGCGATGTTCAACCTCGCCGCGCTCTACTCGCGCAAGGGCCGATGGAGCGAGGCGGCCGAGCTCTGCCGACGCTACGAGGCCGAGGAGCCGAACGCCAACGCGACGGTGCTGCTGGCCCGTTGCCTGAAGGCGCTGGGCGACAGGAAGGGGGCCGACGCGGCGCTGGCGGACGCGTTCCGTCGCTACGGCAAGGACCTCTCGGCGCTCGACGAGGTGAGTCTCTCGTGGTTCCAGTCCGGCGCGGCGATGTCAGGGGACGCGGCCAGGATGCGACAGGCGGAGAACGAATCGCAGCGGCGCATCAAGGCGGGCTTCGGCCTGCGCAAGGAGGCCCCGGGACTGCTTCCCAAGCTGCTTCCGGACGCACAGGAAGGACCGAGGGCTTGATCTGGCTGACTCCAGCGGACCGTCTGACGCCGGTCCAGCAGGCCGCCGTGCGCGCGCCGGCCTCCGCCCCGCTGGTGCTCCGCGGAGGCCCGGGCTCAGGCAAGACGGTCGTGATCCTGCACCGGGCCCGCCGGCTGCGCGACTCGGCTCCGGGCTTCCGGGTCAGGGTGCTGGTCTACACCAATGTGCTGCGCGACTTCATACGCTCGGCGGTCGCGGACCTGGACCTCGACCCGGAATCGGTGCTGACGTTCGACCACTGGTGCCGGCTGGAACACCAGCGGCTAATCGGTCCGCCGCCGCTCGATGACAAGGGTTTCCCGGACTTCCTGCGCATCCGCCGTGACCTGCTCGCGGCCCTTCGACGTCTGAAGGCGCCGCCCTCGCTCGACGCGGCGCTGGTCGACGAGGGTCAGGACCTGGATGACACCTGCTACGCGCTGCTGCGCCTCGCGGCGGGACATGTCACGGTGGCCTTCGACTCGCGCCAGGCGATCTACCGCGACGCCGCCGGCGACGACCTGCCGCGGTCGCTGGGCGGACGCGCCTCGGAGATCGACCTGGCCTCGACCTACCGCGCCTGCCCCTTCGTGGTCGACCTCGCCTGCGGGTTCATCGAGGATCCGACGCAACGCGAGGTCTTCCGCAGCCAGGCGGCGACGGAACAGGAGGAGCGTCAGACTCCCCTGCTCTACCGCGCCGCCGATGAAGGCGATGAGCGACGGCGGCTGCTCGAGGTGCTGCGTGAACGGCTGCACCGCAATGAACGGGTCGGCATCCTGTTCCCCACGCTTCGCCAGGTGCAGGACTACGCCGGCTTTCTCCGGACGGAAGGCATCCTGGCGGCCAGGCAGCCGGAGACGGACCGACAGGGACGACGACCGACGCTCGATTTCGCCGCCGGCAGGCCGGTGGTGCTGACGTTCCACAGCGCCAAGGGGCTGACGTTCGACAGCGTGCTCATCCCGGGCCTTTCGGCGAACGCCCTGCGCGCCGCCCGCGGCTCCGCCGGACGCATGCTCTTCGTCGCGGTGACGCGCGCCACACGCTGGGTCTACATGAGCGGCCCTGACGGCAGGACGGACGACCGGGTCAACGCCGCCTTCACGGCCCTGGTCTCGCGGCGACGCGGAACGATCCAGACGAGGGCCGATGCGCCTCCGACCCCCGGACGGGAAGGCCCGCGGCCCGACGACCTCCGGGACATCTGATCAGGGCGCCAGCAGCGCCGCCAGGGCGCAGTGCAGCCAGAACCAAGCGGCGGGAATGAGGGCCAGCACCGCGGTCACGGCGCCGCCCGCAAGCATGCCCGGCACGCCGAGCAGCAGCACGCGGCCGACGCCGAGACGATGTGCCTCGCACAAGGAGACGGTGAGATGCACGGACACGCCGATGCGAATCAGGGGAAGGCCGAAGAACAGCAGCACGAACTTGAGAGCGAGGCCCCAGTCGACGCCGATGACCGCCATGACTAGCGCAAGGCTGAGGACTTCCGCGATGATGCGGTTGAAGGCGAAGACACGGAGGGTCTCACGCCAGCCGCCCGACGCCCCGCCGGTGACGGTGAGGATGCCATGCGACAGGAGCGCGCCCATGAAGGTCATCGCCAAGGGGATGATGACGCCGAAGATGAGCCCCCAGCCGGAAGTGACGACCCGCGCGACCTCGGCATGAGGCCGGACGAACTTGTCCGTGAAGAAGGCCGCCAGCCTGGACGCAGGCGACCTCAGCTCTTCAGGCGCGAGCTCGGCGAGTCGACGCTCGATCTCCTGCACGCCCCTTCCGGCCGCCTCCGCCACGGGATCGTTGGCCTGCCACAGATGAAGGCCCACGAAGAGTACGACGCCCAGCAAGGCCCAGACGATCAGCCAGGCCCAGCAAGGCCTGAGCGATGGGTCGATGGGTTGGCTCATGAAAACGATGCGGACTGATTGGAAACTGAAGGGGGATGAGCGGACAAAGGCGTCCCAGTGGCAAGCCGAAGGGGGTGTCACGGGGTCGATAAATGCTCATTCTCGGTGAAAAAGGAGACGGCTGGCCGCTTGCGGTGACGCAGGCAGGCTCCAACATCGCGGACACCCCATGATGCGCCGCATCATACCGTTGGTTCTGTCCTGCCTGGCGCTGGCCCAGTCCGGCGACGGCGTGAAGACGCTCACGACCTATTCCAAGGCCTACGGCGCCTCGAAAGGATCGCCGAAGGTCGACGCGGCCAAGGAGCTGCCGCGCTATCCGGCGGTGGCTCCGGCAGAAGCCCCGAAGACCTGGACGGTCAAGGAAGGCTTCCGGATGGAGCTCGCCGCCCACGAGCCCTCCGTGCGCTCGCCGATCGCGATCTGCTTCGATGAGCGGGGCCGGATGTTCGTCTGCGAGATGATCGACTACTCGGAGATGCGCGACGTGAAGCCGCACCTGGGACGCATCTCGGTGCTGGAGGACCGCGATGACGACGGGCGCTACGAGACGGCCAAGGTCTTCGCCGACGACCTGCCCTGGCCGACGGGCCTCATCTGGGCGGACGGCGGCCTCTACGTGGCCGCCACGCCGGACATCATCCGTCTGGAGGACCGGGACGACGACGGACGCGCGGAGGTCCGCAAGGTCGCGTTCACGGGCTTCGGAACGGGGCTCAAGATCCTCAATGTGCAAGGTCTCGCCAACAGTCTGCAATGGGGTCCGGACCAGCGCGTGCACGTGCTCGCCGGCGGTGGCAACCGCGGCAAGGTCTCCTCACCGCTGCGACCTGACCAGCCGTCGGTCGAGCTGGGCGGCCGTGACTTCTGGTTCGAACCGCGCACGCACACCTTCGGACTGGAACCGGGCGGCGCCCAGTACGGGATGAGCTACGACGACCTGGGGCGAAAATACGGCTGCTCGAATTCGGACCACCTGCAGCATTGGACGCACGAAGAACCCGACGCGGGACTCAACCCGGTCGCCCCCCTGCCCTCCGGCCGGCGGAGCATCGCCGTGGACGGCGGAGCGGCCGAGGTGTTCCGAATCTCGCCGGACGAACCGTGGCGCATCATCCGGACGCGCTGGCGCGTCTCCGGGGCGGTGCCCGGCGCGGTCGAGGGCGGCGGCCGGGTCAGCGGCTACTTCACGGGCGCGACAGGCACCACGGTCTACCGCGGCGACGCCTACGGTCCGGATTTCATCAGCAACACGTTCACGGGAGACGCGGGAGGCCAGCTCGCCCACCGCAAGGTGCTCACGCGCGCCGAAGACGGGGTCGGGATGTCCGGCGCCCGTCCCTCCGACGAAAAGGGCCGCGAGTTCGCCGCCAGCACGGACACATGGGTCCGTGTGGTCAATTTCGCCAACGCACCGGACGGCTGCCTCTACCTGATCGACATGTACCGCGAGGTGATCGAACACCCCTGGTCGATCCCGGAGGAGATCAAGCAGCACATCGACCTCAACAGCGGCCATGACCGCGGACGGATCTGGCGGATCATCCCCCAGGCGGGACGGCCGTCCCGCGGCGGCAAGGTGAGCCTGCATCAGGCGGACGTGAAGGAACTCATGGCCACGCTCGGCCACGCCAACGGCTGGCATCGTGACACGGCCGCACGACTGCTCACGGAAAGGGCTGACCCTTCGGCACGCCCGCTGCTCATCACGACGCTCAAGGAACACCCCGCCGCGGCCACGCGGCTGACGGCTTTCAACGTGCTGCGCCGTCTCGGATGGATGGATGCGTCCGCCATGGCCGCCGCGCTCCAAGGACCGGCCGAACTGCGCGCCCGCGCGCTCTGGGCGCTGCGCCGCGACGGACCTCCCGCCGGTGGCGAGAGGCTCACCCCCCTGCTCGTCCCTCTCGCTGAAGATGCGGACGCAAGGGTTCGTTTCGAGCTGGCCCTGACGGCGGCACGGCTCTCGGACAAAACCGACTCCCTCCGCCTGGGTCAGGCGCTGCAGGCGATCGCCGTCAAGGATCACGCCCACGTCTGGATCGCCCCCGCGGTGCTCTCGGCCAGCCCCGCGACGCTGGCCCGCGAGGTGCTGCCGGTCTTCCTGCAGGACAGGAAACTGGGCCTCAGTGCCAAGGACTTCACGGCCAAACTGATTGAGACGGCTCCGCTCGGTCTCAAGACGGAGTCCTACGACAGCCTGCTCGACTTCGCGCTAAGGGACGGCGGCGAGGTGGAATGGATCAGGGCGCTCGACGCCGGACTGCGCAGGGCGGGCTCGAGCCTGGCCAAGGCGGACAAGGACGGACGTCTGAAGGCCCGCTTCGACGCGGCCGCGAAGGAGGCGACGCAAGGCGACGTCGCGACGCGCCGACGCGCGCTCGGCCTGCTCGCGCTCTCGGACTTCCGGCGGATCAAACCGGCGCTCGACGCATCGCTCCAGCAAGGAACTGACGACGCCCTCCGGCTGCTGGCAGTGCAGTCCGCGGCCAGATTCTCCGGGCCCGAGGCCGCCCAGTGGCTGGTGAAGGGCTTCGGCTCGCTGGACGGGCCGGCCAAGGACGCGGCCTTCGTAGCCCTGCGCGCCCGGCCGGAACGCACCACGGCGCTGCTCCAAGGTCTGGAGGACGGCTCCCTGAACCCTTCGGCCCTCGCGCCCGACCAGATGGAGTCCCTCCTGCGAGCCTCGGACAAGGCCGTCGCCGCAAGGGCCGCCAAGGCCCTGGCTTCGGTGCTCCCGCCCTCGCGCGAGGAGGTCGCACGCAAATTCGCCGGCTCGACGGACGCGAAGGGCGATGCCGAGAAGGGACGTCAGATCTGCGAACAACGCTGCTTCATCTGCCATCGCGCCGAAGGCAAGGGCCAGGCGGTGGGGCCGGACCTCGTCACGGTGAAGAACCGCGGCCGGGCCGGCATCCTCGACGCCATCATCAACCCCAATCGCGAGGTCGCGGCCCAATACGCCGTCTTCGAGGTGCGCACGAAGGACGGAGGCTCCAGGGCGGGCATCATCGTCGACGACAACGCGACGTCGCTCACGCTGCGCATGCCGGGCGGAGCCGAAAGCCGGGTCAGCCGCTCCGACGTGGCCGGCACCTCCTCGACCGGCCGGAGCCTCATGCCCGAGGGGCTCGAAGCCGGCCTCACGCCCGCGGACATGGCCGACCTGCTCACTTACCTCGAGACACTCCGATGAGATACGCCCTGCTCCTCCTCGCCTGCAAAGCCGTCGCCGCGGAACCGCCTGAAGGGTTCCGATCCCTCTTCAACGGCAAGGATCTTTCCGGCTGGCATGGATACAACGGGCATTCGGTGGCGAAGCTGACGGGAGAAAAGAAGACGGCCGCCCTGAAGAAGATGCGGGAGGATCTGCCTCTGCACTGGAGGGCCGAGAACGGCGAGCTGATCAACTCAGGCACAGGCCCCTACGCGACGACGGACGAGGAATTCGGCGACATCGAGCTGCGCATCGAATACCGCACGGTGGCCAAGGCGGACAGCGGCATCTACCTGCGCGGCGCGCCGCAGGTCCAGATCTGGGATCCGAACCAGGAGTTCGACCCCAAGAAGCCGGACCGCAGGCCGCACCTCGGGTCGGGCGGACTTTTCAACAACGCCCCGGGCACGCCAGGCCGCGACCCGCTGGTGAAGGCGGACCGGCCTTTCGGCGAGTGGAACACGTTCCGCATCACGCAGAAGGGCGACGTGACCTCGGTCTGGCTCAACGGCAAGCTGGTCGTGGACGCCGCCCGCATGCAGAACTACTGGGACCCCAAGGCCGCCCTGCCCGCCAAAGGCCCGATCCAGCTCCAGACGCACGGAGGCGAGATCCGCTGGCGCAACATCTTCGTGAAGTCGCTCTGAGATGCGCGCCGCCTGCCTGTCGTTGCTGCTCGCCGCCTGCTGCCTGGCGGACGAAGGGCTGCGGCGCGGCCTGACTTTGCACGCGCCGTTCGACGGCAAGTTCGACGCCGCCCTTTCAGCCGACGACGCCGCCTGTCGCATCAGGGTCGGCGGCAAGGCCGCCCCGGCCGCGCCAGGCCCCGAACTACGGCTTTCAGAAGGGGGGAAGTTCGGCGGTTGCCTGACCTTCCCGAAGAAGGGGTCGGTTCGGCCCGAGTTCGCGGCGTCGAAGTCGCTTGCCTACGGCACGACCTCATGGTCGGCCACGGTCTCGGTCTGGCTCAGGCTCGACCCCGACAAGGACCTGGAGCCCGGCTACTGCGACCCCGTCCAGATCGTCGGCGACGACCTGAAGAAGGGCTTCATCTTCCTCGAATGGTCGAAGGACCACACGCCCCGCCATTTCCGTTTCGCGGTGCGGCCGCTGTTCCACATCTGGAACCCGGACGCGGTCGGATGGGAGCAGATACCCGATGAGCGCCGCCCGATGGTGAAGATGGAGAAGGCTCCGTTCACCCGCGACCGCTGGACGCACGTGGTCTTCGTGCTCGACCGCATCAACGACCACGCCGCACCGCCCAAGGCCCGGCTGCATGTCGACGGACGGCAGATCGGCGTCATCCGCGGCCACAACCTGACCTTCGGCTGGGACCCCGCCGCGGTCCGCCTGGTGCTGGGCGCCGCCTACGTGGGCGCGTTCGACGACCTGGCGGCCTGGAACCGCGCGCTGTCCGACGAGGAAATCGCCCGCCTGCACGCTCTGCCCAGGGGCGTCGATTCTTTACGCCGATGAAAACCGCCCGAATCCTGATCGCCCTCCTCTTTCTGGCCGCCGGCCTCGTCGCCGGTCCGGTCAAGGTCGCCACGTTCGACGTGGACGCCACGCCGCCGCTCGGCTCGCCCATGGCCTACGACGTGGTCAAGCGTCTCGATGAGATGACGCTGCGCTGCCGTGGCGTGGTCATCCTGGGCTCCGACGCACCCATCGTGCTCTGCGCGGTCGACTGGATCGGCATCGCGAACGAAGGCCATGACGCGTTCCGCAAGGGACTGGCCGAGGCCGCCGGCACGACGCCGGACCGGGTCGCGGTGCACGTGCTGCACCAGCACGACGCGCCCGGCTGCGACTTCACCGCCGAACGTCTGGTCAAGGAGCTCGGGGTTCAGGGCTATTCCCGTTTCGAGGGGACTTTCCACCGGACGGTCATCGCACGCGCCGCCGACGCGGTGAGGGCGGCCCTGCCGGTCGCGCGCGAGGCCACGCACTGGGGCTGGGGCAAGGCCAAGGTGAAGGACGTGGCCAGCCAGCGGCGCATCCTCGGACCCGACGGCAAGGTGAAGTACACGCGCACGTCCTCGACGAAGTCGGCCGAGGTGCGCGCCTATCCCGAGGGCACGATCGACCCCGACGTCACCGCGCTCAGCTTCTGGAACAAGGACGGAGCCATCGCGGTGCTGACCCACTACGCCTGCCATCCGCAGAGCTACTACCGGCTCGGCATACCACACCCCGACTTCCCTGGCATCGCACGTTTCATCCGCGCCCAGTCGCTGCCCTTCGCGCTGCAGCTGCACTTCAACGGCGCCGGCGGCAATGTCACCGCGGGAAAATACAACGACGGCTCCCACGCGACGCGGATGGACCTGGCCCAGCGTCTGGCGGACGGCATGAAGGAGGCCTATGACGCGACGGTGAAGAAGCCCCTCGACTCGGCCGACATCGGATGGACGCGCGACCTGGTCCGTCTCCCGCTGGCGGGACACCTGAACAAGGAGTCGCTCACCGCCAAGCTCAAGGGCGCTCCGCCCCGCGGCTACGTGTCGCACGCGGATCAGCTCGCCTGGGTCACGCGCCATGAGGAAGGTCATCGGATCGACCTCACCTGCCTGCGCGTGGGCACGGCCCGGGTCATCGGCATGCCGGGCGAGCTCTTCGTGGAATACCAGCTCGCCGCCAAGGCGATGCGCCCCGACCTCCAGGTGACGATGGCCGCCTACGGCGACTACGGCCCGGCCTACATCGGCATGGGCTGCTCCTACGCGGAGGGCGGCTATGAGACCGGCCAGCAGTCCTCCAATGTCTCACCAGAGGTGGAGAAGGTGCTGATGGACGGACTGCGCCGGCTGCTCGAAGTCCGCTGACTCAGCGGAAGGACTGCTCGACCAGCAGGCCCTGCGCGTCGAAGGTGCGGATGACCTGGTTGTTCCGGGTGTCGAAGATGTCCTCGTTGAGGAAGCGGGTCTTTCGGGTGGTCGATCCGACGTTCCAGACGGACACGCGACGTCCGTTCACGACGGTCTCCTTGTCGGGCGGACCGTATTTCGCGACGGCCTTGTCATAGGTGAGCGTGCCCACCTCGGAGGTGGCGCAGGCGGCCAGCAGGATCGAGCAGAGGACGATGAGAAGGCGCGACATGGACGGAGGTGCCGATGGCAAAGGGTTCACTTCTGCTTCTTCTTGCCCTTGCCCTTCTTCTGGGCTGGCTCGCCGCCCTCACCTTCCTCGCCGCCACGGGTGCGGGGCAAGTCCGGCTTCTCCGTCTTCGGAAGGTAGGCGGCCAGTTCGGCCTTCTTGGCTGAGAACTCCGGCTTGGCCGCAAGGTTCACGTATTCGAGGGGATCCTTGGCGTCGTGATAAAGTTCCTCGTCGCCGTTGGCGTAGCGGATGTACCGCCAGTCCTCGGATCGGACGGCGTGATTGCCCCTGCCATGCGTGGTGATGGCGGGCTGACTCCAGGAGGAAGCAGGATCCCGCAGCAGAGATGAGACATCCTTACCGTCGGCATGGGAGGGAATCGGGATGCCCGCCAGGGCCAGGGTGGTGGGATAGATGCTCGAGTAGTCGACGGGCCGGTCGCAGCGCGCGTCGGACGGCGTCACGCCCGGGGCCTTCCAGATGTGCACGGTCCGGGTGGGCTCCTCCCAGAGGGCGAACTTCCGCCAATGGGACTTCTCCCCGAGGCTCCATCCATGGTCGGACCACAGGCAGATGACGGTGCTGTCCCGGCGGGGCGACTTCTCCCAGGCGTCGAGGAGCCGGCCGACCTGGTAATCGCAGAAGGCGATGGTCGCCAGGTAGGCCTGCACGGCCTCCTTCCAACGTCCGGAAGCCACGATGCGCGCATGGTCACCGTCAGGCTTGGCCATCTTGACGCCGGCAGGCGGAACGTCCGCGAGGTCGTCGGTCAGATGCGGAGGCAGCTGGATCTGGTCGAGAGGGAACATGTCGAACCACTTCTTGGGCACGCTGAATGGCATGTGGGGCTTAACGAGACCGGCCGCGATGAAGAAGGGGCGGTCGGACTTCTCATTCATCTTCTCGATGCACCAGCTGACGACGGCATGGTCCGGCATCTCCTCATCGGTGCAGGCGAGCGGAGCGAAATTGATGCCTCCGACGCCGTTGTCCTTGGCGTCAGGGTGACGTTTGAGAGCCCCGCCCTTGCCCGCGAAGTAGTCGTCGAACAGGCCTCCGCGGTCCCCGGCCCCGTGGTAGATCTTCCCGGCTCCGTAGACGCGGTAGCCGTTCTTGGAGAGCACGGTGTTGAGGAGCAGGTCCTCGGAGATGCCAGGGCGCCAGTTCTGGCCGTTGTCGTAGCAGCCGGTGCTGGTCGGACGGAGGCCGGACATCAGCGAGGCGCGGGAGGGATTGCAGGCGGGCGCGGTGCAGTAGGCCTTGGTGAAGCTAACGCCCATCTTGGCGAGTCGGTCGATGTTCGGGGTCTTGGTCTGCGGATTCCTGCCGAGATGCCCCACCCAATGGTTGAGGTCATCGATGGGAATGAAGAGGAAGCTCGGCCGCTCGGCCGCGCCGAAGGCTGAAACGGACATCGCCAGGAGTGTGACGAGGCGCGAGAGAGTCATGGCGGGATGCTGTCTCGGACCGGAAGGCCTGTCGAGTGAGGGCTTGCCCGAAAGACGGGAAGATTTGACCATCCCGCATGCGAACCGCCGCAATCCTCCTGCTCACCGCTTCCCTCTGCCCTGGCGCCGACTACTTCCCGCCGCCCGACAGCCAAGGCGGCTGGCGCACGCCCAAGGACGCCCAGGAGGCCAGGGAAAAGGCCGGCATCGACCTCGACCGGCTGGAATCGGCGTGGATGGCGACCAAACGTTCCAACACCGACAACGGCGGGCTGCTGGTGGTCAGCAAGGGGTGGCTGGTGATGGAACGCTACTTCGGCAAGGCACGGCGCGGCGCCAATCCTGACATGGCCTCGACGGGCAAGGCGGTGACGAGCATCGCCTGCGGCATCATGCTCGCCGAACACAAGGCGCGGCTGCCCGAAGGGCTGGATACCTTGGTCTACACGAAAGAACTGCTGCCCGAGGCGTTCCCGCTGCGCGATCCTCGCGAGGCCGACATCCGTCTGGGACACCTGCTCTGCATGACTTCAGGACACAATGGCGAGGGCGCCACGCCCTCCGCGGTGGTCCGCGGCACCGCCTCGCCGCTCAAGGCGAGCAAGGGACAGGACATCCGCGACGTCGACGGCTCGTCGCTCCGGGCGCCGCTCTGGGCCGCGCCGGGCGAAGGCTACTCCTACTCCTCCCCCGCCCCGCACATCGCCTCGATGGTGCTGCGCAAGGTCACGGGCAAGGAACTGCCTGACTACGTCGATGAGAAGCTGGGCAAGCCGATTGGCTGGGGTCCTTGGGGCTACTGCCTCTACCGCGGGGACGTGGTCATGAACCACGCCAACGGAGCCGGCTCAATCGCGCTCCGTGCGACCGACGCGGCACGCCTTGGCTACTGCCTGGCGCAGGACGGGCGATGGGCGGGACGGCAGCTGATCCCGTCGGACTACCTCCGGATGTGCCGGGAGCCGCTGAAATACAACCCGCACTTCCCTTTCAGCCTGCAGTTCGAGCACAACCACGCGGGCCAGATCGCCGGGGCGCCGCGTGACGCCTTCTACAAGACGGGCGCAGGCGGTTTCTGCCTCTACGTGGTGCCCTCGCTGGACCTGGTCATCTACAAGCTGGGCGGCAAGGACGGACAGTGGAGTCCGGACCTGACGCGCCTTCCTCAGCCGCCGGACAGCTTCGGCAGGCATGACGAACCGGTGGTCAGCCCGAAGAACGGCGCGTGGGAGACCTACAGCATCCCCCGCGTGCTCGAGATGGTCTGCGCCGCGACGGTCCGCTGATCGTTCACTTCGGCCCGGTCAGTTCCACGACATGGGCGTGGAAGGCGATCTGGTCGTATTCCTTGGGGTGATTCGCGAATCCGCGACGCAGCGAGGTCTTCTGGAAATTGGTGCCACCGGCCTGCATGATGTCCGGCCCCTCGGAGGCGAGGGTTTCGGCGTCCTTGTCCCCGGGACGGACGATGGCGATGTGCCCGGCCCGCTTGGGGTCGGGGTTGCTCACGGAGGCCAGGACAAAGCGACCCTGCTTGGCAAGACGCTGGGCCTCAGCGCCGTCCTTCAGACGGATCCAGCCGGCCTTGCGGGCGGCATCGGTGTCGAGCCAGGCGTTCTGCGCATTGGCCAGGCCGATGACGGAATGCTCGGGCGGACGGAGGAGGGTCACGCCGAGCCGGAGGGAGGCCGCGGCCACGAACTGGCTGCAATGGGTATGCCGCTTGGGGGAATCGGTGAAGGGTTGTCCGGTGGGCAGGCCGGTCTTCCAGTCGACGATGGCGCCCGGCAACCAGAGCTTCTCGACGTCCATGGCCTCGAGCCGCTTCCAGAGTTCGGCGGTCGGACCGGCGCGACGCGCCGACCAGCGCACGGCCTGCACGACCAGAGGCTCGAGTCCGGCGGTCTGCTCCGGATGGGGACTGGAGATGAAGACGCGGCCGAGGCCGTAGTCACCTGATGCGAACGCGGGCGATCCGACCATCACGCCGACGGGAGTGCCATTCTCCGCCAGCTCGGTCCTGAAAAGGGCCAGGACTTTGTAAGGGGGCAGGTCCTTGCGCGCGTCCGGCTTGATCACGGGGCCGTTGTTGTAGCGTATGACGCGCTCGGCCATGGGCAGGCCGAGCACGGCATCGCCCTCGGCCGGAGCGACCTGCAGGTCACCGGTGCCGCGACGCCATTTGTTGGAAACTGTGCGGGCGTTCAGCACGCCGACGCCCCAGTCGAATCCGGTGCAGGCGAGATAGGCACCGGCGCAGATGCCGACGTAGCCTCCGCCCTCACGCACGAATTTCCTGACATGCCCTCGTCCCGTCTCTCCGAGCCCTGCGGCCTCGGCGCTGCCGCTGCCGCCCGTGAACATGACGAGGTCGAAGCGGCTGAGTTTGTCGGTGGTGAAATCGGCGCCCTTGAGCTTGGTGATCTCAAAGTGCTCGGCGTCGCCCAGGATCTTCTCGACGGCAGGGATGCCCTTTCCGGTCGCGCCCTTGTCATCATAGACGGCGACCCGGATGGGGGCGCCTTGGGCCGCGAGAAGGGAGGCTGCAAGAAGAAGCCAGGCAATCAGAGGGCGCATGGCTCAGGACAAGGGGTGCTCGCGGCGGCGCAAGGGCAGCTCGACCTTGGCACCGTCGGCGGCGAAGGATGCGAACACGGCGGTGATCATCTCGACGGTCTCGCGTCCGGCCTCGGGACCGCACAGCGGCTCCCTGCCCTGCCGCATGCAATCAAGGAGGTCGCGCACGACGGCCTGATGGCCGGCGACGAGAGCGCGGACGTCCTTGATCGGCTCGGGCACGCCCACGCCCGCGCTGGTCAGAGGGGTCCGCTTGCCGTCCCTGACGACGTGGATGAGCGGCTCCTCATCGACGCGCAGGTCAAGGGTGGCCTTCTCACAGACGATCCTGACGCCGAAGCCCTCCTTCTTGTCCCAAAGTCCCTTCCTGGAATCGAAGAACAGCGGGATTCCCGACTTTGTCTCATAGGCGGCATGGATCTCGTCGCCGACGATGGGTCCGACGCCCTCGTCGCCCTGCACGACGTCCGAGCGCAAGGCAGGCCGGCCTTCACGCAGCACCTTGGCCTGACATGAGACCGGAGCGCCGGTGAACTGGGTCGCGAGGTTGAAGCCGTGGCCGCCAAGCACCCAGAGGTCGAGTCCGCCACCGCGATGGTCCTGCTTGCCACGCACGCGGACCTCACGGACGGCGCCGAATTCACCTGCGCCCACCAGCTTCACGGCCACGTCCAGGGCCGGATGATACCGGTTGCGGTGGGCGATGGCCAGACGCACGCCCTTGGCGCGACAGGCCGCGATGACCGCGTCCGCCTCGGCCAAGGTCCGGACGAACGGCTTCTCGACGTACAGACCCTTCACGCCGGCGTCGATGGCCGCGAGGATCACCTCGGCATGCGCCCCGATGTGCCGCGGGCAGACGGCGACGACCTGGGGACGGACCTTGCGGAACATCTCGACAGGGTCGGCGAAGGACGCGATGCCATCGACCCCCGGGCCGACGGCGGCCTGCAGGCGCACCTCGGCGACCTTGCGTCCGGCGAGATCGGGATCGGACACGGCGACGATGCGCGTCTGCGGCACCTTGAGCCAGACGGCGTCGAGTCCGTGACCATAGTCGCCGCGCCCGGTGTGACCGACGATGGCGACGGTCACGACGGAGCCGGCGCCGGCCTGAAGCAGCGCGGGAGCCGCCGCGGCGAGGGCGAGGAAACGGCGTCGGTCGATGGCGGGGCTCATCGCTGGCTGCGGGGGTTGCGGTAGATATAAAAACGGCCGTCCTCGGCGCCACCCAGAAAATCGAGGATGCCGTCGCCGTCGAAGTCCACGACGGTGGGACTAACGTCATGACCCTCGATGTTCTGCTTCACGAGGGCGCCGAGGTCCTGGAAGGCCCACTTGCCGTCTGCATGCAGGACCTGACGCATGAAATTGGCGCTGGACGAGTTCAGGAGGAGGTCGAGCCGTCCGTCGCCGTCCCAGTCAGTGACGCAGAGCTTGCGACGCCCGCTCTTGCCGGCGAGGCCCTTGGAGAGCAGGAGCGCTCCGCCTTTGGCGTCGGTGAAGGCACGACGGGGAGGCAGGAGGACGCGCTCGGAGCCCCTTGCCGCGCGCTCAAAGAGGGCCAGATGGCCCTCTTGGTCGAGCATGACGAGGTCGGTGAGTCCGTCGGCGTTCCAATCGACGGCGAAAGGCGTGGTGCGCCACTGGGTGAGGAGGGCCTTCCCCTCGGGCTTCATCCAGCCGAAAGCCAAGGCGGGCTGCGCGCCCTGCCATTCGACTTCGATCGGACGGGCGGGCTCGAGCCGCGGCGATTGCCTGGTGCCCGCGTTGCGATGCCAGACGACCTTGCCGAGGATGGAGTTGAGAAGGATGTCCGGCAGTCCGTCGCCGTCCCAATCGGCGATGGAGAGCGTGGTATAGCCCCACTTGGCCTCACAGGGCCCCTGGATGCTGCCGTTGTAGCCTGCCATGGGTCGGATGGGGGCTCCGTCAGCCTCGATCGCGCGAGGCGCGGCCCACTTGGGCTTGGCGACCTTGGGTCCGGAGAGGTTCTCAAAAAGCATCACGTAGCCGGCGGTGTTACCACTGACAATGTCGGTGTCGCCGTCGCCGTCCCAGTCGAAGCCGACCGGGGTGGCCAGGGCGCCGCACTTGAGTTCATCGGCCTCCTGCTGGAAATATCGGGGCGGCAGGAACTGCGGCGTCCGCTGGGCGGTGAATCCTCCGGAGTTCTCAATGAAGGCGACGCGGCCGTCCTCATCACCGACGATCAGGTCGAGGTCCCCGTCCTTGTCCCAGTCGATCGCCACGGGCACGATCATCTCCAGGTCCATGGTCAGAGGCTGAGGCGCGCCAGGCAGCCGGGCAGCCTCCTGCTTCGCTAGCCAGGCCGAGGGAGGCCCCTTCTGGCCGGGGCGGAGGGTCAGGCGCCTGCCTGCGGCATACTCAGGATTGATACGTCCGCCAGTGTTCTCGAAATAGGTGAAGCCGTCCAGGAACTCGCCGCAGAGGAGGTCGAGGTCGCCGTCACCGTCCCAGTCGGCGAGGTTCGGTGAGGGCCAGCCGAAGGTCTCCAGGGGCTTCTCGTCGACACTGAGTCGGACGGGCTTGGCATAATCAGGCTTGGCGTCGGTCCCCTTGTTGGTCGCGACATAGACGAAGCCCCGCAGCGGCCCGCGGACCCATTTGCCCGAATGGTCATAACCGTCGTCCCATCCGTAGTCGGTCCAGTCACCGACGCCGATGATGAGGTCGGTGCGGCCGTCGACGTTGTAGTCAGCGAAGCGCCACATGTTGGCGCGCACTTTGTTGGGATGGACGTTCGCAGGCAGAGGCAGCTTCACGGGCTTGTCCAAGCCGGTCTTGAGGAAGTCGGGGTAGACGGCGCCGGGCGACGTCACGACAGGCCTGCCGGCGACGGTACTGACCTGGACGTTCTGCAGGCCCTTGCTGATGCGCCGGCCGGGCTTGAACACGGGCATCTTGTCCCGCGCGGTGTCGCCGCTGGCGTTCTCGAAGAAGTAGACGCCGTTCGAAGGCTTGTCGGGACAGTTCACGACGAGGTCGAGGTCGCCGTCGCCGTCGAAGTCCATGGGAAGGGGCCAGGCCCAGAGCCCGACGCCGAGGTCGACCACGAGTCCGGGGTTGTTGTAGCGAAGGCGGGTGAGCGCGGGCTCTTCGGCCGACACGGCGGACGCGAGGAGAAGGAGGATGAATCGGCTCATGATCAAAGGGGCCAGCGTCCGTCGACGATGGGTCGGCCGACGATGCGGGAGGGGTCGACGACGACATGCTTCACCTTCTGGCGCTTCCAGGTGTAGGTGATGTGAACCAGGCCGTCTGAAGCCTGGATGATGGAGGGATAGCTGTATTCGCCGGGATCGGACTCAAGGACCAGGGCGGCCTGCCAGTCCCTGCCGTCTTGGCTGACGGCGAGGTTCAGGGGCGTGCGCAGTCCGCCCCACTTGCCCGGCGTGCCGGCGACGTGGTTGTAGACGATGAGATGCCGGCCGTCGGCTAAGGTGACGGCATCGGTGCCGCTGTTGTTGTTGGGGAGGGAACCTCGGGCCAACGGGGACCAGGTGCGTCCACCGTCGGAGGATTCGGTAGTGAAGACGAAGTCCTGCCGGGAACGTCCGAGGGCCATCAGTCGTCCGCCCGGGAGGAACAGTACGCTGGGCTGGATGGCCTGGATGGCGACCCCGTCGTTGATCGGACCGGTCGTGGTCCAGGTCTTTCCGTCCGGAGCGAGGCGTTCGAAATGCACCGTCCAGCGGCTGTTCTTCTCAGCACTCTCGTTGCTGGTGGGACAGAGGATCGAGCCGTCGGCCAGCTGCACCGGCTTGTTCTTGATGGGGCCCAGATATCCGTCCGGAAGCGTTCGCGCAGGAGACCAGGTGCGGCCACGGTCGTCCGAGGTCCGCAGCTCACCCCACCAGCTCTGGGGACTCGGTCCTACTTTGTAGAAGAGCATCAGGGGCCCCTGCTTGGGCTGGAAAAGCACGGGATTCCAGCAGGGATGACGCAGGGGGCGACCATCCTTGGTCGGAGGCTGGATGCCGTTGGCGACCTCGACCGCAGGGGTCCACTTGTAGTCGATCTGACGCGAGACCCAGATGCCGACGTCGGGATGCTTCTCACGCGTGCCCCCGAACCAGGCCGCCACGAGGCCGTCCGGGGTCTCGGCGATGGTCGTGGCATGGATCTGCGGATGCGGGCCCGGCTCGTAGATGAACTCGCTGCGAACGGCCGGGCCGCCGTTCGGAACGCATCCGACCAGGGCGCACAGCTGCAGGACGATCAGGCATCTCATGGGGCCCGGAAAATATGAGGACAAGGCGGCCCGAAATCGATGCCTAAGCGGATTGCGCTTCAAGCCCGGCCCGGGGTGCGGCAACCTCCGGGCATGTCCATGCCCTGCGCCCTGCTCTTCGCCGCCGTGCTCGGCGCGGCCCAACCCGACGTCTCGGCCTATCCGGATCTTCAGGCGGCCGCGGACGCCCACCCGGGCAAGGTGCTGCACGTGCCCGCAGGCGACCACATGCTGAGCCGCAGGCTCATCCTCAAAGGGGACGGCGCCGGACTCGCCGGCCCGGGACGCATCGTCCAGACCGACCCGTCCCAGCCGGTCGTCGAGATCAGCGGGCTGAAGGACGTGACCATCCGGGACGTCACGCTGACGCGTCCGCCCGAACGGTCGGAAACGACGCAGCATGCGATCCTCGCAGTGGGATGCGCCTACCTCCATCTGGACGGCATCCGGGTGATCGACAATCGCGCGGCGACAGGAGCCATCGCGCTCCGTGACTGCTCCTTCGCCCGCATCACGCGCTGCGTGGTCAGGAACTACATGCGGGTCGCGGTCGACGACCGGACGGCCAGCGCCGACTGGGGCTACGCGTTCAATTGCACGGACGGAACGGGCATCCAGGTCCGTTCAAGCCGCGGGACGCTCATCGAGGGCAACACGGTCGTCGAGGAGACGTATCGTCCCACGCGCGAGCTGATGGAGAGGCACCGGCTCGGGGTCTGGACGAAGAAGAACGAGGTCCGCGGCCGCTTCATCAGCGAGGAGGCCTGGCGGACGGCCCGGACGGACAACTGGCAGCAGGGCTCGGGCATCGTGGTGACCTCTCCGGAATCCTCCGACCTGACGCGCATCATCGGGAACCACGTCGAGAACGCGGCGCAGGGCGTCGACCTGCACGCCGACCACGTGATCGTCAGCGGCAATGTGATCGCGAACAGCTTCATGGGGCTCAAGGCGATGCACGGGTCGCGCAACGTGCTCATCATGGGCAATCAGTTCGTCCGGAACGACCTCTGGGCGATCGGCCTCATGCCGGGCGCGGCCGCCCATCCGGGCAAGGAGGGCGATCCTCGCTCCGCCAACGCCGACGGCGGCTCGATCGTCGCCAACAACGTCATCTCGGACTTCGGCCACGGGGACGCGCACTGGATCTGGGGACCCGGCCGATCACCCTTCAAGTTCGACGGCGGGCAGCAGGAGGACGATCCGCCCCTCTCGGAGGTCATCGTACAAGGCAACCTGCTGCACTGCCTGGGCGAGCCGCGCTACCGGCATGCCGTGACCATCGCCCCCGGCCCCAAGCACCCCAAGGCCCCGAAGGGCCTGAGGTTCGTCGACAACGTCCTGCCGCCCGGCACGGAAGGCGTCTGCAACCAGGAGCTGCCCCGCTGAGTTCAGCGACCCAGGTGCCGTCGTAGGAACTCGAAGGTGCCGACGCCATGGATCCAGTGGCCGCCGTCGAAGTGCTCAATGACGGCGTCGCCGGGCCGTCCGATGCGCACGTAGTGGCGCCGGACCTTGGCGAACTCATGGTCGACCCACTCATCCAGGCCGACGCCGTCGGCGTGGCCGCGCTCGACCATGAAGGGGCGCGGAGCGATCAGGGCCGCCATCTCGGCGTAGTTGTAGGTGCCGCCCAAGTTCCACTCGGGGATCTCATACTCGTGGGTCCTGACGTAGGACATGGGCATCGAGGTGGAACCGACCTTGCGCACCCACTCGTTGAAGTCGCCGCTGCAGATGCTGAGGCAATAGCCGTCGAGGACGGCCGGGGTGCGCATGGCCGACTTGCCGCCATAGCTCAGGCCGTAGAAGGCGATGCGAGCGGGATCGGCCTCCGGCAGGCCGCCCAGCCACTCAAGGATGCGACGGTGCTGTCCGTTGATGACGCTGTACAGGCTGAGGCCCAGGGGCTGGAGCTTGCGCTGCAGGACGCGGAAGGCGTCGCCGCCGCGGTAAGGGTTGTGCGGTGAGAAGGTGACGTATCCCCGCTCGGCCAGGCGGAGGGCGAAGGCGCGATAGGGCTTGTAGGCGGCGGAATCCTGACGGTCGTTGAGGACGTCCTCGGGCAGGCCCTCGAGTCCGTGCTGGCAGACGACGACCGGGCGCCTTTCGCCGGGCGGGATGTCCTTGGGGACGGCCAGCCAGCCCCAGGCGGGCACGCCCTGCCAGACGTCCATCATGACCTCGTGGACCCTCACCCTGTCGGTCTCTCGCACGAGACGCGACCGCACGTTCGCCGGCACGTCCGGATCGGGCAGACGACCGATGACCTGCTGTTCGAACTTGCGTCGCTCCAAGGCGACGAAGGCGGGGTAATCGGCCGGCTTGGGCGGCACGCGCTTCCAGAACGCGTTCTGGCGAACGGTGTCGTTGAGATCGAACCTTGCCTGCAGATGACGGGTGAGGGCGCTCACGAGCCGCTGCTGTCTTGACGGGTCGAGGATGATGGTCGGCGCCGTCGCACCGACGTTCGGGCCGAAGAGCTCGGTCATCGGGTCGGCGTCCGGCTTGGCGACGCGCAGCCAGTCGCCTCCGCGCAGGCGCTGGGCCCGGAGGGCCTCGGAGCGGGCGTCCGACTCCGACACGGCGGGTATCCGCCCGGGGGCGGCCAGGACACGGGCGTTGGGAACGCGAGGCACGCCTTCCCATGGAGTCAACGCCTTGGGGATGACGACCAGCGGACGCGGAGCGACCATTGAGGCCAGTTCGGCGGCGCCGAAGTCCCTCAGGATTCCGCAGAGGTTCCTGTCGATGGGCTCGGACCACAGGGACTCCCGCGGACCGAAGAAGCCGACCAAGGCAGCCCGGGTGATGCGTTCATCCAAAGCGACGAGATGAAGTCCGACATGTCCGCCCTCCCCTTCTCCGATGAGGCTGATGCTTGCCTGCGGGTCGAGCCGATGGATCCAACCGACCAAGGCCCGTGCGGCGTCGACTTCCAGGCCGGGCACGCTGACTCCCTGCACGAACGCCTGTCGGTAGATCCACTCGCGATGCGAGACGTGCGCGCGCATGCCTGTCCGGGAATCCTCGCTGTGCGCGACGCCACGGCTGATGAGCTGCATGGCCACGAGGGTCCCTCCCGCGGGCGCCGGATGTCGCGAGACCGCGGCCTCCACGGTGTCGTCGGCATCTGGTAGCAGAAGCACCCAGGGACCCGTGAGCGTGCCATGGAGGACGCCCTCGGCGAAGACTCCCGGGGTCACTTCGAGACTGAAGGACTTGATCGACCCTTCTCCGGTCAGAACCATCCTGCCAGGAGAAGGCGGGGCCAGCTCGATGCCCAGAGCCGCGGCAAGTTTCGTCCGGTCGGGCGCCCGCTTCGCAGGCGCGGCAGCCAGAAGACGGTCGGCCATGCGGTCGATGCCTGCGACCATGTCGGCGGACCATCCGGCCTGCGGCTCGGGCGGCAGCGGCTTCGTGCCGGGCAAGGACTGTCCGGAAGCCGAAGCGGCCAGGAACAACGCGACGATTCGTATCATCCGTGTAGTCTGACCGCGAAGCGCCACCGGGGGTCGTCCCAGTAGTGCGGATCGCCGCGGTCCTGTCGCAGGGGCGAGAAGGTGCGCACGGAGACGGTGCGTCCGTCGGGCTCGAAGGTGAGCAGGCGCATCCATCCGTCTCCTCCGTTGCCCCTGTGGTCGGATCCGCCGCCGAAGCCCTGCGCGTTGAAGAGCATCTGATGCACGGTGCGCCCTGAGTCGGACAGGTCGGCCCGGTAGCCGACGTGCGCGGCCATCTCATGGCCGTTGAGAACGAGCTCCATCTGCGGTGCGCCCTTCACGAGACGCTGCCAGAGGTCCTCGCCGTCATGGGTGTCACCCTGCTTGCCGGTGCCGTAGGTGTGCGGGTTGCCGGGACGCCTGCGATTGCCGTCCTGTCCGTCACGCATGTTGGATGGCGTCAGGTAATCATGGACGAGCAGGAGTCCCGTGTGGTCCTTGTAAGCGGGGCGACGCACGAGCGCGGACGCCCAGTCGACCACGGATTTGCGCGGTCCCCATTCGAGGGAAATGATCAGCAGACGTCGTCCGTCGGGCGCCTTGAAATCGTAGGCGGCGTTCTCGAGGGTGGGCTTGCCGCATGCCGCCAGGGGCGAGTCGATGCGGAGGGCCGAAGCGCCCGGGTTGTAGTTGACGGGGAAATAGTCGTTGAACTGGGTGTCGCGCGTCTCGGCCGCACGCTCACCGTAGTCATGGTTGCCGGTGGTGTGGATCACGGGCATCTCATCGGCCAGCGGCAGCAGGGCCCGACGGGCGGAGGACCACTGGGACTCGGAATTCTGGTCGCCGTAGCCCCGGCCGCCGCCGACCTTGATGTCGTTCTGCTCGACAAGGTCGCCCTCATGCAGGGCGAGCTGGATGTTCCAGGCCTTGCGATGCTCGCGCACCCAGCGGGTCATGCGGTCGAAGTGCGCCTGGTTCTTCGCGTACTTGGCATAGTTCTGGGTGTCAGGGAACACCAGTATGCTCCAGCCGGCCCCGGGACCTCGGTCCGGGTCGACCAGATCGGGCGGCGGCAGGGCGACCGGCTTCTCCTGCGCCCTGAGGGCGGCGAAGAAGGGCAGCGCGGCGGCGGCCTTGAGGAGAGATCGACGGTGAAGTGCGCGGGGATTCATGGGGAAGGGTTCAGGAGCCGGTCAGCCAGGCGAGCGAGACGCGGCGGATACGGAGGTGGTTGAGGTGGGACCGCTTCTTGCTGTCGCCGGCACAGTAGGCCAGCAGGACGGCGTCGCCTTCGAAATGGATGGCGGTGTAGCAATACCAGCCGTCAGGGTCGGCCTCCAGCAGACGCTGACCTCCCCAGGTGCGGCCGCCATCCTTGGAGACCGAGGCCACGAGGGGCGTTCGCATGCCCTTGGCGAAAGGGTATTTTCCGGAATGGTCGTTGTGGAGGCAAAGGAGATCCTTGGTGCCGGGTATGGGACGGATGCTGGCCGGAGAGACCGGACTGGCCAAGGTCGTGGGCTCAGGCGCGGACCAGGTGCGTCCGCCGTCCACGGACCTGAATCCATATTGGAAACCGGCGTCGGTTCGGGCCCAGGAGAACAGCGCTCCGTCGGAAAGCTCGACGACGCCCGGCTCCTGAAGTCCGGAGGAGGAACGCACGGGCATGGCCCACCAGCTGGCGGACTCAGCCCACGTGCGGCCTTCATCATCCGAAATGAGCCACTGTGCGATGGCACGGGCGTCGAAGGAGCGAGAGCTGTCGGGGTCGGATCCCCGTGAACGATGGAATCCCAAAGGGATCACGAGCCGGCCCTTGGAGGTCTGGATCACGCGGTCGTTATTGAGGACGAAATAGCCCGGAGCCTGCCCCACCCTAACTGGCTGAGTCCAGGTGGCGGCCTCATCCGCGGATGTCCTCATGACGACGTGGCAGTCGAGCCAGCTGTTCTTCTCAAGGTAGAACAGCGCGATCGCCCCGCTTTTGAGACGGAGCAGCGAGACGCTCATGATGTTCCGGCGTCCATGGTTCTCGATGGCGACCTTGGGCTGGGACCAGGTGAGGCCGGCGTCACGGGATTCGACGGAGAGCAGCCGGGCGGATCCGTCGTCGGCTCCGCTGGTCCCGAAATACCCCGTGTAGATGAAAAGGACCCGACCGTCCTTGAGCTTGATGAACGAGCCCTCGGAGTTGCGTGGATTGTCCTTGCCCGGATCGAGCTGCAGCACGGTCCGGCTCTGCGGGTTCTCAAAAGGTGACTGGTCGAATGCGCCGAGCGGCAGCGCGGCCAGTAGGCAGAGCAGGAATCTCATGGGGCGGTCGCATCCTGCACCCTTGCGCGGCCTCGGACAACGAAATGATGCGGCTTAATCGATCCTGCATCACCCTTGCCTGCCACTGTCCGCGCCCCTGTGCCCGCCCCTCGTAGTCAGCCCCTGTCCCTGTCCCTGCCCCTGGCATTCTTCACCTTTGCACAGGCCGGAGGCCGGTTTGCACCTTTGCACATGTACTGCCCCCGTCCCTGTCCCCGCCCCTGCCCCCGTCCCTGTCCCTGTCCCTCGCACGGCTTCGCCGTGCGCTACTCCACCACCAAAACGCCCCGCATGAGCTGGTAGTGCCCGGGGAAGCTGCAGAGGTACGGATACCGCCCGGGCTCCTTGGGCGCAGTGAAGTAGATGGTGCTGCTGGTCTTGGGATCTAGGATGCGCGTGTGGACGAGGACGTCCGGGCTGTCAGGGACGTAATGTCTGTCAAAGCCGTCCGCGAGCGCCACCATCTGGGCCGCGGCCCGTCCGACTTGATCCTCAGCTCCGGGCCTCACGAGCACCCAGTTGTGCGGCATGACGTCCGGATTCTCAAAGGTGAGCGCGACCGGCTTGCCAGCCTTGGCCCTGAGCTCCTTCTGCAAGTAGTTCAGGGCGCTGCCGGCCTGGATCTTCAGGATGACGGGGTCAGGTCCGCACAGTTCGGTCTCCCAACGCACGGGCCTTCCCTTGCCGGATGACGCGCTCGCAGCGGCATGAGCATGCGGCGGAATCTTCGGGATGGCACGGTAGCCAGGATACTCCTTGTAAGGCTCGCCCAAGGCATGCGCGGAAAGGAAGACCTCGGCTTCGTCTCCGAGTCGGACGTGCAGCTGGCTGCAGGGCAGGAGCTGGGGGAGATGGACGAAGACCGTGCGTCCGGAGGAGTCGGCATGCACGCCCTCGACCGTGAGCACGTCGTGCGCGACGGCGTCAGGATGGCGGACGGAATATTCGGGCGAACCGTAAGCACGGCTGTAACGGTAGTTCCAGGCCTGAGCGAAGGTCTGGGCGCGACCGGCCTCACTCACGGGGGAGTCAAAGGTCAGGAGAACGCCGTTGTCTCGGACTTGATGACCGATGAGCACGGGGGCGCCGCCGACATGCCGGACGCGGTGGATGCAGCCGTCATCAGGGGTGTAACTACCCCACCCTTGCATGCCGGTGACGTAAAGATGGCCGTCGGCAGGATTGAATCGGCCGAGCTGCGCACCAGATCGGAAGGCGCCGGTGATGCGCTGTGCGGCACCCTGCCAGACTCCGGCGACTTTCTGCCGGGTGACGGTCCATGCGCTTCCGGTGCCGAAGGAGAAGTGAAGGAGGTTGCCCTGCCCGGCCAGCGACGGCCAACGTCCGGCTCCGAGGAAGACCTGGCCGGCGCTGGAATTGTCCTCTGCTCGGGGAAGATGGATCAGAGGCGGCGTGGGGGCACGACCATCCTTCGGACCGCCCCAGCCGAAGTGGGCGCCCTCGCTGAAACCGGCCTCGACCATGCAGACGGCCGACGAAGGAGTCCAGTCACCCTCCTGGACGCTCGACGTGATGAATCGTCCATCGGGCGAGACGGCCACGCCGTTGGGATTGCGCAATCCGGTGGCCAGGACCTCGACCTTGTCCGGCAAGGTCAGTCGCAGGACGCCCTGATTGCCCGAGGCGGTGTAGAACCTGCCGGCGTCGTCGCGGTCGAGACCGACGATGAAATCATGCCCGCCCGGCGAGGTGACGTAGCGGTTGAAGAAGCATTCATAGTGGTCGGCTTCGCCGTCTCCGTTGAGGTCATGCAGGCGGGTGATCTGGTCGCGTCCGAGGACGAGCACCTTTCCGTCCACGACCTTCACGCCAAGGGCATGGTGCAGGCCGGTGGCGTAGCGTCGCCAGGTCACGGTGTCGCCGGAAAGTCCGCGCAGGATCCACACCTCGCCGGTCATCGTACAGACGGCCGCCGCGCCGTCGGGCAGGAAGTCGATGCCGCTGATGAAGAACAGCGTGCCGTAGGGGTTTTCAAAGGGCACCCCGACGGTGTCCACGGCGAAGGGCTTCTGGTCGCCCCGCGTGACTTGCGTGGCGAGCTCCTTGGTCCAGCGAGCAGGTCCGCCCCTGGTCAGAGGCTCGAGCGCGGCCTCATCGGTCTGCCACGCGGAAGTGAGGCGACGCTTCCCTTCCTGCTCGTAGGCGAAGATGACCTCGTCCCCATGACGGTAGAGGCCAAGATAACGCGCCCCTTTCGGGAGCACGGGGTTCTTCTCCCGGGCGAAGGTCTTGCCGACGACGGCCGGGCCGTTCGCGAAGCCGTGTCGGAAATCGCTGAGGCGCACGAAGCCGCCCCGCCAACGGGCGCGGAAGGACAGGGTCTCCGGATCAAAGGCTGCCGCCTCCTCACCCTTGCGCACCCAGAGGGCCTTGGGGACGGTCATGCCGTCGATCCTCAGCACGCCGCTGAACAGCGAGCCATGGTCGGCCGCGCCCCAGCGTCCGTCCTTCCAGGTGACGGCGTCGTTCTGGTTGCCCCAGTGGCCCTGCTGACCGCCGTCCAGTCCGGGATAGGAGGGAATCAGCTCGGGGGCGGGCTTCGCGCCGACGAAGGCCAAGGCCTGCTTGGCGTAGAAATCAAAGACGCGGTCTCGGTTCACCGGATGTCCGGCGCTCGGAACCTGTTCGGGACGCAGGGGCGCACGTTCGGGTGAGAAGGCCGCGATCGGCGGCACGGGCAACTTGGGCGCGGCGGCTCCGAGGTCGTCGAAACTCCAGAGTCCGACGGTGTTGTCCATCCGCAGACGCGGCCCCTCGACCTTGCGCGGTTTCATCACGCCCCGGGAGACGCGGACGTCATCGACGAGTCCGTCGCAGCCGATGCCGCCTTCGACGAGTCGTCCGAATGCCATCTTGTCAGGCAGGGGACCGTCCACGGGCGGCGCGGGCTTGCGCTCAAGGACGACCTTGCCGTCGACCCAGAGGGTCACGGTCTCATCATCGAGGCTGACAAGGAGGTCGTGCCACTTGCCGTCGCAGATGTCCACGGTCGAGACGAAGTTCCCCCCGCGTCCGGGAATGTAGACGCTGAAATGTCCGGAACCGACCATGGTGTAAGCTTCCCAGTGGCGTTTGGAGCTCTTGGGACCGGCCGCCACGATGACGTTGTAACCCTTCTTCGAATCGAGCTTCGCACGGGCCTCGACGGTCACGGGCCAGCGGAAGACGTCGGGGTGCGCAGGCACGACCTGCCCGCCCCGGAGGGCCTTGCCGAACTCCGCCGACAGGGACGGCTCACCTTTGCCTTCCTCGGACACGGTCACCATGCCGGGCGACGGCCTGGATGGAGGAACCGGAGTGTCCTTGAAACTGAGCCAGCCGGGCTTGGGGCCGGGCGGCAGGTCGTCGATCTGCGGCACGAGCCAGCGAAGTCCGGCGAGATTGTCCCGAAGGCGGTGTTCGGCGTTCTCCTGGGTGTGGTTCAGGATGCCGATCGGGCCGGCATACCCGCTGGCACGGATCTGACGGAGCACCTTCAGGTCCTCTGTCCCGGCGCCGACGGGCAGGATCTTGCGGCCCTTGGCGTCACCGGCCACGTCCATGCCGTTGAGGTTCAGGCACAGCAGATGCGGCAGCATCGTCTTCAGGGCTGCGTCAAGGCGTCCGAGATGGGAATGGCCGTGATGGAGATTGTACACGATGCCGACGTTCTTGGCGCCGTGGACCGACCGCAGGCGCTCGCAGATCGCCACCATGTTCTCAGGCTCGCCGGACCATCCGCCGTGATTGTAAAGCGCGACCTTGCTGCCGACCTTGGCCGCTTCGCCGATCGCAGGGAGCAGCGAAAGAGCGGCATGGGCGACCTTCGCTTCCTGCGTTTCACCCTTGTTCGGAGCGATGATCCAGAACTGAGGCGAGATACCATGCTTCTGGCAGAGACGGATCGCGTCGGGATGGAAGGACCAGAAGGCGAAGAATTCGACGCCGTGCTTCTTGTAGGCGACGATCTCACGTTCGAACTCCGGCACGTGCTCGGCCCGCCAGTCATAGGCGACCTTGGTGATGCCCAGCTTAGCGACCATCTCGGCACGTTCCTCCGGGGAGCGCTTGCGGTCGTCGAAGGGCACGATGCACCAGGCCGCGAGGTTCTTCAGCTCATAGATCGGCTCGGCCCTGAGATCGGTGAAACCGACCGAAGCCAAGACGAAGAGCATGAGCAGGATGGCTGGCCTGGGGTTCAGGGGGCGCATGGGATGATCATAGCACAAGGAGGCCCTCCGGGATAGAAAGTCCCCGCCTTAATTTGGAATAATCGCGACAGTCATCCGACGAACTTGCGTCGGTACGCCCTGGGCGTCATGCCGATCATCCTTTTGAAATCGCGGTTGAAATGGCTCTGGTCTGAGAAGCCGCAGCGGTCCGAAATCTGCGCCAACGTGGAACGGGTCGAAACGAGCAGCTGGCAGGCGGTCTGCATCCGAAGACGACGAAGGTACTGACGGGGTGACAGGCCGTAATCCCGGTCGAAGGCCCGTTCAAGGCCTCGCACGGACGTGCCAGCCGCCCGTGCCAGCTCGGCGCTGGTGATCTTGCCGCCTATCCTTCGGATCATGGTGGCGATCACGGCCCCGAGGGGGATCTCGGCCATCTGCCCGATTTCCGCGGCCGTCAGCCTGCGGGTGAAACCGACCGTGCCGACCAACTTTCCGTGGTCGTCACGCACCGGCAGCTTGGTCGTCCGACACCAGTGCGCCGAGTGGTCGTAACGTCCGACGAGTTCAAGGCGGTGGTTGACCGGGCGACCGGAAAGCACCGCCTGGTCGCCGGCTTCGAAATGGGCGGCGAGATGGTCAGGTGAAAGGTCGCGATCCGTCTTGCCGATCACCTGGCTCAGCTTGGACAACCCATAGTTCATGAGAAACGCCGCATTGACCCATGCGTACCTTCCATCGCGGTCCTTCAACCAAGCCATCACGTCGGGCATGACCTCCAGCAACTCCCGAAAAGGCTGCGTGGCTTTCTGCTTGGGCGTCTTCAACATGCAGTGGAACCATGCCATCGCCCGACCTGTGAGATTTCCAGCCTTTCTTGAATGGATTGAGCAGACGATGGAAGCATTGAGACTCTGTCGCACTGCCTGCGGATCAAAGTATCTGTGTTTCAAAAGCATGCCCCTGCCCCTGTCCCTGTCCCTGCCCCCGTCCCTGCCCCTGTCCCTGCGCGGAAGCTCCGCTTCCGCGCCTCACTTCCCCACGTGCTTCATGACGGCTCCCTGCATGAAGGCGCTGGCTTCCTTGGTCTGGGAATGTCCGGCCGGAATGTCGTCGTAGATGGCCTTGGGAACGTTGATGTTGTTGTAGGCGGCGTAGACGGAGGTCGGAGGACAGGTGGTGTCGATGAATCCGACGGTCAGGGCGCAGCCGGCCGCCTTGGACCGGGAGGCGAAGTTGACGGCGTCGATGTAGCGCGAGGTCTCCAAGGAGGCCGGCTCGGGCTTGCCGGCGGGATCGAGGGCCACGAACTTGGGCCAGCCGGCGATGCGGTTGACGAGCATGCCGGTGTGGTCGCAGCCGGCTGAGACGCCCGCGGCGTAGAAGGTCACGCGCGCATCGAGACCGGAGGCGACGATGGCCTGGTAGCCGCCTTGGCTGGACCCGTAGACGACGACGTGACGGCCGTTCCATTCGGGACGGGCGACGAGGACGTCGAGCGCGCGCACGAGCCGCAGGAACATGCCGGTGAAGTAGCTCTTCTCCCGGGACTCGCGTCCCTGGTAGCGGTAGTCCTTGAGGGCGCCGGCGTTCTGATCGGCGTAAAAGGCCTCAGGTCGGCCGTTGGGCAGGCCGTGGGCGTTGATGTCCATCGCGAGGAATCCCTTGGAGGCCCAGTTGACGGCGCCGCCGAGGGAGCTGCCCCGCACGCCAGCCCCATGCACGGTGAGGATGATGGGCAATGACTTGTCCGCAGCGCCCTTGGGCCTGGCGAGATACCCGGAGACGGGTGCTCCGACGCACGGGGCCTGCAGGTCGAACACTTCGACTTCAGGCATGGTCGACTTGACGGGGGTAAGCACGGGAGCGACGGGCACCTTGGCGAGCTCTGCCTTGCGTGAGGCCCAGAAGGCGTCGAAGTCGGCCGGAGCCTGACTGGAGACGGGAATCTTATGAGGGTCGACCGCCGCACCGCCCATGGCGGTCAGGCTCACGGGCTTGAGGTCATCGCGCTCACGATACCCGAGGATCCTCACCTGAAGGAAGCCGGGCTCATCGAGCGACCCTTGCACGCTCGCCTTGCCGTCGACGAGCTGGGCGCGTCCTTTGAAGGAGGTCGGGAGTCCGTCCTTCACGATGACCCAGTCGACGGACCCGCCCGCCGGCTTGCCTTTGTCAGTGACGGACAGGCTGAAGGTCACCTTCTCACCGACCTTGTAGGTGGCGTCAGACCGCTCGGCACGGGCGGTCGCCTTGATCTGCCATACGGAGACGGTCTGCTTGGGGGACTGGGCGGAGGCGGTCGCGAAAACGAACGCCGCCAACAGGAGAGGCATCAGGCGGGGCATGGCATCCGTGTAGCCAAGCCTCCGCCGTCGGTCAACGGCCTACGTCACTTCGTCGCCTTGGATTTATTCTTCGGGTTCTTGCCGGCCTTGGGCTGAGGAGAACGCTTGATGATGCTGATCTCGGCGTCGTTCCTGAGGTCGGGCCCGGGCGTGGTGCGTCCGGAGGCGACGGCCTTTTCCAATGCGGCCTTCATCGCATCGACGCGTTCCTTCTGCGGCTCGGCAAGGTTACGGGTCTCACCCAGGTCGGACGCGAGGTCGTAAAGCTGGAACGACGGAAGGCCCTGCTCCTCCTTGGATCCGGGCCGGGGCGCGCTCCAGCCGCCGGAACCGGCGCAGAGGGACAGTTTCCAGGCTCCGTCGCGGATGGCGAAGCTGCCGTTGATGGAATGGCTGATGATGGACCGACGGGGACTGGGGACGCCTGCATCGGCAAGGACCGGCGCGAAGCTGAAGCTGTCCTCGCCCTGCCCTTCGGCCGGCTTGGCGCCGGTGATCTCGGCGAAGGTGGCGAAGAGGTCGATCTGACCGACGAGCTGAGGGGCGACGCTTCCCGCCTTCACCGCGGCGGGCCAGCGGAGGACGAATGGCACGCGATGTCCGCCCTCGAAGATGTCAGCCTTGTGGCCGCGCAGCACGCCGTTGGGCTGGTGGCCCTTGGCCTGGAGCTCCTCGATCTTCGCCGCCGGAGAGCATCCGTTGTCGGAGGTGAAGACGATCAGGGTGTCGCGCTCGATTCCGTTCTGACGGAGGGCGTCGAGGATCTTCAGGATGTCCGCGTCGACCTGCTTCACGAAGTCTGCGTAGGCATTGATGCCGCTGCTGCCCTCCCACTGCTTGGTGGGGACGACAGGGGTGTGCGGCGCCGCGAGGGGAACGTAGGCGAAGAAGGGCTTGCCGGCCTTGGCGTCCTCAGCCCGCTCGCCGATGTAACGGATGAGGCGGGTGGTGAGCGATGGCTGCACGTCGACCGCCTCGAAGCTCGGTCCGGCAGGTCCGGTGCGCAGCCAGGTCTTGGTCGCAGTGGCGGCCTCGGTGGCCTTGCGCCCTTCGATCCAAACGAAGGGCGGCATGTCCAGGGAGGCGCTGATGCCGAAGAACTCGTCGAAGCCGCAGTCGAGGGGGCCGCCCTTCACCTCACCGGACCAGTCGACCTGCGAGGCGTTGTCCGGGGACTTGGCGTAGTTGCCGCCGTCGTCGGCGTAACCGTCCCCCTTCAGGGGCCAGCTCACGCCAAGATGCCATTTTCCGAACATGGCGGTGCGGTAGCCGGCCGACTTCAGCAGGTCCGCCAAGGTCTGCCGCTCAGGGGCGATCAGCGGCGGTGAAAATCCTCCCAGGACGCCGCTCTGCAGACGGGTGCGCCAGTGGTAGCGGCCGGTCAGCAGCGAGTAGCGGGTCGGGGTGCAGACGGACGACGAAGTGTGCGCGTCGGTGAAGCGCATGCCTTCGGCGGCGAGCCGGTCGAGCCCGGGCGTCGCGATCTTCGACGCCGGATTGTTGGCGGCGAAGTCCCCGTAGCCCTGGTCGTCGGCCAGGATGACGATGATGTTGGGCCGCTGCGGGGCGGCGAAGGCGGCCGCGGCCAGCAGGGATGCGAGCAGGTGTTTCATGGGAAATCAGGGCTGGGTCCAGGCGCGTTCCATCTCGCCGGCGATGACGATGGGCGACTTGTGACGGCTGGAGGTGACGCGAGCGCGGACGTAGAGTTCGTCACCCTTGAACTTGTAAGTGGCTCGCACGCCCTTGGAGGATTGGAGGACACGGCCGACATCAACGGAGTAGCGTCGGGTGACGTGCAGGACCTCGCCCTTGTCGTCCTTCACGGGTTCGCTGCGGTGGTCGTAACCCTTGCGGGTGCCGATGAACTCGACGGTGTACTGCAGGCCGGGCTCGGGATCGACTTCGACGGTGAGTGAATCGGCCGTGCGCACGACATCCTTGAGCGTGACGCCGGTCGAGCAGTAGAAGTCGCCCTTCTCGATGGCGGCCACGAGGGCGTCAGGGGTGAGCTCGGCGGCGCGCACCATGACCCAACCGCGTCCGGTCACGCTGGACTTCAAGTTCACGCGGTCAGGCTGGATGTGGTAGTTGTGCGAATCATCGGTCGCCAGGCCGAACAGGGCGGGCTGGCCGAGGCGCCGCCGCTCGGCAAGGATGATGTCCCACATGCGCTCGGTGGAGGCATGCACGGCGTCGCCTTCGTTGTAGACGGTGGGATGGCCGTTGTAGACCTCGAAGAAACGCTGTTGGTCCACCTGCAGGATCTCCTCCGCGGTGACGGCCCACCTGAAGTTGGGATGGTTGAGGTGGGCGAACATGGGCCGCCCGGTGGCGGCGCGCTGCGCCCGCACGGCACCGAAGGCGTGACGCATCGCCGCCACGATCCCCTGCGAGGTCGAGGTGTCGATCGTCTTGTCCGGCAGGATCGGGTCACGCAGGTTGGTCACGTTGACATGCACGCGGGGGTCGGTGCTCTCGATGGAGGGAATCATGAGGAATCGGCCGGCCTCGCCGAAATCCGCCTGCAGCTCGTCGAAGGTCTTCAGGCGGATCTCCCGGGCGTCACCCTCGCCGCGCACCTTCACGCGGTCGGCCGGGAAGGCGGCGAGATACTTCTCGGCGATCTCCTTGCCGCCGCGACGCTTGGCCGGGATGAACCACTTCTCACCCTGCTGCATCACGTTGTGGTCGGAGAGGGCCAGAAAGTGGTAGCCGTTGTCCTTGTACCATCGGGCGACGGAATCCGGAAAATCGTCGCCATCGCTCCAGAAGGTATGCGTGTGCAGGTTGCCCTTGTACCACCGAGGGGCGGGCTCGGCGGAAAGGAGGACGGAGGACAGCAGGGCGCAAAGAAGCGCGAACGGCTTGTGGGGCATGCCGGAAGCTACCCTGCCCGCCCGATGCCTGCCAATCGAAAGTTCCCCGGACGGGAGTTTCCCCTTCCCTCATGGCCTCGTTCGCTTATCCGTCACATCCAGTCATTTCCCGATGTCCCCCCTCGAACTGCAGAAGACCATCTCGCACGGACTGCTCTCCTTCCCGGTGACGGATTTCGACGCATCCGGAGACTTCCGTCCGTCGACCTACGCCAAGCGACTCGAGTGGCTGGCGCCCTATGGAGCGACGGCCCTTTTCGCCGCGGGCGGCACGGGAGAGTTCTTCTCTTTGGAGCCGAAGGAATATTCGGAGGTCATCCGCACGGCGGTCCAGACCTGCCAGGGCAAGGTGCCCATCCTCGCCGGTGCCGGCGGTCCCACCCGTCTGGCCATCCAGTATGCGCAGGAAGCCGAGCGGCTCGGCGCCAAGGGCATCCTGCTGCTGCCGCACTACCTCACCGAGGCGAATCAGGACGGCGTGGCCGTCCACGTCGAACAGGTCTGCAAGTCGGTCAAGATCGGCGTGGTGGTCTACAACCGCAACGTCTGCCGCCTGCAGCCGCATCACCTGGAGCGTCTCGCCCAGGCCTGCCCCAACCTCATCGGCTACAAGGACGGCATCGGCGAAGTCGAGCTGATGGTCTCGATCCGCCGCCGGATGGGCGACCGCTTCAGCTACCTCGGCGGCCTGCCCACGGCCGAGGTCTACGCCGCCGCCTACAAGGCGATGGGCGTGCCGGTCTACTCCTCCGCGGTCTTCAACTTCGTGCCCAAGATGGCGATGGAGTTCTACCGGGCGGTGGCGGCGGACGACCATGCGACGCAGAACCGGCTGCTCGACACGTTCTTCCTGCCCTACCTCGAGATCCGCAACCGCTCGGCGGGCTACGCGGTCAGCATCGTCAAGGCCGGAGCCCGTCTGGCCGGACACGACGCGGGCCCGGTCCGCGCCCCGCTCACGGAGCTCAAGGCCGACGAGGTCGAACGGCTGGCGGCGCTGATGTCCAAGCTCGGACCGCAGTGAGCCGGACCGGCGACCAGTCCGCGCTGGCCTCGGCCGTCTCAAAGGCGAAGTGGCGGCTGCTCCCGCTCTTCGTGGTGATGTTCATCGTCAACTACGTCGACCGGGTGAACGTCAGCTTCATCAAGCCGCAGCTGGAGGCCAGCCTGGGCATCGGCGCCACGGCCTACGGGATCGGAGCGGGGCTGTTCTTCTGGGGTTACGCGCTCTTCGAGGTGCCCGCCAACGTGGCGTTGGAACGGCTCGGCGCCCGTCGCTGGCTGACGCTCATCGCGGCGGTCTGGGGCGCGCTCGCCGCGCTGCTGGCCTTCGTCCGGGACGCGGACGAATTCTACGCGCTGCGCTTCCTGCTCGGCGCCGCCGAGGCGGGGTTCTTCCCCGGCGTGGTCTACTACTTCACGCGCTGGTTCCCCTCGTCGGAACGCGGACGCGCCATGGCGATCTTCCTCAGCGGCTCGGCGATCGCCTCGGTCATATCAGGTCCGCTCTCGGCCGGGCTGATGAGCATCGAAGGGATGGGGCTGCACGGCTGGCAGTGGATGGTGCTCATCGAAGGCGTGTTCTCGGTCGGCATGGCCGGAATCCTCTGGGTCTGGCTCGATTCGCTGCCGGCGGAGGCGCGCTGGCTCAACCCGGAGGAGCGTCAGGCGCTTTCCTCGGCGGTGGAGTCGGAGCGCGCGGCCGCCATCACCCGCCCCAAGGCGGGCCTGGGCGAACTGCTGCTCGACGCGAAGCTGCTCTTCTTCTGCTGGGTCTACTTCGCGATCCAGCTCACGATCTACGCGGTGACCTTCTGGCTGCCGGAGATCATCCGGGGCATGGGCGGTCTCTCCAACATGCAGGTGGGGCTTTACAATTCGATCCCCTGGCTGATCTCCATCGCGGGGATGTATCTCTTCGCGGTGGCCGCCGCGCGCCGTCCGGGCCAGCAGGGCTGGGTGGCGGTCGCGCTGACGGTCGCCGGGCTCGGCATGTTCGCCGCCACGCTCGGCGGACCGGTCGCAGGATTCGTGTGCATCTGCGTCTCGGCGCTGGGCTTCAAGTCCGCGGCCTCGCTGTTCTGGCCGATCCCCCAGAAGGAGCTGGATCCGCGCGTGGCGGCGGCCGGCATCGCTCTCATCAATTCGCTCGGCAATCTCGGCGGCTTCTTCGCCCCCACGGCCTTCGGTTGGATCAAGGAGACGACGGGCAGCGTGACCTGGGGCCTCCACGGCCTGGCCGCCTCGTCCTTGCTCACGGCGGCGCTGGTCCTGTTCGTCCGCTTCCGTCGCGCCTGAAATCTTCCCACCCGATGTCCACCCAGCTCATCCGCTCCATCCGCGTCGTGCCGGTCGCCGGCGAGGACAGCATGCTTCTCAATCTCAGCGGCGCCCACGGGCCGTTCTTCACGCGCAACGTGGTGCTCATCACCGACGACTCGGGCCGCACGGGCGTCGGCGAGGTCCCGGGCGGGGAGAAGATCCGACAGACGGTCGAGGAGGCCGCCCCGATGCTCATCGGTCGTCCGGTGGCGGAATACGGCCCGCTGCTGGACGAGGTCTCGGGCAAGTTCGGCGACCGTGACGCGGGCGGACGTGGCCTGCAGACGTTCGACCTGCGGGTGACGATCCATGCGGTGACGGCGCTGGAATCGGCGCTTCTCGACCTCCTCGGCCAGGCCCGCGACCTGCCGGTGGCCGCGCTGCTCGACGATGGCGGGATGCTGCGCCGGAAGGTGCTGGCGCTGGGCTATCTGTTCTACGTGGCGGACCGTCGCAAGACGACCCTTCCCTACCGGGACGAATCCGGCTCGACGGTGGCGTGGCATCGGCTGCGCAACGAGGAGGCGATGACGCCCGAAGCGATCGTGCGTCTGGCCGAGGCGACGCAGGAGCGCTACGGTTTCCAGGACTTCAAGCTGAAGGGCGGCGTGCTGGCCGCCGACGCGGAAGCGGACGCGGTCCGGGCGCTCCATGCCAGGTTCCCGAAGGCCCGGGTGACGCTCGACCCCAACGGGGCCTGGTCACTCGAGGAGGCTGTCCGGGTGGGCACGCAGCTCAAGGGGGTGCTCGCCTATGCGGAAGACCCCTGCGGCGCGGAGAACGGACGCAACGGGCGCGAGGTGATGGCCGAATTCCGCCGTCGGACGGGACTGCCGACGGCCACGAACATGGTCGCGACCGACTGGCCGCAGCTGCAGGACGCGCTGCGGCTCAAGGCGGTGGACATCCCGCTGGCCGACCCGCACTTCTGGACGATGCGCGGCTCGGTGAAGGTCGCGGCCACCTGCAAGGAGCACGGGCTGACCTGGGGCTCGCACTCCAACAACCACTTCGATGTCTCGCTGGCGATGTTCACGCACGTGGCGGCCGCCGCTCCGGGCGAGGTCACGGCCATCGACACGCACTGGATCTGGCAGGAAGGGCAGCGCATCACGAAGGAGCCGTTGCGCATCGTGGACGGGCATCTGACGGTGCCGGAACGTCCGGGCCTGGGGGTCGAGATCGACGAGGCCAGGCTGGAGGCCGCGCATCAGGCCTACCGGCGTCTGCCGGGCGGCTCACGCGACGACGCGGTCGCGATGCAGTTTCTCATCCCGGGCTGGAAGTTCGACCCGAAGCGGCCCTGTCTGGTCCGCTGAGGCTCAGCGGAGGTCCCGCTCGAGCAGTCGATAAGCCCGATCACGCATTTCGTCGGGGAAGTCGTGCTCGCAGTCGGGATGCTCGACCTGAAGGGCTTCCCCGGCCCCGAAGAGCGCATAGACGGGACGCGCCGCGGCGGCGACCTTGTCGACGCTGCGCCAGCGGAAATTGGAATCACGCAAGGGGGCCACGATGAGCACCGAACGCGGTGCAAGGGTCGCGACGATCTCCGAGAAGTCGAAGGGGATGTCCTCCAGACGGCCGGCATATTCGGCCATGCGGGGCATGTAACGGGTCTGGCACCAGCCCTTGCCGGACTTCCAGACTTCCGGCCTGGCGTCATAGTAGTCGACATACTGGTCGAGGCCGCAGCTGGAGACGACGGTCTTCACGCGGGGGTCGAAGGCCGCGAGGTAGACCGCGTTGTGCCCGCCCAAAGAATGCCCGATGGCTCCGTAGGCACCCGGTTTGACATACGGGAGGGAGTCGAGCAGATCCAGGCCGCGCATGTGGTTCCACACGGCCATGACGGTGCCTCCCGCATGGCCGAGCGAGGCGGGCTGCTGCTGGTAGGAGGCAAGCAAGGGATAGGCGGGCGAGAGGGTCACGAACCCGCGCTCAGCGAGTTCGGCGGCATACTGGCGGTTGGCTTTGCCGCCGAGGCCGACCACGACGCCGACGCCGACCTTGTCGTCGGTGGGATGCAGGCAGAGCACGGCCGGCGCCCTGGGGGCGTCCTTCATGAGCGCAGCCTTGGGGATGCAGAGGTAGGCAGGCACGCGCGCATTGCCGCTGGCGACGTAAGTGATCCTGCGCCTGACATAGGTGCCCATGTCGTCCTCCTTCTCGACTTTCACGTCGAACGGGCTGCGTCGGGTGGGATTGGGCAGGGCTCCCATGACGGACTGCATGCTGCGCAGGATCTCGCTCCTGCGGTCACTCCATTGGGAGGTGTCCTTGACGGGCAGGACCGCGCCGTCGACGCGTCGAAGGAGCATCTGGTCGCGCGGAAGTCTGGCCTGTGACTCCGTCCTTCGCAGGTCGAGACGCGCCACATGGGCCTCGTTGCCCGAACCCGGCGCGACGGCCGGGATGGTGCCGAAATGCGCGGTGCCGCCGAAGGCCCCGGCGACGTAAAGTCCGCCCCGCGCGTCGCAGGCGGCGACATAGGCGTTGTCGCCGAGGAGTCCGCCGGCCTGGTTGATCCAAGCAAGGTCCCCCTTGGGCGAAAGCTTGGCCACGAAGATGTCCACGGAGCCTCGGCTTAGGAAGGTCCGGCCGAAGGCGACGGATTCGGCGCCGGACTCTCCGGTGACGTAGCAGGCGCCGGAGCCGTCGGTGGCGACGCCGAGGACGTAATCGACGGCCGGCCCGTTCAGGGTGCGGCTCCACTGCAGCTCGCCGTCGGCCGAGTAATGGCAGACGATCCCGTCGCTGTCCTCCGGCTTGAACGACCGGTGGACGTCCTTCCCGACCTCCGCCCTGCCCTTGTACATCCCGACCGCCCAGACGCGGCCCTGAGAATCGCAGGTGACCTCATGGAAGAGGTTGCTGGGCGCGCCGGGATGGACGGCGGTCCAGAGGGCCTCGCCTTCCGGTGACAGCTTGGCCACGAAAGCCGACGTGCCCTGGGGCCCGGAAATGGCTCGGCCTGCGAAATCTCCGGCTCCACGGACGAGACCGGCGATGACGATCCGGCCCTGCCCGTCGACGGCCACGCCATGGGCGGACGCACCGCTGAGGCCCTTGGAAACCCGCACCCATCTGAGCTCCCCGTCAGGAGAATATTTGGCGCAGAAGAGGCCGGCCGACTTCCCGGTGCCCACCTTGCGTCCGCCGATGTCGGCCTCGCCGACCAGGGCTCCCGCGATGATGACGTCGCCCGAGGGATCCACGGCGACGCCATGGCCGTAGTCGTAACCCTTTCCGCCAAGGGTTCGGACCCAGCGGACGGCGCCTTCCGCGGAATAGCAGGCCAGGTAGGCGTCGTAGTCTCCGTTACCCTTCACTTCGACGTCACCGAAACGCGCGGTCTCACCTTGGAAGTGTCCGGTGACATAGACGTCGCCCCCGCGCCCCACGGCCACCCCATAGGCGCGGTCGGTCTTGGATCCGCCGGAGAGACGCGTCCACTGCGGTACGCCTTGGGGTGACAGCTTGGTCAGGAAGGTGTCGTACTCGCCCAGCCCGGCGACGACTTCCTTGCCGAAGGTGACTTCACCGAATGACTCCCCCGCGATGTAGACCGAGCCGTCCGGACCGACCGTCAACCCGCGAACCTTGTCGCTGCGCAGGCCGCCTCCGGAGGCCACCCAGTCGAAGGACGCGGGGCTCGGCACGGATTGCGCCGGCAGGTTGGTCGCAAGGACGAAGGCGACGATGAGCGCGGTCGGACGCAGGGGCATGGCCGCATGCTGGCATGTCGGGCGGCGCCGCCAACATCGGAAGCGAAAAGTGCCCTGCTCCGACAGGTTCGGAGACTCAGCGCAGGACCGATTTCAGGAAATCGCGGATGACCCGGCGGGATTCCTCGGAGTCGAACTCCTTGCCGCCATGGCCGGCCCCGTAGACGGGCTGATAGACGGAGAATACTCCGACCGCACGGAGGCGGTCGTGCAGTCGCTGGCTCTGGTCGATGGGCACCTGGGCGTCCTTGTCACCATGCATGATTAGGAACGGAACGTCGCCGGCCGAGGCCAGATGCAGGGCGCTGGCGGACTTCGCCAGGGCGGGCCTGTCCATCACGACCCCTCCTAGCAGCAGAGCCCCGTTGGCCTTGGCGAGGTCCTCGCGTGTGCGACCTTCAGACAGGACGTTCGGCGGCATGGTGAGCAGGTCACTCGGGCCGTACCAGTCAATCACCGCGCGGATGCGGTCCTCGGGCTCGGCATCGGCCGTGCCCAGGACGGAGACCAGATGCCCGCCGGCGGATCCGCCCCAAGCCACGATGCGTTTCGCGTCGATGCCATATTTGTCGGCGTTGACCTTCAGCCAGCGCACGGCCGCCCGGAGGTCCTCCAGCTGGGCCGGCCAGCGATGGGCGGGGATGAGACGGTAATTCATGCTGGCGATCACGTAGCCCTCGGGAGCCAGCCAGACCGCCGGACAACGGTCCTTGCTGCCCGCCTTCCACCCGCCGCCATGCACCCAGAGGATGACCGGCAGCCGTCGCTTGGGGGCGTCTGCCGGCAGGTAGAGGTCGAGCTTCAGCGTCTCTTCGCCCGGCGTCGAGTAGACCAGATCCTTGGCGAGCTTCACGCCCTCGGGCAGCACGGGCGCCTTCTGGGCGAAAGCGACGACGGCGAGTAGCAGGGGCAGCAAGGCGCGCATGGGAGATGCCTAGACGTTCCTATTGTCGTGTGGAAACAAAAAGGGCCGGCGCGGGGCCGGCCCTTTCGGCTCAGGCGGCGCTCACTTGAGCAGCTCGGCCGCCTCAGGATGGTCCTTCAGGAAGGCCTCCTTCTGTTCGGCGCTCATGCCGTCGAGCTTCTCCTTCAGGCGGGCCTTCATCTGCTCCTTCTGTTCGGGCGTGGCCTTCTCGAGGCGTTCCTTCATGCGCTCACGGAGCTTGTCCTTCTGTTCCGGCGAGAGGTCGGCGACCTTCTCCTTGGCGCGGCTCTTAAGCTTCTCCTTCTGCTCGGGCGTGAGGGATTCGATCTTCTCGCGCGCCTTGCCGAGCTTCTCCTTCAGTTCCGGATGCTTCTCGAGGAACTCCTTGCGCTCTTCGGGGGACATGTCGGCGAGTTTCTTGCGAAGTTCGGGCGAAGGGCCGGGGCGGTCGCCTTCACGGAGCTTGGCCAGCTTCTCCTTCAGTTCGGGATGCTTTTCGAGGAACTCCTTGCGCTCCTCGGGGGTCATGCCTTCGAGCTTCTTGCGGAGTTCGGACAGGTCGGGTCGGCCGGGACGTTCGGCGCCGGGCTTTCCTTCCGGACGTCCGGGACGTCCTTCAGGGGCGGCGGCGAGCGAGGCGGCGGCGATCAGGAGCAGTGCGGTGAGTTTCATGGCTGCAGATGGAACCCCGTTCGGGTTCGGAAAGTTTCCCTGCATTTTAGACTATGGACGAACGGCATGGCTCCCCATGGTTAAGCCATGCTGACACGCCTGCTCCTGCTTCTGGCCCTGCCCCTGGTCGCCGCCGACCCCGGCAAGGTCCTTTTCATCGGCAACAGCTACACTGGGACCAACGGACTCCCCAAGGTCTACGCCGAGATCGCCAAGTCGGCCGGCAGGCCCGTCAGCAAGGTGGCGGCCTCGCATCCGGGAGGACGGACGTTGCAGCACCACCTGACGATCAAGGGCACGCTCGACCTGATCGACCAGGGCGGGTGGGACGTGGTCGTGCTCCAAGGCCACAGCCAGGAAGCGGCCCTCTCGGAGACCGACCCGACCAGGCGAACATCCTTCCTCGGCTCCGCCAAGGTCCTCTGCGAAAGGATCCGCAAGGGCAGCCCGGATGCGCGCATCGTGCTCTACCAGACCTGGGCGAGACACGCCGACCTCTGGCAGCCCGGCAAGGCACGTGAGCTTGCGCTCTCCTTGGGCAAAGATCCGCCTGAGATGCAGAGCCGCATCAACCGTTGGTATGCAACGGTCGCCAAGGAGGAGCGCTGCGAAATCGCGCCCGTCGGCGCCGCTTGGGCGCTCAATTACGCGTCCAAGGAACCGCTGCGCCTCCACACCGCTGACAACTCCCACCCCGCCTTCGCCGGAACGTATCTCGCCGCGCTCGTCATCTTCGGCCGCACCCACGGACTGCCCAAGGAGACGGCGGACTGGAAAGGCGACGCCAAGGGATCCGTCGACGACGCCACGGCCGCGCGTCTTCTTTCCTACGCGGCCGCGGCGCTCGCACGCTAGCGCTTCAGCCCGAGCTCAGCAGGATGCCGCCGCAAAAGCTGTAGCCGGCCTTCTCGACGCGGACGCCTTCTTCCGCTTCGTGCCAGTTGCGGGTTTCGCGCCGGACCTCGCTCACGATTGAGCAGCAGCGGAGGGCGAGCCGCCGGATCCTCTGCCGCACCTTGACGCGCTTCTGCGCGCCCCAGAGCGGAGCGGATTCGATGAGTGCCACCACCGTGATCAGGAGCAACGTCAGCGCCGGGCCAAGAGACGCGTAGTTCATGCAGATGGAACAGTACCACGGAGGGTAGGTTTCTTATTTAGGGTATAAAGCCCAATGATGACCTTTTTACCCTATCCCCCTTCGCCCCGTCCCTCCCCTGTCCCTACTGCATCACTTCCCTCAGCTTTGCACAGGCCGCAGGCCGATTTGCACCTTTGCACAATCTCCTGCCCCTGTCCCTGTCCCTCGCAGCCCCGCTGCGCCCTTGTCCCTGCCCCTGCCCCTGTCCCTGTCCCTACCACATCGCTTCTCTCACCTTTGCACCTTTGCACAGGCCGTTGGCCGGTTTGCACCTTTGCACAATCTCCTGCCCCTGCCCCTGTCCCTCGAAGTCAGTCCCCTCGCGGCGGCTCCGCCGCCGCGTCACTCCCACCCCTCCCCGAACCAGCCGGCCCCGACGACTTTGCCGGGCAGGAATACGGACGGGGGCTCGCGGACGTCGATGAGCGCCCAGTCGGGCAGCTTGGGGGTCTGCAGGGCGTTGGTAAGGTCGCTGCCCTGGCGGAAGGTGTAACTGCTGTTGAGCACGACATACCGGTCCGGGGCCTCAGGGTTGGGGTAGATCAGCACGGGCACGTGATGGGCCGCCTCCGCGGCCTGCCCGCACAGTCGCACCCCGCCGTTCTCCCATCGCACGGGCAGCTTGTCCGCGAGACGCGCGATGACGCGGTTCGACCCGGCGTCGCCCCAGAGGATGAGGTTGGCCGAAGCGGCCAGGGCCGGGGTCACGTCGACATCGTCGACGACCCTGACCTCTCCGCGGAAGTTCACCTTCCATTTACGGATGGCCAAGGCCATCTCCCGGTTCACCCAAGCTTGAGTCGCGGGATGGGCGGATTTGCCAGTAGGACGCACGAAGACGAAGGCGTCCATGAAGGCGTCGTCGATCGGACCCTGCAGTCCCGGGCGCTTCCGGTGCCCCACCGCCGTCATATTAAGGGTACGGGGGTCGGCCCACTTGCCGCCGACTTTGATGAAGCGGAGGGCGCCGTTGAACTCGGCTCCGTCGATGACGACGGTCAAAGACCCCTGCTTGGTCCAGGCGGCCGGAGGGGTCAGGGTCAGTCGGGTCACTCCCTTGGTCACGACCTCGATGCGCCTGGAGTCGGTCCTTCGGGCCTCCACGATCGCGAGCTCCCAGTGCTTCTCAAGCCCCTCGACCCTCACCCAGTCGACCTCGGGGTATCGGAGGCTGAAGGTGGCCAGCCTGACGGACTCCGGCGCGGAGGGCCGGCCCTTGATGGCCGCCGCGTCGACCAGGGCATCGAGCTGCTTCTTCACCTCTGGGTGATACTTGTGTCCGGTCTTGGGGCCGACCAGCTCAGGGATCTCGAAGCCGGCCGCCTTGGCCGCGGCCATCATCTTCTGCCCCTGCCAGCGGGCCGGGTCCTCATCGCCGCAATACAGATAGACCGGCCGGTTCGCCAGGTTGAGCACGACCCCTGGGACGTCATACAGCCGGAACATCTTCCTCTCCCACTCGGTCGGCGGGGTCCGGCCTGGAGCGTCGACCTTGGCATATTCGGTCGTCTCCACGAACCCGGCTCCGGGGGCCACCACCGCCCACTTGCTGATATGATGGGCGCCGAGCTGCCAGGCGCCGGCCCCGCCCATGGAGAATCCCCGGAGGGCGACGTGATCGCGGCTCAGTCCGTACTCGGCGACGGCGTGGTCCATGGCCTCCAGCACCTCGGTCTCCCCGGCGAACTTGTAGGCGTTACAGAACCGTCCGTAGACCGAGAGGGTCACCGTCCTGGGCGGGGTGCCGAGGGTCTTGGGCTGCTTGATGTACTGCCCCAGGAAGGCCAGTTCGGTCAGGGTATCGCTCCGCCCATGGAGCCAGATGTCCAGTCGACCCCCTTGGGCGGGTCGGTCAGTCGGTACGGCGACCGCATAGGGCTGGATGGAGCCGTCGATCTTCGACCGGTAGGCGCGGATAACCACCCCCGTCGCCTGACGCCAAGGAGTCTGCTCCTTGCGCAGGGCGTCCAGCCGGCTTCGCCCTTCGGCCAACAGCGCCTGGGCGTCATTGAGCTGGGTCGGCTTGTAGACCTCGTCCAACTCCAAGGCCCAGCGGACCGCCTTGGCGAAGATGGCCACGTCGGGGGCATATTTGCGGGCAGTTCCCTCCTTCTGACCCCCTGAGCCGAGCAAACTGGCCAGATCGGACTCCAGTTTGGCCGCTCCATCGAGCAGCTCCTTCCTGTCCTTGTCGGCCACCTTGATGCCAGGAGGCGGACTCTTGGCATTCTGGTCCTGTCCTAGGAGCAACGGGGCTGAAAAGAGCAGACCGACGACAATCAACAGACAGCGGGGCGACATATCTCGAACCTATCCCCGTTCGCCCACCCGTCCAGCCTCCTCAGGCGCGGTCTCGCCGCACTGGTAGGGCTGACCGCCCTCGGTCAGCCGATCAACCGCCTCCCTGCCCCTGTCCCTGCCTCTGCCCCTCGCAGCGCCGCTGCGCCCTTGTCCCCGTGTCACCGTGCCCACGTGTCCCCTCACGGCGGCTCCGCCGCCGTGCATCACCTCCTCTAATCGTCCGCACGCGGACACTGCATCCGTCTAATCCTTACAGATGGGTCATCTGGGCCGTTGCCCGGCGGATGGGAAAGGGACATTCTAAAACATTCCATAAATAAATCATCCACCGCATCAGACACCTCATCACGCCCATGTTCCGCCCCCTTTTCTTCGTCTTTTCCGCCATCCTCCTGATCCTCGCGGCCCGCGCGGGCCAGAACGTGTTCATCGTGAACTAAAAAGGATCACCACCCGGACATCCGCACGATGAAAAACGTGGCCAATAAAAATTCAGGCAGGTTCCGCATCTGGCTTTACCTGAGCATCGCAGGCATTGTTTCAATCTCAACGATTGCGCTGACATCCGATTCGCTCCGGAACGCATACCGCAGGTCGATAGGCGAGAAGGCCGAGCCCGATGAGTTCGAACGGACCACTTTCACGAACCTCTACGAGGAGAACCAAAAGGCGAATAGCTGGACATATTTTGATGCCTGGAATTCAGCCACCTACAAACAGTCCGACGAAGAGCGCAAGGAAGAGGAAGCGCTGCACCATTTCTACTACCCTGAGCAACTTTCACGCACATGGAAGCCGAGCTGGGAGTGGAAGTACGTCAGGAGAGGCGACATCGCACTTGTTGCCGTACTGAAGACGAGTTTTGAAAGAGAGTTTTATAACGCGTTCAAAGGCACCTACAACAGTCAGCAGGGGGTAGAACCCGACAAGGAGCTGATCGTGACTGAAGTCATTAGCCGGCTGTTTGAAGACTTGGGCAGGACGGGTAAGCCGAATGCCAGGGAAATCGTCGAGGAGATTTCAGCCCAAGTCACAGCCCACTACGCAAGGCAACGAAATGAGGGCAATACTTGGTACTTCCCTCACAAGGAAGCAGCACCCAGCCTACTTCTCCCCTTCTCCAGCAAGAAGTCTTCAACAGAATTGCTGAGAGGCGGAGTTATTTCCTGGGACAACGCCGTCTCATCCATCCCTGAGGCCTACGCACTTTACTTCAGATCACTGACGGAAGAAAGAGCTCGGGCCATCGGCCTGATGCAGGAGCTGATTGAGCTGGATTCAGAGTATGCGAACAAGCTCAGGGCCCTGGCAAGATATCGCAGGGCGAGGCTTTTGATGAACCTGGAGGATTGGGACATCATTTCCGATGACGAAGCCAAGGAGCGCATTAGGCTGATCAAGCGGGACCTTCGTGCAGTCCCTGAACTTGTCGAAAGGGGCGCGCTCAATCCGCAGAGAATCTCCGAATCGTCACCCTATTGGATAGCCTACTCAGAATCGATGCTCCTGAGACCTGACCGCCTGCTCCGGATCGGTGAGGCGGATTTCCCATCCGCATTCCGGACGTACCTGTCGATGCCCCAGATCGGAGCGGGCAACGCCTATAACTCGAGCCTTCGGCTTGCGCACAGGATCGCTTCCAGCCGAGAAGTCGTCAAATGCGCATCGGACCCGCTCCTTCGCGAACTCATCACGATCTATTATGCATCCAGCCTGAAATGGGTGGATTTCGAAAGCGAACTTAAGGAGAAGGCCCATTCGGAACTGGTCGCGCTTTGGCTGGACGCCCTCGAATCCGAACCATCGGCAAAAGGCTTCAGTCCTGCCAAGATCGCACTGCTCCAGCAACGCATAGGTCGCTGGGATGAATGCTTCCGAACGGCCGGCACCCTTGAACCCGGAGATCCCCTGCGGTCCTTGCTCAGATCCCGGTGCGTGCTGCGAATGAGGGGGGACCTGAAGCTTGCACGCAAGATACTGGATGCGGGTCTGGGCATGGGCTCCCCGGAGTTCGATCAGCCTCGATGGAGCGAGAAAGCCCACAAGTCGCCCGCCGAGGAGAGCGTCTTCGTCAACCTTTCCGACCCTGGCGCCATCCGTGCGAGAGTCGAAGGCGAACGCGCTTTGATGGCCCTGAGTCAGGGCGAGTTCAGCGTCGCCTACGTCGGATTTCACAGGAGCGGCGCGCAGCCCGAGACGGAGTACGTCGGCGAGTGCCTGCTGAGCACGGATGAGCTAAGGAGTTCCGTGCTCTCCATGGGCGCATCCGAAATCAAGGATACGACCTTCATCCATCCGTATTACCGGAAAGAACTGAATCCCATGGAACATTTGATCTCGCGGCTGTTCCGTGACGGCAGAACCCGAGAGGCCTTGGCACTCATGGACGAACGGCTCAGGAACAGAACGGAGCTACTACTGAAACTGATTGCCATGGGCGAAGACGAAGGCCTTGAGCGCCGGTCAAGGGCCTCCGCATACTGGCGCGCGGCCTGCCTGTCAGAACTTATTGGCCGGCGGCTTTTCCGTTCTCCCGTCGGCCCTGATCACAGTGGTACGTGGCAGATACCCTATGATTTCCTGCCTTGGGTAAGATACTCTCAGGCATGCTCAGAGAGTAAAACTTACGGTGATGAGAAGCCCCCCAAACTGGACGCGCCCATCATGTACTTGGAGGAATTGGAGAAAGCTGAAAGACAACGTGCCCAAGTCCTGATTCGGGTCACACGTCCAGAGGCCGAGCGACTGTCGCAGTGGATGAACGTACACCTGACAAGAAGCCATCTGTTTGAAAGGGATCCGTTCTACGAACGGTCCAGATTGGCACTGAAGGCCGTCCAACTGCTTCCTGATAATGATCAGAAGGGGGCACAAATCCTGCAGTATGTGGGCCGACATCTGAAATTCGACGATCCCAAAGGAGCCCAGCCCGCATACCGGATCCTGGCTACGCGGTTCAAGGAAACGACATACGGCAACCACGCTTTCAAACACCGTTGGCTCTCACATGATTTTACTTACCCCGGCCCTTACATCCTGGAGGAACGCTGAGAAACGACTTTGCCTTGGGTAGGGCTGACCACCCTCGGTCAGCCGCTTCCGGCCGCCGGATGGTGGCCGCATGATAGGGGCAAGGCTCTGCCCTTACCCCCCCCTGGCCATCTCACCTTTGCACCTTTGCACAGGCCGTAGGCCGGTTTGCACCTTTGCACCTGAACTGCGCCCCTGCCCACTTGCCCCTTCGCTGCAGCTCCGCTGCGCCCCTGCCCCTGCCCCTCGCGGCGCGGCTCCGTCGCGCCGCGCTCAATACCCCACCACCATGAACTGCCCCTGGCTGACCTGGGCGGCCTCGGTTCCGAGGATCCAGCGCTCGGCGAACTGGTCGCCCCAGGAATCTGACACGGCGATCTCACCGGTGTCCTTGTTGTAGCCGATGATCATGCACATATGCGCGGTGTTGCGGTCGACTTTGAGGGGCTTCTGACCTTTCCGCGACTCCGCGATGGCCTTGCGCCACTCCGCGCCATCGGTGACGCCCTCCCGGGCCTTGGTGCGGGCGTCGGCGATGTCGTTGTATTCCTTGGTGGAGAACATCGCCCACATGATGGGCAGTCCTCGGTCGATGTACTTCGCGACCGAGACGGGATCGGGCTTCATGGTGGGAGCCTCGATCTTGCGCCCCGACCGCATGATGGATTCTTTGGCTCCGGCGGCGATGGCCGTGACGGACGAGCCGCCGCCGGCGCCGGTGTCACCGGCCATGGCGAGGACGTACATGTCCGCCGAGACGCCCATGTAACGCATCACCCGCTCCCAGGTGGCCGGGACGCAGTAGCCCTTGGGTCCCTGATTGACCATCGGGATGTCCTTGAGGATCACGTCCCCGTTCGGACGACGCTCCACTCGCGTCTTGGTCCGGGCGGCCAGCTCGACGTCGCTCACGCGGGACCTGCCGCCGTCATCGGCGGACTTCATCGTCATGATGCGCAGGGCGACGTATTCATCGCGCGGCGAGGCCAGCAGGAAGGCGTGCCCCTGCCAGTCCCAGCGCTTCACCGACTCGCTCGTCAGCCTGCCCTGCCCCACCTTGTCGGACGTCGGCTTGCCGAGCAGCTCAGTGAGCTTGGCGGCGATGACCCGGGCGTCCTCCGCGATCGTCTTCTTGAACTCACGGATCTGCTCGGCCCGCTCGCGGGCCTTCTTGGGGTCGGTCGTCTTGGAATCCACCGCCACCCCGTCGCCCTTGTTGGCGAACATGATGGAGAGCGAGACCGCCTTGCCCTGCTCGACGAGCAGCGCACAGGAATAAGGACGGCAGCCCAGCAGACGCACCGAATCCTTGGCGTAGAGACGGTAGCTGGCGTCCGTCGACGTCTCCGACTCCTGCGGCCAGCCCAGACGTTCCGCGACCCCCTTGCCCTCGTCATCCCAGAGATTGCCGTCCACGAACAGCTCCGCCCCAAGCGCCTGGTTGACCTGAGCCGGCGTCACCTCGGCGTGAAGCGAGGCACCGACCAACAAGAACATGACAAGCGACAGCCGCATACTGATATCCTCTCCCCACCCCCGCCTATTATCAACTCACGATTGCCCGCCCCAATCCCTGCCCATGCCCCTGTCCCTACTGCATCGCTTCCCTCACCTTTGCACCTTTGCACAGGCCGCAGGCCAGTTTGCACCGTTGCACAATCTCCTGCCCCTACCCCCCGCCCTTCGGCGGCCACCCCATCATTCCCATGCTCTATCTTCCATCCTCCATCATCCATCTCTGCCCCTCGCGGCGTGGCTCAGCCGCGACGCGCCTAATCCACATCTAGCTGCCGCTCAAAGAAACGCACCGCCCTGCTCAGTCGGTCCACCGTGTCGATGAGCACCGCCTGGATGACTTCCTCTGAAGGGATGAGATTCTTTCCAGCGATCTGGTGTTCGGAGGACAAGATCAGGCCGTGCCTGAGTTCGATGAAGGCCTTTACGCAGGGGTGGCAGGCGTTGAAACGGTTGATTGTCGCCGGCTTCAGTTCGAAGGCGTTCCCGTAGTGAAGCCCGAGCTTCGTCTGCACCGTCAGGATTTCCGGTGACGCCTTGGCGTTGAATTCCAGCACGAACCTGCGCCCGGCCGACTCGAAATAGAGCCGCGACGGGTCGCCCACCCCGCCGAACTCATAGTCGATGTCATCCGTGAACACCGAGAGCGCCCTTCGATAAGACCGCTCCATTTCCATTTCTGGCGTGAACATACCCGCAGATTACCCAAGCCCTTTCCTGCCTCAATCACCTATCTCTTTGGCCATGACAAAAACGCCCTTTACCCCGTGTCACCTTGCCAGCCCGCCAGCTAACCCTGGTATGCTCCCTGCCGCCTGTCCCTGTCCCTGCCCCTGTCCCTGCTGCATCGCTTCCCTCACCTTTGCACCTTTGCACAGGCCATGGGCCGGTTTGCACCTTTGCACAATCTGCCGCGCCCCATGTCCCCGCGTCACCTTGCCCACGTGCCCCCTCGCGGCGCGGCTCAGCCGCGCCGCGCTACCCAACCTCCCTCTTCAGCTCCTCGAGCAGCGCCGCGCTGGCTCCGTCCACGGCCATGGCGCTGGCCTGCTTGACGGCGCTCTGCTGGGCGTAGTCCTCAAAGATCTTCGACTTGGCCTCCACGAGCGCGACGAGCGCCTCATCGACGGTCTTCTGGGCGATGAGGCGATGAGCGTGGACCTTGCGGGTCTGACCCATGCGTCTGACACGCGCGACGGCCTGCTTCTCGGTGGAGGGCTTGAACTGCGGCTCCATGAGGATGACGACCTGAGCGGACTGCAGGTTGATGCCGAGTCCGCCGGCGTCAATCTGCAGGGCCAGCACGGCGAAGCCTTGCTTGGCTGAGAAGGCGTCGATCATCTTCTGGCGCTCCTCGGTCGGCACGCCACCGTGGATGACCGCACAGCCGGCGGCGATAACGCTGACGTCACCCAGGACCTGAAGGAAGGTCGAGAATACGGCGACCTTCCGACCCTCGTCTTCATACGACTCCAGCAGTTCCCGCAGACGGTCATACTTGGCCGAGTTGCGTTCGCCCTGCCCCACCGTGGCGGCCAGGCGACGCTGCATGAGATGTTCGGGGGCGCTCTCGTAGGCCTGCCTGTCCGCAGGCTCGAGGGGGATGATCTCATCGTTGTGCACCAGATCCGGCAACTCGCTGAGCACGTCGGCCTGGGTCCGTCGCAGATACACGGGCGCCAGCTTGCGCCTGATATCATCGGGCTTGGGCCTGACCTGCCAGAGCAGCTGCTGAAGCAGTTCCTGCAGGTCCGGCTGCGCGGCCGAGACCAGCGTGTGCATCTCAGCCAGTCGGTTCTCGAGGGCCGTGCCCGTCATCAGCACAAGGTGCCTGGCCTTGGCGGAGAGTTTCAACACCGCCTGGGTGCGTTGCGCCTCGGGATTTTTGACCGCATGCGCCTCGTCGACCGCGAGCAAGTCGACCTCGTCGAGCAGATGCACCAGCTTCGAGAGCGTCGCGAAGGTCGTGATGCCGACCCCGCCGCGCGTCTTCCAGAGTGCGACCTCGTCGTCCCGGTCCGGTCCGTGAATCACCGTGGGCGTCAGACCGGTGTGCTTCGCGACTTCCCGCTCCCAATTGATGAGCACGCTGTTGGGGCAGACCACGAAGAACCTGCAGGCCCCAAGGGCGCTCAGATGGCACATCGCACCGAGCACCTGGACCGTCTTGCCCAGACCCATGTCGTCTCCCAGCACCACGCGCTTGCGGCACACCAGATATTGCGCCCCGAACTGCTGGTAGCGTCGCAAGGTCGCAAGCAGCGGCCCCTTCTCAAGCTTGGTCGCCTCGACCTCGGCTGCAATCTCAGCCGGAAGGCCGCCCTGCTCGCCCGGGACCTGCCCAGGCGGAGGAGCCACGGGCAGGCGGGTGGGCAGGATCGACTCCAGCACCGCCACGAAGGCAGCGGCGTTCTGCTCATAGAGCCGGCGGACCTCGTCGACCGAAGGACGCAGACCGGCCTCATACTGACGCAGCAGTGCGGTTTCCTGCTGCACCCAGCTGAGCTCGGCCAGCACGGTGTCATGCTGTTCCAGCAAATGCTGGCGCCACTCCGAAGAGAACAGCAGTCCCGACAAGCCCGTCCCGGCCCTCAGCTGCTCCAGCGCCTGCATCGCCGAAGTCAGCTTGGCATCGGCGGCCTTGATACGCTCGGGGAGATTCCTGACCAGGGCGTCATATCTCGCCACGGCCACCAGCAGCGCCCCGTCGGACGGCCTTGGATTGTCCGGGTCCGGCAGCACCCTCACCTCCGACTTCGCCTCGGCCTTGTATCGGTCACGGGCCGCGATCGCCTCCTCGGCCGTCACGTCCCCCACCCCGCGGATCCGCTGCAGCTGCCAGGCCGTCTTGCCCTCAAGGTCGTAGACCGTGAGCAGACCTCCCCCGCGCAGGGCTCCGGTCCGAACCCCCAGCTTTTCAAGCTCCTCAATCGGCGCCCCCTTGAGGATGGCCGCGACCCCCTCGGCGACGACTGCCTCAGCCCGGGCGAGCACCTCCGCCTGGGCCTGGGCGACCGAGTGGGAGACCGACCTGAGCGAACCCGAGACCCCGGACGCCACCGCATGCGCCCCGCCCGCCCCTGACCGGACCTTGAGGCCCAGCGAGATCGTGCGAATGTATTCGGCCAGCGCCACGTCCTTATGGATGACTAAAACATCAAAAACTCAAACCCAATGGCCGCCTCAGAACTTGGGGAGCCCTGGGATGAGCGCTTCCGCCTGCAAGCGAAGCGTGGCAAGCCATGGACAATCCTTGGCAGCCTCCTTCATGGGTTCGGATTTCATCACCCTGAGCATCAGAGTCAGGGAGCTCTGCAGCTTCTTGGCATCGACGTCAGAACCCATGAGCACCTCAGGGTCGACGCCATGTTTGAGAATCTGCGCATGTATCACATCGATGCACTCGGCGTATCGGCTGCCCAAAATAGGGTGACATAGATACGCGATGGCTTCCTCATCGTCCTTGATTGCGAATTTTTTGGACATGTAGGACGGATTCGGGAAAAGACCCTGAGGGAGCACGTACCAGATCCAATGGGATTCCTTTTCTCCATTTCTGAGCTCATCAAGGGCCTTAGCGTAGTCCCCCCGCTGAGCTTCGATGAATCGTTCAAGGGACATGTTCAGGCGCCCAGGTCTTTGAGGATCTTGTCCTGCAGCACGGGGTCGAGATTGAGATGTCGGACGGTGCGGATCATCTCCTTGATGTCATACTTGGTCTTGCGTAGGCAGACCTCGCCAGAATCCGGGTCATAGGTGGCCCAGCTCGCCCGCCTGTCCTCCTCCCGCGGCAGACCTACACTGCCCACGTTGACCGCCATCTTGCGGTCCTTGAGCAGCTTGAAAGCGCCCGAGGCGGGAATCACCACCGACAAGTCCGACCCTTCCGTCCAGACCTCAGGGATATGGGTATGTCCCACGAAGCAGACCGGCGCCTTCTGGACGGAGAAATGGACCTTCAGCGACCTGGGGTTGAGGAGGTAGTCGAAGGGATCGGAAGGATTCAAGGACCCATGCGCAAGCTGGACCCCGGCATGCTCCCCCGTGGCCTTCCATTGCCCGATCAGTGTGCGATCGGCGTGCGTCAGCTTTCGTCGCGTCCATTCCACCCCCGCCCAGGCAGCGTCGTTGAACCACTGCTGGTCCAGCGTTCCGATGACACCCGCCTCATGATTGCCCAGCAGGCAGATCTCCGCCTTCTGCACCGCCCTCAGGCAGTCATTCGGGTAGGGCCCGTAGCCGATCACGTCACCCAGCACCATCAGCCGACGGATGCCAAGCTGAGCTATCTCGTCCATGACCGCATCCAGCGCCGGACGGTTCCCATGGATGTCGGAGAGGATGGCGAACACCCGTTTAACATCACTTAAAGCCGCCCCCATGCCAAGCCCCGACCCCTTCCCCTTTACAGAATCTAGAATCCTTGTTTTATAAAACAATGCCCGACCCATTTGAGGAGAAGCTACAGCGCAAGATCGACAGCTGCGGTCCCTGCTGCAGCTGCCTCGTGACCGCGGCCCTCTTCATCCTGGCCCTGATTTATTTCGTCCAGCGATAGCACCAAGGCACGATTCTACCAAGCCGCGCCTGACCACAAAAGCATCAGCGCTTGAAACGAACAGCCGTGGCCGAAGAGGCGCCGGCATGAACCAAGCAGGGATCAACCGGCATTAAAGCCATCCTCGGACAAGGGGAGGCTTGTGACATCTGCCAGCGTCCGTGCCGTGCCAAGAGCAGGAAACGAGCACGGACACAGGGGCTTGCTGGCCATTTTCAAGCAAAGGGCAAAAGGCTTTACTTGAACGTCCAAATAGATTGTAAGGGGAATATGACCAAAACCCTCCAAATTCTCCTCTTCTCAGCCTTTGTCACCACCTCGACCGGTTGCGTCGTTGAGACGCTCGTCGGCGGCGCCATCTACAACAGCACTGCCAAGAAGGAAGCGTACTCAAAGTACGTGACCGAGAGCCAGAAGAACAACACCGAGCGCGAGGCCAAGGGACTCAAGCCCATCGCCATCATGACCTACGAGCAGTGGGAGAGCGGGCAGGTCGACCATTCCGCTGAAAAGCCTAAGAAGTAATCTGCCTTAATCGACAAGGGGCCAGGACGTCTATGCGCGGCCTGGCCCCTCGCGTTTTGAAGGGGTCAGGCTACTAGGTAGTAGCCTGACCCCTTCTGCATAGGTTGGAGAGGTAGCAGGGGTTCCCGGTGTTAAGACGGCTGGCAAGCCAGACAAAAGTTGCCGTGGTCTGAACGGTCATCGCCATGACTATCCTTAGCTTCCACTCCGGAACTCCTGCCTCCCTTGCGATATCAGCCTCCTGCTTGCCGGCCTCAGCCAAAAGCCTGCCAAAAGTCATCTCCGAGTGAAGCTGATCCAGGCAAGCGGGGTCTTCAATTGAGGATTCGTTCGCTGGCGCAATTCGGAGGCCCGACTCCTTTAGAGCCCTGTTGGCTTCTAACCTCGCCAGCTCCCATTCCATCTCAAAGCCTTGGCCGTCGGCATCAAGAAGATAGACGTCTTTCAGTCGCGCGAGGTAAAGGCTCCATCCCTCCGGGGTGTCTGGCATCTTGGCAAAGTTGACCAGCCCCTCCCCCGTCATGAAATCCCCCCGGTGGACGGGATTCATCAGCCTATGGATGCTGGTCAGAGGACTGTCCTTCAGATGTTCAAGGGTCAGATGACCCTTACGCAGATGGTTTAGATGGATGTAGTCCATCACCCTCAGGGCGTCCATTCCGGGCGGCACCCTCTTGGCATGGAACCTTCCCTGGAAGACATGTCCGTGCTCTTTTCTGAACCCGTTGAATCTCGATCCGAAAGCGGAGAGGAGCAGATGCATTCCGCGAGACAGATTTGCACGCGGCGCTCTCAGCAACAGATGGAAATGATTCGGCATGACAGCGTAGGCATAGACCTCCCATCCTGCCCTTCTAATCGTGGCCTCGAGCGCATGGATGAAGCTCCTCGCCGCACCGGAATCCACGAAAATGCCCGCCCGATAGTTACCCCGAGAGTAAACATGATAGAAAGCATTCGGGTCTTCGTCTCTCGGGCGTCTTGGCACGTGATCGATTACGGCATGGCGTGACATCCTCTCAACGGGACCTATTCCCTGGGCAGAAGGGGTCAGGCTACTACCTAGTAGCCTGACCCCTTTAGCTTAACCTTCTTTACCCTACCTAGTAGCCTGACCCCATTAGTTTTCCCTTCTTGGTTTGGCGAAAATCCGCGGGGCTCCACCTCTCCTTGGTCTCCGCCCTTATTCTTTGGACGTCCCTGGGCAGGGACTCGGGAGGGTAACGGAGGCCGTCGTCGATGACGTCGCCCTTGATCCTGGCTGTGAGGTCCAGGAGCTTGCCGGCGAGCGCGTCGGTCAGACCGAAGTTGGGCCGCTTGTCCTTGTCATGGATGTAAAGCTCACGATAGGGCAGAGAGCCCGCGGGATTGTAAGCCGCATCGGCCAGCTCTGACCAAGGGCTGTCCGGCCCGTATGGCACCCAGCGCGGGGACAGATGGTGATGCCGGTTGAACCAGTATTGGGCCCACGCGGTCTCCCAGAGCAGACCCGGGGCGACGATCGGCCACCAATCCTCGGTCACGATCTGGTGCATGTCCCGGCATTTCAGACCCTGTGGGTACATCCAGCCCGTCAGCCGACCCCGCTTCTTCAGCGTGCAGCCGAGAGACTTGGTCAGAACGTGGTCCGAGGGCCCCTGCAGAAAGTCAAAACTGGCTGGGTAGTCAGGAATCGCCGGCTTTCTGTACCCGACCTGGCTGGATTGCACACTCGGCGCACGCTCCTGACCCGCGCCCAAGTCGCTGATCAGATAGTGCAGTCGGCCCGGAACGGACAGCAACGGGTCACGGATGCGGACGCCCAGTTCGGACGCTGCGGCCTCGTTCCAACGCACGAACACCTCATAGCTCGGATCATGGCTCATGTCCCCCGCTCTGCCCTGCCCCGTCTCTCAGGCAAAACCAGCCCGCGTCATAATGGGGCCTGACCCCATTAGAGGGGCCCGACCCCCTTTAGATTTACCTTAGGGATGAATGATGGATTCGTCGAACCAGGGCCATCCCAGGGCCCTGCCGTGCCCGGCTTCCGAAACTGCAATGAGATCCGATCTTTCGTGCGACGGCCACATGCGCACGTTGAAGGGGTCAGGCAAGTGCCTAGCAATTGGCCCCTTCTGCATGGCTGCTATGTATGGGTATAATCTTCTGCTGGATTAATTGGTGCAATAAATGCGCCGTGACCACCAGTAAATGGAGTCGGCCTAATTGGACTGGGAGGGCAATTCCCGGCTGGGCTATCGCGACCTAGGTCGACATCGGCTTCGAAAGACAAACCATAGGCGACCGCAAACCTACGCATGACCATGGGGTCTGCGGATACCTGGTTGGGAATTGAAAAACCGAAGGTCGTATGATCGATGCCAACGAAGTCGTCGGGCTTCAGCAACATCAGCGCCTGAGGGTCTATGTCCCAATACTGAGTTTTGTAAAAAAACCTGCAGGCCAATTCATAGGGGTCAGGGGTAAAACCATTTCCCAAGAAGATGTATCTGAAGTTCCTGAAGTCGCTTCTTTTGGCGGTAGGCCAAAGGTCTGGATTCTCCTCTACTCTGCCGTGACTATTCGTTATGAATAACGGACCCCAGTAATGAAGTGAACGCCACAATACGTCTCCCAGCAGACGTGCGGTGTCATCATGAACACTTTTTGCGATCCTTGTTTTCTCGAGCCTGAAGGCTTCAATATCAAAACCTGCAGGCAAACCAGACTTCCTGCCCTCCTTCAGGTTAATGACCTGCTTTAAACTCAGTTCGGGAAAACACTTTTTGAGACCGATATCAAATACCGTTGAGCCCTGAAAGATGACCTCGTTATCGTAAATATTCATGGGCTGGGACTTTTTCCGATCGATGTTGACCAAGCTTATGTCAACCGTGCCCCCGCCAACATCTACGATGAAAAAGAAACCGGAAGGAACCGCCTTGTTGGCAATGACCGTACGTGAAATGGCATAAGTTTCGGAGACACACTTGCAACGGTCATCGTACGAATCAGGATTTAGAGAAGCATCAATCTCTTCAATGGTTGGCAAATGGAAAGAACTCGGAGGGTCGCCAGGTGCGAATCCTGATTCAATCGCTTTCTCATAGCTTCTTTTGGCGCAATAAAATGCAGTTGAAAGAGCGCTTTTGAATTCCTTGCGTGCATCGGAATCAATGTCTCCTTGATCGGAATGACGATCCGGCATGCACATTTGGACAAGCAGGTCGAGCTGCCCCATCTCCACATTGCTGTTGCTCGACCAAGTGTGAATCGAATCAAGAACCCCAAAGAGAACGTGACTGAGATAAAAGGCCGCATTGCGCTTTGCGTCATCGAGCAATTGTCTGTTCCGAGGAGACTCAATGGCAGCACGGAGGAGTCTGACTTTCAGATAGCGTCGCGTCCCCTGTTCAGATTTGAAATCGGTCTGTATGCTCGATTGTAACGGAGACTTAAGAACGGAGTGACCAGCCGAGTCCTTCGAAATCGTAACGAAGCTATCCAGAAAATATGTCCTCTTGCCGTTCGAATGAAAAGAAACTGGCCATACCTTGTTGTTCAACTCATCCCTGAATACGCACTTAGTATACGTGGTTCCAAAGTCCAAACCGATGTTGATAGAACGCGACATCGGACTTACAAGTCAGGTGACAAAAAGAAGACCGAGCGCCGCGACTGACATCGAAGAATCCCGGCTCTCTGAGTCTGCCAGCTTGCGCGCGGCCTCAATTTTAGGCTCATACTTTCCGCACACTCTTTCATACGTCTTTTCAAATCTCTTTATCTGACCAAGGATTCTGTTCGATTCCTTGGTCCGCACTGATTCGGACAACATCGGGTCACTTTGATTCTGAGCCAGCCTCAGTTTTGCATCCTGGATCGATTTTTCAGGGCTCTTGAGACTTTGTTCATAATGTTCTTCGAGTTTCTTCAGCTGAATCTGACAGAAAGACCGGTCTTCACCGCAGAATTTATCCTCCTCCAGCGCAAACTGTTCGTCTGCAACAACGCGCAGCGTCTCAATGCGCTTCTTGAGAAGATCGCTTTCAGGAATAGGAATGTCCATTACATCCTCCCCCTGCTGCGACATTTGCATGAATAGGGCCTCCGCCTTGTCGCCACGGATGATGCACTCCGGATCATCGACTTTGATGATAAAATATCGCAAGACTTCGCGGCTCCTCTGTCCCGTGAAGTTCCATTTTTGGGCAAGGCAGACATAGTCTCCTTTATTCAGGCAGTCTGATTTAATCTTGGCCCTGAAAGTCGGATGCAGGTTCACCTTGCGGAGCTTGTCCGTGATCCAGCGTATCAAAGGTGAAGTGCTTGTTAGCAGAACCACCGGGCGTCCGTTATGCTTATCTGACTTCTTGAGAACATCTTTATCGAAAGTGACCAACATTCGCTGATCCTTCTGCCTGGGCGCAGAATCAGAATGATGCTTCCGGCAGAATGCATCGAATTCCTGATACGCTAGATCTGAAAGACTGAGTGAGTAGAGCCCTGCACCGCTCAGATCCATAGCAAACTGCGACCCTGCGCCTTCCTTTTCAAAAAAGTCCCTGAGAAAGTTGCTCAACTCCATCGGCGTGACGAACCTGCTCAGCCTTCGACCTCTGTCTATCTGCATGCGGATGAAATCTGAAAGTCCCTCAAACATCTGAGTCTTCTCCTCCAACTGAAGAAGATCCTGGGTTCTCCTTATTCTCTGAACGGTCTGCTGTTCGAGCCATAACCTTCGTTCTTCGTCCGTCTTTTTATCATCAAACATCACTTCTATCAGGTCTGACGGGCCGATTTCCTTCCCCAAGACGCTCTCCATATCACCGATTGTCAGCTTCGCCTCTTCGATCTTGCTGTAGAGCTTTTCATAGACGCATGCGTCAATCGTCCCCGGAACTTTGAAATGAATCACAGCCAGCCTCTCGGCTTTCTGGCCGACGCGGTCGATTCTGCCGATACGCTGTTCGACCCGCATCGGATTCCATGGAAGGTCATAATTGATGACGCATCTGCAAAATTGAAGATTAATGCCCTCACTACCGACTTCGGAGGAAAGAAGCACACGAGGACCATCCTCAGCCTGAAATCTTGCAATCAGTTCCTGGCGTTCTTCGATTTCATCTATCCCGCCATGCAGTGTGCATGTAGTTATTCCAAGAACGGCCAACCTTCTCTCAAGGTAGGAAAGCGTTCCCCTGAAAAAAGAGAAGACAACCACCTTGCGCTCATTTTTAAGTAATCCGTCCTGGGTCAATATTCGCACCAACTCATTGAATTTAGTATCATTGGCTTCAAAGTCATGACCTTTGAAATCGACCACCAGCTTGGCGATTTCTTCCTGCATACTCTCAAGCGAATCGGGGTTTTGTTCGACATAGAAATCATCTTCTTGTTGGAGCGCTTCACAGACTTCCTTGATTGAGAAGTCCTTTCGACGTGACCTGTAATACTCTACCATTTCAGGCATACAACTGGCCATGCGGAGCTGAGGACTGATTGATCCGAACGCAAGAAACCGACCGCCCTGGACCTTGCCAGAAACGCCGGTCAGTCTCTTCCTGATAAAGCCGGTGATTGATTCATAGAATCTCCTTTCGGAATCATTCATAGGCACTTCCAGGACCGTCACATCTCTGATTGCGGGCAACTCCTTGACTTGGCGCCTGCGTGTCCTGGAGATGATGTTGGAGAGCAGATTAAGCTGGTCCGCCATCTTTTGGGCGCTTGTCAGCGCTTCCGCGACTTCTTCAGGTTTCTCATGGGCTGTCTTTTCAAAAACACGCCTTAACTCGACCTCAATGAGCTGTATCAACGGCACGTCTCGCACAAGATCGCTGTTTTTTAGCTCTCTGAAGGCTTCGTTAACCTTTTCCCGATTCAAGGGAATGGCTGAGAGTGCGCTGGAAAACTTGACGCTTGGTTGGTTTTTCTCAGCCAGCACGTCGAACGAACTCTGGTTCTCAAACAAATCTGGATCGAGAATGCTGAGCAAAGAAAACAGGTCCGAAGAGCCATTGTTTATTGGGGTCGCTGAAACGCAGACCAACCCGTCAGACGCATTTGCATATGCTGTAGACGTCCTGTTGTAGCTTGAGTCCTGATTCCGGAGAATGTGAGCCTCGTCAAATATGGCAAGATCAGCGAATGAGTAGCTCTCTGACCATTTCTGAAGTTCGTCGAAGCATTTTCCAGATGCCCTCTCGGGCTCGATGCCGGCTTCAATCAAATCGTTATCGGCCCGAGTAACTCGCAGTGTCGAATAGGTCGCGATCAACGCAAAGCTTGAAGAGCCCCTGCTGGCTCTTACCTCCTCTATCCAGGAGAGCATTTGATCAGCATCGACGATATCGGCCTTGATGGAGAACTTTTTAAGCAACTCCGATTTCCAATTTGATGCCAAAGTCTTCGGACATAGCACCAACAATCTACGGGCCTTTCTTCTCATCCTTAGCTCCTGCCATATGAGGCCGGCCTCGATCGTCTTGCCAAGTCCGACTTCGTCGGCGAGCAGCAGCCTATTGTTGATTGACTCTATGAACTTAAGAACGGGTTTATACTGATATGGCATGAACTCAATGTCGGCGGAGTCCATCGCGTAAATCATTTCAGAAAGATCCCCCTTCAGCTTCTCCAAGACGAGCACTCGACGAAGGTCCTTTGACTGACCGAATATACCCTGCTCGAACAGTTCATCCGGAGAAGATCGCTTTGCATCCGGGGCCAAGCAGAGGTAACTTTCCTTTATCCATTCCAGGGCGTCAGGGAACATGATTTCCATCATCAACTCACGGACGCCTTTTTTGACATTTCCGGTGAACACTCCGATTCGTGAGGGGTCCGATATCCTGTAAACCCTGCAATCAGGCTGAAAGTTCTTATGATTCATTAAAGTAAAACCTTTCTAAACTGAGACTTTAGACGCTGACAAATACAATGTATCGAGAGCACATTGTCTTTAACATGAAGACTTTCCCAGCCCCGCCATGCTTTGCTTACATATCGCTCGACGGGTACATTTCACTTAAACATATACTTCTTGTCCTTGCCGATGAATGACAAACCCAACCCGAAGAATGTCTTAAAGAAGGCCGGGCGCAGCCTGGCCGAAAAATGGCCATGCAAGAAGACTGATCCAGATTTTGTCATCGTCGATGAATTTCGCCGGTCACACTCCGAGCCCCTTAATAAGACCTGCGAGATACTTGAGATGGCTTGCCAGAAGACCCTGACAGACGACTTCATAACGTCGCAGCGCATCAAGCGCATGCCTACGATACTTGAAAAAATCCAATCAGGCACTCACACGGATTTGTCATCGATGCAGGACTTGGGTGGCTGCCGAGCAATCGTTGCTGACATATCGTCGGTCAGGAAGCTTTACGAAAAACTGCAGACCACACCGGCGTCGGCATTCACTCAGATCGTCAAGAGCCAAAGAGACTACATCTCTTCCCCAAAACCATCCGGATACAGGAGCATGCACATGGTCGTATCTCTCGACCAACAAGACGAAGACGGCATGGCAAGACCTCTAAATATCGAAATACAATGCCGGACAAGGACCATGCACTTATGGGCTACCGCCGTAGAGGCTTATGACCTCATCAACGGATCCAAAGACCGTGTGAAGCGATCCCAGGTCCCGGACACACCCGATGCATTCTTCTTCATGTGGGCGAGCGCAGCAATTTGCATGACTGAGGGCACCCCTACCCCGCCAAATTCCAGCAACGACCCGAAGGTGGTCGCACGTGAACTCAGCAGCACACAGTCTAAGGCGATACTTGAACGACTTCAAAAAGCCGCAGATACGGCTGTCGTCATAGCTCAGGCAAAACGAAGTATCGGTCGAAACGGATCCGTTCTTGTCTGGCTTAGAAGGAACGCCGCTGGCCTGCTGGAGAGACACGAAGAGCAGTTCCACTCCACCGAAGAACATGTGGCCATGAACCGTCTAGTCGAAGAAGAATCTTCAGGCATGAACGAGGCCGCCGTCCTTATCCGCCTCCAGGATGTAACACAGGCGGGCGAGGCGCTGCTAGGGTACTACATGAACACTTTGGAATTCCGAAGGTTACTAGAGGACTTTTGCAACAAGCACGCTTGAATCAGATCCTCCCGCGCAGATCCCATGGCGTCTTCAGATACTTCCGTCCATCTGACGTGATGCTTCGTCCGTTCGTGCTTGTAGCTATCAGGCCCAACCGCTCCAGATATTCAATCACCTCATTGAAATCCGCGTCATTCGTTATCTGAAGACCTTTACGGAGCTTGTCGCCCGAGGCTGCATCGATTTTTTCCAAATACTTCAGCGCCTTGATAGACGTATCATCGAGTCCATTCATATCTATTCCCTGAGTCTGATAGTACTCAGAGACAGCTTTTCTGGTCATCAGCCTGCCGGCAGCATTCAATGCGTCGTCTTTATCAACATCATCAGGCACCATTGAAAGGAGATGAGCCAACATGTCGTTTTCCAGATTACGAACTGCCTTGCGCGGGTTACAGCGTGCCCTGACAGCAATCTCTTCGCACACATCTCGTGAAAGTTCAAAACCTCCGAAAACTCTCTTTCCATGAACATGGAGGATTCCTGCCAGATCTAGAATAGAATAAGGCGTGAGCTGAATGACGTCCATTCGGCTGAGGAAAGCAGGCGTCAGACAACCTTTGTCCGTGGTGGCACCCAGGAAAACAACTTCGCTGAAATCGTATTCGACTCCCCCCTCGGTCGCCAGACGTGCGTCATCTAGAGCGCTCAGAAGGAAAACAGAAGTTTTCTTGGTCAGCGCATGAATTTCGTCAATAAAAACAACGCATCTTGCGACTTTTCGCTTGCCCTTGACCGGAGGGATTTTGCCGCGGGAACCAAGCAGAGCGATAAGTTCATCCGGAGATGGCACGTCTGAACCGGAAGAAAAAATCGGCTCCTCCTTAAGCACTTCAGCAGCGATAGCGCGGGCAAAACTTGACTTACCCACTCCCGCCGGCCCTACGAAAAGCGTGTCTGTGAAGCGTCGTCCAAGCCTGACGGACATCATGGCCTTGTTCTTCACTTTGACAGAAGCGGCATCTTGCCCGACAAGTCCGAGGGCATTGGTCCTGGGAGGCCAGACAAGGCCTTTTGATGGCGATTCCCGAGAATCAGTCATACTCTTGGTTTCCGATTTTTCAGAGGATCCGGGATGATGGCCACCACAACTCGGCTTCACATCCGTTACGGGCACTCCTGGGACTTTTTCGCCTACAGATTCCGAGCCGTTCGTCGAATCGACAACAGTGGTTTGCGTGGGCGATGCCAAGTTCTCCAGGGAGAAATTGTCTTCTTCCGCGGCACCAAGGAAGGACCAGATTGGCTGATACGATGCGTCCTTGAGGATTCTGATGGCGTCCTCCTGTCTCATGACTCCGACCAGGCCCGGGCGACCATCAACGCGCACTGCGGTGTTTTCAGTGACGGAGTCGTCGCCAGAGACACAAATGAGAATCGGATTATCGCCAAAAATGACCTCGACCTTACCTCTGAGCAGGGCATCTGTGACGGCCAGCGATTTGACAACCCCGTTTTCGCCTGAAAAGAAGGCATCGCCCGTGCTACTTTCCCGAAGTTTGATGGCAGCGGTAAGAAGTTCAGATATGAGGATGATCGCACTCATACGCTTTTGCTGGCCACCTTCCAAGGAGAACCACCCCTTCATCTCCTCGACGAAATTGGAACACTGCGTCTTGTGCATGTCGGACAGTAGGTCCATCTTAGGCGAATCGGAACGCCATTTAGCCTCTAGAACATCGATCTTAATCGTGAATCCTCCTCCGGCGTTCTGACCAACTTCAATGACAAGGAAGTCAGGACGTGTCCCTTGCTTGTTGAGCTGTCCGAGGAGCCGAGTGAATGAGTCCAAAGGCATGACAAGGGACGGCCAGAGAGCCTGGTCAAGAGCATGCTGCTTCAACTTGGGCAATGAGTCATACGACCGCATGACGGCGACAGAAGAAAGCGCTCCGAGTAGCACTTTCTCGTTATCAGACAAGGAGTGCAGCGTATTGATTCCTGCGCGGCCCATGTAACGCAGTAGCCCCTCAATCTCACCCTCGCCATCAAGCGAAAACTTGTATGCGTTTGAGATGCTGCGCATGCGATGATGCAGCATCTCGAGTTTCTTGGTGAGGATGACATGCCCCGTGGTCGAGTCAGTCACTCCGAATTCCGTGTGTTCAAATTTCCACACTGCTGAATCTTTATCGATCGCCGAAACGGCATGGATCACGGAGCTAGTGGAAACAGGAATCGCTACAAACTTTGAATCCTTCAGGGCTGTGGTCACGGAACGCTCGCTGAATGAGTAAGGCCTATGATTACGACGCAGAACTTGGTTCCAACGTTCCAACACCAAACCGATTTTTGCACCGGGAGCCTCAGGCTGATTGTAAATCTCAGAAATCTTGCCTGATCCGTATGTGTCGACATAGATATTCCCTCCCGCTTGAAGCAGGAAGTCCTGCCTGAAGCAGACTCCTCTTCTGAAAAGGCTCAAAGAAGGAACCAGTCCCCTGCCCTCGCCGATGTCAGCGGGATTCTCCCCACATGAGAGCTCACCGAGTATGGAGAAGTTCATGTCAGAGAATTCGCCTGGGAGTCCTCTGTACCATGACAGACGCCTAGTACCGGTGTCGGAGCAACTAGCGACGCGCCCCTCTACATCCCAATCTGCAATAACGTCTTCAGATGAGTAGACACTGAGATGCATCGGGAAACAATCCCCCCAGTCTTTTGATTCAGGAGAAACCGTCTTATCCGTTTCCCTGAACCATGAGAAGATCCCGTCACATACCGAGCCCGAAGGATCTGAAACAATGCCAACTCGGAAATTGCTCATCGCGGGATTCAAAGCGCACACATCGTCAAGTACGGATGCGACGTCGCGTTTGCCAAGCGCAAGTGAAAGAGTCGGCAAACCCAGTGACAGCCGTTTCTTCAAATAAAAACGAACTGTTTCGTTAACCTGACCAGTTTTCTCGTAGACTTTGAAAATGTGTTCATTGGGCGTAGCCAGCCTGAAAACCTCATGGGTAGAATCGGCCCCCTCCAAGACCCAGGAACGAGGGCCCGCCATGCCGAATAGCCTTGAGAGAGGAGGATAAAGATCAAATCCACTTCCGTCACTGGAGCGGCCTGGGGACAGAAGCTCGCTCAAACCCAGGATTCCAATCAAGGAAATCAGGTTTGTGGGGAGGACAATCACAGCATAAGTCTGCGGACCTGCGTTGGTGGCTGAAACCACCTGCAGCGTATCCATCCAAGACAAAGCTTCATAGGCCGCTTTCTGATCGGATACGACCCATGCTTCAAATGCATCGCGGTATCTTCCGCATGCGGCTATCAAATGGACATTGGTGTAGTCGATGTTGGAAAATGGCTTATCACCTGCGATTTGACGCATGAGTCGCACCACAGCAGAACGTGCGTCCTTGACCGGCGCAGGCAGCGTCCAGTTAGGACAACGTTTGGAGGAAAGGCTATCGGCGCCAATCCTGATGGCGGCATCGTCCATGATGACCCCATTGGCCAGAACTTTGAAGTTATCGGGGGGGCATTCACCATCATCAGAAAATGCTCCAACAAACAGAGGCTTACCTTCACCGCCCAGGGACTCGAAAGTCTCGACCAGTGATGCCATTCTCTCGGCATAGCCACTCCTTATCCTTGCAGGGTACTTTCGCCTGTCCGCATGCGAAGCTGCCCATAAGTGAAGATAAGAGCCATACTCACCCTCTGGAACTCCGGAGCATGTAACTTCAATCTTGAGCTTGACGGCAGCGCCATCAGGGCCGGTGAACAGGGCGTCTATGTGCTGCACCACGCCGTCGGATTCGACACCGGTCAAGCTGACCCTCAATCCACCATCCTCACAATTGACGTGATGGCAATACAGCTCCCTTTCATCAAGCGTTGCAGACACAAAGGTATACCTGCCTGGATCCATCAGGAGCACGATCGTGAAAGCACCCGGGGACTTGAGGACGATCTTGGAGACCATTGCCGAAGAGCCATTCGCGTCCGGTTGTTCTATCTGTTCATCCAACTCCGCACCTTCTGCAAAAACATACAGTCCTGATTCTGAGGAAAGGACATTAAGCAACGCGCACTTGACTGTCTTGTCATCGGTCTTGGCACGAACGGGCACCATTGACTGGAACAGCGCGCCGACTCTCTGGTCGTCACATGAAAGCATGACGTAATCCTGTCCGGCCATATGAAGCTCGCCAGGCTTAACTCCGATTTTCCAGTCTGCAGGTAAGACGATTCTCTGCCCCATCTGCATAGCGGATACGCAAAGCATAAAGGCACGTGAGACCGGGTATACACCTGAGGCGCCGTCATCCAAAGGACTCAGCAGATTCGAATCAGGGTCGTGGCCGTTTCTGACTTCTAAAGTCTGCCTCGACGATTTTGCAAAGGGCTTAAGCAAGCGCTCCCAGCAGGTCCTGTCCAGCAAGGTGCGCCAGCTTCTTTCGGTATCCAACTTTGCGGATGACGCACTTTTGACTCCACGATATAACCCTGAAGGCCTGTTCCAATCTGTCGGAACCTTCCAAGAACCTGTATCGATGGTCCAATTAAGAAAATTGTCGATCGCATCCTTATATCTGTCTTTGTCCTCAAAGGAAGGGTCAGCATCGACCGCATCTTTCAATTGCTGCTTAGCAGCGGCGAAGGACCGCTCCTTCATGAAGGCCGCTATGCATCTGAGAGTCTCAAAGTTTTTCAGTGAGGGCAGCGACCGTCCTTCCTCCTCAGATGGGACGCCTAGTGCAGCGGAGAGTCCGAGATTTTCACCCCATCCGAGCTCAATTGTACGTTCACGTCCAAGCAGATAGGACCATCTGGCCGAACGTAAATCGTCGGCGACATCTGTATCGGCGCACTTATCGCAAAGCCCAACGTACTCGGCATGATCCGCCAGAGGCAGCAGGCGCACCTCCAGATCGTCTATCAAGTCGGGGATAACCGTGACGACTTGGGTCCCTATGCTGGCTTCGAATTCATTGTTCGCGTCATTCAATTCGTCAGAAATTATGACATAACGCACCATTCTGTTACGTATCGCAGTCACACCTCCTAAATCCAATCGGGCTGATTTTCTATTTTGCCACCATTCCTCGCCCAGCAGTTCGCCACCGCTCTTGCCGGCATACCATACAAGCACGTAGCCGGACAACCCTTCATGGCTAGCTCTTGCGATAAGCTGAGCGGCAACGCCAGGGGGTACTCCAAGGACAGCAAGTCGGTCAACGCCGCTCATGCGTTGGACAGCGTCTGCAAGCGAAAGCCAGACTGTTTCGATAAGACTCATAGGTGTGACTTAAAGGGATTGTTGACCAAAAAACCGCCAACACCATCAGGGCTGTCAATGATGAGTCCCAGCGACTTGAGGTTGAGGTGAAGCTGCCCCTTACCTGTCTTTGAGACAGCAAGCCCGGCTCGCTTCATCAGTTCGGATATGTCTGCGAAAGTGCAAGATGGCAAACCTCGGCATGCGAGACCTGCGAAAAGCAGGCTGCCGACGGGGCTGATGCACATTTTCCACGGTGCAGATTTATGGGATCCTGACTTCTTGGCCCAATATCCTTGGTCAAATTGACCTGCCAGCCCGGTGTCCACGACCCTCTGCTGAACGACATACTTCAGGAACTCTTTGAAGTTATTGAGAGAGGAGGATTTGCTGATCTGTCGGGCCTGACTGCCATCCTCAAAGGAGGACCTAAATTGTGCTTTGTTAAGCCTGAACGCTTCATCTTTTTCCCGTATGTTGGAAAACCAACGTGCAATGGCGGATACGGAGGAAGTCTTCGCATCGATTCCGTAGTCATCAGGAAACTGACCGAAGAAGCATTTGGAAAGTTCCAACATGCTAGCGCACCTTTCAATCTCGACGTTCAAGTCAGCATCACTGGAAAGTGAGCTTTTCTGCCTCAACTCCCTGAACTTCTGACGAATGTCGTCTTCAGTGTAGGCTTGTTCATCTGCGCTCAGTGCCAGCTCCAAGAGCAGTGAATTCGCCAAGGAAAGATGCCTGACCTCCGAAAATGCATGCAGGCGAAGCAATGAGTCAAGAAGCGCTACAAAATGAGATGAAAGAAGACGAGGCTTCCAACCTGTCACTTCTTTCAGCGAAACAAAAAGTTCGGGAGCGCCAGGGTACAAAAGTGATCGCAACTCGGAGTCTTCTCCTGCAACGACTGACTCAAGTTCCTTCGGCCTACCAGACCTGCAAGTCAGTCGCCCGACCAATTCTTCCGGCAAAGACGACTTGGTGATCATTTCATTCAATTTGAAATTGATGAAGCTTGCCCAGCAGTCCTGATCATCGGCGGCAATCGCCTTCATCATGTCTTCGTATTCGGTGCGGTCGGCAGCACCACGCCTGACCATGAGAGCCATTCTTTCTCCCACGGCCCAGGGGTTTCCTGTGCTTCGGACGAAGTCCGTCACCATCGCAAGATTGACCGAAATCGGGACATGCCTTGCGTCTCCTCTCTTTGGCTGACTTGAGGTGAAAGGCGCACGCAGGGCTTTGTCATCCATGATTTCCCTCAGTGAAATTCTATCTTTCCAACTTTCGCCCTTGTCCATCTCCAGCTTCGCACGGAAGTCCTTGGCATCACGGAGCAATGACGGCTCGGACCTGTCGTCAGATACGCAGGCGCGCATCAATGCCGCAGACAAGTGAAGATCGTAGACTACTTCTACGGCAGGCCTGATGTAGAAAATGGAGTTTTTATAGCTCATGTCTCTAGGTTGTTTGACTGCGCAAGGCTGCTAACTCGGACGTTCCTCTCGGATCCGCCAAGCCTGAGCTTGAATTTTTTCTTAGCATGGACCTGTGCCCCGTCGTAACTGAGCCGGAAGGCGTCTATGGCTCCACGTATGGCAGCCGGCACAGAACCGGCCAAAAGACTCTTGTCTCTCATGTCGCAGACCAAGAAATACATCGACGGGGTGACTGGCATCTTGAATGAGACCTCATCTTCGCTGATTTCGATGACCACCCCGCCGAAACGCGGCCTGGTGCTTCCTTCCCCTGAGCCCACATTCTCAGGTATCCTCACCTCAGGGACTCCACTCTCAAATTTGAGACTGGCGCTTCCAGCTTCAGGATAGGGCTGACACAAGCCTTTGCCCAACTGGATGACGTGATCACCTTCATCATCGGAATCACCCGCAAAAATGAAATTGCTGACCGAGCTTACCTTATCGAGATCCGCCCGCTCCGACATCAGAATGTACTCAGCAACCAGAGGCCCGTTCTGAACCAACCTATATCCTCTGGATAGACTTATGATTCCCAGAGACCGCTTTGCAATCGAAGCGAACAGCCTAGAAATCCAGCGGCTAAACCATTGCAGTTCAAAAAGCTGCCTCTTCTCCATCAATTCGCCAATCTTTGACCTGCATTCGCAAAGATGGAGCAGCACTGCATGCGTGCCTGCGTCAACGCCGGAGGAAAGTAGTGTCAATGCCCGGGAGGGGTCCAGATGGCACAGCTCCTCGAGCTGCACCAGACTGTCAATGTCGCCAGAAGAGGCGTCTTCAAATGTCGCTTCCAAAACTTTTCTCTCCAGAGAACATAAGGCAGGATCGACGAGATCGGACCAGCCAGACGCTGGCGAACAGAACAGATCTGCACCGGGCGTCAGTGCCCTTGAATGAACGAGAGCATTCAGCCTATCCACTTCATCGGCGAGTATGGCAATAAAACCCAGTTCATCTCGCGACTTCACCCCGGAGAGCTTCTCCCGAAGGGCTTCGGTCGAAGGCATCCTGGGAAACATGAGGAACGGAAGGCTGCGAGAGTACAATGACCACGCGCAAGCGACATAAGATGAAAAATGGAGGTCTCCCATGGACATCTTAGCGAGACGCGACGGCTGGGGCTCCTCTCCTAGGCGCCCCATCGAAAGCAAATAGGAGAAAGAAGAAAGCATTCCCCTGAACGGTATGTTTCTTCCCGACAAGACTTCGTAGACCCGAAAAAGATCAGCAAGAGCCTTTCTGGAAGTATCCTGAGAAATCAGGTTTCTAGCGTACAGAAGCGGACATGCGTCCGAAACTTCACCGACCAAAGACCACTTCTGCTCATAAATTGAGCCAAGCACTTGCTGTCCAACCGACGGAACATCCCTTCCCACCGCCTCAAACAACGAATCTATATCCAATGGCCATACAAAGCAGTCTTTATAGGACTTCATGGGCCAACAGCTCCTGTCGATCCCCAATGGATCCAGACATAAAGCAACGTTTGATAAAAAATCTGCTACGAGCCGAGAGCCGTCTGGCGCCTTGGCCCTCGCAGCAGAGCCGTAAAGCACTCCTCGGTTAACACACACCAACAGCATGATGCCCTCCATCGCAAGAGCATCATGAATCGCCTGGTTCAAAAGATCTTCAGGAGAAGCACCTGTGGCGTCGGCCTCGGATGCATCCTGCACCACCCAAAGCTGTTTCACACCCTGAATCTGCTTTGAGAAGAACGACTTATCCGTGCTTCGAAGGTCGAACTTAACCAGCCTGTCCTTGGAGCGCTTCCTGAATTCGATAGCGAGGCCGGTCTTATCATCAGCAATTTGCTCGAGAAGATGCTGCACCGCGTGTGTCTTGCCATTTCCGGCTCCGCCAGCGAGCATGACAACCCTAGGGGCGATCTTTCCGTCACGCACCTGTCCGGACAGGGAATGGATTCGGCTGATGAGCTGGGTCTCATATGCCTTGCGACAAGGGTTCCCAAACTTGTCCTCAAAAACAACCTGAACGGCACCTGTTGCGGAGCCCGACCATGACATGAGGGCATCCGGCATGCGCTCCATATCAGGCTTTGCGGCCCGCAGCTTGTGAATTTCGATGTTGGCTGACCTATTGCCATCCGCAGGGGAAAACTCGATGAGATCACCGGCATCCAGCCTTATTACTTCGATTGTTTTATGAGGGAAACTTATGTATCCATTCGGATATTTCTCCCCAACGCCGACATCCACTTTAAGAGGGATCTGGTCACGAAACATCTCCATCTCAAAATGAGTTTCATTGGCCAGAGAAGCCACGTCCAACTCTAGCACGTTCTCAAAAAAAGCCGAGAGAGCAGGCGTCAGGGCAAACACCCTCTCCCTAAGGGATTCTTGATTGACGTGCAAATAGGCTCGTCGATGAGGCATCCAAGATGCTTACCCCATGCAGACAGCGGGCCGCAAGGGCTTATTGATATCTAAAATATTATCTTCCCTTCGAGGAATCACGGAGAAGCCGGGCGACCCTCTTACCGAGCTCGTACGCGAGAAGTACGGGCACGGCGTTCCCGATTTGCGTGTATTTTGGCACATCCCTGTCGAAAATCTTCTTCGAGGGATCACCGGCGCGCCTGCGCCCTCCCGTGGTCCGGGGGCCTTTGAACACGTACCAATCCGGGAATGCCTGAAGGCGGGCCCATTCGCGGACGGTCGGTATGCGTGGCTCGCTATAATGAACAAAGTCATCCGGTAAGGATGTCACCGTAATGCCTGGAAGCTTCCCGCCCCAGGTGGCTGCAAGCACTTGTAAGTGCTCTTGATTTTAAAATGTAATAGACTCTTTTATCAAATGAATAATGAGCTAGGAGCCACACTCAGCAAAACCGGTATTCGCGCTGCTCTCCTAGGAACAGCTGAGGCCGTTTCTTGTCCTCAATCTTGAACTGGGGCCCTTTCTCTTGGACGCCGCGAGCGCCGCGCTTGATCATGTGATCTACCGTGACGTCGCCAGACTCAAGCATGGCGTCAAAATGAAAGGTAGATGGGCGTGAGGTATGCACCGCGCTTGTAATCCGGAACGCCTCCCGGCCGCCGTTACGGGTAGGCTTAACCTCCAGCCAGAAGGTCTCAGGATGCTTGCTCAGAAGGCGGCCATGGAGGCGATCAAGCGACCAGAGACATACGGGCTCATCCTTGCCCTTGGTGACGTCTCGGAACGACTCCTGAAGACGACCGTCCTTCACGGAAAGAATAAGCCCCTGGGAGTTAGGTGACTTGCCTGAAACGGTGCAGTAGAGCTTACGCACCCCCTCCCTTTCGTAGCCGAAGCGGTCCAAGATGGTGCTGAAGCTCTTGTGAGGGCTCAGCTCCCAATCTGGAACCTGAGCAAAGAGCCCGGAACGATCGGCCGAACGCCCCTGTCGGTGAGCCTTCAATTCGATACCATGAAAGTCCGGGCTTTTGCTTGAGTTGATATCAATGCCCAGCGCCGTCTCTACGGCTCTTCCCACCGCCGTATCGGCATCAACGGCACCCACGATGTCCTTCTTGGCGATTTCCCTTAGGCGACGCACCAGCTCTTCGGCTGCACCGTTAACCTTGCCAACGATACAATCCAGGAAGCTCGACTCAGCGACCATGTTAGTAACCGGCTCAAGCTGGGTCAGGTTGAAGACGAAAAGTTCCCCTGACTTCAATACAAGCGCCAAGACGTCATCGGCTGCCGCATGCTCAGTTAATCCGTAGATCCAGAGACGAGGATCTCCATTCTTTGTGACAGGCCTGTACAGAGATACCTTGGTGGATACCAACGAGCCATTTAACACAATCTGACATGGCTTGATAACCTTAGCATCAGGCCCCTTTGCCTGATCATCATATCGGTGAAAGCCTCGTTCGGAAAAATACCTACGAACGGGCTCAGTGGCATCCATGATGCCCTTACCTAGTCCAGTAGCCGTTACGAACAGGAAAGCTGACTCGTTGCCGGTGTTATTTAACGCGACGAGGTTTAGAGCTTCTCTTTCCGTTAGCGGCCTTACGTTCATTCTTGAGAAGCTTAATAAAGTGCTGCCCAAGAGCCTTTGCCAGCAAAACAGGCACTGCATTACCGATCTGGGTATAGCGGGGCACATCGCGGCTCCAATCATCCTTAGAGGGGTCGCCTGCGCGTCGACGACCTCCGGTTGTCCTGGGGCCCTTAAAGACATACCAATCCGGGAAAGTCTGAAGCCGTGCCCACTCCCGCACGGTCAAGGTCCGAGGCTCGACGTAGTGAACGTAATCGTCGGGAAGTGAGGTAGCAGTGATAAATGGACCATCTGAAGGCCATTTCGGCTTCAAGAGACGTTGCGCAAATTTCTTCGTTTTATGGGCATGGTAAATGTCGCCATCGTTATTCAACATATAGATGAACTTCTTCAGCACATGCGGCTTATGATTTGAATACTCCTGCTCCTTCAACTCGTGGCCCACATCCATCAACACACCGTCAGGCTTGGTACGAAGCCACTTTTGAATCTCTGATGTGGCCGGTTTCCAGTAGGCGACATCCTTGAGTTCATCTGTTCCCCGCCCGGAGCCACCCACAAGGTCATCCAATAACTCACTCAGGTGCGGATATGTGACCTCACCGCGATCGGGCAACCACCTGTCGGCAACAGCGGTAGGTTCAATTATGGTTTCTTTACATTTCTTCACCTGATTCGAGGATGGCATTTTCTCCTCTCGACTGATGCCAACGATCAATACGCGAGGACGATTCTGAGGGACACCATAGTCCTTGGCGCGGACAAGCTCCCACCTCACCTCGTAACCATCGATGTCCATAAAGGCCTTAAGTACCTGTCGGAAAATTTCGCCATTTTCTCCTTTGGCTGTCCACTTAGCAGACAAGAGACCTTTTACGTTCTCGAACAGGAAGATCCTGGGCTTAACCACCTTGATCACATTGATCATCTCCTCATAGAGATGATTCGAAGGAATCTCCTCCTTGTTCAACTTGAAAGTCCGCCGATGTCCGATTCCTGAATACCCCTGGCAGGGCGGGCCCCCACACACGAGATCAACCTTCCTGATGCCCTTCTCCTTTTTCCAAGACTCAAGACGATTGCGTAGAAGAGAACAGTCGTTCTTGGTAAGATCTGTGATGTCACCAAAACGTTCGGCGTGCTTGTGGTTTTCAGCGAAAGTATCTGCAGCATCGCCGTTAAGCTCGGAGAAAAGCAGGGTCTTGAAGCCGGCCAGCTCGAGGCCGAGCGATAAACCGCCACATCCCGCAAAGAGATCGATGCAGTACTTCTGGCTGGAATTTGGATAAGGCATAAAAGGCAGGCGTAGTGAACAAATGTTTATCTCATTAAGTCAATACCCTTCAGCCAGGCTTGTCCAGGCTATTTTTCCCTAGCAGCTTGCCTAATCTCGCGCCTCAAAGTTGTGAGATCACAAGGCCTCATCCTATGGATAGCCCGGTGACAGTTTGGGCACAGCAAGTCAAAATCATCTGGGTCAGGGATCCGGCTAGCTTGGCACTCAGATAGTGGCTTGCGATGATGGGCCTCTATTACCTCAACCCCATACTTACGCGCAGGCTGAAGCCCACAGGCGTGGCAACTGAGCCGCCCACAACGCTTAAGCTCCCTTTGCTTTACGACCATTGAAATACGAGAGCAACGTGTTCGCTCCCATCGCTCATGCTTTTGAATATCGCCTTCGTTGCTAAAGCTAAAAGAGGCAGAAAGTTGAAAGGTTCTTCGCCTTCCAATATTTGATACCGGACGCCTAGCCGACTTGTCTAGAGTTAGCTCTACTTGACCATAATCTTTCAATTCAAACAACATTACATCCCCGGAAGAAAGTGATGTTGCCTCGATCAGGGTGGCATCAAGAGATAACCGAAAGAATCTTCCACCATGGGTGCGCGGGCGATAGAACTTCAGATCAAGCCGCTTGCCTGAGTAATACACTGGATATACAGCACCAAGGTCGTCCCCGATAATCAATGACTCGAAGTCAAACCCCCAAGCAAGCTTAGCCAGCCGCTTGAGCGAGCTACCTGCATCGACGATAGAATGATCGATCATATTCTGGCTGATCGGACATTTGCTCGGGACCCTGGCCCTAACTTGGTTCATTCATATTTTAAAATATAAAACATTCAGTCAGGCAAGCCTACCAAAGGACTTATATGCGGAGAAAACTCCGCGGTCATGCCCTATGTGTCTAGATTAGCCTGAGAGCAAATGAGCGCCGCGGCCTGTACCGCCAAGAGGACCCTATCTGTATCCGATTAAAAAATTGACCTATAGCTACGGAACGAAAGTGGGGCAGCCAAAGGGGTCAGCTCGTTACCAAACCTGCCTGATACCAAATCCGCACTTAATCTTACGCTTTCAGTATCAGCACCCAACCAGTAACGGCCTGACCCCGTGTTCGGCTAAAGATATTGTTATTTTGAATATAAGGATAGATCAAAGAGCAGCTCGCCACTTTAAATGGGGCTATGGAAGCTTCATCATCCCAAAATGTCGTTAAATTCGGAGAGCTTGAAAATGCCGATCTGCATATCGACGCCATCTACCTGGGTGGATCCGCAGGAAACATTAGCGACGAGCCATTGAACAAACTAGTGCCAGGACTGAGCAATGCCGGAGGCTTCCGTCAAATCGTCAAGATAGCCAATAAGCCTAAGCGAGTCCGTCTGTGCGCACTAGTAAGCTCCGGATCAGATCCAGACTGGCCTGACAATCTGGACCAAGAGCGCGGCATCTACACCTATTACGGAGACAACCGGAAAGCTGGCAACCATGACATGCATAGTACAAGCCGTGGAGGAAACATCATCCTCCGAGACGCCTTCGCCAACCTGCACACAAACAAGCGTGAATTAATCCCCCCATTCCTAATCTTCGAGAAAGAACCCATGCGCGGCTTTGCCTACAAGTTCAAGGGACTCGCCGTCCCCGGGGTCAACGGACTGGGTCCGAGCGAAGATCTCGTCGCGATCTGGAAAAGCGACGCGAATAATAACAGGTTCCTTAATTATAGATCCCGCTTTACAGTCCTAAATATCGAAACCATCCCGAGGGCATGGCTTGCAGAAATCCAGGAGACAGGAGAGTCGAACGGAGTTCACGCACCCAACGTCTGGAAAGAATTCGTTGAGACAGGAAAAACGCACCCCTTGCTCGCACCAAGAACGGTTAAAATCCGGAGCAAGACAGAACAACTACCAGAAAATCAAACTGAGTGGGAGGTGCTAAATACCATCGTAGGTTTCTATAAAAAACATGCTCGCGGCGAATACGCTTTCGAGAAATGCGCCTTAGAGCTTTGCCTGCTCTCCGACGATAAAATACTCGAGTTGAACCTAACACCACCGACACGGGATGGCGGCAGAGACGGAATCGGAACTTACAGACTTGGAAAGGAATTCAGCTACATCAAAATTGAGTTCTCCATGGAAGCTAAGTGCTACGATCCTCAAAATAGTAACGGCGTAAAACTCACTTCGCGCCTTATCTCTAGACTCAAGCACAGACAGTTCGGATACTTCATAACGACCAGTTTTATAGCACCCCAAGCATACAACGAAATCGTCGAAGACAACCATCCCGTGATCATTTACGCGGCCCGTGATATTGCAAAAATACTCATCCAGCAGGGATATAATTCGGAATCCAAAGTCTTGGCTTGGCTGGAACGAATTGACCGAGACTAAAGCATCTGTTTCAGCCATGAGCAAGCACGAGTCCAAGATGACCCGATGGTACGCGAAGACGCGCTATCCGAAGGGCTTCCTAATGGAGGAATACCTGGCCCTGCCGCAGAGGAAGACCAACGGGAAGCGACTCATCGACGGGGTCATCGTCTTCCGGAAGCCGTTCGTGAAGCGTAAGCTGATCAAGGGAGAGAGGGTCGTGATCATACAGTCCAAGAATCGTCGGCTAGGCATGAGCCTCATCGGCCAGGTCATCGTCTCCCGCGACCTGATAGCCCGTCTGGGCGTTAAGATCATAAAGTCCGTCGGCGTCTGCACGGAGATGGATACCGTGATGCATCGTATGCTCCGGAAGCACCCTAGGTGCCGGGCGGTGGTGTATAAGCCTACCAGCAGGCTAGGCACTCGTTGATTAGCTAAAAGGAATGCGGATGCGATGTCATCGCATCCCTACCTGCGGTTTGTGGATAATATTCAACCTGAATGGACCAAGGGGATTGCAGAAGTTGCCTAGCTAGGCATAAGCATGAAGCATTAATGCCCCTTTGTTCGTCCATATACGTCGGTTGGTCCAAGACTCTGGCCAAGGGAGTTGCCGCAAGCCTTATTGAAGAGGCCCGGAGGCTCAGAGGCTCAGAGGCCCAGAAAGGCATGCCGATCGACTTGGGCAGCCATCGGGTAATCGTGCCGTCGAGTTTTGCATCCCGGCTGATTCAGGAGGAGTTGGCCAAACTCTCCAGTGGGTATGTTGGCACGGGGACACTGGGACATGGGGATGAAGAAGAGGCCCAGAGGCCCAGAGGCTCGGTTGACCAGACTAAAACGGGAAGTACAGGTGTTTTACTGCCGATTTTCCAAACCCCTACCGAATTTTTGAATTGGGGAGACCGAGTCTCCCAGGGACACGGTGACACGGTGACACGGGGACATGGGGCGGCTGCAGATTGTACAAAGGTGCAAAGCGGCCAAGGGCCTGTGCAAAGGTGCAAAGGTGGAGACAATGGGTTTACAGCCGCGAGTGCGGCGGATGCGAAGATGGCGTGGATCGAGGTGCTGCAAGGGACGGACAGGGAGAATTTGAAAATGCTCTTTCCGAAGGGCGAAAAGGGGCGGTTCAGCTTCGAGGAGGCAAAGCGGCTGGCTGAGACTTTGTTCGAACTGCGGGATGAGCTGGGAGGCTCGGCACAGGGGCTGGACTTCGCCGGGGTGGCCGCGCTGCCGGGAAACCAGGAGTCACCCCGCTGGCAGGACCTAGCCCGGCTGGAGTCCGACTACCGCGAGGTGCTGCGGCGAAGAGGTCTGCGGGACCATAATGACCTGCGCTCAGAACTGGCCCGAGGAAACGGAAAGCCGGAAGGGATTACGCACATCTGGCTGGCAGGGCTGATCGACCCTCAGCCGCTCTTCATCACGGCACTGGAACGTCTGCAGGAGGATTTCCACATCCAGGCGATCGTGGGCGCAGACCCGGACGAGGCCGACCATTTCGACAAATGGGGCAGGCCGATTCCGGAGAAGTGGCTGAACCGGCAATCGGACTGGAAGGATTTTGACCAGAGCGTGCACGTGGTCGGGGACGCCCCAGAATCCTTGAAGAAGCTCCGCTCACTGCTCGGCGATACGAAGCCGACGGACGGGGTGCATGCGATCTGCGCCTGCGACCGGGAAGTCGACGCCCCGAAGATCGCGGCTCTGATCCATTCGCTGGGCGCCGAGGCGGTCAACCCCCTCGGGACGGCCCATGGCTCGCATGGACTGCATCACGCCCTGCGGGCCTGGAGCCGATGCCTGGGCGAGCAGGAGCCGACCTTTGAGGTCATGCGCGAGGCCCTGAGCATCCCCGACCTCGTACGCATCACCACCGGCGGGGCTACCGCGTCCGCCTTCACCGAACTCAACAAACAGCTGGACCTGGCCGACCGGACCATGCTGCGCGGGACGGTCAGCGAAGTCTGCGAACAGATTGCCGGCCTGCCGAAGCCGGAAGACGGTTCCCGCGAACAGAGCGACTACGAGGCCATGCAGAAACTGCCGCCTCGTCTGGAGGCCCTGCTGAAACTCCGTGAGAGACACCTGTCCATGCCCTGGCAGGAAGCGCTGGTGGACTCCCTCACCCTGCTGACCGCCGACAAGAAACTGCGCGAAGACGACCCTGACGGGGAATTCGCGATCGAAGTGGCCGAGGCGATCCTCTCGACCGCGAAGGAGATTGAGGCCGCCCATGAGACCGGGGCCGTCGCGCTGACCCATGAGCAGCTGTTCGGCCTGACCCTGGATGCCGCCAGCACCCAGCGACATCGCCGCAGCGACGCCCAGGAGGCCGTGAACCTGCCAGGGTGGGTCGAAGCCCCGTGGGACCCCGTGCCACACATGATCCTGTTCGGCCTGAACGACCACCTCGTCCCCCGGGTCGTGCATGCGCACCCCTATCTCCCCGCCAGCCTGCGGGCCCTGGCCGGACTCCCGACCAACGACGCCGTCTTCGCCGCGGCCGCCTTCACCTTCGAGCAGCTGTGGCGTCGCCGACAGGGCCACGGCTGGCTGGATGTCATCGTCCCCCAGCAGGACGCCGACGCCAACCCCCTCCGCCCTTCCCGCCTGCTCTTCCAGGCTCCGGACGAGGCCCTCGGCCCCAGAGTCAGCCGCCTCTTCGCCGACGCCCCGAACAGCGAGGCCCAGCCCTACTGGCAGATCCCGGCCGAGCACAAGTTCGTGCCCCTCGCCGAGACCAAGGGGGCCGCGCGTGTGGTGAAGTCTATCTCCGCCACCGCCTTCAAAGTCTATCTGGCCGACCCGGCGGAATTCTGGCTCAAGCGGGCCTTGGATATGGACGAGGTCAAGCATGGCAGCATCGAGCTCGACGCCGCCGGCTTCGGATCCCTCGCCCACGGGGCCTTGGAGATCTTTGGGAACGACAACATCGACAAGGTCGTGACCGATCAGGCGGAGATCCACCGTCAGCTCATGGCGTGCCTCGACAAGCACGTCCATGAGACCTTCGGGCCGGACCCCTCGGCGTCGATCCGCCTGCAGATCCAGGCCGCGCGGGGTCGACTTGAGGCATTCGTCGCCTGCCAGGCCAAGATGGCGGACGAGGGATGGGTGATCAAGGCCGTCGAGGGCGACCTGCCCAAGGACGACAGCCTCGGCATGCCGATCACCGGGACCTTTGACCGACTCGACCACAACACCCGGACAGGCGAGTGGCGCGTCTACGACTACAAGACCTTCAACGAGGCCAAAAACCCTGCCGGCACCCATACCGCCAAAGGATTGGCGGACGCGCCCTTCACCTCGGAGATCCGGAAGCGGAAAAAGAATGGAGAAGACAGCGGGGAGATGAAGATCGTCCGCTGGAAGGACCTCCAGCTGCCCGTCTATCATCGCGCCTTGAGGAAAGGCTGGCCCGGCATCGGCGAGACCGGAGTCCTCCATCTCGGATACCTCTGCCTCCCGGCGTCCGTCGGCGACACAGGAGAAAAAGTCTGGGAGCACTACCAGGAGGACTACCTGACGGCTGCGGAGAAGCAGATCGCCGAGATCGTCGCGGCCATCAGACGGGGCGGCAAGGAAGCCTTCCAGCCCTCTGAGCAAGGCAGCCCATACCCCATCCTCGCGGCCCTCAAAGGCCGGCGCATGAAGGAATACCTCAACACCGACCAGCTGGGAGGCGTGCGCCCGTGAGCCAATTCCCCGTCAACGACGAGGTCATCCTGGCCTCCGCCGGCTCCGGCAAGACCTTCGCCCTGTCGGACCGCATCGTGAAGCTCCTCGCCTGTCAGAAACTCCGCGAGGGAGAAGTCAGACCCGAGCAGATCGTCGCCCTGACCTTCACCCGGGCGGCCGCGGCGGAGTTCATGGCCCGGACCTTGGAGAAACTCGCCAAGGCCGCCTCCAGTGAGAAAGAGGCCGCCGACCTGCGCAGCCAGAAACGCCTCGACCTGCCTGAGACCTGCGACGCCGCGTTCTTCAGGGAGCTCCTGCGCAAGACCCTGCTGTCCATGGAGCGCCTGACCTTGGGGACCCTGGACAGCTTCTTCGCGCGGCTCGTGACCAACAACCCGACCGAAGTCGGACTCGATGGCGGCAGCATCCGGAACATCAGCGAAGTCGAGGCCGAGGACATCCGCACCCAGGTCATCGCCCAGATGATGGCGGAGACCGCCCCCGAGCAGATCGATGAAATCTGGGGCCTCCTGCGCTCCCTGAATCAGGGCAAGGAAGTGGCCACCCCCCTGAAGGGGTTCGCCGAGACCGCGGCCAAGCTGCAGGACCTGATCACCCTCGCCCGGGAGGACGCCAAATGGGGCGTGGCCGAGACCATCTGGAAGCAGGGCGTGCCGGAGATCCTTTCGTTGCCGGATGAGAAAGATGTCGCCGCAGCTGCCGGCGAGATGATGGATTGGCTCAATGGATGGACACGCAACAAGCCATCCGAAATCGCGTTCAGGAATAGCCTCATCAAGCAATTCAGCTCGGTCGCTCAGGCCAAAAGCTCCACCGACATCGAGGATGGATTCTTCGATCAAATTACAGGCCGTCTCCAACTCGTCACACTCTCGGACGGGCAGACGCCACATCAGGTCAAATATGGTAATCTGAAGGAACTCTTTGATTTCCCGCCAAACATCTGCCGGGCCGTTCGGGTTCTGGCACGAAAGGCCTACGGACTATCCATCCAAAACAAGCTCGCGCAGACCAAGGCCATGCATGGCCTCCTGGAGCGATACGACGAAATCTACGACCGGGAGATCCGGCAGCGCGGCCGTCTGACTTTCAGCGACAACGTAAGCCTACTGCTTCAGCCCGATGTCGAGTTTGACATCAACTACCGCCTGGACTGCAGCGTGAAGCACTGGCTCTTTGACGAGTTCCAGGACACCAGCACCCGGCAGTGGAACGTGCTGAAAGAGAATCTCACCGAAATCTACCGAGAAAAAGATCATAAGACCGAGTGGCGGACGGTGTTCTTCGTCGGGGACCTCAAGCAGAGCCTGTATGGCTGGCGGGCGGGCAATCCTGAGCTGCTGCGGATGGTGGACGCTGAGATTCCCAAGACCGGCAACAACCGACGCGACTACACCCGTCGATGCGCCCGACCAATCGTCGAAATGGTCAACAGGCTCCTCGGCTACCTGGAGCCGCACGGAAGATTCTTTTCGACCGAGGCTGCGGCCAAATGGGGCGCGGTCTGGGGCGACCACGAGTCCAAGAACCCCGACCGTCCGGAGTCCGGCGAGGCCCTCTGGGTGCGCCTGAACAACCTCGAGGAGACAGTCGAGGCCAAGGAAGGCGATGAAGGGGACGAGGACACCGGCAAGGCGGCCTGTCAGGCCAAGTGGATCGGGGCGCACATCCGGCAGTCGGGCCTGCTTGACGGCAACAACCTCCTGAAACCCGGGATCACCTGCGCCGTCCTGGTCTCGAAGAACGAGCAGGCCGCTGAGATCACCGAGCAGCTCCGACGCATGGGCATCGAGGCGGCGGACGAGGCGTCGGCGGAGATCGCCATGGACAACCCCTTCACCGCCGGGGTCGTGTCGCTGATCAAGAACGCCGCCCATCCGACTGACCGCCTCAGCAAGGGCATGGCGGAGATGTCCCCGAGCGCGAAGGCGTATGTCGACGCGTGCGGAGGCTGGGAACCCGCGAGGCTCAGGATGGCGGAGGTGTTCTATGAGCGGGGCGGCGAGGCCCTCCTACAGGAGCTCCTCAGAGGCCAGATGCCGGACGGCGAGACCAACGCCGAGCGATTCCTGGCCAAGCGCGTGCAGCAGATCCTGGCCTTGGCGGTGAAATTCGATGAGGACGAGCGACGCGACCTCGCCCGATTCGCGAGCCATCTCGAAAAATCGTCCTTGCGCGACACCGCCGACCCGAGGTCGGTGCAGGTCCTGACCATCCATCGTTCCAAGGGCCTGCAATACACCGCCGTCTACCTGCCCTGCCTGAACAGCGAGAAGCAGAAGATCGCGCAGGTGCGGGTGAAGGACCCCCTGGTGAAGACCGATGCCGAGTTCACCCCTGAATGGGTGCTGACCCGGCCCAAGACCGCCGTGTGCGAGGCCGACCCCGGCACCCTGAACGCCGTGCTGACCGAGGAGCGGACTGCGGCCGCGTATGAAAACCTCTGCCGGCTATATGTCGGGATGACCCGGGCGATCCGAAGACTCGTGCTGGTGACCGATGAGCTGAAGCCGGAGGTCCGGGAGGACCTTACCGACGAGAAACTCGAGCGGAAGTATGATTTCGCGACCCTGGTCGAGGCGATCCTGGGCGGCACCGACGGCACGGGCATCAAGGGGAAGAAAGTGCACCTGCGCGGGGCCTGCGAGGCCGAGATCATGTTCAGCCAGGGGTCCGACGACTGGATCGGGGCGGCGGCCGTGAAGACCGAGACCGTGAGCGAGGCGCAGGCGGTCCGGGACATCAGCGTCCTGACCCCCGTGCAGAGAACCGAACGCCTCAGACCCTCGAAGTCCGGAAAGCCCTTTGCAGGGGGCTGGAAGCCCGGCAAGGACGTCGCCCGAGGCAAAGTCTACGGGACCCTCGTCCACGAGCTGTTCAACCACCTCGCGTGGGATGCCGAGGCCTTCCTGAGGGACCTGGAACGCAGGGCGTGGCCGGTTGAGATTCCGGACCTTTATGACGAGGCCGCGGAGGCCATCGCGGCCTGCCTGAAGTCGAAGCCCGTGGCCGAGCTGCTACGCAAGACCGATGGCGCCGTGCTGTGGAATGAGCGCAAGGCGACCCTCATGCATGAGGGCAAGGTGATCAACGCCGTGTTCGACCGCGTGCAGGTGATCCCCGGGGAGTCCGCGACCGTCATCGACTACAAGACCAACGACTGCTCCCTGGAGCACCTCAAGGAGATGTATCAGGGGCAGATGGACCTTTACCGCATCGCCGTGGCTAAGCTGTGCGGGCTGGAGGCGGGGAAGGTCAGGTGCGTGCTGGTGCATGTACGCGCAGGGGCGCTGGTGGAGTGCTGAGGCGCCCCTGCGAGGGACAGGGGCAGGGACAGGGGCAGGGGCAGGCTGGAGTTAGCTGGCAAGGGGAAGACGCAGAGGCCCAGAGGCTCGGAGGCTCGGTGGATCAGAGAGAGGCAGTGCAAAGGTGCAAAGCGGCCAAGGGCCTGTGCAAAGGTGCAAAGGTGAGATAGCAGGGGGCAAGTTGGCACGGTGACACGGGGACACGGGGGCTGACTGCGAGGGGCAGGGCTAGGGGCAGGGACAGGGCTAGTTAATGCGGATGAGGGATTGGTGATAAATGATCGAGGCATGGGGAATGGCTCAGGTAAACATCACCAGGTTGTCGTAGTTGAGGAAAGCTACAGGGCGGAGGAAATGAAGGGATGGACTGCTCCCATCTGTATCTGGATGAAGCTGGCAACTTCGACTTTGGCCCGAATGGCACTCGTTGGCTGGTGCTGACCTGCGTCAAAATCCCCTGGAATCGTCAAAGGATCGCCCACCTCGCACAGCTGCGGCGCGACCTGCTCCTAGAAGGGGTGGCCTTGGAATACTTCCATGCGAGCGAAGACAATCGGCGCGTTAGACAGAGGTTCCTGGAGACCCTGAGGCATTGGCTACCGCCGGCTTCCGTGAAGATACGCGCGGTGATGAAACGCGACATCGACCCGGCCCTCTGGTCCCCTGAGCGCTTCTACCCGGCGTTCGCAGGTCCGTTGATCGAGGAGCACGTCGGAAAAGAAATGGAGCATGTGTACGTGTTCAGCGACTCTCTGCCCGTGAACAGGAAAAGACGGGGCTTGGAGAAGGCGGTCGCGGCGGAACTGGCGTCAAGAGCCGCCGGCAAGGGCACACATACCTTCCTGCATCATGCGTCGAAATCCAACTTCGACCTGCAGATCGCGGACTACTGCTGCTGGGCGGCCTGGAGGTCGCTGACCAAAGGCGACAACCATGCGCTGGAAATCATCAGACATGCGGTTGACCTGCAGTCGTGAAAGATGACCGCCCCGGCTATCCTGACGGAAGAGACCCTTGGTCTCTTGTCACCGGGGCGGAACCTTTCTCGCAGGCCTTTCAACCTGCCTGGACAGAAAAGAGGAAAAACTGGGATCAGGCAAGGAGTTGTGCGCGGCCGCAGAGCGGCCGCGAGGGGATACGTGGGCACGGTTACACGGGGACACGGGGCGAGGCGGAGCCGCGAGGGACAGGGGCTGACTTCGAGGGACAGGGCTAGGGCGCAGGGGCGGGGTTAGCTGGCAGGCTGGCAAGGGGAAGACGCGGAGGCCCAGAGGCTCGGAGGCTCGGTTGATCAGTTGGCCGGAGGGTGGCTGCGAGGGAGGGCGAGGCGGAGCTGCGGGAGGGCTGGCGGGCGCGACGTAGTCTCTCCCCTACCCTGCGGCCACCCTGCGGCGGCCGGAGGGCGGCTGACCGGAGGCTTTACGGGGAATGTTTACTTAAGATGGAGGCGAGGCGGGGAAGCCCGGCGCTACGCAGGTGAGAAAGGTGCTTGGCAAGAGTCAGGCGAGGCCGGGTGAGTCGGCGTCGGCAGTTTTCGAATGCCTGCGCGACCCGCAGAGGCTCGCGCTCAGCCTGGCGATACAGCCATGGATCGGGATGTTCGACGGACAGGTCGAACGGCTTCAGAGCCATGGTTGGAAAGTGCTTAAGGTTGAAGGTGAGAATGAGGTCGGCACATGCCTCATAGGCGGATTGGACAACGTGCATGTCGTCAGCGTCCGACATAGGAAGGGAAGAAAGGTGCTTGGCCGAACGGGACTTCAATTTGGCCTCAGGGCAGGCTCGATCCATGAGGTCACAGAGGCGATCGAGGTCGGAGGTGCGCAGTCCAGGATGATTGCGCTTCAGCGCCCTGCGAAGTTCACCCAACACGCCGTCCGACCATCGACAGTGGCAGGCGCCCTGCAGCGAGAGTTCAATGAGCAGATCGCGACAGCATGCGGAGTAGAGGACGTTGGCGTCCAAGAAGACTACGGGAATGCTACGCAAGAACCTGCCGGCGGATTCAGTAGCCAAGGCCCAATCGACGGGTCTGCTTCATGAGCGCCCCTAGCGCCCTGCCCCGCCGCTTGGCCGACCCCGCCTGATAAGCGTCCAAGTCCTCAAGCCGGACGCGACGGTGGGTGCCCACCTTGACTCCCGGAAGCGCACCAGACTCGATCAAGGAGACGACGTGGGGGCGTGACACGCCAAGCCTCGCGGCGACCTGCTGAGTGGTCAGTGTCGGACTGAGTCCGGAAACTTCGGCGGTTTTCCCACAGGAAGCCAGGCGCAGGACATCCAGGATCTTGGCCCGCAGAGGACGAGGCACGAGAATCGGACGTGCGTCACCGATCTGCAGCCTGAGGGGCGAAGAAGAGTCGGCCTTGGAACAGGCCTGGGACACGGCCACGCGCTCTTGAACGGTAAGCTCAAGGGCGCGCGACTGACGATACCGGTATGGGCGAGACATGTGCGGAAGCATGTAGGGCGGGCGGTTTATGTAAACGAAATAAACAAAACAAGTCAGGGGCAGGGGCAGGGACAGGGGCAGGCTGGCAAGGGAAGAGGCAGAGGCCCAGAGGCTCGGAGGCTCGGTTGATCAGTTGGCCGAGGGTAGGATTCGGCGGAATGCCGAAGCCAGGGGGCAAGGGGACAAGGGGAAGACTGGCAAGGGGCAGACGCAGAGGCCCAGAGGCTCGGAGGCTCGGTTGATCAGCCCGAGCCAGGAACGGTCAAGGGGCCGCGCAAAGGTGCGAGGGCGGCTGACCGGGGGCGGTCAGCCCTACCCAAGGCAGGAGGCTGTGAGAGGCATATTCTGGGTGGTTTTGTGGCTTGAGGGAGGAACTCGCCGGAGACAGCATAAGTCATCGGTCGAAAGGCCGATGAGAAAGGTCCCTCCCCGGTGAAAAGAGCTCTCGGGAGCTCTTCCGTCAGGATAGCCGGGGAGGTCATCCTGACCCTATCACCGCAAGATGCACGGCAGGTGAACCGAGCGCATCCAATGGGCGCGGATCCTGTCGGACGATCTTACGCCAGACGGCCCAGGTGCAATAGTCAGCTATCTGGAGCTCAAGGCAGGAGGCGGAGGAGTGAAAATGCACCGAGCGATGGCCAGCCCCTTGGCGAACGGCCTTCATGATCACCTTGCGAGAACGCTGCAGGGGAACTCGATCGGCATAGACAGGACAATCGCCGGCAAGGGGGTGCGCCAACGCAAGGACCATGCTGAACAAGTCGACATACACTTGCGAGAGGTCATCCGGCGGCCTTGCGCACAGTGTCTTGTCCAGAACGATGGCGAAGATCTGCGCATCAGAACCTGTTGCGGCAAGACGTCGCATGAACGCACTCCTGACCATCGGGGTATTTGCGCTGGCGTGGAAGCATTCGATGTCATGGCCGGCCTGATTGAGCTCATACCTCAGCCCGCAGAGCTCTCCAGAACGAGTGACGCTTATCTCCAACAGGCAGGCGCAGACCATGAGGAAGGGCGTGCCTTTTTCAGAAAAATCAAAGTTGCCGGCTTCATCGAGAAAGAGGCACTTCATGGCCCATGATACGCCGCAATCGAAGCCGGAGCTGCAATCAGCCATGCTCCTCATGACGACCCTGGGTGAAATCAATCAGGGGCGCGGCGGAGTACCGCCGCGAGACGCGTCACCGTGCCCACGTGTCCCCACTCACCGCGGCTCAGCCGCGGCGAGGTCAGGTGACTTCGGAAAGGAGGGCGCGGGCGTCGTGGGCGTGCTCGGTCTGGGCGAAGCCGTAGGCCTCGGCGACTTTGAGGATGAGCGTCGCAGTCTCAGCGGTCTTCGCGAAATCGCCCAAGGCCAGCTGCATGCGCGCGACGCACAGGAGGGGGAAGACGTCCGGCGCCCTGCCCTGCCTCCCCAAGGACACGCACCAGCTCTCCAAGGCGGCCACGATGGCGCGTTCATACCGGTCGGTGAGGCGGTAGCAGTCGCCCATGCGCAGCCAGATCATGGCCATGCGGGGATCGCGTGGGCTGAGATGGCCCTGCATGATGAAATGGACGCGCTCAGCGAATCTCGCCGAGGCCGGAAAGAGTCCGCGGTTGAACAGCCAGGCCAGGGACCGGGAGGCGAAGGCGATGGCAGGCTTGGAGTGCTCCCCGAAGGTCTTCTGGATGAGGGCGAGCCCCTGATGCAGGGTGTATTCGGCGGACCCATGGTCACGTCCGTTGACGAAGACGCCTGCCAGGCTGAAGAAAGTGCCGCGGATGAGGGGCCAGTCGGGGGCTTTGCGAGCGAGTTCTCGAGCCGTGGTGTCGCGAAAGAACTGCACGAGGTCGCGGTCGACGCGCCGGTTGGTGCGTCGCTTCAGGGCCGGGGTCTCCTCGAGTCCGAGATGAGCCAGACCCCCGTAGGGCTGGGGCTTTAGATCCAGGGTGCGCACGTAGGCGGCTCTGAGCAGGTCGGCGCTCTGACGGGAGACTTCGTCCAGGAACGAGGCCTGGGCGCGGATGCGCTCGGGGGTGGAGCGGAGCAAAATGGCGTCGGCCTCGCGGCGCAGTTTCTCGCGGCGCTGGCTCATGAAGGCCCGTAGGTTGGGGCTGATGGGGCCTTCACGGCCAGGGTTGGGGTTCTTCCTCTCGGGGTCATTGTGGTCGTCGCGGTTCGGCATAGACGCGGCGATATGCCCAGGGGGGAGGGAATGGCAAGGGGGGCGCGGCGTGGCGGGACGCCACGCCGCGAGGGGGCAAGTGGGCAAGGTGACACGGGGACAAGGGGCTGGGGCTGGCAAGGGGAGGACGCAGAGGCCCAGAGGCTCGGAGGCTCGGTTGATCAGAGAGAGGCAGTGCAAAGGTGCAAATCGGAGCGGAGCTCCTGTGCAAAGGTGCATAGGTGAGATAGCAGGGGGCACGTGGGCATGGGGACACGGCGGCAAACGGGGTCAGGCACATCATCGCTGCGCGAGATAAGCCAGACCCCATTTCCGAGGGCCGCGGAGGGCGGGCGGGCATGACGTAGCCCTGCCCCCACCCTGCGGCGGCCGGAGGGCGGCTGACCGGGGCGGTTCTTGATGATTGATGAGTCACCGGCTCATCACTTATGTGAGCAAATGAGACGGCAACTGCTCGCAACGACGTTCATCTGCATCCTCGCGATGGGGATTTTCAGCGCCGAAACATGCGCTCAGTTCCGACAATCGGCGAGGGACAGGAACCCCTTCAGCAGCTCACCGGAGCCTGAGTACAAGCTCATGAAGACGGTGAACAAGGAATTCGACCTCTCAAAGATAGGCGGCCTGGGACGTGAAGAGACGATGGCGATGTTTGAAAAAATCTGGAGGGAGTTCAGGCGGACCAACCAGCTGGCGCCGGACGGAAATTTCTTCAGCTCCGAGTCGCCCAACACGCCCGACACGCTGGAAGCCAAGGCGAGATTCTACGTATTCGTGAAGCAAAACAACCCCGAGCTCACGCTGATCGACAGGCAGGACTGCCCCAAATGCCGAGGACGCGGCAGATATTATGCCAACGGAACCGAATACGACTGCGACACCTGCGACACATGGGGCGTCCTCGCGAACAAGTACGTATTCAAACTGACCCACACCGGCGAGCTTCCGGCAGGAATCTCAAAGTACCTTCCCGCAGAAGCCTCCAAGCCCGTCATGAAGGACGGGGGCAAGGAAACGGGCAGTCAAGAGGATGCACTGGTGAACATCGCGGAAAAGCACATCTCGGAAATCGTCCGGCTCAAGTTCGATGACAAGAATCCGAAAGGGTTCGGCGTGGAGCGCCTCTGGTTCTCAAGCGACGACAACCAGCTCAGGCTCAACCTTAAGTTCAGAAACGCCGAAGCCCTGAAGGCGTATGGAGTCAGGCTGAAGATTGAGCTGCTTGCAGAAGGAAGAACCTACTCCGGAGCGGAAAAGCTCGCGGTGGCCAATGACGCCGAACTCAAGCTGGACAGCGAAGATTCGGCCAAGGTCAGCTACTCGGCCTTCTTCTACCCCTCCCTCGACATATCGAAGGCGCCGACCACGCGCACCGAAAGCTTCGCCGCCTACTCCTCCGTGCTCAAAATCATCAAGCGTACGGCCTCGATCATCGTCAAAATCGAAGGGGTCACCCCGAAGCAGACCCAAGATGCGGTGGACATAGACAAAATCAGCGTATGGTTCGCCCAGAGGGAAGGTGACTCGGCGAAACCGACTCCATCAGGCCAAGGCGCACAAAAGAAGCCCGGTGACAATGGCGGAAACAGCTACGGCTCAGGCATGGTCTTCACCCAGGAGGGCCACATTTTCACGAACCACCACGTGATAGCCGATGCATCGAAAATCTACGTGGTGGTCATCGAGAACGGACAGATGACGGCCAAGCACGATGCCGTCATCGTGAAGAAGGATCCGCGAACCGACCTCGCCATCCTGCAGTGCAAAGACTGGAAGGCACCCGCAGGAGCGCCGGCCAATCCGCCCCCGATCGTACCATCCTCCGAGTGCAAGCTCGGGGCCGAAGTGTTCGTGCTGGGCTACCCCCTGCCCGGAACGGTCAGCTCGAACGTCAAATACACCAAAGGTGACGTGAGCGACATGTCCGGGCTCGATGATGACAGCAGCAAGATACAGCACACTGCCCCCATCCAACCCGGGAACAGCGGAGGACCGATGGCGCTCAAAGACGGACGCATCGTGGGGGTCATCGTAAGTTCACTCAGCGCAACGTATGCGCTCAAGAGCAGCGGAGCCCTTCCGCAAGGGGTCAACTTTTCAGTGAAATCGGACTATCTCCTCACCCTTGCATCGATTGCGGGAATCAAAATTCCGAGCGGCGCTCCATCAAGCGAGCCTGTTGAGCACGTAAAGAACTATACTGTGCAGATCATGTGCGAAAAGTGAGGAGGGGCGGCAGACGGGGTCAGGCACATCGTCGCTGCGCGAGATAAGCCAGACCCCATTGCCGAGGGCTGCGGGGACAATAGATACGCCCTTGCCCACGTGTCACCGTGCCCACATGTCCCCTGCATAAAAGTCTTTCTTCTTCCGTCCTTGGGGAAGGGGGTGCTTTATGGGCGGTTCGCGAATCCTGTGGCTGCACCTGTCTCACGCGGCAAAGCCGCCCTCACCTCCTCCACGGCCTGGTATGACTCCCCGTTGTACTATGACATGGTCTATGCGGACTATACGGCGATGGAGACGCGGTTCATCGAGGGCATCTGCCGACGGCACGCCGGCACGGGGAGCCGCCCTTTGCGGGTGCTTGAGCCGGCCTGCGGATCAGGTCGGCTGCTGGAGTCGCTTTCCAAACGGGGCCATGTGGCGCATGGGTTCGACCTGAACCGCAACCAGGCGGCCTTCGCCAAGGCCCGTCTCCGCAGGAAGGGGCTGAAGGGCAAGGTGTGGATCGATTCAATGGACAGGTTCACCCTGCCGACCAAGCGGGCCTACGACGTGGCCCACTGCTTCGTGAGCACGTTCAAGTATCTGACCAACGGAGCAGCGGCCAAACGGGCGCTGCGACTGATGGCCGCGGCGGTCAGACCCGGCGGACTGGTCCTGCTGGGGCTGCACATGACGGATTACCGCAATCGGGCGGAGGGATACGAGCGCTGGATCGGACGTCGCAAGGGCCTCAAAGTCATCAGCCACACATGGTCGTTCCGGCCCGACCGACGCACCCGTCTCGAGCCGATGAAGACGCGCATGAAGATCGTCCGGGGCAAGGAAGTGCGGGTCGAGGACACGCTCTGGAACTTCCGTACCTACTCGCCGACCGAGTTGCGAACACTCATCGCGCAGGCGCCGGACCTTGAGCTGGTCGCCTGCCACGATTTCCGCTATGAGCTCGGGTCGACCCGGAAGATCGACAATGAGTACAGTGACGTGATTTTGGTGCTGCGGAGGCGCGGCGCGTAAGCGGAGCTTTCGCGAGGGGACTGACTTCGAGAGACAGGCGGTTGCAGATTGTGCAAAGGTGCAAACCGGAGCGTAGCTCCTGTGCAAAGGTGCAAAGGTGAATAAGCAGGGGGCAAGTGGGCAAGGTGACACGGGGACACGGGGACTGACTTCGAGGGACAGGGCTAGGGGCAGGGACAGGGGCAGGCTGGAAAGGGGAAGACGCAGAGGCCCAGAGGCTCGGAGGATGGCTGCGAGGGCGGCTGACCGGGGGCGGTCAGCCCTACCCAAGTCAGGAGGGCGAGGCGGAGCCACGCCCCTACCTGGGTTCGCCCTGCGGCGAACTTAAGAGGGAGGGCGAGGGGGATGGTGCAAAGGTGAGCGCGGCCGCAGAGCGGCCGCGAGGGACAGGGGCAGGGGCAGGGACTGGGTTAGCTGGCAGGCTGGTAAGGGGAAGACGCAGAGGCCCAGAGGCTCGGAGGCTCGGTTGATCAGTTGACCGGAGGGCAGGACGCGGCGGAGCCGCGAGGGGGCAAGGTGACATGGTGACTTGGGGACACGGGGAAGAAGCAGAAAGTTAGCTTATGCCCTCTTGCCAGCATATCACCTGCGGAGCCACGCCCCTACCCTGCGGCCACCATGCGGCGCCCCTTGCCCACGTGTCACCGTGCCCACGTGTCCCCTGCGAAGCTACGCTTCGCTCAACGATACAGCTCTCCGCCTTGTTCGCGGAATTCGCGGGACTTCTCCTCCATTCCCTTGGCGAGGGCGGCCTGCTCGTCGACGCCCTGCGACTCGGCGAACTTGCGGATGTCGTCGGTGATGCGCATGGAGCAGAAGTTGGGCCCGCACATGGAGCAGAAATGCGCGGTCTTGGCGGACTCCTGCGGCAGGGTCTCGTCGTGATACTCCTGGGCGCGCTCGGGATCGAGGGACAGGGCGAACTGGTCCTTCCAGCGGAACTCGAAGCGGGCCTTGGACAGGGCGTTGTCGCGGATCTGCGCCGCCGGGTGGCCCTTGGCGAGGTCGGCCGCGTGGGCGGCGATCTTGTAGGCGATGACCCCTTCGCGGACGTCGTCCTTGTTGGGGAGGCCGAGGTGCTCCTTCGGGGTGACGTAGCAGAGCATCGCCGTGCCATACCAGCCGATCATCGCGGCGCCGATGGCGGACGTGATGTGGTCGTAGCCCGGGGCGACGTCGGTCGTGAGGGGTCCGAGCGTGTAGAACGGCGCCTCGTGGCACCACTCCAGCTGCTTGTCCATGTTCTCCTTGATCATGTGCATCGGGACGTGTCCCGGGCCCTCGTTCATGACCTGCACCCCACGTTCCCAGGCGCGCTTCGTGAGGTCGCCCTGCGTCTTCAGCTCGGCGAACTGCGCCTCGTCGTTGGCGTCGGCGATCGAGCCTGGGCGCAGTCCGTCCCCGATCGAGAACGAGACGTCGTAGGCCGCCATGATGTCGCATATCTCGTCCCAGTGCGTGAAGAGGAAATTCTCCTTGTGGTGGGCCAGGCACCACTTGGCCATGATCGAGCCCCCGCGCGAGACGATGCCCGTGACCCGGCGGGCCGTGAGCGGGATGTAGGCCAGACGCACCCCCGCGTGGATCGTGAAGTAATCGACCCCCTGCTCCGCCTGCTCGATGAGCGTGTCGCGGAAGATCTCCCAGGTGAGGTCCTCGGCGCGTCCGTTGACCTTCTCCAGCGCCTGGTAGATCGGCACCGTGCCGACCGGCACCGGGCAGTTGCGAAGGATCCACTCGCGCGTCTGGTGGATGTTCTTGCCGGTGGAGAGGTCCATGAGCGTGTCGCCGCCCCAGCGGACCGACCAGCGCATCTTCTCGACCTCCTCCTCGATCGAGGAGGCGACCGCGGAGTTGCCGATGTTCGTGTTGATCTTCACCAGGAAGTTGCGGCCGATGATCATCGGCTCCAGTTCCGGGTGGTTGATGTTGGCGGGGATGATGGCGCGTCCGCGGGCGACCTCGTCGCGGACGAATTCCGGCGTGATCTCCCTGGGGATGGCGGCGCCGAAGGACTGTCCCGGATGCTGGAACGAGAGCGCGTCGCGGCGGGCGGCCTCCTCGCGGACCTGCCTGAGCTTCAGATTCTCGCGGATCGCGATGAACTCCATCTCCGGCGTGACGATGCCCCGGCGGGCGTAGGCGAGCTGCGTCGGCCGCTGGCCCGCCTTGGCGCGGAGCACCTGTCGGTCCGCGCGGTCGAACTGCACCAGACGGTTGCGCGACGTCGCGCGCTGGGCCGTCTCGGCGTGCTTCCAGGAGAGGTAGCCGTCGTCCTCGGGCTTGAGCGCCCTGCCCTGCACCGCTTCGACGTCGCCGCGCTCCAGGATCCAGCCCGCGCGGATGGCCGGGAGCCCCTTCTCGACATCGCCGTGGAAGGCCGGGTCGCCCCAGGCGCCGGACGTGTCGTAGATCCGGACCGGCTCATTGGGCGAAGTCGCGCCGTCCGGCCGGCGCGTGTCGGAGAGCGTCACCTCGCGCATCGGCACCCGGAGGTCGGGGCGGGAGCCCTGCACGTAGATGCGGGCTGAGTTGGGAAAGGCGTTGAGTTGATTGTCGGAGACCATGAGAGAGGGATGGGGAAGATGGAGGCGCTAGCGCGAAGAGCAATTCAGGTGCAAAGGTGCAAATCGGAGCGGAGCTCCTGTGCAAAGGTGCAAAGGTGAAGAATAACAGAGACAGGGACAGGGCTAGGGACAGGGACAGGGGCTGGGACATGGGCTGGGTTAGCAGGCGGGCTAACTGCGAGGGTGGCTGACCGAGGGCGGTCAGCCCTACCCAAGACAGGAGGCAAAAGGTACGCCCCATGCCCACTTGTCACCGTGCCCACGTGTCCCCTGTACAAGACATAGGACATGGGCGAGCTGTGAGGCTGGATCCACTTCCTACGGCGCCGGGGCGCATCAGGTACGAGGGTTCGAGGCCTGGCCTCATCTCAGTCCGCTGCCGGACTCCCCTGGGAAATGCTCACAATGAACTGAGGGGGGAGTGTGGGCGGGGATGGGGAGGGGGCAAGTTTAGTTGATCGGTTGAACGGATGGCCTGAGGGCCAGATGCGGTGGGATGCCGTCGTGAGGGGACTGACTTCGAGGGACAGGGACTAGCTTCGAGGGACAGGGGCAGGGACAGGGGGAAGACGCAGAGGCCCAGAGGCTCGGAGGCTCGGTTGATCAGCCTGAGCCAGGAACGGCCAAGGGCCTGTGCAAAGGTGCAAAGGTGAACAATACCAGAGACAGGGACAAGGGGCAGGGGCAGAGTTAGCTGGCAGGCTGGCTGCGAGGGCGGCTGACCGAGGGCGGTCAGCCCTACCCAAGACAGGAGGGCGCGACGTAGTCTAGCCCCTACGCTGCGGCCACCATGCGGCGGCTGGAGACAAGAGGCAACAGGTGCGCCCCATGCCGACGTGCCCCCTGCGAAGCTTCGCTTCACTCAGCGATTCATCGAGAGATGCTCGCGGAGGTAGTCGACGGTGCGGCGGACGGTGGCGTCGACTTCCATCTGGTTCGTCACGGTCTTGCGGGCATGGATCACGGTGCCGTGGTCGCGGCCGCCGAAGGCCTGGCCGATGGAGACAAGGGACATGCCGGTCAGCTGCGTGGCGAGATACATCGCGATCTGACGGGGGAAGGCGATGTTCTGCATGCGCCGCTTGGACGTCATGTCGGACATCTGGATGCGGTAGTGCTCGGCCACCTTGCGCTGGATCACCTCGACGGTGAGCGTGTGGCTGGCCTCCTCGACGAGGATGTCATGGAGGAGCTTCTCGACCGTGGCGAGGTCAAGGGACTTGCCGGTGATGCCGGCGAGGCCGGAGATGCGGATGATGGAGCCCTCGAGGTGGCGGACGTTGCGGGCGATGCGCTGGGCGATGAACTCGGCGACCTGCGGAGGCAGCTCGAAGCCGCGGGCGGCGGCCTTCTGGCGCAGGATGGCGATGCGGGTCTCGAGGCCCGGGGCCGCGATGGAGGCGACCATGCCCCACTGGAAGCGGGAGACCAGGCGTTCCTCGAGCTTGGCGATCTCGGAGACCGGGCGGTCGCTGGTGAGCACCACCTGCTTGTGGTTGTTGTGCAGCTCGTTGAACGTGTGGAAGAACTCCTCCTGCGTGGAATCCTTGCCCGCGAGGAACTGGATGTCGTCGATGAGGAGCAGGTCGAGCTCGCGGTAGCGGCGGCGGAAGGCGGCGATGGTGCCGGACTGCAGCGCGGCGATGAAATCGTTGGTGAAGGTCTCCGAGGAGATGTAGGCGATGCGGGCCTGCCGGTTGGCGGCGTAGACCGAGTGGGCGACGGCGTGCATCAGGTGCGTCTTGCCGAGGCCGGTGGGTCCGTGGATGAAGAGCGGGTTGTAGAGGTGGCCGGGGTCCTTGGAGACCGCGAGCGCGGCGCCGTGGGCCATCTGGTTCTCGGGGCCGACGATGAAGTTCTCGAACGTGTTGCCGGCCTTGATGGCGGGCGCGGCGGCCGAGGCGGGCAGACGCGAGACGCGGGAAGGCGCGGGAACCGGGGCGGATGCGCGGACGTCACGGGCGCCGGCGGCGACCTTGAGACGGTAGTCCATGTTGCGTCCGGCGGAGAGCGTGAGCTGCTTGCGGAGCACTTCGGCGTAATTGCCGGTGATCCAGGCCTCGTTGAGGACCGAGGGCACCTCGAGCACGAGGACGTTGCCGTCGAGGATCTCGACCGGCTGGAGATTGGAGAACCAGGTCTCGTAGTCGGCCTTGTTCAGCGTGCTGCGCAGTTCGGACTTGGTGACTTCCCAGAGGGAGGCGGGATTGACGGAAGGGGACATGAAGAAAGGGGGAAGGTTGAGAAAGGTTGTTCACAGGGGCTTGTTAAGCCCGAAAGTGGGGAAAATGAGGATTGTCGGTGAAGGGAGACTGACCCGGGTCTTGGTCGCACCTTCCGTGCCACGGGCCGGAAGTGCTGGATATGAGACACAAGTCGTTGATTTTTAGCGGTTAGAGAATGGTTTAGGACGGGCCCGGCGGGCCGGTGTGGAAAAGAGGGGGATGGACGATCCGAGGGGTGCGGACCGCGCCGACGTTTGTGCGGGTCGTCACACGACCGACAAGTTGAAGCCCTCCACAGGATATTCACACCGCCTTTGGTGATAAGAAAACCAAGGTTGCTGTTGCACGCATGTCACCGTGCCGTCGCACCCTTGGAAACGTTGCTCGGAATCAATGCGTGAGACCGAGCAGATGCTCGTCACGCGCGCGGCGGAGGTCGTCCACGGTCAGGCAATGACGCAGCCGGTCGCGGACCTTGCGGCATCCGGGCAGCCCCTGCGTGAGCGGAAGCAGACGGTCGAGCATCCAGCGCACATCGCGACGTCCGAGACGGTCGGCGTGGGCTTGCAAAGTCAATTCCGCGAGCCGGATCATGCATTCCCATCGTTCAGCGGCGCCGGTCGACTCCGTGCCCCCTTCCCTGCCCTCCATGGCGGCCTTGATGCGGGCGAAGACCCAGGGATCGCCGAGGGCGGCGCGTCCGATCATGAGCCCGGAGACCTTGGTTTCCTCGAAACGGCGCAGGGCCGAGGCCCCGTCGCGCACGTCGCCGTTGCCGATGACCGGGATGCGGACCGCTTCGGCGACCTGGGCGATCCAACCCCAGTGGGCTTCGCCGGAGTAGCCCTGTTCGCGCGTGCGGCCGTGGACCGCGAGGGCTTCGACCCCCAGTTCCTCGAGCCGGCCGGCGACCTCGACCGCCACGATCGTCGCGTGATCCCAGCCCAGGCGCATCTTGGCCGTGAGCGGCGTCTCCGGGATGGCGTCCTTGACCGCCTTGACCACGTCGAAGAGCAGCGGCGTGCAGCGGAGCAGCCCTGAGCCGGCGTTCTGCTCGATGACCTTGTGGGCCGGGCAGCCGAAATTGAGGTCGAGGAAGTCGGGCCGCATCCGGTCGCAGACCATCCGGGCGGCGCGGGCCATCGAGGCGGGCGTGGCGCCGAAGATCTGGACTCCCATCGGCCGCTGGGATTCCGTGAAATCGACCATGTCCCAGGCCTTGGCGTTGTCGCGCAGCAGGGCTTCCGACTGCACGAATTCCGTGACCATCACGTCCGCCCCCTGCTCCTTGCAGAGCTGCCGGAACGCGACGTCCGTCCGCTTGGCCATCGGGGCCAGGTAGAGCGGACGGCGGCCGGGGCCGAACCAGGGCAGACGGGGGGCCGGGCGCGTCACGGACCGGCCTCCTTGCGGCGGAGCTCGGCCCGGAGCGCCTTCCAGCGGGCGAGACGTTCGGCCAGCTGGCCTTCCGCGCCGGCCGAGCCCGGGCGGAACAGCTCCAGAGGCCGGGAAAGGTATTCCTGGCCGCTGATGCCCTCGGGGAAATCGTGACTGTAGCGATACTCCGCGCCCTGGCCCAGCTTGCGGCCCACCTGCGTGTGGGAGTCCTTGAGGTGGAGCGGGACCTCCTGACGCGGGCGGGAGCGCACCTCGTCCTTGGCGGCCCCGATGGCGAGCGTGACGCTGTTGCTCTTGGGGGCGAGGGCCAGGAAGAGCGTCGCGTGGGCGAGCGCGTATTCGCATTCCGGGAGCCCGACCGTCTCGCAGGCCTGGAACGCGGCCGTCGCGATACCGATCGCGCGCGAATCGGCGAGGCCGACGTCCTCCGAGGCTGCGATGACCAGACGGCGCGCGATGAAGCGGGGGTCTTCGCCGCCCTCGAGCATGACGAAGAGCCAGTAGAGCGCCGCGTCCGGGTCGCCCCCGCGGACCGACTTGATGAAGGCCGAGGCCGTGTCGTAGTGGTCGTCCCCGCCGTCGTCGTAGCGGACCCGGCGTTCGCGCGCGAAGGCGGCGACCGCCCCGTCATCGATGGCGCCCAGCGCCGGGGCTGAGAGCGCGAGCGTCTCCAGGCAGTTGAGCGCGCGGCGGAGGTCACCCGAGGCCATCTCGGCCACCCGGCGGAACACCTCGCCCGAGGCGCGGACCCCGAGACGACCCAGCCCCCGTTCCTCGTCGCTGAGCGCGCGGGCGAGGAACCCCGCGATCTCCTCCGGCGAGAGCGGGTCGAGCCGGAACAGGTGGCTGCGGCTGAGCAGGGCCGGCACCACGTAGAGACCCGGATTGTGCGTCGTGCAGCCGATCAGACGGACCGCGCCCGCCTCGACGTCGGGGAGCAGCAGGTCCTGCTGGGACTTGTTGAACCGGTGGATCTCATCGACCACCAGCACCGTCTTGCGGGACGGGTGGCGGCGGGCTTCCGCGAGCACCTCGCGCAGTTCGGCGGCGCCGGAGAGCACCGCGTTGACCCGGACCACGTGGGAGCGCGTCTCCGCGGCGATGACCTCGGCGAGCGTCGTCTTGCCGCAGCCCGGGGGGCCGTAGAAGAGCAGCGAGCCGAAGCTGTCCGCGCGGATCAGCCGGGGCAGCAGCGCGTCCGGTCCGAGCAGCGCCGCGTGGCCCACCACCTCGCCGAGCGAGCGCGGGCGCATGCGTGCGGCCAGGGGCCGGCGGGCGGCGGGCACCTCGGCCGCCTCCTCGCGGCCGAGCCCCGGCAGCGGCTCATCGGCCCCTGTGCCGCGTCCCGCCACGGATCACTTCTTCTCCGGCGCGAACGGCACCGTGTGGCAGTAGGGCTTGGTGCCCTTGCGCACGTAGTAGTCCTGGTGGTATTCCTCGGCCTTCCAGAAGACCTTCTCGCCCTCGACCTTCGTGGCGATCGGGTCGCGGAACACCTTGGCCTTCTCGAGCGCGGCCTTCACCTCCTCGGCCACCTTGCGCTGCTCGTCCGAGTAGGTGAAGATCACCGAGCGATACTGATCGCCGTGGTCGGGGCCCTGGCGGTTGACCTGCGTCGGGTCGTGCATGCGGAAGAAATATTCCACGAGGGTGCGGTAGGAGACCTTGGCCGGGTCGAAGACCACCTGGATGACCTCGGCGTGGCCCGTGTCGCCGTCGCAGACCTGGCGGTAGCCGGGGTTGAGCACGTGGCCGCCGGCGTAGCCGCTGACCGCGTCGACCACGCCGGGGATCTTCTCATACTGGTATTCGACGCCCCAGAAACAGCCGGCGCCGAACATCGCCTTCTCGAGCTTGGGATTGTCCTTCATGTTGGGTGCGGGGGAAACGGGGGCGGCGGCGCAGAGCGTGGCGACGAGGAGCGGGAGCAGGCGGAGGGCGAGCTTCATGGCGGAAAGAGGCACCCCGGCAACCTAGGCGCATTTCCCGCCTTAGGCAAGGGCGGGGACCTCAGCCTGCGATGGCGCGGAGGGCCTCCGAGAGCGACTCCGGGGCGGCCGGGGCGTGCGTGGCACCCTTCTGCGGCACCAGGTAGAACGTGTCGAGCGCGATGCCCTGTTCCGTGGCCACGTTGGCGAACGTGATCGCGTAGCCCGCGTGGCGGATGGCCCGGCCGAGCCGGTACAGCAGCCCCAGACGGTCCGTGCACTGGACCTCGGCGACCGTGCGACCCAGGGCCGCGTCGTGGTAGACCTCGACCGATGTCTCCATCTGGACCCGGGTGCGGCGACGGGGGGCCGTCTCGAACGCACGGGCCTCGGCCTGGGCGACCTGGGAGAGCAGGTCCGCGCCGCCGAGGAGCGATTCTGTGAGCGCGCGTCCGAAGGCGGACTTCGACTCCCCTTCACGGCCCGCGGGAAGATTGACCCGGAAGAAGTCGATGGCCACGTCGTCGGCGCGCGAGAACGCGTGGCACGAGACGATGTTGATGCCGGCGACCGCGAAGGCGCCGGCCAGCCGGCTGAAGAGGCCTGCGCGGTCCCAGGTGACGACCGTGACCGCGGACTGGCCCGCGCCCACGTCGTCGACCCATTCCACGATCGGCATGAGCGACTCCTCGGCGTCGGCGATGAACACCGTGGCGATGAGCCGGTGGATCATCTGGAGGTGGTGGGCGGCCTCCTCCGCCGAGGCGTGGAGCAGGTAGCCGTCGGGCATGCCGGAGAAATGGGCCTCCAGCTCGTCGTCCCCGACCCGGTCGCCGACCAGCGCGCGCGTCTCCTCGCGGAGCCTGGCGCGCTCCTCGCCCACGTCGGGGCCGGGGACCCCGGAGAGCTTGGCGAGCGCGCGGCGGTAGAGCGTGAAGTGCTGCCCGTCCTTGAAGTCCGTCCAGAGGTCGGGCGAAGTCCCGAGCGCGTCGCAGCGCGTGTGCACGTAGAGGTAACGCAGGGTCTGCTCATCCCCGCAGAGCGCCGCGAACCGGTCGACATTGGCCGGGTCGTCGATGTCATGCCGCTGCCAGTAGATGCCCATCGTCAGGTGGAGCCGGACCACCGCCGCGGCGAACTCGCGCTCCCGGGCGTCGAAACCGAGACGTTCCAGCACCGCCGCGGCGACTGGCGCGCCCCGTTCCGCGTGGCCCGCGATCCCGTCGACCTTGCCGATGTCATGAAGCAGCAGGATCGCGTAGAGGAGCGAGGGCGCCTCGCAGCCCAGCAGCACCTCGCGGTAGCCGCGGTCGACGTCCGTGCCGCCCTCGTAGATCGTGTCCAGCTCCCGCAGGCAGCGGAGCGTATGCACGTCGGCCGTCCAGCGGTGGTAGAACTCGAACTGCACCAGGCAGTGCATCCCGCGGAACTCCGGCAGCAGCCGGTAGAGAAGCCCGTGCTCGCGCAGCGCGTCGAAGGCCCCGTGGACCCGGCCCGCCTCCGTGAGCATGGCGCGGACCGCGCCCGTCGAGGAATCCGATGACGCGACCTCGGGCGTCAGCAGGTGGGCCCGTTCGCGGACCAGGACCGAGAGCGCGCGGTCCGGGCGGGCCTCGTGGACCTGGCACAGACGGAACAGGCGGACCAGCCGGGCCGGATCCTCCTCGAAGACCAGCCGGTGTAGCGCGGAGGCGACCCCGCCGGGCGTGATGCGGAAACCGTCGGCCTCGAGCGGATCTCCCCACCCTTCCGGCTCCGCTTCGCCGAGCACCCCGGACTCCACCAGCTGCACGCAGCGTCGCACGTGATCCGCCGCATCGAAGTATTCGCGCATCATCGCGCCGATCCGTTCCTTGAGCGAGCCCGGATAGCCGAGCCCCTGCGAGACCGCGTCCTGCCGTTCGAGCGACAGCTGTTCCGTCGGCCGCGTCGACTGGAAGTGAAGCTCATGACGGAGCCGCAGCAGCGTGTCGCGCGCGCGGACGAACTTCTCGCAGTCCCGTTCCGGGATGAGCCCGGAGAGACGCAGCCCTTCCGGACCCGCGGCGCCGGAGTGGAGCCGGGCCAGCCAGAGGCAGCCCTGGACGTCGCGGAGCGCGCCGACTCCGTTCTTCAGGTCGGGCTCCTGCAGGTACGCGCTGCCGCCGGCCTTCTCCCTACGGCGCCGCTGCGAATCGACCAGCGTGCGGGCGAACGGGATGACCGAGGTGCCGGAGGCGAGCGGGCCGACCCCTTCCGTCAGACGGCGGAACGGCGCGCGGTCCCCGCAGATCGGACGGGCCTCGAGGAGCGCCACCCGCAGGTAGAGGTCGTCGACCGCGTGCGTGAGGCATTCCTCGACCGTGCGGACCGACTGCGAGAGCTTCAGCCCCAGGTCCCAGAGCGGGTAGAGGATCGATTCCACCGCCGCCTTCGATTCCGGCGAGTGGGAGGGCACCAGCACCAGCAGGTCGACGTCGCTGAGCGGGCAGAGCTCCGCGCGGCCGTAGCCGCCCGTGGCGACCATCGAGAGCGCGGCGGCCGGGGCGCCCGCGCGGGCGTGGAGCGATTCCACGACCAGGTCGACCGCATCGGAGCGCAGCCGCGCGACCGCGGAGGCGGGCACCCCTTCGCGGTGCGCGTCCAGCTGGGCCTGACGGGCCGCGGCGAGGAATGAGCGGGCGTGCGGGACCAGGTCGGCCGGGGCGCCCTGCCCTGACGTGAGCGAGCATTCCAGCGCAGCCTGACGGATGCGGAGCGCGAAAGGAGCCGGGTCGGCGGGCATCGCCGAGCAACCTGACCGCAAGCCCAGCGGCCTTCAAGGGAGATTGCCAACCCTGAAGCCCCGTCCAACTTCGGGGACATGGAGCAAGCCTTCGCCGACCTCTGGGCACAGCTGCACAGCGCCGAGGGCCTCCGTCGCACCATCGAGTCGGGCGGCCTCGCGCTGATGGTCCTGATCATCTTCGCCGAGACCGGACTCCTGGCGGGCTTCTTCCTGCCCGGCGACTCCCTGCTCGTGACCGCGGGCGTCCTGTCCGTGGCCAACGGCGGCCGCCCCGAGCTCTTCGACCCCTGGGTCCTGTGCCTCACCCTGACCTGCGCAGGCGTGGCGGGCGACCAGACCGGGTACTGGCTCGGGCGCAAGTATGGCGACACCATGGAAGGCCGGCCCGACACCTGGTGGTACAAGCGCCGTCACCTCGACGAGGCCCATGATTACTTCGCCAGGTATGGCGCGGCGGCGATCGTCCTGGCCCGCTTCGTGCCCGTCATGCGCACCTTCGTGCCCTTCGCGGCCGGCATGGGCCGCATGGAGCGCGGTCGCTTCGTCGTGTGGAACGCCCTCGGCGGCGTCCTCTGGGTGTGGTCGCTCGTGTGGCTGGGCCATTACATCGGCGGCACCCCGCTCGCGGACAAACTCCACAAAGTCATCCTGATCGTCGTGGCCGTCTCCCTCCTCCCCCTCGCCTGGGCCTTCGCGAAGCGGCTCCTGCGGCGTTAGACAGCGGGGATCCAGAAGCGGAACGTCGTGCCCCCCGGGCCCGTCGACTCCACCGAGATGTCGCCGCGGTGATCGCGCAGGATGCGCTTCACGATGGCGAGGCCCAGCCCCGTGCCGTCCTCGCGCGACGTGAAGAACGACTCGAAGATCTTGGGCATGATGTCGGCCGGGATGCCCGTGCCGGCGTCGGCGACCCGGACCGAGACCGCCGGACCCTGCGGGCCCTCCTCCCGGGTCACCCTCAGGTCCAGCCTGCCCCCGTCGGGCATCGCCTGGAGCGCGTTGAGCATCAGGTTGAGGAAGACCTGCTGGATCTGTCCCGGGTTGCCTTCGACCTTGGCGGAGAGCCCGTCCCCCGAGACCGTGACCCGCACCCTGCCCTGCTCCAGCTTGAGCCGCAGCAGCATGGCCGCGTGTTCGGCGGCCTCGCGCAGGTCGATGGACGTGAACGCGCCGGACTGGGAGCGGCTGAGCCCGAGCACACGGGAGACCACCCCCTCCATGTGGGCGATCTTCTCGCGCATGACCCCGAGGTCCTCCTGCTTCGGGTCGTCGGGCGAGAGCCCCTGGCCGAGCGTGTCCGAGAGCAGCTTCATGACCGTGAGCGGATTGCGGATCTCATGGGCCACCTCGGCGGAGAGCAGACCGAGCGCCGTCAGGCGTTCGCTGCGGCGGAGCCCCGCCTCGACCGTGAACACCTTGGAGTAGAGCCGGGCGTTCTGGAGCGCCGAGGCGCCGAACGAGGCGAGCGCCGAGACCAGGTGCCGGTCGTCGTCGGAGAAACGATGGGTGCCGGGAGAGACCGTGAGCAGCACCCCGAGCGGTTCGTCCTCGAAGCGCACCGGCACCGCGAGCATCGAGCTGGAGGCCACCGGATCGACCAGCTTGGCGAAGAGCATCTCCTCGGACTTGCCGAGGACCGGGATGGCGACCGGGCGCAGACGGCGCACCACCGTGCCGAGCGAAGAGGCGTTGAGGGCGACCCGCGGGCGCATCTCGCTGGCGCCGAGGTCGCCGTCGAAACCGGCGAGCACGAGCTCCTCCCCTTCCAGATTGTAGTAGGCGCCGGCGCGGGCGGAGAGGAGCGCGCGGGCCGAGCGGGCGAGGTCGGCGCGGATGCCCGGCTCATCGCGCTCGCGGGCGAGCCCCTGGGCGGACTGAAGGAGCGACTCCAGCTGAGCGGCCTTGGAGCGCAGCTGGCGGAGCAGCCAGATGCGGCCGACCGCCTTCGAGGCCTCGTTCGTGAGCAGGGCGAGGAAGGACATGTCCTGCTCCGTGAACGCGTCCAGGCGGTCCGAGTCGCAGTTCACCACCCCGATGACCGTGCCCATGAGCTCCATCGGCACCGCGAGCTCGGAGCGGATGCCCTTGCGGATCTCGACGTAGCGGGGATCCTTGGAGACGTCCGGCACGCGCTGCGGACGCGCGTTGAGCGCGACCCACCCCGTGATGCCCTCCCCCTGGGCGATGACCCGCTTGGCGGACTCGGTACCGAGCCCGTTGGAGACCTCGATGCGGAGCGCGCCCGTGGCCGGCTCGACCAGCGCGATCGAGGCGCTGGAGGCCTGGAGCGTGTTGACCACCTCGGCCAGGATGAAGTCGAGCGCCTCGCGCGGGTCCTCGGTGGAGTTGACCACCGCTCCGACGCGGTAGAGGCAGTCCAGCACGCGGGCGTCCCCGGGACGTTCCTGCGGTGGGCGGGAATGGGGCATCGCTCAGAGCGAATGGTCCATGTCGAGCGCCGGGGCGTCGACCGAGGCCCGCCCGATCACCGTGGCGGGCACGCCGGCCACGCTCGTGTGGGGCTCGACATTGCGGAGCACGACCGAACCGGCGCCGACCTTGGCGCCTTCGCCCACCGTGATGTTGCCGAGGATCTTGGCGCCGGCGCCGATGAGCACCCCGGAGCGGATCTTCGGGTGACGGTCGCCGCGCTCCTTGCCCGTGCCGCCGAGGGTGACCTCGTGGAGGAACGAGACGTTGTCGGCGACGATCGTGGTCTCACCGGCCACGAATCCCGTGGCGTGGTCGAGCAGGATGCCCACGCCGAACTTGGCGGCGGGATGGATGTCGACCGCGAGGCGCTCGGAGGCCAGCGCCTGCAGGTGGAAGGCCAGGTCGCGTCGGCCCGCGCGCCAGAGCGCATGGGCGAGCCGGTGGATCGAGATCGCGTGGAAGCCCTTGTACCAGAGGAACGGGGCGAGCGCGTGTTCCGTGGCCGGGTCACGTTCGAGCGTGGCGCGGATGTCCGCGCGCATCTGGGCGAGCGTCTCCGGATCGAAGGCGAGCGCGTCGGCGAGCGCGCGTCGCAGGAGCGGCAGCGCGTCTCCCGAGGGGGAAAGCCGCTCGGAGAGACGTTCGACGACCGCCTCGCCCAGCGAGGCGCGGTCGAGGATGAAGCGCTTCAGGGCCGGCGCGAGGACCGGTTCGGCGGCGGAGACCTTCTCGGCGCGGGAGCGGAGCTCCGCCCAGAGGGAGGCCTCAGTGGCGCAGACCAGGGCTATGGAACGGGCGTCGGCCATCGGTTCGGGACCCCAGACCAATCGCCTTCCGGTGCCATTTTTGCAACCCGCTAGTCAAAATAGCCGTTTTTGAACGAATAAAGGGGGGTGGGTGGAACCTGGCGTCGTCGGCGGGGTTGAAATCTGCGTATCACCGCCTAAACACCAGAACCCTCACCCCCAACATCCATGCGCATCCTCACCACCCTCCTCGCCGCCCTCGTGGCCGTCGCGTCCTACGCCGCGCCCGAAGTCGGCCAGCCCGCTCCTGCCTTCACCGGCAAGACCCTCGACGGCAAGACCGTCAGCCTGTCCGACTTCAAGGGCAAGACCGTCGTCCTTGAGTGGTACAACCCCGGCTGCCCCTACGTGAAGAAGTACTACCAGCCCGGCAAGATGCAGGCCTGGCAGAAGGAGCACATCGAGAACGGCGGCGTCTGGCTCGTCATCAACACCGGCGGCCACAAGCTGGAGAACGCCACCTACTACCCCGGCACCGTCATCCAGGACGAGGACCAGAGCATCGGCCGCGCCTACGACGCCAAGACCACCCCTCACTGCTTCGTGATCTCCCCTGACGGCAAGCTCGCCTACAAGGGCGCCATCGACAGCGGCAAGACCACCAAGTCCGACGAGATCGAGAAGTCCACGAACTACGTCCAGGCCGCCGTCAAGGCCGTCAAGGAAGGCAAGGCCCCTGAAGTCTCCTCGTCGAAGCCCTACGGCTGCGGCGTGAAGTACAACAAGAACTGAGCCCTCGCTCAGTCCTTGGAAGAAGAAGGGCGTCCGCAAGGACGCCCTTCCTGTTTGCCGGGCAGCCCGGTCACGCGACGCCCGTCGCGCGCAGCACCTTGGCGTGGACCTCGTCGTTGCGCTGGAAGGGCAGGAAGAGCGAGGCGCCGGGACCGATCGCCGCGAACTCCACCGGCTCCGCCGTGTGGTTCTTGCTCGTCCAGGAGATCCCGACGTATTTCACCAGAACCTCGTTGAGCCCCTTGAGCGAGACGACCTTGGGAGCGTCGGCCGCGGAGAAGTCCAGCCCCGTGGCCTCGCGGGCCGCAGCGAGGAACTTCTTCGGGTCGAGCCCCTTCGTCTGACGGCCCAGCGTCTCCTGGGAGCGGTTGAACTTGAGCAGCCGGCGGAAGGCTTCCGTCGTGCCCTGGTAGGCGGGGGCCTTGCCGGCGAAGTCCTCGCTGCCGACCCCGTTGAGCTGCATGCCTCCCGTGGCGTGGTCGGCCGTGATGATGAGCAGCGTGTCCGGGTGGGATTCGACGAACTTCAGCGCCGTTCCGATGGCGGCGTCGAAGGCGATCTGGTCGAGGATGGCGCCGACCGGATCGTTGCCATGGCAGGCGTGGTCGATGCGCGCGCCTTCGACCATGAGGAAGAAGCCGTCCGGTCCCGCGGAAAGCCGGCGCAGGGCGGCGTCGGTCATCTCGGCGAGCGTGGGCGTCTGGGCCCCGATGGCGGCGTCATTGAGCCGGTCGACCTCGAAAGGCACGTGGCTCTTGGAGAACAACCCGAGCGCGGGCGAGTCGCCCTTCCAGCCCAGCAGGTCCTGTCGCGACTTCAGGTGCGCGTAGCCCGCCTTGCGGTAGTCGGCCGTCAGGTCGTCGGAGAAATAGTCCGTCCCGCCGCCGAGGATGACGTCGACCCCGCGCTCGAGATACTGCGGCGCGATGCCCTTCTGGTCCGAGCGCTTCTCGATCGTGGCGACGAAGCCGGCGGGCGTCGCGTGCGTGACCGTGGCGGTCGTGACCAGGCCCGTGCGGCGGCCCGAGGCCTTCATCTTCTGCAGGATGGTGGTCGGACGGCGGCCGTCCGGCGTGACGTTGATGACCCCGTTGGTGATGCGTTCGCCGATGCCCCAGCAGGAGGCCGCGGCGGCGGAGTCCGTGACCATGCTGTTGGCGGAGGCCGTCTCGCAGAGGCCGCGCACCACCGGCAGCTCACGGTAGATCCCGGGCCAGCGGGCCGGCGCGCCCGTCGTGAAGCGCAGCCAGGCGTCGGCGAGGCCGAGCGTCGAGAGTCCCATGCCGTCGGAGACCATGAAGATGACGTTCTTGGCGCGGCCGGTGCCGCCGTTGGCGGAGGCGCCGCGGGTCTCGGCGCCCAGGGCTCGGGCGGAGCCGGCGCCGAGCACGGCGGAGCCGAGGCCGGCCAGCCGGAGGAAATCGCGACGGGAGGTGCGAGGGGTGGGCATGTCCCTTCCCTACCCTCGGTCCGGCCGGGCGGGCAAACCGGAAGTCAGCCGCCTCCGTGACGGGGAGGTGAAATCAGCCTTTGGCGGCGGGGGGCTGGGCGGCGGGCACGTGGGCCTTGAGGCGCCGTTCGCGGACCTCGGCGGAGACCAGCCCGATGAAATCCTCGAGCGTGCGGTTGCCCTCGAAGGACTTGTCGGCGCGGGAGCGCACGTTGACCTGGCCGGCCTCCTTCTCCTTGGCGCCGAGCACGAGCATGTGGGGGACCTTGGAGAGCTCCGCGCGGCGGATCTTGGCGCCGAGCTTGTCGGACGATCCGTCGGAGGTGGCGCGGATGCCGGCGGCGACGAGCCGGGCGACCGCGGCGTCCGCGTCGGCGTTGAGGTCGTCGTTGAGCGGGATGACCCGCACCTGTTCCGGCGACAGCCAGGTCGGGAAGTCGCCCGCGAAGTGCTCGATGAGGATGCCGACGAACCGTTCCATCGAACCGAAAGGCGCGCGGTGGATCATCACCGGCCGGTGCGGACGGTTGTCCGGGCCGACGTAGGAGAGGTCGAAGCGCTCGGGCAGGTTGAAGTCCACCTGCACCGTGCCCAGCTGCCATTCTCGGCCGATCACGTCGCGCACCACGAAGTCGATCTTCGGTCCGTAGAACGCGGCCTCGCCGGCCTCCTCGGTGAACTTGACCCCGAGCGTGGCGGCGGCGGCGCGGCAGGCGGCCTCGGCCTTGTCCCAGTTCTCCTTGGCGCCCGTGTACTTCTGCGAGTCCGGGTCGCGGAGACCGACGCGCACGCGGTAATCCGAGAGACCCAGCGTGCTGAGCACCACCTTGACCAGCTCCAGGCAGCCGAGGACCTCGCCAAGCACCTGGTCCTCCGTGCAGAACAGGTGGGCGTCGTCCTGCGTGAAACCGCGGACGCGCGTCATCCCGTTGAGTTCGCCGGACTGCTCCCAGCGGTAGACCGTGCCGAACTCGGCGAGGCGCACCGGCAGGTCGCGGTAGGAGTGGGGCTGGGAGGCGAAGATGCGGATGTGGTGCGGGCAGTTCATCGGCTTCAGCAGGAAGCCCTGCACCGTGCCTTCCGAGAGACGGTTCGTGAGTTCGCCGCAGCCGCAGCCCTCCTTGGCGAGCAGCTCCATGGCCTCGCGTTCCACCAGCGGCGGGAACTGCGCGTCCTTGTAATAAGGGAAGTGTCCCGACGTGCGGTAGAGGTCGAGATTGCCGATGTGCGGCGTGAAGACCTGCTTGTAGCCCGTGCGGAAGAGGTGTTCCGAGATGAAGTCCTGGAGCTGCTGACGGACCACCGCGCCGTTGGGCGTCCAGAGGATGAGCCCCTGGCCGACCTTCTCGTCGATGTGGAACAGCTTCAGCTCCTTGCCCAGCCTGCGGTGGTCGCGCTTCTTGGCCTCCTCGGCGCGGGCCAGAGCCTGCTCGAGCTCGTCCTTGGTCGGATAGGCCGTGCCGTAGATGCGCTGCAGCTGACGGTTCTTCTCATCCCCGCGGTGGTAGGCGCCGGCCACGTGGAGCAGCTTGAACGCCTTGACCTGGGACGTGTAGCGCACGTGCGAGCCGGCGCAGAGATCGAGGAAGTCCCCGTTGCGGTAGAACGAGATCTGCTCGCCGGCGGGGATGTCGGCGAGACGGCCCGGCTTGTAGCGCGTCTGGCCCGTCTCGGCGATGAGCCGTTCGGCCTCCTCGCGGGAGCACTCCATCCGTTCGAACTTCTGGTTCTCCTTGGAGATCCGGCGCATCTCCTCCTCGATCTTCACCAGGTCCTCGGCCGTGAACGCGTGATCCAGGTCGAAGTCATAGTAGAACCCCTGTTCCGTGGGCGGGCCGATGTCCAGCTGGGCCTGGGGGAAGAGCCGGCGCACCGCGGCGCCGAGCATGTGGGCGGCCGAGTGGCGGAGCTCCTCGAGGGGGGTCATCTGGGGCCGGTAGGACATGACGTGGTAAAGGAACCCTTTCGCTAGGGACTCGTCCGCCTCAGGGCAAGGACGGAGGCGGTCAGGCCTTCTTCAGGTCGTAGCCTTCCTTGCGGTCGACCATCGTCCAGCCGAGCGCCGTGAGCTCCTGCCGCAGCCGGTCGGCAACGGCGAAGTCCTTGGCCTGCTTGGCGGCCCAGCGGCGGGCGCCGAGCTCGGCGACCGCGGCGGGAACCTCGTCGGCCTTGCGTTGCTGGAAGAGCGTGAGACCCAGCGCCCAGAGGATGCGGGCCAGACCGCAGACGTCCTGGCGGGCCTGTTCGGGCGTGAGCTCGTCCTTGGAGCCGGCGACCGCGAAGACCTGTCCCAGGCAGCCCGGGACATTGAGGTCCTGGCAGAGCGCCTCCCAGGCGGGCGCGAAGCGTCCCCACGTGGCGGCGGTCTCACGGACCGACGGCGGGGCGAACTCCGCGCGCGTGAACCCGGCGGCCTGCAGCAGCCGGTCGGCGAAGCGCTCCAGCTTGCCGAGCGCGCTGCGGGCGTTCTCGAGCCCTGAGAACGTGAAGTTGAGCGGCGTGCGGTAGTGACCGGCGATGAGCGCGTAGCGCACCACGGTCGGCGTGAAATACCTCTTAGTCCAGAGATCGACCCACTGATCTCCCACCAGCTCGTCGAGCGTATAGAGGTTGCCCTTGCTCTTGGACATCTTGGCGCCCTCCACCATCAGGTGGGCGCTGTGGAACCAGTGGCCTGCGAAGCCCTTCACCCCTGTGGCGCATTCCGACTGCGCGATCTCGTTCTCGTGGTGCGGGAAGCAGAGGTCGACCCCGCCCCCGTGCAGGTCGAACGTCGCGCCGAGGTGGGCGAGCGACATCGCCGAGCATTCGATGTGCCAGCCCGGGCGCCCGTCGCCCCAGGGGCTCGGCCAGCGATTGGCGCCGTCCTCGGGCGACCAGGCCTTCCAGAGCGCGAAATCGCGGATCGACTCCCGATCGTATTCGTCGGCGTCGTTGGCCTCCCCCGCGCTGTTCGTCGACTGCGAGCGCAGCTTCGAGGCGTCGATGCGGCTGAGCTTCCCGTAATCGGCGCAGGTGCAGACCTTGAAGTAGACCGAGCCGTCGGCGGCCGCGTAGGCGTGGCCGCGGTCGACCAGCGCGCGGATCATCTCGACCTGCTGGGGGATGTGGGCGACCGCCGAAGGCTCCACGTGAGGGCGGAGCAGCCCGAGCGCGTCGCAGTCGCGGTGGAACTTGTCCGTCCATCCCTGCGTGAACTCCGCGAGCGGCTTGCCCGCCTTGACCGAGCCCCGGATCGTCTTGTCATCGACGTCCGTGATGTTGCGCACGTGGCGGACCGGGAGACCGTCCGTCTCGAGCGCGCGACGCAGCACGTCCTGGAGGATGAACGTGCGGAAATTGCCGATGTGGGCGGGCCCGTAGACCGTGGGTCCGCAGCAGTACATCCCGAAGACCTTGCTGTCCGGGCGGAGCAGCAGCGGCCGCGTCTCGCGGCTCATGGTGTCGTGAAGGAAGAGCGGCATCGCCCCTGCCTACCGCAAGCCCGCCCGGCCGGGCGAGAGGAAACCGCCGTCAGCGGGCGCTGACGCTCACCCAGTCGACCAGCATGCGGGCCGGCGGGAACGGCTTCGAGCCGTCGGGCGGCCCGGCGAAGCCGCCGCCCACGGCGACATTGAGCACCAGGTGGAACGGCCGGTCGAACGGCGCCGGGAAAGGTCCGCCGGAGGAGTGCCATTCCCTGAGCTCGTGGACCATCGTGTCGTCGACGTACCAGCGGAACGCGTCCTTCTCCCATTCCACCGCGAACCGGTGGAAGTCCTGCGTGAAGTCGCCCTTCGGCAGCTTCCAGACCTTCGTGGCGCTGCGGTTGTGCGGCCAGGATCCCCCGAAGTGGAGCGTCGTGTGGACCGTGTCCGGCTCCTGCCCCTTGAACTCCATGATGTCGATCTCACCCGAGGCGGCCCACATGCCGTAGCTGTCGCGCGTCGGCAGCATCCAGAACGCCGGCCAGACCCCGCGCCCGCCGGGCAGCCTGGCGGACATCTCGATCCGGCCGTAGAGCCACTCCGCGCGCCGCTTCGTGCGGATGCGCGCGGAGGAGTATTCCTTGACCGTGCCCGCGACGTTGACCGGCTCGCGCCGCGCCTCGATGACCAGCCGGCCGTCCTCGACGCGCAGGTTCTCCGGTCGGTCGAGGTAATATTGCAGCTCGTTGTTGCCGCCCCCGTGGCCGTTCTCCTCGGCGGTCCACTTCGTCCAGTCGAGGTCCTTCCCGTTGAAGTCATCGCGCCAGACCTCCTTCCATCCCGCGGCGGACAGCGTGGCGGAAAGGAGGATCGGCAGGAGGCGGAGGCGCATGCGCGGACTCTGAGCGCAAACGGCCCCGTTTCCAGCCCGATGACGCAGAAACGGCTTCCTTCCCATCCGGGGCGACGGCAGGATGCCCCTCCCCATCCCCCGTACCCATGAGAATCGGAACCAAGTCCCTCCACGCCGGCCAGAAGCCCGACCCCGCGACCGGATCGCGGGCCGTGCCCATCTACCAGACCACCAGCTACCAGTTCCGCGACTCGGAGCATGCCGCGAACCTCTTCGCCCTGAAGGAGCTCGGCAACATTTACACACGGATCATGAATCCGACCACCGACGTGCTCGAGCAGCGCGTCGCGGCCCTCGAGGGCGGCAGCGGGGCCCTGGCCCACGCCTCCGGCCAGGCGGCGATCACCGCGGCCATCCTGAACATCGCCGGCGCCGGCGACCACATCGTCTCCGTATCCCAGCTTTACGGCGGCACCTACAACCTCTTCCACTACACCTTGCCCAAGCTCGGCATCGAAGTGTCCTTCGTGGACGGCGACGACCCTGAGAACTTCCGCAAGGCCGTGAAGAAGAACACCAAGGCCTTCTACGGCGAGGGTCTGGGCAACCCGCGCCTCAACATCTTCCCCTTCGCCGAAGTCGGCCGCATCGCGAAGGAAGTCGGCGTGCCCCTGATCATCGACAACACCGCCCTCTCCCCGTATCTCAACCGCCCCTTCGAGCACGGCGCCAACGTCGTCGTCCATTCCGCGACCAAGCACATCGGCGGCCACGGCACCTCCATCGGCGGCATCGTCGTCGACGGCGGCAACTTCGACTGGGGCAACGGGAAGTTCCCCGGCTTCACCGAGCCCGACCCCTCCTACCACGGCCTGCCGCACTGGGAGGCCTTCAAGGCCTTCCCGCCCGCGGGCGGGGCCAACGTGGCCTTCATCCTCAAGATGCGCCTGCAGTTCCTGCGCGACGTCGGCAGCTGCCTCTCGCCCTTCAACGCCTTCCTCCTCCTGCAGGGCCTTGAGACCCTGCACCTGCGCATGGAGCGCCACTGTGCCAACGCCCTGAAGGTCGCGCAGTACCTCGAATCGCACCCCAAGGTGAAGTGGACGAACTATCCCGGACTCAAGTCATCCAAGTACCATGACCTCGCCAAGAAGTACCTTTCCGGCGGCTTCGGCGCCCTGGTCGGCTTCGGCCTGAAGTCCGGGCTCGAGGGCGGGCGCAAGTTCATCGACTCCCTGGCCCTGCACAGCCACGTGGCGAACATCGGCGACGCCCGATCCCTCGCGATCCATCCTGCGTCCACCACCCACTCGCAGCTCAGCGCCGAGGAGCGTCAGGCCGCGGGCGTCACCGACGACTACGTGCGCCTTTCCGTGGGCATCGAGGACGTCGAGGACATCATCGCCGACCTTGAGCAGGCCCTGGCGAAGGCTTGAGCGCATCGCCTGCGCTCCGCACAGGGCGGGCCTCCGGGCCCGCCCTTTCCGTTTCAGACAGCGGCGCCGGAGGGCGAGACGTCGTGGTAGTCAAGGAAAGCCGCCGCCCCTTCTTCGCCCATGTAGGCGGCGAGCAGCCGCGGATCCGTACGGGTCAGATCGACCACGATGAGTCCGTCGAGGCAGCCGCCGAAGCCGGGGTCGACGTTGAAGGAGATGATGCGCCCGTTGAGCTTCAGGTAGTGCTTGAGCAGGACCGGGACCGGCTTGGCGTCCGGCTCAAGGTCGCTCACCAGGCCGGACACATGTTCCAGGTCGAAGGCGCAGCGTTGCAGGACTTCCAGGTCGGCGTCCCTGAGGCTCATCGAGCGAGGCGGGCTCTTGGCCCGGACCAGCGGCGCCAGATCATCTGCGGTGCGATTATGGCGCAGGTAGGCCAGCATGAGGTCACGCGAGGCCTGTCCGTACTCCGGATTGATGCTCACCGGACCGAACAGCAGGTGATAGCGGGGAAACCGGACCACGTAGCGCCCGATGCCACGCCAGAGCAGCGGAAGACTGGCGGCCTTGCGCTGATACTCCGCACGGATGAAGGAACGCCCCATCTCCAGAGCCGGATCCATGCGACGGAAGAAGTCGCCCTTGAACTCGAAGAGCGTCGACGTGTAGAGCCCCCTTTTGCCACGGACCGGAAGGATTCGGTCCGTGGGGCCCAGCCGGTAGCCGCCGACCACCGCGGAGGCCCGGTCATCCCAGAGCACGATCTGGTCATACCAGGCGTCATAGGCGTCCAGATCGCATGCGAGTCCCGTGCCTTCCGAAACGGCCCGGAACGTGGCCTCGCGCAGCCGTCCGACCTCACGCAGCGTATGGGGCAGGTCGGATCCGAGGAAACGGTAGACCTTGAAGTCTCCGCTCGTCAGCAGCAGGTCCTCCGCGGGAAGGCTTTCCAGTTCGGCCCGCAGCAGCGCGGGAGCCACCGGCCGGATGAGATCGGCGTGCGCCGCGCGGGGCGTCGTGGCGGCCGGGCGATCGTCGCGGGAGGGCAGCAGCTCGCAGCGCAGCCGCAGGAACTGCGTGGCCTCGTCATCATCCGGATGCGCGTCCAGTCCGGAGGGGGCCACGGGCGAGGCGCAACGGACGCGGATCTGACGGTCCTTGGGACGCATGAACTCGCGGATGAGGAGGGGCGTGCGAAGCGAGGGGTGAAGCAGGCCAGCGGCGTGGAAGAGGCCCGAATTGCCCCCTGATAGGTGCAACGGAAGCACCGTGGCCTTTGTGCGGCGGGCGATGCGCACCATGCCGGCCGACCAGCGGGACTCCGTGATGCCGTCGCGGAACCACCGTGCGGCGGCCACTTCGCCGGCCGGAAAGGCGAGCACGCAGCCGCCCGCGCGAAGGTGCGACAGAATGCGGCGGACCCCTTCCAGATTGGACGCGTCGGACGCGCCGTGTTCGAACGGATTGACCTCGATGAGCCACGGGCGGAGTCCCGAGATCCTGGTCAGGAACCGATTGCCGACCACCAGGGCGTCGGGCCGGGCGCGCAGGAGGAAGTCCATCGCCACGAGACCGTCGGCCAGACCGTGCGGGTGATTGGCGACCACCAGCAGCGGGCCTGTTTTCGGGACGCGGGCCAGACATCCGTCGGTCCAGGAGCCCGCGATGCCGGCGCGTTCGAGGGCGGCCTTGAAGTAGTCAGGCCGGCCGGCGGCGTCGAGGCCCCGCAGATACTCGTCGAATTCTCCGGTCCGGAGGAGCAGGTCGAGGACGGGGGCGGCGGACGCGAGAGGACCGAGCCGATTCCGCAGCTCATCATGGCACCCCCTCGATGAAGCACCGCTCATGGACCCATCCTGCGACGGGAACGTTACCTTCCGTGGCGCAGGAGGAAACGAATCTGCGACAATCAGAACCCGAAGAAGGCCCGGGCGTTCCGTGTCGAGACCTCGGCGACCTCGTCGGCTGGCAGCCCGAGCACCTCGCCGGCGAGCGCGGCGATCTCCGGGAGCGACGCGGGCGTGTTCTCCTTCCCGCGGATCGACTGCGGCGCGAGGTAGGGCGAATCCGTCTCGAGCATCAGCCGGGCGAGCCCCTGCGCCTTGAGCGCCTCGCGGACCAGGGGGGCCTTCGGGTAGGTCACCGTTCCCGTGAACGACCCCCTGCCCCCGCGACGGTTGAGTTCGCGCATCTGGTCGGGCCCGCCGGCGAAGCAGTGGAAGACCACCTTGGACCATGCCACGCCTGAGGCGTCGATGAGCCGCACGCAGTCCGCGAAGGCGGCGCGCGAGTGGACGACCACCGGGCAACCGAACTGGCGGGCGAGCGCGAGCTGCCTGGCGAACGCCTCCTCCTGCCATGCCTTGATGCGGGAGGCCTCGGCGGCGTCCTCCGGCAGACGGAAGTGGTCGAGCCCGATCTCCCCGAGCGCGACCGGCTCCGTCGCGTCGGCGAAGAACGGCGAGAGAGCGGTCACCTTGTCCTCCCAGCCCTCGTCGACGTGGCACGGGTGGAGCCCGACCGTGTGACGGAAGAAGTCCGGATGCTTCGCGGCGAGGTCACGGTATTCCGCCCAGTCGTCGAGGTCCGTGCCGATGGCGACCGCGGCCTCGACCCCTGCGGCGCGCGAGGCGGCGATCCAGGGACCGATGCGGCCCTCACGGAGCGCCGTGGCCGGATGGCAATGGGAGTCGAGCAGCCGCACGGGGCCATTACGCCGTCGGCCGCATCGGGCGCAAGCGCCGTCGCCTTGCCAAGCGCGGCGAGCGCCCCACCCTGCCCTGCATGCGACATTGGCTGATGAAGTCGGAGCCCGACGAGTTCTCCTTCCAGGAGCTGAAGCGGCGCGGACGTGAGCCTTGGACCGGCGTGCGCAACTATCAGGCCCGGAACTTCCTGCGCGCCTGCCAGGCGGGCGACACCGTGCTCTTCTACCATTCCAACTGCGCCGAGCCCGGCGTCGTCGGCCTCGCCGCCGTCTCCAAGCCCGCGTGGCCCGACCCCACCCAGTTCGATCCCAAGTCCGACTACCACGACCCCAAGTCGAAGCGCGAGGACCCCCGTTGGAGCTGCGTCGAGGTGAAGCACCTGCGGGACTTCCCGCGCGTCGTGACCCTGGCCGACCTCAGGTCGCATCCCGCCCTGCGCGGCATGCTCATCCTCCGGCCTGGCAACCGCCTTTCCGTCACCCCCGTGACCGCGGCGGAAGCGAGGGCCGTCGAGTCACTGGCGCGTCGCTGAGACGCGCTCAGCCGTGCCGGTGCGACTGGCCGCCCTGGGCGGCGTGACCGTGGGCGGGCGGATGGACCCGGGGCGAGCGCTCCATCAGCCACCAGACCGCGGCGGCCATCGCGCCCGCGCTGCCGAAGCGGAGCGCCATCACCGGGAACGACGCCGTCGCGACCGCCCAGCCTTCGCGCGTCCACTGCGTCGTGAACTCCATGACCAGGAAGATGAGCGTCCACTTCACGAAGACCTGCCGCGTGCGACGCATCCGGGAATCCGTGCGCAACAGGAAGAGGCAGAGCCCGAAGAAAGGCAGCAGCAGGAACCAGCCGTTCGTCTGCATGTCGAGCAGCGTGCCGTCCAGGGCGGCCTTGACCGACGTGCCCTTCTCCGTGTGGGAGCGGAGCAGCAGCGCCGTCCCAACCGCGAACGTGACCAGCTGAAGCTGCAGGAAGAGCCGCGCCCGACGCGGCAGCCTCAGCATACGGATCAGTCCCATGGCAGGAACCTGCCCGAGTCATCCCGCGGGCGCAAGCCCCGTCAGCCCTCCGGATCCTGCGGCAGGAAGAGCGCGAGCACGGCGGCGGGCAGGAACAGGAACGAGGCGTAGAGCAGCACCGCGCTGAAGTCCGACGGCTTGGCGAAGATCCCGAAGAACACCGTCCCGGCGGCGGCGAAGACACGGCCGATGTTGTAGCTGAAGCCCGCCCCCGTCGTGCGCAGCAGCGTCGGGAAGAGCGGCGGCAGCGCCATCGTGAACAGTCCGAACACCCCTTGGCAGAAGCCGACGCCCGCATAGAGCCACAGCGTCGTTTCCAGCCCCCAGGGCCGGGCGAACGTGAGCCCCATCAGCGCGAAGTAAGTGAGGAAGAACGCGCCCAGCGCCCGGGCGTAGCCGAAACGGCGCGCCGCCCAGCCCGAGGCGAAGTTGCCGAGCACCGAGGCGGCGATCACGCAGAAGAGCGCCTTGGCCGTGACCGCGGCCTGGGCGGAGGCCACGGCCGGCACCTCGGGGTGCGTGCGGATGAAGGCCTGCTGCCAGAACATGAAGCACCAGTGTCCCGTGAGCGAGATGGCGCAGAGCGCGGAGGCGAGCAGCGTCGTCCCGCGGCTGCCCGCGGAGAACAGCGCGGAGAACGGCGGCGCCTCGCGACGCCCCTGGGCGGACTTCCACTCGTCCGTCTCCGGCACCTCCTTGCGGATCCAGAGCGTGACGAAGGCGGGCAGCACCCCGATGAGGAAGACCCAGCGCGGCTCGTAGCCCGGCACCACCCGGAGCAACTCGACCGAGAGGATGGCGGCGAGGATGCCGAAATTGACCGCGCACTGCAGGACCGCGGCGATCCAGGGACGCCACTTCCTGGGCCACGTCTCGGAGAGCAGCGAAGCGCCCACCGCCCATTCGCCGCCGATGCCGAGCGCGGCGAGGAAGCGGAAGACCATCAGGTGCCACCATGTCTGGGCGAAGAAGGACAGCCCCGTGAAGAGCGCGTAGGTGAGGATCGTGAGGACCAGCGCGCGGCTGCGGCCCAGCCGGTCACCGATGACCCCGAAGAACGCCCCGCCGAGCGCCCAGCCGAGCAGGAAGGCCGCCTGGATGACCGAGCCATAGCGGGCGACCGAGGGATCGCTTTCCGGCACGACCAGCAGCTGGGCGACGAAGACCGTGGCGACGAGCGTGTAGAGGTGCAGGTCGAGTCCGTCGAAGAACCAGCCGAGCCAGGCGGCGAGGCCCGACTTGCGCTGGTGTGAAGTGAGCTCGCTCAGCTTCGTCGCTTCGGCCGGTGCCTGCGTCATCGGTCAGTCCGCGCCGGGGCGCTCACTTCTTGGCGGCCGGCTTCTTGGCGGGCGCCTTGGCCTTGGGGGGAGGCGTGGCCGTGTAGGGCTGGTTGGTCATCGCACCCGGGGCCACCTTGAGCAGGTTCGGGGAGAGGTCGGGGGCCTTGGCGTCGCCGAGGGCCCACTTGAGGCCGCCCGTGAGGATTTGACGGAACGTCGGGTTGGTCCAGACGTCGTCGCGGTGGCCCATGGCGGTGTAGAACACCCTGCCCTTGCCCTCCTGACGGGCCCAGCAGTTGGGGAACGGCGGGCGCTTGTAGTCATCGCCTTCGAGGGGCGGGTCATTGAAGACCGTCAGCACGTGGATGTCGGGGCGGAAGTCCTTGAGCGTGTACCACTCCTCCATGAACGAGAACGAGTCGCCCAGCCCGGCGAAGCCCGGGAACGTCGGATCGACGATGCGGTTGACCCCGGCCTGCTGCTTGCCGTGGCGGATGAACTCCGCGCCGAGGAAGCAGACGTAGGGATCGGCCCTGTCGCCGTGGTTGCGGAAGCGCTCGGGACCCTTCTGCGACTCATTGTCCGTGTGGAACGTGTCGGAGGCGGAGTGCGTGCCCACGAAGCCCTTGCCCCCGCGCACGAAGTCGAAGATCGCCTGCTTGCCCGCGGCGGTCATGGGCGGGTTGCCGTCCGTGCCGGGTTCGAGCAGGTTGCCCGTGGTGTAGAACATCAGGGCGTCGAACTGCGCGAGGTATTCCGGGGAGAACTTCGAGCCGTCCTTGGAGAAGACGAACGTGATGCCGTTGGCGGCGCCGAGTTCGGTGAGCTGCCTCTCGGCGAAGCTGGGCTGTCCCTTCTTCCAGGAGATGACCTCGTGCTCGTAGCCGGAGGACTTGGTGAAGAAGAGCACCTTGCGGGCGGGGGCGTCGGCGGCGAGCGCGACGGCGCAGAGGGCGAGCGGCAGGAGACGGGAGATCATGGGGGTGGCCCATTGAGCCCCGGCGCGCCCGGACGGGCAAGCGACTTCGCTCAGGCCGGGAACGAGCGGCGGGCGGGCGGGAGCTCACGCCTCACCTCCTCGAGCCGCAGCCCGAAGCCGGGGCCGACGAGCGTGCCGCCGTCGATCATGCCTTCGCGCCGACGGTAGAGCCCCGGGTGCACCGCGGCTTCGGGAGCGGAGGCCTCCGGATAGAACTGCATCGAGTTCGTCTCCACCCCGGCGATCGTCGGCGCGTGCGCCGCGAGGAGCAGGTGCGTCATCTGCGCGACCATCGGATTCGTGAGGTCCTGCACCATCAGGCTCATGCCATGGGCCCGGGCCCAGCAGAGACTGAGCAGCGCGCCCGTCTGCGTCTTGCAGGTCTTGAGCGCCACGCCCGTCCAGCCCAGCTCACGGCCCAACCGCACCAGCCGCCAGTCGTGCGCGCTTTCGTCGAGGAAGAGCGGCGTGCGGGCGCTGACCGCATGGACGTCGATCGGATGGTCCTCGAGCTCGTAGGGGAAAGGCTGCTCCACGTAGCTCAGACGTTCCCAGAGGGCGGGCAGCTCGGCCTTCACGCGGTCGAGGACGCCCGTGACGTAGGCCGGATCCGTCACCGTGCAGTTGAAGTCCGCCGTGAAGAGCCGGACCCCGAGCGGCAGGCCCACTTCGGCGACCTTGCGCAGACGGCGGAAGTCCCATTCCGCGTCATCGCCGCGCAGCTTCACCTTGAGCGCGAGCAGGCCGTCGCGGCGGATCCATTCGTCGAGCGAGACCGGGTAGCCGTCGTCCGGGCCCGCGCCCGCGGCGTCCGCGGCGGTCAGGTGGTCGAGCCCTCCCACCAGGTGCCAGGCGAGCAGGCGCGTCTCCGCCTGCGGACGGAAGAAGTCGGCCGGGTGGCGGCCTGCGAACGACACCTCCGGCGCGTCGGCGGCCGGCTGCACGTAGGCGGACAGGTCGCGGTTCATCCAGGGCGCGCGGTAGGTCAGGTAGGTCGGCGTGCCGTTGACCCGTCCGTAGGCGTCATGGAGAGCCAGGTCGAAGGCCGAGGCGCAGACCAGGGCGGCGAGCGTGGGCATGCGGACCCCGCGGGGCAGCGTCGCGTTGAAGGCCTCGCGCAGCTTGGGCAGCACCGCCTCCAGGAAGTCATGGCCGATCTCCATCGCGTGTCCCGAGCCCGGGAACTGCGCGTAGGCGTCCGTCAGCATGTCGCAGAACTCCTCCAGCGCGCGCCGGCGCGCCTCATAGGGGACCGTGGCGGAGGGCCAGACCCACTGCACGCTCAGCGGCGTCTCGCCCCAGCCCTCGGCCCGGGAGCCGTCGGCGCGGGAGACCGTGAGCGCGACCCGGCAGCAGCCGACCGAGGTCACCGTCTCCGTGCCGAACTTGAGCGGCACGCGCGTGCGCACCGGCAGCAAGTGCCAGCGGACCGCGCGGATGCGGACGTCGTGCGGATTGGACATCGCTCAGTCCTCCAGCGGGCGGCCCGAGGTCTCCTTGGCGAGGAACGCCGCGAACAGCCCGAGCCCGTAGATCAGCGTCACCGTCGCGGCCGCCTGCTGGTAGCCGCCGAGCGTCTCGACCAGCTTGCCCGAGAAGATCACGAACGGGATGGCGACGATGCGTCCCGCATTGAAGCAGATGCCCTGCCCCGTGGCGCGGATGCGCGTCGGGAAGAGCTCGGGCAGGTAGAGCGGGAAGAAGCCGAAGAAGGCCGTCGAGGTCAGCCCGAGCGTGAAGATCTTGACCAGCATCAGCGGGCCCCACTCGGCCGGCGTGCGGTACAGCCAGAGGCAGGTCAGCAGCGCGAGACCGCAGAGCAGCTGATAGCCCGTGCGTCGGGAGAATCGGGCCAGCAGCACCGGAGCCAGGTAGGTGCTGATGCAGGCTCCCACCGAGAGCACCACCATCGCGTAGGCCTTGGCGCGGGGATTGGACGGACCGGCGAGCGAATCCACCCAGAGACTGACCCACTGGACCGCGCCCCAGGTGGCGATGAAGACGATCGAGGTGAGCAGGATGGCCGCGAGCGTGGAGCGGAGGAGCCCGCCGCCGAAGACCTCGCCGAGCTTGGAGCGGCCCGTCGGCGCGGCGGCCTCGGCCTGCGCGGCCTGCTTCCAGCGTTCCGACTCCGGCACGAACAGACGCACCAGCAGCGTGAGGAGCGCGGGCGAGGCGCCGATGAGGAAGTGCGTGCGCCAAGTGTCGCCCGTCGCCGGGTAGAGCAGCGCGACCACGCCGACCAGCACGTACCCCGCGTTCGCGGCCATGCCGATCGCCCCGGCCATCTTGGAGCGGTGACGTTCCGGCCAGACTTCCATCACCAGGGCCACGCCGAGCGCCCATTCTCCGCCCATGCCGAGCGAAGCCAGGAAACGGAACACCAGGAAGTGCCAGGGTTCGTGCGCGAAGTAGCACAGACCGCTGAAGAGCGAGTAGAAGAGGATGCTGAGCGACATCGCGCGCACCCGGCCCACCCGGTCGCCCAGCCAGCCGAAGGCCGCGCCGCCGAAGGCCGCGCCCAGCAGGTAGGCGGAAGTGATGAGCCCCATCCAATCGCCGACCCAGCCCTTGGCGGCCTGGGCGCCGAGGGCGGCGACGTCGGAGGGCACCATGCTGTTGAGCGCCGGGCTGGCCAGCATCGGGAAGATCCCCTGCTCGAACCCGTCCATCATCCAACCGAGGAAACCGGCCAGCAGTGTCATCTGCATGGCGCTGGTGACGGGGGACTTATCGGAGGCCTGCATGGGTCGGGGAGCCAATCTTCTGAGGGCAATCCCGAGACCCTTCAAGGAGCGTTTTCCCAGCGTTCACCCCAGCAGGCTCAGGAAGGCTTCCACCGCGGCCGAGGCCGGACCCCGCCTGCGCAGCACCGCGACCGTGCGGCGCACCGGCCGGCCTGAGATCCGGAGCGTGCGGCATCCGGTCCCCGTGCGGGCCGCCGCCATCTCGGGCAGCAGCGACACCCCGAGTCCGGCGGCGACCAGCGAGCCGACCGTGCCGAGGTCGCCGCTCTCGCACACGACGCGCGGCTCGAAGCCCGCGCGACGGCAGGCCTCGAAGGCCGTCTCCCGCACCCTGCCGCGGTAGGTGACGAAGCCCTCGTCCCGGAGTGAGGCCAAAGAGACCTGACCCTTGGTGGCCGCGGCGTGCGACCGAGGCACCAGCGCGACGAAGTCCTCCTCGACCAGCGCGCGTGACTCCAGACCGCGGGGCCGGCCTGCCGACTGCACCAACGCCAGTTCGGCGGCGCCCGACTCGACCCAGCCCACGCACTGCTCCGACGTCCCTTCGAGGACCGCGAGGTCCACCTCGCCGTGGGCGCGGCGGAAGCCGGCGACCGCGCGCGGCAGCAGGCAGGCCGCGGCCGAGGGGATGGAGGCGACCGTCAGCCGGCCGCCGCGCAGGCCCGCCAGATCACGCACCGCCCGGCGGGCGCCCTCGGCGGCGGCCAGGAGCGATTCCGCATGCCGGAGCAGCAGCGAGCCCGCGGCGGTGGGCACCGTCTCCCGCCGGCCGCGGGAGAAGAGCGGCGTCCCCATCTCCTCCTCCAGCCGGCGCATCTGCTCGCTGAGGGCGGCGGGCGCGAGACGCAGCCGGGCGGCCGCGCGGGCGAAGCTCCGCTGACGGCAGGCCTCGGCGAAATATTCCAGCTGATAGATGTCCATTCGTTTTTTACGAATCATAACGACTTAAACTCCTGTTTTTCAAGCGATGACTTCCCTGCTATCATCATGACCATGATCACCCGGCCCGAGGAACTGCGTCCCGACACCCCCTGGAGCGAGACCGTCTGGGCCTGGACCCCGGAGGAGTCGATGGCCGACCACCGCACGCGTTCGCGCCTGTGCGCCGCCGCCCTCCTGCCCTTCCGCGACCGCAAGCCCGACTGGGACGGCTTCGTCGCCGCCCTGGCCTGGAGCTACGCCGCGGCCGAGCGGCACGGCGTCGAGCTCGTGCCCGTGCTGAACGCCGACACCGGATACATCTTCGACCTGGACGACGCGCTGTACGCGGAGGTCCTGCGGCGCTTCCGCGCGGCCTTCCCGGGACGGCGATTCGTGGCGGGCGTGACCGCGCGGGGCGCCGAGCGCGACGCCGAGTTCAGACCCGAGCGCTACCGGCCCCTGATGGACGTCGTGCAGGCCCACGAGGACTGCGAGGTCATGATCATGACCTCCAAGGGCCTGAACTCCCTCGACCCCGAGCGGCGCCGCGACGGCTACTACCGCATCGCCGAGTGGCTGGTCCGCCCGGGCATCGTGCACGCCCTCGAGCCCTCCTTCGTGCCCTGGGCCACGCCTTACGGCCCCTGGCTCCTGTGGCAGCTGGCCACCCACCCCAAGTTCGTCGGCGGCAAGATCAGCACCCTTGATGAGCCCCACTTCCTCTACTGGGCCGCGATGTGCCGCGACCTCCGGCCCGACTTCGCACCGCACAGCGGGGACGACTTCGGGATCGCGACCGCCATCCGACTCGGACGCCCACTCCTCATCGGCGCGGCCAGCAGCGCCGCGCCCCTCATCTGCGCGGCCAAGGACCTGTGGCTGCATGACGACGTCCCCGGCAAGCGGGCCGTGACCGGCCGGGGCCCGGGGCGTTTCGACACCCGCGTCTACAAGCTCTTCGAGGCCTTCCAGTCCCTCGAGGACCAGGTCTTCCGACTCGACGCCCGCGGCAGCGCCGCGGCCTACAAGCACAGCACCGCCCACGTCCTGCACGCCTTGGGCGTGATCGCCTCGCCCGAGCCGCATCCCGACTGCAAGGACGTGCGAGGGGCCGACGAGGCCGCCCGCATGGCCGAGGCGCTGCTGCGCGCCCGCCGCGTCGCCGAGCGGCTCGGCATCCGACTCTGACCATGACCGCCCCCTTCAAGCTCACCCGCGTCAACTCCCTGAAGACGCCGGCCGAATTCCGGGCCCACTGCGCCTCCGTCGGCGCGGACATCCCCCTGGCCGACGCCCTGCGCACCGGCGCGGACAGCCCCCTGCTCCGTCCGCTCACGGACGTGCGCATCAACGGGCGCGCGCCCGGGAACCGCATCGCCATCCATCCCATGGAGGGCTGGGACGGAACGACCGCCGGCGGCGTGACCGACGAGATGCGTCGCCGCTGGCGGCGCTTCGGCGCGAGCGGGGCCAAGATCGTCTGCGGCGCCGAGGCCATGGCCGTGCGGGCCGACGGGCGCGCCAACCCCAACCAGCTGATCCTCGTGCGCGAGAACCTCGCCGGCATCGCCGAGCTCGTGCGCATCCTCCGCGAGGAGCACGCCGCGCGCTGGGGCACGGCGGACGACCTCGTCATCGGCTTCCAGCTCACCCACTCCGGCCGCTTCTGCCGTCCCAACGACAAGAAACGCTGGGAGCCGCGCGTCGCATTCCGGCATCCCGTGCTCGATCCGCGCTTCAACGTCACCGACGACGCGCAGGTCCTGACCGATGACGACGTCGAGGCCCTCATCGCCGCCTACGTCGGAGCCGCCCGCCTTGCGCGCGAGGCCGGGGCCGACTTCGTGGACATCAAGCACTGCCACGGCTACCTCCTGCACGAGTTCCTCGGCGCGCACACCCGTCCCGGCAAGTTCGGCGGCTCCTTCGAGAACCGTACCCGCGTCCTGCGCGACATCGTCGCCGGCATCCGTGCGGACGGAAATCCGATCGACCTGGCCGTCCGCCTGAGCCTCTACGACATGGTGCCTCACCGGCCGGACCCCGCGCTGTCCGCGCCCGGCAAGCCGGGCCCCGGGATTCCGGAGGAGCACGGGCATCTCCTCCCTTACCGATACGCCTTCGGCTGCGACCCCGCGGACCCCACCCGCGTCGACCTCACCGAGACCTTCCGGTTCGTCGAACTCCTGGGCCGGCTCGGTTTCAAGCTCCTGAACACCACCGCCGGCTCCCCTTACTACAATCCCCACCTGCAGCGTCCCGCGGCCTATCCGCCGAGCGACGGCTACCAGCCTGCGCACGACCCCCTCGTCGAAGTCGCGATGCAGGTCGCGGCCGTGAAGGCCCTCAAGGAGCGCCTGCCCGCGGGCCTGGCCGTGATCAGCTCAGGCCTGAGCTACCTGCAGGAGCATCTCCCGGCCGTCGCGCAGGAGCTGCTGGACCGCGGGTGGACCGATGCCATCGGCATCGGTCGGGCCGTCCTGAGCTATCCCGGGATGCTGGCGGACGCCGCGCACAAGGGCGCGCTCGAGACCAGGCTCATCTGCCGGACCTTCAGCGACTGCACCACCGCGCCGCGCAACGGACTCGTGAGCGGCTGCTATCCCCTCGACAAGTTCTACACCGCGCGTCCCGAGTTCCAGCGGCTCAAGGAGATCAAGCGCGGCGGCTGAGCGGAATCAGGGACGTTCGAAGACCAGCAGGTGCTGCCAGGGCAGCCCCGGCCTCGATTCGACGAACTTGAATCCGCAGGCCTCGAACTCCTTGCGCGCCTGGGCGACGCTCATCTTGTGCAGCGCGCGGATGGGCACCTCCGGATCCTCCGCGCGGAACTCCAGCAGGTAGACGCGGCCCTTCGGGCGGAGCGCCTTGCGGATCGAGGCGAGCATCTCGGCCGGATGGGAGAACTCGTGGTAGGCGTCGACCATCAGGGCGGCGTCGACCGAGCCCTCAGCCAGACCGACCCCGTCGACCGTGCCGAGACGTCCTTCGACATTCGTCACCTTGAGCTCCTTCGCCCTCGCCGACAGGAACTCCAGCATCTCCGGCTGGATGTCGACCCCGATGACCTTGCCCTTGGGCACCTTGGGCGCCAGACGGAACGCGTAGTAGCCCGAGCCCACCCCGATGTCGGCGACGACCGCGTCCGGAGCGAGCTTCAGCATCTCGAGCGCCTTGGAGGGAGCCTCCTCCCGCTCGCGCTCCGTCCGCTCCAGCCAGCCGATGCCCGGGTGCCCCATCACCTTGGAAATCTCCCGGCCCATGAAGACCTTGCCGATGCCGTCCGAAGAGGCCTTGCCCGTGACATACCCCGGCGCCTCGGGCGGGCAGGCGGAGAGGGCCGCCGTCAGGAGCGCGAGGGCGGCGGACAGATGACGCAACCCGGTCACTTGGAGGAAGAGGCGCACTTGCAGGACTTGCAGGCGCAGGCCTTTTCGGCCGAGCAGCCGCAGTCACAGCCGCATTTGCAGCTGGCGCAGCCGGCGAGCAGGAGGGCGGCGAGGAGAGCGAGGGACTTGGTTGCGTTCATGATGGAATCAGCATGGCGGACCCCGCCTTGAAGGCAAGCCGATGGGTCAAAGGAGGGATTGCGGCACAGGGGGTTTTACCTACCATGTCCCCAGTGCCCCTCGGAGCCCATGAGAGACCCGGCCCGCCGGCCCGGACACGAGGCGGGTTCAGCCTCGTGCTGTCACTCACCGTGATGGCGATGCTCGTGCTGACCGTGGTCACCATCGCCGCCTTCATCTCCATCGAGGCCAGGCTGATGGTGCAGCACCAGCTGGGCACCCGGGCCCGACTGAACGCCCTCGCCTCCCTGAGGCTGGCCGTCGGGCAGCTCCAGCAGGAGGCGGGCCCTGACCGGCGGTCGACCGCGCGGGCCGACCTCACCCAGGCCGGCGTGGCCGTCAGCGCGCTGAAGAACCCCATGTGGACCGGAGTCTGGAGGACCGACCGGCCCGACCAGCCTCCGGCCTGGCTCGTGAGCGGGAGGGCCGACCGCGACGCGGGATCGCAGACCGTCTCCCTTTCCGGCGAGAGCGACTATGCTTCCGGACATTGGGCGCCATGGCAGACTGACTACACGCCTGGAGAGACCGAGCTGGTGAAGCTCGTGGGCCTGGGCAGCGCCGCCGACCGTGAGACCGTGACGCCCGTGTCGGGCGACTCCTTCAACTACGACCGGCCCAGCGGCCTCGTCTACCTGCCCCCTGTCCGCATGCCGGACGAGGAGACCGGAGGCCGTTACGCCTATTGGGTCGGAGACGAGGGCGTGAAGGCGCGCATCAACCTCCAGGAGGCGCGCAGCGTCGGCCTGGCCAACACCTTGGGCAACCTGGCCGCCCTGCGCAGCCCTGTGCGCGCCGCCTTCGAGCTCCTGCCCGGCCTGGCCGGACTTTCGACGCCCTCGGAACTGGCCGGCCTGTCCTCCGTCGCCGGCCTTGCCAACCTCTCAGGATTCATCAACGACGCGCCGACTCCGACCGCGAACGACCTGAACGCGCGTCGCCTGTACCATGAGGTGAGCCTGAGCTCCTCCGGCGTCCTGGCCGACTCCCTCCACGGCGGGCTCAAGCGCGACCTTTCGCTCATCTTCGAACTCAATGACAACGACTTCGCCCGCACCGAGTTCGGATCGGGGGTGGCGGGCGCGGCGGCGACCCTCACCGAGACCGGCGTGGCGGCGATGACGATGGGCCTGCCCCACGAGGGCAACATCGTGCAGGCGACTCCGCTGTTCAACCGCGTCGCGCCGGAGGGCAACGTACGAGGCCCCACCTGGTGGAGCCTCCGGAACTTCTACCGCCTGCACAAGGAGCTCGGATGGTCGGGCGTGAAAGTGCAGGCCACGGCCGGGGACGCCTCCGGCTGGAACACGGCGTCCGCGCCGGCCCTGCGGGCGCGGACCTTCTACCCCAACGTCCAGCGCCTGCATCCGACCCCGGGGGCCGGCAATGACAACAACATACGACGTCGCCTTTATACCTACTCCGACGTCTTCAACGGCGACCAGACCTCGCCCCTGAACCCCAACGTCGTCGACACCGGAACCATCTTCGACATCAGCTACCGACCCGTGCCCCGGCCCGTCGCGGTGGCCGCGACGCCCTACGTGCACCGCGTCAGCGCCGTGTTCGCCGTCACCCGGAGCACCGCGCGTTCGAGAGGCAGGGACGTGCCGGTGCTGAACCTTTCCGTCGTGCCCGTGGTCGTGCTCCACAACCCGTTCAACGTCGCGATCACCTCCGACTCACCGGACCAGGGCAACGCCGACAAATATTCCATGGCCCTGTCCTTCTCCGACATGGACCAGTGGACCTTGCGGTTCAACCGCTCCGGGCATGCCACGCGGAGCGGGACCTACGAGCTCCCCCTGTCGGGCTTCTTCAGCGGCGCGGATTCCGACTCGAACTCGAACGACCTCCTGAGGGCCTATCTCCCGACCACCTTCACCCTGCAGCCGGGAGAGTTCCGTGCGTTCTCGTCCTCCGCCGAAACGCCCAACGGACGCGTCCTCGTGATGGCGGAGGGCCTGAGCCCCCTGAACGGACTGCAATTGCCCGACTCACTGAGCGCCGTCTGGGGCGCGGCGGGCACGGACATCACCGCGGACGAATCCTTCACCTTCGCCGTCATCCCTTACGGAAGCTTCCGCGTCCGGCAGGCCCTCGCGTGCTGGCCCGGCGACCAGCTGAAGAAGAACGCGTTCAACACCACCGCGCTCTACCACAAGTCGAGCGAGCACGCCGAGCTGTTCTACCGCAACCTCAATCCGGACAGCGACGATCCGCCCGGCGGAGTGCCGTCGACCCCTTACGGCTCCCTGCCTTGGAAGACCGACCCCCTGACCGGAAGCGCCGGCACGCCCCTGCCCGTCACCGCGGTCGACATCGCCGCGCGCACGGCCAATTGGACCACCAGCCCCTTCCCCGTCTTCACGCACTCCAACCCCATGGCCGCGACCGTACGGGCCGACGGCGCGGGGCGCACCGCGCCCGGGGGAAACAACGGCTTCCTCGGCGCGCCGCCCAGCTTCCGGGTCGGCTACCGGAGACCCGCCGGATGGAATGACATCACGCCGCTCAACGGCGCCTCGGCCTACGGCGGCTACGCGTTGGACTCCACCGGCTCCACCCGCTCCGTCCACCTCGAGATCCCGCTCGTGCCCGCCACCTCCCTCGCCCAGCTCGGCGACGCCGCCTTCGGCCTGCGCGACCAGCAGCCGGCCTACGGGATCGGGGCGAGTTTCGCGAACCTCCTCATCGACTCCCGGCGCAGCTTCCAGGACAACGGCCCCAACTGGACCGAGTTCGATCAGACCTACCTGCTGAACGCAGGACTGTGGGACGCCTTCTACCTCTCCGGGGCCGGCCCCGTGATGGCCCGACCGGCGACGCCCCACGCTCCGCTGAACCCCGACGTCGTGCGTCCGCCCAGCAACAACTCGCCCGGGGCGGAGGATCCCTACGTCGAGACCCGCCCCCTCTCCCTGCCCGACACGCCTGACGACGACGTCCTCGACGACTTCATCGCGGGCACGCGCGCCCTGGGCAACCCACGCCTCAGGCTCAACGAATCCTCGCAGACCGCGGACAACGCCAGGCTGGCCTTGGGCGACCATCGGAGGTCCGCCTCCGTGCTGATGAACGACGGGGCCTTCAACGTGAACTCGACGTCGGTCGAAGCATGGGCGGCCCTGCTCGGTTCGGCCAAGAAGATGGCCCTGACTCAGCTGCAGCCCGGACAGCCCTCGGCGAACGCCGACGCCCGATTCCCCCGCTCGCTCCCGCACGGAACCGTCTCCGTCGCGCAGGACGCCATGAACGCGCCCAGCAACTGGCAGGGCGTCGCCGCGCTCACCGACGCCCAGATCTACAAGCTCGCCGCGGCCATCGTGGCGGAGAACAAGGCGCGGGCCGCGGTCAGCCTCCGCAACGAGCGTGACGGGACCAACCCGCCCGCCCCGAGACTCTTCGCCGGACGGAGCGCGCCCGCGACGCCCTATCTCGGCCTATCCGAATTCGTGAACCGCTTCCTGTGCGCCGACGCGTGGGCCGGGCGCTGCGGCGCGATCCAGGCGGCCATCTTCCGAGCCGACGCGGACCATGCCGCCGGACTCAGCGACCGGCTCTCCGCCGGCGGCCTGGGCCAGCTGACCCAGGCGTCGCTCGACCACCTCTCCAACCCCAACGCCAGCTTCGCCAGCAACCCCGAGAACGTGGCGATCGTGCGGGGAGTGAACCGGACCCACGCCGCCCTCGGCGCGGCCGGCAACCTCCTCCAGAACGACATCCTCAAGATGATCGGTCCGGCGCTCGCCTCGCGTTCGGACACCTTCGTCATACGCGCCTACGGAGACGCCACGGACGCCTCCGGCGCCGTCGCACGGGGCCTGCTGGAGGCCGTCGTGCAGCGCATGCCCGAGTTCGTGGACGACGCCGACCCTCCCGAGAGCGGGTGCGCCGCGCCCAAGCCCTCGGCCCTCGTGATTCCGGCCGAGAGCCAGACCGGAGAGGCGGCGCTCAGATCCGGCCTCACCCAGGCCAACCGACTCTTCGGAAGAAAGTTCAAGGTCATCTCCATCCGTTGGGTCAGACCCGATGAGGCCTGAAAGTCAGAACTCCGGACGCCAAGGATTCAGCCTCGTGCTCTCGCTCACGGTGATGGCGGCCGTCGTGCTGACCGTCATCACCCTGGCTTCCTTCCTGACCTTGGAGACGAGGCTGGCTGCGCATGCGCAGCTGCGCACCCGGGCGAGGCTCAACGCCCTTTCGACCCTGAGGCTGGCGCTGGCCCACCTCCAGCAGGAGGCCGGGCCCGACCGGAGGTCGACGGCCAGAGCTGATTTCACCGTCACCCAGACGCAGCCCGGACGCAACTGGACGCAGGTGCGCAACGCCATGTGGACCGGCGTCTGGCGTAACGACGTCATGGGCACCCCGCCCGCCTGGCTGGTGAGCGGACGCCACGACCGTTCCGCGGGGACCCAGTCGGTCTCCCTGAAGACCGCCTTCTCTCCCTACGTCCCCGTCGGCGGGAGCAATCCGAAGCCCGACTACCCGGAGGGCGTGTGGCTGCCCTGGCAGACCGATTACGTGCCTCCCGCCAACCTCCTGGTCCCGCTGGTGGGAGCGGCGACGGCGCTGGGCCCGGTCGATGCTTCGCCCAGCATCCTGAACGCCGGACCGAACACCCCGGGCCGGCCGGACGGGCGCGTCAGCCTGCCCAAGGTGCCTTTCGCCGACGGCGGAGGTTCCTACGCCTATTGGATCGGCGACGAGGGCGTGAAGGCGCGTCTCGACATGAGCGACCATCGCGTCATCGGTCCGACGGCCACCGACCAGTCCCGACGCATGGCCGTGCGGGGCTCGGGACGGACCGGACTCGAACTCCTTGCGGCCTTCGCGGCGACCGCCCCCGGCCTCATCGACGACCGCATCGAGGCCTTGGCCGACCTGCCCCTGGCTCCGCCCGCGGGCCACACGGCGGCCACCGCGGCGGTCGCGGCTCCCGGACTCTGGCCCGTCGCCACCCTGAGGTCGCGCGGCGTGCTGGCGGACTCGATGTGGGGAGGGCTCAAAGTCGACCTCTCCTCCGTGTTCGAGCTGAGTGACGCCGCCTTCAGGGCGACCGAGTACGGCTCCGGTGCCGGAGCGGCCACCTACGTATGGAACCCGTGGAACCCGGGCTACGCCCGCCGGACCTCACCGGTCTTCGCCGACGCCAAGACCCTCGTGCGTTTCACCGAACCTGGAAACCCGGCGGACCACCGACTCGCGCCCATCTATTCCATCAAGGACACCCTCAACGCCTCCCGTTCCAATCCGACGTCGGCCAACTCCGTCATCCGCGGCCCGCTCTGGGAGGCGCTGCGCGCCCACCACCTGCTGTACCGGGAGCTCCAGTGGCCGGCGGCCGGACCGCCCGTGCTGCGGGCGCGCGCCCATTTCCCGAACGTCATCAGCCTGGCCGGCAACATCAACGCCAGCACGGCCCACTACGGACACCTCTACAACCGCATGGACACCACCGAGGACATGTGGGCCTCGGACACCCTGAGGGGGACTCCGGCGCCCCTGCCGACCAAGCCCGGCGTCACCCCTTACGTGGCCCGGCAGCAGCTCGTGTTCGGGCTCGTCGACGCCGGCGGCGAACTGCGGCTCGTGCTGTCGCCCGTGACCGTGCTGCACAACCCCTACAACGTCGCGCTGCGCCTGAGGCCCGTGCAGGAGGGCGACGCCGCGATGCGGCTCTCCTTCCGCTTCTGGAACCAGTGGACGATCGACTACGCGTCCTCCGCCGGCGGGGGCACCACCTGGTCGTCGGACCTGCTGACCATGGCTTCGCGCATCGGCGGCAGCCCCAACCAGAGCGAGAGCATGCGCGTCTACATCCAGGAGACCACGCTGGCGCCCGGAGAATTCCGCGTCTACTCCCTCCCCGGCCCGCAGCCCCTGCCCTTCAGCCGCATCGGCACGATGGCGCCCAGCTTCGACTTCCTCGGGGGATTCTGGGCCTCCTGTCTGACGTCCAACGGGGCGAGCCTGGTCCGGAACGCGACCGACAACCTGAGCATTCAGCTGAGGAGCCAGGGTCCGTTCTACGTAAGGCACATGATGTCCTGCTGGCCGGGCGACCGGCTGAGCGAACTCAGCAATGCGAACGATTCCACGCTCTACAACGCCTCCAGCGAGATCACGGAGCTCCTGTCGAACAGCCTGACGGCGGACCGGAGCGGCTCGGCGCCGGCCAAGCTCATCCCTCCCACCGCCGTGCTGCCTATGCCCGGCCAGCCGCCGGCGGTGCTCGCCGTGATGGACTACGGCGTGCGCTGGTCCGCCGACACGCTGCCCTTCCCGGTCTTCAGCCGCTCCAATCCCACCGCTCCGATGACCCGGCCGGAGGCGAACGGCTGGGGTCCTTCGTCGCACCCGGCGGGACATGCGACCACCTCGAACAGCTTCCGGATGACCATCCGGTCCGTGAACGACTGGGCGGAGATCATGGAGACCGACCTCGCGGGCACCCAGGCCTTCGGCGGCATGACGCAGACCTCGGCCGGACGCACGCACGCGGTGTACGCCGAGGTCCCGCTGTCCGCCCCGATCTCGCTCGCCGAATACGCCCACGCGAACATCCATCTCCGCGACCAGGACCCACTGCTCGCCATCGGCAACAGCTTCGCCTCGCCCTACATCTTCCGGGCGGACGCCTGGGCGTGGCGTGGCGCGCAGAACTGCACCGACGTCGACCGCTCCTTCATGATCAACGCGGCGCTGTTCGACCGCCACTTCCTCTCCGGCGCCGGACCCGACTGGTCCGGCGGCGTCGAAACGCGCAGCATGTCCGCCGTCCTGGATGACTTCGCGGCCGGACGGCGCAAGCTCGCGAATCCGAGGATCGCGCTCGTCGAGTCCGCCGGCTCGGTGACCGCGCGGCAGAACCTGGCCTCCCACGGCACCTTCGCCGCGGCGGTCATGACCGAAGGAGCCTTCAACGTGAACAGCGTTTCCGTCGACGCCTGGGCCGCCGTGCTCGGCGCGACCAAGGGCCTGCCCAGCGGTTCAGCCGACGCGGACCAGCCGTCGGCCGACGCCAACGCGCGTTTCCCGAGGGCGAACCGCACCGACCTCGTCGCGCCGGGCCGGCGGGCGGGCTTCGGCACCGATTCCGCCTGGAACGGCCTGACCACCCTCGAGGACGTGCAGATCAGGATGCTGGCCAAGGCGGTCGTCGACGAGATCCGCCTGCGCACGGTCAGCCTTCATCGCAACCAGGAGGGGCGCAACAACCTGGCCTTCGCGCACTCTGCCACGGTGTTCCGCGGCGCGACCCCGGGTTCGACCGTGACCGTGCCGGTGCCCTTCACCGGCATGGCGGAGTTCGTCAACCGGTTCACCTGCGGCAATCCGGAATACATCGCCCACGCCGGATGCCTCCAGAACGCGATCCACCGGGCGGAAGCCGACGGAGCCCAGCTCATGAGCCGCCCCGGCCCGACGGCGCCGGTCTCCAGCGAGGCGCAGCAGGTCCCGAACCAAGGTCCCGGCCAGACTCCTTGGTTCGACGCCACGCTGAGGACCAGCCTGCGCTCAGGAGATCCGCGCAGCTATGCGACGGGGAGGACCCGCATGACCGAAGGCGCCGCCGGGAGCATGCTGCAATCCGACATCCTGTCGGCGATCGGTCCGGGACTGACCGCACGGTCCGACACCTTCATCATCCGCGTGTACGCCGAGGCGGAGAGGAACGGCGAGACCGCGGGCGTCTGGATGGAGGCCGTCGTGCAGCGACTGCCCGAGTTCTGCGACCCGAGCCAGCCGCCTGAGACTCCCGTGACCCATCCCTCCGACTCCAGCCGGTCCAACCCGGCCCTGACCGCCGCGAACCGGCAGTTCGGGCGCCGCTTCCGGGCCGTCCAGATCCGCAGCCTGCGCGCCGACCAACTGTGAGGCCCCTGATCGCAACCCTCTCCCTCCTCGCGTCGTCCCTCGTGGCCGCGGAGGAACCGGCACGTCAGGTGAAGGCCTCCTTCCGCACCCTCTCACTCGGAGAGCCCATCGAACGCGCCGGCTACCTCCGGGGCCGGGACGCCGTGCCGATGACGATCCCTTCCGACTTCTTCAGCGCCCCGCAGGAATACCGCGGCCCGGCCCTGCTGGCCTTTTTCCAGTACGCCGCGGAAAGCGCCACGCCCGACGCGCGGACGCCCTTGCGGGGCGAATCGGCCAGGCTCATCGCGGAGGCGGAGCGGCTCGAAGCCAAGCATGCCGCCACTGTCCAGGCCGTCGCGCAATCGCTGACCGACGCGCCCGAGGGCCCGGAGGGCGACGCCCTGCGCCGACAGGCCGAGGAGATCCTGGCCCTGGCCGAGCCTGACGCCGAGGCGGCCCGGAAGGCCCGGGAGGCGGCGGCCTTGATCCAGCGACGCATCGACGCGATGAATCCGGCCGACCTTCCCGAGCGCAAGAACGACAAGAAAGTCGTGACCAAGCGATCAACCCCGGAGATGTCGCCCCTCGGCTCCGTCCCGGTCTCGGACGGCGAGACCATGCTGCTGCTGTTCGTGCGCACGCCCCAAGGCATGCGCATCCACAAAGTCCCGGAGAACGGGAAGCATCCTTTCGGGACCCTCTGCTTCCTCAACCTGGGCGAACGGCCCCTGACCTTGCGGGCCGGCGGCCGGACCGCGACCGCCGCCCCGCTGCGGCCGGAGATCCTCACCCCCACGGCCGACCCGCGAGGCTACGTCGGGCTTGAGATCCGGGAACCGGGAGCCGAAGGCCGGCTGCTGCGGACCCTGCGGGCCAGACCCGAACCGACCGCGCGCACCACCTACCTGCTGCTTCAGACCGAGGAAGGACTGCAGCTCAAGGGCGTGACCGAACGCGCGCCTCGCTGAGCGCTCAGGCCGGACGCCAGTCGAGGATCTCCGCCTGCGGCATCCGGCGCCCCTGCCAGCGGTTCCACTGCAGCCGCACCGCGAGCTCGACCGGACGTGAGACCGGCGGCTGACGGTCGGCCATGCGCCAGGCGACGAAGCTGAGCCGGCGGCCGCCGCCGAGGGAGAGCTGGTGACGGAAGTTGCCTTCGCCGAAGACCGTGGGCGGGCGGTCGAACGTCACGCCCTTCAGGCCGAAGACCGGCTCCGGATTGCCTTCGCCGAAAGGCTGGAGCAGCTCGAGGTCATCGAAGAGACGGTCCGTCACTTCGGCCGGCGAGATCCAGTGGGCGATCTCGATGTCACGCAGCGAGGCCTCATCGCCTCCTGAGGCCGCGCGCTGGGCCTCGACGGCGGCGGCGAAACGTTCGCGGAAAGCCGGGACCTTGTCCGCTTCCAGCGACACCCCCACCGCCATCGGGTGCCCGCCGTAGGTGCGGAGCAGGTCGGAACAGGCCGCGAGGGCCTCGACCAGATTGATCCCCGGCACGCTGCGCCCCGAGCCCTTGGCGCCGTCGCCCTCGCGACCGAGGACGATGACCGGTCGGCCGAGAGAACGGCAGAGCTTGCCCGCCGCGATGCCGACCACCCCCGGATGCCAGTCCCCGAAGACCACGCAGCCGGCGCCTCCGTGCTGGGCGGCCTGGAGGGCCGCCTCCTCCGTGACCTTGCGGTCGATCTCCTGGCGTTCGCGGTTGAGGCCGTCGAGTTCAGCGGCGTCGCGCAGGCAGTCGTCATGGGACTCCGAGAGCAGCAGCCGGAGCGGCAGAGCGGCGTCGGCGAGACGCCCGCTGGCGTTGATGCGCGGACCGAGACGGTAGGAGACGTCGACCGAGGTGAGGACCCCGCCCGGCTCCATGCCGCTCACCGAGATGAGCGCACGCACGCCCGGACGGCGCGCTTCGCCGAGCGCGCGGAGCCCGTGGGCGGCCAGGATGCGGTTCTCGGAGCGCAGCGGCACCAGGTCGGCGATCGTGCCCAGCGCGGCGAGGTCGAGGTAGTCGCGCACCGCGATGACAGAACCGCGGGAATCGCCCTCCAGACGGAGCACCTTGAGCACCCCGTGGATGAGCTTGAATACCAGTCCCGCCGTGCAGAGCGACTGCCAAGGCGCGTCGGCCGGGTCATTCACCCGCGGGTTGACCAGCGTGCACGAGGCGCGTGTCTCCTTGGCCACGTGGTGGTCGACCACCAGGACGTCGACGCCGGCGGAGCGGAGCCGGTCGACTTCAGCGGCGGAGTTCGTCCCGCAGTCCAGCGCCACGAAGAGCGAGGGGCGGGCCTCGGCGAGGGCGCGCTCGAGCGCGGCCATCGAGAGGCCGTAGCCCTCCTCCATGCGCCGGGGCACGAAGGCCTCGGGTGAGGCGCCCAGGCGGCGGAGGAAGTGGACGAGCATCGCGGTGCTGGAGACGCCGTCGACGTCGTAGTCGCCGAGCACCGCGATGCGCTCGCCGTCACGGCAGGCGCGCACCAGACGCTCCGCGGCGTCGCGCAACCCTCCGACCGCGAACGGATCGGAGACATGGGCCAGCTGCGGCCGGAGGTGCCGTTCGGCCTCGGCTTCGTCGGAGAACGCGCGCGCGAGGGCGTGGGCGAGCGGTTCGCTCACCCCCAGGGCGGCCGCGATGCGGCGGGCGAGGCCGTCATCGGAGGCCCGGTGCGACCAGGCGGACATCGGGTCGGGCCTCAGGCGTCCTTGTCGGAGCCCGCCTGCCACGCGTAGGTGCGGGGCAGTTCGGCGGCCTCGACCCCCTTGCGTTCGCCGCGATGCCACCAGTAGAACACGGGGCTGGCGATGAAGATGGATGAGAACGTGCCGATGAGGACGCCGTAGGTGAAGACCTCGCCGTAGAGGCGGACGTCGCCGGCGCCGAAGGCCCAGAGGGCGACGGAGCAGAGGAAGACCGTGGCGGCGGTGAGCACCGTGCGGGACAGGGTGCGGTTGATGGCGAAGTGCACGCAGTCGGCGAGGGTGCGGCCGGGGTTGGCCTCGAGCTCCTCGCGGATGCGGTCGAAGACGACGATGGTGTCGTTGATCGAATAGCCGATGATGAGCAGCACCGTGGCGATCATGGTCGCGCTGAACTGCCCGCCGAAGAGGACGAAGATCCCGACCGTCAGGAGCACGTCGTGCAGCGTGGCGACCATGGCCGCGAAGCCGAAGCCGGCCTCGAAGCGGAGCGCGACGTAGACGCCGATGCCGAGCAGCGCGAGCGCGACCGCCCAGGCCGCCTCCGTGCGCATGGCCGTGCTGACTGAACCGCCGACGGCCTCACGGGAGAGCATGACCTTCTCGGGCGCCTGACCTCGGTCGCGGAGGATCTCGGGATACTTGGCCGAGAGCGCCTCGACGATCCTGCGCACGTTGGCGAAGTCGCCCTTGGCGCGGTCCTCCGTGAGGGAGGTCTCGATGCGGAGCGTGCGGTCGCCGCCGCCGACCGGCGTCTGGACGGTGACCGTGGTGTCGGGCAGGCCTGCCGCGGAGGCGGCCGCCAGCACCCTGCCCGTGTCGACCTGGGCGCCGGGCACGAGGGCCACGACCGTGGATTCGCCGCCTCGGAAGTCCTTGCCGAAGGCCTCCTTGCCGCGGACGCCGAGCGTGATGAGACCGGCGACGATGAGCAGCCAGGATGCGGCGAAGGCGCCCTTGGCGTAGCGGAGGAACGGGATGGCGGCGTCGGGCCGGAAGACCGGCAGTCCGAAGACCTTGGTCATGACCCCGCGCGCGATGGCCATCTCCTGCAGACCGCGGCAGGTCACCAGCGAGGTGAAGAGCGTGGTGAAGATGCCGATGGCGAGCGTGATGCCGAAGCCGCGGATGGCGCCCGTGCCCATGAAGACCAGGATGAGCGCGGTGAGCAGCGTCGTGAGGTTGGCGTCGACGATGGTGAGCGTGGCGCGCTCGTAGCCCTCCTTGAGGGACACGGCGCGGTCCTTGCCGAGGGCGGCCTCCTCGCGGACGCGTTCGAAGATGAGGATGTTGGCGTCGACGGCCATGCCGAGCGTGAGCACCAGCGCGGCCACGCCGGGCAGCGTGATGGTGGCGTCGAAGTAGGCGAGCGCCCCGAGGATCATCAGCAGGTTGAGCACCATGCCGAGCACGGCGATGAAGCCGCCCCAGAGGTAGAAGCCGACCATGAAGAGCACGACGAGCCCCACCGCGACGGACGAGGCGAGGACCGACTTGGCCTGCGCGTCCTTGGCCAGGGAGGGGCCGACGGAGGTGACGTCCTGGGTGATGAGGGGGAACTCGAGGGGGTTGTTGAGCACGTTGGCGAGCTCGACGGCCTCGTCGCGGGTGAAGGAGCCCGTGATGGTGGCGCCGGAGCTGCGGATGGCCTCGCGCACGGTGGGCGCGGACTGCAGCTTGCCGTCCAGCACGATGGCGAGCTGGCCGATGGCCCCGCCGACGTTGCCCTCGGCGATGCGTGCGGTGAGGTCACCGAACTTCTTCGAGCCCTCGTCCGTGAAGCGCATGTCCACGTAGAAGGAGAGCCCGTCGTCGGAACGGCCGGAGGCCTGGCGGATGATGGCGCCCGTGGCGTCGGCCCGCTTGCGCACGTAGTAGCGGTTCAGCGAGGCCTCGCCCGTGCGGGCGTCGACGTCGCGCTGGGTGAGCACCTCGTAGGTGGCGATGGCGGAGGAGCCTCCGCCTTCGGGCAGGGCCTTGAGCGAATGTTCGCGGTCCGTCTCGGCCGGCCGCTCGAAGCGGTGCACCTGGCGGAACTCGAGCTTGGCGGGCTTCTTGAGGGCGTCGATGACGTCGGGATTGTTGGCGGCGTCCTCGCCGGGCAGCTGGACCTCGAGCGAGAGTTCTCCGACCGGACGGATCACCGGTTCGGCCACGCCGAAGGAGTTGATGCGCTGCTCCATGACCTTGACGGCCTGGGCGACCATCTCGGACGGAGGCACGTTGGCGCGCGCGGTGTCGCCGGCGCCGCCGGACTCCGCGCCGGTCGGGTCGACCTTGAGCGTGAAGGCCACGCCGCCCTGGAGGTCGAGACCCAGCCGGAGACGGCCCTGCGAGCGTCGGAGGAGCTCCTTGAGCACCATCGCGTTGCGCTTGCCCTGCTCGGGCTCGCGCACCACCTGGTCCTCCCGGAAGAAGAACGGACGGAGGTCGACGCCCTTGTCCCGCCCCTTCCCTTCTCCGATGTCACGGAGGGCCTGGAAGTAGGAGACCGACTTGCGGTCGGCGGGCGCGGAGGCGTCCGTCGCGGCCTTGACGCGCGCGAGGGCCTCCTGATGGAGCTTGGCGAACTCGTCGGCGCGTTCGATGACCTGGGCGGGCACGAACTGTTCGAACGGGGTCGGAGCGAGCGGATAGAACTCCGCCCACGACACCGCGAGCACGATGAGCGAGAGGACGACCTTCCAGAGCCAGGTCCCGGTCTTCATGACTGTGGGAGCGGGACGCGGTTCAGGACTGGACCGCCTTGGCGGCGTCCTCGGCCTTGCCCATGACGGCGGACTTGTGGACGGTCATGCGACCGGAATCGATCTCAAGGGTGATGCGGTCCTCCTTGACGGAGACGACCTTGCCGTAGATGCCGCCGGCGGCCAGCACCTGATCCCCGACCGCGAGCGAAGACTGGAGCTTCTCCAGTTCCTTCTGGCGCTTTCGTTGCGGAGCGAAGAGCAGGAAGTACATGCCCACGAGGAGCAGGCCGTACATGAGGAGGATGGACATCCCTCCGGGGCCTTCCTGAGCCGGGGCGCCGGCCGGAGCGGCCTGCGCTAGCCCTTGGAAGCCAATGGTTTGGATTAGGTTCATGGTTGTTATTGTTGGAAAGTCTTGGGGCCGAATGTCTTGAAATGGAGCGGTGGGACAAAAAGGCAAGCCCCGCTTGGCCGCTTTGGCTTTGATAAGCGGGCTGACGGGGGCATTGTGAACAACTCAGCATGAGCGAAGCCGCAGAGGGTTCCAACGCCACCAAACCGCTTACCTTTGCCGCGGTCCTGGCCGCCCTCGGGGTGGTCTTCGGCGACATCGGGACCAGTCCCCTGTACGCCTTCAAGGAGTGCATCCGGGTCACCGGTCCGGCCGGCTCGGGCCTGGGCGCGGCGGCGGTGGTGCCCCTCCTCTCCCTCATCCTGTGGTCCCTGATCTTCGTGGTGACCATCAAGTACGTGCTGCTGGTCATGGAGGCCAACGACGAGGGTGAAGGCGGCGTGATGACCCTCGTCTCCCTGGCATCCGCGCACGAGAAGCAGACCGAGGCGGCAGCACCGCCTGAAAAGGACGCCAAGGGGCGGACCAAGCGCAAGCACCGCAGCGTGATCATCATGCTCGGCGTCTTCGGCGCCGCCCTGCTCTACGGGGACGGCGTCATCACCCCCGCCATCTCGGTCCTGTCGGCGCTGGAGGGCTTACGCGAGGCGAACGAGAAGCTCGGCGGCGGCATCTCGCATCAGTTCTTCTCCTGGTTCATCCCGGCCGCGGCCGTGGTGATCCTCTTCATCCTCTTCCGCGTCCAGCGCGTCGGCACGGGCCGCGTCGGCATGTATTTCGGGCCCGTGACCCTCGTCTGGTTCGCCACCATCGGTCTGACCGGATGCTGGTCGATCTGGGCCCACGCCTCCGTGTCGGGGCAGCTCGTGTCGGCCTTCAACCCCCTGCAGGGCCTGCTCTTCCTCCTGGACAATCCCGGGACGGGCGCGCTGGTGCTCGGCGCGGTCTTCCTGGCCGTGACCGGGGCCGAGGCGCTGTACGCCGACATGGGGCACTTCGGCCAGAAGCCGATCCGCGCCGGCTGGTACTTCATCGTCTTCCCGGCCCTCATCCTGAACTACTTCGGCCAGGGAGCGTGGGCCCTCGACCCCGCGAACGCCTCCGAACTGTCCCGCCCCGGCTTCAGCCCCTTCTTCAACATGGCGCCCGCCTGGGCGCAGATCCCGCTGGTCATCATCGCCACCCTCGCGGCCATCATTGCCTCCCAGGCGCTGATCTCGGGGGCCTTCTCGATCACCATGCAGGCGATCCAGCTGAACTTCCTGCCCCGCATGCGCATCGATCGCACCTCGGACGTCGAATCGGGGCAGATCTACGTCGCGACGGTGAACTGGCTGCTGATGCTCGGCTCGATCTACCTCGTGCTGCACTACGGCACCTCCGAGCTGCTGGCCAACGCGTACGGCATCGCGGTCAGCCTGACGATGCTGGTCACCACGGTGCTCTTCGGCCAGTACGTGAAGCGCAAGATGCGCGTCCCGGCCGCGGCGGCCTACGCGATGCTCTCGCCCTTCATCGTCCTCGAACTCCTCTTCGTCACCGGCAACGCGCACAAAATCTGGCCGAACGGCTGGTTCCCCCTGGCGATCGGCGTGCTCGTGTACCTCCTGATGTCGATCTGGAACAAGGGCCGCATCGCGATGAAGGAGAAGATGAGCGAGTCGGAGAGCACGGGCGACTTCGAGAACTTCCTGGACAGCGTCGAGGACCGCTTCGTGGCCGGCAAGCTGGCCCGGGTGAGGGGCACCGCGGTCTACATGGCCGGCTCCACGAAGTCGGTGCCGATGGCGCTCGCCCACAACCTCAAGCACAACCGGGTGCTGCATGACCACATCATCGTGGTGACGCTGACCGTCGACGAGGACCGGGCGATCGTGCCGGCGGGCGAGCGCGTGAGCTTCCAGACGCGCGGACCGAAGTTCTGCAAGGTGGACAGCCACGAGGAGTTTCCCTCGGTGCTCAGCGTGACGGGCAAGTTCGGCTTCCGTGAGAAGCAGGACGCCTTCCCGGTGCTCGAGGCCGCCTACCGCGAGCTGGGCATCAGCCCCAATCCGCTCGAGACGACCTACTTCCTGAGCCGCGAGACCATCGTCCGTGCCACGACGCTCATCTCCCTCAACGGGCCCCAGGAGAAGATCTTCGAGATCCTGAACCGTAACGCCCTCTCGGCCACGGCCTACTTCAACCTCCCCCCGGGACGCGTGGTCGAGCTCGGCATGCAGGTCGAGCTGTGACGGTCACGGGAAGGTGAAGCGGAAGACGAAGGCCTGACGGCAAGGGTGGTTCTCCTCATCGGCCATCTCCCGAGGCGTCCGCACGACGAGCACGGAGCCCAGGCGCTCCCAGGGCAGCTCATCGGGCCAGCCGAGCATGACGACCTTCATGCCGGGGACGGGGCGGATCGCGGAGGTGCGCACCTGCGGGCCGGGCCAGCCGCGGGCGATGAGGTAGACCTGGCGCCCGTCCCGTGACGTCGTGAAACGGAAGTGTCCCTCGCGGTCAGGGGCGTGCGGACGGACGTCGTGCACGGATTCGCCGTTCACGTTGAGCCATTCCTCAACGTAGACGAAGGCGGCGCTGGCGGCGGGATCACCGGGAGAGACGCCGTGATATTCACCGGCGGGGAGGCGCCCCTCTGCGGCCGCGTCGATCAATGAATCCAGCGCCTCGGGGCCCGTCAGGAAGGGCGCGATCGTCGAGGAGGCGCAGCCCGTCAGGAGGCAGGCGAGGAACGCGGCCCGTCCGACCATGACCGGCTTCAACGGGCGCCCTTGACCTTGGCGACCTGCTCGTAGAAGCGGTCGAAAAGGACGTCGGCGTCGTTGGGGCCGGGGCCCGCCTCCGGGTGATACTGCACGGAGAAGACCGGGCGGTCCTTGAGGCGGAGTCCGGACACCGTGCCGTCGTTGAGGTTCACCTCGGTGACGACCGCGCCGCAGCGCTCCAGCTCCTCGGCCTTGGAGGCGAAACCGTGGTTCTGGGCGGTGATGGCCACCCTGCCCTCCTCGACGTTCTTGACGGGCTGGTTGCCTCCGCGATGGCCGAACTTCAGCTTGTAGGTCGAGGCGCCGATGGCGTGGGTGATGATCTGATGGCCGAGGCAGATGCCGAAGACCGGGTAGGACTTGATCAGGTCGGCGACCGCCTCGTGGGCGTACTTGAGCGCGGCGGGATCGCCGGGGCCGTTGGAGAGGAAGACGCCGTCCGGGTTGAACTTGCGGATCTCGGCGGCGGAGGTCGTGGCCGGGAAGACGTACACGTCGAAGCCGGACGCCACGAGGCGCCGGAAGATGGAGGTCTTGGCCCCGAAGTCATAGGCCGCGATGCGGTAGCGCACCGGACGGTCCTTGGGCTTGTAGAGGGCGGTGCCGGGGACGGTGAAGGCCTCGCAGGAGCCGGCCTTGGCGTTGAAGTGATAGGGCGCCTTGCAGGTGACCTCCTTAACGAAGTCGGCGCCGACCGTGCCGGACCAGGAACGGGCGCGGCGCAGCGCCTCGTCGTCGGAGATGCCCTCGGTCGAAAGGCAGGACTTCATCACGCCCGCGACGCGGAGCTTCTTGGTGAGGGCGCGGGTGTCGACGCCCTCGATGCCGGGGATGCCGTGCTTGGCGAGCCACGAGCCCAGGTCAGACGTCGCGCGCCAGTTCGAGACGACGGGCGAGAGTTCGCGCACGACGAATCCCGCGGCATGAGGCTTGGAAGACTCAAGGTCCTCCTCGTTGACGCCGTAGTTCCCGATCTGCGGCACGGTCATGGTCACGATCTGTCCGTAGTAGGAGGGGTCGGTGAGAATCTCCTGATAGCCGCTCATGCTCGTGTTGAACACGGCCTCGCCGCACACGGTGACCGAGGCTCCGAAAGCCCTCCCCCTCAGAATCGTTCCGTCTTCCAGGGCGAGGACTGCGTGGCGGGTCATGAGTCCGTGATGAATGAGGGTTCGCCGAAGGTGTGAAGCAAAAAGAGCGGGAAGATTGACCGCCCGGCTCGGGATCCTCCCGGCGCCCCTCAGTAACCCTTGGCCGGGTCGCCCCCGAGGGGACTCGGAGGACGGGCCCGAGGGTCGGCGGAATCGGCCGAATAGGGCTTATGGACCTGCCAGCCCGCCCGGTAAGGGGCGCCCAGACGCTTGACCCGGTCGGTGATGGCCGAAAGGACGGCGGCATCCCCCCGGCGGGACCACTCGGGATGCATCCAGACATGTCGGGCATGCCAATGGCCGCCGACGGCCTGGGTCCATCGGTCCGCGGAATCCGCGCCTTCCATGATCAGCTTGATTTCATCGGCCCTCACCAAGGCCTCCCGCATCGGCAACTTGGCCCATTTGGGACTGACCGTGACCCAATCCAATCCATCGGGGATGTCGAAAGCTCCGCAGGTTTCCAGATGAACGGGCAGGCCGGCCGACTTCAGGGATGCGACCAGCGGCGCCAAGTCGTGGACGCAGGGCTCACCGCCGGTCAGGACGACGAACTCCGGTCGGGATTCGGCCGCCTCACGGGCGAGCTCCTCCGGGCCGGCCTTGCGGACCTTGGCGGGCACGTGGGAGGGGTGCCAGGTGGAGGCGGAGTCGCACCATTCGCAACGCACCGGGCAGCCTTGCAACCGGATGAAGAAGGCCTTGCGACCCATGTGGACGCCCTCCCCCTGCCAGCTGAGGAAGGTCTCGTTCACCGGGTAGACCGCAGGCATCTCAGGCGTCCGGCCGATAACGGACGGAATTCTTGGTGTCCTCGTGGAGGATCAACTGGTGGATCCACGCACGGCCGCCGGTGTGCTGACGCACCATCGGATCAAAGGTCTCGAAGAGGAAACGCGCGATGCCCTCCGCCGAGGCCGAATACGGGACGATGAGCGGATGGAAGAGTTTCGGGAAAGCCTCCAGGACTTCGTCGCGCACCGGGTCGTCGGCGGAAAAGACGCAGGCGTGATCGAGATGCCGGGCGATCCAGTCCTTCAGATAGCCGAGCCCGCCGAAGTCGACCACGAAGCCCCGCTCGTCCAGACCGGAGCAGGCGAACTCGATCTCGACCGACCAGTTGTGCCCGTGCAGGAAGGAGCAGTGTCCCTCATGGCGGTGCTGCCGATGGGCGAACGGGATGTCCTTGTAGGTCTTGCTGCAGGTGATCATGCGGCGTTGGGACGATTAGAGCCCCCCGGAAGCGGTCGGCAAGGCACTTCGGACCCCGCCGGCCGACGAAGGGGCCCGCCGCCGACTTGCGGCGGACCCCGTGTCAGTGCGTGAAGGTCAGAACATGTGGTTGAATCCGACCGAAAGGACGTCGGTCGAATGCACGGGATTCACCACCGCTCCATTGCTCCGATAGGCCTTGTTCACGACCTGCAGCGAAGAGCTGTAGTACAGGTAGACGCTGCTGCGCTCATCGATCTTCCACGTAAGTCCGCCGGCGAGGTGCGAGGAGAACACCGCGCTTTCCAGGTCCTCGGCATAGGCGGCGTTCACGGAGGCCATTCCGTTGCGGTCCCTGAACTGACGGATGGCCGTGCCTTGGACTGAAAACGACAGCGGCCCGGTGACCGGGAACTTGACGCCCAACGTGGCGCTGACGGAGGAGCCCGGCCGGAAGTGGTCATCGTAGGCCACGGGGGCCTGCGCGAGCACCTGCCAGAAGAAAGCCGGCGTGTCACCGGCCGCCGCATGGTCGCGCCTGACCCCGAGCAGGACGTCGGTGGAACCCGTGCCCGGCTGCAGGTAGCGACGCGGGGCGACGAGCGCGAGGTCATCGGCCCCGGTCGGCAGCTTGACTCCCACGATCAGGAGGTGGTCGGCCGCCTTGAATCGCGCGCCCAGGGAGACGTCACCGAGACCGACGACCTTGCCGCTGGCGGCGGCGGTGGCGACGGTCCGGTCGATGCGCGGGGCGAGGAGATACCAGTCCAGGCCGCCGAGACTGGTCTCGACCGTGGCCGTGACGTTGCGGTGCTTGGCGGTGAAGTGAGCGTGGGCCCCGTTGTTGCGTTCGTCCTGGTCGATGGCGTCGAAACGCACGTCCAGGGTGTAGGCGCCGGCCACGGGAGCGGCGCGGTCGGCGAGATTGTCGACGCAGACGCGCACGCAGCCGCAGGGACAGGCGGAGGCGTCGGGAGTGAGAAGCCCCAGGCCGAAGGCGCCGAGAAGGAAGGCGCGACGGATTCCAGGGAGCGAGGTCGTGAAGGTTTTCATGGTTTGGGTATGACTGCTGACGTCTCAACGGGCGGTGCGGCGAAGCCGCCCATGGACGCGTCCGAGCCCGTCGGGGCCCGGTTTTGATCAGGGAGAAGGAAGCCGCGTGCCGGGAACGCCCCGGCGGGTGGTTCAGGCCGCGGACTTCGGAGGCGGCACCGGGACTTCCAGCAGAGGACCTTCATGCGACCTGACCGAGATCGGGACCAGGTCGGCAAATTCATGACGAGGCGAGAGCGACTCACCGGCGGTCCAGAGGGCGCCTTGCACCTTTTCCTTGGACTTGGACTGCTCCGTCGGGCCGGCGGGATCGGCCTGCTTGGAGGAAACCCGGCCGGCCTTGACGACGCAGCAGAGTCCGCAGGGTTCGTCCTTGAGCGTCTTGGAGACCGCGGCGGCGACGTCCATCGAACGTGCGTTTTCGGCGGACATCTTCACCCACGCCACCACCTGCAGCAGGTCCCAGGAAAGACCGGACGCTCCGAGCCAAGCCACAAGGGCGGCCCATGCGATCGATCTGCGAACTGTCTGCGGCACGCCGTCAGAGTCGCGACGGACCGCGGGCCATCAATCCCAATGACCTCGAGAGCATGACCATTCAGCCTCGCTTCAGGGGCGGATAAGGTCAGTTCACGTAGTCCGTGGGGTCGGCGACTCCGGCCAACCGGAAGGCCTCCTTGCGTTCCACGCAGGTGCCGCACTTCCCGCAGTGACGTTCACCGCCGACGTAGCACGACCAGGTCAGACCGAACGGGACGTCCAGCTCGGCGCCCCTCCGCACGATGTCCGCCTTGTCCATCTTCACGAAAGGGCGCTCCAGGCGCACCTCATGCCAGTCGGCCAGACGGACCGCGCGGTCAAGGGCCTCGGCGAATTCCGGACGGCAGTCCGGATAGATGGCGTGGTCGCCGCCGTGCGCCCCGTAGGCGACGGATTCCGCGCGCAGTGAGACCGCCCAGGCGGTGGCGACCGAGATGAGCAGCATGTTGCGGTTCGGAACCACCGTCGCCTTCATGCTCTCCTCCTCGTAATGCCCCTCGGGCACCTTGACGCCGCCCGTGAGGGCGTTGGAGCCGAAGAGCGGGGCCAGCGCCCGGAGGTCGGCCAGACGGTGGTCGACGCCGTAATGGGCGCAGATGGCGCGGGCTGCTTCGAGTTCCCGGCGGTGCCTCTGCCCGTAGTCCACCGACAGGCAGTGCACCTCCCTGCCCTCCGCCAGGAGGTGGGCGAGCAGCACGGTCGAGTCGACCCCGCCTGAATAGATGAGCGCCGTCCTGGCCATGACGGATGATGAAACGGGTCGGCCGCTTCGGGCCAACCTATTCCTTCACGCGCAGCCGCAGACCCTTCCGGTCGAGCGAAGCCGCCGCCTTCCGCTCGGCCGCCCGCATCGACGCGACCTGCCGGGGCGTGGCGTCGTCGAAACCCGCAAGGTGGAGCCATCCGTGCACGAGGTACAGCCGCAGCTCGGCGGCGAGAGACTGCCCGTGCTCGCGGGCGGCGCGCCTGGCCTGGTCGACATTGATGCAGATCTCCCCCGCGAAATCCTCGCCGGGGTGAGGCTCGCCGGGGAAAGTGATCACGTCGGTGACCGAAGGGTCGTCGAGAAAGTCGGCATGGAGCCGAGCGATCTCCCGGTCGCCGACGAACGCGACCGAAAGGGAGCCCGCAGGACAGCGGGGCCGGAACCCCCGGTCCAGCGCGTCCACGACCCGTCCCACCGCGGCCGGGGACACCGTGACGCCGCGGCGGCGCTGGGCGACCTGGACCTCCCGCGCCATCAGCCCTGCGACCTCCGGTGGCGCGCGTAGGCGCGCACGATGCGCTCCACCAGCGAGTGACGTACCACGTCGGATTCGTCGAAGCGGCAGATCTCCACCCCTTGGACCCCTTCGAGCGCGGCGAGCGCCTCGTGCAGGCCCGAAAGACGCGAGCGCGGCAGGTCGACCTGCGTCGGGTCGCCCGTGACGACCATGCGGCTCTTTTCGCCCAGGCGCGTCAGGAACATCATCATCTGTTCGGTCGTGGCGTTCTGGGCTTCGTCGAGGACCACGAAGGCCTCGGAGAGCGTGCGGCCGCGCATGTAGGCGAGCGGCGCCACCTCGATCACGTTGCGCTCGATCATGCGGGCCGTCTCGTCCTTGCCGAGCATGTCATGGAGGGCGTCGTAGAGCGGCACCAGGTAAGGAAGGATCTTCTCGCGCAGGTCACCGGGCAGGAAGCCCAGCGCCTCGCCCGCCTCGACCGCGGGGCGGGTCAGGATGATCCGGCGGACGTGCCCCTGCGTGAGCGCGTTGACCGCGGCGGCCATGGCCAGGTAGGTCTTGCCCGTGCCGGCCGGACCGACCCCGAACGTGATGTCGGAGCGCAGCACCGACTGCAGGTAACGCTTCTGCGAGAACGTCCGCGGCACCACGCTCATGCGGCGCAGCGCGAGGACCACCGGGTGCGTCACCAGGTCGCGCCAGGGCTCCAGGCGGTCCTCCGCGGCGGCTTGGAGGGCGCGGCGGAAGTCATCGGCGCGGATGAGCATGCCCTGCGCACGGGCGGCCTCCATGACCTGGAAGAAGGCCTCCGTGCGGGCCAGGGCCGCCTTGGCGCCCTTGCACTCCATCCAGGCGTCGCGGGCGACGATCTTCACCGCCAGCGCGGCCTCGGCCTCCGCGAGCAGCGAATCGGAGCCGCAGTGGAGCGCGGACCGGTGACGGCCTTCGGCGAAGGTGAGCGTGAGCTCGGGCATGGGCGGAGGGTGGCGACGGCTGCCGCGGAGGACAAGCGCCTAGGCCCGGAAAGCGGACGAGAGCTTCTCCCAGAGGTCCGACAGACTCTGGGAGAGCAGGCGCGTGTCCGCGACGACCGGCATGAAGTTATGGTCGCCGTCCCAACGCGGGACGACGTGGAAATGCAGGTGGCCGGGCAGACCGGCTCCGGCGACGCGACCGACGTTGAGTCCGACGTTGAAGCCGGCCGGCTTCATGACGGCGGTCAGCACGGCCTGACAGCGGACCAGCAGGTCCATGATCTCGGCGCGCTCGGCGGCGGTGAGCTCGGAAAGCTCGCCGACCTCGCGATTGGGCAGCACCATGAGGTGGCCGGGCGCGTAGGGGTAGGCGTTCATGATGACGAAGCAGGCGGGGCCGCGATGCACGATGAGCGAGGCGCGGTCGTCACCGGAGGCCAGCAGCGACGCGAAGGGACTGCCCTCGGACGCGGCCTTGGGCGCCGTGACGTAGCGCATGCGCCAGTGAGGATGGAGGAGTTCGGACATGGGAGAATCAGCGGCCGCGGGAGACGTGCCAGCGCCAGGCGGAGCCGACGATCGCGTCGATGTCAGCGAACCGGGGCGACCAGCCCAGCTCGGCGCGGGCGCGCGAGGCGTCGGCGTAAAGCGCGGGAGGGTCCCCTTCGCGTCGCGGCCCGAACGCATGGGGCACCGGGCGGCCGCCCACCCTCTCGACCGAGGCGATGACCTCGCGCACCGAGTGCGGACGGCCCGTACCGAGGTTAAGCGCGAGGGCAGTGCCGGGCGCTTCGAGACGGGACAGCGCGGCGACATGGGCGTCGGCCAGGTCCTCGACATGCACGTAGTCGCGCAGGCAGGTGCCGTCGGGCGTCGGGTAATCCGTGCCGAACACCGTGAGCGGAGGCCGGCGGCCGAGCGCGGCGCCGATGGCGAGCGGGATCAGGTGCGTCTCCGGCTCATGGTCCTCGCCCGTCGAGCCGTCGCCGGCGGCCCCGGCCGCGTTGAAATAGCGGAGGGCGACGAAGGAAGCCCTTCCTGCCCGGGCGGCGGACTCCAGCCTGCGTTCGGTCTCGAGCTTCGTGCGGCCGTAGGGATTGACCGGTTCGAGCGGCATGTCCTCCGTGATGGGAACCCGGGGCGGGACGCCGTACACCGCGCAGCTGCTCGAAAAGACGAAGCGCCGCACCCCGGCGGCCTCGAGCACGTCGAGCATCGCCGCGGCCTTGACCACGTTGTGCAGCCGGTAGCGCTCCGGCTCACGCATCGACTCACCGACGTCAGCCAGCGCCGCGAAGTGGAACGCCGCCCCGATGTCATGGCCGCGGACCGCGGAACGGAGCGCCTCCGCATCGGCCATGTCGGCGCGGATGAGCGGCGTGCCGGCCGGCACCGATTCCGCATGCCCCAGCGACAGGTCGTCGAGCACGACCGGGCGGTGCCCCGCGGCCAGCAGGCGGCGGACGCAATGGGAGCCGATGTAGCCGGCGCCGCCCACCACGAGCACGTTCATCGGGCAAAGGATGGGCCCGCCCCCCGATGGGGGCAAGCGGGGACAGGCGGCCATCCAAACCTTGCCAGCGCGGGCGGCAGCCGCCTATCTCCAGACGCCCATGGACGCGACGCCCGGCACCTACGACTTCACCGCCTTCGAACGCCGCTGGCAGGAACGCTGGCTGGCCGAGGGAGCCTTCCGCGCCGAGCCGGCCTCCTGCGGCAAGCCGAAGTACTACGTCCTGGACATGTTCCCCTACCCTTCCGGGGCCGGCCTGCACATCGGGCACCCCGAGGGCTACACCGCCTCCGACATCCTCGCCCGCTACAAGAAGGCGAAGGGATTCAACGTCCTGCACCCGATGGGCTGGGACGCCTTCGGCCTGCCTGCGGAGCAGCATGCCATCGCCACCGGCGAGCATCCCGCCGTGCAGACCCGGCGCAACATCGACAACTTCCGGCGGCAGCTCCGCATGCTCGGCTTCGCGATCGACTGGGACCGCGAGTTCTCGACCACCGACGAGGACTATTTCCGCTGGACCCAGTGGATCTTCCTCCAGCTGCTCAAGCACGGACTCGCGTACGTCTCCGAGAAGCCCGTGTGGTTCTGCCCCGCCCTCGGGACCGTGCTGGCCAACGAGGAGGTCCTCAACACGCCCGAAGGCCCGCGCTCCGAACGCGGCAACCACCCCGTCGAGCGCCGTCCGATCCGCCAGTGGGTGCTGCGCATCACGGCTTACGCCGACAAGCTGATCGGCGGACTCGACGCGCTCGACTGGCCCGACTCGACGAAGCGGCTGCAGCGCAATTGGATCGGCCGCTCCGAAGGCGCCGAGGTCACCTTCCGGCTCGTAGGCCATGAGGCGTCCCTGACGGTCTTCACCACCCGGCCCGACACCCTGCATGGCGCCACCTACATGGTCATCGCGCCCGAGCATCCCCTGCTCGCGAAGATCACCGCCGCCGACCGCCGCCGCGAAGTGGAGGCCTACGTCGCCGCCGTCCGGAACAAGTCCGACCTCGAGCGCACCGACCTCGCGGACAAGAAGAAGACGGGCGTCTTCACCGGCGCGCACGCCATCAACCCCGTGAACGGCGCCAGCATCCCCGTGTGGACCGCCGACTACGTGCTGATGAGCTACGGCACCGGCGCCATCATGGCCGTGCCCGCGCACGACGAGCGCGACTGGGAGTTCGCCCAGCAGTTCGGACTCCCCGTCAGGCAGGTCGTCGGCGCCCCCGAGGGCTTCGACATCCGCAAGGAGGCCTGGACAGGCGACGGCCCGCTCGTGAACTCTCCCGGACTCGAGGGGCTGCCCGTCGAGGAGGCCAAGCGCAAGATCACCGCCCAGCTGTCAGGCAAGGGCCAGGGGCGCGCCGCGGTGAACTACAAGCTGCGCGACTGGCTCTTCTCCCGCCAGCGCTACTGGGGCGAGCCCTTCCCCGTCCTCTGGGTCTCCCGCGAGGACTACGCCCGCATCCCGGCCGACTCCAAGCTGCGCGAGTTCCTGCCAGCCGAACCGGTGACCTGCATGCTTGAGGGCAAGGAAGCGTGCGCCGTTCCGCTGCCGGCGACCAAGCTGCCTCTCACCCTGCCTGAAGTTAAGTCCTACCAGCCCTCGCCCACCGGCGACTCTCCCCTGTCGAAGGCGACCGAGTGGACGGACGTTTGGGTCGACCTCACCACCGGCGAGACCGCTTCGCGTTCCGCGGCCCGGCCCGGCGACCGCTGGGCGGCGGCCTCGCGTGAGACCAACACCATGCCGCAGTGGGCGGGCTCCTGCTGGTATCACCTGCGCTACCTCGACCCCCGGAACCGCGACGGCGTCGCCTCCAAGGAAGCCCTGACCTACTGGGGCAGCCCCGATTTCTACATCGGCGGCGCCGAGCACGCCGTCCTGCACCTCCTGTACGCCCGCTTCTGGCATCGCTTCCTGCACGACATCGGCGTCCTGCCCGAGCCCGAGCCCTTCCGACGACTCTTCCACCAGGGCCTGATCCTGGGCGAGGACGGTGAGAAGATGTCGAAGAGCCGGGGCAACGTCGTGAACCCTGACACCATCGTCAAGGAGCACGGCGCCGACGCCCTGCGCATGTACCTCATGTTCCTCGGCCCCCTCGAGGCGTCGAAGCCCTGGAGCTCGGAAGGCATCACCGGCGTCAGCCGCTTCCTCAAGCGCCTCTGGCGGCTGGCCGTCGACGAGCAGACCGGCGGACCTTCCGTGCGTCTCGCTTCGGGCGCCGCCGAGTCGGAGGACTTCGTGCGCGAGCTGCACCGCACCATCCGCAAGGTCGGCGAGGACGTCGAGTCCCTGCAGTTCAACACCGCCATCTCGCAGATGATGATCCTGATGAACGCCGCGGAGAAGTCGCCCGGCGTCTCCAAGTCCTCCCTTGAGGCCTTCGTACGCATCGCGGCGCCCTTCGCCCCGCACCTTTGCGAGGAAATCTGGTCGCGCCTCGGCCATGCCGGCGGCGTCGCCGCGGCCGGCTGGCCGTCCTTCGACCCCGCCAAGCTCGTCGAGTCCACCGTCGAGGTCGTCTTCCAGGTGAACGGCAAGGTGCGCGGCACCGGCAAGATGGCCAAGGAGGCGTCGAAGGACGAACTTCTGGCCGCCTGCCGCGACCACCCCGACGTGCAGAAGTTCACGGCGGGCAAGCCCGTGGTGAAGGAGATCGTCGTGCCCGGGAAGCTCGTGAACATCGTCGTCGCCGGCTGACCGACCGGACACGCACCGACGGAAAGGGCCCCGCACGGGGCCCTTTTCACGTCGGCAGGGAGGGCTTCAGCGCGCCTCAGAGGCCGCGATTTCGTCCATCCTCACCGGCTCCATGCGGGGCACGAGCAGGTGGATGATGGCGAGCCCGATGAGGTAGGCCGAACCCGCGATGAACCAGAGGATCGCGTAGGAGCCCGTGCGCTGCAGCACCTCGCCGACCACGAAGGCAAGCACCATGCCGCCGACCGCGCCGGACATGCCGCCGATGCCGACCACCGAGCCGACCGCCTTGCGGGGGAACATGTCGGAGGCCAGCGTGAACATGTTGCAGGACCAGCCCTGGTGGGCTGCGGCGGCCAGCGAGACCAGCAGCACCGAGGACCACATGCCCACGTCGTTGACGAAGACGATCGGGATGACCGAGACCGCGCAGACGCCCATCGCCGTCTTGCGGGCGGCGTTCACCGTCCATCCCGCCTTGATCAGACGCGAGGAGATCCATCCTCCGCCGATGCTGCCCACGTCGGCGATGAGGTAGATGGTGACCAGCGGGAGGCCGATGTTCTTGAGGTCGACGCCGTGCTGCTTGTTCAGGAAGCCGGGGATCCAGAAGAGGTAGAGCCACCAGACCGGGTCGGTGAGGAACTTGCCGGCCGCGACCGCCCAGGTCTGGCGGAAGCGCAGCAGGCTGAGCCAGGAGACCGAGCCCTGCTCGTCCGGCGGGTCGGACTCGATGTGCGCCACTTCGGCGGGCGTGATGCGCGGATGCTGACGCGGGGCGTAGTAGGCGACCGCCCACCAGGCCACCCAGAGGAAGCCGACCGCGCCGGTGATGATGAAGGCCCACTCCCAGCCCCAGGTGACGGCGATCCAGGGCACGAGGAGCGGCGCGCCGAGGGCGCCGATGTTGGTGCCCGAATTGAAGATGCCCGTGGCCAGCGCACGCTCCTTCTTGGGGAACCATTCGGCGGTGGCCTTGATGGAGGCGGGGAAGTTGCCCGCCTCGCCGAGGCCGAGCAGGAAGCGCATGAGCGCGAAGCCGGCCGCGGTTCCGGTCAGCGTGACGAAGGCGAAGCCCGTCTTGGCGTCGATCTGCATCCAGGGCAGGCTGAAGTCGGGGAGCTTGTGGGCGAAACCGTGACCGATGGCGGCCAGGCTCCAGAGCCCGACGAAGATGATGAAGCCCTTCTTGATGCCGATCCGGTCGATGATGCGCCCGGAGAGCAGCATGCCGATGGCGTAGGCGAACTGGAAGCTGAACACGATGCCCGCGTAGGTGCGTTCATCCCACTGGAAGGCTTTCTCCAGCTCCGGCTTGAGCAGACCGATGACCTGGCGGTCGATGTAATTGATGGTCGCGGCGAAGAACAGCAGCGCGCACACGATCCAACGCTGATGGCCGATTTTCGTAGGTGAATCGCTCATGGGGGTGAGGGCATTTCCAGCCAAAACCCACCCTAACACAAGTCCAACCCTGTTGTCCTGTTGACGGGGCGGACGGGGAAAGCATTTGATTCGGACGCATACGCCCATGGCCAAGACGCGCATCCTGCTCACCACCACCTCATTCCAGGACACCCCCGGCGAACACCACCGGATGCTGAAGGAGACCGGCTGGGAGGTGGTCACCGCGCGCGGACCGCTGAACGAGGCGGACACGCTGGCCCTGATGGGCGGCTTCGACGGCTACATCTGCGGCGACGACATGATCACCGCGGCCGTCATCGAGAAGGCCCTGCCCCGCCTCAAGGTCGTATCCAAGTACGGCATCGGCGTCGACAAGATCGACGTCAAGGCCCTCACCGCCAAGGGCATCCCCCTGCTCTTCACCCCGGGCGTGAACCACACGACCGTCGCCGAGCACACCTTCCTCCTCCTGCTCGCCCTGGAGAAGAACTTCCACTTCCACACCGACTCCACCCGCTCCGGCGGCTGGAAGCGCAAGACCGGCCGTGAGCTGCTGGACAAGACCATCGGCATCATCGGCATGGGCCGCATCGGCAAGGAGGTCGCCGTCCGCGCGCGCGCCTTCGGGATGAAGGTCGTGGGCTACGACCTCTACTGGGACGACAAGTTCGCCGCCCAGCATGACGTGAGGCGCGCCGCCACGATGGACGAGGCCTTCGCCGCCGCCGACTACCTCTCCCTGCACACCAACCTCACCCCCGAGACCCGCGACCTGGTGCGCGCCGAGACCATCGCCAAGATGAAGCCCGGCGTCCTCATCCTCAACTGCGCCCGCGGCGAGATCGTGCACACCGCCGACATCGCCGAGGCCCTGAAGTCCGGCCGCGTGGGCGGCTACGGCACCGACGTGCTCGACGAGGAGCCCCCGCGCGCCGACCACCCCCTGACCAAGCTGCCCAACTGCGTCGTCACGCCGCACATCGGCTCCCGCACCGCGGAGAGCGTGCAGCGCCAGGCCGTCGCCGCCGTGACCAACCTCATCCGCGCCATGCACGGCGAGAAGCCCCTCGCGCAGATCAACCCTGAGGTGCCCGTGAAGAAAGTCGTCTGACCCGCCCCTTCCCATCCCATGAGCGAGACCTTCCACGTCATCTCACGCGAGGCCCATGAGGCCCTCGTCACCGCCGCCTACGTGAAGCGCGGCTTCGGGGCCAAGGAGTCGGCCCAGGCCGCCCAGATGGCCAGCATGGCGACCCATCACGGCATCCGCACCCACAACGCCCTGAAGGCCCTGCACCTCGACGAGCTCTTCGGCTCCGGCGCCAAGGTGCCCGGCTGCACGCCAAACGCCACCGTCACCCGCAAGCCTTCGCGCTTCGAGGCCGCCGAAGTGTGGGACGCCCATCAGAAGCTCGGACAGGCCGTGGCGGTGGACGCCATCGAGCGCTGCATCCAGCTCGCCGACAAGTACGGCGTGGGCACGGTCTCCGTCGACAACGCCTTCCACTACCTGTGGGGCGGCGGCTACGTCATGGAGGCGGCGAAGCGCGGCTACATCGCGTACACCAACTGCACCGCCACCCTGGCCGAGGTCGTGCCCTTCCAGGGCAAGTTCCCGACCCTCGGCACCAATCCCCACTCGTGGGGCTTCCCGACGACCGACTCCCTCGGCTTCCCCATCGTGATCGACTGGGCCACCTCCGTCATCGCCATGGGTCGCGTGCAGGTCCTCAAGCGCGAGGGCAAGCCCCTGCCGCCCGACGCCGCCGTCGACAAGGACGGCAAGGTGACCCTCGACCCCAACGAGGCCGTGTCCCTCATCCCCTTCGGAGCCCACAAGGGCTACGGCCTCTCGCTCATCAATGAGATCGTCGCCGCGTTCATCGGCGGCTCCCTGCCGACCATCCGCAGCCGCACGCACGTGCCCGGCGAGAAGCAGGCCTGCGCCTTCTTCTTCCAGGTCATCCATCCCGAGGCCCTGAGCTCCGGCGTCTTCGCCCAGGGGCGCAGCCAGGCGCAGAACGTGAAGGCCGTCGTCGCGGACATCCTCGGCCACGGCAACGAGAAGTGCATGCTGCCCGGCCAGCTCGAGGCCGCGGCCGCCGAGCGCAGCCGCAAGGCCGGCGGACTCCTCTTCTCCAAGGCCGAGATCGAGGAGTTCAACCGCATCGCCGCGCACATCGGCCACCGGCCGTTCGACCTCGCATCCCTGCCCGTCGCCTGACCCCTTCCCATCCCCGCCATGTCCCTCCAGATCAAGTCCGCCAAGGAATGCGCCTTCGACCAGCTGTCGCTGGGCGAGATCATGCTCCGCCTCGACCCCGGCGAGGGCCGCGTCCGCACCGCCCGCCACTTCACGGCCTGGGAGGGCGGAGGCGAGTACAACGTCGCCCGCGGCCTGCGCAAGTGCTTCGGCCTGCGCACCGCCGTCTGCACCGCCTTCGTCGACAACGAGGTCGGACGCCTGCTCGAGGATTTCGTGATGCAGGGCGGCGTGAACACCGACTTCATCAAGTGGCGCGAGGACGACGGCATCGGCCGCACCGTCCGCAACGGCCTGAACTTCACCGAGCGCGGCTTCGGCATCCGCGGCGCCGTCGGCGTCCCGGACCGCGGCAACACCGCCGCCTCGCAGATCAAGCCCGGCGACTTCGACTGGGAGCACCTCTTCGGCAAGCTCGGCGTCCGCTGGCTCCACACCGGCGGCATCTTCGCCGCGCTCTCCGAGACCACCGCCCAGGCGACCATCGAGGCCGTCAAGGCCGCCAAGAAGCACGGCACGGTCGTCTCCTACGACCTGAACTACCGCCCTTCCCTCTGGAAGACCATCGGCGGCCTGAAGAAGGCCCAGGAGGTCAACCGCGAGATCGCCAAGTACGTCGACGTCATGATCGGCAACGAGGAGGACTTCACGGCCTCGCTCGGCTTCGAGGTCAAGGGCGTAGACCACAACATCTCCAACATCGAGACCCAGGCCTTCAAGGACATGATCGCCGAGGCGGTGAAGCAGTTCCCGAACTTCAAGGTGGCCGCGACCACCCTGCGCCGCGTGATCACCGCCACGAAGAACGACTGGAGCGCGATCTGCTGGCATGACGGCAAGTTCCACGACAGCATCAAGTTCCCCGAACTGGAGATCCTCGACCGCGTGGGCGGAGGCGACAGCTTCGCCTCGGGCCTGATCTTCGGCTTCCTCGAGCACAACGACGCCCAGAAGGCGGTGAACTACGGCGCCGCCCACGGAGCGCTCGCGTCCACCACGCCCGGCGACACCTCCATGGTCACCCGCAAGGAGGTCGAGAAGCAGCTCTCCGGCGGCGGCGCCCGCGTCGTCCGCTGATCACCCATCCTGCCCCTTTCCCCGTCCCTGCCCCTGTCCCTGCCCCTGTCCCTACTTCCATGTCCTCCCTCGACCTCTTCTCCCTCAAAGGCCGCACGGCCGTCGTGATCGGCGGCACCGGCGAGCTCTGCGGCGCCATGGCGGAAGGCTTCGCCTCCGCCGGAGCGCACGTGATCCTCGTCGGGCGCGATCCCGCCAAGGCCGACGCCCGGCTGGCCAAGATCAAGGCCGCGGGCGGTTCCGGCGAATTCATGTCCTGCGAGGCGACCAACAAGGCCGACCTCGTGAAGCTGCGGGACGCCGTCCTCGCGAAGCACGGCAAGGTGGACGTCCTGGTGAACGGCGCGGGCGTGAACTCGCCGACGCCCTTCCTGGAGATCGACGAGGCGCAGCTCGACCGGATCCTCACCGTGAACGTCAAGGGAGTGGTCTTCGGCTGCCAGGTCTTCGGCGAGACGATGGTGAAGGCCGGCGCCGGCTCGATCATCAATCTCGGCTCGGAATCCGGCATCCTGCCCCTCTCCCGCGTCTTCACCTACTCGGCCTCCAAGGCCGCGGTGCACAACCTGTCCAAGAACCTCGCCCGTGAATGGGCGCCCAAGGGAGTCCGCGTCAACACGCTCGTCCCCGGCTTCTTCCCTGCGGAGCAGAACCGCAAGGTGCTGACCCCTGAACGCGTGGCGACGATCCTCGGCAAGACCCCGATGAACCGCTTCGGCGAGGCCCGTGAGCTCGTCGGCGCCTCGCTCCTGCTGGCCTCGGACGCGGGCAGCTTCATCACCGGCGCGGAACTCGTCGTCGATGGCGGCTTCGCCGCCATGTCCATCTGACACGACGCCCATGGCCTTCATGGACGACCGCTTCATCCTGTCCAACGCGACGGCGCACGGGCTCTACCACGGCACGGCCAAGGACCAGCCGATCGTCGACTACCATTGCCACCTGAGCCCGAAGGACATCGCCGATGACCGGCGGTTCGAGGACCTCACCGCGATCTGGCTGGCCGGCGACCACTACAAGTGGCGCGCCATGCGGGCCAACGGCGTGCCGGAGGACATGATCACGGGCGCGAAGTCGACCTCCCGGGAAAAGTTCCAGGCCTGGGCCGAGACGGTCCCGAAGACGCTGCGCAACCCGCTCTTCCACTGGACGCATCTCGAACTGCGCCGTCACTTCGGCATCCAGGAGGTGCTCGAAGGCGCGACCGCGCAGAAGGTCTGGGACGAGGCCAACCGGCAGCTCAAGCACGGCGACCTCACCGCCCGCGGCATCCTCAAGATGATGAAGGTCCGCGTCGTCGGCACGACCGACGACCCCGCCGACTCCCTCGAACTGCACCACGCCATCGCGAAGTCGGGCTTCGCCACCAAGGTCGTCCCGACCTACCGGCCCGACGCCTGCCTGAAGGTCCGGCAGCCGGAACGGGTGCAGGCCTGGGCCCGGCGTCTGGCTGACGCCACGGGCAAGGGCGCCGACACCTTCGCGGGGCTGATCGAAGGACTCAACCGCCGCCATGACGACTTCGCCGCCGCCGGATGCCGCGCCACGGACCACGGACTGGACCGCCTCCCTGACGCCGCCTGCTCGGAATCCGAGGCCCGCACCATCTGGGAGAACGCCATGGCCGGACGGGCCGCGACCGCGGAGGAGGCGG